>VFQT010000198.1_pt1 | contig 98055 bp, 124 predicted proteins | sample 3512381 | NCBI WGS metagenome assembly VFQT01 (sample SAMN10412376, study PRJNA504923) | tailings metagenome | isolation source: Relicate 2 Philex TSF3 active mining site | place: Philippines: Tuba, Benguet | collected 2017-08-29
CAACCTCAACGGCGCCAACCTCAACGGCGCCAACCTCAACTGCGCCAACCTCAACGGCGCCAACCTCAACGGCGCCAACCTCAACGGCGCCAACCTCAACTGCGCCAACCTCAACTGCGCCAACCTCAAGGGCGCCAACCTTGACGGCGCCAACCTTGACGGCGCCAACCTTGACGGCGCCAACCTCAAGGGCGCCACCCTCTACTGCGCCACCCTCGAAGGCGCCACCCTCTACTGCGCCAACCGCGACCCGGACGACACCCCGATCCCGGGTTGGCGCGTAGAGTCGGGCCGGCTGGTGCGGGAGGGCTAGGGCATGATCGATCTACCCTCAACCCTTCCCGGCTGGCTCGTCACGCTACAGGCGGAACGCGACGCTAGCCCCCGCACACTTTCGACCTATGCGGAGGGCGCTAACGCGTTTCTTCGCGCTGGCTTCGCGGCCCTCGACACGGCCAGCGTGGAGCGGTTCGCGTTGCACCTGGCGCAGCACGGCGCCTCAAGCGCGACGCGCAAGATCCGCCTCGCGGCCCTCCGATCGTGGGGGCGCTACCTCGAGCGGGCGTATCAGATCCCGCCCGTCACCTGGCCGGCGATCCGCGTGGCGAGCGCGGGGAAACGGCTCCCTCGCGCGGTCGAATTGGCCCACTTGCAAACGCTACTCGACGCCCCGCCGGCCAGCACTCCCCGAGGGATCCGCGATCGCGCGTGGCTCCACGTGCTAGCCGGCGCGGGACTCCGGGTCTCGGAGCTATGCGCCTTGGACGTCGAGGATTACCGCGACGCCGCGTTGACCGTCCGGAGCGGCAAGGGTGGGCGGGATCGCGTGGTCCCGCTCCCCGCTCCCGCCCGCGCGGCCCTCGCGCGCTGGCTTGAGACCCGATCGGCCCCCGAGGGCCAGCGGGCGCTATTCGTGACCCTCGGGGGCGGGAGTCTCGGCCAGCGGCTAACCCGTCGGCGCGCGGACGAGATCCTCCGCCACTGGTGCGGCCTGCACGGGATCCCGATCGTCAGTCCTCACGCGTTGCGCCATACGTACGCGACGCGGCTATTGCGGGCCGGGGCGGACATAAGCGAGGTGCAAGCGGCCCTTGGGCACGCGTCCATCGCCACCACGTCGCGCTACCTGCACGCGGACCCCGCGAGACTCCGCGCAGCGGTCGATCGACTTTCGCAGAATTAGCGGCTACACCCCTTGACGATCGCAGGCTCGCCGCTAATCTCTACTTGCGACGAGAGAAACCCTAACCGAAAGGATCCTCAACATGAAGCGCGCTATGGCCCACCGTCGACACTTCGCGACCCCCGATCCCCTCGAAACCCGCCGCTGGGAGCGGGGGCGGGATCTCGCTGCTAAGCGCGCGGCGAGCAAGCCCGATCCCCTCGCGTGGGTACAGATCCCCGCGCGACTCGCCCCGGCGACCGATGAGGCCTGGAAGGATCTCAACGGTAACACGTGGACCCTTACGGTGGAGCCCGAGACCGACGATTGCAGGATGGGAGACCTCGAGCCCTATTGGGAGTCCAACCGGGGCGGACACGACATTCCGCCGCACCGCAAAGCGGACGAGGTGTTCCGCTTCGACCGGCGGGATCAGTTCGGCACGGGCGGGGAGCGGCATTCTTACCCGTGGGTTTCGATCAAGTCTGATTACAGCTACGATCCGCGCCCCGAAAGCCTGCGCGATGCTGCGCGCGATCTGAACTACTTGCGGATCAAGCCCCGTTACGGCGGCAGCGTCGCAACCCCCGAGGAGATCGCCGAGGCAAAGGAGCGGCTGCGCGCCGAGGCGGAAGCGTGGCGCGTTCAGCGTTCGCAGGAACCGTACCGCGCCCCCTCGGGCAAGTCGCGGCATAAGCGGTGGGAGTCCACTAAGGCCTGCGCGTTGAAAGCGTGCGAGGCTTTCGAGCGCCAGAACGAGGACGAGGCCCCGTGGGGCTATTGGGCCCGCGTCACGGTCACGTCGCCGGACGGCGACGAGATCGCTAACAAGTCTCTCGGAGGACTCTGCGGGTACGACGACGATCCCGCCGGGTGGCGCGAGATCCTCCGAGACTCCATCATCGCCGATGCGGCACACGCGGTGCGGGAGTACGTTCCCACCGCGAGTGTGAATTTCACGGCGAACGATCTCGACGCGCTAAGGAAAGCGCTTGACGCTGGGGCTTCCGAGATCGCAGCCGATCGGTTCTTGACCCTGGATCGGAAGCTCGCCGAGGCGCGGCAACGGCTCCCCGAGGGCAAGCCGTGAGTCTCTACCTTCAACGAGGCCCGATCGCGCTGGCCGTTGGGCCGCGCGCGGCCGTCCTGGCACTCGGGAGCCTGGCGCTAGTCCTCGGGCGGGATCGCTACGGCCAGCCGTTCGCGGAGGTGGCGAGGGGCGCGCGCCCGATCCCGGCCGCGCAAACGATCGTCACTTCGGCGCCGCGAGTTACCGCGACTCTCGGCGCGTGGCCCGTCAAGCCGACCGTCCAGGCCGGGCAAGTCGCGATCGGAAGGCTTTGGATCAACTGGTAGATCCTGCAATCGTCGCAAGTAGCTATTGACGGCGGACGAGTGACCGCTAACTTGTTGGGCGTGGGGGCGAGGGTCCCCAAGGGAGGATTGACCGTGGAGATCATCGCCTATTACCCGATCGACGCTGGGATTGCGTTGTGTCCGGACTGCGCGTGTGGGTACGCGGACACTCACGGCGGGGACCTCGACGATCCCGAGGACTATGCGGTTTCCTTCGATGGCGCAGAAACGGAAGGCGCCCCGCCTACGTGCGACGCCTGCAACGAGCCGATTGAAGGGTTCGCGGTTCTCTGCGGCACTGGACGCGGGGGGTATGAGGTCTCGTCGTGTCAGTGCGACGCGCACCACGCGGCGCGTGGTGCGCTCGGGCTGGGCCTCGATCAAGCCTGGCCCGACCGGCGCGACGTAGAGCGGGCCCTCCGCGCGTGGGAGGGAAAGCCCTACCATCCCACGCGGGACGGCAAGGGTTGGACCCGCCGCAAGGCGCCGATCCCGGGTTTCGTCGTCGAGGAATGGCTAGCGATCCTCGACGATTGCGACCCCTCGACGATAGCCACCATCCGAACCTACGCGGAAACCGGCCACTAGGCCGAAAGGATCCTCAACATGAAGCGCAGCAAGGCCCAGCGTATCACGATCGCAACCCGCACCGTCCCGCCCACGGGGCGCCAGCGGAAGCCCCGCGTTGAGACTGTCACGATCGCCCACGGGGAGCGGGCGGACTGGCGCACCTGCCCGTACGGCGACGGGCCCGAGGGGTGGCGGCACGTCGCACAACCGATCTTCAAGGTCGAGGAGCAAACGCCCGTGGGCCGGTACGGCTGGACACTGCCCGAGGACGGCCCCCAACCGCACCCGATCGGCTCCCGCGAGGTGTACGTCACGACGGGCAACCCGTGGCGCTGGTGCTCCCCCGAGCGGCTCTATTCTTTGAGGTTCGCCGGGGAGTGTTGGCCGGAATGGGCGGACGACGCGGACCCCTCTGACGAGTGCCGGGAATGGTGGTCGAACTGGTTCGCGGACGACGGGGATCGCGCGCTCCGGGATCAAGATCCGCCCGCGCATCGCTACGATCGCGCTTTCGGCCCCGACGGCTGGCCCCTCAAAGACTGGCCCGTGTGCTGGTTCGCGATCGGCGAGGGCGACGACGCGGAGGATCGCGCCGAGCGGGAGGGGATCGAGCACGCGAAGAACGAGGACGACGCGCTAGAGCAAGCGGCCCAGTTCATCCGCGAGGGCAGTTTCTAGCCCCCCCTCGCATGCTGGAACCCAACCCTAGCCCGTAAGGAGCAGCCCCCGTGCAACTCTATAGAGTCACCCGCGAAACCATCCGTCACCCCTGGACCGTCGAGGCCCGCGACGCAACGCCCCGCGACTACGCGGAAGCGACGATCGACGCCCACGCGTCCAAGCTCCCGAAAGATGCGATCGCCACGCTCGCCGGCCTCGCGGGGTCCGCCCTCGCGACTCGGCGCGCCCCCCCCGCGCGAGGCTGGGCCCGCTCCCCGTTGGTAGCGGAGGCCCTCGGGCGAGGGCGCCCCCTGCTTCACGGCCGGGGGGCGCTCCTCATGGCCCAGCACTACGGCCAGCCCTGCGACGTGGTGGGGATCCACCCGTCGATCCTCCGCGCGTACGCTCCCCACGCGGTCGCGTGGCGCACGCTGGAGAGTTACACCCACGGCGTCGCGTCCTGGAGTCCCGATCCGCTGGACCTGGCGCACCTCAACCCGCCCACCGTCACCCTCCCGGGTCTCGTCGGGCGGATCCTTGCCGCGTGGGATCTCGGGCGCCAGTGTCAGATCATCGCGTACCGGGGCGGGCTATTCGCGATCCTCCGCGCGATTGAGGCCGCGTATATCGTGCGCGCGCTGGAGTCTGGCCCCCTCGGGCCGGATCATCCCGCCCACGGGATCCGCGACCTGGCGGGGCTCCCTGATAGCGTCGCGCCATCGTTCCGCGCCCCGCATCACACGGCCAGCCGCGAGGCACTCCTCGGGACCCTCAACACTCCGGGCGAGCTGGATCTGGCCCTCGGGGGCGTGCTGGTCCTCGACGACGTGGAGGGGTTCGGCCGCACGGTGATCGGCGACCTGGCGGAACACTTGCCCACCGTCGCGGACCGGCACGCGGACACCCGGATCGTCACCATCACCTACGCGGACGGTAGCCCGATCCACGGGGTCGCGGATCCGCTGCATCGCGACGCGGGGATGCAATTCGAGCAGATCCGCGCGCACGATCCTTGACAGTCGGTCACTGACCGCTAACTTGTCGAGGCAGGTAACGACTGGCGCCGATGGCGCCGAAAGGGAGAAACGAGAATGGCGAGCAAGATCGGGAAGCGGGAAGCACGGTTGCGGGAATACCTCGAGCGGGGCGCGAAGTGCGCCGCTTACGGGTATCAGGTCCCCAAGCGGTTTTCCGTCGTCGTGGAATGGAAGCGATCGCGGACCTGGGGGCGCAACCCCCAAGTCGAGGACCTCGACGGTAACCCCTGCCTCGATATCAGCGGGTGCGGCTACTGCAAGCGCAGCACTGCGATCGCGCAGATCGGCGCCGCCCTCCCGGGCCTCAACCCCGAGCAGCGCAACGCGATCGCCCGCACGGGCGGCACGGGCGAGGCCTGCGCCCTGCTTTCGATCCCCCGCACCACGGGGGGCCGCTGGTCCATCGACCTCGACGGCCGGGCCCGCGAGATCGACATTCTCACGATCTACCAGCACACGGCCCCCGCGTTGTTCAGACTCCACGACGGGGCCTATATCCGCCCCGCGACGCCAGAGGAGATCAAGGCCTCCCGGGGTGCGCGCGAGGATTACCTCGCCCGCTGCGCGCGGGACAATCGCAAGCCGTCACACTACGATCATGCGTGGAATGGCGAGATCCGAGTCCAGATCGGGACGTACGAGGACGGAACGCCCAACCGGGAAAGCGCGTTCGCGCTGGACCCGTCGGAGCCGATCCCCTCGACGTTCGGGGAGGGCTAAGCCATGGCGAGCGGAACGGGGAACGGCGTCTATCGCGTGGTCAACGATCGGTGGGGCCAGTGGGACGGCCCCCCGGTGACGTATGAGGGTTTTTGCGAAGTCCTCGATAGCCACGGGTGGGAGATCCACGCGGCGGAATGGCGCGCGGACGGGTGCTTGTATACCTGGCAACCGCCCCGCTGGGCCGAAACGCCCGGCGAGCGCGAGTCTTGCCGGTTGGCCGGTGGGGGCACTTGGGAGCGCACGCTTGAGCCCGACTTTCAAGCGTGGGCGGAGGCGGACGGGGAGGACGACGACGATCCCGAGGACGACGACGATCCGAACGAGATCATCAAGACCGAAACCCTCCCCGGCTGGTTCGCTTGCGCGGACGACGGCGCGGAGGTCCACTATCCCGAGCGAGTGAATAGCCGTGACGCGGCCCTCGACTACGTGGACGGCTGCGACGTGGAATGGGAGCGCTTCGGCCCCCGTAAGACTCTGTTTTTTCACGTCGCGACGTGAAAAAGAGGAAGTCCACGAGATCGCGCGCAACGGCAAGGCGACGATCAAGCGGGAGAATCACTCCCGCGAGGCTCCGATCCTCGTTCACCCGCCCGAGCCTCCCTGTAACGAGGACTCGCCCGGCCACGACTGGCACGCCAAGCGGACACGGGGCCACGGGGGCGGGGTTATTGTGGACCACGAGTGCTCCCGCTGCTCGTGGGCCTGGCGCGTCAACACCTGGGATAACGATCCCGAAACGGGCGAGCAGGGCTACCGAACCAACCGATATTCACTCCCCGACGAGGACGGCGACGCATGATCCCCGAAGTCTGCCGCGCGCTAAAGGAAGAGGCACGCGGCGATTACCAGCGCGCACTCGCGGAGGGGCGCAAAGATTGGACGGGGAGGTTGGGGGCCAATGGGTGCAACGCGGCGATCTACCGCGCGGCTCGGATCAACCTCATAGCCCGAGCGCAAGCGCTTCTGCCTGGCCGGCTGGATCTCGCGCGCGTCCTCGCCCCAACGGAAACGGGCCGATTCTGGCGCGTCCGGCTGGTCTATACCCTCGAGGGCGTTACGCGCGACGTCCACACGGCCAAGCGGCTCTACCCGGGCCCGAAACCCGGAACCTACACGGCCAAGAGCCCCCTACCACCGCCGATGAACCAATAAGGGTCCCCGCTGAAAGGGTCCCTGGCGAAACGGTCTACAGCTCCGGGAAAGGAGACCTCATGCGACGCAAGAAACCGGGCCCGAAGGCCCTCAACTCCCGCACCCCGGGCCCGGTCTCGGGGTACGCATACGTAGCATCCCGCCTTGACGCGAAAGCGCCCGAGATCCGGGTCATTACGATGTACCGAACCTATGCTTGGAAACCATTCCTGCTCAACACGTCCAACATCGTCCCCGGGGACGGAAACCCCTTCGGGACGTTCCGGGACGTCCGCTATGTTGGCCAGCGGCAGATTGACGGGGTGACCTGCGACGCGTGGCGCATCGTGGGCGCCCGTCGTTTCGTTTTCCAGGTCGCACACTAGCCGTTACACGGCCCAGCCCCGGCCCAAAAAAATTCTGGCCGAGAATCCGCCTACTTAGAGGCGGGGGCCAAAACCGGCCCCGGCCGGCCTGGCGGGTCCTTGGACGTCCAAACACAATGGCGGCCGATACTTTGAGGTCCAACTATCGGGACGGCCGATGCTTGGGTGTCCAAAGGTTGGGGCTCCAACGACCACTAGTCCGCGCCTTGGCACGCGTCAAGCGGTTTCGCGACGGCGCGGGAGCGCCCGAGGGGCCCCGAAGGGGCCCAGCTCGGCGCCGGAGGCGCGGGAGCGCCCGAGGGGCCCCGAAGGGGCCCAGCTCGGCGCCGGAGGCGCGGGAGCGCCCGAGGGGCCCCGAAGGGGCCCAGCTCGGCGCCGGAGGCGCGGGAGCGCCCGAGGGGCCCCGAAGGGGCCCAGCTCGGCGCCGGAGGCGCGGGAGCGCCCGAGGGGCCCCGAAGGGGCCCAGCTCGGCGCCGGAGGCGCGGGAGCGCCCGAGGGGCCCCGAAGGGGCCCAGCTCGGCGCCGGAGGCGCGGGAGCGCCTACCAGCGTTCCTCGGGATAGTCGCGTTCGTGCGCCTCGCGAGCCTCGCGCCACCTACGCGCGACCCAGCGGGCCCGGGGAGCGCGCCCACCCATATCGCGTGACTCATACGCCACGATTGCGAGCGCGGGAGTAGGGACGACTTCTAGTCCCTCGCACGTGCGACAGGGTCCGTCGTCGTGCTCGCTGTAGCAGTCGGGACAATCGGTCTCATGCTCCCCTTGCGTCACTCTCCCCGCGTACCAGTAGGAGACCCGATCGCGTACCGTGGAGTAGGCGACGGGCGTATGGTGCGAGTAATCGCATACGTAGCCCGTCCCGAGACTCCAGACGAAAGCGGGCCGTTCCCACGTGCGCGCGCGGATTCCGAACATGCGAGGGTCGACCGTGGGGCCCGCGTCATAGACGTTGCGCCACTGCCCCCCGGTAGCAGGATGCATCGGCGGGGCCCGTTCCATCGGGGAGCCATCGCCGAACATGATACCAAACAGCTCACCAGTCTCAATTTCTCGAGCCATTTACGCATCCTCCCGCGCGCGTCGCGCGCTGTATATCTCGTGAATCAGGATCGCCAGCCGGGCCCCACGGGTCCGCTCCCGCGCGCTCCGACCGAATAGGCGACGCCCGAGCGCGTACGCTTCGCGCTCGCTTGCGTCCGTCGGGAGGCGTACACCGCAAGCGACGCGATACAGCGGATCCCATTGTCCGCTGTACCAAAGCGACGCCCACGCTCCCGCCGCAATAGCGGCGTCGATCAGATCGTGGATGGTAGCGGTGTCCAGATCGACGCCGCTATTGCGATACAGGCGCCGCGCCAGCTCGCGGTAATCCGCCCGATCGTACTCTGCCGATGCGTCATTCATCGCACTATCCTCCCGCCCGAGATCATGAGGCGCCCGCGCACGACCGGCGCGCGCGGGACGGTAATCAGCGGACGCGCCGCCCCGCTATCGAGCTGAACGCCGTCCTCAACGCGGATCGTCACGCCTTCATTGATCCACGCGATCCACGCGCGGACCGTGACTGCGCGGAGTAGCGGCGGAGTTGGACACCGGGCCCCATAGCAGGCGATCCACTGGCCAGAATGGATACGGGCCCGCTCGATTGCGTCGGTCAGCGTATCAGGATCTAGGCCGTGGCCAGTCGTGTAGCGCGCTCCGGAATCAGTGTCCAGACGAGCGCATACGTAGGATGCGAGACCGATCGCGTTCATCCAACACCCAGCAACGCAGCGACCGGGACGACCGTCAACATGGCGGCGCCCGCCGGGCGGCGTTGCACCGGTCCAATTCCGCCTGGAGGATGGTCACGACCCAGCCGAAGCGTGGCGCGTCGGGCCGACCCCAGTACTTCGCCCAGCCCCATGCGCTCTTTGCGAGCTGCAGCGCTGAAAGCGTCTCCCGCTCGCGGTCGGCCTGCGGCAGCTTGCGCCACCGCGCCGCACGCACCCTCAGCTGTTCGTCGGTCGGAGGCGTCATCATACGCGCACTCCCCGCTCGGCCAGCTCGATACGCCGGGCTAGCTGCCCGGCGCGGAAGTACCGGATGCCCCTTGGAAAGGGCCTCGAAAGCCTCCCGATCGTCGTAACCATGTCCAACGCCGCTGGTCTCGTACCACTGATCCAGGGCTTCCCTGATCATGCTGGCAGCGGTCTCCCGGAGCGTGGCCAGCGTATCCCGGCGGGAGACCGACAACGAGCCCCACAAGCCCCGATGATCGGTATCGTAGCTGGAATCTCCCGTGTGGAGATACCATCCATCGGACGCCACGCGAAGACGGACGTCCATGCTGTAACGCTCCCCGGTCTCGGGATCCACCTCGCGAGACTCGGGATAGCCTCGCCAGCTATCCCGCGCGAGGCGCAGATCATGCGCGAGTGCTTCGACGGTGGGCACGCTGGCCAGCGTGGTATCGTCCAGTTCATCAGCCAGCGTGCGCCAGCTCGGCCCGTCCTCTGCCAGATCATAGAATCGACGCCAACGGCTCCCGCGCGGCTTGAACCCGCCTCCCGCAAGCCATCCCTCTAGATCGGCCAACGCTTCGACGCGCGAACCCAGATCGGTCGCGTCCAGGATGATGCGCGCACACTCGTTAGGATCCATGATTCACTCCACCTACCTAACCCTTGAAGACCAGTCGGGAGCGTGACACCGCGTCACGCTCCCGCTTAGTGCGTCCACCTATTGAGGTCAACGCACTAAGGACGCTCCCTAGCGGGAGCGTTGGCCACCTACTCGCCGGCTCGCTTAGCGATCTCTGCCTCGATCTCTGCGATCGCGACCGAAAGCGCATCCGCCGCGCTAGACGCCTTCACTCGGGCCCATGAAACGTGCTCCCCGGTCGAGTTGGATGGAATGGCCAGCTTTGCAACCTCGGCCGTGTATCGTGCAGATTTGAGGTTCACGAGAATGGCTTGCAGATCCATAAAGCACCTTTCCTTACCTGGCGTGATTACCAGTCACAACGGACACTAAGACTAGCCTCTAACCATGTCAAGACCCTTTTCGCGAAAATATTTTTCACTCGGGACGCCACGTCACCTCGCGCCTCAACAACTCGTCAAGGCAAGCCTCCCGCACCGCTACCATCCACGGGTCACGCGTCACCCGGGCCCGGGAGACCAGCCGGCGCACCGCAACCCGGACGATGCGCGCTTCCACGCCGATCCACGCTCGCACGTGGGCTCGGGCCCGCATCATGGCCCCGACGACCCGGGCGCGCGCCCAACGCATCCACACAATCGCGATCGGCCACTGCGAACCACGCACGGCCGCTCCCGCGAGGCTCCGACGCCACGACCCCACGGGAGCGCCCCGCATATCCCGCGAGGCGGCCCGCGTGTCGTACGAATACGACTCCCGCGCGGTGCGCATCCAGACGGATTGAGCCACAAGCGCGAGAATCGCGAGAGCGCCAGGAAGGAAACAGACGACAACGAGCGCGGTAAGCATGGAATACCTCTATGGACCTTGCAGTGGATTACGAGACCACAAGCCCACGCTTAGGCTTGCGCTACCTGGTGACACGGCGGACACTAGTGGTGCCCGAACGGCCGTGCAAGCGTTTTTTTCGAGAATCTTACAACTATGCGGATTCATTACGATCGCATCCTCGGCGCAAGTAGCTACTTGCGACGGCGCGGACCGCGCTTGAAACAAAACGTTTCACGATCTGAAACGAAACGTTTCATGCCCGAGCGCAACTTACAGGGTTGTTAGCACGCCAGGTACGAGACCAGCGGGAGCACCAGCTAGCGGGAGGAACCAAGGGGAGCGGGAGGAAAATGGTAGCTCCGATCCTGGACTCCAAGTTGCAACTTCGTAGCAATTGCAATTCCGTTGCATGTTCGCCCCGCTGGTCTTGCAACTCGCTTGTACTTGCAACCCATTTGCAACTTCTCGCCAGGCACGCCTAATCAGCATTAGGCGCTAGCTCCGATCCACTGGTGGCGCAGATCCATCCTCCGCGCCGATGCGACGCCGCGCCGCTGGCCAATGCTGGGCCAGTCTTCGCCCCGCTAGCTGGCCCGCGCTCCCGCTCGAGTTTTCCCTTGCAGTTTCGCGCAGTTGCGGCGCAGAGGCGCCTCGGCGGCGGAGTAGTTGGATGTCCAACTATTGGAACTCCAACCATCGCCCCCCCCCACTGGGGGTCGCGCGCACGCGCGCGAGCGATCTCAGGACCCATGTCCGGCCAACTCTCGAAACGGAAGAGGAAAAACAGGGGTACTCTAAGTAGTTGGTTCAGTTACGATGTTGACCGACTCTCGCGTTGGTGGGGTGCTGGTGGGCGCTCTGCCTGGTCCTCGAGCAGAGCTGGCGCTCTAGGTTTCGCCTCAGTACTGAAATTGGCCCCTGGATAATTCCCCTTCTTGCTCTCCTGGGCGGGTTTCCGAGACCAGGGGTTTTTCGGGGTTTTGGAGGGGGTTTTCTGGGGTTTCGGGCCGATTTCCCGGTCGAAAACCAATTTCCCCTTGCTCTCCTGGGGGGCTTGGCGAGACCGAATAATTACCCAATTTCGCCTACGATCCGCACCACGACTGCAAGATAATTGGTTTGGGTTTTCCCGAATTTCGCGGGGGGGATTTTCAGGCTTGCGGGCCTCGGAGGAAGTGGTTACTTGCTCTGCGTGAACTTCCTGGAGGACGAGATGGAGACGTACCGAGGCCACCTGAAGGCCCTTCTCAACTACTTCGACACCACTCCGCCGGCCCAGTGGGGCGAGGTGAAGTGGTTCGTGGACTGGGAGCAACGTCCGGGATACGGGTTGTACGTCCTGGTGGGGCGTATCGAGCGGGTTCCGATGACGAGCGGGTCGGTGAGCGACTCGTTCCGGACCACGCTGGAGCAGGTGGTCGGTTCTCCACTCGAGATGTTCAAGAGCCTCTCGTCCTTGCGTCCGGGAGTGGTCCTGTGGGCTGGTGGCGTGAGCCAGGTGGGTTGTCGTGAGATCGTCGACCTGGTGGACGTGAAGCCGGTCGAGGGCGGGGTGGGACTCTACTGCTCTCCTACCGTTATGCGTGCGCTGTCGGAGGGCTGAGATGCACCTTCGCTACCTCATTCCACCCGTCTCGGCCTCCCCTCTGCTGGATGCGGGTTGGTACTTCCTGAAGGACGACTTCGCCACGATTGCGTCCGGTCCTCACGCGGGGGAGGAGATTGACTTCAGGTGGAGGTGCTTCCTTGATGTGCCGGCGGAGACGCTTGGGGTGATGACGCTTGCGTGGCGTCGGGAGTGCGGGCGGAGGCGGGCGGCCCTTGCCTCCGGACAGGAGCGCTGGGTGTGGGAGGACTCTGAGGGGCGGTTGTCCACTCCTTGGATGGGGCGGCCTTCTGAGGTGGTTCGCAAGCGGGCGGTGTCCTTGGTGGAGAGCGCTCTGGCGGAGGTGGAGGCTCTGCGGGCCTCTTTCCAGGAGTCGATCTCGCGCCTGGAGCGGATCGAAGCTGCGTTGAGGGGAGGTGAGTGATGAGATACGGACTACTGGTTCCCGGTCACAACTGCGATTCCGGGGTCGCGCGGATCGTGGAGACCGATGGGGAGTTCTACTCGTTCCCTGGCGGCTACCGCATCAGACTCTTCCCTTCTCCCGAGGAGGCGAAGGCTCACGAGGTCGGGCGGGCAGAGGAGTGGAGCGACTCCCTTCGCCGTGCGATCGAGGACGTGGATTTCGTCAAGGGCCTCGTGCTGGGCCGTCTTCCCCGGACTCGGGGCTAGGAGCGTTCGATGCGTTACATCCTTCTGGTCCAGTATATCAACACCATCGAGCCGACGAAGATCATCGAGACGCCCGACGCGCGAGCCGTGTATTTCCGGGGGCGCAGTTGGGACACCCACGAGTCTCCCGAAGCAGCGCGTGCCGCGCTGGTGGGGAAGCTGGAGCGCCAAGCGATGGACGCGGAAGCGAGCCTTCGTTCGATCTCGCTTCGTCCTGGAGAGGAGTTGCTTATCAACCGGAGCATTTGCGCTACCGAGGACAACATCCTGTTCGTCGAGAAGCTCGACCTCGAGTCGCTTCCTCGGGAGGCGTTGCGATGAGCGTCCCTCTCGACTCGACCGTTCGCGCGCTCTTCGCTCCGCCCTTCAAGGTCTGCCCGGGCGAATCGTTCATCCTGGACGCAAGGAACGAGATGGTGGCGGACCGCCTGAGTCTCGTCCTCAACGACGAGGAGTCAGACCTCTTCGGCAACGAGTTGACCACGCTGGTCTTCTTTGATGTGACCGAAGAGGTGCGTGAACTGCCAGTGGTCGTGATGGCGTGAGCGCGAAGCATCCCTACTCCGTCGGCGACACCGTCTGGGTGGTGAACAACGGCTCGTCCCAGATCGAGTACGGGCCAGACGGTTGGTTCTCCAAGGCAGGGAAGTTCGTGCGTTCGCAAGTGGTCGAGGCGAAGGTGGTGGAGCTTTGGGGCCCGTTCCATGTCGTTGTTGAGCTTCCCGACGGGACTCGGCGGACCGAGCGGGCTGTATTTCCGGACGACGCGCTTTCTCGGAGCGAGGCAGAGCGCCGCGCCATCAAGGTAGACGCTCTCCTCTGCAAGTTCCGGCTCAAGGATCTCATGGGTGCGCGAGAGCGAGCGGAAGAGCAGGTTCGGCACTACCAGGAGCAAATCCGTCAGATCGACCGCGCGATAGAAGAGGAGGGACTGAAGTGAAAACGAGCAAGTACGTTCTCCGGTACGACTTCGGAGCTGCGGTGGTCGACCTGCCGCGAGTGACCCTCGTCCATATGGTGGCTGAGGAGGAACAGGTCGGGAGCTTCGCGTCGAAGACCGAGTGGTGGCTGACCGTGTGGTACGAGGACGAGGAGGAGGCTGATCTGACGCTGGGCTACAAAAACGAAGAGCGCCTTCGCGCTGCTTGCCTCGAGCTGTCCGAGGCTCTCCGGATCTTTCACTCCAAGGAGCCGAGCAGCGATGCGTAGGCAGATCAAGCCCACATTAACCCCTCTGCCGTGCCCGTTTTGCGGCAGCACCCCGGCGCTCCACCCGAAGAACTGGCGGTTGGAGGGAGACGCTTGGGGAGAGGTCAGGTGCGAGAATTCGCGCTGCGCCGCAAAGCCGTCTGCGAGAGACGGGGAGAGCGTCAGTGATGAGTTGACCGCGCTGGACCTCGACACCGCCATCGCCCAGAACACGGCGGCGCTACGCCGGCTGATGGCCGAGCGCGACGTGCTCCGGCGCCGCCAACCGTACGTCGTGCCTAGGCCGTGCGACTGCTGCGGGAAGCGCCCGAAGGTCAAGGACGCCGGACTGCCCTACAGCCTGATGACCGAGTCTCGGCTGACCGTCAACTGCGTGAACGAGTGCCGCCCTGCCGTCACCGCCAAGGGCAAGGACTTCGGCGACGCGGTCCAGGGAGCGCACCGGATGTGGAACGCCAGGCGGTGCTTGTGCGGACATGCGCCGGAGGTGGCCGAGATGGACGCGCCGGACGTGTGGGTGTGGTGCTCGGACCGGAAGTGCAAGCGGATGCCGATCATGGTTGTCGAGGCGCTGGTCGGCGGCCCGGTTGAAGTCGGGGCGGGGTGTGGGCCGTGAGGCTGCGCGTTCTCACAGTTGATGACTGGCAGGGTCGCCACGACCGGATTGCTCGGGAACTCCGAGGCGCCGGCTTCACCTTCGACGTCCGGCAGCGGTTCGGCCCGATGGCGGTGTCTGACGACGACCTCGCGTGGGCGCGACTGGTGTTTTTGGACCACGACATGTGCCAACGGCAGGTTACGTCCGCGGGGCTGTTCGTTGAGGACGACTCGCGGCCGTGCCCGTCTCCAGTGGCGCAGGGGTCCAACATGCTCGACGCTAACTGCGGGTGCCCAACGGGCATGGACCTCGTGCGCCGGATGGTTACGGCGCCGTGGCGACCTGCGGTCATGGTCCACACCGCGAACAACGTTGCCGCTCCTGGCATGGTGGCAGCGCTTGCGGAGGCTGGCTTCGCGGTGGCTGCGTTCTCTGCCTCGCGGTGGGCGTGGTTTGACTGGCGGTCGGCCGTGCGGCGGGTCGTTGAGGCGACGCGATGAAGAAGACGGAGAAGTTGGACCGGCTGATGGCCCGTATAGTGATGCGCCGGCCTACCTCGCGCGAGCTACGTGCCAAAGCGTTGCGCCGCGACAGCGAGCTTTGCAACCGGGCTGCGTGGCTGATGGCCCTCCCGTGCATCGGCCTCGCATGGGTCCCGAACCTCTGGCTGTTCGCGGTGACCGTCTACGACATCGCCGAGGTAATCAACCAGCGGGAACTTTACCCCTTCGCTTTTGACCACTCCAAGGCAACGCATACCCTCGAGCCAGAGGTGCGAGTCGAGGCCTACCGCTTTGGCGGTGTTAGTGTCTGGGTCCGAGCCTGGTACGTTGAGCGTGTTTTCAAGCACAAGGTGGGCTTTGACGGCAATGAGGGGTGGGTCTACGAGACCGCCGTTTACACACGGCCCGTTGGTGCGAATGCCGCGTACGGTCTCACTTTCGAGGAAGTTGTTGCGCGCGGTGGAGTCGAAGCAATCGCCTCTACCTGCTACTGGTGGGTGCTTGAGCACGCAAGGCAACGAGACCAGCTTGGGACGCGATTCCCGCTGCCGGGGCGGGGCGGAATAGTTGCTTCGGCAGAAGCCTTGACACGCACGTAGCTAGTCGTATCTTGCTACGCGGAGGTTCTACTCGATGGAAGTCAACTACCCCGGTCTCGGAATCGTGCCGATCCTCGGCGCTCGGCGCGAAGGCAATCTGCTGACGGTCCAGTTGGACGTCAGCGGACTCAAAGAGGCCCCGAAGAAGGCCGAAAGTGGTCCGAAGGAGGTGAAAGACCCTCTTCTGGAGGCTCTTCGGACCCTGAAAGTCGACATCAAGGACCTCATCGAGAAGGCAGAACTCGGCGACGATCAGCACTGGTCGGCCTACGTCAAGCTGGTCAACGCTTTCCATCCGAAGGTGGTCCCTCCGATCGAGGTGATCGCCAGCAAGATCGCTACGCTCGCGTCCGCCCCTGATGGCGGGTGGCGCGAAAACGACTGCGACATCCTGCTTGGCCTGCTCCTCTTCCGGTGCGAGATGGACGGCCTTTCGCCGACTCAGGCTGGCGCGATGGAGGCGATCCACCTCTTCGGTAGCATGGGCTTTTACCTGGAGGGGACCACTGTCCGAGAGGCGGAGGTCAAGGCTCGCGAGGAACTCGCCTACGTGCTGTCCTACACTCGGTTCGAGAGCTGCTGGTGGGCCCGATGATCCCTCTCGACGAGGACCGCAAGTGATCCTTGCCGCCCTGCTTCTCGCTGTCCACCCGCCGCCGTTCGATGTCGCGTGGGTTGATCCAGCGCAACACTGGGATGTACCGGCCGGCGACGGACCCGCGATCGCCCTCGGCGCCCTCGTGGGCGGCTGGCTCGGGGACGTCCATCCCGCATGGCTCGTCGCGACCGCTGCCGTGGAGACGGGCTACCGTTTCGACTCCAGCATGGCCGGGGACAGCGGGCGTAGCCTTGGGCTGTGCCAGATCCAGTTGCGGACCGCTCGCCAGTCGCTCCCATGGCTCACGCGGCGAGACCTACACGATCCACTGGTCAACATGATCGCGGCAGGAGTCCACTACGGCAGGCTGATCCGGCTCTATGGTCGATCGCTTGCCCAGGCCCGCTATGGGTGCGGCTTCCGGTGCCACGGTCCGACGCGAGGCGCGCGCGCCAAGTCGGCGGTGTTTCGGAAGTTGACGTCGCAGTGAGCAGAGCAAGTTGGATCAAGGATTCGATCGAGAGCCAGATGGCCGCGCCTCGAGCGAAGAAGGGCACCTGTCGAGCGTGCGGCAAGACCCCTCTCCCGAAGGGCCGAACCCGGTGGTGTAGCAACGACTGCTCTAGCAGGTTCGAGATGCTGTTTTACCACACGAAGTACCGGCCCTTCGTGTTCGATCGAGCGCATGGTCGGTGCGAGGCTTGCGGTTGGGACATCAAGAAGCACGTGGCGCAGGTCGGGCGTTGGCTCGCGGCATGCTATCCGAGGGTTGGCAGCAACGCGGTTAGCGACTATCCGCGACAGCCCTGGTGGTCTTGCAAGGTGCCGCTCTTCGTCGCTCCTCCAGATCGCACGTTGGAGCGACGAAGAGACGCGCTGAAGAGGGTTGAGAGGGTCCTCCGGAAGATCGGCGGCACGCTCGTGGGTCCAACCTATGGGCTTTGGCAGGTCGACCACATCGTCCCGCTCGTCGAGGGCGGACAGCACTCCCTCGACAACATGCGCCTGCTCTGCACTCGCTGCCACAAGGCCGAGACCGCCGCGCTCGCTAGCCGGCGAAAGAAGCCTTCGTCGAAGTCGAAGCCATCGCGATCAAGAGGTCACGAAACTCGAGCGGAGTAGCGGCCCGGTTCTTCCTAGAGAGCAGCTCGGGCGTCGTGAGCTTTCGGCCGGTGACTTCGGCCCTCCACTTGTACCAAGCCCTGCGCTGCTCCCTCCATTCGGGGCCCGAGTCCTTGGGTGGCTTCTGGAACGTCATCACGTTAGGTGAGAACGGAGATGCTGGCTCCTCGCCAACCGAATCGCCCCAGCGAAGGTCGGGAAGGAAGACGTGCGCGGCGTACAGCCAGGTTTTCTTCCTCGCGACGTGCCCGTAGGCGAACTGCTCGACCTGGCAGATTGCCCCGACCCCGTCTTCGGCCGGGCGCCATCCCTCTAGTAGGGGCTTGCCGAGGCTGAAATGGCTGAACGCCTGCGACTTCGCAGGGTGCTTGATTACACCCCCCCCACGTACGGACAGCGTCGAGCGCCGCCTCGAAGCATCCGCCGTCGTCTCCCGCCTTGAACCGGCCGTGATGTGATGGTCCGCCGGCCGCATATCCTCCCCAGCGCTCGCAAGGCGGGTGGGCCACTACCGGGAATGGGCCTCGATACAGCCTTGCGTCCCGGGCCTCGTCCCAGGGGTCGACCCCCGAGAGGCCAAAGTACGCACCGTTGGTCTGGACGTAGAGGGCGGCGATCACAGCGAAGGAACTTGCCACTTGCGGCGTGGTTCGGCAAGCTGCTCGAGATGACGCCCGCAGAAGAGAGACGACAGCAGAACGCCTTCATCGTACAGCGAGCGATCAAGCTGTTCGCGAAGCAGTGCGATATCAACCACCAGAGCGCGGCCGAGATTCTCGGAGTCAATAGGGTCACCTTCGGGGAGTGGATGGCGGGGCGGGGGCTCAAGAAGCGCTGCGTCGTCGAGCGTGTGTTGACGAAGCTCGAGGCCTTGGGCGGAACCGTCAAGGCTCGCCCGAACTACCGCTGCATGAAGGACGGCTGCGAGAAAGACTTCGACCGCGAGTCGGCTGGCGGCCTCTACTGCCCGACGCACGCGTACCAAGCGGCCCACCCGAAACCGGTGAACCCGGAGGACTCCAAGGTTGGGAAGAAGTACGCGGAGATCGCGAAGCTGAATCAGCTTGGGTACTCCGACTCGAAGGCTATTCGCCTCGCGGGTTACGAAGGCAAGCTCACACGGCAGGCTGTCAGCCTGCATAGGATCAAGCAGCGTGAAAAGGCTCGACAAGGAAACGATGCGCCAAGCCCTGGCGCTGATCTACCACAAGCTCGGCGACGATCCTGAGTCGTTCGCTCTCGCGACCAAGCTGGCAGAGCTTGAGCCAGACCTGCTCCGGCTTGCGGCTAAGGAGCCGAAGGTCGACTACTCGGGACCCTCTGGGAAGTAGTTGACTTTGCACGCCTCCAAGCCCAGTCTTCCGCCGGAGGGGCGTCGCCCCGTAATGGCTTCTGGCGGCGAACAGGGCAGGCTTCAGGGGACGAAACCACTTGGTCCATTGAAGCGTGGGCTGTTCGCTTCGCGTCGAAGTCTAGCGCGGAGGTAAGCAGTGGAGGTCGCGGATGTCCGATTCATCGCCCCGACGAAAGAAGGACCCGAGTCTGGAGGAAGTAGCGGCGAGATCGACCCTAAGGGTCTCGACCGTCGCGGCGATCATCGGCGGCGTGGTCGGCCCTTTGGCGACAGCTCTGACGATCTTCTTCGTGTGGGAGAAGGACGTCGTGAAAACGAAGGACCTCGAGGAGTTCACGACGAACCTGGAGAAGTCGCTGGCTCAAACGAGCGAGAAGCTGGATCGCCTGGCCCGTATCGAGGAGAGCCACAAAGAGGTTCTGGTCTACCTCTATGGGCGAGCAACTGGGCAGCCACTTCACTTGCAGCCAGCACTGCCGTCGCGCTGATCTTCTTGGTGATCGTCCTTCTGGTCCCGAGGCCGACCGACGTGGCGGTATTGAAGGTCCGAGCGCAGGTCGCGGCCCAGTCCCTTAGCGACAAGGCGGACGAGATCCTGAGTCGTAGCGACGTGTTGGTCCGCCCATCCACTGGTCAAGTGGCAACGAACGGAGTCCAGAAATGAAGCCTGCTCTCGACCTGCTCAAAGCCGTCCTGAAGCTCAAGGGGCGCTACTCGCGCCGAAGCATGGGCGGAGTCTCCAAGACGAAGGTCCTTTCCGATGCGGTCATTGTTGCGGGCGCCCTCGTCTCGTGGGCGGTCAGCGAGGGCCTCGTCTCTCCGGAAGCGCTTGGTAAGGTCCAAGGCTATATCCTCATGGCCCTTGGCGCGGTGACGTACGTTCTGCGAGAGTTGGGGCCCGGCAGCATCGAGGCGGTGCTGAAGGAAGAGCCAAAGGACCGAGTTCGGCAGTCGATCGAAGAAGTGCTAGCCGACAAGACGAAGGACTGATACAAGCCGCGCCCCCGCTAAGGAGGCGGCTTTCAGTGAAGACCATCATGTACCTCGCCAGCACCACCATCACGTTCGCCCTTTGCTCTGTCCTGTTCGCGGTCGTGAGCGCGTAAGGGCCTCGATGCGGCGAACACCAGCGACGATGAGCAAGGTCGAGCGGGCGAAGTTCCTGCTCGTCCAGGGCGCGGAAGACGACCAAGACTTCCTCGACATCGGACTCGCTCCAGAGGAGGGCCGCGCGCTACAGCGCCAGATCCTCGAGGATGAAGAGCGCCGAGTTCAGCAACAAACCCCGTCGACGGTGTTCGCCCATCTGGTCCTCCGGACGGAGGAGGGGATCCAGCAACTCGCTGACATCCAAGAGAAGCTCTACAAGCAGCGCCAGTACCAGGTCGCGATCGGGGCCGTGAAGGCAGCGCACAAGATGCGCATCGACCTCATCAAGACGGGCCAAGAGCTGGGTGTCGTGAAGCGGGCGGCGGGATCCGGCACCCAGGTGAATCTCGCGCTGATCGGCGACTCAGCTCTTCGGTCGGTCGTTGGCGAGAAGCTCAGCAAGGTCCAGCGCCTCCTCGGTCAGATCAGCACCCCGCTAGAGGACTTTGACCTCCCCGCTCTCGGAGAGAAGGCTCCCGACATGCTCGGACAAGAGCGTCTCCCGGCGAGTCGCACGGTGGTTCTTGACGAAGAATCGAATCCTGAGCGAAAACGCATCCTCGCAGACGAGCCTTTCCCCGGAGATTGAGGAGGCTCAGGACCCTACCCTCTGGAGGAGAAAGAAGCATGAATCCGAACTTCCGCGTTGGCAGCATCGTTGGCACCGGCTCCGCCCTCACCGTCGCGAGCGAGATGGTCGGCTTTCGCCCCAAGTACGTGAAGGTCTCGAACCGCACCTCCCGGGACTGCTTCGAGTGGTTCGCCGACATGCCGGACGACTCGGCGATCAAGATGGTCGCGGCCGGGACCCGTACCGCGCCGACGTCCAACGGCATCACCCCGACCGCGTCCGGCTTCACCATCGGGGCGGACACGGACGTGAACGTCTCGGGCGAGACCATCGACTACCTCGCCATCGGGTGATCATCTGAGCCGGAACTCACAGGCGCGCGCGCTAGCCGAGCAAGCGGCGCGCGAGGCCCGTGAGGAGGAGAACCGCCTCCTCCGGCATCTGATCATCGACAAGGGGCGCGTTGACCTGATCTTGACCGAGATCATGGGCCTCGACTGCGCCAACCATCACGCCCACATGCTGAAGTATCGGATGAAGCACCGTCGCAGGTCGCTAATCCAGGTGTTCCGTGGGGCGGGCAAGACTACCTGCTTGACGATCGCATACGCGATCTACCTCATCATCACGAAGCCCAACATCCGCATCCTGATCGCCTCGAAGTCGGGGTCCAACGCGGAAGACATGGCGATCGAGGTCCGCAAGTACATCGAGTGCCCTCGGTTCATCGAGTTGTTTGGGGACTGGAAGAGCACGGATTGGAAGAGCGCCTTCACGGTCAACAAGCGGACGATCCAGAACAAGGAGCCGACGGTTGACTTCGTTGGCGTCGAGGGTTCGGTCACGTCCCGCCACTACGACGTGCTGCTCGGCGACGACTTGACGGACGAGGAGAACTCCCGGACGCCAGCGGGCCGGAACAACCTCCAGACCTTCTGGTACAAGACCCTCGGTCCGACGCTCATGCCGGGGCCCGACGCGGAAGAGCACCTTGTAGGAACCCGCTATGACGACGCGGACCTCTTGGGCCACCTCCAAGAGACCGACTTTCTCGGCCACACGCTGATCATCCCTGCGCTTGTCGGCGAGGACGGTAATTGGCGCTCCACTTGGCCCGAGATGTTCCCGGTCGAGGATCTCCTGCGCCGTCGAGCCGGCAACCTGGTGATCTTCAACACCCAATACCAGCTCGACACTGGCCTGATGAAGACCGGGAACCTGATCCGGTACGAGAGCATCACCTGGGTATCGCCGGCCGATGTAGAGCACTTGCCGTCGTTCGCCGGTTGCGACTTGGCGATCAAGACGGGCGACTCCAACGACTACTTCGCCTGGGCTCGCGCGAAGTACGATCCGATCACTGGCGTGTTGGCGGTCTGGTCTTGCTGGAAGGCGCGTATCCCGTTCAAGGTCCAAGCGATGCGGATCTCGGACGAGTTCGATGTCGAGCCGTTTGCCAAGCTGGCGATCGAGTCGAACTTCTACCAGGCATCCCAGGTCGACGAGGTGCTGTCCGTGAACCCGGACGTCCCTGCGGTCGGCATGGAGACGAAGACCGACAAGATGACCAAGGCGGTCGTGCTGAACGGCATGATCGAGTCGGGCAAGCTGGTCTTCGTGCGAGGAGGACCCGGAGTCCAGGCGTTCGCGGAGGCGATCTGCTTGTTCCCGAAGGCCAAGTTCGATGACGAACTTGACGCGATCTGGGCGTGTCGTCAGGCTGCCCTCGCGAAGTCGAAGAAGCGGCCCCCCCGCAAGTACGAGCCCGGCTTCAGCACATGGAGCGTGAGCTGATGTCCGACGAGACGCCCAAGAAGACGGTCGACGCGAAGGTCTTCTACGTCAGCAAGGCTGCGGCTGAGGTCGGGCCGGCGAGTGCGGCGGATCCGTGGCTGAACACCAAGGACTACGACGACACACTCATCGCTCCGTACAGCAAGTTCGCCTTGGCTCAGATCGCCGACGAGCACGGCTACACGCGAGGCATCCTCGACGCGCTTCAAGACAACACCGCTGCGTTCGGTGGCCGACTGGTCTCGGCGGCGAAGGTCAAAGAGGATAGCGAGGACGCGCAGGACGCGTACTTCCGAGCCCTGAACTTCATCGAGAACATCGGGGTGAATGGCGAGTCGTTGACGAGTATCCGGCGGAAGCTCGCGGCCGACCTCTTTCGGACAGGGGAGGCGTACCTCGAGGTCCTCGTCAACAAGCGTGGACGTCCGGTGGCGGTCAAACAGATCCCGTCGCACCAGTTCCGAATCACGCTGGAGTCCGAACCTGTCCGAGTGACGCGGACCGTCGTGAAGTATTCCCCGTCAGGTCCCAGCCTCGACACCCGCTACGAGCAGCCGCGCTTCCGGCGGTTTTGCCAGCGGATGACGGACGGGACAACCCGGTGGTTCAAGGAGTGGGGAGATCCACGAGACATCGACGCCCAGACGGGGAAGGTGCTCGACGACCCGAAGGGCCGTCCGCTAGCTACCCCCGTGATTCGCTTCTTCAACTACTCGTCTTGGACTCCGTACGGCGTGCCCGCTTGGGTAGCGGCTCTTGTCGAGACAAAGGGTGCGAGCGGAGTCTCTCGCCTGAATCTCGGGATGACGGAGAACAACGCGATCCCCGCGATGGCGATCCTGATCAGCGGTGGGCGCGCGACCCAAGGCTCTCTCGACCGGATCAAGGACTTCCTGGAGTCGCGGGGCAAGAGCCGGGAGTCGCTGGCAAGCGTCTTGTTGCTCGAGGCCGAGTCCGAGTTGGAGTCCGATCCCGGAAACGCGAAGATCGAGATCAAGCCGCTCACCAGCGACCAGCGCGACGATTCGCTCTTCGGCAAGTACCTCGATCACTGCGACGAACAGATCAGCGCAGCGACACGAGTGCCGCCGATGTTCGCTGGGAAGGGCCAGGCCAATGAGGAGCTTCGACGCCTCGCGGACGAGCAGGTTTTTGCCCCGTGCAGGTCTGACTTCGACGCGATTTTCAACGCGCAGCTCTTGATCCTCCACTCTCGAGGACTCTGGACCTACGAGTCTCGCGGCCCGAACATCACCAGTTCTGCTGTTTCGGCCAACATCCTCGCCACCCTTGAGAGGACAGGCGGCATCAACCCCGCAATCGCGCGCCGGGTCGCGGAGGAAATCTTCCCAGCCGCAGCCGAGGGTGCGGAGTGGGACGAGAGCCTGAATCGGTCCAAGCCGTTCTCTCTCACGCTCGTCGAGAACGCGAAGAAGGACAACACCGGCAAGACGACCCAAGCCGACAAGATGCCTGGCGAGCCGGGTCACATCGTGGCGCCGGCTGTTCCGGCTGTGTCGCCCGGGGCTGATGGGAAGCAGAAGCCATGAAGAAGCAAGTCAGTGTCCTGAAAGCTGTTGGGACGGGGAAGAACCACATCCTCCAGTGCGCGGTCTTGATCCCAATGGTGGTCGACCTCCAAGGCGACTGGATGACGAAAGAGGACATCGCGGAGTCCGCGTATGACTTCCTGTCTCAGTACAACAAGGCGACTCACCTGAAGCAGCAACACCAGGGAAATCCGATCTCGGAGAAAGCCGAGGTCGTAGAGTCCTTCCTGGTGCCGGACGGGAACACGATCACCCTCGGGAGTCAGACCTATCCAGAAGGCACATGGATCATGTCGATTCGCATTCTTGACGACGAACTTTGGGCGAACGTAGAGTCCGGCGCGATCACCGGACTTTCCGTTGGCGGAAAGGGCGTCAGGATCGAGATGGAGCCGTAGACGTGGCAAGGAAGCTGTCAAAACTCAAGGTCGCCGAGGTAAGCCTCGTGGACGTTGGGGCCAACGGCGAAGAGATCCAGGTGTTCAAGAGCGCCGATGGGTCTTGTGGCGACGTTGAGATCGACAAGGCTGTTCCTGCCAAGTACGAGCACATCGACTTCAAGCCCCCGAAGTCGGTCGCAGACGAGGCCGCGAAGGGGCTTGAGTATCGAGCGAAGGCGTCGCCGTCCAACCAGGGCGGACTCACTCCCGAGGAAGCGTCTGATCAGGGCGTTGGCTCTGGTGTCGCTCGCGCGGTGTCGCTGAAGAACCAGGACAACATCAGCCCCGAGGTGATCGGGCAGATGGTGTCGTTCTTCGCCCGGCACGAAAAGAACAAGACGGTCGCTCCGGAGTTCAAGGACGAACCCTGGAACGACAAGGGGTATGTCGCGTGGCTCCTCTGGGGAGGAGATCCTGGCCAGGCTTGGTCGAGCAAGATCAAGGGCCAGATGGACGCGGCAGACGAAGCCTCTGGCGAAACCAAGAAGTCTGACGATGAGGAGGACAGCGTGAAGATCGAGATCGAAGTGCAGAAGGCCATCGAGGCCGAGGTCGCGAAAGCGCTGGCTCCCGTCCTCAAGTCCATCGCCGACCTTGAGTCCGCCAAGGAGCAGGCCGAGGCGGTCGCGAAGGCGGCTGAGGAGAAGGCGGAGAACGTCACCAAGGCCCTCGACATGCACAAGCAGCTCGTGGACGAGAAGGTGACGGCGATCCAAGAGGCCGTCGGTACGCTCGGCGAGGCGGTCAAGGCCGGCAAGAACTACGACGACCTCAGCATGCCGTTCTTCCACCTCCAGGATGCGATCAGCAAGCTGAAGAGCGACTCGATGGTCCTTCAGCTTCAGGGGATCTCCGAGGAGGTCACGAAGGCGGCTCCCGGCGACAAGCTGGCGCTCGTCACGAAGGCTCTCTCGGAACTTCCGGCCAAGATCGAAGAGGTCGTGAAGGCCGAGAAGAAGGCGGCCGAGGAGTCGAAGGCAGAGATCGCCAAGAAGCTCCAGGACCTTGAGGCCAAGGTGGAGAAGGCGCTCGATGCCCCGCCGGCCGCCGCTCCGACCGAGAGCAAGGTCGCGAAGAGCAACAAGAGCCACCCGTTCGACGGGTTCTTTCGATAAGACCCAGAGACTCGAAACCCTGCCCTGACAAGGGGCCCAGAATCCCGGACAGGGAGGAGACAGAAGAAGATGAACGCACCGAACGAAGACGTAGCCAAGGCTATCACCGTTGCTGACACCCTCGCTTCCGCCGGCCGGCTGAATGCCGAGCAGGATGCGGCGTTCTACACCGCCGTCGTGAACGAGACGAACTGGGGGGGCAACGTCCGCGTCGTCCGCCCCACGACCGACTGGGAGCTTCACAAGCTCGCCCTCGGCAATCGCGCGATGGTCCCGTCGACCGAGGCTTCGGACCCGAACGTCCGTCGCGGCGTGACGGCGTCCAAGATCGAGATGGTGCCCAAGAACGTGATGGTGCCCGTCGAGATCAGCGACGACTTCAAGCGTGAGAACATCGAGGGCGAGAACGTCGAGCAGAAGATCCTCGGCATGTTCGGCTCGCAGTTCTCCAACGACGCGGAGAAGATGTTCTGGCACGGCGACACCACCGGGCCGGCGGCTCTCCAGTCGGACCTCGTGTCGGGCGGTTCCTCGACGCAGTACATCAAGGACTCGCTGCACTCGCTGATGAACGGCTGGGTGAAGCTCGCCACCGCGAGCGGCCACATCCTCGACGCCGCTGGTGCGGAGATGTCGAGCAAGCTGGTCAGCAAGGCTCTCCGGGAGCTTCCGACCAAGTTCCGCAACAACCCCGCGTCGCTCCGGCTCTTCGCCGCCAGCAACACCCTCCAGCTCTGGCTCGAGGCGCTGAGCGACCGTGGGACGGCTCTCGGCGACTCGGTGACGACGGGACAGAAGGGCCTCAAGCCCTTCGGCATCCAGCCGGTCTCGATGCCGCTCCTGGACTTCGAGCCGAAGATCGTCAAGCACGTCACCCTGACGGGGACGACGGCTGTCGATCTCGGCTACACGGACATCACGGACGTCGTGGTGCTTCCGTCGACGCTGGGCAGCACCCCGGTCACGCCGTACGTCCTCACGACGGACTACGTCCTCGATGCGGCGGCCGGCACGATCGTCCGCCCCGGGTCGGGTTCGGCCATCGGCTCGGGAGCGACCGTCAAGGTCACGTTCAACATCAAGCCTGTCCTGATCCTGACGCCGGCCAACAACCTGATCGTCGGCATCGGTCGCGGCATCGAGATCGAGAAGGCGCGCGACATCTACAAGCGCACCGACGGGTACGCCATCAGCGCGAAGCTGGGCTGCCAGATCCAGGACACGGACGCGGTCGTGGTCGTGAAGAACCTCTCGACCGAGATCGTGTAATCTCAACTCGGGGAGACCAGGCCCCACGGAGAACTTGCTAGGGCCCTCGACGGCGCCTGATCTCCCCGAGTTGTTGATCGCGACCTTCATCGTGGACTAGGCTAGTGGGTACTTGCCGCGACTGCAAGTGCTAACTAGCGACGAACAGGAACGAAACTCCATGCGCTACTCGATCCAAGTCCACGCCAACGGTCCCGCCTCCTACCACTGGGGGCGATTCAAGCTCGTTCGGGGGAAGTCGAACCTCTATTCCGACCTCACTCCGTCCGAGAAGACTCACCTCGTCGAGTTCTGCGACGTCGTCGAGCTTGACGAGCCGCTCCCGTCTCCGACGCCCAGCAAGGTAGCCCTGTCGCTGGAAAGCGACGAGGGTCCGACGAGCAAGCTGGACGAGCCTTCAGCGCTCGTCGAGGAAGGGATCGTCCCCGCTCTCTCCGCCGCCCTGGCGACGGAGAAGAAGCCGGTCGGCCGCCCGAAGAAGCCTCGCGAGGTGGTTGAGTGATCGCGATCTACCGCGGCCCCACGACTCTCGACGTCGACCTTCCGACCAGGGTCATTACGCTGGTTCCGTGGAAGGCCGTTCCGATCACGAGTGACGAGGTGCTGGTACTGTCCTCTGTCCCAGGAGTGGCAATCCACGAGGACCTGCCCCCCGTCCGCCCGCCAAAGCCCACTCTCGAAGGAGAGGAGGCGGCACCTGTCGCTCCGCCCGAGATCGTGGCGGCGAAGAACAAGAAGACCCGCCGCGTGGCGGAGAAGGAGAGCCCCGATGGCGAGTAACCTCTTCCAACTGAACGCTGACTGGTCGGAGATGACCGCTGACATTCTGCTCAGCGGGAAGCTCGGCAGCGGCGCGAACCTCGCGAAGCTGGGCGCTGTCCTCCAGCGGGGCGTCATCCCGGCTCTCGCGGCTTGCGGAGCCCTGGAGTACGCGACCACGACGGCGCTCAAGGCCCTCCCGGTCGCGAGCATCAACGCCACTCTCGCGCTGGAAGGCGTCGAGACTCTTCGAGCCAGCGTCCTCGACCGAGGGGACGGCACGCCGGGCCTCGTCGAGTGGGTCCCCTCCTCGAGTTCGACCGCCTCCTCGTTCGTTCTGGCTCCGGACGACATCGGCTCTGACAACGGCCGCTGGCACGTCCTGGCCGGCTTCGGGCGACTCAGCACCCCGACTGGCTACGGCACCAGCTCGGTGAACCCCACGGTCACCGACGACGCGGCTCACGGGCAGGGCCTCGGCTTCCTGTGGCGAAACACCGCCACTGGAGAGGTCTTCGTCTGCACCGACACCACGGCTGACGCGGCGGTCTGGAAGACCGTCCGTCCCGCGCGAGTGGCGTACGCCCCCGCAGCGGCGGCCAAGCGGGTCACCGCGACGTCGACCAAGACCCTCCCGAGCGGCCTCGCGCTGACGCTCCCTGCCAACTTCCCAGTTGGCGCCCGCCTCGACTTCAAGGCGATCTGCCTGGTCGTTGGCAGCAACGGCACCGACACTCTCACCTTCGCGGTCGAGACGTCGGATGGCGTCGCGCTCGCTTCGGTCAGCGCCTTCGACATGACGGATGGCGACACCGTCATCATCGAGGGTTCGCTGGTCGTCACCGCCACCGGCGCCTCGGCGGCTCTCCTCGGGACGGTGAAGAGCGCCCGTACGGGCCAGACCGCCACCCTGGCGCCGAGCAGCGTTTCGCCGAACCTCTCGGCGGCCCGCACGGTCGGCCCCTACATCACGCTCTCCAGCAACAACGCGGGCAACATCGTCGACGTCCGCATGTGGCAGTGCGAGGCGTGGAGCATGCCGTGACGTGAAGTTCCGGGTCAACCGGGCTGACGGCTCGACGGACGAGAGTCCTGAAGGGCAAGCAAAGGGGGCGACGGTCTCGACCAACCAGGTCAGCGTCGCCCTCTCTGCGTCTGGGGACTACGAGGCGGTCGAGAACAAGACTCGACGGGGGCTTCGGGTGAGGACTCGCTATGCCGTTCTGGACGTAGAGATCCTGGACGGCCAGAATCGGGTCCGAGTGAAGTTGACGGAGAACTCGCATGGCTAGCCTCATCATCAACCAGGCGCATCCGCTAGAGCTTCTAGCGCTGGCGGTCGTGGTGGACGGGAAGCTGGTCGACTGCGACTCCGATCCCACCTTTGTCATCGAAGACGTGTCGACTCTCCCCGCGACCTCGATCCGGACCTCTACGGCAGGAACGAAGATTGGAACGGGGCGCTACGCCGCGAAGGTGAGCGGAGCCGCCTGGACACCGGCCAGCGCGTACGCCAGGGCTCGAATCACGTGGACCTTCACTCCTCCCGACGGAGAGGAGACGACCGTCGCGAAATACTTCGAGGTCGTTGCGAGTACCGTCGGAGAGAAGGGAGAGTTCACCTACACGACGGTCGCAGAGGTCAAAGAGCTTCACCCGGCTCTCGCGTCCTTCGACAGCCGCCGCATCCGCGACATGATCATTCAGTGGCGGGACCACGTCGACAACTACTGCGCGCAGCGATTCGCCCTGCGGTATGCCTCGAGCAAGATCCGGGGCGAGGGCGGCCGGAAGCTGTACCTGAAGGAGCCGCTGTTCGGGCTTCACGAGTTGTACCTGAACAGCGATACCGAGGCGTACAGCAACACGTACTTCCGGGTCCTGACGGGCGACTCTCATCGCTGGAACCCCATCGTCGAGTTTGACATGGGAACGATCACTGCCGAGTACGGTGGCCTCTTCACGCCAGAACTCAAAACGGGCGAGTTCGCGAAGAACTACACCCAGATCGTGAAAGGCGTGTGGGGCTTTGTCGACGAGGCGACCCAGCAGGCTCCCTTTGGGGTCCGTGAAGCGAGCCGGATCGGTGTCGGACTCACGATCCAGGCCCACTGGAAAGACGGCGGAAAAGCAGTGGGTGCCCCGGGTCTCGTTCGCTCCGAAGAGACCGACATGCACCGCATCGACTACAGCGTGTCGGGCAAGACCAGCATCGCGGGCCCCGTCATGTCCATCATGCGCGACCCGGCGGTGAGGGATCACCTGAATCGCTTCAGGGCCCCGATCAACATGGGCTGGGTCGGCTAAGTGCGCCAGCCCCGGCTCATCTTCGAGATGCCGGTCGTTATCGAGGCGATCGATGTCGGCGAGACGGTGTGGAACGAGGACACTCGAACCCCCATGCGTTCTCCTCGGCGGACGTCCTACACGATCCCCGCCCAGGTGCGCTTTCGCTCCCTCAGTGAGCCGTCGTACTTTGGCGGAGGGCTCTCTGAGGACGTCGAGGGGTGGTTGACCGTTCGTCCGGTCGACCTCGCGGCCGTCAACTACACGCCCAAGAACGGGGACCGAATCACCGCGATCGGAGAAGACACTGGGCTGCGGTACTTCCTCCGCAACATCCAGAACGCGGGCCACTATCCCATCATTGGTAAGCACGGACTTCAGCGGCTCTACTTCGAGGCTCGCCGGCCCGCAGAGGCCGCGCCCGCGATGGTGAGGACCTCGTGATCATCACCGCAAAAGCTGTCGGGCTGGACAAAGTGCTCCAGCGCTTGAACGACGCGGTGGTGCGGGCCGCTATTGACGCAGCCAGAGACCAGACCCTCAGCGTCACCGCCAAGGACTCGGTGGAGGCGATCAAGAGCCAGTTTGGCAAGACGGGCCGCTTCACTCCTCTCGCGGCACTAACGACTGGGATCAAGGGCAACTCGAGTCCCCTCGTCGACTCAGGCGCGGTGAAGGACGCGGTGACAAGCAAGCCCGTAAAGCCCGATCTCGTGTGGGTCGGTGTTCCGCGTTACGGATCGAGTCGGAAAGCGCACTGGATTCGCGCGATGCCAGTCTTCCAGGCAGCGGTTCAGATCCACGAAGGAAAGAGCATTCGCGTCACAGACAAGATGCGCGAGATGTTCAAGCTCCTCTACCTCGTCCAGAAGGGAGAGGTCGACTCCTCCTCCCTCACGGGGCGCGCGGCCGAGCTTTGGCGTCGTTCGGCGGGCCGGGTGGACTGGCGCCCCCTCGGCCCCGGTAAGCGTCGAATCAAGATCCCGAAGCGGCCCTACATTCTGTGGGCGTTGAACAAGAGCGGCCTCAAGCGTAAAGCTCGGGTGAATTTCCGCACTGCGGTTCGGACTCACCTGGTGGATGCGTTCAAGTGAAGCTGCCCCTCTACCACAACTGGACGCCCGACCCTTCTACCCGAGAGGGGTCGACGTTTTCCTCGAGCAACATCCGCCTGGAGAACCACTCTGGGTGGGAGTTGAAGGCGAACTCGTCCACTGGAAAGTATCCGACGGGTGGCGAGCACTACGTTGTGCTCCCCGCGTTCTCCCCTACGGCTCTCCGGCGCTGGCTCGCCATTGACGCCGTGGTGTCGGAGCCCAAGGTTGACGGGTCGACGGTTGGGACGGTCCGCTTCCGATTGAAGGCTGGCGCTTCGACCTATTGGTGGACTGGAGCCGCGTGGGCAACTCCGTCCACGGGCAACTGGAATACCTTGGAGGAGATCCAAGCCAACCTCTCGACCTTCCCTTCGACTGCGAAGAGCCTCTCTCTGGTTGCTCGCCTCCTGACGACCAACGAGAACCACACGCCCAGCCTCCTGAGAGCCGGAGTCGCGGCAGAGGTCGTGGTCACGGGGCAGCACTACGCTCCGCTGTATCGAGGACTCGTCCGCAGGCTGAAGACCGTCCGTCCCATCGTAGAGATGGTGATCGACTGGGCCGCGACGGGAACCACGCATTCGCTGGCGAGCCTAGAGCAAGAAGAACCCGTCACGATCGCGAACGTCGTGGAGGTCTACAACTACGACACTGATCCCGACCTCGCGACGGACCTCTTCTCGTCGTGGAACAGCGGGACGAGCACGATCACCGCCACAGGATCGATCGCAGCGGGAACCAAGGTCTGGATCCGCGCAACCACCGCTCCGATCGTCGCCTACACCACGTCGCCAGACTACAAGCAGACTGCTCGCCTCCCGTACATCGAGATCAGCGAGTTTGCTGCTGAGTTCGTCGGCCAGATCCCGGGAAGTCGAGGATTCGTGTCTCGAGCAGACGGCTCTGCGGTGGTGGTGAAGCATCCTCGCCAGTACAACGGCATGGTCAAGATCAGCGGGGTCGCGTCAAGGCCCGAGGAGGCCTTCGCTTTCGCAGAGGCGGCCCTCAACAACCTCCGGCAGACCCCTCTCGTATCCCTGCCGGAACTTGACGAAACCATCGCTACCAGCCTACAAGGCGAAATCACGATGGCCCCTTCGTACGACGAGACGAACACCCATCGAGCCGAGGTTCTTCTCAAGCTGTGGCACGTAAACCGCTGGCACGAGATCCTCGGCACCGGACACGGCGTCCTCACTGTCAACGTGACAGGCGACATGGACGCAACCCTGGAGGGATGAGATGGCGGTGAAGAAGTACGGCGTGACCCTCGCTCCTGGCGTGCAGGTCGTCGAGAAAGAAGGCGCTCCCGTCTACCAGCCCGCCGCTCTGGGTGGCACGGTCGTGATGGGGCCCTTCTCTCGTGGCGCAGTGAGCACCGCTGCGGCTCCCAAGATCAACAAGTGCCCCACCTACCGAGTGTTCAACCGGAAGATGGGCGGTCGGCTCGCGGGCTACCTGACGCCCGACGCGGCCCAGGACTTCTGGGAGTACGGCGGGGGCGCGGGCTACCTGTACGCCATCCGCCTGACGGATGGGACCGAGGAGAAGGCGGAGCTGACCGTCTACTCCCGCCACTGGGGCACCGGCTTCTACTCGCCCGAGAGCGAGAAGGACAACCAGAGCCAGATCAAGATCCCGCTGCTCAAGATCAAGGCCAAGAACGGCGGTCGCTGGGGCGGGCGCAAGCGTCTGCTCTCCGCCGAGGCCGCGTCGAGCGGCAGCATCACCGCCACCACGCTCACGACCGGCATTACGATGCTGGAGAACGAGTACGCGGGTGCGACGCTGACCTTCGCGGGGATCACGGGCAAGAGCTACGAGGTGGTGTCCAACACCACGGCGGGCGTCATCACGGTCAAGTCGGGCGTCAGCATGACGCAGGACTACACCGACTCCGGCACCTCGAGCCTCCGCTACCAGCTCGACCTCGCGAACAAGACGCTCAAGACGGGCGGGCGCGAGGCGCTGTCGGTCAAGTTCGGCCCCGGCGTCCAGGACGCGGCCAACAACTTCTCGATGCTCGTCAAGGTCGACGGCCAGATCGTCGCCAAGCTCGACGATCTCTCGATGGATCCCACCAGCGATTACTACATCGCGAACGTGGTGTCGGGTCTCGACGCCCTGGAGAGCAACGACGAGATCGAGATCGAGGACCTGATCTCCAGCTCGGGCTACGCCTACTCGGCGGATCTTCGCCCGGCGAACTTCTACGCGATGCCGAAGACCGTCACCGCGACGCGCGCGACGTTTGTCCCCGGCTTCGTCAAGTCGGTCAGTGACACGACCAACATCAAGATCGTCAAGATCGAGGGCACGTCGGTTCGCGCGGTCCCGCACCGCCTGACGTTCACCTGGGTGTCGGCCTCCAACTACTACACGGTCGCTGCGACCGAGACTGCCAACGGCCAGGCGCTCAAGAACCTGAGCAACTTCTCCGTCGGCAACGGCGCGCAGTACGCCAAGGAGTGGGACCCGGGCGCGCTGCCGACCGTCAAGGTCACGGTGGACCACCCGTCCGAGCCGGCCAACGGCGAGACGTTCGTGATCGACGTGGTGCCGGTCGAGTCGCTCATGGTCGGCGGGGAAATCTACCCCGACGCCAAGGGCTCGACGGTCTCGAAGCTGCTCGTCTCGGCCATCTCGACCGACGGCAGCAACTACGTCGACATCACGACGGGCGACCTGTCGACCCTCGGCCTCACGCCCGCCCAGGCGAGCGTGACGTGCTCCAATGCGGGCACGTACAACATCGGCTCTGGCTCCAGCGATGCGATGAAGATCAGCATCGACGGTCGCGCGTCGATCACCGTCACGCTGACGTCCGGCTCTGCTCGCACGGCGGCTCAGATCGTCACCGACATCAACGCCGCGTTCGACGCGACCTTCGGCTCGGGCGTCCTGAACCCCGCGTCGGTGGTGGACAACAAGGTCAAGCTGGCCTCGACGTGGTACGAGGGCGGCGGCGCGGGTTCCAGCGTCAAGATCGAGACGGTGTCGAACAACGCCTACACGGTGCTCGGCTTCACGGTCGGGACCACGTACGGCACGGACGGCAAGGAGATGATGATCTCCTACGACCAGGAGCTTTCGGGCGGCCACGATGGCGGAGCGCCGGCCGACGCGAAGTACCTGGACGCGATGAGCGTGGACTCGAGCCCGCTCAATCAGCTCGCGGGCCTTGGGGCCGGCCAGCTCACCCTCCTGACGCCGGACAAGACCTCGACGACGGTCCAGCAGCGAGGCCAGGCGTTCGCTTCCGAGCGGGCCTACCAGTACCTCGCGATGATCCCCGCCGCGACGACGTCCGAGCAGGGAGCGGTGGACTACGTCCAGTCCACCCTCGGATACGGCAACCACTCGGCGGTCTTCTTCCCCTCCTACACCTACGTCCGCGACCCGGACAAGGAGGGTCCGCTGAAGCTGGTGCCGGTGACGGGCGCGATTGCGGGCCTCATGGCCGCCAAGGCGCGAGCGAACGGCCACTACTCGGAGCCGCCCGCCGGCCTCGGGGCGAAGCTCGTCAAGACCGTCTCGCTGCCCACGGGCGACTCGCCGCTCAACCTGGAACTCCTGGCGCCGGCTCGCATCAATGGGCTCAAGCGCACGGGCGGGAACTGGGTCGTGTGGGGCTCCAGCGCGCTCAGCGAGAACGCGCAGGCCCTCCAGGACTGGAGCGTGCGCTGCCAGCTCAACCACTACATCCGGTGGGCGCTGGACAACCTCGATTGGATCCTATTCCGCCTGAACGATCCCGAGCTGTGGCTTGAGGCGCAGGTCTTCATCGAGACCTTCTTCCTCGGCGAGTGGAAGAACGGCAAGGGCCCGCTGCTCGGCAACGAGCCGAAGAAGGCGTTCAGCGTCAAGATCGACGAGGAGAACAACCCGCCGTCGAGCGTGGAAGCGGGCGATATCAACGCTGAGATCCAGCTTTCGCTCAAGAAGGTGGTCCGCCGGGTGATCGTGTCCCTCAGCCGGGACGGCGTCAACGAAGCGAACGCGTAAGGAGAGTCCCGATGGCAGTCAAGGGAAAGATCAAGCCCGACCACATCCCGCAGAACAGCTTCTCGCTGAAGGTTGTGGGGCTTCCGACCGACATCACCGCCGTGATGATCAGCGGTTTCGACACCGAACTCGAAAGCGTCGACCTGCCCGACCGGACCACCGCGTCTGGCGGCAACTTCAAGCACGTCGAGTTCGAGATCGAGATTCCTGTCCACCATTCGGACGAGCGCGCGGCGCTCGACGCGTGGCTGGTCGAGGCTCGCCTGGGCCTGCCGACGTACAAAAAGGCCGCTGCCCTCACGTTCTTCAGCGTCGGCGGCATCATCAAGGCCGCTTGGACGCTGACGGGCCTCTACCCGGTCAAGGGCGCGGGTCCCTCGGGCGGCGGCGACATGACGAACGAGGGCGAGATGCTCAAGGCCAAGTACAGCTTCAAGGCTGACAACGCGACGCCCATGATCTACAAGTAAGGGCTGACATCGCTCAACAAGCCCTTTGGGCACTTGGGAGCCAGCATGAAACTCGTTCGCCTCTCCGACCTCGGCGGTCTGCCGGTCGGCCTTCTTGTCACCACGGAAGACGGCGTCCAAGCCCGGGATCGCTCGGTCACGTTCCGAAAGTGGACGGCCAAGACCGCACTGGAGATCGGGCAGTTTCGCCGGGAGGGGGAGGAGAGCGATCTCGCCCCCCTCCAACTCGTTCACGAGACTCTCGTCAAGCTCGTCAAGACGTGGTGCGGGCTGGACTTCGACACCATCGACGAGAAGAAGCGCGGCGAGGTCCTCGACACTGCGACCTACGCGGACGTGATGACCGCCTGGGTGATGCTGCGCATCAAGGCGTTCGGTCCCAAGTTCCCCGCCCAGATCCTCTGCCCCCACTGTAGGGGCAAGGTCCAGGCGGACGACAAGCCCAAAGCCTTCACGTACGAGGTTGACCTCAACACCCTAGAGGTCATGGCCGCTGGCTGGAAGAAGCTGGCGGACGGAAACTACGTCGAGCACGAGGGAGAGACCGCCGACTTCGGGTCGGTCATGCTCGAGGACGGGTTCGAGTTCCGGCCTCGCGTGCCCTCTCCCAGCGGGCCCATGACCCTCACCGCGATGCGATTCGACCTGGGCGCTCCGAAGTGGAAGGCGATCCGAGACCTGCGGACGCTCAAGACGGTCACCGGCGTCGAGCCCGCGACCATCCGCAGCGTAGTGCGCCGGATCGAGCACATGGATCCCGCCCAGCTCGCGACCATGAAGCTCCCCGACTTCGCAGAAGCGCTGACGATCAAGGACATGGCGATCGTCAGCGAGGCGCTGCGCAATGTGGACTTCCCCGGGCCCCACCTCGGCATCGAGGAGCGCTGCCCGAACGAGATGTGCGGCCAAGTGGTCCGGTACGAGATCGATCCGAGGTACGGCGGCGATTTTTTTTCGGTTCGGGGTTCTTCCCCGTCGACCGTGAAGTAGTCCTCACCGACCTCTTCCGGCTTTCGTACTACAGCGAGGGCGCGATGGTGTTCTCGCTCGACGACCTCTGCCCAGAGGATCTGGCATTTCTCGGCAAACAGCTTGAGGATGCGAAGGCTGCGCAGAAGGCCGCGTACGAGGCCGAGCGCAAGAGGGGTAAGAGGCGATAATGGACCTCATCACCGCGATGGGCATTGGCTTCGTCCTGACGTGGCAGGACAAAGGAGTCAAGAAGGGACTCAAAGAGGTCAAGGAGGAGGCTCGCCTCCTCGAGCGCGGCATCCGTAACCTTGGAGTCGGGGCTCACGCGGTTCGCTCCAGCCTTGACCGGATTGGTGGAGCGGTAAGCAGCGCGGCCAGCGTGGTGAGCCGAGCGATGGGCGGGATGGTGTCAAGCGCCATCGACTTCGACGACGCGATGCGGCGCGCGCTCTCGTCCCTCGGCATGGAGGGGTTCAAGGAGAGCTTCGAGCCTCTGCGCCAGGTCGCGCTCGATACCGCTCGCGAGTTCGGGATGCTGCCCGCAGAGGTGGCGCGCGGCATGGAGAGCGTCGTCAAGGGCGGCGTCACGGGAGTCGCGCAGATCGGCGCGGTGACTCGGGCGGCCGTCCAGGGTGCCCTCCTCGACCAAGAGGTGTCGGTCGCGCAGATGTCCGAGATGCTCATCGACGTGTCGAACGCGATCGGCCGGAGCATGGACTCAGAGACGATCACCGAGACCTCCCAGCGCATCTCCGCTGCCGCAGCGGCGTCGACCATCGGCTTGAAGAACCTCAAGGAGTCGCTCAAGTTCCTCGCTCCCCAGATCGCGAACTTCGGCCTGGACTTCGAGGGCGCGTTGGCTGCGATCTCGACCCTCGGTGCGAAGGGCATCAAGGGAACGCTCGCCGGTACGGCCCTCGAGCGCATGATGATTGGCGTCTCGACCGCGAAGTCTCAGCGCCTCCAAGCCGGCCTTGGGTGGAGTCCGGTCGATGAGGCCGGCGCATGGAAGCAGTACATCGGGGTCGCGGTCGATGCGATGGATGCAATCGAGAAGAGGAAGCTAGAGAGTAACGGAAAGCTGACTCAGCTCGACGAGACGAGGATTCTGAACGAGATGTTCAAGGAGCGCGGCTCTCGCGCGGCAATCAGCTTGGCCGCCGAAAAGGGCAAGCTCTACAACGAGATGCTGGAGAAGATCCGCAACTCGAACAGCTTGCTGAACGAGGGAACGCAGATCATCAAGGGCGGCTACAAGGGCGCGTGGGACCAACTCAAGTCGACGATCGCCACGGTTGGGATCCAGATTTTCGACCGCTTCGGGCCGGAGTTCATGGGCACGATGGAGCGGTCGATCAAGTGGACTGGAGACCTGATCTCCGCCTTTGTCGCACTCAAGACGGGTGGTTCGCTCGACGGCCTCAGCGATAGCGCGGTGAACTTCGCCAGGGGCCTCGACGATGCAATTGGGGCCGCGAAGAAGACGATCGGGGAAGCGAAGGAGTTCATAGGCGGCCTCCGGGAGAAGTTCGAGTCGGTCTTCGGGGCCGGCGCGACGGACAAACTCGCGAGGTGGATGGGGACCTTCGCAATCCTGTCCCCGATTTTGGGGCCTCTCATCAGCATCCTGTCGGGATCGATTGGCATATTGTTTTCTGTCGTTACCCTGTTTACTGGAATGCTTCAGGCCTTCATGGGCATCCACCAGATTGTGGGAGGGGCGGGAGGCCTTCTGACGAAGCTGGGGGCAAACGGTGGACTACTTGGCTCTTTGAAGGGTCTAGCTCCTTACCTTGCGGTAGGTGGGTTGATCGTTCTTGGCGACTGGGATCGTTTCAAGATCGTCGTTGAAGCCGCTGGGACCGCACTGTCGACATTTGTCCAGATCGCGTCTGGCGCTGCAAGCGCGGTTGGCAGTGTGGTGAAGGACATTGGGGACGCCTTCTGGTGGCTGAACCGAAAGATTGCAGAGGTCTTCGTCGGCCCGTTCAAGACTGACATGGACAAGGTGAAGAAGGTCCATGACGACCTCGCTACGGCGGCTGGCGTCGCGGCGGCGGCATTCGCTGCCGCGTGGGCGGCAGCAAGCTCTCCAGTCCTGACGTTGCTCGCGACGATGAAACTCATCATCGAAGAGTTCAAGTATTGGAAAAACTTTGTCACTGGGGAGGGAAGGGGCTGGTCTGACGCAGAAGAGGCGTCGAAGATGGGGCGGAAGGTGTACCTGCCCGGGGAGGCAGTACCATTCAGGAACCCGCTGACAGGCAAGACTCAGTGGTCTCTCCCTGACGGGAGTTTCAGTAACTCCAATCCAGCTTACGAGAAGCCTCACTCCCTGCTCGATATGGTTCGCAAGGCTAAAACCTCAGTCCCCCCTCCCAAAGCGGCCGACACCGCCAAGCCCGCGACTCACGCCTCTGCGGAAGGTATGTCGGGCCCGCCGCGCGAAGCGATGGTAGTGAACGCGGAGATCAAGATGGATGGTCGCAAGGTGGGTGGCGGGATCGCGCGGGTCCAGCAAGAGCTGGCGGAGCGTGCGGGCGCGAAAGCCTCCCCCTGGCAGCGCAGGGCAGTTGTCGAACGGGGTGTGATCGCTCCGACGATGCAGTGGGGCTAAAGGATGGCGTTCTTCACCCCTCCCACGTTGGCGGTTGGCTGGTCGATCTCTCGGGTCGACATCGACGTCGACGCGCTCACCAAGGTGGTGTCGGAGCTTGGCCTCGGGCCCTATCCGGCGATTAGCGTCTCGGGCCGATTTCCCCCTCAGAATGAGATGCACGGGGTGTCGGCTGACTGGAACACCAAGCCGATCGCGGGTCGTAAGCCTCACGCTTCGTACTCTAGCGACCAGTTCGAGACCTTCAGTTGCAGTCTCCGGTTCTACGCGGAGTCTATCGACCAGGAGATCGAGCCGGATATCAACCAGATCCGCGCATGGGCGACGAAAGACCCGGAGCTTGGGCGCCCGCCCATTGTGATGTTCCAGTGCGGAGACTACACCTTCACCGGAGCGATCACCGGCTTCAATCTCCGCATTGGCGAGCGCTGGTGGACGAAGCAGCTTCGAGACGCATCGCTTGACCTCACCTTCGAGGAGCGCATCTGGCCGCCTCTCGACGACGTGATGACGCGCGACCCGTCGAAGCCTCCTCACCTGTCGCGCTACGTCATCGTGAAGCAGGGCGACACCTACGAGAGCATCGCGAAGGCCGAGTACGGCGACCCGATGCTGGGAGTCTTCCTCCGGCAAGACCACGTGGTTGCGTACCCAGAGGCGGGCGACATCGTGTTCTGTCCATCGAAGTCGTACTTCCGCACGCGGCTCCTCATGCCAGACTCCCCCGTACTGAGCGAGGCAGAGGATAACGTCGCGGCGATCCAAGACCTCCTGGCTGACCTCGAGGGCGAGGTCTACGAGCCCATCGCGTGAACACGCCGTCACTCTACACGTCCTCGATGAGCAAGTGGGTGGAGCAGCGGATCCGAGATGGGATCGCGGGCATCTACCGGCGGGCTCACGAGCAACATGGGGGCATGACGCCGTGCGTCGAGGTCTATGTTGACGACGAGTTCGTCACCAACATCTCCCAGAGCGGCTCGGTAGCTTCCATCCTCCAAGACGTGACGGTCGAGGACTCGGTCGAGCAAACGTCCTCGATCCGGCTCACCGTCCTCGACGACGAGATGTTCCACATCGACAACAACACGTTCGCCAAGGGGCGCACGCTGTCCGTGTGGGCCGGCTACGACGACTCGATGCTGGAATTGCTTCGAGCCATCATCGTAAGGGCAGACCCCCGCTTCGAGGAAGACGGTAGCGTGGTGCTGTCTATCACCGCGTACGACATCTCGTACAAGCTCGCGGTCGAAGAGGTGGAGGCTCAGGACGAAAACTCCCGCCGAGGGAAGGCGCGTGAGTCTGGCGTCAGCCACTCGGGAACCTGGGCGGAGATCGTATCGCGAGTCTACGGGAAGTACGGCGTGAGGGTCTTTGCCAGCAAGAGCTTCATGGAGGGGCGGCCTTCCTACCCCGTGATCCAGAAGAAGGGCACGACCGACGCCCAGTTCCTCCAGAGCGTGGCGAACATCCTCGGCGCAGAGCTGTTCGTTACCTGGCGGATGATGGACGAGGACGGGTCGTACCTCCAGACGGGGCGTCTCTACCGGCTCAAGGAGAAAGGCCTACCCATCCCTGCTACCCGAGGGCAGTGGGTCTGCTACATGCGAGAGCAGCCCAAGAAGCCCGAGGGGCCCATGTACCAGTGGATGTGGCGAGCGGGCAACGAGACGAGCCTCCTGAGCTTCTTTCCAGAGCCGAGCCCTCTCTCGGACGTGACGTCGATCCAGGTCTTGTTCTACGACACCAAGGCGAAGGACTGGGTCGTGCTGGGCAAGGACGACGACCCCGCGCCGTCGGGCTACACCTGGCGCAAAGAGAAGCGTTTGGTCAAAAACTGGATCGCGAAGGACATCCGCTCCAGCCGACTCCGAGTACCGGGCGCAGACCCGAACGACCGCTCCCCGCTGACTGACGAGGAGATCGCGCTTCGGGAAAACATGCCGTTCTCTGAGCAGCTACACCACGGCGCGTTCGAGGGAAAGGATGGCGAGCGCGAACGGGTAGTGAGGAAGAAGGTGAAGGTCAGTGCTCGCAGGGGCTTGTTCGCCGACGCGGCAGCTCGTGGAGACCTGACGAACACCATCCGCATCGTCGCCGGCAACACGAGCATCGACGTCAAGGCGAAGCGCAACTTCCGGACAGCCGCTCAGGCGATTGCCTACGCGGAGGCGTTCATTCGCAACCACCGCGACTCGTACTGGACCGCCTCGGCCGAGTTGATCATGGGACTCGAGACCGTGCGTGCGGGGCAGCTTCACCTCTTTTCCGGCCTGGGCAATAGCTACTCGGGGCTGTACTACCTGTCCAACGTGACGCACCGCATCGACGCCAGTGGGTACACGACCTCGATGACGGTACGCCGCGTAGTGGACGAGATCCCGCTCCTGGAGGAGTGATGAGCACCCGAGCAGAGTACCGCGCGATCGTAACCAACGTGTCGGATCCTGAGCAGCGCGGCCGAGTGAAGGTTCGCTGCGACATGCTCCTGTCGAATGGCCAGGAACTCGAGGAGTGGATCCCTCCCGTCCTGCCGATGAACGGCGCGACCAGCGTGCTGTTCCTGCTGCCAGAGGTAGGGGACGAGGTCGTGTTGACATCCACCGGACCCGACTCGGAGAACGGCATCCACGACTTCGTCCTGAACCCCGAGTGGGCCTATGAGGGGAGTCCGTTGCCGGAAGGCGTGACTCCTCCCGCGCTCCTGACCGGGAACTACGGAAAGCGGATCGGGTTCGTATTCTCCACGGGAGGCGCAACGACCGCACTCGTGCTCGACCGAGCGGCGTCGGTCGCGATGCTGATCGCCTCGACTGTGAGACTTGGCATCGAGGGAGCGTCCCACCCCGTCACGCTGGCCGATCTGCTACGGCCGATCCTCGTGACTCTCTTCCAGAGCGTCCAGACGGCCTTCAATACTCACACGCATCCTGGCGTAACCACTGGTCCTGGGTCGACCAGTACACCGACGGTCCCGATGTCCCTCGGCCTGACGGACCTTCAGGGGTCCACGTGGCAGAGCGCGAAGGTCATGGCGTCAGGGCAGTCTGAGTAGCGCGCTGAGCGGGACTCGAACCCGCGCCACCGGCTTAGAAGGTCGGTGCTCTGTCCATCTGAGCTACCAGCGCGTAGCCCGGCCATACAACCGGGTCGGCCGTCTACTCGTGGATCAAGCCGTGAGGGCACTGACCGCCGAAGAACTCGTCAGCGAAGGCAGGGCCCTTCTTGATCCATTCAGCGTAAGCCGCGTCCGGGTCGTCGCACTGGTTGGCCTCGGACACGACGACGAGTCTGCCGTCCTGGATCTCCAGCCCCTCATCGCGCATACCCGCGATCGCATGAGGAAGAGTGTCCCATTCGCCGCCCATCTCATGGACAAACGACGTGCCAACCTCGTTCGCGCCGGTCCGGTCGTAGAGGGAGCACCAGAAGTGCGGCCGGTGCTGCGAGTCGATGACGACGCCCCACCGAACGCCGTCCTTGTCGTACTCCAGCCGTCCGAGCGCGCCGGAGGGGTGGTTATCGAAGCGGGTGATCTTGATCTCTGCCATGCGTTCCATGCGGTCACTCCTCGGCGCGATGCCGGGCTCGGGTTGCGCGCTCATCCGACGCGATAGCGGCAGAGTACCGGAAGAACTTCCTGAGAGAAAGACTACGAGTCGCCTGCTTCTGTCCGGAGATCGGTGATTTCGACGCCTGGAGCGGAGATCGCGACGGCATCGACAGCGGCCGACACCACTTGGTTCTTCGCGCTCTCCAGGAGGGCCAAGAACGGATATGCGACCGCACGCGGCATCGAGTCCTTCACCACGTCCTTCATCTTCTCCCACGCGGCTTCGCCGGCCTTCTGCGCGATCTCGTTCGGGGTCACTTGTTTCTCCTCTTGAAGTCGTCTAGTCGACCGATCGCAGCCTCGAGTGTGCTGTCGAAGTGCGTTGGGCGTGAGCCGTTGGGTCGGAAGTACCACTTGCCGTCCTCCTTTCCGATCCACGCGTCGCCTACGTAGGCCTCTCCCGGGCTGCCGAGCCTCGCCCCGTTGATTGCCGTCGGCTTGACCCGTTTGACCGCTTGGAAGTCGTCGTGGTTCATGGGGAGGTGCTGCGCGTCCCCTTCGGGTGAGTGATCACCACCGACTTCCCCTCGCGCTCGCAGCGGATCTCGGTGGAGGTGTCGCGCAGCATCACCTTGACGGGCTCAGGGCAGGACCAGGTGATGGTCGCGCACCCGACCAGGAGGAAGAGGAGGCCACAGGTCAGCACGACCACGAGGGCCGCCAGCGCTTTCGCCCACCAGGGTTGAATGCTGTGATCGATCACGTCCGCACCTTCAGCTTCGTCAGATCGCTCGTGAGAGCGATGTTGAGGTCGACCTTCCCATCGACTCCCGGGATCGAGCCACTACCCGAGAGTTGCCAGATGGAGTAGGGCCGCCAGGGAGAGTCCAGCGATCGAGCAGGGGCGGCGCCGCTGTTATAGGAGGCGAGCCAGAGGGGGCAGGCCGCGATCTGGATCAGCACACTGGGATCCGCGTTGGACAGGAAGCTGTTCACTGCCCAGCGCGCGGTGTAGACGCCAGGCTGCCGAAGCTCCCGGAGCACTTCGAGGACCCAGAGAGCGGTCGTGTCCGCTCGGGCCTTGCTGCTCTTGCCGAGATTGCTCATCGCCCAGAGCTTCTCGAGCTTGCTCAAGTAGCCAGCTTCGACGTCCAGCATCGGGATCAGGTCGGGCACTCCGCAGAAGCGCTTCTGGACGTCGAGGAAGTGGTTCGCTTCCTCGCGGGCGTCGGCGAACAGGTTGCTGAGGGTCTCGTTCGTTCGATCCGCGCTCGGGTCGCCGAAGTGGTACATCCCGACCATGAGGCCCGCCGAGCGCGCGGCCTCCACTTGGCGCTGGGCTTCGACGTTCGTGTACGACCGGCCTTCCGTCGCTTTGAGGTAGGTGAACGACACGCCAGCTTCACGGACCTTCTTGAAGTCCACGAGGCCCTTGTTCCCGCCCTCGTTGTGGCCGCTGAGGTCGATGCCGAGTTGGATCTGGACCCCGAGGCTCCAGAGGTCTTGGAGGGTCAGCGCCTTGACCTGCCGGCCGAGGTGCTCGCACGCCATCCGATGCGTGATCGGGCCATAGCTTCCGTCGACCTTCGCTCCGATCGCGGCTTGGAGTTCAGAGACGATGCGGCCCTTGGAGCCGATGGAGAGCGAGAGAGGGGTTTTCACCACCAGCGTTTTCCTTTGCGGATCGCTCCGCGAACGAGGCGGGCCGCATCTTCCATCAGGTTCCACGAGCCCGCCAGCACCATCGCCACGACGACCAGGACGGGTCTCACAACTTCTCCTGGATCGCCCGCAGCGCGTCCTCCCACCGATAGATGGTCTGCGAGGTCGTGTAGGCGAAGCGGTCCTGAGGGCACTGCGCGAGAGAGTATGGGCTGTTGTAGACCTGGGCCCGAAGGTCCATCGGGTCGCGCATCCCGCTTCCACAGTAGCTTTTGATCTTGCCCCGGAGGCGCTTCGAGGCCCCGAGGTTGGCGGCGCACCACTGGATCTGCTCGGGCCACCAGGTGGACGCCAGGTCGTCGAACACCAGTGGCCCGAGGGTGGTGGCCTCAATGTAGGCCGCGAGGTCGTCAGCGGATTTGATGAGGGGTTCCAGGGTGAAGGCCGCCACTTTCTCGCAGGTCTCTTCGTCGAGGTGCGTCATCGCCTGGAGGAAGAGAGGCAGCATCTCGACCTCGACCGCATCCAGGGTCAGCGGCTCGGGGTCGATCTCGGGCAAGAGGAAGCGCATTCGCCGCTTGAGGCCTCGTGCGTGCTCTCCGAGCAGCGACTCCACCATGTCGTGGGTCAGCGCTGCGGCTTGCATCATGGGAGACGGCTCTCCGATCTCCATGAGGCAGTCTCGGACCAAAAGGCTGTGGGCTGCGAGATTGACGGGCGTTGCGAACTGGTGCGCCCAGCGGTCGCGCCGCATCCCCACCAGGATCGCGCGCTTTGGGATCTTGTCGTAGAGGAGGTCGAGAAGGACCCCCCGGCCACCATCCTGAACGACCAGCTTCATTCCATTCCCTCCTCGAACTCGACGCGGATCACATAGGATGGCCGCTGGACGCAGTGAAAGAGCAGCAAGGCGAACGCGCCAGAAGAGACCATGCGGAACGGCACCTCTCCTCGCAGGACGATCACCTTATTGAACGCCCGGTTGACCATCCACACCAACTCGTAAGCCTGAGTCCGGGCTTTCACTCGGTCGTCTTCCGTCGCTTCGCGCGCCTGGACTTCCTTGGCCCACAGGAAGTGCTCCTGGAGGGCGATCGGCAGTGTTCGCGAAGGGACTTCGTGAGCAAGCTCGGGGGGCGTCTTCTTGACCCGGATGGTCTCGATCCCTTCCGCCTCGTCCGGAGACTCGGGCTCACGCTCCGCCTCCTCTCGGCGATCCTCGGAGAACTTGTAGCCGAGGAAGAAGGACAACGCGCAGAGGACCAGGAGGCCTCCGAGGACAAGTACGTCGTACATCAGGTATTCGCTTTCTTGAGAAAGGACGGCCCGTTCGGTCCGACGACGATCGTGTGGTCGGCCGACATCACCACATCGGGGTCGTGAGAGATGAAGAGCACGTGGGAGAACGCGCCTTCTTTCATCGCCTGGCGCAGCATCGCGACGTACTGCATCTTGTTCTCGACGTCGAGAGCGGACCCAAGCTCGTCGCGCCAAAGGGTAGCGAAGGGGCGGTCGAGCCGCTGGTTGGCGAAGATCGCCAGAGAGGCTCGGATCGCCTCGTCCACGATCACGCGCTCCCCTCCGCTGATGTCGCCGAGGAGCCGCGGTACATCGGGCTCGCTGGAGTCATAGACCAGGACGTCCAGCACCTCCTTCGTGCCTCCGCTGGAGTTCTCCGTACAGGTGATGAACTTGCAGGAGAAGCGCCCGCCGAGACACTTGGCGAGGATGCGGTTGGCAGTGTCGGTGAGTTCCGGCCCCGCGACATCCATCTCCAGCGCGCGCAGCCCGCCGGCCCCAAGGCCCTTCACGATGAGTTCGAGTTCCTCGATCTGGCCCATGACCTTGCTCGATTCCTCGAGCCGCTTGCGGGCTTTGGCCAGGATGAGTTCTCGCGCCTCATAGCGGCCCGCTTCCTTCGAGAGCAGGTCTTTGAGCCGGTTGACCTCGTACTCCGCCGACTCCCGCCGGAGCAGAAGTTCTTCTGCGTTCCGATCGTCCTCCGAGACGGGCGGCTTGGGCATCGGCTTGACGCTCTCCGCGTCCATCAATGCCTTCTTGATCCGCTTCTCCTCCTCGACTGCCGCTTCGAGTTGCGCCTCGAGCCTCCGGCGCCTCGCGATCTCGTCCTGAGCCGCGCGGCTCTCCTCGTCATACATCCGCCAGAGGTTGCGAAGCTCTTGGTCCTGCTCTTCGAGTTGCTTCTGCTCCTCGTAGGTTGGGAGGGCGCGCAGCTCGGCCGTGAGAGTCTCCCACCGGCTCTTCAGGACGGAGATCGTATCTCGGGCTTCGAGCGCGCTGGAGAGAAGCTGGCAAGCCGCGTACTTGCCCTGGGCCTCGCACGGCACCTTGTCGATGAGGCTGGAGGTGCTTTTCGCCCGCTCGGCTTCGCGCCCCACACCCGCCTTCTCGGCCTCGAGTTGGGTTCGCGAACGAAGGCCTTGCTGGAGTTGGCGGAGCTTGACCTGGAAGGTATCTCGCGCGGCCTTGGGTTCGGTGGGGAGCTTGACGCTCGACTTCTGCTCCAGGCTCTTCTTGAGATCCGCGATCCGAGCCAAGACCTCGTTGTGAGCCAGCTTCGCGCTCGCGACCGCATCGATCCGCCGCTGCTCGTTCGTCTCCCAGGCCTTCCGTTCCCGGCGGCGAGCCTCGAAGTCCCCAAGCTGGAGGCACTTCGCCTGCGCGTTGGCGAGCACCTCCTTCGCCTTCGCGATCTCCTCCTGGTAGGCCTTCTGGGCGCGGGACGACTCGGCCTGGAGCTTTTCCGTCTCCTCGACATCCAAGCGGGCCGTCACCGCATCACTGGCGGCGCGCTTCGCCTCCTTGAGTTCGTCGTTGAACACCTTGTGGAGCGTCGCGACCCGGTCGAGGCCCAAGTAGTAGGTGAGGATCTTCTTGCGGTCTCCGTCCCCGAGCCCCCCAAGACCGCCGATCCCACCCTGGGCGCCATACACGCTGGCGTAGAAGGCCGACTGGGGCCCCACGATGGACTCGACGATCTGGTCGTAGGCTCGGACCTTCCCCGTGCTCTCGGGGAGCTTCTTACCGTTCTTCTCTACGTTGCAGAGGAAGTCGCTGGTGCGACGCTCGATGTGCAGCGTGTAGTGGTCCTTGCCTTGCTGGATCTCGAGGTCCGCGTATCCGCCCTGGTGGAAGACCGTCTCGAGGTCCTTGGTGTCGCGAGTCGGGAGGTCGCGGTACAGCATCGCGGGGCCGAGCAATTCGAACAGCCGAGTCTTGCCCGCGCCGTTGTTGCCCATCAGCGAGATCACACCGTCGTGCTTCGCGAAGTCGAGGCTGAACGAACCTTTGCCCCAGACCTTGACACCCGCACCACTGAGATTGAGCAGCTTCACTTGGAATCTCCTTTCGGGAGAGGGAAGAGGGGCTCTGCGAACCACTCTCGCAGGAGGAGGCGCTCCCGCGCCCGCTGGTCGGGATCTACGGGTTCTTCGTAGCCAAAGTCTCCGACGATGTCTACCGGCAGGTTGTGGATCTTCGTCTCTGTCGCGATCGGTTCGTAGACAGTGCGCTCCAGGTCCTTGATGAACTCTTCGAGCATACCAGCGTCCACAGGAACCTCGATCTTCACGAGGGTTCCGAAGGGGGTGTGTAGTTGATCCACGTGCTCATCACCGGGATCGTGGTCTTGGCGGCTCACTTGCACCCTCCTTCGTCGCATTGGAACTTCCACACGGCGATCGCTTTCTTCGCCTCGTCAAGACCGATGTCGCCCGGCCTCGGAAACTTCTCTTCTTCGTACGGCTCGCAGAGCTTCGTGTAGTCCCTGTTCCGCGCTTCCTGGACGTTCTTCAGCGCAACCGCGTAGGCTGTTTGCTCTTCCTTCAGCCGTCTCTCTGCAGCCTCGACGAACAACTCCGCGTCCTTTACCTTTTGTTCGAGTCGGCGCACCTCACGCTCGCGCACGGAAGCGATCTCCTTGTCGAGATCCTGGACGATACGCTCTACAAATGAAGAGAACACAGTCGTTCCGCTACGGCTCTTTCCGCGGACGCGACCGTCTTCAAACACACGGCTGACTTTGATCTGAACATAGTGGTTGCCCACAAACCAGTCTCTGATCCACACCAAGTCGCCCTTCTTGATCGTGCTCATCGCAGTTCTCCGCTTGTCTTCAGATGGTGATCGATGACCTGACAGGCCTGGATCTCAACCTCTTCAGGCGAGAGGTTGGCGTTGATCCACGCAACCCCCTCGGGCCGAGGCTCGAACCGCTTCTGGTAGTTCGCGATCACCTTGGTGATCGTCTCCTCGTTCTCGTAGGTGTCGAGCTTCCCGCCTCGAGCATGGATCCGCGCCATCGCGACCTCGGGCTTGACGTCGAGGTACAGAGTCAGCCCGGGACGGGGAGCGAACCGCTCGATCTGCTCCAGCCATTCGACCTCCAGACTCTCGTCTCGATAGGCGAAGTTGGAGTCCACATAGCGGTCGCAGAAGATGATCGCGCCCGTCTCGAGGTAGTGCCGGCAGAACTCCAGGTGAGCCAGGCGATCGGCGGCGAACAGGAGAGAGATCAGAGGCGGGTTGATCTTCTTCTTTTGAAGCTCCTGCCTCAGCAACGCTCCAGTCGAAAGCTGACTCGGCTGCGCGGTGCTGAACGAGCGCTCTTCGTATCGGATGTTCTTCAAAAGTCGCTGGACCAGTGTGCTCTTCCCGCTCCCGTCGGCCCCCTCGATCACGATGAATCGGCGCATGTTCACGACTTCACCCACGGAGTCAGGCTCATGCCGAGCATCGCCATCTCGGCCTCCAGTTCGTCCGACTTGCTGATCATGGTGAACAGGTCCTTCGCCGCATCGACCGCACTGCCGAAGGGGCCCGACTCGGTCTTGGGGAACTCAGAGCAGGAGGCGTACCAGCGGTTCATGGTTCGCGCGATCTTGAACTCGACCTTCCCACCCTCGACTCGCTCCAGCAAGCCCGTGATGCTGATCAAGTCCTTCGACTCGCCCGTCTTCACCTCACTGCCCCAGCCCGACTTGCCAGTCCAGGTGATGAGCGGCCACAGGGCTGTTAGTCGGTCGATGTCGTTCACTCGTCTTCTCCGTCGAGAATCGCTTCTCGGTAGTTGATCGTACCACCACGCTTCATGTCCGACACAGATCGGACGCCAAGGACCGCACGAACGCGGCCATCCATGCTCGCCATCACGTCCCAGCCGACCTCATGGAGCGCCACGAGGGCCGCGCGGAAGAAGAGCTTCCCGACCGCCGAGTCGTCGATCCACAGGATGTCGTTGTCGCGCACCAGGCGCTTCTCGAAGTCCCGACGAGACGTGACGCTGAAGCTCCCCGGAGAGAGGGAAGAGGCCGGCGCGGAGAGCCGGTTCGCTTGGCGCTCGAGGTACTCCCCGACGGGAATGCTACGAGACTGGACCAGCGTATCGACAAGTCCGTCACCCGTTGGGCACTCGACCCACCACTCGTCCTTCGAGCCCAGCTCGTAGTCCGCGCCAAGCGTCGGCCACCACACTGTGGGTCGCTTGGTCGTTGGCTTCGAGAGGCAGAGGATCACTTCCGCTTGCCCTTGCGGTACACGTCGCCCGTGAGGCGTTGCGCATGGTGGTCGAAAGTGTCGAACACGGTCTGCTCGGCCTTCGACAACGCCTCGTCGAGAGAGTAGTCGTCGGGTTCGCACGGCAGCGTCACCCCGACCTCGACGCGCCACGACTCGTAGCGGACGGCCGAGCTGATGGTGCCCGCGAACCCAAAGCGGACCGACGCGGGCCCAGGCTTCGCCGGAAGCGGATCTTCGATGACGCGTTTCTCGACTGACTCGCCCATGTGTAGCTTCTCGACCGAAAGGCTGATGGTTCCTGCCACGCCTTGAAGCTAGTCGTTACTTTCGGCGGAGTCAAGGCTCAGATGGTGAGGATGTTCCACTTCGCGCCAGGCTGGACGAGAGACCACGAAAACTCGACTTCCGAGTAGTAGATGACGTCGCCCGGCTTGCAGCCGAGATCGATGCACTCGTTTCGGATGTGGGTCTCGATGTCGTGGGTGACCCAGACATCGATGTCGAACGTCGGCGGGCCCTCGAGTTCAGGGTCGCCTTCACTACAAACGAAGTATCGTCTCATGTCGCACTCCACGCAGAGTTCAGGTCTTCGATGAGGCGCCGGACCGCTGCCTCGTGGGCCTCTGGAGACGCTCGCTTGCTAAGCCGAGGCTTCAAGCCGGAGGCCTGGAACCACTCGGCAAACGACTCGACGAACTTCGGGTCTCCTTGGTATCGCATTTCGGACGCGCCGCGAGGGATGTATCGGCCCTGCCACCCGGTATCGACGACTGCCTTGAACGTCGAGTCGTAGATGTAAGCGCCAGACATCGTAGTGAAGGGAGGCTTGAAGAACTCCTTCACATCGGCAGGTAGCGGTGGTGGCTTTTTCATCGGCACTCCACAGCGATCTGGTAGGGTCGAGAAGGCATACCATGCCCCTCGACCCAGTCTCCGAGCCCGAGTTCCTCTGCCTTGACGCGGCCGATCTCCAAGATCGCTACCGCCTCCGCGCACTGCTGCCCGCAGTTTTCGCAGTCGCAGAGGTCTTCGAGATCGAGCAGAGTGTCCATCAGCAGGGTTCGCTCGCCGCATTCCAAACAGCAGCCGTGGGTCGCGTACTCCAGTGAGAGGCACCCTTCGGCGACGATCCGTGGCGCGAGTTGCGCGACGTTCTCGAGGGTCAGTTGCTTCATTCTAGTCCTCGCTCCTTTCGATGGGCTTCGACGCGGCGCACAAACTCCTCCACGTCGTCTTGGTGGATCTTCAAGAAGTGATAGTCCTTCGGATCTCCACTGAACCGCAGTCCGGTGCCGAGATTCGGATCGCCGTGGCGACCATCGACGTACCGAGACGCATATTGGCTCTGCTCGTGCAGCCGGCCTCTCGCAACGTCTCCGAACGATATGTACTTCTTGAGGTTCTGCTCCGCCACGTCAGTCCACCAGCTTCAGCGCGACCCGAACGCCGGGCCACTCGTGTCCGGGGAGGCGGACCCAGATGCTATGGACCCAGTTGGTTGCGGCATCGAGAGGACTGCTGCCTGTCTTGGCGGAAAAGCCAAGGCGTGGACCGACTCCGCAGAAGACCCACTCGCCAGGGATCTCCGACGATCGGTAGCACGAGAGCAAGAAGCCGTTGTTCTCCGCCACCATCGCGCCATCGCTGCGGAGCTTCCAGTTGAGATCGAGCCTTCCTCGAAGCTCGTTCAGTTGCGCTCGAGTCATGGGTTCGCTCTTCATTGTTCGCTCACGCTCAGCGCAGCTTCTAGGTCCGCGACCGCCGCCTCGTAGTTGCCAGAGAGCAGCGCGCGAATGGCCGCTTCGGCAGAGCGTCGGACCTTGTCGGGATAGCGCTTCGTGACCATGCTGGCGATGAACTCGGCCTTCGGATGTTCCACCTTGGGCGCGCTGTTCACCACCGCGAAGCGCAGGTACTTCAGCGCGATCTTGAGTCCTGCCTCGCAGTGCCCCATCGTCAAGATGTCGAAAGCCGCCATCACCTCGAATAGCGGGTCGAGCGACCGAATAACCGCGAGGGTCGTGTGACTCTGCGCGACCTCCGCCTCGTAGTCCGGATCGACCCGCTGGAACGAGAGAGTCGATAGGTCATACTCCACCGGGGCGCCGTCTGCGGTCACGAGGCCGCACGCGTCCTCGAAGGCGGCGATCTTGGCGACGAGGGCTTCGTGGTCGGCCTTGAACTCGGCGCGCAGAGCGTCGCGTTCGTGGGTAACGGCATCGACGTGAGACACCGCGTTGTTTCGCTCGGCCTCCATCCGCGCCGCGCGGGCTTGAGCGTCCGCGAGCGCCTTGTCGTTGTTCTGTGTCGACTCCTGTTTCTTGATCAAGTCGCGAATCTTCTCTGTCCCCGCATCTCTCTTGCGCGTCATCGTGGCGAGCGCGCCTTCGAGTCGTGCTACCTCCGCGACTGCTTCGTTGAGAGACTCGCTGAGCGATCCTCGGAGCGCCGCATCGTTGCCACGGATCGGGCCGTCGCCGGGCTCGCAGATGATGTGCGGGGCGATGTCGCTAGCGAGGACCAGAACCGAATCGGCGCCGCGCTGCGACGTCGATGCCCACATGCGGCCTAGTGGGTCAGGGTGACACGTAACAATGCCAGTGGTCCCGTCCGGCAACCGGAACAGCGCGCCGGGCTTGACGTTACCCACGGCCCACCTCCTCGTTGTCGCGCTCGTGGCCCTTCCACGGCCACTCGGTGAGCTTCCAATGGGTGAGCTTGCGGATCCCGGTCATCAGCGACTTGCTGGGGTCGGGCGAGACCTTGACCCATTCGACCAGCGCGAGGATCGAGTCCTCTCCCGGCAGGTCATAGGCCGCGTGGTAGAGGTAGTGGTCAAGCCGCTGGCTGCGGTCGCGGAACTCCACCACGAGCACGCGGCGGAACTCCTCAGTCTTCGCCAGGGCGAACCGGACAACGTGACTGGACGAGGGACCCTTGATGGGTTCTCCGTCCAGGACGAGGTTCGAGGGATTGATTGTCATTCGGGTTTCCCTTTCGTTCGCAACGACTCCGTTGCTCGGATCTTCCCGATAGTGTACAGGCTGACGGGCTCGTAGTAGTTGACCGGCTTGAGGTCTCGTGTGTGGAGGAGGAACTTGAGTCGCGGCGCGTTGAAGCTCGGGTGCTCGTAGGCAACGTGGTCAATGAGCACAACGTCTCCGATGCGCGCATAGCACAGACCTTCGACCGTTGTCGCCTGAACAGTCCGATGAAAGCCGTTGCTCGCCAGTAGGAGATGGCGTCGAAGGCTGTTCGCGGACTCTTGGGTGTACCCGACGAGCCAGATCGTCGGGCCTCTCGGCAAAGACCAATAGGCCTTCAGCGCGTGAGCCAACATCCGGGTCGTGCGCCCAGAGCAGGTCCAGGGATCGAGTTTCCGAGTGAGCGCCCAGCCTTGAAGGTCGAGGCCGAGATGTGCCGCGAGTTTCTTGCGCGCGATCTGGCCGGCTCGTTGTTGCCTTGTACTCATTCCAGCCATGCTAGTCGCTACTTGCGCCGTGTCAAGCCGCTTGATCGGCTTGTTGGATGCGAGCACGCGCTCGCTCGATGAGCTTCAGCGGGGGCGCGGGGTCTCGGCTCTGGGCCCACTCGACGAACTTGTCCGCGATGCTCTTCGCCTTCGCGACGCGGGACGCTCCCTCGCGGGTCGTGACGGGGCGCTCGATCTCCGCCTGGACAACGAGTGCCAAGCCTGCCTTGCGTGCCGACTCCTTGATCTTGGCTGCGAGCAGTCGGAACTCGCGGGTGTCGGCCTCAGTCCCCCTGTAGTCGAGCTTGACCAGGTGGCGGCCGTTCCGCTTGTTCTCGAGGTAGTCCGCGATCTCCATCGCGTTCCGGCCAACCCAGTTGAGGACGGGCGGCTCGACCGTCTCGACCTCCTGGGTCTTCGGGTTCATCGTGATCTTGACGCGGCACGGCTGGTCAAGCTGGACCAAGCGGTGTCCGTGGGCTTCGCTCCACAGCACCCAGCCCTTCTCCGCCGGCTCACCGAACGTGCTCGGGTAGAGCGACCCACCATAGTAGGCGGGCGTCTTGCCGGGGATCTTCTGGAACTGGTGGTAGTGGCCGACGAACGCGGCCGTGTAGAGGCCCGGCTTGAGGATCCCGTCGATGCTGAGCAGCGGATCGGTGGTCGGGATCGTGGGCTGGCCCTCTCGGATGAACGCGCCATCAAACGCCCCGTGGATCAGGGCGAAGTTGGTCTCGTTCGGGTCGAGTTCCTCGGCCAGCGACTTGTACTCCGCCACGAGCGCACGGGCCCACGGCTTCGAGCCGTCGAACGAGGCCTCGTCGATCCACGGCATCACCGCGACGGTGAAGTCCTGGAACGCCAGGATCTCGGGCTTCTCGACGTAGCGGACTGGACAAGACCACTTCCCGTCCTTGAGCTTGCGCCGAAACGAGTTGAGGTGCTTCCACTCGCCGAGCGTGTCGTGGTTTCCTCTGGCGATCACGATCGGCATCGCGGCGCTGACAATCGCCACGAACTCGAGGAGTGCGTTCCGTTCCTCGATGGCCGCGCGGTGGGGGACCGTGTGGCCGCTCAGGTCCCCCGAGAGGAGGCAAAGCTCCGCCCCCGACTCGACGATCTCCTGCGCGACCTGGCGGAGCAGTTCGAGTTGCCCCTCCTTGCCGTCGAGTCGAGACCTCATCAGGTGGAGGTCGCCGATGTGCGCGACCTTCATTCCTCGGCCTTCGTGAGCTTCTTGAAGTGGTCCTCGACCGCTTGCGCGACCTTCTGGTGGCTCTTGCGCTTCATGGCCCGCTTGAGGGCCCGTACGGAGCCGCTGGCGGGCTTCGAGCCCTTCGCCTTCTCCTTGTGCCAGTCGAGGGTCCCTCGAGGCGTCTCGTAGGTCTTGGTGATGGTGGGCTTCTGGATCATCGCTTCTTTCCTTTCTTCTTGGCCATCTTGGCTTCCGACTCGGCGAAGTGCCGGTCGAGAAGCACTGTGGGAGAGACGAGTTCCTGCGACACCGCTGGGCTCGCGCCCCGGTGGTTCACTCGGAGCAGCTCGCGGCGAATCTTTTCCGGCGCGTCCTGGAACTGGCCCGTCTTGCGGACCCAGAGTTCCCACGCGAGGATGCAGGCGATCGTAGCGGCATCGAAGAGGTCGTAGTAGGAGTGCCGGTCGTCCTTGTTCTTCAGGCCGATGTCGAGCAACTCTGCCGCCTCTGCGAGTTCGGGAATCGAGCGCTGAACGAGGCCTTGCGACACTTCCTCCTTCGACGCGCCCCCGTAGCCAGCCCCGGCGGACTTCACCGCGCTGATCGGAATCTCGCGGAACGGGTAGGCCAGAAGCTCGGACCGGAGCGTCGCGTTCGCGGCCCCGAGCTGATGCGCGCCCTGAGACGCCCCTTGGGCGAAGTCCTCGATGCCGCACAGCACCACGCCTCGACGCTTCGCTTCCGTCGCGACGATGCTGGAGTAGCGCTTCCAGAACGCCAGCTTGGTCAGAAAGAGTTGGTTCGAGAGGTCGTCCGAGAGCTTGGTAACCGCGCGGTGGATCTCGAGCAGCGGATGCTCCACTGCCCAGTTCTTCGCGCTCTGGGTCGCGATCCAAGCGAACGGACGAGTGAGCATCGGGCCGGCGGTGCCTTCAAGAACCTCGAGGTACACGACCGCCGAGTGGTTGAGTGCCGCGTCGATCCCGATCACTGAGCCGAGAGAGCGCACCTACTCCCCCTTCTTCGGGCGGCCAGGGCCCCGCTTCTTGGGTTCCTCGACGTCCGGCTCTTGGTTGCGGCGCCGACGGATCGGCTTCTCCTCCTCTTCGGGAACGTCGGGCAACACCACCGTCTCGCCCGCCTTGACGAGCTTGGTGGTCGCTTCCTTCCCGCCATTGTCCTCGTGGCTCTCGAACGCCTCCTCGGGGCTGTTCATCTTGCTGACGCGCGCCATCGCGTCGAGGTCGACCTCCCGGACCTTGCCGATGAAGTCTCGCGCCTTCTCGCGGAGGCCGGAGAGGAGGTTCGGCTTCTCGCGGAGCTGCGCCAGCGTCTTCTCGATCCCCTGGGCGCGGAACGTACCCTCGTCCCCGCAGTCGACCGTGAACCACGCGCCCGAAGTCTCGACCATCCCGAGCGCGCGGGCGCACTCGAAGTCGCTCCACTCCACGTCGACCCCGCGCCCATAGACGATCGGCATCACGAAGGTGCCGAACGGATCGGAGAGTTGGTTCTTGATCCAGGTGCCACGCGCCGCCTGGTAGGGCACATCGCCCGCGAGCTTCTGCTCCAGCTTGAACTCGACGATCGCGATGCTGGCGTGCGGCACCGCGTACCCGACCCCGACCTTGGTCTTCTTCTCGTTGCCCATCGCGCCCACGTTGGCGCGTACCTGGGAGTTGCCCAGGAGGGTGATGTCGAGATTGTCCATCGCCGGAATGAAGAGGCCGAGGCCGCGGGAGTACGCGAGAGTCTCGGGAGCATACCCTCCTTCGAGTTGGCCCGCGTCGAAGGTCTTCTTGCTCTTGGCTTGCTGCCAAGAGTCCCAGAGATGGAGGATCGGACCCTCGAATCCCGCATCGCGAAGGCTTTGGGCGAACTCCTCGCTGGCATCGAAGGTCGACTCGATGGTGTGCTCTTTCAGTAGCTTGAGACCCACCACCTCGTCAGTGTCCTCGAGCGCGACGCCGCAGCGGACGGCCCACGAGAGTTCGTCCTTACGCTCGAAGTCCGAACTCACCACCACTCCGCCCGCACGCTGGAACTGCGCGGCGATGATCCACTTCAACGTGGTCTTGCCGCAGCCCGTCGGACCGTGGTGCGTGATCACGCGCTTCCGGGGGAGGCCTCCGATCCCGATGCTGATGTCGTAGTAGAGCAGGCCGCTCTTCATCGCGTCCGCCCCGAGCGAGTCGCCTCGGGACCACGAGGTCAGCTTCATGCCGTCCGACTTGCCAGCGAGTTTCTTGACAGTCGCGGCGACGATCGCGCGACGAGCTTGTGGGGTGAGAGCCATCTGGACTCCTTGTTCTTCGGGTGTTGGCTTCGAGAGCGCGAATCGAACGCGCTACCAGAGCAAGCTCTAGCGAACCATCCTCGAAGTAAGCGTGGGCCCGAAGGCCCACAGAGACTCACTCCGCGCGGCTGCGCTTCTTCTCTTGCGCCCGGCGGATCGCAGCGTCGAAGTCGTCATCGTCGTCATCACCCGCCTCGTGGGTCCCGCCCTTCGGCGAGTCCTTCGGAGGGTCCTCGTCCGCGACCCGGGAGCGGCGGCGAGTCGCGGGTTCCTCTTCCTTCTCCTCTGCCGCCTTGGCGCGGCGGCGCGGCTGCTCCTCAGGCTCCGCGTCGTCCTCCTGCTTTCGGCGGCGACGGGACGAGGGCTCTTCCTCCGTCTCCTGAACGCGGGGCTTGGACTCGCGCGCCGGCTCCTCCTCGGACTCTTGGGCGCGACGACGGCGAGAACCACCCTCGTCCTCCGAGTCCTTGGGCCGACGAGGCGCCTCCTCATCGTCCTGGTTGCGGCGACGGCTCGACGTGTCGTCCTCGTCCTGGTTGCGGCGGCGGTCCGCCTTCGGCGGCTCCTCCCGCGAGCGCGTGCGCTTCCCTCCCTTGAGGACGCTCATCACGTCGCTGTAGGGCTTCACCATGCGGGCGATCAGCGTGAAGTAGTTGAGCGCCCCGCCCTTCGCCTGGTCCTCGTCGAGCATCTGAAGCTCGCTCTTGGTCCAGATATACGGCTCGCTCTGCGTGTCGGGGTCGGCCTTGACGGAGTAGACACGCTTGGTCTTGCCGCCCTTCTGCTTCTCCTCCTTGACGGTGAGGATGATGAAGATCATCCCCTTGGTGTCCCAGAGGGTCTTGCGCTTCTTGGTCGCCTTGTCGCGCGGCAGGTCGTTCGTCAGCTCGATGATCTGGTCGAGCACGTTGTTGCTGAGGAACCACATCTTCTTCTGCCACTGCTTGGCCGGCGGGGTGTCGGCGAACGCCCCGGAGAACTTGGTCTCAGCGACCAGGTACATGCCCATCAGTTGCGACGAGTCGACGAACAGATCGTCGAGCGGGCCGCCGATCTCGTTGCTGATGTCCGCGCACTCGTCGTCGATCTGCTGCTTCACGTCCTCGATCGCGTCGCGGTCCGTGCTCAGGTCGACGTCGTCCTTCTTCTCCCGCTCCTTCAGCGCCTCGACGACCGCCGGGTGCTCTAGGACCGCGTGGGTGTCGACGCACGCCATGAGGGGAAGCTGCGGGATGCGGTCGTGGTCCTTCGCGCCCCACGGCTTGTTCCAGCGCTGGATCATCACGAAGGGCAGTCCTTGAGTGTCCTCCGAGAGATCCGCGTCGGGAGGCGGAGGGGGGATGGCGATCAGATACTTCCGATCCACCTCGGGCTTGAAGAAGTCCCCGCCACCGCCACGCTTGTGCTCGAGGGCCTTGTTGCGCTCGCGCTGACGAACCATTCGCTCATACAGGTCTTCCGACATCTTTTCTCTCCATGTTTCCCGGGACTGTCCCGGGGCTAGTCCCCGCCAAACGCTCGGCGGGCTTTGTCTCTGCGCTCGCGATCTGAGCGAACTTGCTCTTCGCGAGAGAGGTGTTGTGTCGTCCGTGACGAGATCGTTTTCACTTTCCCGCTCAGCAGTACGGATTTCATTTCGAGAGCCTTCGCGAGACCCTCTAGTTGGTTGACTTTCTGCTGGTATTTCGCCAGCTTGCGCTTCCACGCGAGGAAATCGGGTAGTGATTCGAGAAAGGCTTTGGTCTTGGGCTCCGAGGAGCATTGTGCGGGATGTTTGAGTGCCGAGTCAGCCCGCCACTGACGATACTCGGCATCATGGGTCTCAAGCTCGTACTTCGCCAACGCGACGAAATGACTGGCGCGGTAGTACAGTGACGAACAGGTTGACAGATCGTAGTCGATGTCGGCCGAAATCTCGAGTTCCGACGCATCGACCTTGAAGGTCTCTCCGTTGTCGAAGTCAAAGCGCATCTCAGACCTTCGCGCTCCGGCGACGGATGCTCGACTTGGGTGCCTTGCGATGAACGTCCGCCTTGGGGGCGAGCTTCTCGGCCGCCGAGGACAGCCACGCGGCGCGGGTAGAGGCTCGAAGGGCAATTCGATAGCCCGGCTTGGTATCGTAGGTGCCGTGCATGTTCTTGAACGTCCGTCGGATTTTGGGTCGCAGCGATAGGGTCCCGATCGTGTGGATGTAGACCTTCTTGCCCTTCAGGAGCAGGCTCTTGATCTCGTCAACGAGATCGCTGCCTTCGGGGTTTTCGAGCAAGAGATCGACAGTGCCTTCCGGCATCTTCGGGCGAACAAGTTGTTTGGTGGTAGCGACCATGCAAGTGACCATTACCCCCGACAGGATTCCGGGTCAAGTTCTTCGGGCCACGCGTCGACGAGTAGTCCCTTGGGCCCCTTCTTGGCGTAGAAAGCGATGGGCTTGTCGAGGTTGATGCTCTCGGGGCGCTCCTCGAACTGCTGGTTGAAGCAGGCGGCTGTCACGTAGCTGTAGCGCCCGAGGACGCCAAAGCGGGCCCACTCGCCCTTCTTGCCCTCGAAGAGCTGCGCAGAGACGAGGAGCCCCTCCAGCTTGAACACGCTGCCCTCATCGACTCGCCGGGCCGCGCGAGCGGGGTCGAGCGGATTCGAGAGGGTCTTTTCCAACATGTAGCGAAGCACTGGCTCGTCGGTCTTCCTTGCGAGGATGTCGCTCGACAGCCAGGCGGCATCGAGCGTTGCGCGTCGCTGCCAGAAGCGAAGGAGCGCGACCACATGCTTCCCCGTCTTTGCAAGCGATGGCCAGTACCTCGCGCACGCATCGTGCGTGACCTTGATTGTCATCTCCTCGCCGTTCGGCCCAAGGAGCGCGATCCGCCCCGAGCGTCCCGAGGAGTCGTTGAAGAGCTTGGAGGCGCTCAGCCGGCCGAACACCAACGCGCACTCGATGCCTTCCAACGCGGGGTCCCCGACTGCGTAGATCGCACGGTCGAGGACCTTCGTCGTCTCCTGCTCCTCGATCTCGAAAAGCGTGTCGCCACTCTCCGGGAAGTAGAGCGGGTAGACGGACGCGATCATCTTGGTCTTCTCGTCCTGGCTCATCGGCTTCGCGGGCTCGAGGACGAAGGGCTTGGCTCTCTTCTTGTTCGCCACGCGGTAGTAGTCCCAGAGCGAGCGCGCGTTGTGGACCAGAAGCTCTTGCTCGTGTGGCCAGATAGAGCGAAACGCGTCGGCCTTCGCCAGCAGCTCAAACGTCCCGGCGGTGACCGCGCGACCATGAGCCGTGTTGCGCTCGATGAAGTCCTCGATGGACGCGTAGGGCCGGAGAAGGGCGATCTGCTCCGCCGCTTTCCCTCCCACGCCTTTGAGGTCAGAGCTCGATCCCACGATCTCGCCCGTCGGCGCGTAAGAGAACTGGTCCTCGCTGTAGTTCACGTCGGGTGACTTGACCTTGATCCCGAGCCTGCGCGCCTCGAGCACGAAGCGGAGTTGGCGCTCCACGCGATCGTCATTGGCCAGGCAACCCGCCAAGAACTGGCCGACGTAGATCGCCTTTGCCCAGGCGGTCCATAGCGCGATCAGGCCGTAGGAGTACGCGTGCGCCATGTTGAAGCAGTAGCTCGCGAACTCTTTGATTTCGCTGAACAGTTCCTTCGCGTAGGCTGGTGTTGCCCCTCGCTCGACCGACTGCTTGACGAACTTCTCCTCCTCGTCGCCGAGTCCCAGCTTCTTGCCGATCTTCTTGCGGAACCCATCAGCTTCCGTCGGGGTGTAGCCCGCCAAGCACTTCGCAATCTCGATCACCTGCTCCTGGTAGACGATGCAGCCGAGAGTGGGGGCGACGATGTGCGCGATGCTGACCGGCACCTCCGGGATCAACGAGGGGTCTTTCAGGCGGTCGAGGTACATGTCCGCGAGGCCCGACTTGGTGGGGCCCGGTCGGTTGAGTGCGGTCATCAACGCGACTTGATGGAGCGATTTGAACTCCAGCCCCTCGCATAGCCGGCGAGAGCCCGGGGTATCGTACTGGAAGATCCCGATGAACTCGTTGCGAGTGAAGACCGCCAGCATCTCGGGATCGACGAGGGGCACTTCGTTGGGGTCGCTCCAGCGGAACTCACGGCCTAGGGTGCGCTCGATCGCCTTTCGGGCAGAGTAGAGCTGAGCCAGAGTGGTGAGGCCGAGAACATCAATCTTGACCAGTCCCGCTTGCTCGATCTCTCGCATGTCCCATGCGGTGCAGCGGAAGCGCTTCCCTCCCTTCCGGGGACGAGACTCGAGCGGGACCAGTGAGGCGAGAGGCTCGGAGCTAACCACCACGCCGGCAGCGTGAACTCCGGCGGATGACTGCTGGCCTTCAATCGCTTTCGCTACCTTCGAGGCCTTCGGATACTTCCGCTGGAACTCCTTGCCCTGGTCGGTGTTGTCGAGCACGTCCGCGAGGGTCTCGTCCGTCTGCTGCTCTTCCTCGATCGCGGTGACGACAAGACCCGTGACGGGCTGAACCTCCCAGTCGGGGATCTCGTAGATGCGGCTTGCAGCGCGGAGACAGGCCTTTCCGGAGAACGTGTTCGCGCTACCGATGAGAGACACTCGGTCCTCGCCATACTTGCCCTTCAAGTACTCGAGTATGTGCTCCCGTTTGTTCATGTCGTAATCGCAATCGATGTCTGGCAAATCCTTTCGTCCTTCTGGAAGGAACCGATCGAACGACAGTCCCCACAGTATCGGATCGAGGTCGGTGATCCCGATCAGGTAGCAGACGAGGCTTCCTGCCGCACTACCGCGCCCAGGGCCCATCTCAATGTCCTGCTTCCCGGCCCACTGGCGCACGTCCCAGACGAGGATGAAGTAGCTGGAGAACTTCAACTCGCTCATGCGGTTGAGTTCCATCACCAGCCGGTCTCGGTACTGCTCAGTGAGTCCCTTGAAGTCGCAGCCGAAGCGCGTGCGGATCCCTTCGAGGCAGAGCTTCTGGAGCCACTTGTCGTACGAGGGGATCCCGGGCGGAAGCGGCGGAGTGCTGAGGTACTTGCCCATTGGGGCCAAAAGGCCCTTCTTCGCCATCTCGGCGCTGACCCCGTCCTCGTAGAGCTTCGCGGTGCAGCGCTGGGCCAGGTGGAGCGTGTTGTCGAGCGCGACATCCACCCACTCGGGGCGGAACTTGGGCAGTTCGAGAAGCGCCTCTCGCATCTCCTGCCGGCTGCGTAGGAAGTAGGTGGGCGAGTCGAAGGTGAAGCGCCCACCCGTACAGCCAGGATCGGCCGGCGGATTGCTCATCCGGTCCTGCGTGTTGATGCAGAGGAGGCACTCGTGCGTGTCCGCGTCCTCTCTGCGAGGGTAGTGCGCGTCCTGGGTGGCGAGAAGGGGGATGTTGTAGCGAGCCGCGAGGCGCGCGATCTTGTACGCCTGGTCGGGGCACTCGTGGGGCGGATGGGGCATCACCTCTGCGTAGAGGCGGTCGCCGAACGTGTCGACCAGTTGCTCGAGGCGCTCAACCGCAACATCGAGCTTTCCGTCCTTGACCGGACTCGCCACCACCCCGCCTGGGCAGCCCGTCGAGACCGCGAGGCCCTCGCTGAACTGTCGGAGGCGCTTCATGTCTACCCTCGGCTTGACAAAGAAACCTTCGTTCCAACTCCAGCTCGACAGGGCGTAGAGGTTGCGGAGGCCAACATTGTTGAGCGCCCAGATGGTGACGTGGTCGCGCTCCTTCCGGAGCGCCTGCGCTTCCTTCAAGGCTTGCTTGGCCGCCTGCTTGTCGCCGTGCTGCTTGGCGATCTCTTTCTTCTCGTCGTCGCTGAGGCCCTTCTCCTCCGCATCCTCTGCGAGATAGGCCTCGAGTCCGGGAACGAGCTTCATGCCCCGCTTGAGCGTTGCCATGTGAGCCTTGTAGAGACCGCTCAGCGTGCCGTGTTCCGTGAACGACACCGCGTCTTGGCCCAACTCGTCGAGCCGCTGGCAGAACTGCTCCTCCGTCCCCAGGCCGTCGAATCGACTCGAATGGGTATGGGTGTGGAGAGATACGAAGTCGTCCTTCTGGCTCACGTCATTCCACCTTTCCAGATCCAATCGTCGTCTTCGGTGTAAAGGTTGGTCAATACTCTGTTTGCGACAGATGCCCAAGATTCGCCAGATTCGTTACAAAACAAATCTCCGCCGATAAATCTCCGTCCGGAGATCACGGCAGCAAGTGCTGTTGTGCCGGCGCCGACAAAAGGATCGACAACCAGTCCATGTGGAGGACAGAACACTCGAACCAGGTCGTAAGCCAAATTGAACGGCCATCTTGCAGGATGCTTCTCGGCTTCTAACTCAACGCAGCCAGTATGTCCTTTCCCCTGCGATCCATAATCCCACAACGTACCGCGATGTTTCTTGCCGTTCTCGGCTGCGTCTCCGGAGCACTTACGGACGCGTAGCCCTTTTCGCGAATTGTGGGATCCGCCCTGCCCCAAGTAAGCGCCAGACTTGGAATCCTCGATAACGGCCCATCGATCGAAGAAACCATCAGCACCAGGTCTCTGAAACCAAAGCAGGGGTTCCCAGTCGTTGCGGAAACGTCCAGCATACTCGCCGGGCACCCCCATTCTGCCAAACGCAAGCCGATCGGGCACGCGAAATCCAACGCGGTCGGCCCAATCTAGCATCATACGCCAAGGATGGAATCCTCGCTCTGTACCAAAACCCTTTCGCCATCGACGCACTGGCGAGTCAACATTGATCAGTGCATGACCACCAGGCTTCGCGTAGTCTGCGTCAGTCCATATTACGTCTGCGCCGTAAGACCGCGCGTCGCAGTATGGTGGAGAACAGGCCACCAGGTCGGCTCCGCCGGCCGATGCAGCCGCCATAAGCGTGTCTTGATAGGACCGTTGTTCGATCTCCCATTTCCTCTCTTCACTCATAGTCCGCCTCAGTTCGACGCCGGAGAAGTTCCGAGACAGCAAGTCGGCGCCCCGCAGAAAGCAGGTCTTCCACTCGTTCATACCGAGGTTCGATCCCGGCGACTCGCATCGAGAGACTCCACTGCACGATCTTCGAGGACAAGCGAGCAGCCTCGTGGATGAGATGGTACTCGCGACGGCGATGGGCCTCAGCGAGTGCGAGCCTCGGGTCATCGAACCACGTCTTGGCGTTCGGCTCGAAGTTCGTCTTGCCAATCCGGATGCGGTGGGCCGTGCGCTTGCCCTTCGCGGCAAACAGGGTCGCGGCATGAAGGCTGTAGGAGAAGCTGACGCGAACAAAGATGCCGTCGGGCATCTTTTGCGGTAGCGCGTCAACGATCTGCCTGTCCTTCAATTCGAGATATGAACAGAAGACGCCGCCACTGGACAAGAAGAGGAGACGATCGTCGCCCAGGTCGTCGAGCCAGGCGTTGACCCGCTTCTGTGCTTCTTCTTGAGTCACGGACAGACTCCAACCGCAGAAAGGCGCGGAGAGCATGTTAGAATCCTTGTCTTCCACTTCCCGCGCCTCCCCGTCCTCAGCCCTGAATCGTGCTCAGCGACAGCATCTTCTCGATGCTCGCCTTCTTCTCCCGCAGGTCGCCCACCGCGTCCTTGAGGGCATAGTGCCCGTTGATGTAGGTGGGATGGACGTCGAGCTTCCACACCAGCCCCTTCTCGGTCACGATTGCGAGAAGGCTCTGCTGCGGGCAGAGCACGTTCTCCGCGCTGCGAAGCGAGAACTCCGCCGTCCGCCGCTTGGCGTCGACGCACGCGCTGCCCTCGACCAGCCCGATCGCTTTCGCGACGGCAGTAATGGACTCGCACGCGAGGGTGACTTGGCGCGCGACCTCCTGATCGAGCGGGAAGTTGTAGTTGCCCAGCTTGGTCAGGGCGCCGAGCAGCGAGGCCTCCAGCGGGGCGAGCGACTCCCAGGAGAGATCGCCCGTAGGGCCCTTCTGCCCGAGGACGTTGGTGGGCTGCTCGCGCATCAGGTCGTTGTTCTCGGCCTGGAGTTGCGAGACCTTCGCGTTGGCCGCCTTCAACTCTCCGACCAGCTTCTCGCGTTGCGCGTCCGCCTGCTCGAAGCACTGCTTCCAGTCGATGCTCTTCTCGTTTTCTTCCGACATCTTCTTCCCTCTACAGGTCAATCGTCCCGAGCCCGAAGGTCGCGACGAATCGAAACGCTTCACGCGCTGCCGCCTCAGACGAGAGGCGGACGGTGAGCATGTTGCCTCGGACCTTCAGCCCGAGGAAGTTGTTGTTGACCGACGCGCCGCAAAGATCGTCGACTTGAAAGAACTCGACCCAATCCTTCGTCTGCACGCGGAACCGATTGGACGGCGGGACGAACAGGATGTGGACGAGTTCATCGAAGAACTGGTTTGTCGGGAAGCACTCCATGAGAGGACTCGGCGGATCGGGCTTGCGTCGAGGCCCCCGACGCCGTTCGAGACGCTCTTCAAAGCTCTCTTCCTTTCCGTCGCTCTCGGGAAGAGGTTTTCGCTTCTTCCTCTTCCCGGGGGGCGCGAACTCGTCATCGTCATCATCGTCGTCGTCGCTCATCCGAGCCTCCCTGCGAGCGGGCCTTTCCACTCGATCTGGTGTTCATTGTGCTGGTCGTCCAGTACGCCAGCGAGCCAGAAGCGCCCGATCATGCGAGCGAACGGCAGCACCCGGTCGACCGCTACTCGAGACGCGACCGTCGCGCCATCTTCCTCAGACCAACTCTCGGCCCACGATTCGACCCAAGGCGCCATCTTGCTTAGCCGCTTCCGGTTCATGCGGATCTTGATCGTCGGGGTCTTGGTGAAGAACGGCCGGGTGCGGTACTCCGCGACGAAGAAGCTACCCGACAACGTGCGCTCCTCGAGCCTCCATCCCTCGGGCAGCTTGCCCTTCTGCTCCAGGGCTTCGACGTATAGCGCACCCAGCGAGGCGATAGTTGGCGAGGGGGCGACAAAGCGCTTGCTCGCCGGCAGCACGCCCTTCAGCGCGTCGAAGAACTCGTTCCACTGCGCGTTGATGCGGACGATCGAGTTCTGGTTGGCGACCCCACGCTTCCGGTGGTTCTGGTAGAGGATTCGTTGGAACCCGTCTTCCGTCACCATTTCGCGGAACTCGCTTGGGGCCGCCTTCTCGCCGTCGAGCACAGAGGTGATGGTCCGCCAGTCACGACACGGGAGGAGGTGGGAGCACGGCGGGTAGCCATCGCACTTCGGCTGTCCTTGGACGAACTGCCCGAAGCAACGCGGCTCACGGCCGAGCTTCTCCCACCAGGTCCCGTGCAGGCTCATGCGTCAATCGACCTCAAGCCCATAGCCGTCCAGCGGGGGATCTTCCTCCGGCTCGCGTCCCGCTTGGAGATCCCAGTCCGAGCCGCCGTCGCTGTTCTCAATGCTTCCGAACAGGTGAGGCGACAAACAAACTTTCTTGATCGCATCGGTCTGTTGCTCAGCTTGAACTGTGGAGTCGATGCGGAACGTCACCAGGGCGGTCACCGTTCCGAAAACCCGATACGTGTTCATACCCCTTCCTTCGGCTCACACCGCTTGTGATACAGCGGGCCTGCCATCGCTTCCTGGACCTGTGACTCGACCTTGTGACGAAGGATCGCTCGCACTTGGTCGGGCGTGTGCTCCTGGCCGTTGGGTCGGTAGTGTTCGCGGCCCGCCTTGAAGACGTAGATCCGCTCAGCCCACTTCCCGCAAGCCTCGCACTTGCCCTTGCGGAATCCGCTGGCTGTCTGCTCGATGTCGGGAGCGGAGAACGCCAGCACGGCCTTGAGAACGGTGGGCTTCGGATCGCTCTCACTGGCTCGGCGCCAGCGGGGGTTGCCATCGGGACCCGCCGTCACAACCACCTCTCCGCTCTCGACAAGTTTCCGGAGGCCGCCCAGCACGTTCGCGATTGAGGCGCTGTAGCGCGGCATCCGGTTGCGGATCTCGACGAGAGATCGAGGCTCTGCGGTTACCTGGCGCAGAATGTCGTCGTGAAGGTACTTCCGGCCGGCTGTAAGGCTCACTTCGGAGTCTCCAGCTTCATCGGCCGCGAGGTAGAGGTCGTGATAGCGAATGGCGCGTAGGCGACGATCTCCAGGCCTTCCCCGGTAAACATCTCCGCCCAGCGACCGGACAAGAACTCCGCGACGACAGGGTATAGGGATCCGCTGATGGTCTTACCCAGCACCATCCGCTTCTCTCCGTCCGCCCCATCAGGCGGATGCCCTACGACCCACTTGAACTTCTGCTCGAGTTCCATCTCGCCCTCCATGTTGGCAAACCGCTGGGCCGTCGCATCCCAGAGGTGGCTTGGACCACCGGCTTGTCTCCTAGCCAGGCTTTTCGTCGGAACGGTCATGCCCCGACCTACTCAGCCTCTCACTCCTCTGAAGACGAAGGAGAACAGCTACAGCCGCTACAGGATCCGCGCTCCTGTCGTACCGCGCTGTGGGCGAAGCGCCCCGACCGACGCTGGGCCCAGCACCCAGCCGTATCGGATGGCTTCGCATGGTGTCCGCTTGGCGTCCGAGCCTCGCGAACCACTTCGGCCCACTTGCTGGCAGCGAGATCGCAGCCAACGAAGAGGACCTTCTCCGAGTCCTTCTTGGGCTCGTACAGAAGAAGCAGGATCAGCGTCGCGACGAGGATGATGATCAGCATTCGTTGTTCCTCAGCCCGTAGGGCTTGTGGATGGGGTTCGTGCCGAGGCTCTTGTGAATGATCGCCAGCACTACTTCTCGTCGATGTACTCGAAGACGACTCGCTCAGACTGCGCTTGGCTGTGATCCGTGAAGATCACGTCGCGACCCAGGTGTTGCCCTTGAACTCCACGAGAGAGAGGCTCTTGAGCAACTTGTGCGCCCTGTCGAGCGCGTTCGTGTGCAGGCCGAGGCCCGACTTCGAGAAGCCGTTGCGGATCTCCTCATAGCGGTCGTAGACCTGAATGGCGGTGAGCGACCAGTCCTTGCCGCCCCAGCGGGTGTTCTCGTCCCAGCCCTGGTTGATCAGGAGGGAGGGGAGGCGAGAATGGTACTTCTGCTCGACCTCCCCCGCGTGCGCGGCCTCCATCCCGTCGTCGACCGACGCCTCGACCTTGTCCTGGCCCTTCGGGGCCGGCTGCTCCTGGGGCCGCATCTGGAACGGCTTGTTGCCGAAGTAGTTCTTCTGCTTGGCCGTCGTGGGAGTGGTCGCGAGGTACGCGCGGACGTTGGCTTCCTGCTGGGACTTGGTGATGCGGCGGATGTTCATGGCGATCTCCAGGGGCCTTGGGGTGACTGGTCGATGGAAGGGCGCGGCATGAGGACTTTGCTTGCAACGGCAGGACGCGACATGCGTCGCCCCGCGTTATGATCCTTGCCGCGCCCACGGCCTCGTTTCCCCGAGGCCGCCCATCGCCAGTAAGTATTAGCGACGGCGTTGCGAGTTGGCAAGTACCGACTCGCGAAGTTCCTTCATCTTCCGGTCGTAGGCCGCGTGGTGCTCACGCCGTTCGCGCTCCAATGGCCACTTGGCGTTCGAGACGAGGTCCTGGAATCGCTCGGGATCGGACGTCCCGAGATCGGCCGGATCCTGCTCTCCCGGGCAGATGAGGAGCGCGGTGTTGCGGAAGCCCTTGTTCCAGAGCGTGTCGCAACTCCGGACCCCGCACCACGGGGCGGTTGCGTCGACCTTCATTGGGTCGGTCGTGATGATTATGCGCTTCGGTTTCAGCGAGAGCAGGAGGTCCGCCTGGTCGGTCGAGAGCGTCTTGCCCAAGATCGCCACCGCGTCGAGGTCCGCCTCTCGGCAGCCCAGGACGTCGAACGCGCCCTCAACCACCAGGAGGTCCGCGTTGGGGCGAACACGATCGTGGCCGAATAGGAGCTTGGACTTCGGCATCCCGGCCGGCTGGTCGTATTTGGGCGATCGCCATGCGTCGACCGCTCGGCCCTGAAACCCCATCACCTTGTCGTTGTGGATGATGGGCAAGATCACGCGGCCCGCGTAACGGCCCGCCGCGCAGTAGCCCAGCTCGTAGTCCCTGGCGGTCAACGCGCTGATCCCCCGCTCGAGGAGGTAGTGCGGCACGTTCCACCCGTCCTCGTCATAGACGGGCTCGTACTCCTCTGGCAGCGCGCCCGTCCACTCAGGGCGGGCCTGCTCGATCTCCGGCGTGGTAGAGGCTCTCGACCCCTGGCGGGGCCCTCTGAGGTCAAGGAGGCCTCTGCGCGCCTCGTCCCGAGTGCAGTCGTGGATCAACTGGTAGAGCGGCACCAGCGGGGCCTCTGAGGGGCCCGCGCGGAGGCAGTAGAAGCAGACCCACGCACCCGTCTCAAGGTTGACCCAGAGCTTCTTTTGCCGACCGCACCCGGGACAGTCCGAGACCGCCTCTCGGTGGAGGCCCGAGTTCGCGATGTACTGGACCCCGATCGTGTCCTCGAGCCACTCGAGGATGTTGAGCCGCTCGCGCGCCACTAGAGGCCAAGAGCAGCTTTCAGCTTGTCCAGTACGGGCTCGAGGTCATCTCCAGCCGACTCGACGTTGGACAGCACGTCCAAGAGTACCCTGGCTTCTTTGACCGTCAGGGTAATCGCGAGAGCGAGTCCCTCTGCCTCGACTTCGACGACTTCTTCAGTGCTGTCCGCGAGAAGGTCATCCGCCTCAAGGAACGAAGCAAAGAGACGCGCCTCTTTCCAGTCGGATTTCCACTCTCCCTCCCCACCGTCGAAGAACTGCTCGTCCGTCCCGACGAGGAACTTGCCGTCATGCTTTCGCCGGATCACGTAGGCTTTCACTTCTCGTCTCCTCGATCGCCGCCAGCGATCCCAGTCCCTCTTGAGTGAGATGGCTTTGCTCCGTCGTCGCTGTAGCCTGACATCAGCACTCGGATGTCGAAGGGCTTGCCGTCAACATAGAGCACGTCTTCCCGGAGCTTGCGAAGCAGCGACTCTTCGATCTGGCGAACCCGCTCTCGGGTGAGGTCAAACACCGCCCCCACTTCCTCTAGCGTCGACTCGCCTTCAGTCGCCTCGATGACGTCGAGCAAGCAAGTGTGCTGCATCGACTCCAGTACGCTGACGGGGTCTTCGAGGAGGTCTGGATCGACGATGATTCCTCCCTGGCCCGTCACCTCGTTCTCGTAGTAGTCGAGTGCGAGGTGCCACTTGCAGCGCACCAACGGGCAGGGGCGGGGCCCTCCTTGGCACTCGCTGCGCGTCGCTGGCAGAGGAACGCTTCTGTCCTCGTTTGCTTCGATCGCCGCTTCCAGCTCGGCTTTCTCTTTGGGCGTGAAAGTCTCGCGGGAGATTCGCTTGCGGATCCGCTGGAGCGGCAGGTCTCGCTTAGGCTTCGAGGGGACGATGCACCGCTGGCGGTAGAACGTCCTCACCGACTCCATGAGGCTTCCTGGCGCATGGTGGGCCATCAGAAACTCAAGAAGAGGCTCGAGGCCGAACTTGTCCAGTGCAGGCATCCAGTTGTCGGTGCGCACACCGGGCTTGCCTGCTCGCATCGCCTGAAAGACGCTGCGGTGCTCTCCCGTAAGGCGAGACAACGTGTGGTCGCTGATCACGCCAGCCGCGTCTTCGAGGGAGATCACTTGCACCAACCGATGCTAGTCATTGTGGTGATTCCGCACTGTGATGACGGCTCCGATGAACCAGAGCCCAAACAGGACAGCACCGACCCAGTAGAGCGGCTCTGGACTCGACGCTAGCATGTGAGCGCCTCGACTTTCTGCGCGAGAGGCAGCATCAGGCCCGCGACGAGATCGGACTCGCGGAGACGGTCAGCGAGTAGGAGAGCCGAGTCGGTGATCTCAACGGACTCCAGCACCTTTCCAGCGCTGGTCTCGACAATGAACCGTCGGCTGCGCCGCAATCCGTCTCGCTCCCAATAGGCCCACAGCATCGTCTTCAGCTTGAGGCTCATCATTTCGAGCAGCACGGCCCGAGTGCGGACCCCGCGAACGTCGAGGACGTACCGATCTGTGCTGTTCTCCGGGATCTCACCCAAACTGCCGGGCAACCACGGGAACGCGGGGATCAGGCTGTCATACCTGACGATCGTCTCTGTTCGGTACGGATCCCACTTCGTCTCGACGACGGTCTCTTTCTCGAGCCACTCACAGCCCTTGTAGTGCTTGCCGATGTAGCCCATCTCGGCCAGCTTGAGGCCGATCTCGAACGCTTCCTCGTTGCTCATGTCGCCACCGTGATCGTGCGGCTGTAGGTCTCGAACGCGAGTTCGCCGCAGCCAGCGCTCTCCTCCTCCTCCAGCCGCATCTCGCTCCACGGGAGGTAAATGAAGGTGTCGCACGAGAACGAGCGGTTGATCGTCGTCATGTAGATCCGCGAGCCAGGCTGGCAGAACTCAGGGTGGGCAAACGCGACTTGGTACAACTCGCCCCCGCCGATCACGAATCGTTCGTCGGACTGCCCAGCCGCCACCAGCGCTTCGTCGAGAGAGCGAACCCAGAACTCGCCACGAGGTCCCAACGTCGGTTCAGGCCGACGAGACACCACGATGTTCAGGCGGCCAGCGAGCGGCTTCCCCTTCAGGCTCTCCCAGGTCTTCCGGCCCATGATGACCGCATTGTTTCCCTTGCCGGTCGTCAGTTCGCGGAAGCGCTTCAGGTCTTCCGGGTATTGCCGGCCCCACGGGAGGTCGCCGTTCCGCCCAATCCCGCCATTCAGGTCCATCGCGAAGATGATGTGGTTCACTCACTACCTCCAGACGAGAAGGCTAGTACCCACTTGCGCCGAAGTCAACCGCGACGCGTCCACGTAGCTTCGCGTACTTGTCAAGAAGCAGCGTGTGCTCCTCGATGTCGGCCTTCGCTTGCTGGAGCGCATTGGACGACCGCCTCTCCGCAGCCGTCAAATCGGCCAACCACACCCGGTAAGCGAACCGCTTCGCTTCGCGCGTCGCCTCTTCTTCTGTGCGGTAGACATTGACCTCGTTCGCCTTGTAGGACTTCCACTTAGAGGTCTGAAAGCTGCGGTTCTTTGCGTCATAGCCCATTCGTTCCACCAGCATAGCGGATGGCGCGTCAGCAACACGGCCCAGCGGATCCTTGAACTGGTACGAGCCGCCCTCGCCATTCGGGAAACCCCACACAACATCGCCGTCGCTGAGTCCGTACTCGATCTTAGCCACGAGGCACCTCCATCACGAGAGCGGCTACCCACATCAGCCTATCGGCGCCAGCTTCTCCGAGTACGCCATCCCACAGTGAAAGGAACTCGTCTCGCGATGCGAAGCCTTCAGCGCTGGCGCCGGACGGTGTGATGTCGCGAAGCCGTTCCGTTCGAGTCGATGTCACGATCAGTTCAATGCGAGAAGCCCATCGAGGCATCCGAGCGCAGTGGCGCCATCGCACGGGCCGGCAGCATGAGCAGCCAAACGTCGAAGGGATCTCGCCGTCAGCACGGTATACGATCGACGGACAGCAGGCGTCGCACAGAGCAAACGTCTCCCTGACCCACAGTTTATCGCCGGGGACACCAAACGGGCATCCCCTCCCCCTGTCTGGCATCCTGGCTTCCGTCTTCCGGCCGTCGAGGACGGCGCGAACCTCCCTGCCACTGAGAAGGATCGATCGCTCACGCACTGGGAACCTCCACAGTCTGCCACTCCGACGCGCGCACGCATCCGGGGTAATGGACGTCGCTGAGCGCCAGAAGAGCCTCTGCCCAGTCAATGCCGTCGTGTCGCAACACGAACGCCACGTCCGAAAGCACTCGGTGAGGTCGGGGATCTGCTCCCACAGCGCAAGGTCTTCGTCGGTAACGACGCGTTCACGACCGGACTGGTTCAGGTGGCTCCGAATGGAGTCGTCGGCTTGAGGCACGGCCGTCGTGCAGCCGATGGCTCCCGTCTCTCGATTCTGGACGTAGAGTCCTGGCTTCACTCCCCATCCCCCTCGATCTGGGTGTTGACGACCATTGGGTAGTCGTAGGTGTGGTTCTCGCCCTCGGAGTCGACGACCCAGAGGGCCTTCTTCGCTCGCGTGATCCCAACGTAGGCGAGGCGGTTCTCGGCCGCGCGGATCTCAGCCGACTTGCCCATCTCCGTCACAGCCTTCTTGCTCCACGTCGAGGGTAGCACCACCACGTCGGCCTCGCGGCCCTTCGACCCGTGGAGCGTTCCGAGAGTCCAGAGCGGGTCCTCGAGCAGCCACTCGTACCCATCGTCGCGGCTCGCAGCCTCGATCGCCATGCGAACCTGGCCGGGGACGAAGTAGTTGCCGAGGAAGTTCCACGGATTCCGGCGAAGGTTGGTCGTGAAGATCGGGCACGCTTCCGCGAGTTCCTCAGGCGACACCCGATGCCGGCGCGAGCTAAGTCCCCAGAGCTTCTCCCGCTCGTCCCACGGGAGTTGAGGCTTTGCGGCGAACCGGAGAACAGCGGCCAGCATCCCCTCGCGGAAGTAGGTGCTCTTCTTGCCCGTCCAGATGTCGACCGCCGCGCGGCCGAGGTAGATTTCCGTCGGGTCGAGCATCTTGGCGTTGAACCCGCCCCAGGTCATGCGCTTCCTGGCGAGGAGCGGGATCATCGCGGTCGCGAGCATGTTGGTGCGCGCCAGATAGTAGAAGCTCTGCGCGCCCTTCAGTGCCATCGCTTCGTCGAGCACGTGGTCAAAGTCCATCCGACGGATGAAGCCCTCCTCAGCGCGAGGCCGGTACTCCTTCTGAATCCGCGTCGCCTCGTTCCGGGAGATGACCTCGAGCGCGTAGGTGTGGACCTTGAGCGGGATGCGGTACGACTGGTCGAGGACCGTCGTGTTCGCCACCTGGCTCATCTTCACCAGCCAGGTTGGATCACAGCCCTGGAACTCGTAGATGCAGTTGTGGGTCACGATTCCGTCTGAGACGTACGTCTCGTCCGCCTCGATCTTCAACGACACCACCTCGCCTTGGAAGTCGCGGCGAGCGTTGCCAGTCACCTGAGCCCATCCGCCTTCCTGGACGGGCAGGGCCATGATCTCCGGCAGGATGTTTGCGGCGTAGACCTGGAAGATCGTAGAGCGCCCTCGCCGATCGGACTCCCTACCCGGAGGCGGCCAGAAGGGAAGCGAGAAGCCGAGTCCGTGACTGGCCAGGGCCTTGACTCCTCCGCTTCGAGGGACTTGGCTGAAGATGCTTCTGATCGCGTCCAGCGTGTAGGGACCTGCGTCCAAGGGCTCGAAAGTTGCCGTGGGGACACCGCAGGTCGCAGCCACCACCGACTCGTAGACGGAGGCTTCCGACTTGCTCTTGTGGACCTTCAGGATCCACAGCGCGTCCGCTCTCTCGAGGTTCATCCGCGCTCCGATGTGGAGAACCCCGTCTGAGCGAAAGAGCTGACACCAGCCAACTCGGAAACCCAGGTCCTCTCGGAACATAAGGTACGTCACCCAGAGGTTGGTATCTCTGCTCAGGAATCTCGCGACGAACTTGTGGTCGGGAGTCGAGGACGTGGTGTGCCCTCCGGCCGAGATGTCCCGCAGTTCGCCCGAGTAAGGCCGCGTCTTGGACCGAAGGACTCGTCGACCGCGACGCCGCAGGGATTGCTCGCTTCGGCTCCAAGAGACAACCAAGTCTCCTTCGGCCAGGGTCTCGATCGGGACCTCCCCGCCTGGAGTCTTGACCATCGTGCCGAGAGGCTGGCACTGGTCGTCATCGCCTGCGATCACCATCCGTTCGCAGTCGCGGAACCACAACTCAACGGCCGACTGCTGGAGCGGGCTCAGGTCTTGTGCCTCGTCGATGTAGACGATCGGAAGCTCCATCGAGAGGCCCGACTCGATGCCAAGCTCCAGCATGTCGAGGAAGTCGATCTTGCGGTTGCGCCGCTTCCACTGCTCGTACGACTCGACGAACTTCGTCGCCTCTTGGATGGTGAAGCTCTTGCCGAGCTTCTGATTCATCGCCAGAAGGCCTTCCGGAAGGCTCTTGCAGCGGTTGCGCGCCCACTCCATCGCGAGCCTCAGCGCATCGTGCTCCGAGCCGGCGGTTGACTCGAGGTCGTCCTCGTCGATCTCCGAGCTGAGCTTCCAGTTGCCGCTCTTGGCGAACTCGCGGATGTCCTTGTTGAGCATCACGTCGGTGTCGCGTTGAATCAGCCCCGCGCGCCGCGCGAGCGAGTTGCCGACCGAGTGGAGAGTTTTGAAGTTCGGGATCCGGGTCTCGCGTCCCAGCATCGCCTTGAGTCGGGTGGTCGCCTCCTCGCACGCGGCCTTCGAGAAGCTCACGAACGCGATATCGTCGAGTGAGAACTCCTTGAGGTCCTCGCGGATCATCGACAGGAGCCGGGTCGTCTTGCCCGTGCCGGGAGGGCCAAGGATCATGTCCAGCTTGGCGTTCGGTGGCGGCTGGTAGCGAGGGGGCGGATTGGTCTTCATGGAGCGAATCCTAGTGATCTTCGAGGGAAGTGGCAACTAGCGGCGTGTTTCTTAGTAGCGACATACAGCGCCGCCATCGTCACGTGAGGCTCTTGATGGCTTCCGCGAGGTCTTCGAGAGCCTTCCTTGCTCGACGAACGTTCGGGAACAGGAGGGAGAGTCGGGTCCCCACGACTCGCCGAAGCTCCACGGCCGATGGAAATGGAAGTTGACCGTGTAGGAGAACCGCCCCGAGGGCGCCTTCTCCCAACCCCTCCGGCTCCGGCTCGTCACCCGTCGCCCCGAGCGCGAGGTCCAGCGCCCGAACGGCCGCGTCCGCCTTTTCGCAGGCCGCGAGGTAGGCCGCCGCCGCGCGTCGGTCCGTTGGCCCCGAAAGCGCGTGCGCCGCCTTGACCGCAACCTCCACCTCGGCCGCGAGGGCTTCGAGGTCAGCGATGGAGATGCGGGGCTTGGCGGCGATCTCCGGAAGGCGGCCCGCGAGAGACTCCAACGCCTCCTTCCCGACCTCTTCCTCGACGATCGTGCGAAGCTCTGCCTGCGTGACCATCATCCGCACGCCGTTGCGGATGATCTGAATGCGCTGCTCTTGGGGAAAGAGCGCGTCTCCGCCTGCGCGAAGAGACGACGGGTTGAGGGCGTCATCGGGACCGGCTGGCTGGCCGTGGTCCGCGACTTCCTCGTCAGGCGCGACCGCAGCAGCAACCTCTGGCGGGAGCACGAGCTTGACGAAATCGGTGAACCCAGGGGCCATGCTGACGTAGGCGGCATCGCGGTCCGCGCGGGCACTCACCGCCGCCATCGCCGGCTCGGCTTCGGGCACGTTCTCCGGCCCGAGGATCGCGTCGACTTGGCTGTCGGTCAGCATCTCGACGTGGCCGTCCTTGCGCGGAATGAACGTCACCGGCCCACCGTCCCGAAGTCCGAGTTCATCGCGGATCATCTCCGGAACGCGCACGTTCCCACGCTTGTCCACGTAGCAGTACGGCGCGTCGAAACGGGCAGCCTTGGCCTCTGCCAGTTCCGTCTTGAGCCGCCCGACCTCCGCTTCGAGGTCCGTCATGCGGGAGGCGGGCGCCACGACTTTGGGGAACGGGTGGGTTGTCACCATGACTTCGCCGTTCACCACGCCGAACACCCGCGCCGCCACCAGAACCTCGTCACCAATCTTGAACTCGCTCATCGTTTGTCTCCTTGTTGTTTGGGTTTACGACTTCTGCTTGCTCGTCTCGGCAGCGACCATCACCAGCCCCACGTCCGGGCGCCGTCCTTGCCGAACTTCGCCACGGCCGCGCGCCGGGCGTTGATCGGCAGGTCCTGCAGGTGCTGCGCCGCGGTCGACGAGCAGAACTCCGACCACGCGTTCGCGCGGGCCTCGGGGTCATAGCGGTCAACCACCAGGCGCCGCAGCCGGCCCGGCCCGACGGCCACGCAGTCGAGGTAGAACGCGGTCGCGGTGTCCGTCACCCGGAGCCAGCGCCGGTTCACGGGCTGGCACTGGAGGCCGGGGAGGATGCTGGCGAGGTTCGCGCCGACGTCGAAGGCGTTCATCGGGCACCCCACGCGCGAAGGCGCCCAAGCCGGCTGATTGTCTCCTCAGCGGCCAGCTTTCGGGACCGCTCCTCACGCGTCAGCCGGCCGGGCTGCGCTGCAAGGAACCGGTACGTCTGGAGGGCGTCTTGGTACTCGTACTCCTGGGCCTTCGTGCGGTTCATCGGGACACCTCGGCGTCGTCAGTGGTCGGAAGCCCGAGCGAGAGCAGCCGCAGCCGCTCCTCAAGGTTCACCAGGGAGACGTAGGTCTGGGTCTGGGTCTCGGCGGATGTCATGGGCTGTTCGCTCACAAGTTGATCTCCAGAAGCCAGGGTTAGAAGGGTTCGCCACGCAGGATAGCGGGTCCGTTCCCCGGCGCAAGTGGCAACTTGCATCAGGGGCCACGGCGAGGGGCGACGGCGTGAAAAACGAAAAATAGGACGATCGCCGCCGCGAGTGACATTTTGGAACTAATCTTGTCGCCGGTATCGGATTTTTGCTCGTTTCGAGGCGTTCCTCGGGTCCGGAAGCTGCTTCTGCGAACCACGTTACGGCGACTTAGGTCCGGTGTGAAAATCGGCGGCGGCGATCTTAATTCTATCTTCCGAAGGAAGATGTAGCAGTTGAGCTTTCTTCCTGTCGTGAACGGGGATCCTGGACTTGCTGGACCTGCCCCTTCAGGGACCTATTGCCGGTCCTTACGGAGTAGCGGATCACCCCTGAGTTGATCCTCCATCTATTGCCGGTCCTTACGGAGTAACGGATCACCCCTGAGTTGCCGGGTCTTCTCGACGAGCCTCTGCGCTCCCGCGCAACGGCTCCGGTAAGGAGAAACAAAATTACGGTACTTGGAGTTCCAAGTATCTAGCTCAGACGCAGTCGTGATGCCGGTTCTAGAGAGAACAAAGAGGCGTCGCTTGGAGTTCCAAGCAATAAGGCGTGCTGAGGAACCTTGACGGGAACGCGAGATGGAGAGAACCTTCCCTCGCGACTGAGGCCCGGCCAGGCCAACGTCGCCGCTCCCTTGCCTAGCGGATCCCATCCCGCGAAGCAGGGTGGAGGGGCTCCTCGCGCCCCTCGCGCTTTCTGACTCAGCCTACGCTCCGGCCTCTCGTCGCAAGGCGAGAGGCCGGTTCCCTCAAGCTGAAGAAGACGGAGTGAAGATGGGAGGGAAAGCAGCGGTTTGGATCGAGTCGTCAGCGTTTATAACCGCCCGCCTGGAGCGAGGTATCGGATGAACGAAAACAAGGCAGTAGAAGAGCTCGACTGCTACGAGCGGTTGGTGCAGTGGCGCGAGAAGGCCAAGGCAGCCTGGAAGGTCAACCCGTGGCGCATCGCGGCCGTCAAGTACCGCACGGAGCAGCGCCGGAAGAAGGCGGCGGAGCAGAAGAAGCTCTTCGCAGAGCGCGGCTTCGGTGTCGTCCCGACCATCCGCTACCTCAAATTCCACTCCAAGCGAATCAACAAGCACCGAATCGACCTGGAGGCAGCGCTCAGCCGTCGCGAGGGCACGATCAACGAGGTGAACGAGTGGGTGCTGGTCCAGCCGGCGGCCTACGAGGCGTGGCTGTGGGTTCTCCACCAGCGCGTGGACGGCAAGACGCGCCCCGATAGCCACACCGTCTTGGCGGACTACTACCGGCAAAGGGGCTACAAGGCGCCGCGCAACTCAGCGAACGCGACCATCCGGCAACTCGAGGAGAAGGGGCTCTGGTGGAGAGGGAAGATCGGCCGAAAGCTGGTCAGCATCCCGATCCCGACCCTCTGCAAGCACTTCGAGCCGGACATCGACGCGGAGAACGCCGTGATGCGCGACATGAAGGTCCCCTTCTCACCCCTCATGCTAGCTAACCGCCGCGCGGTTCGCTGCCAGGACACCCGCAACATCCGTTGCGGCGGAGACAACGGGGACGCGACCTACCTGATGCAGCTCTACGTGGAGCATCGGCAGGTCTTCGATCCCGACTGGAAGCCGAACACCAAAGAGCGCCAAGCCATCCTGGAGGCCGCAGCCAACCTCCGGCAGAAGGAGATTCACCGCGGGCACTGGAAGGACTACATGACCTTCGCCGCCACGTCGGTGAGGAGCTGGCACGGGGATGTTTGGGTCTCGCCCTTCGGCCTCACCGGCAAGATCCTGGACGCGTTCCTCCTCGCCTGTGGAGGAAAGCAGCCGATCGATCTCCCTTTCCTGGTCCGCACAGCGCTGACTGACATGGAGCAGCGGGGGTGCTTCGCTGACATGGACGGCTCCGAGCAGCGAAAGGTAGAGGACGAGGTCGCGAACACCATCGCGGACTTGGCGCTCGAAGAGGACCCCTCCAACATCGACGAGAACAGCAAGATCCTCGCACTCGCGCGCCCCTCCATCGAGCGCGCGTGGGCCCGCTCGCGCGACCGGCACGGCTTCTGGCTGGTCAACTACTACTGGCGCTACCAACTGAACCACGGCGCTGAAATCGCGGATCCCGGATTTCTCATCAACCTCGAGAAGATGCGGTCGTTCTACAAGGAGAAGCGGAACAACCGCTCTCGCATCGAGCGACTCCTGGACGTCCGGGAGAACAGTCCAAACCAGAGCTTCTGGCCGTTCAGCCTGGACCGAAACAAGGGTCTCCTTGAGCAGTTCGGGCTCTGACCCATGTTCGGTGCGCAGAAAGCTGACCTCGAGTCAGCTCTGCTTGGCGCGTTCCTCGACAAGAAGATGGATCTTACGGTCGCGGCCCAGGTCGTGCCAGAGATCGTCGACTGGCAGTGGGAGTCCAAGCAGGGCAAGTGGCTCGCCGAGCAAGTCGCGCTTGCGTGGAAGAACCGAGAGCTTCCCACCGCTGCGCTGATTTTCTCCGCTGTCCCCAAGAAAGGGGAGGATCTCGACCCGACCTACCTGGACTTCATCCTCCAGGCAAAGAAGAACGGCGGAGCGGCGAAGACCACTTGGGAGAGGCTCTCCGCGATGCGCCGGCTGGACGCGGTTCGCCGGAAGTGCAGCGAGGCCCTCGACGCCATCGACGAGGGCAAGAAAGAGGACGAGGTCATCGCGCTGGCGCAGCAAGCCAGCGTGGTTGGGACCGCGACCACGACCAAGATCCAAGATTGGTTCGCGACTGCCGAGAAGCGGCTCGAGACCTACTCCAAGAACCGCCCCAAGGAACGGGTCCCTCGGTTCTCCACTGGACTCCCCTTCATCGACGCGGGCCTTGGCGGATACGGAGTTCCGCTCCACGGGCGCTTGGTCTTTTTCCTGGCGTCGACGAACGTCGGCAAGAGCACCATCAGCACCTCGGTCATGCGCTCAGCGCTGAAGACCAAAGACGTGCATGTTCTCGACCTCAGAACGGAGGAGATCGAGGAGGATGTGTTCGCTCGTTGGGACTCGATGTTGCTAGGCGTCAGCCGCTTGGCGATCAGCAACCAGGGTCTTGACGACGACCAGATCGAGGAGGCGAGGAATCGGCTCAAAACCCTGAACGAGTACCGAGGGCGAATCGGCATCGGGTCGGTCCCCATGAGGTCGCCCATCTCGGTCGCGAGAGGGCATGTTGAGCGTTTCCGAGCAGAGATCGGACCCAGCGCCAAGCTGGTGATCCTGTTCGACTCGCCGGACCACACGGTGTCGGGCATCCGCCATCACACGCCCCGGGAGTCCATCGAGCACGTGTGGATGGAGATGAAGGGGTGGACAACCGACCACTACCTGGGGCGCCCCACGACGGTCGTCACGACCCACTCGACGCGCGACTCGGCAGGCGAGGCTCCAACGGCCGAGACGGCGTCGAACTCCTACGACAAGAGCCGCATCGCGGACCTCGGCATCGGTATCTACGAGGACGGCGAGAAGGGCGCGCGCGAGCACACGATCGGCGATCGCAAGTACAAGCTCCTCAACATGGGCATCATCAACAAGAACCGCATCTCGGGAGTGAAGGGCGAGTTCCAGCAGGTCCGCGCGTTCCTCGACGAGTGTTACTTCGAGCAGGTTCAGAAGGGAGAGGAGCGCCGTCGCCGGATTCTTCGAGGAGAAGACTGAGAGGCCCTTGCGGGCCCCTGCGACCGCCGCTAGTCTTCTCTAGCAACGACTCGACGATCAAAGGAGAGGGAAGACCTGGCTGGTACCGTTACACCGCTGCCCGAGTTGGGCAAGCCGAGATGGGTCCTCTCCCACCAACCCGACGGCGGACTAGGCCGTCGAGCCAAGTTGGTGTGCACTAGCCCCCTCAGCAAAACGGCGGCTCTCCAAGCCGTGAGTCTCGCTGCTTGAAGCGGGACAAGGAGAGGCGTGCTTCGGCGCGTCTCCCCGCTTGGACTTCTCACCCAAGCGGGTCTTACACTTGCTCCCACTGGGCGTCGTCTTTTTCAGCCTGTTTCTTCGACGTCCCAGTGGGAGCCCTCTTCTTTACGAGTGCGGAGCCAGCAGGTAGGCTCTGGCACCTATGGCCAAAGGACTCGCCTCACCACCACGTGCTCTTCGAGGAAAGACGGTCCTCGAGTCTGGCGCGTCGCAACTCCGGAAGATCGTCCGGATGTCGGTGCGTCCTGGCGACTCGGCCAACCCGTTCCTGGTCGTAGGTGTCCCGTCGGTCGTCTTCACCCTCGCGGACGAGACGCTGAAGGGGCAGTTCGAGGCGCGGGTTCGCGCCAATTTCGCGCGCCTGGAGCGAGACAAGCGGGCCAAGTTCCGCAAGATGACGATGGAGCCGAACAAGAACAACGGCGACGTGAGCTTCCAGGTGGAGTACGTTGACCTTGAGGTCCAGCGGCCCGAAGCGGTCGTCGTCTCCAAGGGGGCGTGATGGCAGCGAACCTCCGATTCTCCGGCCTGTACTACTCGCAGGTCCTCCGCGACCTCCTGGCTCACTCGCGCCGCAATACGCCCGAGATCAACGACCAGGACGAGCACGAGCCGTTCACCCAACTCCTGTCGCTCCTCGCGTTCGTATTCCATCAGCAGAGCGCTCTCCTCGATCACGCGGCGATGGAGTCCTTGCTTTCGACGTGCAGGACTCGGGCCGGCATCGAGAACGCGCTGGCGCTCATCGGCTACAAGCTCAAGCTCGACATCCCGGCAACGACCGAGTTGGTGTGCAAGTTCTCGGCTGTGCAGTCGGCCGACAAGACGCTCCCCGCGAGGACGCGCTTCGAGACGGTGGCGACGACGGACTTGCCGGCGATCAGCTTCGAGACGATCGACGAAGCGATCACGCTGTACCGGGGCGACCGCCTATCCTGGGCTCTCTCGAAGCAGTCGTCGTGGATCGACTTCACCGACGTGGCGAACGGGGACGACCCGGTCGCGGTGAATGTGTTCCCGTCGACGGTCGCTGCGGGGCACGCGGTCTACTTCGGGCATCGGACCGTGATGCCGACGAAGTTGATGCTGACGTTCCCGACCTCTCTTGGATCGTGGGATCCGAACGGCACCGTCGTGGAATACTACGACGGACAGATCGACCAGACCTACCCAGCATCGTGCTCCATCCAGTCGTCCATCCTGACTCGGATGGACCTGACGTCGCTGCTCGGGACCTACGATCGGCACGGAACAGAGGTCTGGATCACCTCGACTCGGAACGGCAATCGCATCTCGATCTCGTCGGTCTGGAACGGGACCAACAACTACTACGACCTCGACGTCACCGATCTCGGGTTGAGCGCCGCGAGCGACTCGGTCTCGGACTTCCAGATCGGCGCGTACTGGCGCGAGGTGCCCGACTGGACGGCAATCAACTACAGCGGCTCGCACTCGTCGAAGGGATCCTCGTGGTCGCTCCCCGAAACCTCGACCCGTCGCTGGACGAAAGCCGACTTGTCGGACCTCGTCTCTGGCGCGGTGTCGACCGGGGAGTGCTATTGGCTCCGGTGGCGCGCGATCGCGAGCGGTGGTACGGGCCCGACGATCCAGACGGCAAGCATCGCGTACGAGAGCCAGTACACGAAGTTCGACTTGGTTCAGGGACGGACGCTGACGGAGCAGCTCGGCCTGTCGACCGAGACGAGCAACCAAGCGTTCACCGTCGGCGAGCCCGCGCTGATCGAGTCAAGCCTCAAGATCGAGTTCGACGAGGGTTCTGGCTACGAGGAGTGGACCGCTGTCGACGACTTCCTGACGAGCGCAAGCACTGACCGGCACTACGTGGCGTTCTACGACGCGGATGGGTCCGCGGTGGTGACGGTCGGCGACGGAACGAACGGGAAGCTGCCCGTTCTGGACGCGCCGTGCCGTGCGACCTACCGGGTGGGCGCTCGCCAGGACGGCAACATCGCGGCCAACATCCTCACCAGCAACACCAGTGGGATCAGCTTCTTCAGCCAGGTCTACAACCCTCGCGCAGCGGGCGGGTGGAAGATCGCGGAGGGCTCGACCGTCGCGGACATCGACCGGCTCCGCGTCGCGGGCCCCGCGTCGCTCCGCAGTCTTGAGCGAGTGGTGGTCCCCAACGACGCGTCCACGGTGGCGCTCAACTGGGTGGCGAGCGACGGCTCTTCTCCGTTCGTCCGAGCCAAGGTGCTCGAGGCCTACTACGGTCCCAAGACGGCCGCGATCCTGGTCGTGGAGTCGGGAGGCGAGGCGCCGGCATCGATCCTTCAGGAGTTCGAGGACTACCTGAACGGTGACGCGGCGACCGATACGCCAGGCGTTTCGCTGTTCAACACGGTGCTGAACGTCGTCCGTTACACTGCGGAACTCATCGATGTGTCGGTCACGGTGAAGGGCGGAACTTCAGAGGAGGTCGAATCCGTCCTGCGAGCGTTCTTCTCCGCGACGGCTCAGGACGAGAACGGCGAGTGGCGCCACGACTTCGGTGGAACGATCTACCGGACGGCCGTGATCGCGGCCTTGTTCTCGATCAACGGGGTGCAGAACGTCCCCACGTTGACGCTTGATGGCTCCGCGTCGGACTACACCCTTGGCACCACTTCGCTCCCAGCGATTGGGACGATCTCGGTCACGATCACCTGATGGTCGACACTATCCCGGTTCTGGACAGCGGGTCGCTGAGCGAGAGCTTCAACGCCATCACTCCGACGTCGACGGACGTGCCGGCGACGCTCCTCTACGAGATGCTCTCGGAAGCTCTCCGAGAGGACGACCAGGACGCGCTGAATGGCGGGACGCAGCTCCTCGAGCGGTTCCTCATGCGCCCCGAAGAACTGCGAGACCGTCTGGCGCAGAAGACGCATCGGCTCAAGTTCCTGAAGCGCTACGACTTGGTCCCGGATCCGATCGTAGACTACCTCCTTGAGCATGTAGGTTTTGGGCCGGGCTCGGGGGCAGCGTACGAGGTTGCGCGGGCCCTTCCAACGTACCTGAAGCGTCGCTTGGTCAAGATCGCGGTTCTCTTCTGGAAGCGGCGGGGGACGCTCAGAGGCCTATCGGACGCGATCCGGTTCGTCACTGGCCGCCGAGCGATCATCGACACGTGGCACGACCTCCGGCTCGTCGCTGGCGAGACTCCGATTGGCGGATTCCTTCCCCCTCCCGCTTCGCTGTCGTCGATCTGCTTTCCTGCACCATCGACCCTCTTCGATCCCGCCCCCGCGATCGGAGGGACGACGTACCCCGACCCTGCGGACTTGGCAGAGTACGAGAGCCGCGTGTTCATCACGTCGAATGGAGACGAAGACCTCGACGAGTTGGTCTACGACCTCTGCACTCTCTCGCGGCCAGCGGGAGAGTGCATCCAGATCGTCTATGGACTCTACGGTGACCAGTTCCTTGATGGTCTCGGCAGCTCTTGGACCGCACTCGAAGGCACCCGCCCAACGTGGCTAGCGCCGTTCTCGCAAGGCAAGAGCGGCACCGCCCGCCTACCAGGACTTCGCTTCTCTTCGGGCGTCACTCGCGAGGCGGTTGCGCTTGACGGCTCGGAGTCGTGGTCCAACTACATCGTCAGGGCTTGGATCCGGCCTTGTGGTCCGGACGTTCTCCGGATCGTCACGATCTACGCTCATTCCAGCAAGTCTGCGACCCGTGCCAGCGGGGTCGGGGCGATGATCAACTGGGCGGACAAGACCGTCACGGCTGTATCGAAGACAGCATCGGACCTCAACAACACCGAGTGGGACGTCGCGACGGTCCATGTGTACCCGGACACGATGGCGACGTACTGCCTTGAGTTGCAGGTAACGAATATCGACTCCACCTATTCTCAGGTCAGAGTGTATTTTGACCACGAGTTGGTGATCGACGACGTGGTGGAACATTTCGGGCAGACCGACGGACCGCCGGAACTGTATTCTGACGAGCAGACCTACTGGGACTTGGTTCGCTTCGAGGTCGAGAGCAAAGCCTCGACTGTTCGGCGAATCTATCCTGCGATCTACGACACGTAAGGAGCCTCACTGTGGCGACCGGAACATTCTACAGCCTCATCAGCAACAAGGTCATCACTGGCCTTGAGAAGATCGCCACGTACGGACTCACCTCCACGCTGTTCGACGTCCGTGGGATCATGCGCCTCCTCTCGGGGTCTCAGGGTTGGTGGTTCGACTTGTCGCAGAACAGCACCCTGGACACTGTCGACCTCGACATCACCGTTGCGGACAAGGTCGGGATCGAGACGGGAGTCTACGGCCTGACGGCAAACGGTCGAATCGTTCTCACCAACGATGATGGCTCGTCGTCGACCCGCTATCCGTTCCCGAACGCTTCTGCGACGACATACTACATCTACGTTCGCGCGGAGCAGATCCCGGTTCTTGTGGAGCGGACGACGGACTCGCAGTACGCCTTCACTCGAGAGATCGAGGCTCTCGGCTTTCTGGCTGCGCCGACGAGTGTGACCGACAACGGGAACGGGACCATCACGTTCAACGTGAACTCGGTTTGCCAGTCGCTCTCCTGCGCGGGGCGCAAGGCCCGCGTGTGGAAGCGGACCCCGATGACGGACGTCACCTCGGTGGCGTTCGAGGAGTTGACCGTCGCCTACAGTGGTGGCAACAACACTATAACCACTGCTGCGAAGTTCGGTCAGGCGTCCGTCTCCACCACGGCTGCCGACTACTACGTGATGCTGATCGGCCCCGTGATCCGGACCTCGACCTACAGCCACAACGACTCGATCTTCGTCGGGACGGTGGTGGGTGGCGGTTCGGGTTCCGTTCCGGCGAGCAAGAGCCTGACTGGCCAGCCCGTTTGGCAGATGTGGATCCCTGCGTTGAACTATATCCTGCGGTTCGACTCGCACGGATACCCCAAGATCCGCGTACAGACGGACTCGTCTGACTCTGACGAGTCGCAGATCGAGGTCTACGACTCCGTAGCGGGAGCGACGACCTGGAAGGTCGACGAAGACGGCGACATGACGATGGGTCGCAGCGGCGGCGGCACGCAGCGGACCCTCACGATCACGACCAACAGCAACAAGTCGATCACGGTAATGAACGACGGTGGCAACGTCAAGATCGACCGCTATGACGACACGGCAAACACGACCGAGATCGACGGAGTGGTGGTTGCGGCTCCCTCCGGGAACGGAAACGATGCGCTGATCTCGACGGTTGCGTTGGAGGGTTCTGGTGGAGCATCGTCCAACGGCGGGTCGATCGTCGGTGCGATCAACTCCCTGGCGGCTGCGGACGAGGAGTCGGGCGGTGTCCGCGACTTCGTCTACAACAAGCTGGGCGGCTCAGCTTCTCCAGTCCCGACGATCACAGGCGTTGGCGGCGCCAACGTCACTGTGAGCGCGTTCGCCTATCGGGCGAAGGGGGGGATGGCTTGGAACGCAGCCCAGACCCTCACCCCCGCCAACGGCACGACCTATCTGGTCACCCTCATCGGAGACTCGTACGGACCTCAGCAGAACGTCCAGTTGGTCTCCGCGACCGCGCTGGCGCTGAGCAGCGCCACCTTCAAGGGCTCGTACGTGCTTGCGAAGGTCGTGAAGAGCGGCGGGGTCATCTCCAGCATCACGCGCCTGGCGCGGCCCTATCGGCTCCTGAACGCCAACCGGGACATCACGGTCGGTCCCTTCGATGCTGGCGGCGACTTCGAGACGCTCAAGGAGGCGGTCGACTACGTGAACGAGATGGACGCGCTCCCGGGCACGTCCTCTCCTCGGCGGATCACCATCCGCGTCATCGGCTCCACGACCGAAGCGGCGGCGATCGTCCTTACTCGCTCGTGCGTTACGATTGTCGGGCCCGCCCCAACGCTTCAAGACGATGCGATCACCACGACCTGGACCCACACGGGCAACTGCCTGGAGATTGCGTCGTCGGCTGACGTCGAGATCCGGAACCTCACCTTCGTTTACAGCAACGTGTCGGACGGCGGGGCCGGCATCGCGCTGACGCACGCATCTCTGGCGTACAACATCACGATCGCAGGCTGTGGGGTCAAAGACGACGGAACGGGCGGAGAGGCGGTGTACGGACTCAACCTCGGCACGTGCGATGACGTTTCGTATGTTCGGGTGCTCGATTGCCACTTCGCAGTGAAGACGTACGGCATTCTTCGGGCGTCTGGCGACTCCATAGTGAGGTGCTGGTTCTCTCGGAACGTCATCAACCAGTCGGGAGGCACGGCGGCCGGCATTGGTATCGGCATCGCGTCTGACGTCAGCGGGGCGCGGATCTTCCTGTCGGAGAACGACATCAACGGGTTCCAGAACGCTATCGTGCTCTCCAAGACGCAGGCGTTTGCTCGCGACAATCGAGCCAACGGGTTCTCCAAGGACGGGATTCAGGTCATCTACGACGAGTCGGCCTACTCGGTCCTCGAGGGGAACGTGCTGCATGGCTCTGGCGGGTCGGAATCCACCTCTTACGGGATCTACGTGGCTGCGCCTCGAGTCCGGGTCATTGGCAACGACGCGAAGGGGTCTCCTAGCGCGACGACGAAACGAGGCATTCAGGTGGATGCGAGCCCGACCGATTACTGCATTTTGGTGGGCAACCAGACCAACGGGCAGACGCTCCAGAACGGCAACCCGAGCAATACCACGTCAGCCAACAACCGCGATGATGCGTAAGTAGGCACTTGACACGGCGCCTCGGGGAAAGTAGTCCTTAGCGACGACCAACCCAGGAGGTTCCGTGTCCATCTACGTTTATGAGGTCTCGAAGGAACTGGAGTCCGGCGCGGTGGAGCCGGCCAGCAAGTTCCAACTCTCGCCTTCCGCGATTCTCGACCAGGCGAACCAACGCCTCGTCAAGCCGCTCTTGGTGGAGCGCTTCACGCCAACCTTCGGTCTCTGCACTCCCACTGGGCGCATCGCCAAGCTGGAGTTAGACGACATCTCGATGGGGCCCGATCTCCGCTTCCACTTCCGCAGCGACGTGGTGAAGAGGCCGGGCAAGAAGATGATCCGCAAGCTGATCGCGGATCGCGTCGCGGAACTCGAGTTCGGCGGCAAAGAGGGAGGCGACGAGGGCTACGACGCGGACGAGGACTTGGTCCTCGACCACTACGAGAAGACCGCCACTCCGACCTCCACCTACGGCTGCGCCTACATCTCGTCCTGGCGCTCGGGCTGCGAGGGCTTCGACAACGCGACGGTCGTGGTGATCAGCGCTCCCGACGTGGCGTTCGCCGACGACATGATGACGAAGCTGATCCAGTTCGTGTGGGGCGACTCGGTCTCCGCGTTCCCGCTCTTCCCGGGCAACGTGCAGCAGGCCGACGCGGGCAAGCGGGAGTTCTACTACCACAAGCGCTACCTGCCGCCGGTCCTCCTCGGCGACCTGGTCCGCGTGACCTACGCGGCCACCAAGTCCGGCTTGGACGGATACCTCGGAGTGATGGGAACTCGCCGCATCTCCCTCTTCTTCGACAACCAGATCGTGTTCAAGCGGAATCTGGACGAGGAGGAGGATGACGAGTTGGCCGAGACCATCAAGGTCAAGGCGAACGATCCGTCGGTGTCGGACGTCTTCGAGGACCTGATCGACAACCCGCACTTCAGCGCGACAGCCGCCGAGTTCCAGTTCGTCTTCGAGAGCGCGGACGACGAGAGTCGCCAGATCGCAATCGGCTTCTCTCCCGAGATGAGCGACAAGAAGCTCGGCGGTCTCAAGAGCAAGCAGCCGGAGAACGAGCTTCGGGGCAGCCTCTTCAGTCTCTCGTCCATCGGCTTCCGGCTCGTCAACATGCTGTACCTCGGGCTTGAGGCCGTTCGCGGCGTCGATGTGGGTCGGATCTTCGACTTCGACGCTGTGGCGGAGGCCAGCGATAACGAAGAGGAAGCGAACGACTGGGAGGAAGACGCCGATGGCTGAGATCGACGTCGAGTACCGAAAGCTGGTCGAGGAGGTGCTGGCCCGAGGCGAGCGACGCCAGGATCGAACGGGCGTTGGCACGATCTCGCTGTTCGGATACCAGTACCGCATCGATCTGCGCGAGGGGCTCCCCCTTCTCACGACGAAGAAGGTCCGGTTCGACTCCGTCGTGAAGGAGCTGCTGTGGTTCCTGCGAGGCGAGACCAATATCCGGACGCTTGGATGCGGAATCTGGGACGCGTGGGCGAACGAGGACGGCGAGTGCGGCCCTATCTACGGGTTCTCATTTCGTAGGTTTGGAGACAAGCCGGACGCTGTGAAGCAGCGGACTCCGAAGCTGCGCGTCGGTGTGCTGCCGACGTATCTTGGAGTCGCTAATGGTGGCGGTGGAGACAATTGCGCGCTGAAGAAGACGTGGGAGGGGCTCATCGCGAGGTGCTACGACAAGAAGTCTCCGTCGTACAAGAGGTACGGCGCGCGCGGCGTTAGCGTGTGCGACAGGTGGCTGGAGTACGCGGCCTTTGCTGAAGACGCCAAGCTAATCCCTGGCTGGACCGCATCTAGGGAGGTCGATGGGCGGCGTCTTGTCCTTGACAAGGACATACGTGGCAGCGGCTTCCTCTACTCGTTGGATTCGTGCGTCTGGGTAACCGACCAGGAAAACGCTAACGCGGGTGCAGAGTTCGTAACCGAAGTTGAGCGAGACGGGGTTGTGTACGCGTTTAGTAATGCGCGTGCCTTCTGCGCGAAGCATGGCGTCGAGTCCAGGAACTTCTCCGACCTCTGGACCGGCGCGAAGGGCGCAAAGCGAAGAGGCGGGTTTCGCCTCGTGTCTAGAACGCCAATTCACACCGGCGTCGATCAGATCGCCAACCTGATCGATGGGCTGCGGAACAGCCCGAGTAGTCGGCGGCACGTCGTCTCGGCCTGGAACCCGGTGTGGGCAGAAGGCGTCTCACTCCCGCCGTGCCACACGCTGTTCCAGTGCTACGTGAGCCTGGAGAACCACCTCGACCTCCAGCTCTATCAGCGGAGCGCGGACGTTGCGCTGGGCCTGCCGTTCAATGTTGCGAGTTACGCGCTGCTCATGGAGCTTCTCGCGGCCGAGACGGGCTTGACGCCACGCTACTTCATCCACTCGCTCGGCGATGTCCACGTCTACCAGCCGCATGTCGAGGCGCTGAAGGAGCAGGTTCAACGGGAGCCCTTTCCGGCCCCGAAGTTGGACATCCTGAACGACCACTCCAGCATCCGGACGGCAAGCTCGTCTTCCGACTTCGCTCCGGGAGACTTCCGGCTGAACAACTACCAGTACCACCCGCACATCAAGTACGAGGTCGCGGTATGAAGGCGGACCTTGAGGTCAAGTTCGCGATCCCGCCGGAAGACGTGGCGGCCTTCGCTGAGGAGGTGCTGGGCTCAAAAGCAAAGGTCGAGGTCGAGGCCACCGTCCAGAGCGGAGTGGTTCTCGACGACGGAAGCGTCACCCTGACCTTGCGAGTCGACAGCACCTTTCTCCGCGACATTCGGCTCGGGCACCGATCTCTCGCGACGTGGACTCACCTACGCGCGCTGGCGCGGAAGCGGCAGGGTTCGTCGTGAAGATCGGATCCCTCTTCAGCGGAGTGGGCGGTCTTGAGCTTGGACTTGAGGCCTCCCTGCTTGGAGAGACGATCTGGCAGTCGGAGGTTGAACCCGCTTGCCAGACGGTGCTTCAAACCCGTTTCCCCAGCGCGTTGCAACTGGGCGATGTCCGCGTGGTCGGGAAAGGAGATGGGAACCTTCCGGCGGTCGACGTGATCTGCGGAGGGTTCCCGTGAGCTGTGTCAAGGCGCATCGAATACAGGCAAGAAACGTGGCCTTGAGGATCCTCGAACGGGCCTTTGGGTCGAATTCTACAGGATCGTCGACAGAGCCAAGCCACGGTACGTCGTCGTCGAGAATGTCGCCGCGTTGGCAGACCGAGGTCTCGACCGAGTCCTTCGAGACCTTGCCTCGGCTGGGTACGATGCTCTCTGGTACACTCTCCTCGCCCACGATGTCGGCGCGCTTCACCTTCGCGACCGACTTTTCATCGTTGCGTGGCGACGAGAAGAAGTCGTTCCTCGAGGCGATGGGCGGTCGGATCGGATCGAAGCGGTGGCCGACCGCGACCGCGCAGGACTCGTCGGGGTCCAGGCGCTCGACGGCAGCGAAAGCGACCTGGAAGTCGAAGCCGGGAACGACGCTGACCGATGCCGCGTGGGAGTGGTATTTCCGCCGGGCAGAGAGGATGACGACCTCTGGGACGAGTACCTCCGCCGCTTCCCACGGCGCGAGCCTGCGACGAAAGACGAGGGAGGAACTCCCCGATTGAACCCGCGTTTCGTAGAGGCCCTGATGGGCTTCCCGGAAGGCTGGGTCGATGTTGGGTTGGGGCGGAACGAGCAACTCAGGGCCCTCGGTAACGCTGTCCTGCCGCAAGTGGGGATGGTGGCGGGCGAGATTATCAATGAACTGGAGAGGAGGAACGCGATGAGCAGCAAAGGGCAGCGAGACCGGATCGAGAACGACTTCTACGAGACCCCTCTGTGGGTGGTCCAGGTCATGGCTCGGATGGCAGTGAAGGTGTTCGGCAAGGCGAACATCAAGCACTTTCACGATCCATTCGCTGGGCGCGGAGCGATCATCGGGCCGCTGGCGAACTTCTTCGAGGGCAAGACGTTCTCTGTGACGGAGTTGGACCCGGTCAGAGAGGAGATCGCGGTCCAGGAGGCGGGCTGTAAGGCCCCGAAGCAGTACGGTCGCGACGCCTACACGACGAAGATCGACCTTCCGCCCGGCACGGTGCTGACGCTCAATCCTCCCTTCGAGGACCCGATGCGAGCCCTCGACCACGCGGCAGTCGAGGACCCCAAGCACGACTGCTGGAACCATGAGAACGTCCTCGGTTCCATCGTGATCGGCCCGTCGTCCTGGCGCCACTCGGGCGATCGGCGAGAGTGGTGGCTTACGGTCGGCAAGAAGGGGCTCTACGCGGAGGTCCCCTTGCCGCATCGCCCCTGCTTCGCCTGGCCCTGCAACGGCACCATCGTGTTGCCGTCGGGAGGGAAGGAGAAGTGCCCCAAGATTTACCCGGTCGGGAGCCGGTTCGACTGCCCCCACTGCGGCAACGGCAAGCCCAAGGCCGGCAGCGACTCGGTCGACTACAGCCTCTTCATCTGGGCGCGCGGCTACGAGGGGCCCGCGATGCTCGACTTCAGCATCAAGCCCATCGATCTCGAGGCCCGGAAGCGCATCTGGTTCGAGCGAAACGAGGGCCTCGTGCTCCCGCCTCCCCGAGAGGTCCCTGCGCAGGTCTACACTCCCGACCCCTACATCGAAGGGATGCGGAAGCGAGAGGAAGAAAAGGCGAAGACCGAGGAGGCGGTCCAGGCGTTCGTGGAGGCTGTCAGCGACACCAAACCGAGTTCCCAACCTGACAGTGCGATCGTCGCTTCTCCGGCCAATCCAGCGGAGGTCAGCGACTCTGAGGAGGCACAGGTCACGGACCCCAAGCCTGCTGAGGAGCCGCCCAAGAAGCGGGGTCCTGGGCGCCCACGCAAGGTTCAGCCGGAGGCTGTGGAGCCGAAGACAGCAGACGTCCTGGAAGGCTCGAAGCAGCGCGTCACCGACCACGCGAAGAAGCTCATGGCGGAGTACCTCGACGACTTGGCGAAGAAGACCAAGGCAGAGGACATCGCGACCCAACTCGACGTGGACGACAGCCCTCTCTTGGACGGTCTTCTCAAGCGTTGGGAAGAGCCGGCCAAGCTGCTCAAGACCAAGCTCTCGCTCGAGGAGCAGATCGATATCGCCAACATGGTGATGGCCGACTGGCTGAAGAAGCATCTTCCGAAGAAGGCCGAGAAGATCGAAGACCGCGATCGCTTCTTCCCGGTCGATCTGGTCGGGCGCAAGGCCAAGGGGCGAGGCCTCGTTCTCCTCGGCTCCGCCGCGTCCATCCTGCTCAAAGCCCACTGGGAGAAAGGCGACATGGGCAACGCGGAGGACGAGGACCCGGTCGAGGCCGCGAAGGAGCGCTTGCTCCGGCTGAACGCGCGCCAGGCGAAGGACGGCATGACGGAAGCTGAGATCCTCAAGCTGTCGGACGCAATTGCGGAGATCCCGGACGAGCGCCTCGAGGTCCTCGTCAATTCCACCCGTGCGCCCGCCGGCTCCAACTTCTGCGTGGAGTGCGGCCTGGTCCAGAGCCAAGAGGGCGACTGCTACAACCACTGTGGTGCGGAGTCGATGGACCTCACGGGAGAGGTGCTGTGATCCTCAACAAGCCAGCAATCGAGCGCGCGCTCTCCGATGGGCGGATCCTCTTCCTGTCCAACGAGGCGCCGCGCATCAGCACATCGTCCATCGACGTCCGCCTCGGCGACCACATCTACCGCTACAAGGACAAGTCTCGGTACACCAGTGCGGGGCTCGTCCATCAAGAGACGCTGTGGCTCGGCGATCTGAAGGAAGTGGAAGACGCGTTCGAGAAGGGACTCGTTCCTCCCGTTGGAGGTCTCCACCTCGACCCCGGGGAGTGCGTGCTCGCCCACACTCACGAGTTCGTAGGAGGGACGGACAGCCGCATCGTTGCGATGATCAAAGATCGCTCGACGCTGGGTCGGTTCTTCCTCACGACCCACACTGGAGCTGGGTGGGGCGACGTGGGCTACCACAACCGCTGGACGATGGAGATCCGGAACTCCAGCCCGCGACCCGTGGTCCTTCCGCCACGCGCTCGGGTGGCACAGATCGTGTTCATGGAGGGCGAGCCGGTCCACGACCTCTACACGAAAGAGGGGGCGTACCAGCGGTCCTCTCTCGCTGGTCTGACGTTCGAGCAGGCAGTGGAAGCCTGGAACCCGGCCTCGATGCTGCCGGTCGCTCGCTGGTAGGCCCTATGAAGACCAAGCTCGTTCGCACGACCTCCATCTGCCGTATCGAGAACGACCCCGACTTCGCGCGCCGGATGTGGAGGCGGTATGCCTATTTCCAGAAGGGTTACTTCTTCTCGCCGGCCTACAAGGCGCGCAAGTGGGACGGGAAGGTCCGCCTCGTCAGTATCGACGACGAAGGGGAGGCGAAGTTCCCCTCGGGGCTCTGGGATGAGGTGGTGGCGCACGCAGAGCGGCTGAACGTCGACTTCGTGGTGGAGGATCTTCGCAAGCCAGTCCCGAAGTGCCCCGAACTCGAGAACTGGAGCTTCGACAAGCCCCTCCGATGGTTCCAGGCCGAGTGCGAGAAGATCGCCACCAGCGGAGTGAGCGGCGGGGTGTTCTACCTGGCACCGCGAGCCGGCAAGACCATCTTGGCCTCTCGCATCATCTCTCGGTTCGCCGAGAAGACGCTCTTCGTCGTACCCAGCAAGGAGCTTCTGGAGCAGGGTCACAAGGTGATGCAGGCCCGGTTCCCCACAGCCAACGTCACGAAGTTCGGCTCGGGCACCAGGGACCTCGAAGGCGACATCGTCGTGGCGATCATGGCGAGCGTGGTGGCTCGTATTGACGAGGTGAACAAGCACACTTGGGGCACACTGTTCGTCGACGAGGTCCACCATTGTACTGGCGACGGCAAGAAGTGGAAGGAGTCTGTGCTCGAGGTAAACGCGCTTCGCAAGTTCGGTCTCACCGGCACGCTAGAGCTTCCGTCTGCCGAGGGTGAGACGGCCGAGAACGGAACGATCTGGGTGCGCGGGATCTGCGGTCCTGTCCTCTACAAGCGCACCCAGACCGATCTCGTGGACGACGGAGCGCTCATGGGATCGAAGGTCACCTTTCTTCGGCACAACGCTCGCGAGATCGATGACGGGGAGGTGTGGGCAGAGGCGATCCGCCAGCACGAAGCCCGCTTGCCGGAGAAGCTGAAGAAGTGGGAGTCGGACTGTAAGCGAGCCAAGACTCTCCGGCGCCGCGCACCCAAGCGGCCCAACGAAGAGCCAGACAAGGCCTCGAAGCAGACCGCTCTCTACGACCTCGGGATCGCGAAGAACGCGGCCCGTAACAAGCGGATCGTCGACGCCGCGCTGGAGCGAGTGAACAAGGGGCTGCTGGTCCTGATCGATGCCCAGCGGGTCGACCATGTGGAGACTCTCTATAACGAACTGTGCGATAGAATGGACCCCGACTTGGTTGGCGCGGTGACGGCCAAGTTCTGCAAGGGGAAGTTCAAGCGGCCCAAGATCATCGACGCGCTGAACACTGGAAAGCTAAAGGTCGTGGTCGGCAACCTCCTCGGCGAAGGGGTTGACCTCCCGAACCTGAACGTCGTGATCAACGCAGAGAGCGGACAGGGCTTCAACGCAGTGTTCCAGCGGATGCGCCACATGAACGCGGTCGAAGGCAAAGAGGTCGCGGAGCTGGTCGACATCGCGGACCACCACCACCCTCAGTTCAAGAAGTGGACGAAGACCCGCATCGACCACTACGCCAAAGAGGCTGCGCTCGACATCGAGATCGAGAAGCGCTCCCAGAGCATCTAGTGGACCGCCTTGCTCTGTACGTCGAGAACCGGCGGTTTCTCGAGCAGAGAGGGTTGACTCCGCCATCTCTCGGCTTCACCGACAAAGGTCTTGCGGAGAGAGTCCACGAACTCCAGGTGGAGGCGTTTCTCTTCGATGAGGAAGAGGACGACCCCTCGCAAGGGAGGCTGTGCGACCTCACGCTCTCGATGCTCCTTTGCAAGAAGCAAGAGCGGCCCGAGAAGCGCGCCTTCTTCTTCCGCCCCAAGAAGCAGGTCGTCAGGTCAGGCGACTATCGCAAACGGATTGCACTTGCAAACGAGTTGCGAGAAGGCTCGAACGACGGGGTGATGATCCGGAACGAGGACGAGATGCTGGCTGCGAGAGGGGCCACTAATCGGCTCGTGCTCCTGCGGCCAAGGTTCCTAGCAGGGCTTCGAGACTGGGACTTACAAGGTTGTAAGTTAGTGGTCTGGCACGACGGGATGCTGAATCCCTACTCCTCTCAGTTCTACGCCCGGGAGCGTGCGCGTCTCGGCCGAGACTTGGTGGTGATGCAGAGGCCTCATCCCGGGACCACCCGGCAAACGGTCGAGCGCTTCCGGCTCATGCTGGACCATCAAGGCATCAACGAGGAGTGGTGGGAGCTGAGCGGCCTGAAGCCCTGCGAGGGGTTTGAGGCGAGGATCTCGAACGGCTTCCATGGAGACGACGAGAGGAAGGCCTTCGAGATCCGGAAGAAAGAGGTGGAACCCGCTCCCGATCCTTTGCCTCCCAAACGGGTGAATCGAGGATGGAGCCTCGAGCGTCGCCTCAAGTTCATGGAGCTTCGCAAGTTGACGAAACGCCAGTAGTGGCCGCATTCTCCGTCGCATGGCATACACCCATCCCGTTCCCCAGACGTCATTCGCCCAGAACAAGCCGGTCGCGGTTCGCGCCGAGGCAGGCTCACCCGCAACCGCTGACGCGTCCCTGCCGTCGGACATCAGCGCTGGCACCCACGGCCTCTTCACCAACTCAAAGGCTGAGAAGGTTCGCTTCGGCCTCCTTCTGGATGGTGGCGCGTCACCCACTGCGACGATCCTGATCTGGCAGTGGGTCGAGTGCGCGACGAGCTGGATCCTGCTCGACACGCAGACGACCAAGACCTCTGGCTACTCGTGGGAGGTCAGCATGCCTCCCGGAACCTACTTCACCAACATCTCCGCTTTGGCGAACAGCCCCACAAAGGTCTGCGTCACCGCTCAGGCGGCCAGCCTCTTCACCTAAGCCTCCCTCCGGGTAGAAGGCTTCGCTTCCCCCAAAACAAGGCCGGACCAAGCATTCAGCTTGGCTTTCCTGGTTTAGTCAGATTGGCGAAAACTTGGTTGTCAGACGCAAAGCCTTGCAGTTGCTAGGCAAACCAGTTGAGTAGACCAGGCATCTAGCCACCTCATAATGCTTGAATCGGGACCCTGCCAGAAAGGGTCCTTGCCGAAAGGGTCCGCAGCAAAACGGTACTAGCAACGCTGACGAGTTCGTCGAAAACCGACTTGACATGATGGAGTGGGTATCGGCTCTCGACGGAAAGCTCCCTCTGAGGGAGAGGTCGTTCCCTGCCAGTGCCGTACTTCTGCCAGAGCTGGGATTGCCCTCCCCTCAACGACCATCCAACACCCTGAGAGACGATGGGGTTGTAGAGGATTGGTCAGGAGAGGCGGTCTTGGGGAAGGGGTGGGGCAGGCTGGGGCGAGCGCCTCATCTAAAGCACCACCCCACCCAACACCAACACCCCAACTTGCTCGCCATCCAACCTTCAGGAGTAGAGGCTGCACTCCCTCATCCCGGCCCGCAAAATCCGCTGGCGCCGGCCCGAAAAATCCTCGGCCCCGAAATTCGTACTTGGGGATGGGTCACGCGCCGCCTCCGGCTTCTGGCCTGCCCGACCAGCCCCTAAACCCGGCGGCCGAGGGCCCACCAGCGCCTAACCGCTAACCAGTCCGTTAGCGGTTGGCGCCTTCCGCGTCAAGGCCCGTCGTAGATCGTGCGGGGGTGGAGCAGGTACGCCCGGCCAGCGTCCCGCCAGCGGTGCCACGCGGCGGTCCGCCTCGCGTTCCATTCCGGCCCCTTCGGGCCCCGAAACGCCGCGTCGTGCTCCTGGCCCGCGACGGCGTATGCCTCGAGCAACGCGCCCCGCTCGGGATCCTTGATCTTGAGGGCCGCGAGACTCGCCCGCGTGGTGGGATCGTCGAGGTCGACGGTCCGGGGGTAATCCGTCCTGGCGAGCTGATTCAGGGGCACGGGTGCGTCCTTCCGCCGAGGGGGCTAGTTGTCCCGGCGCCAATACAGATTAGCTCCGGCGAGCCGACCCGCAAGGGCTAGCCGCTAACTTTTCTGCGACTTAGCCGTGGCCGGTGTTTTCGCGCAAAAATAAACGCTGCGCCGCGAGTAGCTATTGACGGCTTGCGGCTAGCCGCTAACTTGTCGAGGCAGGTAACGACTGGCGCCGAGTGCGCCGAGGAGAAAACCGATGGTCAAGATCAATATTGAGGACTTGCGCCGACTTGGCGCATGCGAGCGCGGGATCGCGGCGTTCGGCGCCGCGTTCCCGAACGGGCTCAAGGTCTCGGGATGGACTCCGGCTTGTCAAGTGCTCGTCCTCGGGACCCCGTCTCTCCGGCCCTTCTGGGGGTGGGCGGTGGCAGAAGGGCTGATCCCCGCGTGGAGCATGAAGGGGTGGTCTTTCAACGGCGCCAACCTCAACTGCGCCAACCTCTACTGCGCCACCCTCGAAGGCGCCACCCTCTACTGCGCCACCCTCGAAGGCGCCACCCTCTACTGCGCCAACCTCAAGGGCGCCAACCTCGACGGCGCCAACCTCTACTGCGCCACCCTCGACGGCGCCAACCTCTACTGCGCCACCCTCTACTGCGCCAACCTCAACGGCGCCAACCTCAACGGCGCCAACCTCAACGGCGCCAA
>VFQT010000199.1_pt1 | contig 97538 bp, 78 predicted proteins | sample 3512381 | NCBI WGS metagenome assembly VFQT01 (sample SAMN10412376, study PRJNA504923) | tailings metagenome | isolation source: Relicate 2 Philex TSF3 active mining site | place: Philippines: Tuba, Benguet | collected 2017-08-29
TTGGCGTCTTCGCCTCCCAGACAATGCGGCCATCCGGCGTAAACTCGCGCACACAGGTATCAAACAAATACGGCACCAGGTAGTTGCCATTCGCTAGCTTACGCGACATCCGCGTCTGCATATGGTGATCGCGTGTCTGTGCCTTCAGTGCTATCTCAACCTCGACCTTGCCACTTGGCGAAACTTCGAGCAGCCTTGGATTCGCACCCGCCTCAACAAGCAGCGTATTGCCATTTGCGCAGCGCTGGCTGGTGTTCACCTCAGACTGCGTACCCTTGTGCTCCCAAACCACCTTGTTTCCCTTTGGGTCCACTTCCATCACGCCGCCACTTGGCCAGCCATTCTGACGCGTGATCGTAAGCAAGTAGTTGCCATTCGGTAACGCCCAGCCATCCCGGGTGTTCAATGGATGCGTCCACGACACACGGCCATCCTCCTCGACCTTGCGCGTATCGGCACCAAAGGCGAGGTAGCTGTGACGAATCTTGTTAGTTGTGCTTCGGAACATCGTGGGGTTCATCTCCAAATGGTAAATCTTGCGTGCGTCTGGCTCTGGTTCGCCGCGACGCTTGTATGCGCCATTATTCGACATTTAGCAGGGCATGACCTTGTAAACCCGAAATCCATCCAAGAAATCCCGGTTCTTCGTGCCTGTGGGGCATCCGGTGGATGCATGAATTCCGCCACACTCTGTCGAACACTTCTGCACGACTTGGATGGCGCCCAGCGCCGTGTGTGGCCATCCGCGTTGTAAGGTTCTGTACCCATGATGCAACCGAAAACACTCCTGCTCGCCGGTATCCCGCTGCTGCTGACATCCAGTATCCTCGCCGCCGTCACGCCCCATAAACCCGCAACCACCCAGGTCGCCGGGACCAAAAAAACGGTCGCACCTCCATCCGCCGCGCAGCGCGACGCCTTCGAACAAAACATCCGCCCACTCCTCGCCGAACACTGCGGAGGCTGCCACGCATCCACCAATAAGAAAGGTGGCGTCATCCTCGACACCGCCGCTGGCGTCCGCGCCGCCGCACTTCGCCTGCCCAATGTCCTTGGCGCACATGGCAAACCAACCATGCCTCCCGGGACACCCCTCGCCGAAACGCAGCGCAAAACCCTCATCCAGTGGGCCACAGCCGGCGCCTACTTCCCCGAGAAAGCCGCCCCCGGCACCGATAAAGACTGGGCGTTCAAAGCCATCACCGCTCCGAACATCCCCAAAACCACCAACCCCTGGGCACGCACCGCAATCGATCGCTTTGTCCTCGCCGGACTTACAAAGGCTGGGCTCTCTCCGCAACCGGATGCCGATAAACACACCCTTATCCGCCGCGTTTCCTATGACCTGATTGGCCTTCCGCCGACGCCTGCTGAAGTCGCGGCATTCGTCAATGACAAGCGCCCGGATGCTTACGAACGCCTCGTCGACACCCTCCTCGCACGCCCTGAATATGGTCAGCGATGGGGGCGGCACTGGCTGGATGTCATCCGCTACGCTGATTCACAGGATGCACGCGGAATCGGTGGAGAGAGCGACTTTGCCGAAGCCTATAAGTACCGCGACTGGGTTGTCAATGCCTTCAATACCGACATGCCGTGGAAGACCTTTGTCTCCGAACAGCTTGCCGGCGACACACGCCGCGACCAGACAGGCGACATCATCCCGGACTCCATCATCGCCACCGGGTGGCTGGCATTTGGAAACTGGGGCAACGGCGATGCCGACAAAGACAAAATCCTCACCGATATCGTGGATGACCAGCTCGACACCGTTGGCAAAGCGTTTATGGGCATCACGATTGGGTGCGCACGCTGCCATAACCACAAATTCGACCCCATCAGCCAGCGCGACTACACCGCCCTCAGCGGGATTTTTTACTCAACGCACATCATCCCAAAGCTCACTCCGAAAGGTGCTGGCGAGGTCTACATGCGTATCCCGCTTGAGACAAAAGCCGATAAAGCCCTTCGTGCTGAAAGAGATACGCTGCAAAAACAGCTGGCATCCGAACGCGCCGCAGCCCTCGCCCGCGCTGGCTCCAGCTATAAATCACTGACCACACGGACGCTCGCCTATATCAAAGGCAACCTTCAGGAAGACCCAAACCCCGCGCTGACCCGCCGCTGGCGCCAGGCGCTCGGTATGAGTGGGCATCCGCGACTTGGAAAAGTGACCGAGACAGTTGCTGGGATTGCGGGCCTGGATGCCATCGAGGCCACCGAAGGCACCCCAAATCTGCTCATCAACCGTAACACGCGGTCGATCAACCACATCACGTTTACCGTCGACCCAAGCTCGGTCGCGATGCACCCAGGGCCCCGCGGCGGCGTGAGGCTTATCTACAACGGACCAATCTCCGGCGGGCTTCAGCATGAAGTTCGCGTACGGGATGCGGACCCTGGCTGCGGGGATGGCATCACGTGGCGGGTTGTCTACATCTCCGGCAGCAGCCGTGAGCAGGTTTTGGGGAGCGGTGAAATCCAAAATGGCGGGCAACAAGGCGCGCAAGTCGCACATAAATTGCCAAATGGACTGGACTACACCAATGGCCGAGTAGCCCTCGATATTCTCCCCAAGGGCGACTACACCTGTGACACCACCAACGTTACATGGCGGATTCTGGAGAATGGCAAGCTGATCGCGGATGTCGCATCCGATGCCATGACCGCTCAGACATCCAATCCGTTTGGCCCAGCAAGTGACCCGGGGCGATGGTTGCTGCAGGATCTCGCAAAGCCTGCCGGAAGCGAGCTGCCAAAGGCATTTCTCGATGCATTCAATGGCGGGAATCTTGATGAAGCCGCAAAGCTTGCCGAAAGCCTTCCCGATAATGTGCATCCCGCGACGCCGTGGAGCACCGCTGATATCGCTCCCGTGGACCGAGAGCGTATTGCAGCATTGCAGGCAAAGCTGATCGAAATCGGCAAGCGCCTCCCGGTGCAGGCAGCGCTGGCCGTTGGCGCGCAGGAAGGCGGGGTTCCCGAGAGCCCACACGCTGGTATCCACGATGTCCGTATCCATAAGCGTGGCAAATACGATGACCTCGGTGACCTTGTCCCGCGGGCGGTTCCGGCATTGTTTGTCACACCAACCGAGGCGCCAAAGGTAACCGCCGGCTCCGGCCGCGCTGAGCTCGCAACCTGGCTGGGAGACACACGAAATCTGCACGTCGCCCGGGTCTGGATGAACCGTCTTTGGCAACATCACTTCGGACAAGGCATCGTCCGCACGCCAAGCAACTTTGGTGCGCTCGGGGATCGTCCCAGCCATCCGGAACTGCTGAACTGGCTTGCCGCCGAGTTCCAAAAGCGCGGTCAGAGCACAAAGACAATGCACCGCTTAATCGTCACGAGCAGCGTCTACCGCCAGCAGGCATCCGTGTCTGCGCTCGCGAAAACCAAAGATCCTGAGAATCGGCTGCTGTCGCATATGAACCGCCGCCTCCTGGATGCCGAAGCGCTCCGGGACACATGGCTTGCGGCGGGTGGTCTGCTGGATCTGACCCAGAGCGGCGGACCGGCGACTCCCCAGATGGATAGCCCAAAGCGGACGCTTTATTTGCAGACGGTGCGTAGCGACCGGACGAGCTATCGGATGCTGTTCGATGCCGCAGACCCGACGAATAGTATTGATAAACGGAATGTCAGCATCGTTGCCCCGCAGGCGCTCTATCTGCTGAACTCCGACTTTACCGACAAGGTTGTTGATGCTCTGGCAAGCAAAATGGCAGCGCAAAAGGGAAATCAGGCATCCCGTATCGTTCAGCAATGGGAAGAGCTGGTCGGGCGTCCGATCACTATCGGGGAGCGCGCGGCGCTTGGCGATTTATGGATGTCGGTGGCGACACCCGGAACGGTGGTGCCGGACATCGATGTCTTTAATGTAATGGCGCGTGCGATGCTGTGTGCGAATGCCACGGCGGTAGTGGATTAGGAGAGCAATATGGGAACATCCAGACGACAAATGCTTCGTGATGCTGGTGCCGGCTTTGGCGCACTCGCATTGCATGGTTTGCTCGGCGCAGAGTCGGCGATGGCTGCTCAGGGTACGGCAAGTCCTCTCGCACCTAAGGCCCCACACTTTCCGGCACGTGCAAAGCGCGTCATCTTTTTGTTTATGAGTGGTGGGCCCTCCCACGTCGACATGTTTGATCCAAAGCCACGCCTGCGCGCCGAAAACGGCAAGCCGCTGCCATTTGCAAAGCCAAAGCTTGAGCGCACTGCGACGGGAAACCTTCTGGGCTCACCCTGGGAGTTCAAGCGCGCGGGTAAATGCGGGATGGAAGTGAGTGAGCTGCTGCCGCACTTTGCGGGTATTGCTGATGATGTCACCTTAATCCGCTCGATGCTGGCGGACAACATCAACCACAATGGCGCCTGCCTCCAAATGAATACGGGTGAGCAGGCATTTAGCCGGCCGAGCCTTGGCTCGTGGGCGACGTATGGCCTCGGGACCGTCAATGCCAACCTCCCGGGGTTTGTCGTCCTTAGCCCGGCGCAGCCCGCGCAGGGCGCGCCCCTTTGGGGAGCAAGCTTCCTCCCAGCCGCGCATCAGGGGACGCTTGTCAATGACCTCAATAATCCCATCGCCAATCTGCGGTCACGTGGAGTAACGACGGCAAAGCAGCGGGCAGCCCTTGTTGCCATTAATGCCTTGAATACCGATCACCTCAAAGCCCGCCCGGATGATGCACGCCTTGCGGCTAGGATTGAGTCCTTTGAGCTCGCGTACCGGATGCAGCAGGAGGCTCCGGATGCATTTGATGTTAGCCGTGAGTCACCGGAGACCAAGAAATTGTACGGTCTGGATGAGGCTGTGACAGAGACATTTGGTAAGCAGTGCCTGATGGCGCGTCGTCTCGTGGAGCGTGGTGTTCGCTTTGTGCAGGTCTACCATACGGCGACGAGCAAGCGGTCGAGCTGCCAGCTTTGGGACCAGCATGGGGGGCTGCGCGGTGAGCTGCCAAACAACTGCGCCAGCATCGACAAGCCTATCGCCGGTCTGATCAAAGACCTCAAGGCGCGGGGGTTGCTGGAGGATACATTGGTGGTCTGGGGCGGCGAGTTCGGCCGGACACCGACGACAGAAGGCAATGGGGATGGCCGCGAGCACCATCCATTTGGTTTTAGTATGTGGATGGCTGGCGGGGGTGCGAAGCGCGGCTACGTGCATGGCGCGACCGATGAATACGGCTGGCACGCCCAGAAAGACATTGTGCATGTCCACGACCTCCACGCGACGATTCTGCACATGATGGGCCTAGATCACACGCGGCTGACGTATCGATTTGGCGGGCGGGATTACCGCCTCACGGATGTCTATGGCAATGTTGTGAAGGACCTGCTGGCGTAGGAATATTCAAATGAAACGACGTCAAAACTCACAACAATCAATGCCACTTCCTGAGAGGCTTCGTCGTCTCGCTCCGTTTTGGAGTGGCCGTAATGTCCACGCCGAGAGTGGTTTCTTTGTGGAGTACACCCAAGGGGCGGCTGCGGAGATTCGGATGCTGCGTCCGGTTGGTGAAGTAACGCATTTGCGGATGGCGGATGAAACCCGCGGCTTTAACGAAGGCATCGACTTTGAGGTTGCCCCGGACCGGATGCGGATACTGCTAACGCCTACATCCGGGATTCCGTACCTGGGTTTCCACGAGCGGTTCCCGAAGAAGGGTCGCCCGATGTCGATTACCCAGCACCGGGATGGAACACGCAATCTCTACTTTTCCGAGGGCCATGTCTTCCACGATCAGCAAGTGGTTGTTGACTATGTTGCCGCGGGTCCGTACAAAGGGGCTGTGCCGACGGCGCAGCTGAATTTGCTCCCGGGTGCGGCGGCAAAGCTGCGTGCCGGAAAGCCGCTGCGTATAACGGTGCTCGGCGACAGTATTTCGACCGGAGCGAATGCAAGCGGTGCGACGGGGGCGCCGCCGTGGCAGCCGCCATATCCGCAGCTTGTCGCAGATGCCCTGCACAAAAAGTTCGGGTCAAGCATCACTGTTGCAAACTTCTCGGTCGGCGGCATGGATGTACGCTGGGGGCTGACGCAGCTCGATAAAGTGGCTGGGTCATCACCGGATGTCCTGATTCTTGCTTTTGGGATGAACGATGCGAGCGGTCGACGCACCCCCGAGGAGTTTGCCCGCATGAGTAATGAAATCATCGAGACGATTGCGAAGAAGGTTCCCGGGTGCGAGGTTATCCTGGTGGCGACGATGACGGGCAATCCTGATTGGTCCTACGCGGCGCCCGAGCTGTATCCAAAGTACAGGGATGCGCTGAAACGGCTCGTTCGACCGGGTGTGGCCCTCGCGGATGTGACAGCTGTATGGATGGATGTCGTTGCGAAGAAGTCGTTTATGGACATCACCGGTAATGGCGTGAACCATCCAAATGACTACGGGCACAGGCTTTACGCGATGGTGCTTGCTGCAACGCTGGGGTGTTGACTTTTTGCTTCCCACATTTAGATAGCACATATCTGCAACTACTGGTAGAGTAATCCTTGCGCCTAAGCGGAATCGATTCTTTCCGCTTCCCGGTCGTCCGGAGTTAGTGAGTCCGGACATGCTCCTCGAATGTTTGTTGGAGCCCAGTTTTTGTCACCTTTGCCGATCGAGGGCATTGGTATGTCTCACCGGGGTGCGCGGGAGAAATTTGAATGACGTTTGCTGATCTTGGCTTGTCAAAGCCAATGTGTGATGCTGCCGAAAAAACGGGCTACACAGACCCGACAGGCGTGCAGCAACAGGCCATCCCGAGTGTACTCGCTGGCCGTGATGTGATGGTTGGTGCGCCGACAGGCACCGGTAAGACGGCGGCATTTGCGTTGCCGATGATTCAGATGCTGACGGAAGAGCAGGTTGCAACCGGTCGCGTTCGCCCACGCCTGCTGATTCTTGCCCCTACGCGTGAGCTCGCCGTCCAGGTCGAGAAGGCCATGGCTGGCTTTGTCGCCGCGACGCACCTCCGCTCGCTCGTCGTCTACGGCGGCGTCGATATGCGTAAGCAAATCAAGGCCCTCCGCCTCGGCGTCGACATCCTCGTCGCAACCCCTGGTCGCCTCCTTGATCTCGCCGGACATGGCTATGCCGACCTCGGCGGTGTCACCAAGGTCATCCTGGATGAAGCAGACCGGATGCTGGATATGGGCTTTGTTGGTGACATCCGCCACATCATGTCCGGACTTCCGCAGGTCAATCAGCGCATGCTTTTCTCCGCGACGTACCCAAATGCGGTTGTTCGCCTCGCCGATGAGCTCCTTGCGGATGACTACGAGCGCATCACGGTGGATGTTGCAAACTCTGCCAGCGCCCTCGTTGAGCAGCGCGTCTACAAAGTCAAGAAGGAAGAAAAGCGTGACTTCCTGGTGTGGTTGGTTGAGAACGAGCCTGTTGAACAGGCCATCGTCTTCTGCCGCACACGTCATGGCGCCGAGCGTCTCGCAAAGCAGCTCAAGGAAGATGGCGTCTCGAGCACCGCCATCCACGGCGAGCGAACCCAGAATCAACGCGAAGCTGCCCTTCAGGAATTTCGGGATGGCCGTGTGCGCCTGCTGGTCGCAACCGATGTCGCTGCGCGCGGTTTGGACATCCCAAGCCTGCCCTACGTCATTAACTATGAGCTTCCTCCCGTCGAGGAAGACTATGTTCACCGTATTGGCCGTACGGGCCGCGCCGGACAAAGCGGCATTGCAATCTCGCTGGTGAGTCCGGTCGAACGCAAGCTCTGGAAGGGTATCGAGCGTGTCATCGGGATGGAAGTGCATTCCTCCAGCACACGCGATTTTCCAAAGCGCGAGCGCGAGCCACAGGAAGAGATTCAGCCTCTGTTCGAGGAGCCAATCCCAGTGGACGAAACGCCGGCAGAGATGATGGAAACTCCGGATGACGATGCGGATAATCCGGCACTCGACCATAATCTTGGGTTTGCCCACAAGTTTGGCGCGCCGATTGACCGCGATGTAGATGCATCCAAGGATGGCACCGTTCGCCCTCCACGTCCACTGCGCCTGCCGACGCCTGAAATCGATGACCGTGGACCGCGCCGCGACTTCGGTGACCGACCTCCACGTCGTGACTTTGGTGATAGCCGTGGTCCGCGCCGCGACTTCGGCGACCGTCCTCCACGTCGTGACTTTGGCGGGGATGACCGTGGCCCACGCCGTGATTTCGGTGACCGACCTCCGCGTCGTGACTTTGGTGGGGATGACCGTGGCCCACGCCGTGATTTCGGTGACCGACCTCCACGTCCATCCTTTGGGGATGACCGCGGTCCACGCCGTGACTTCGGCGATCGACCTCCACGTCCATCCTTTGGGGATGACCGCGGCCCACGCCGTGACTTTGGTGATCGACCTCCTCGTCGTGACTTTGGTGGCGGCGAAGACCGTGGCCCACGTCGTGATTTCGGCGATCGACCTCCACGTCGTGATTTTGGCGGCGGCGAAGACCGTGGCCCGCGCCGTGACTTCGGTGACCGACCTCCGCGTCCATCCTTTGGGGATGACCGTGGCCCGCGCCGTGACTTCGGTGACCGACCTCCACGTCGTGACTTTGGTGGCGGCGAAGACCGTGGCCCACGCCGTGACTTCGGAGACCGTCCTCCTCGTCGTGACTTTGGTGGCGGTGAAGACCGTGGCCCACGCCGTGACTTTGGAGATCGACCTCCTCGTCGTGACTTTGGTGGCGGCGAAGACCGTGGCCCACGTCGTGATTTCGGTGATCGACCTGCACGGCCATCCTTTGGAGACCGACCAGCTCGCCCGAGCTTTGGTGACCGGCCACCGCGTAAGGACTTTGGCGACCGGCCAGCCCGCCCAGGCGGAGCATCCGGTGGTGGCGGCTTCCGCAAGTTCGGTGGACCCGGACCCGGTGGCGGCTCACGGGGACCTAAGAAGTTCGGTCCTAAGCGCTGATAGCAAAAACATCCTGTTGAAGACGATTCGGCAGGATGTTTTTTCTTTTGCTTGGCATTATTCTTGCAGATGAGTAAAGCATTATGTTCACCTCGCTGCGTTCCCGCTTACTACAAGACTCCGACCCTGTTTGTGATGATGCCTTTGTGTTGGCATTGGATGAAAATACAGCGGATGTCAACGTAGCCGCAGACGCGCTTCAGCATGGATTTAAGCTTGCTGCGCGCTTGATGCGTCGCAAGTACGGGATGTTGCAAGCGGTTGTGATACTCCCGGATGCCGTCTTCGATGTCGACTTCCTCAAGCTGGCAGAACACGCTTTTGGTGCTGACCACGATCACCTTATTGTCATCAGCATTAAGGCAAAACCTGGACAAAATGTCAGCCAGCAGATTGCCCGCGGCGCAGAGTACTGCTCACCAAATGCAAGCATTCGTGGTGTCGTATCACGCCAGCAACCGGGCTATGTGCTCGCAACTGTTTCAACGAGCTCACCGACAATCAAGTCCTATCTTCCATTACGCAAGGCTGCATAAGCCGCCATCAACGGGACGCATCCACGCACTCTCCGGTGGAATCCAATCCAGCACCATCGCTTCTTGGTCAGATTTTCAGACAGGGACGCTCGCCGCATTTACGTCACGAATTTCTTCGTAAATACATAAAACCATCCTCAGCTAGTCTAAGTCGCATTGACGTATCAATATCCAAATCGGGATATCGAAACCATCTCTCCGGTAGAATCCATTCGCGCACCACTGCGTATTTGGCACGCTTTCAGACAGGGACGCTCGACGCATATACGTCACGAATTTCTTCGTAAATACAAAAAACCATCCTCAGCTAGTCTAATTCGCACTGACGTATCAATATCTAAATCGGGATATCGAAACCATCTCTCCGGTAGAATCCTTTCGCGCACCATCGTTGTTGCCGGAAGGATTTTTCTATGCCTGTTGATGCCCCAAAACCCTTTGGACCCCTGCCAACGCCCCGTCAGCTCACCTGGCACAAGCGTGGGATGTACGCCTTCGTCCACTTCACCATCAACACCTTCACCGACAAAGAGTGGGGCTATGGAGACGAGAGCCCTACGCTCTTCAATCCATCCGGATTTGATGCCGACAGCATTGTCCGCGCCGCAAAAGATGGTGGCCTGACCGGGCTGGTTCTGACTGCAAAGCATCACGATGGCTTCTGCCTCTGGCCAAGCAAGTACACAGAGCATTCCATTAAGAAGAGCCCATGGAAGGGCGGCAAAGGAGACATGGTCCGCGAGTTTTCGGATGCATGCCGGCGCCACAAAATCGCCTTCGGTGTTTACCTCTCGCCATGGGACCGCAACCACAAAGACTATGGTCGCCCCGAGTACCTGACCTATTATCGTAACCAGCTGCGTGAGCTGCTGACGCAGTACGGGCCAATTTTTGAAGTCTGGTTTGATGGCGCAAACGGCGGGGATGGCTACTACGGCGGTGCCCGTGAAACCCGGACGATTGATAACAAGACGTATTACGACTGGCCGACGACGCGGGCGATGGTCCGTGAGCTGCAACCGGATGCCTGTATGTTCTCGGATGGCGGACCGGACTGCCGCTGGGTTGGCAATGAATCGGGCTACGCCGGAAATCCGTGTTGGGCAACCATCAAGCCGGACGACATTTGGCCAGGGCATGCCGAAGGTGAGCACTTGATGCGCGGCGACCGGGATGGCGCAGCGTGGATTCCAGCCGAAGTGGATGTCAGTATCCGCCCGGGTTGGTTCTGGCATCCAAACCAGGACAATGTCGCAAAAGACGAGAAACGCCTGACGCAAATCTGGTTTGACAGCATCGGACGTGGAGCGAACCTAATTCTGAACCTCCCGCCGGATCGCCGCGGAGTGCTCCCGGAAATCGATATCCTGCATCTCCAGAAGTTCAATCGGCACTTGACGGCGATGATGGCGGATGACATCGCACGCGGAGCGAAAGTCACGGCATCCAATGTACGCGGCGGCTCGCGGCAATTTGATGCATCGAATGTAGTCGATGGCAAAGACGGCAGCTACTGGGCAACCGATGACGCGGTCAAGGATGCAGAGCTTGTGGTCACGCTTCCAAAGCTGCGTGAGATTTCTGTCATCAAGCTCACGGAGCATATTGCGCTTGGGCAGCGTGTGGACAGCTTTAAAGTGGATGTTCGCATCGATGGCAAGTGGGTTCCGTGGGTGGACGGCTTCCAGATCTCCGCGCAGCGGATTCTCCGTGGAACACCAGTCGTGACGGATGCAGTTCGCATTTCCGTGAAGGCTAGCGCTTGTCCATGTCTGTCTGCTGTATCGCTGTACCGGGAGCCACATGTCTGACGCTGCTCCGCAGTTGACCGCAATCGAGCGCGCCCGCCGTTCCCAAATCATCGGGGCTACGGCGGGCTGCATCGCAAAACACGGCTTTAGTGCATCGAGTCTGGCGATGATTGCGCGTGAGGCCGGCGTTAGCAAAGGCGTGATTCTGTATCACTTTGGCAACAAGGACACGCTTATCGAGGAGCTGTTGAAGCATGTATACGCGCTGGCGGATGTCGAAGTTGGCACCGCGGTGCGCGCAGAAACAACGCCAAAAGGGTTGCTGGATGTCTACATTTCTGAGAGCTTTGCCTTTATCAACGCGCGGCGTGACTATGTAATTGCGTTGCTGCTAATCCTCGCGGATGGCCATACGGCATCCCGAATTGTTGATGGCGCGTATCATTCATCCACAGAAGACATCAAGAATATCCTCGAATATGGCCAGCTTGAAGGCGTGTTCCGCGCATTCGATGCCGGCGAGGTTGCGAAGATGATTCGCACGCTGATTGATGTCGCGAGCTACACGTTGCGGGACAACCCATCTGCCGACCTTTCGGCGTATGCCCGCGAAGCCCGTGCATTTATTCAGGCTGCGATTTACCCTTAGCATCCAACATAAATAATCCGCAATCCACCACGTACTGGATTACTGTACACTGTCAAAAAATAACTGACCGAGTGGTCAGAAGTTTGTCGAGCGTGGGCATAACAAGCGCGTGTTGTGAAACGCTTATCGTCACTAAGTAGTTACGCTCCCGAATGAGCAATCCGAATGAACCAGACACAGTCTCTCAACCATGGCTTCATCAGCGTCAATGGAATCAAGCTCCATCATGTCTCGACCGGGAAAGGGCCACTGGTGTTGTTTCTCCATGGCTTTCCCGAGTTTTGGTATGCGTGGAAAGATGTCCTGCCAGCTGTCGCAAAGGCTGGCTTTGAAGCGGTTGCCATCGATATGCGTGGCTACAACACATCAGATAAGCCCAAGGATTTAAACGCCTACCGGATGCCTGAGCTGATCGCGGATGTCCGCGGTGTTATCCAAACGCTCGGCCGCGGGCGCAAGGCTATTCTTGTGGCGCATGATTGGGGCGGCGCCGTCGCGTGGGCCTTCGCCGGTGCTCATCCAGAGCTCCTCGAAAAACTGGTCATCATCAATGCACCACACCCCACCGTATTTGCACGCGAGCTAGCAACAAATCCAAAGCAGCAGGCTGCAAGCGCCTATATGACGTTCTTCAAATCGCCCGGTGCGGAAGAAACGCTGCTAAAGGACAATTGTTCGGCACTTGTGATGTCGATTCTAAGTGCACGTAAACGCAAGCCGCCTTACACGCCTGATGATAAGGATGCCTACATCGCAGCCTGGACGCAGCCTGGCGCACTGACAGGTGGTCTGAACTACTACCGTGCGAACAAGGTCGGTCCGCCACTGCCAGCCGGATCGAAAGTGAACCCGGCGGATGGGGCGTTTGGGACTACGGAAGATATCCACATCAAAGTCCCAACGCTTGTGATTTGGGGGATGCTTGATACCGCCCTGCTGCCTGGCAATATCGATGGTCTTGACAAGTACGTCAAGCAGCTCACTGTGCGACGTATCCCGGATGGCACCCACTGGGTGATTCATGAGCGGACAAAGGACATCACCAGCATGATTACTGCTTTTGCGCGAGGAACGGCGATTCCAAATGTCAACTGATACCGAGGCTTCGTCGTCGATAAAGGTGCCATCTCCGCGATATCACTTTCTGGATGCCCTTCGCGCATACGCGATGTTCCTCGGTGTCGTTTTGCACGCATCGATGGCTTACATCCCGAATACACCATGGGGAAGCCACGACCCGGCCGCGGCAGATTGGGTTGGCTTGATTCTGCTTGGCATCCATGGATTCCGGATGCAGCTGTTCTTCGTCATCAGCGGTTTCTTTGCGCTGATGCTGCTCCAGCGGCGCGGCGTCCAAAGTGTCATCAAACATCGCTTTCTGCGTATCCTAGTGCCGTGTCTTATCGGTGTCATCACTGTCCTTCCCGCGCAACATGCCGTTGAGGTGTGGGCAACACGGAGCGAGAGCAAGGCGGTTGTCCGCACCACTAAGGACGAAAACGCAACGGCATTTGTCAATGCGCTCAAGGCAGGTCAGCGGGAAAAGGCTGTTCAGCTGCTGGCGAGCGGGCTCGACCCGAACACGCAGGATCCGATTTACGGCCTGACGTTGCTAGCGTGGGCGGCGCTAGTTGATGATGGCCCGGTTGCTGGTGAGCTGATAAAGCGCGGCGCGGATGTCAACGGTCGCTCCCGTAACCAATCGACGGCACTGAATGCGGCGGCATTCCGTGGCAGTGTAATCGTTGCACAGCTTCTCCTTGAGCAGAATGCAGATGCGACGCTAAAGTCCGCCGATGGTGACACGCCGCTTCGGTCGGCGTTTGCGCCAGCGGATGCCACTGCGGGGATTGCGATGTTAGTCGGAATCACCCTCCCGGATGATGGAGCGCTGCTGGATGGCCGCAAAAAGGTCGTCCGCTTGCTTCCGGGAGGAGAGGATGCACTGTCCGCGACTCCGGATCTTGGCTTTGCGAAGTCAAAGCAGAGCGGTCTCCCGGCGCTTCGGTCAGCGTACACAAAGTGGTTGGTGTCCGGACTGACCATTGGCTCCGGACCCACTGCGTTTAACCCGCTGCTGACAAATGTCTTTGATCATCTATGGTTTTTGTGGATGCTTTGGTGGATGATCCTGATCCTCGCTGTACTTGCGGGAGTGTTTGCCCGCATCCCGGCTGGCGCCATCGCTTGGCTGGGCAAGCCCTGGCGTATCGCAATCCTCGTGGTCCCAACGGCCATCCTCCAGAGTTTTCAGGGGCTTTTCGCGCCCGTGGTTGGCCCGGATACAAGTATTGCGCTGCTTCCGATGCCGCATGTCTTCATCTACTATCTTTTCTTCTTCCTGATGGGGGCGTTGATTTACAAGGCTGGCACCATGGATGCCGCGCCAACAAAGAGCTGGATTGCTGAGCTGATCATCGCAAATGCCGTCTGTTTTCCGTTTGCGTTGATTCTCCTCAGTGCGCGGGACACGGGGGGCCTACTCATCGGCGGCATCGTGCAAGGCTTTTATGCGTGGCTTAGCATCTTCGGCCTGATTGGCTTCTTCCGGGCAAAGCTTAGTGGAGAATCGCCGCTTGTCCGTTATCTCTCGGATGCATCGTACTTTGTGTACATCTTCCACATCATCGTCGTTGTTTTCCTCCAGCACATCCTCATATACATAGGAATCCCTGTAGCTCTAAAGTTGCTCATCGTGGCGCTTGGCGCAACGGGAGTCCTGCTTGGGGTCTACCAAACGGGAGTTCGCTACACGTTTATTGGCACGCTGCTGAATGGGAAGAAGGTAAGGGAACCATCGTAGGGGCTGCCTCGCGGGTGTGGGATTCAATCCGCCTCCGGTACGATAGGCAAACGCCATGAAAATGCCAGAATTTTCCAATCGATGTCTGTTTGCACTTGCCGCAGCGAGTCTGGTGGCGGCTCCTCTGCGCGCACAGGATGTTATCGCCGCCGGGGCCGGGAGCTATACAACAAAGCTGCCTGCCGGCGCGAAGGAGCCTGCAGTCACTCCGTTTGTCACATCGAGTGTAAAGGGTCCTGTCCCAACAAACGATTGGTGGAGCTCTCTTGTCTTTCAAAAGTTCTCCAACCAAATGTTCCCGCACCCGCTTGGCATCCAGGCACACGCCGAAGGGCTTCGCATTTATTACCCTGGCACGGGCTACACGGCGAACAAAGAGGGTGTCTTCACCGCCATCATGGGCGCGCCAAATGACATCACGATTGGCCACAGCGCGAACGCCAAGTTCCCGGATGCCCGTGTCGACAGCTGGAGTGACTGGTTTGTGACGGCTTGTTTCGGGGATGCAAGCGCGACCAGTAATGCAAACCTCAAACTGACATTTGGACATGGCTCGCCCTTTGTCTACGGCCGTATCCGCGGCGGAAGCCCGACATTTACTTTGGCAAATGCGGTTACGCCAGTGCCTGTCCCAGGCCATCCGGGAGCAGTCACGGTTCAAATCGCCGATAGGACTTATGGACTCTACGCACCCGCGGGCGCTAAGTGGGAAGGCGCCGGGACAAAGGTTCTGACTGCAACGTCATCCAATGACTACTTCTCGGTTGCCCTGCTCCCGGATCGCAAGCCTGAAACCATCGCACGCTTCGCAGCAGTTGCTCACAACCATGTCACGGACTCAAAAGTGACATGGAACTATGATGAAGCAAAGTCAATCGTCACGACGCGTTACGCCATCACGACAAAGCCGATGCAAGGCTCCGGCACGAAGACGCTCTACTGCCTGCTGCCACACCAGGTGCTACGGACCAAAGATGCGCTCAGCGGACAGTCCTATCGCACCAGTCGCGGAGAGATTCAGCTCGCCGAAGGAAATGGCTTTACAACCACAACGCCGTTTCAGGGAGTGCTCCCGGTCATCCCCGATGTCGGTATCCCCGAGCCCGCACGCCTGTCCCGTTATGTAACCGATGAAGCAGCAAACTACAAATTCGATATCGCCGATACGTATTGGACCGGCAAGGCGCTTGGAAAGCTTTCAACACTCTCCGCCATCGCCGATGCTACCAAAAACAAAACCGCCCAAAAGCAGGCTCTCGATAAGGTAAAGGCTTTGCTGGAGGATTACTTCACGGCTGCGGGGACGCCCAAAGGCATTTTCTACTACAACAGGCCGTGGGGGACGCTGATCGGGTATCCGGCAAGCTTTGGGTCGGATGAAGCCCTGAATGACCACCATTTCCACTACGGCTACTTCATCCGTGCCGCTGCCGAAGTATTGAGGCAGGAACCTGAGTGGGGCTCCAAGGCGAAGTGGGGACCGATGGTCGAAATGCTCATCCGGGACTGCGCGAATCCAAGCCGCACGGACCCGATGTTTCCATTTCTGCGCAACTTTGACATTTACGAAGGCCACACCTGGGCGGATGGCAAAGGCGATTTCGCGGATGGCAACAATAACGAGTCCAGCAGCGAAGCGATGAATGCATGGACGGGAATGATTCTCTGGGGGGAGCTGACGGGGAACAACGCCATCCGGGATGCGGGCATTTACCTCTACGTGACGGAAAAGGATGCCATTGACAGCTACTGGTTTGGCATTTACAAAAACTACCCCGATGCCTTTACGCCGCAGTACGCCAGCATGGTCTGGGGCGCGAAAGCGGTGTACGCGACGTGGTTCTCTGGGGATCCCATCCATATGCATGGCATCAATATCCTGCCACTGCAGAGCGGCAGTCTGTACCTCGGGACGCATGGAACGGCGATCAAGCCATTTGTAAATGTGCTGGAGCGTGAGCGTATCGCCTTCGACAAAAAGGATGCCAAACGTGATCAAAGCCTGCCGCCACGGGTTGGTAAGCTGCTCGGCGGCTGGGCGGATGTCATCCAAATGTACCAAGTCCTCGCCGACCCGGCAGGGGCTTTCGCCGCGGCTGATTTTGACAAACAGGAAATCGAAGCGGGCAACTCGCGTGCGAATTATTACCAGTGGATGCAGACGATGAGTAAGCTTGGCCGTGTTGATACAGGCGTCACAGCCAATATCCCGACCTATGCGGTCTTCAGAAAAGGAGAGAATGCCACGTATATCGCCTTCAATGCCGGCGGTAAGCCACGTGTGGTTCGCTTCTCGGATGGCACATCGTTTAGCGTTGCACCCCGTGAAACGAAAGTACATTCCCGCTGACAGCTCGCGCTTGCTGCCCAAGGAGTAACGCATTGCATAAGCCACCACAACCTGTTCAAAAGCGAAAGCCTCTCGATACATCCGCGGCGCTGAGACAAAACACAAACGCGATGAGCTGGCCACAGGTTGATTGATGGGCGCCTTGTATTCCCATCAAGAGAAATGAAAGTAAATACTCATCTGTGAGAACGCAGTCGTCGTTCCTGGAATCATGTAAATGCATAAGCCACCACAACCTGTTCAAAAGCGAAAGCCTCTCGATACATCCGCAGCGCTGCGACAGAACACAAACGCGATGTCTTGGCCACAGGTGGATTGATGGGCGCCTTGTATTCCCACCAAGAGAAATGAAAACAAACACTTATCGTTGAGTCCGAAGTCATCAATTCAGGAATCTAGAAATGCATAAGCCACCACAACCTGTTCAAAAGCGAAGGCCTCTCGATACATCAGCGGCGCTGAGACAAAACACAAACGCGATGTCTTGGCCGCAATTTCGTGGCCCGGGAAGCAGTGGCGTCGGCATTTCCCCGATACTCCCTACAGAGTGGTCGGCGACAAAGAATGTCCTTTGGAAGGCTGCACTGCCTGGGCGGAGCTGGAGCTCACCAATCGCATTTGGGGAACGTCTCTATGTAACGTGTGTCATCCGGGAAGGGGAGTCTGAAAAGCCACGGAAAGGGCTCTACTTCGGGGGCGAGCGACCCGCGGTGCCGACCGACCGCCACCTCTTCAAACTCCTCTGCATCCACTTGAACACCGGCAAGCTGCTCTGGGAAACCACGCTACACGCCGGCGCGCCGAAAACCAGCATCCACCTCAAGAACTCCTACGGCGCCGAGACGCCCTGCACGGATGGCCAGCGCATTTACTGCACCTTTGGCGGTCTCGGGGTTTTCGCAGTCTCGATGGATGGCAAAAAGCTCTGGTCGCGCGAGCTTGACCCGGCGAAAACACGCTACGGCTGGGGATATGCGAGCAGTCCCGTGGTCCACGATGGCCGGGTTTACATGGTGAATGATAATGATGACCGGGCGGAGTTCATCGCATTGGATGCACGGACAGGCAAGGACATTTTCCGTATTCCACGGGATGAAAAGTCGAACTGGGCAACGCCATTTGTTTGGACTCAGGGTGGCCGGACAGAAATAGTAACCTGCGGCACCAATGCGGTGCGCTCCTATGACACGAATGGCAAGGTTTTGTGGACGCTGCGTGGGATGTCGACGATTGTCATCCCAACGCCGCTGACCGGAAGTGGCTTGCTGTTTGTGACAAGCGGCTATGTCGGGGATGCGTTCCGCCCGCTTTATGCCATCCGACCGGGGGCCAGTGGTGATATCACGCTTGAAAGTGGGACATCATCAAACAAACATATCGCGTGGTCCTACCCGGCGGCTGGTCCCTATAACCCAAGTCCGCTGTACTACGATGGCCGCCTTTATGTGCTCTACGACCGGGGACTTATCAGCTGCTACGATGCACTTACTGGCAAGGTCCTCTACGATAAGCAGCGCCTCCCCGAAGGCTTTGCGTTTACAACCAGTCCCTGGGCAGCCGCCGGGCATGTCTTCTGTTTGAATGAAGATGGTGTCTGCTACGTGATCAAGGCTGGAGACAAGTTTGAGCTCGTGCGTCAAAACCGCCTGACGGAAAATGACATGTGCATGGCTTCTCCTGCGCTCGTTGGGAATAACTTGGTCATTAGGACGTCCGAGGGACTCTATTGCATCGCGAACTCCCGGTAAGTCCCTAACAGTCATCGGTATAATCGCGCTATGCGATACCAATACCATGAAGCAAAAATGCTCACCGATGTCCAGTGGCTGGCCGATCCGCGCAATGCGGAGAAGGTTCGAATTGTCGATATGCGCTCTGCGGATGCCTACAAAGCCGGGCATATTCCGGGTGCTGTCCTCCTCGATGCCGGCGCATTGCGAAACTCTGAAGAGCGGTTTACGTATCTCCCGCGCCCGGATGTGTTTGCGAAGATCATGGAAGCGGCGGGCATCGGAAACGATACGCATGTGGTGGCGTACTGTGATGAAGGTGGGCGCCACGCAGCCCGCATTTGGTATCTGCTAAACGCATTTGGCCACAAAAAGGTGACCTTGCTCAATGGCGGCTGGGCGACATGGCAGGCGATGAAGCTGCCGGTGACCACGGATGTGCCGGTTGTGCAGCCAACCCGTTTTCGGACCCGCGAGGTAAAGGACATGACGTGTCCGCTCCCGATGCTGACACAGCGCAAACCTAACGTTATTGTTCTGGACACCCGAACCATTGCTGAGTACACCGGTGCGACAGCTGGTGGTGGATCAAAGAAGGCCGGGCGTGTCCCGGGTGCGGTCCATGTGGATTGGAAGGAAAATGTGCAGCTTCCAGGCTACACGTTCAAGCCTGCCACTGAGCTGATGAAACTTTACGCAGACAAAGGCATTACCCCGGATAAGGAAATCGTAACCTACTGCGCAAGCGGCGGACGAGCATCCCAGTCACTGTTTACCCTCAAGCTGCTCGGTTACAAGAAAGTGCGCGTGTACTACGGATCGTGGCAGGACTATAGTAACCTCCCGGATGTCCCTGTCGATAAAGGCTAAGCTATGGATCTAATCCCTGAGTTCAAAGATATGCCCGGCTACCATGTGTATGGCTACACGTGGGTCGGCAGCGACAATTCCGAGATTCCAGCACTTTGGAAGCAAATGGGCGAGCGCTTTGCTCCGGTTTTAGGGGGAGGCTTTCCTGATCACTGCTACGGTATCGGGTCAGACTTTCAGCCTGGTGGCACATTCACTTACACAGTGGCCATCGACTACAAAGAGGGCATGCTCGTGCCGGATGGCTTTCGTATCCACGATATTCAGCCGAATCACTATGCGGTCTTTACTGTCCCGATGGACTCGATTGGCCCTGCGTTTGGCTATATTTACAGTCAGTGGTTACCATCGAGCGGGTACAAACACCGGGGTACGCCGGATGTTGAGTACTACACGATGAGCAGTCACTCTGAGAATTCGATGCAAATCATGATTCCGGTTGAACCTGTCGGCTAGGAAGCATGATGCTCTGTGGTGAACAGGGTGCCATGGAGTTATCCCGCGAGCTGTTCATCGATGCCCACCTGGTGCGTAAAGCAACGGGTGTCCGCCTCGTCTGTCACTCTCCCGTTTCACGGGGGAGTGTCTTTGTATTTGACAAGCCTTGGGAAGGTCCATTCTGTAACTATGCCACGGTCGTGCAGGATGGCGGGCGTTATCGGCTCTACTACCGTGGGCTTCCGGTGCCAAAGCACTATGAAGGGGATGAATCTCTCTGTGTGGCAGAATCACATGATGGTCACAACTTCACTCGATTGAGTATCAATAAGTATCGACAAGGTGGTACAAGTCTAAATAATGTTGTGATTCCACAGAGTCAGTGCGGCACTCACAGCATGGGAATCATGTTTGACACGCGGCGGGGAGTTACGCCGGGCGAGCGGTGGAAGGGCATCGGCGTCGAGCAGTCACCCAGCGGTAAGGATAACCAGCTGGTCGCATTTACCAGCCCGGATGGCCTTGCGTGGAACCGTGCGACATCCGGGCCAACGATCACAAATGACACCGGTCACTTTGCCTTCGACAGCCAAAATGTCCCACTGTGGTCAGAAGCCGAGCAAAAGTACATCGTGTATGGACGCACTTGGCAACGCGGAACGCGGTGGATCAGCCGCTGGGAGAGCGCTGACTTTCGGACGTGGTCAAAATCTAAATTCATGACGTTTTTAGGTCCTGACAATCGCTCGCTTCCCGACACGCACTACTACATCAACCAATTTTCGCCGTACTTTCGTGCACCACATATCCTGCTTGGAACGGCGGCACGTTTCTTCCCTGGACGGCAGGTTCTATCGGATACTGATGCAAAAGCGGTCGGGATTCACCCGGACTATTTCAAGGACACATCGGATGCCGTGCTGTTGACATCCCGGGGTGGCACTTCAATCCACCGCGACCTTGAGGGGACGTTGCTGCGTCCGGGGATTGGTGCGGCTAACTGGGTCTCGCGGGCCAACTATCCTGCATGTGGGATTGTGCAGACGGGAGCGGATGCGATGTCGATGTACATCTGCCGGGCAACCGGCACGCCAGCGGCGCATATTGAGCGCATGGAGTGGCCGCTTGACCGCATTGGCTCAGTGTCGGCAAGCGGCAGCGGTGTTTTTGAGACACCTCTCCTGACCCTGAATGGCCGGGAGCTTGCTCTGAATTTTGCCACAAGTGCCGGAGGTTCTGTCTCTGTGGAAGCGCTTGATGCTAATGGGCGCGTTATATCCGGATACGCTAAGTCAGATTGTGTTCCATTGATTGGTGACTTTCTGGTGAAGCGGGTTATGTATAAGCGGGCAACCTTGAAGGCTTTGGGCAACCGTCCTGTAAGCTTGCGTTTCCATCTTTTCGAAGCAGACATTTTTGCCATGGAGGTGGTTTGAGATGAGTACGACCACACTGAATTCACCAACAGATGCAGTGATTCCCAAGCCGACATCCAACCGGTTGACATCCATCGATACCTACCGCGGCTTTGTGATGCTCCTGATGCTAAGCGAGGTCCTCAAGTGGGAGGATATTGCCGAAAAAGTCCCCGGGAATGCATTCCTCGAGTTCATGGCGTTTCATCAAAGTCATGTTTCGTGGCAGGGATGCTCGCTGCACGACATGATTCAGCCAAGCTTTACGTTTCTGGTCGGTGTAGCGATGCCATTTTCGCTCGTATCTCGGGCAAGCCAGGGGCAAACTCCGCAAAAGCGGGCACTTCATGCTATCGGGCGTGCGCTGACGCTGGTGCTGTTAGGAGTTGTGCTACGCTCTCTAGGTAAGAACCAGACGTATTGGACATTTGAGGACACGCTTTCGCAAATCGGCCTTGGATATGCGTTTCTCTATGGTATTGCTCACGTAAAGCGTCACTGGCAGTGGTTGGCCCTTGGTGTCCTCTTGTTTGGCTATTGGCTCGCTTTCGCACTCACGCCATTGCCACCTCCAGGATTTGATCCGGCCTCAGTAGGTGTAAAGCCAGACTGGAATCACCATGTCACCGGTTTTGCAGCCCATTGGGATAAGAACACCAACTTCGCGATGCAGGTCGAAATCTGGCTTCGCAACACGCTCCCGCATGTAGAGCCGTTCAAGTATAACGGCGGAGGCTACGCGGCACTTAGCTTCATCCCAACCCTTGGGACGATGATTCTCGGATTGATTGCCGGAAACAAGCTACGCGAAACCGGGACCACCGCACGTGGACAGCTTCAGTGGTTTGCCATCGCTGGGGTGATCGGTATCGCTGCAGGTTCACTCCTCGATCAGCTCGGAATATGTCCAGTGGTTAAGCGTATCTGGACGCCCAGCTGGGTGCTGTTCAGCGGCGGGATATGTTTCTGGATGTTGGCTGCATTTCGCTACTTGGTTGACATCAAGGGATTTACCAAACCAGCATTCCCGCTAGTTGTCATCGGTGTCAACTCGATTGCAGCCTATGTCATGTCCTGGTTCTTTACGGGCATGATTGAGGATGCACTCTATCGCCATTTTGGCAAGGCACCGTTTGAAGTCTTCGGGCATGCCTATGAGACCTTACTACACGGTGGCGCGACACTCTTGATTGTCTGGGGCATTCTCTACTGGATGCAGAAGAACAAAATCTTCCTACGCATATAGGTCATGCCAAATGGTTTGTCAGCGTGACTCTGCAGATACAACAACCATTGATAATCCATTGATGCGACGCTAATACACCTGAAACACCATTAGCAGCGGGGGGCAAATGTCCTGTTTCGCTGCACCATTTTGTATGAATGATTCATTCGCTGCCCGAACGATAGCCAGGCAGAATTACTGTGTTATTCCTTTAACGTACCTGACACACCAAAGATTGCACTTAATGCCTGTTTTTGACAGAAATACTGGTAATTGTGCTGTTTTTGCCCCGCACGATTACCAGTATTTTGTCTTGAAACAATCGCCACGTACTGCGTTGAAGAGTACGGATGTAAATATTTTGGAGCACAAAAACATGTCTGTTGTAAAGGTTGGTCTCACAGCTCTGGTCGGCATTTCGATGATGATTGCCGGTGTCGTCCTTCCCACGATGGCGAAAGCAAGTTCAGCGGTTGAGCCAGCGGTACTGGCGCCGGCTCCGACCGGTTTGCAGTCTCTGTCTACATCGGTAAGTACAGTTTCCGGTACGACCACTCTCACCGGAACGGTTACTTTGACCGGACCTGCTCCTGTGGGTGGAGTAAAGGTTGCCATCAAGGGCTCCAGCCGAACAGAGTCTTTCCCTGCGGGTGTGATTGTCGCTGCGGGTAATAGCACGGCGACCTTTACAATCTCCAGCACTGGTGTGACAGCAAGCCGCTTGATCACGCTCAAGGCAACCAGCAATGGAGTTTCTAAGGAAGCAACGTACACACGTACTCCGTAGTCACAGCTTGCAGCTCTTGTTACCAGCTCCTCATCCGCATTCCGGGTGGGGAGCTTTTTGTTACTACGCATCGAATACCAAGTCCGTTTATATGGCTTCAACATCCATATTGTGGGTCCTGACTGCCTGTGGACGGCATCACCGTTTTTCGCTCTACGCAATTCCAACCCTAAATGCCATAGACCTGGAATACGACGATAAGTTAACAAAATAGCATCTGTTTGCATTGGCACAATGATTCACCATTCCATATAACGGTAATACACGCATTGGGAACAGACGGATTCACGATTTGTTGGTAAGTTGCTGTGTATTACGAATTGTCTTATGTACTGTGAGAATTGTTGAAATGTCAGTTAAGTCCTACACGCCGGTAAAGTGTCTGTCCAAGTCGATTGGCAACATTGCAACGGCTCCCGATGGCACCCTTTGGTACACATCCGATCGGCCGGTACTGACACAGATTGACCAGCGTGGGCGCGTTCTTTCCAAGGTTCCAATCAAGGGCTTCAAACCAAGCCCAATCGCCATTGATGCCAACTACACCTTTTGGCTTGCGGACCAGTATCGTTTTGCACACTATACACGCGATGGAAAACAGCTGCTGGTATCCGGTGGTAAGGGTATCCGCAAAGGTCAGTTCAATACCATCACCAGCATAAACACATTGGCTGATAACTCCGTTATGATCGTGGATATGTACACGCATCGCATGCAACGCTTCGATGCTAACGGGCGCTTCCTCAAGCAATGGGGCGGCTACGGCATACGCGGTGAGGGAAGGTTTAACTACATCAGTGGGATGACGGTGACCGAGAATGGTCACATCTACACCATCGAAAACGCTATCCCAAATAAGTGTGAGCGGGTGCAGCACTTTGACAACAATGTCCGCTACGTACAGCAATGGGGCAAGGAAGGCATAGGAAATGGCGAATTTACCAGCCCCTGTGGCATCTTCACGGATCGAAAAGGCTCGCTTTTTGTCTGTGATTCCTATCGCCTCCAGCAGTTCGACTACAATGGAAAACATCTCCAGAATATTCCATATCCAAAGATGAGCAAATGGAACTGGGCACACGGCGGGGCAGTCTCGGAGAATGGGACGCTCTTTGTTTGTCACAGCCAGCTTGGCCTCTGGATGTACAAAACGTCGTAGGTTTCGTTCCTATTTTCGTGCGTCAGTTCGCCGGATGGAGCAAGTGGAACTGGGCACACGGCGGGGCGGTCTCGGAAAATGGGACGCTCTTTGTTTGTCACAGCCAGCTTGGCCTCTGGATGTACAAAGCGTCGTAGGTTTCGTTCCCGTTTACGTGCGTTAGTTCGCCGGATCGAGCAAGCGGAACCGGGCACACGGCAGGGCTCACACATAGCCCTACAACCCAACAATCCACGCACCGTTTGTTCCAGTCCATGACTAACAATGCCTGTTATACATTCGCTGCACCATGCTGCGCATCATCACCGACTGTAGCCAACCAGACCATTCCGTGACGGCGGAATTGCTCCAATCGATACTTCATCGTTCGGAGAATGTCCTCTGGGTTGACGTAACGGCGGCGGACAACAACGAGTGGGAAATACTGCAGGCCGCCTTTGGTTTACATCCACTTGCCATCGAGGATGCCAAGAAGCAAAAGCAATGACCAAAGGTCGACTTCTACACCGAGCACATCTTCATGTTTGTGCCGACTGTCGATGCCGCATTTTCTTCCGGAGAGCTTGAAACAACTGAGCTCGAGATCTTTCTTGGACAAAACTACATTGTGACCATTAGCGAGACATCGAACCAAACCATCCAGCAAGTCACCCAAGCATACAAAAACTCCCACCAAGCACCGACCAGCGCTGCCGCTATCCTCTACTCCATACTTGACACAATTGTGGATGACTTCTTTCCAGTAATGGACAGTTTGGACAACGCTATCGATGTTCTTGAAACGCGGGCATTCAGCTCCAGTGACCCGGTTCCAATCTCTGAAACCGTCAAAATTAAGCGGGACCTCATCGTTTTACGCCGTGCTTTGGCCCCGATGCGCGATGTGATCAACCACATCCTCCGAACCTCAGATACGCTGCTCATTCCCGCAAGCCTGATGCCGTATTTCCACGATATCTACGACCACACCCTTCGCCTCGTCGAGACCATCGACCTTCACCGGGATCTGCTCACCGGCGTCGTTGACATCATCCTCGCGCAAACCAGCAACCAGCTCAATCAAGTCATGAAAACCATGACCGCCATCTCGACCATTCTTATGGGGTGCGCCCTCATCGCAGGCATTTACGGGATGAACTTCAAGCACATGCCTGAGCTCGATTGGCCACTTGGTTACGCGTTTTGTCTGTCCCTGATGATGGCGACAACCATCGGGCTGGTCTGGTACTTCAAGCGCCTCCGCTGGTTGTAGCCCTTAGAAACGGGTGAGGTGGGGGTAACGCAGCTCTGCTTGACGCAACGCAGCTGCCTGTCCGGGAGACAATCCTTCCGATACATCCAAACACCACGTCCCAGCCATCAGGCCTTGGCGCATCAGGACATCGTGAATCCCAGCAATACACCCTGCAAAGCCATTGTCTGCATCAAATAAAACGCGGTTCAGCTCCGTGATCGCTGCCGCATCCGCGAGGAGGCGAGCATCCACTACACCCGTTTCCACCGCTACCCGACAGCGCTTCCAAACATCCACCGCACTCCGCGTCCACACACTCCAATGACCAAGCAAGCCACCGCAGAAACGCAAGGTTACATCCCCAACGATAAAGGGAGTGATCAAGTCGTGAATAATAGCATCATCGTTTCCCGTGTACAGTGCAATATCGGTTCGACCAGTCTCAGCCAATGCGAAAATGACATCCAATGTTTGGTAACGATTGAACGGCGCGACTTTTACGGCAACAACATTTTCGATTTGGAAGAACATCCGCCAAAACTCACGGGATAGAACACGTCCACCGACCGCCGGCTGGAGGTAAAAGCCGATTAGCGGGATGACATCCGCAACCGCATGGCAGTGTTCCAGCAACGCACGTTCCGTCCACGCTGCAAGCCCGCCAAGGCTCAGGAGAATGGCATCGTAGCCGAGTCGCTTCGCCGTTTTGGCTTCCGCAAATGCTTGTTCGGTCGGACCGCAGACACCCGCAATCTTGATGATGTCTGATGTACGCAGCGTGTCTGCAGCTAGCGCGAGCACTGGTTCGTACAACCCTATTTCCGGCTTTCGTATGGCAAACTGCGTTGTGTGCACACCCACGGCAATGCCGTGGACACCAGCATCTATGTAATATTCCGTCAGCCGCCGCTGCGCGGTTTCATCCAGGCGCCGTTCGGATGTCAGTGCAAGCGGGTGTGCGGGAATCACGCCGCCCTGCAGCATGCGGGTACGAAGCTTAGAAACGTCCATCCCGGACCTCAAACTTTGTCGGCTTTCCACTAATCGCACCGCCGCTTTCCGTCCAGGCCGCAACCTGCAGCATCATTTCGTACAGCGAGACTCGCGGGTAACCAAACTGCGCGTGCGTTTCTGCACCATTTGAGAGCAGGCTGGTCGGGGCCGGAGTTCCCGAAAGCGAAACGGGTATCCCAAAGCGCGTCCCAAACCACTGCGCGAGCTCACGAATCCCGATGGTTTCCGGGCCCGCAAGGTTCAAAATACGCGGCGGATTATCTGCCAATGCAAGCGACTGCAGTGTCCACGCACACGCATCCCCTTGAAATAGCACATTCACCGCACCCATGGTGACATCAACAGGTTGACGGCTCCAAACCTTACGTGCAATATCGGTCAGCACACCGTACCGAAGCTCATTTGCATAATTCAGGCGTAGGATGCTGGACTTTGTACCCCGCTTGGCGGCCGCATCGGCAAACGCCTGCTCTCTTGCGACACAGCTTTCAGCGTAGTGACCTATCGGACCGATGGGGGCATTCGGGAGAGGCCCACCCGTAACCGGCTCGCTGAATGGATAGACATTTCCCGTTGACAGCACAGCAAAGCGACTACCGGGAAAACGCTCTGCCACCATTGCCGGAAGGACAGCGTTCATCCGCCAGGTTTGTTCCTTATCGTGCTGGCTGCCGAATTTCTGGCCAGCGAGGTAAACGATATTTTGGGCATCCGGGAGGGATGTGAGCGCGGACACATCGAGCAGGTCAGCTGCGATCGTCTCACAGCCCATTTCATCGAACAGCGCACGCGTCGATGCATCCCCAAAGCGGCTAACCGCAACAACACGCAGCGGGTATCCACCAGCGTTCGCGGCGCGCACTGCCATCCGGCACAAAGTTGGGCCCATCTTGCCGCCTGCGCCGAGGATCAGCAGCGTTCCAGTGATGCACGAGAGGCACTCTATAACTCCAGCTGTCGGTTCCGACTGAAATGTATCGTAGTCGGCGATATCCACGAAGTGTTTCGGGGATGGCAAGCCTTACTGACCTTGCTTTCTTATGATGCGCTTGAGGACTGCAGAGACGGCATCGGCCTGACGGCGCATCCCGAGGTCATTTGGATGAACACCATCCACAGTTCCTTCATTGTCCGTGCCAAGCAGCTTCTCACCGCTGACAAATGCCAGCTTGCGCGTCTGCAGGTCTGGAAGGGAAAGGACTGCATCCCGCTGCCAAATGTTTCGATTAGCATATTTATCGCGACCGCCATCTGTGTCCAGATCAACAAACACAAGTGGCGTTTTCGGATGCGCGGTGCTAAGCAACACGGCAGTCCGTGCTACGCGCATTTTGAGTTCCGCTTCAGAGAAACTGCCCATGTTGCGGAGACAATCGATGACAAAAACGGCTGGATTGAGCTGTGCAATGAGCTCAACGACTTCTGTTTCCATTCGCCCGGAGCCTGAAAATCCCAGGTTGATCACACTGCGTCCAAAGTCTCGTCCAACCATGCTTGGCCATGCGTTTCCGGGCCTCGATGCGCAGCCTCCCTGTGCGATGCTGGTGCCGTAGACAACGATGGCATTCTCTTCGTTGTGAGGAGCAACCGGTTCAAGCGGCATCCCCTCGTTACCCGAGAGTTCCAGCTTGGTAACGCCATTGTAGAGAGGCTGGTAAACCCGGAAGCGTCGCTTTCCACCGCCAAGTGGGGGAAGGATAACGCGGCCTTCATTTTGCAGACCACTTGGGCGGACATTTGCGACAAACGTCCAGCCACGCCGAGGCTCGTGGATATAGACATCCAATCCGCTGACACCGGTCGCAGGCATATGTGGCATCGCGAGGCTGTCAGAGCGTAGCGTCCAGCGGAGCGAGAGGACGGTTGCATGGGTTTGGAAGTCGACATGTACCCCTGCCGAGTCACGGCTGAGTCCCCAGACACTTTCGGGGACACGACCATTGGCGATGTTCGGGAGGCGTGTAAAGGGTTCGGCGGTTGGCCAGCCCTGACCACCAAGGGTGAGCGTTTGGGCATTGACCCATGCGAGTGCACGTTGCATCAGTTACTACTTCTCCAGCTGCAGAATGTGGAAGCCGCTCTTGCCTGGGCAGAGAATGACATCCCCGAGGCCGCTGACGTTCGAGACGGTTAAGTGGAGCCCGGTCCCGACCTTACCGCCGGAGGAGAGGTCAGTCTTTATCCAGGTTTTCGCCTTACGCTCAAAGCGATAGGTAAAGACGCCGAGGGGCTCATCAAATCCAGGATCATGATCATGCGCAAGGTAGCGCTTACCAGTCAGGATTACGGGTTCTTTAGAACCGGGTAAACGCACAAGGTGTACCGCATGCGCCTGTGACCAGGTGTTGTCGATGGTGTGTTGCTTCCAAGTATCCCTACCTGTTTGTTCGAGCCAGTACATCCCATAGTTGTGACCGCTTCCAAAGACGATGTCCTGATCGCCATCCCCATCGACATCGTAGACGGGCATCCCAATTGAGCAGTCTCCCGGGTTGCAGTTAAAGCTTCCGTGCCAAGTCCACGCCGCGGCTTTATCTTTGGGCTGCTCCCACCATCCGCGACTGGTGATGATGTCCGTGCGGCCATCTTTGTTGACATCCCCCCAGCCGATTCCGTGACCGGCGCCATCCTTGCCGAGGACATGTTCAACCCACTGAAAACCGGGAGCGGTTTTGGTACGGACCAGCTCGTAAAACACGACTTTCTGTGCGACATTGGGCAGGATACAGATGCTTTTCTTTCCATAAATGGGAACGAGTGCTGCCGTTTCGCTATTGCCGGGCTTTGCGATTACGGTACGTGGCCAGATGCTGCCATTCCCGCCAGTGTTCCTGTACCAACTGACTTCTTCGCGTGCCCATTCGGCACTGACGAGGTCCATCTTGCCATCGTTGTCGACATCCACGGGGAGGTCCGCAAAGTCATCCCGGTAGCCACTCGCACCCGGTCCTTTGCCCCAAGTACCAATTTCACGAAACTTACGGGGTGCAAAGCCGGGGTTGCGGTACCACGTGTCACCGGAAACAAGGTCAAGGGTGCCATCGTTGTCTACATCGATGGCAGCTGCCGCCTCGCAGTCATTATCACGGCCAATGGCGAGCGCATTTATCGTGATGAGTGGCTTTTCGGTAGCCGGAGTGACTTTTGGTGCTTGCTGGCTGGCGATAGATGTGAGTCCCATGGCAGCAGCAGCGGTGACGAGGGATGTACGAAGCGAACTCATGCAGTTTGGTTCGACAAATGGAAAGGAATACCCTAGTTTGAATCCCTGCAATTCTTGATGCTGAATGGCTAAACGGGCTCTGCTGCAAGGGGACCGGCAACGGTAACCCAGTGCCGAATTTCGTAGCGTTTAACCAGACCATTGATGACGTAGGGGTCAGCTTGCGCAAATGCATCCGCGGTGGATTTATCGATGCTGTGAAAGAGAAGAAGACCGGTATCGAAAGGATCTGTCAGAGCACCGCCAAGGATGAGGTCTCCGGATGAAGCGGCTGCTGCGGCAAGTGTGAGGTGATGGGCACGGAATTCAGCGCGGCGTTCGATGTAATCCGGGGCGTAGTGGTAGATGAGCAGAAAGTGTTTGCGCATTGCGCATCCTATCGTGCCACAAAATGGCTGTTTCGGTTATATTTAGCGGCATGATGTATGCGCTCGACACCATTTTTGGAATCACCTGGCACATGGATAAGTGCATCGACTTTTACGAGCGCATTTTGGGAATGTCTGCCATTTCGAAGAGTCCTTATTGGACTGAATTCGCGCTTGAAAATGGGGTTCGCTTTGCGTTGCATCCCCCGGGGGATGATGGTCTTTGCACGGTCAATGGCGGGTGGATTTGTGCGCTTCGTGTACATGACCTTGCTGTCGTAGAAGCACGACTACGAGAATGCGGAATTCATGTCGGTCCACGTCATCAGATTCCGGGTGGTGAGCTGATATCGGTTTCCGATCCCGATGGTCGTCCAGTTCAGCTTGTGCAGCGGGTTTAGGCGACGATTACTGGCCGATGCCCTGACAGCAGACTCCGAAGTGTTCCGCGGTCATACAGATACACCAATGGAATCACGAGAGCACATCACCAGCTGCGTCAACACCATCAACCAACCACGTCTCGAAACGCGCGGGCGGGCGCAGCGGCCCGCCCCTACGCGGAGAATGTTGAGTTGAGATTCAAAAGTTGCATCATAAAGGCGAACGGCGCACCGCGTAGCGTGGTGGGATGTTGAGCGGGAGTGCCGCTAGCCGGACTGTCCACTAATCAGACTTTGCAGACCACCATGCATTCGGCGGCTATCAGGGCGGGCACCATCTACGATGGCCAAGTCCACCGCGGCGCGCCGAAAGTCAGAGTGTTGCCATCGGGGATGGTCGACCCACCTGGCCAGAAAGTAGTACAGGTAAGCCCAGCCGAACCAGTTGGGTATCGGATTTCGCGTAACATCCGGCGACCTCGGCACGAGTGCGAGGCAGCCACCGCGCGAGCGCACCACCGTAGTCGTATTCATCGAGTCATCCATCAACCATCCACGTCTCGAAACGCGCGGGCGGACACGGCGGTCCGCCCCTACGCGGAGGATGTTGAATGAAGAATCAAAAGTTGCATCATAAAGGCGAACGGCGCAACGCGTAGCCTGGTGGGATGTTGAGCGGGAGTGCCGCTAGCCGGACTGTCCACTGATCAGACTTTGCAGACCACCATGCATTCGGCGGCTATCAGGGCGGGCACCATCCTCGATGGCCAAGTCCACCGCGGCGCACCGAAAGTCAGAGTGTTGCCATCGGGGATGGTCGACCCACCTGGCCAGAAAGTAGTACAGGTAAGCCCAGCCGAACCAGTTGGGTATCGGATTTCGCGTAACATCCGGCGACCTCGGCACGAGTGCGAGGCAGCCACCGCGCGAGCGTACCACCGTAGTCGTAATCATCGAGTCATCCATCAACCAACCACGTCTCGAGACGCGCGGGCGGGCGTAGCGGCCCGCCCCTACGCCGAGATTTTTGATTTGAAAGTCAGAAACACAATCAGATGGGCAAGTGGTACACGAGTGCGAGGCGGCCACCGCGCAAGCGCACCACCGTAGTCCCAATCACCCAGTAATGCATGAACCAGCCACGTACCGAAACGCGCAGGCGGACACGGCGGTTCGCCCCTACGATGCCCATATTTTTAGACGTCACTGCGGAAGCAAATCGCCACCAAAAAACAAACCCTCCCCGCAGCGTCACGCTACAGAGAGGGTCCAAGTTACGGCAACAAACCAGACAAACCACTAGCCAAGCTTGAAACGAATCACATTCCATGAACGCCCAGCGAGGGTGATAGTAAGCTTCCCGCCATCCGGCTGCCCAAGCGTGACATCCGATGGAGCTACATTGTTCGGATTCTCAAGCGAGTTGACAGCATTCATATCCGGGTTAGCGATCACCGTATGGCTCAGCGGCGATAGTTTGCCAAACGACCGGAGATCCAATGTCAATTCACATTGCTCGCCACTTGGCTCGCGGTTGATCACGAACAATGTCAGCTCAGAGCCATCCTCACTGAGGACTGCCTGCTGTTTGATCGCCGGCACACGCTCACGGGACTTGGCATCGTAGAGAGGCGCATCCACGACAGCGCGCAGCGCGGTGCCACGACCGTAAATGCTTGCGTGCATCAATGGCCAATACGTCGACTGACGCCACGCGCCGCCGCCAGGAACCGTCATGATTGGTGCGATGACATTGACAATCTGCGCAATACACCCAATCTTCAAGCGGTCAGCGTGCTCAAGCATCGAGAGGAGCATCCCACCGACGACAAGCACATCCGCCATGTCATAAATGTCCTCGAGCTGCGGACGGACATCATCCCAGCGCTCGCCATTTTGGTTCCAGTCTCCAGAGTGGTACCAGACATTCCATTCATCAAAGCTGAGGTTAATGGTCTTCTTTGACTTCTTCGCAGCCTTAACCGCATCGCAAAGGGCGACTGTTTCAGCGATGAAGTCGCTCATGTTGTCTGGCTCGGCAAAGAATGAGGCGAAGTCCTTTTCGCGGTTTGCGTAGTAGGTGTGCAGCGAAACGTAGTCGACATTGTCGTAGCACTCGTGAAGCGACTCCCACTCCCACTTGCCAAAGGATGGCATCATCCGGCCACTCGAGCCACAGAGAATGGTCTCGATGCGCGAGTCGGTCCACTTCATCAGCTTGGCAGACTCATTTGCAATACGGCCGTATTCGTAGGCGGTCTTCGCACCCATCTGCCATGGGCCATCCATTTCGTTGCCAAGACACCAAACCTTGACATTGTGCGGATCCGCGTAGCCGTGGGATTTACGAAGGTCCGAGTACTTTGAGCCACCAGGGTGGTTGCAGTACTCAACCAGATTCTGCGCATCGGCCGGACCGCGTGTGCCGAGGTTCACCGCCATCATTGGCTCGGTTCCAACCTTTTTTGCCCAGTCCATAAACTCATTTGTGCCGACTTCATTGGTCTCGGTCACGCCCCAGGCAAGCTCAAGGCGGCGCGGACGGTCAGCCTTGGGGCCGACGCCATCCTCCCAGTTGTATCCGCTCACAAAGTTTCCGCCTGGATAACGGATGATAGGCATCTGAAGGGCCTTCACCAATTCGATGACATCCGTGCGCCATCCTTGCGCATCCGCAGTTGGGTGCCCTGGCTCGTAGATGCCCGTGTAAATGTGCCGTCCGAGGTGCTCGGCGAAGCCGCCGTAGACGCGGGGATCGATGGCGGAGAAGGTGTAGTCTTTATCGACGGTGATGTTGGCTTTAATCATTCGGTAATCCTCAATGCGGCGCTGCGATGGGGTCAGTATTGCACTTGTTGGGTTTTTCTACCGGGGTATCCGCCAAGTTTCGTTAAAACGTGCAAGGGGATGACGGCAACGACACGCGTGAATGCAGGATTTATCTTGTATTTCTGTGAATGTTCGATGCGTTCCGGCGATAAGTATTGATAAAGGGTTATATAAAAAATGGCAGCTGACCGTGGTTATAAGATTCCTGTAGTTGATCTGGCCGGTGAGACACATCGACAGTTTTTGGTCGACCGTGAGGCTGGTCAGTATCTTGGGCATCCAACGACAGTGTTGCTGGATGATAACAAGACAATTCTTTGTGTCTATCCAAAAGGCCATGGCAAGGGACCGGTGGTTTATAAGCGCTCCACGGATGGCGGTAAGACCTGGTCGCAGCGCCTGCCAACCCCAGCTAACTGGTCGACAAGCGGGGAGTGTCCCACGTTGTTTCGCCTTACAGGCCCGGATGGCAAGAAGCGCCTCGTGATGTTCAGCGGTCTCTTCCCGGTTCGGTCTGCTGTTTCGGAGGATGATGGCCGCACGTTTACCGAGCTGCGGGCTATTGGCAACTACGGCGGCATTGTCCCGATGAGTAGTGCGATTCGCCTCAAAAATGGCGATCACCTCGCGTTTTTCCACGATGATGGCCGGTTTTACGAGAACAGTAAGAAATTTACCAAGTTCACTGTCTATTCGATTCGCAGTGCGGATGGTGGCCAGACCTGGTCCAACCCGACCGTAATCGCAGCACATCCTAAAGCCCACCTTTGCGAACCTGGCGTTCTCCGCTCCCCGGATGGCAAGCGCATCACGATTTTGCTCCGGGAGAACAGCCGTAAGTTCAATTCGATGGTGATTCATTCGGATGATGAGGGCGTTACATGGTCAGAGCCTGTTGAGCTCCCCGGGGCACTGACAGGTGATCGGCATACCGGCGTCTACACATCGGATGGTCGCTTGTTTATTTCGTTTCGCGACACGACGCTGGAAAGTCAAACCGCAGGTGATTGGGTGGCATGGGTTGGTACGTATCAGGACATCCTGGATGGCACTGAGGGCCAGTACCGCATCCGCTTAATGGACAATACCTACTCTGGTGACTGCGCCTACCCAGGTGTGTTGCTGCAAAGAGATGGCACCATTGTCACGACAACATACGGTCACTGGAGCAAAGGGGAGCAACCGTACATCATGACGGTTCGCTTGAAGCTGTCGGAAACCGATGCACGCGTTAAGGCGATGCGCCGCTAGTCGTTTGTAGTTATCCGTGGTGGTGCTGCTGTCCATCCAATCGCCGGATCGAAAACCCTGTTACTTGAGACTGAGTGAGGATTATGCTGATGAAACTAGGACTGCGCGGACTGCTTGCCGCACCGCATACGCCGTTTGATCATGAAGGGGAAGTGGACGTCTCGGTCATCCCCAAACAGGTTGATTCCCTCGTTCGAAATCGCGTTGCCGGGGCTTTTGTGTGCGGAACGACAGGGGAGGGGCTTTCGCTAACCATCGCTGAGAGGATGGCCGTTCTGGATGCCTGGCTTGCGGTAAAGCCTGCCGGATTTTTCGTGATTGCCCACGTGGGTGCAGCGGCAGAACGGGATGCCATAGTGCTGACAAAGCACGCAGTGTCGTCGGGCGTGGATGCGGTAGCAGCGCTGCCGTGCTTTTACCACAGACCTGCGGGTGTTGATGCTGCGGTAAGCAGCCTTGCATTGTTGGCGGATGCTGCCAATGGTAAACCGACGTATTACTATCACCTGCCGGGGCTCACTCAGGTTGACTTTTCGATGATGGATTTTGTCAGTAAGGCTGCTATGATTCCTAACTTCGCGGGATGTAAGTATAGCAAGCCTGACTTGCTTGAATATGCCCGGTTGGTCAGTGAGTTTGGAGCGGACATCGACCTTCCTTGGGGGTGCGATGAGCACTATTTGTCTGCGACGCTGGCAGGTGCTGTGAGCTATGTCGGTAGCACATACAACCATAGTGCCCAGCTTTACCACAGGCTGCAAACTGCCATCGATGCTGGTAGGCACAGCGAGGCCCGTCGTCTTTCAGGAAATGTTCAGCAGCTGATTCGGATGTTGGTGATGGGTGGAGTAATCCCGACGCAGAAGCGGGCTTTAGCATCTTTGGGTCTTGCTTTAGGCGATGTTCGGTCGCCTCTTGCCTTTGTTGGAGACAGCGACCTTGTGGCATCGATTGTGTCCACAGGTTGGCTTGACAGCCCCGCGGTTTAACCAAAGTTAACGAGGAATGTAATATATCTCACGCAACTAAATACCGTATGTTCGACAGGTTGTGGAACACATGGAACTATCCGTATAACAAGCCATGTCTAACAGACAACGTACGCATTTGTTGACGTCCCGGATAAGCGGATGCACGGTTGAGGAGATTATGAAATGAAGCATTTTGGATTAGGTGCAGTAGTCGCACTCGCCGCAGTGGTTTCCATTGCGGGGTGTGGCGGCGGCGGCGGCGGTACACAACCGGGCGGAACCGGTCGTCTGCAGGCATTTGCAGCGGATGACTTCCGCGAGGATCATCAACAGATTTGGGCGACAATTTACAAAGTTGAGCTTCTTGATGCCAGCGGTGCGGCGGTTACTGTCTTTGAAGACGCTGTAGGCAAGAGCATGGACTTGCAGCTGTTGCATGACAACGCTGGACCACGCTTTGCATTCCTCTCTGATGTGGCCATCGCTGTCGGAACCTACTCGCAGGTACGCCTGACGATGGGTCCTGAGATCACGCGATTCCCAGTAGGTAGTACCACCGGTATCAAGACGCCTCTTGCAGCATCCCTGACACGTAACGCGGCAGGACAGGTTCTCTACACGAGCACACTCGATACCCCTACCGTTATTGCTGAGGGCGTCACCAGCAAGCTCGTCATCGACTTTGACTTGCCACACTTTGTCCTGGTAAATGGAGAAATCACACCAAAGGTCAAGCGTGGTGACGACTCTACTTTGTCTGACAAAACCCGTCATCATGATGAGGACTACCATGGCACAATCACCGGCCTGACCGGTACTGCGCCAGTTCAGTCCTTCACATTGACGAATGGCATATGGAAGACGGAAGTCTCAGTTGATGCATCGACGGTAATCTTCTTCGAGAAGAGCCAGTCAAGCCCAGCCCTTGCAAACAACTTGTTCGTCGAAGTGAACGGAACATTCGACACGGTTACTGGCGTCCTCAAAGCGACGAAGATCAAGATTGAAGACAAGTCAGCCGGCGGACAATCTAACGGACGCGGTATTCCTGAAGTCAAGGGTCTTGTATCGGCGCCATCGGCTGGAACACGTTCTTTCACGGTTGCAATCTCAGAATCTGATGACTTTGTCCCAACACAGTCAACGGTTAACGTTGTTGTTACGGACACCACAGTATTCCGTGCTCACCGCGGTGTACTGCTGACCGAAGCTGAGTACTTTGCGACGCTTGGCGCTGCATCTATTGCAGAAGTCAAAGGCACCTACAACGCTGCGACGAACACAATCACGGCTACCTTGGTGAAATCAGAGTCAGAATCCGAAGGTGATGACGATTCCAATGAAGCAGAAGCCAAGGGTAAAGCGACGACGATTGACTCTACGTTGGGCACGTTTACTCTGACTCCAATCTTTGAGTATGAAGGTTTCATACCTGGGACCAGCAGCATCAACGTAACCGTTGCCGCTGGCGCGGAGTTTGAGGATGATCGTGGTAAGGACACAGACCGTGCAGGCTTCTTCTCTGGTCTGGCAACCGCATCACGTGTGACCGTAAAGGGCGCATACGTGAACGGAGTGTTTACAGCCGTCGGGCTTCGCCTGAAGTAGTTCGACGCTCGTTATAAGTCGATGCCCCCTGCAGCTCCGCTGCAGGGGGCATTTGCTTTTTTGTCGCAAACGGGAACTGTATCAATGCACACGTTTCGAATTGCGTTGATGTGAGCATACTAAATCAGGGAGATTGACATCCAATCAGGAAAATAATCTCGATAATTTTTCCAGTGTGTAACTAATTAATGATAATTTTGCGAACCATGGGAACAATCAAATCGTGGAAGGCAACGATGCCTGCCCGGTACTCCCATGATGCGAACTGCACACCGAACGAAGCCGTTGACGCGCCGCCCACTGTCCGTCGTGAGCATTCCTATGCGTCTATTGTCACTCTTGATTCTCGCTGCGCTCACTCCACTTGGACTGCTCTTTGCCGGGCTCATTTGGTTAGAAGACGGAGGTCCGGTCTTCACCGGGTCGCGCCTCGAATGCATGGCGGGGACGTTGCGTATCCCATCCTTTCGCGTAGCGACCCTTCACTTGGAAGAGTGGGATATCCGAAAGCTACCGGCAACCGTAGGCAAACCGGAACGCCTCATTTTGATTCCGACTCTCACTGTCATCGGGCGTATCCTGACCCTCTTACATCTGGACCGGCTTCCGGCCATGCTACTCGTTGCACAGGGGCAGCTGACCCCGGATGTTTTGTTTCGATCAAAGGTGATTTACAGCGCCTAAACCGGCATTTAATCCAGTCCAAAGGTTGGATTAACTGTTGACTGAGAGGAATGCCGCGCAGAGTTTGCCTCTTCGCCAGCGCATCCGCCTAAGGTATTTGGGAGTCTTTTCCCTCGCTGACAGCGCTGGTATACAACAGCGCTTTCCAACGCGACACGCTGCGGTTCTCGTTGCATACCTTGCTTACCACTCTGACCGCATTCATTCGCGTGACAAATTGGCGGAAATGCTCTGGCCAAATGCCGATTTTGATGAGCAACGCAACCGCTTTCGCGTTGCCCTCAGTCAGGCCCGCAAGCTTCTTGAACCATCTGACCTCGATTCCGGTACGGTTCTCGATGTCACGCGCCAGACCGTAAGGTTCAAACGGGATGCTGCAACAAGCGATATCGATGGCCTGGATCACGCGCTTCGTAACCTTGACCATGCACAAATCGCTCTGCTGGCTGACACCACATTTTGTGAAGGTTGGTACGATGAATGGGTCGTAGAAACGCGCGCGTATTGGCAAAGTCGTATCGAAGCCGTTTCGGGCGCCGATGTAATCATCACGGAAGACCTGCGCCTTACTACGGATGAACGGGCATACATTCCGCGTCCTCAGGGGCCATTTGTTGGACGTGAGCAGCTCCTAAAAGCCATTTCAGCACGACTGACACCACCTGACATGATTGGGTGCACTATCCTGTTTGGTCCTGAAGGCTGCGGGAAGACACGCCTCGCACTCGAAATCTGCCGACGCATCGAGCCGTTTTGGGACCATAAAATTGTCCGCATAGACATCACATCCCAGACCATCGCCGAAGGCTTCAGCCAACGGATACGGGTGATGCTTGAAGGACCACGTTCATCCAATGACCGACCGATGGACCGTATCCTCTACATGCCGCCCTATCGTCTCGTATGGCTGGATGGACTGGACCGTGCACCAGATCCAAAGGGAATCCTCGAGGCCTGCGGTCTCCCCGGGCTACACATCCTCGCTACATCCCGTGAGCCAATCCATGGTCTGGCCGCCGTGCATATCCATGTGCCACCGATGCCGGCGGTCAACGAGAACTGGCAGGGACCAGAGCTGGTCCGCGCAGATTCCGTCAATCTTCTGCTTGCCCGCATCCAGCTGGTCGACCCAGGCTTTGTAATCCGACCAACCGCTGTTGCTGCAATCGCTAAAGTCACCTCTGTATGTGCAAAATCCCCCCTTCTACTGCAGGTTGCTGCAGCACGCATCTCGTATGAAGGACCGGCAGCCGTTGCCACCAGACTGGCAGCACTCACGCCTGAAAATGCAACGGTTACAGCTACCTTGCGGGCATTGCTCGATGGAGTTGATATGCGGGATGTCGCCCGACTTTCAATCCTTCCTGCACTCGTTCCTCAAAGACTTGCCTTTGCTCTCCTCGGCGCGGATGCAATTGAACGGCTTACAAACTTGGTTTCAATCGGTGCGATGGCCAGTGCATCCACACCACAAGGGCTTCTCTACCGCCTGCATACGCCTGTCGCGGCCCTTGTTGGGGATGAATTACAGCCCTATGTGGAGGAAGCAAAAGACCGTCTCATCTCTGCAGTCTGGGATGCGTTGGTTGTTTATCACGGCGCAGGTTTCTCATCACTGGATTACGAAGTTGTTGCGTGGTTCTTCGAACAGGCGCAGGCACGTTTTGACTCGCCACGTCTTCATCGCTCGGCATTAGGGGTTGCTGAGTGGATGTTTGCTTACGGCGACATCACCAGTGCACTTAAAGCACTAACCATTGCCGAGGAAACCCTTGAAAACAAAGCCGTTGATGTGGCAGCACGTATACATCTCGTTCGCGTTTGGTGGTTAATGCGCACCTATCAGCCGATGCAAGCGAAGGAGGTCTCTCTTGCTGCACATCATCTATATCCCAATATCTCGGCAGAGCTGCGTCTGCGCCTTGCATACGCTGACCTTGTCGTCCACAAGCAGCTGAATGCCCGCGGGCGTGCCGAATCGGCAGCGCGCTTTGTTGATGCGGCACTGTCATTTGGAGATGTCCTGCTTGCGCAGTGGGGGATGGAAGAAATCGCCCTAATAGATGCAAATACACCAATTTTGCAGCAGGAGCGGTACACTCGTCTGGTTCAAACGGACCCACAGGAAGCCACAGGTCGCGTTATGGTTCGTCTGGGCGTGCTTGATACGCTGCTCGGACACCCGCGTACGGCCGCAAGACTTCTGAGCGAAGGCAAAGATGTCTGTAGCGGTGAACGCGACATAAATGGTGTCAAGTGGGCAGAAAAATGGCAGTCCTATGCCGCTACGTTGCGAAAGGAAGGACGCCAGCTAGTCGGTATTTGGGAAGACTGAGCGTTTTATGCCTCTCAAAAACATATTACTCAAGCGGGAACATACGCTCCTGCGGTCAGTGCTTGACCACTCGATGGATGCCATCATCGCCATCGACGGCGATAGCACCGTTATCGAGTTCAATCGCTCTGCAGAGGAAATGTTTGGATGGTCCAGGGCTGATGCCGTTGGACAGCGCCTTGAACACCTAATCATTCCGGAACAGTTTCGGAAGGACCATGCAGCGGGGATGTCCCATTTGCGTGGGACCGGTGAAGGGCCAATCTTTGGTAAGCGTCTCGAACTTCTGGCTCAAAACAGCTCTGGTGTCGTTTTTCCTGTCGAGCTGACAGTGAGTGCTGTGGATGGCGATACCATTTACGTAGCATCCATTCGCAATCTCACGGATCGCAACAACGCGCAGCAGTTGATTGAGCGCTCTGATCGCCTATTTCGGGCTATCTCCACTGCAAGTCAGCAGTATATTCGCGAAGGCAATGTTGATGAGACATTTGAAATTGTCCTCAACGAAGTCCTTGATATAACCAACTCTGAATACGGCTTCGTCAGTGAAGTGCTTTATGAACCAACCGGGGAGCCCTATATTCGAACGTATGCCCTCACGAATATAGCGTGGAATGACGAAATGCGGGCCATCTACGATGCGATGGCCCCAAACCTTGAGTTCAAAAACCTCAGTACCCTGTTTGGTGCGGTCCTGACCACAGGCGATGTCATTATTGCCAATGACCCGTCTACAGATCCGCGAAGGGGTGGTCTCCCTCCCGGACACCCACCGCTCGACCGATTCTGTGGTCTCCCGATTCATCACAGTGGCGAACTCGTCGGCATGATTGGGCTTTCCAATCGCCCACAAGGCTACGACACAAAGCTCGTCGAGTTCCTTGAGCCGTTTCTCGCTGCCTGTGGAAACATCATCGTGACGTGGCGCGCGGACAAGGCGCGAGAGCAGGCCGAGGCAGAGCGGAAGGCAGCACACGATGCTCTGGAACAATCGCGCCGTCGGGAAGCCGAAATCAGTGCCGGGATCCAGAACAGCTTGCTGTTACGTCGCCGGCCGGTCCTGACTCCGCATGGCATGGATGTCGGTGTTTGCATTATGGGGTTCACCGCTGTTACCGGTGACTACTGTGACTTTGTGACATTCAATGACCGCTTTGACATCATTGTTGGGGATGTCATGGGCAAGGGTGTCACTGCGGCGATGGTTGGGTCGGCTGTAAAGGGCCAGCTGCACCGTGTTGTAAGGCGTTTACAGGAACGGACAATGCTGTTCGGCAGACATCCTGAACCCCAGGAAATTGTCGGTGCTTTGCAGTCTGTTCTAACACCACAGCTGATGACACTCGATAGCTTTGTGACGCTGACATACACGGCATTTGAGCGCAGGGATGGCGCTGATTCTGTCACCGATATTACGATTGTGGATGCTGGACATACCCCTATTTTGCGTATCCGGGATGGAAACAAGGCTTATTGGCTCTCTGGAGAAAATGTGCCGCTTGGCTTGGCCGACCGTGAGTTTTACTTGCAGAACAGCTACCGTGTTGAACCGGGAGATCTCTATATCTTCTTCTCTGATGGCGTAACAGAGGCCGCAAATCAGGAGGATGTGCCGTTTGGCAAAGACCGCGTTGAACGAAAAGCGATTCAACTCGCTGGTACGCAGGCGGATTCGGAAGCGATTGCCAGCAACCTGGCATCCGAGGTAATGGCTTGGACGGGTGGGCGGATCGATGATGACATCACGATTGTTGTCGTGAAAATCGATGAGGCTCCCAGCTGTATTGTGGTTCGCAAAGAACGGGTGTTCCGTGAGTTTGCCGTTGACACATCAGAGCGGAACAACTTCGCTGACTTCATCGACAGCTACCTTGACGATGTGCCGGGTGTCTCGGAATATGATCGGCATGCGGTGATTATTGGCGTTACAGAAGCCATCAATAACATCGTTGAACACGGGCTTCTCTTCCATACGAATCAGCGAATTCAATTGGAAATTGAAGTCCGGATGACCGATATAGAAATTGTGATTTGCGACCGGGGCAGGGAGTATACAGAGCCTGCCACCGTTGAGCTGGACTTAGGGGCAAGCAGGGATCGCGGTTACGGTTGGATGATTTTGCGGAAGTGTTTCCAGACGGTGACATTGGTGAGAAATCCGCTTGGCTACAATGTCCTTACATTGCAACGCAAGACCGGGCAGGAGACCAAGGCGGTTACTGAAGGTGTTTGACTGTCGAATTTTGGGAATATAGGTAACAGAATGAAACTGATTTCACAGGATTGCGGTCCACGTATTCGTTCCGTTGTAATCGCTGGGAGCGATGCAGCAGACGTTACTTTGCGCCTCGATTTGAGTACAGTTCCGTTGTTCAAACAGCAGATTGCCGCGGCGATAGGGGAAGCGGAAAACGTTATCCTGGACCTCTCAAATGTTGCATTCGTCGATTCCAGCGGCCTTGGGGCAATTTTGTCCTGCGTAAGAGACCTCACCGCCAGCGGTGGAGACCTGAAAATTTGCTCGGTTCAACAGCGCGTGATGGTTATGTTTGACCTGGTGCGTCTGCCAAAGATTATTGGTATCCACAAAGATGTGGATGCAGCAATCAGCGCATTCGCTGGCTAAGGTTTAGCCTCTGACCACCTTCCCAAAAATTCATGGCTCTTGCACACAGTAAGTTAGTTAGCTTTTGTTCCTCTTGGCGCGCAGTGTACATTTCACGCGACAATCATCAGACAAACAAAAAACCACTCAATTACAACTGAGTGGTTTCATATAGCCCGTAGGGGATTCGAACCCCTGATCTCCTCCGTGAGAGGGAGGCATCCTGGGCCACTAGACGAACGGGCCGTGGCAGGTCACAGTCTATCACCCATCATTGATGACTGACAAACGAAGTCGATCTCGTCAATGCTTACGCAGGTAGTTGAGCCGCAAATGGCATGTTCAACGCATACGGCTTGGCAATCCGATTTGCGTTATGGTAACGAGATTCCATGAGCAGCACATTGATCACCGGGGTCGATGCATATGGTCTCGACAGGACACCCAAGGCATCGGATTTTTTCGATGAGGGTGTGCTTGTCTTTCGGGATGTCCTCCTCCCAGAGCAGGGGCAAGCGCTCACCCTCGCTGCTGAGCCTGTGATGAAAGCCTGGATGGAACATGATCCCCAAACGGGACGTGCTCCCAACCCCAGGCAAAATGGCTATATCACTCATTTTCTGGACCACCCAGCTCTGCTGTCCACGAATGGTCTTCGGGCAACCCTGGATGACTACTTACAGGACCCGGATGTCGTTCGTATTATTAAGGAAATTCTCGGACCATCGGCATACCTCCGCGAAGTTACCTTTCGCTTCAATCCATCCGGGCAAAACCGTAATGGTAACTGGCATCGGGATACGCAATCTATTACCGGAACGGATGAAGAAGAGCAGGTGATGATCGAGAAGTATGCCAAGAATCCGCCTTATGTGGTCGCTGAATACACGCTGACCATCAGCACGGAAACCGATCTGTGTCCCGGAAGTCACCTCCGCTGGGATGATGAAGACGAGCACGATATTCGCCTCGCTGATCATGGGCGCCGCGGAGAGCAGTATGTTCCATTGACCGCAGTAAGGCCCTATCTGTCGAGTGGGGATGTGATGATTTACCATCCCTTCATCATTCATCGGACACGGCGCGCCGCTGACCGAAAGCAAAGGCTGATACTTGGCGTCTGGACAACGCCAGAGCGTGAGGCAGAGTTCGGTGGTGTTCTGCCAGTGGTTGGGTAATGTGCTCTCCTGGATACAGCCGCAAATAGCCTTACATTCTTATTCACACGACGATCACACTTCGTCTGTAGTCTATGTGGAAGCCTTGTCGCTAAGCCCGTTTTTTGACTTTCCACAACAGCAGATGTAGCTGTGCGAAAAGGCTGACAATGGTTCGCTGGTGATGTTTCAAACGCGCGTATCTCCGGTCACCTGTATCACGCGTCCAATCAAAATTCTCAAAATGCTGCCACTTGCGAGGTGCATCCGGGCCTTCAATTGCGATTCGCCAACCATCGCAATTCAGCTGCTCAAGCCACAGCCCACCTTGATCCCAGACTTCGAGAGTCCCAGCTGGCCCATTTCCACGCTTCGAAAACGAAAAATCACACCGCCTGTCAATAACGGCTTCGCGGCGGGAAGCCCACATCCACGTCGAAAGCCCAAACGTGAGGTCCACGTGCTCTCCGCCGGGCTCCACCGTGTTCAGGCGAACGGGGAACGCTTCCCCGCAAACGCAGCCGATTGTCTTGTCCATCAACAGCGGTTGAATAAGGTCTTCAAGCCATCCCTGGCCGACGAAGTGCAAGTCATCATGGGTGACAACAAAGTAGTCGGTTTCAACATGCTGGCAAATCCATTCGTACCACTCGGGTTGCGTTCTTGGCGCAGCCAAAACGGAAATTCTGGGATCGGAAACTTTTTCTGCGACCTTCTGAGCAGAATGCACTTGACCACAATCCAACACGACGATTCGTAGGTTTGGATACTTGGTTTTCGCAACGCCGGTTACCAACGTGTGAAGCAACGGTCCCGGCAAGTCGCGGGTCGTCACAAACCAAGTCACCTCAGGGGTAGCGTCCAGAATTGACGGGGTAAGCCCGGCTCGCCGGCCAATCAGGCGTGCACGGATGTATCGCACAAGAAAGCTGAGCGTCCCACGAATCACCACAGCTGCATCAAACCACATCCATAATGTCACATCCGGAATTGCCGGGATTTACAGAACCACTTGGTAGAATGAAAGCAACGTCTGGATACACTTCGTATCCACCAGAACCGAGTGAATTTGATGGCCAACAACCCATTTGGAACCCTTCGATCGTTTACGTATGGCTCCGGTAAGTCCGGGACCTACCACTCCCTGCCTGCTCTTGAAGAAGCTGGTATTGGACCCGTCTCAAAGCTCCCTGTCTCAATCCGGATTGTTCTTGAGTCGGTTCTCCGTAACTGCGATGGCAAGCGCGTTGCCGAAGCCGATGTCCATACGCTGGCTAACTGGGGCGCCACAGCAGAGCGCACGGATGAAGTTCCATTTGTCGTTGCACGCGTTGTATTGCAGGACTTTACCGGTGTGCCTCTTCTCGTAGATATGGCTGCGATGCGAAGTGCAGTGGACAAGCTCGGCAAAAACGCAGGCATTATTGAACCACTTGTTCCCGTTGACCTCGTTGTGGACCACTCAGTGCAAGTCGATGTCTCAGAGCGCCCGGAAGCCCTCCGCCGCAACATGGAAATCGAATTCGAGCGCAATACACAACGCTATCAGTTCATGAAGTGGGGAATGCAAGCATTCGACACTTTCAGTGTCGTCCCACCAGGCGTTGGAATCGTTCATCAGGTAAACCTCGAGTACCTCGCCAAGGGCGTGCTCTCGACCGAAGATGGCCTGTTCTACCCGGACACCCTGGTTGGAACCGACTCCCACACAACCATGATCAATGGCATCGGAATTGTTGGCTGGGGCGTTGGTGGAATTGAAGCCGAGGCCGGGATGCTGGGGCAGCCCGTATACTTCCTCACCCCCGATGTGGTCGGCGTGAACCTCACGGGATCCCTAAAGCCCGGTGTCACCGCAACAGATCTCGTTCTCACCATCACGGAAATGCTCCGCAAGGCCAAGGTCGTTGGTAAGTTCGTAGAGTTCCACGGCACTGGTGCTGCCAGCCTCTCGCTCACCGACCGCGCAACGATCGCGAACATGGCCCCTGAATATGGCGCGACTATGGGCTTCTTCCCTGTCGATGAAGAATGCTGCCGCTACCTGACCAACACCGGACGTACGGATGAGCAGGTGGATGCTTTCCGCCAGTACTACAAGGCACAGGGGATGTTTGGTATTCCTGACGCTGGCACAATTGAGTACTCGCAGGTCCTCAACCTTGACCTCTCGACCGTAGTGCCAAGCGTTGCCGGACCTAAGCGTCCACAGGATCGCATCGAGCTCACCGCTGTGAAGTCTGCATTCACAACGATGCTCACCGACCCTGCAGCCTATAACAAGCCATCCCTTTCCGGGGCGGCAACCATCCTCCCGATGGCCGATTCCGTCGCTGCAGAAGTTGATCGCTCCCTTGAGGCTGCGACCATCGCCGATGGCGACATTGTCATCGCAGCAATCACCAGCTGTACAAACACCTCGAACCCATCCGTGATGCTCGCGGCTGGTCTCGTTGCCAAGAAGGCTGTTGAGCGCGGACTGAGTATTCGTGAGACCGTCAAGACAAGCCTTGGCCCAGGTTCCCGTGTTGTCACCGCTTACCTCGAGAACACTGGTCTGCAAACCTGCCTCGACCAGCTTGGCTTCCAAACCGTTGGATATGGCTGTACGACCTGTATCGGTAACTCCGGACCACTGCACCCAGCCATTGAGAAGGCTATCGTCGACAACCAGGTTGTGGCAGTGTCCGTTCTCTCCGGAAACCGTAACTTTGAAGCCCGTGTACATGCAAATGTCAAGGCAAACTTCCTGATGTCGCCTCCACTGGTCGTCGCATACGCTCTCGCCGGGTCCGTAAATGTCGATATCACCTCTGAGCCTATCGGCACTGGTTCGGATGGAACGCCTGTATACCTTGCTGACATTTGGCCAACGGATGAAGAAGTCGCGTCGCTCATTCACACCGCATCCGATCCTGCCGTCTACCGTGAGCTCTACGGAGACCTTGGTGACCAGAATCCGCTGTGGAAGAACATCCCAAGCCCGGATGGAACGGTCTACGCATGGGATGAAGCATCCACGTATATCCAGCATCCACCTTACTTCGATGGCTTTACCATGCAATCCGGTACCGCAGCCGATGTGGTTGGTGCAAGGGCGATGGCAATCTTTGGCGACTCAGTCACCACGGACCATATCTCCCCTGCTGGAGCAATCAAGGCATCCAGTCCGGCTGGCCGCTACCTCCAGGCACAAGGTGTTCCTGTCAGCGAGTTCAACTCCTACGGTTCACGCCGTGGAAATGACCGTGTCATGACACGTGGTACATTCGCCAATGTTCGCATCAAAAACCTCATGGTTCCCGGTGTCGAAGGCGGTGTGACCGTACATCAGCCAAGTGGTCAGCAAATGGACATCTATGATGCCTGCATGCAGTACCAAAGCGAAGGCGTCGGCCTGATGGTCTTTGCAGGACACGAGTACGGAACGGGTTCGAGCCGCGACTGGGCAGCAAAGGGAACCAGCCTGCTGGGTGTCAAGGCCGTCGTCGCACAGAGCTTTGAGCGTATTCACCGCTCAAATCTCGTCGGTATGGGCGTCCTGCCATTGCAGTTCAAGGACGGCGAAAGCGCACAAACCCTTGGAATCACGGGAACTGAATCCTACGATCTCGTCGGGATTGCCGGTGGAATCACACCGCGGATGGATGTCACATTGCGGATCAACCGCGCGGATGGCACCACATCCGAGCATGCATTGACGCTGCGGATCGATACCCCGATCGAAGTCGAGTACTACCTCCACGGAGGCATCCTTCCCTACGTTCTCCGCCAGCTCGTTGCAAAGGCATAAGGTAATCAAGTGAGTGAGCAGCTTCCTGTCATCGACAGCGCGGATGGAACCACCGCAACCACAAAGGTCCATCGACGGATTCCTGAGTGGCTGACCATTAAGGTGCCGCGCTCACGGGACACACATCGGGTCGAAGACCTGATGCGTACCGGGAGGCTGGTCACTGTCTGCGAAGAAGCACGCTGCCCTAACCTCGGCGAATGCTGGACCAAGGGCACAGCCACCTTCATGGTGATGGGGGATACCTGCACGCGCTCCTGCCGGTTTTGCGCTGTCAAAACCGGTCGGGGGGCTCCGCTTGAAGCCGATGAGCCTGCCCGCGTCGCAGATGCAGCAGCTGACCTCGGTCTGAAGCACGTTGTAGTTACAAGCGTAAATCGCGATGACATCTACGATGGCGGAGCAAGCCACATCGCCGCCGTCATCGAAGCTCTGCGCGTAAAGTGCCCCGACTCCAGCGTCGAAGTACTTACGCCCGACTTCCGTGGACGTCGCTTTGCCATCGAAATCGTGTGTAATGCACACCCGGATGTCTTTAACCACAACACGGAGACCGTTCCACGCCTCTATCGAACTGTTCGGCCACAGGCCAAATATGTCCGCTCTATCGACTTCCTCCGGACCGTCAAGGAAATCGCTCCAACCATCTACACAAAATCCGGCATCATGCTCGGACTTGGGGAAACAAAGGATGAAGTGATCGAAGTCCTACGGGACTGGAAGGATGCCGGCGTCGATGTGGTAACCCTCGGGCAATACCTAAAGCCTGGGAAGGGCTACCTTGATGTCGTCGAGTACATTCACCCGACCGTCTTCGATGAGTACAAAGCAATCGCGCAGGAAATGGGCTTTGCCTATGTAGCATCCGGGCCGTTTGTACGCTCCTCGTACAATGCCATCGACTTTGCCAATCAGGTGCGTGACACACACGAAGCCAGACCGGCAACACCTGGCAAGCGCAGACTTGACCTGCCACTTGCGGTGGTCTAAGGAAACCGTTTGAACCTGAGCCCAATGCGCAAGCTGGAGCTTCCACTGGGCTACCGCCTGCTTGCTTTCCTAATCATGGTGCTGCCCCCGTGCTTTTTTGCACTGTGGGCCGGCACCATTTTTGTCAGACGAACGGATCAACATCTGGAGCGCGGAGCAGCCATTGTCTCCGCGGAGCTCACGCGGTCGATGAAGCGCCCCGTGTCGATTGGAAAGCTTAATGTATCCCTGGACCTTGCGTTCAAACTCGCAACGCAAGGGACGCTTCCCGCGGGCGGCTTTGGAATCGATGCACGGGATATACGTATCGGTACATTGCCATCAGAAGCCAGAATTCATGGCGGAAATGTACTGGCATCGGTGCCAAAAGCCCAAATCCAGCTGACACGCCTCAAACCCGTCAGCATGGTCGTCACGCTTCAGAAGCCAACGCTTGTTCTCGCAAGGCGCCCGGATGGCCAGTTTTTCATCGCAGACCTATTCAAGACGAAGCCGATGCAAGTGGATGACGAGTCTAAACCGCTTGACATTCGTGTTGATGTAAATGATGCATCCGTAAGCCTTCGGGATTATTCACTGGCTGGACATGCAATCATTCCACGCGTGACCGAACTGTTTCACGTAAATGGAAATGTTGATGCCGGAGGGCTGCTAGCAACACGTGGACGATTCTCTGGAGAGGCGCGCCATGCATCCCGGGATGGCTATACCGTCGGACGGGACATCGGCATTGGACTGGTCATTGATCACCCTGTCATCGGGCGTGCGCAAACAACACGCGTTCACATCACCGGACGGGATGCACTGATCGACTATTGGGTCCCAATTGCTGCTCTGCCGAAGAAAGCAATTCGTATTGCCGGAGGACGCGGCGAAGCAGACATCAATGTATTGGCTACCGGTTCAGAGGTTTCGCTCTCTGGAGACATTCGTGTCACGGGCACAAGCCTGCGGCTTCCAGAAACGAAAATTCCGGATGCCACAAACATCGATGCCACCATAAACCTTCGCGGATCATCCGTAGCATTTTCGGGCAGGGCTGGAATTTCCGGGTTGCCGGTTCAGCTCAATGGTGCAGTTGACCTGACAGGAGACACATCCGGAGCACTGATCGTCAGTGCAGAGCGTTGCACCACACGTAAAGCTGCAGAGCTCCTAAAAATCCCAACCGCGTCTGTTCGAGGTATCGACCTGGGCGATGCCACCCTCAAGCGGGCGTTGATTGAGTGGAAGGGCACTGCATTTACTGTCGATGCGGACGCATCTTTGCGTGGAATCCGGACGAAGGCACTCAAAGCACCTATCAACCTAACAGCCCGTGTGCGTGTAAGTGAAAGAAATGCGTTCGTGGTCGGAGTCGCAGATGCCGGACGCATTCGCATGCCTGTGGATGCAACCATTGACCTCAAAAGCGGTCTCAGTCGCTTTCATTACTCTGGAAAGCGCGTGACGCTTAGAGATGTTCAGGATGCTGTTAACGGTAGGACTGAGGATGTTGGATTTGACATCGAAGCGGATATTCAGGGAGATGGCACATACGACCCAACGAAAACGAAGACCATCACAAGCCGTGGGCTTGTAAGTGGAACGGCACGCTCTGGATTGACCGGGGCGGAGGCAACATTTCAAGCCGATCTAGCCGCCGATACGGAACGTTTGAGTATTTCTCAGGGGAACATCCTTGCTTCTGGAGGAATGGCTAAACTCACCGGCATGCTTTCCTACGCAGGCGACATCGCCCTTGAAGGGACCTTTGCCGGGATAGATCTGGCAACCAGCGGGCTTATTGTCGGTATACCGTTTGACAATGGCAGCGCAAGTGGTCGGATCTCCATTGATGGATCGCTTTCAAAACCCATTATCAATCTTGGTGACCTCGTTGTCCTAAACCCACGCGTGATTGCTGAGAATCGGATCCTACAGGCGGATGCACTGCGCTGCGAGGAGGTTCGCTGGGTTACGGAAGCCTCCGGCGGTCTGGCTATCGACCTCCTAAAACCGCTGTATGTGTCGTGGCTTCCAGCCGATGTCATCGTAACCGGGCGTATTCGCGGCCGTACGGATGCTCCGCAGTTTGATGTTTCCATTTCAGGGAAGCACGTCGACATCGCGCGTCTTGTCCCGATGATTCGCGGGGACTTAATGCCATGGGCGATGGATATTCTGCACGATAGTGGAGATTATCAGGCAGTCAGTAAGGCCTTTGGGTGGCGTGAATCAGACTGGGATGTCACGGGTGATGTTGGTGAACTTACGGCGCGCGTCAGTGGCACTGCAGATCAGCTTCGCATCGCAGGAAGCGTACAGCTTGAGGCAATCGGTTTCGGAGATTACCGCATTGGCAGTGCATCTACGCAGTTCCTCTGGCAAAACCAGACATTGGCACTCTCTAATATCGCAGCAAATGTTGAAGCGGGGAGAGTTACCGGTGATGTCAGTATTGCGAATGATGGCAACATCACAGGACTGTTGGCGACAGACAGTTTGAACATTGGTATTTTGGCAAACCGTATCAATCAAAATGCTGCGGTTGGCGGTGGTGTCTCCGCGCGAATAGGAATTTCTGGAACGCTTCAGAATCCGATGTTGACCGGTCAGCTTCAGGTACGCGAGGCGCTGCAATATGGTGCCAGCAGGTGGATGCCCGGTAAGCCATTTGGTATTTCTGCCACGCGCGTGAGTGCGGCCGATGGACCTTATGGCTGGGATGTGCATCTTACTCCATTGATGGCATCGGATTATGGTGCGGAGTGGTCTATCTCCAAACTTGATTGGATCGGGGGCGAGCGTACACTACAGATTTCGGCTGCGGTGAATGGTTTGACCATTGAAGAGCTGCGGTCACTCGGTAAGATCTTGCCGGTTACCGACTTTACACCTGCTGGATGGACCGAAAGGATTCCTGAAAACCTCAGTGCTGATATCTCCACATCGGCAGATATAACACTCCGTCATGATGGCGAACGGTGGATTGACCCAACGGTTTCCGTTAGTGCAGTTGGAAATGCTCCGGCACTGGGACTTGCCAAATTTGATCGCTTGACATTGGATGCAACGCTTGCGAACCGGGTTTGGACAATTGAAAACGCATCCCTTGATTCCAAAGAGTCTGAAATTTCGGGTCGCGGGACGCTAAGGTTACCGGAAGGCTCGTCGGATAAGAGCTACGGGATGGATCTGGTTTTTGAATCCATCCAGCCATCCATGGATTTGTTCAAACCATTCATCGGAGATGTTCCGCTGGTTGGAAAGTGGGATACCGTCACGATAGTTGCCAAGGGGACGACCGATCGGCCACAGATACAGGGCACAATCGACGGAAATGACTTGTCGTGGCAAACATCATCCAAGGAATTGATCAAGTTGGATGTTGTCCGTGTCAACGCCCGCCTTGAAACGAACGCCGCGGGAGATCTGTATCTCTACATCGATAATGCCTTGGCAAAGCATATTGATGAGGCGATTACTCTGACTGCCGGTGTTCCAATCAGCCTCGATGCGATGCGTATTCTTCCGGACAAGCCTATTCAGGCGCTGCAAATGTCGGCATCCAAGGTGCAGTTGAAAACGGTAGCGGATGCACTTCAGTGGAAGTCTGTGGACATTTCGGGAGAGCTTAATGGTTCCGTGACAGTCACCGGCTCTCTCAATAAGCCATCACTCGGTGGGGATGTAGCCTTAACCGATATAAGTGCAGCATTGACATCCCAAACAAGCAAACGGCAAATGCTGAGTGCGATGAAGTCGGGTAATCTGGCAGTTTCACTCAGTGGGAACACGGCTAACGTTACTCGAGGAGAAATTCTCCTGGCATCCCCGCCATCGCAGCCCAGGGTTTCCGGTGGTACTGCCAAGCTCGAAGGAAGCGTCCGCCTCGATAATCTGGAAGACTTCACACGGCTGTTTCAAAAGGCTGAGACGAACCAGCCCGTGGCACGCCTCCGCGGACAATATGACCTCAAAATCAAGGCAGATTCACTGCGGCCGGAAGTCAACAATCTTACATCCTGGCTCGAGGTCAAAGATATAAAGGGCGCGCTTGGTCTCGGAGAGGCATTGGGCGCTCAGATAGACGGAACTATCCTTGTAACGGGTGGGCTTCTGAATCCGGTTTTCGCGACAGCTGACAATGCGCCGCTACAGGTCCGGGATGCGATTTTCCGTGTACCCCGACCCAGCGTGCTGGCATCGAATCCAAAAGGCATGACGGTAACTCCGCAATGGAATCTTGGGATCAAGCTTGTAACGGATGCCAGAGCAATCCTGTTTGCCAGTGCCACAACGGGCCTGGAGCTGCGCGGTCGTGGAGATGTCACCGTTGGTGGCAATTTGGTTGATACGACTGTGGTCGCGAACCTGATTACGACGGGTGGGCAGCTGCGGTATCCGCTTGCCCGCCTGGATGTCAATCGTGGCGGTGAAGTATTGGTCAATTGGTCTAAGCTCAAGTCAACGGCAACATTGGCAGGAGTTGTAGCCGAGGGGCGAATCACAGGTATCGCAGACAGTAACGGGACACGTGCCGTTGATTCCAGATTCGCAAACCCGGTCCTTGCAAACACCGGCGCGTCCACATCACAGACGTACCGCGTACTGGCAAAGCTGACCGGCGTCGTTGATATCGGTGCAGTCGGAGGCACGGAGATTCTTCAGTTGCTTTCGCTTGATGCAGAGCCGAGTCTGACCCGAAATCAAATCGTAGACTTGCTTGGGGCGAGGCGTCAGTTTGACCTCATTGCCAGTGGCGATACGGATCAGGCGGTTCGCGAGTTCGGTAACCGCATCTTCGAGACTGGTCTTGTCCCAAGCGTCTTTGCTCCGATCACCAACAGCGTGCGTGATTCGCTCGGTCTTGATGCGCTTGACGTCACGTATGGCACAGATGGTCTGGCAACATTTAGGGTAGTACGTCGCTTTGAGGAGCCATTTGACAAGTTCAGTGTTGACCTCACACGTAGCCTCTCGACCCGGAACCAGGCCGGGCGACAGCTTCCCTACAGCTACGGCGTGAATTATGAGCTGTTTACATTTCGGACACGTGGCCGATACCAGCCACGATTTCTCCTTGGAGCAGCACAAACCAACACCCAGCGAGACACACTGTTTTTCATCCGCGGAACGGTTAACTATTGATGTCACTGACATCCGGATTTGCCATAGCCGGCTACTATGTGAATTGCCACGAAACCATTCGGTTTCAGAAACGTCCAAGGTAGTGAAACATTGGACGACCAGAACGCTGCACCGGAGCAATATCCGGAACGCTATCCTTTCTGGGGGGCCGAGGCGCGAAAGCGGAGGGCCTTTGAAGCGGCATACCGTACGCATGAGGTCAGGATTTACAACTTTATCCTCCGGATGGTTGGAAACCCTGACGATGCAGCGGACATTATGCAGGAGACATTTGTCAATGCATGGCGCTCTTGGGGGAAGTTTAGAGGGGAATCTCAGGTCTTCACATGGCTCTACCAGATTGCATACAACAATGTGAAGAATTGGTACAAGGTTCGCGACCGGCGGCGAGGAAGAGAGTCGTTTAGTCTGGATGCGCCCGTTGGTACTGATGATGATGAGAGTATGGCCCGGGATGTTGCGGACTGGTCTGCACTTCCTGATCGGCTTTTTTTGGATAAGGAACTTGATACGCTTGTGCGGGATGCAGTGGATGCATTGACACCAGAGTATCGGGACGTTTTTGTGCTTTCAGTATGGGAGAATATGTCCTATGAGGAAGTGGCACAAGTAAGCGGCCTGACGGTGCCGGCTGTAAAAACACGACTGCACCGCGCGCGGCTAAAGATCAAGCTGAGGCTTGACCCGTATATCGCGGGATTGGGAAAACAGGACAAGTGATGTCATGGGACATCATTAAAGGATGCATATGGTACGACGGCTGGCAATTTCGAGTGCACTAATTGCGCTGGCGACGCCTGGGTTCACCCAGGACACTCGTCCGATCGCAGATATTGTCATCACTGGATTGGTGCGGACGAATGATGAGTCGGCGCGTCTGGTAATCCGCAATGCCGGTGTGCGTGAAGGGCAGCCGTTTTCAAACGATGCTTTCACCAAGGCACGTGCTGCTCTACGGGAGAAAGGTCTCTACGCGGAAGTCTATGCTCGGACCGAAGACACGCTAGATCGCAAGATCAAGGTCATCTTCGAAATCATCGAGAACCCGGTGATTGGAAACATCGTCTTCTCCGGAAACCGCTCAATCCCGAATGCAAAGCTGCTTCCACTAATGCAGACGAAGCCGGGCGACGTCCTGAATACTAAAACGCTGGCAGACGACATCACCAAAGTTCGACGCTACTACGACGAGCAAGGCTTTAATATCGTCGTCACCGAGAGCTATCAGTTCGACCCAAAGACGGGAACGCTGACTGTGCCGTTGCTGGAGACCGTGATCGAGTCCATTGCGATTACGGGGCTCACCAAGACAAAGGACTTTGTCGTTCGCCGCGAGCTAAGCTCAAAGCCAGGCGACCCGTTGAACTTTAAGCTCCTGAATGATGACCTGACGCGCCTTTTGGCACTCAATATTTTCCAATCGCCCCGCTTTGAAAACCCGGAGGTCGGATCTGAAGTTGGTAAGGTGAAGGTTACCTTCACGATGCCTGAGCAACGGACCGCGCAGGCTGGAATATCGCTTGGATATACGGCGCAACAACGCCTGTTTGGAACGCTCAACTTCGATGAGCAAAACCTGCAGGGGAAGGGCCGTGGCCTGAACCTTGCGTGGACGATTTCCGGTGGAGTTGCACAAAACTCCTATGAGCTTGGGTTTACGGAGCCGTGGTTTGACAAACAGAACACCAGCCTATCAGCAAGCCTTTATAACCGCCTGAACTTCCGCTTCAACCGGATCATGACCGGTTCTCTCACCCAGGGTCTGACGAACAATCAGTACTTTGAGCAACGCGAAGGTGCATCCGCCCGCTTGTCGCGCCCGTTGACTGCGGACCGATTTACACGCGCCTTTGTTTCCGCGCGAACGGAGCAAATTCAGGCGAATAACCTGCAGGTGAATTACGAGACGCTCACAAATGACCAGATTCAGAACCTCCGTGGAGCATTGATTCAAAATGGTGATGTCTCGGCTCTCACGTTTGGATTGACATCCAATCGTGTCGACAACCCACAGGATCCTTCCAAAGGCTTCTTCTTCAGTCCGAGTATCGAAGTTGGTTCGAGTGGCTTTAACTTTCAGAAGCCACGCCTGAACCCGGACTATGTAAGCGCCACGGCGACCCCGAACATCCCACGTGTTTTGATCGATACACGGTCTCAAAACGGAGCATTTTCAAAGCTGATTCTCGATGTTCGTAAGTACACAAACCTCGAAAAGCCACGTCAGAACTTGACCGATACCCGGAAAATTCTGGCATCCCGCCTGTTGATCGGTGTAGCCACCGGTAATATCTCGTTTTCCGAACAATTCTTCATGGGTGGACCAGACAACCTTCGCGGTTACTTCAATGACCGATTTTGGGGAAACCGTACATTTTTGTTCTCGAATGAGCTTCGCATACCATTTGGGAAAGACAACCCGCTTGGCGGTGTGGTGTTCGCGGATGTCGGTGATGCGTGGAACGCGATGGACGTGAACCGCGAAAATATCCCAGGCTTTGATCAGCACTCACAGTTCAAGCCACAGTGGGGATTTGGCTTCGGTCTTCGCATCACTATCGGAGGAATCGGTAAGATTCGCCTTGACTACGGATTTGATCAGAAGGGCACCGGTAGGAGCCACTTCTCCATTGGACAAACTTTCTAGGGATTGGTATTAGGAATCATGAACCTCGCAGGCTACAAAACCACCGCTCGTCTTTTCGGTGCATTGCTTCTCGCAACCGGCACCATCATCAGCTCACAGCAGGCATCCCATGCACAGGCCCAGCAGTTTGGCATCGTGAACTTTCGCCGCTGTGCACAGGAATCCAAGATGAAGGCTGAACTGGATGCCAAATTTGCGGACATTTCCAAACAGCTGTTGTCAGTGTTTCAAAAGATGAAAGATGCCAATGCTGTGTTTCTCGATGCCAACGAAATCAAGGAGTTGGCTGCGTTGTACGAGAAGCCTCAGCCATCCGATGCCGACAAGAAACGAATTGAGGCATTAGTCGGAAAGGCAGATCTTAAACAGGGTGCAGCCAAGCGCCTCGACCAGACTGTCAACCCCACCGCTGAGCAAAAGCAGGAGCTGCAAAAACTTGCACAGGCGCAACAGGATGGCGCGGCAATCCTTCAGGCGGTTGGGGATGATTTCCAGAAGCGTGTGGATGCCAAGGCTGCTGAACTTGAAGAGCAGCTGGCGGTAAAGGTCCGTGAGGTTGTGGCGCAGGTTGCAAAGGAAAAGAATCTGGCTCTTGTGTTCGACTCGGGACTTGTTATTTACGCATCCCTGGATATCACGGCGGATGTTCTTAAAGTCTTACAAAAGTAAGCTGCTTGCGGCATGCATTTGTGCACTGTCCGCCGCTGCATGTAAATCGACACCGGATGCCTCAGGCATCCGGGTCTTTGTCGATTTAGACAGCCTTCTCTCAACATTACAGCCTGCGGTGAATCGCTCCGTAACGCTTAGCCTGCCACCTTCCGGAAAAGTCAAACACGAAGACACCCTGTCTGCCATATCATCCACCAGCTGGGACAACCGTACATCCGCTCTTGCAAATGAACTCGCCGCCTCACGTGTCATTCTCGAAAAATCCGGTGTGGATGGCCTTAGTCGGGTACGTCAGGAGGCAGAAACAGCGCGGCAAACGACCCTTAAGACGCTTCGGACGCGGATAGAAGTTGAAGAACGCCAACAGCTTGCCCTCGAGGAAGCGGCCTTTGTAACAAAGGCACAGACGACAACAATTCCTGCCTATATCTCGGATGGCGCCATCGGCTTGCTGCAGGTCGCGATCGCGAGTGAAACAGCTGTCCTTGCCGACCAGACGGTTCCTGAACTACCGGCCGATGTGGCAGCATCCGAGAGAAAACGCTTTCAAGGGACGACCGCGCATGTCGAGAAGGCACCGGATGGCACCTTAAAGGTTATCGTTGTGTATCCGAAAGGAGAAAAGCCAACCTATCTGCGTAGCCGTGCGGAAATCGTTCGGGATGCTTTGCAAAAAGAAATGCAAAGACTTGCGACTATTCGTGATGATCAGTTGTCTAAAGTCGTGGAAGGACAGACTTCAGCGATGAATGCTGTTCGGGAAACTGCCGCGACGCGCCTTCGGCAACGGTTGGATTCTGCGGAATCCGCTGTGCCGGTAGACGTGAAATCAGCAGTAAGGCAGCAGGAAGTCGGTGATGTGGTTGAGAGAATCCTCTCATCTGCCGATACTGCAATGGGGGATGTTGGTTCGTCCAAACCGGTGCTTCGGCATCGGACATCGGCAATGGCGCCAGGACAATCGCGGAAGCGGGTGTTTGACTTGTCAGATACCACTTACCGGCAGAGGGTTCGACGTGAGGTGGCTGACTTTGTTCAGGACACAGCGCGGCGTAATGGCTGGATTGCGGTGTTCGATCGCTCTTCGGCAAATGCCGATAAGACGCAGTTTATGAAAGCTGCGCTTATCAGGGAGCGACGGTTTATTTGGTGATGGATATGCAAATGCGTACGGCAGGTGAGTTGGCAAGTCTTGTACAGGGCGCTGTTCTCGGCGACCCTGATATTGAAATTGTTGGTGTAGCATCCATAAAAGATGCGCAAACCGGCGATATCACGTTTGCTGAAACCGATAAGTTTATACGGGATGCACATGCAAGCGGTGCAAGTGCGGTTCTTGTTCCAAACACACCTGATGTCGTAGCGGTAAGTCCGGCGATTGGTGTCGGCGCAAAGGTGTTTATTACGGTAGACAACCCACGCCTCGCCTTTACACAGCTCCTCGATCTCTTTGCGCCTGTTGTTCAGGTTGAGCGCTCTATCCACGAATCTGCTGTCGTCGAATCCGATGTCACAATCGGTGAAAATGTGGCGATCGGTGCCAATGCAGTCATCGGGTCCAATGTTCGAATCGGAAACAATGTCACCATTTTCCCGCTGGCCTATATTGGTTCGGATGTTGAAATCGCTGACGGCGTCGTAATCCACCCAAATGTTTCCGTCTTGCATGGCACGCTGATTGGTGCGCGAACGATTATCCACAGCGGCTCAGTACTTGGAGCAGATGGCTTTGGTTACCTCCAAGTCGATGGACATCACCGTAAAGTAGCACAAATTGGACATGTAATCATCGGTTCGGATGTCGAAATTGGCGCCAATGTGACCATTGACCGTGCCAAGACCGGAGCAACGAGAATAGGAAATGGCACCAAACTGGACAACATGGTCCATGTTGGTCATAACTGCCAGATCGGCGACGATGTCCTGATCGTTGCTCAGGCAGCTTTGGGTGGTGGTGTTCAGGTGGCAGATAAGGCCATCATCGCCGGTCAGGCTGGCGTCAAGGAACAGGTCAAAATCGGCCCGAACGCGATTATCGGCGCGCAGTCTGCCGTTCTTCGTGATGTTCCCGCTGGCACATTTGTCTCCGGTAGTCCCGCGCGTCCACACCGCGAGACAATGCGTGGGTATGCATCCATGATGCAAGGGGCAGATCTGCAAAAGCAGGTTGCCGGTCTCATAGAACGAATCGCTGCCCTCGAGGCACAGCTCGGACAGCCGGGAGAGTGACATCATCCATTGCTCTCAACGGTGTGGGAATCCACACCGGTGCGTCCGCTTGTGTGACGCTAAGTGTTGCATCCTCACCGGGCATTCACATTCACACTGCATCCGGTTCTGTGACGCTTTCTCCACACCATGTCATCGAGACGACGCGATGTACAGTAGTAGGTGAGGGAGTTGTGCGTGTTTCAACCGTTGAACACCTCTCAGCTGCCTGTGCGTCGCTTGGGGTCACGGCACTCGATGTCGTGCTGGATGGTCCTGAGCTTCCTGTTGGCGACGGAGCCAGCCTGTTTTGGATGGATGCATTGTCAGAGCTTGGCTTTACGACAGAATCACCGCGGTGGATTGATATTCCCACGGCTGTCGAAGTCTCAGGGACGAACGGTGCCTTTATCGGCATTTACCCGGCTAACCAGCCAACGGTGACTGTTCTGGTGCAATTTCCGGATGCTGTCGTTGGTACCATGGCTGCCCGATGGGTTCCTGGATCAAGCTGTTTTCGGACAACGGTGGCTCCGGCACGTACGTTTGGCTTTCGCCATGAAGTTGATGCACTACTCGCTGCAGGGCTTGGCCGTGGCGGAACGCTGGAGAATTGCATTGTGGTGGAAGATGCAGGCTATGCGGGTCCTTTACGCATGGAAAATGAGCCAGCGATGCATAAATTGTTGGACCTTATCGGAGATTTAGGACTCTGTGGATGGCTCCCAAAGGCTCAGATTGTGGCAGTACGTCCCAGTCACGGGTTGAATGTAACCGCAGCACGCGAGCTGTCTGCGCTGATGAGAAAGTAGGACACGATGGACATCGATTTAACCAAACCTCTGGATATTCGAATAGTGCAACGCATATTGCCACACCGCTATCCGTTTCTTCTGGTCGACCGTATTCTCGAAGTCGAAGCGGGTGTCCGTATCAAAGGCATCAAGAACGTCACGATAAACGAACCGTTTTTCAATGGGCACTTCCCCGGGAACCCAATCATGCCTGGTGTGCTGCAGCTGGAAATGATGGCACAGATATCTGGAATCAGCCTGCTCCTGTGTCCTGAGTACGAAGGACGACTGGCTCTCCTTGCCGCGATCGACAAGGCACGCTTCAGACGCCCGGTGGTTCCGGGGGATGTTCTCCTGGTCGAGGCAGAGGTGACGAAAATGCGCGGACCAATGGGGTGGGTTAAGTGCACCGCTACAGTCGAAGGCAAAGTTGTATGTGAAGCCGAAATCGTTTTTGCCCTCTCAACTCAGGACAGGGAGCTCGGTGTATGAGCACTGTAATTCATCCAAGTGCAATCATTGATGATTCCGCGGTTATCGGTGATGGCGTCAATATCGGCCCATTCTGCGTCATCGGTCCGAACTGTAAAATCGGCAAGAACACAGAGCTGTTTGCACACGTTGTTCTGGAACAGAATGTGACGATTGGTGAAGACTGTGTCCTCAAGGCTGGAGTTGTGCTTGGCGGACCACCGCAGGATCATAAGTTCAAAGGTGAGTCCACCGGAGTCATCATCGGTGACCGTGTTCAGCTGCGTGAATATGTCACCATTCACCGTGCAACCGGTGATGGAAATAACACGATAATCGGGGATGACAACCTCCTGATGGCGTATGTCCACGTTGGGCATAACTGTCTCATTGGAAACCGCAACATGCTGTCCAGTTATGCCGGACTTGCCGGGCATGTGACGATTGAAGACAATGTGGTTGTTGGCGGGATGGTCGGCATTCACCAATTTGTACACGTGGGCAAGTATGCAATGCTGGGCGCTTATTCAAAGATTGTTCAGGATGTACCGCCATTTATGCTCGCTGATGGCCGGCCTGCGGATGTTCTTGACATCAATGCGATTGGTCTTCGGCGTTCAGGCTTGCTTCAGGATGATCGTAATACCATCAGCGATGCCTACAAACTTCTGTATCGTAGCTCCATGAATCGGGCCCAGGCCCTTGAGCAGATTCGTGCTGAGCTGCCGCAGATCGAAGCGCTCGAGTATCTGGTTGCATTCGTTGAACGCGTTTCCAAGGGGTCGGCTGGCCGTCAGGATGACCGCCCACGCCGCTGAGGCGCAAACATGCAAATTGCCATCACTACCGGTGAAGCCAGCGGAGACAAAGCTGCGGGTGAGCTTGCCCGGCGGTTGAAACTTCTCCTCCCGGATGTCCACATCTGGGGGGTCGGAGGCAGTGCAATGGTTTCGGCTGGCGTGGATGTCCTTGTCGATACCAGCAGGTTTGGCGCAATAGGTATTGGAGGAGTGTTACCTCTCTTACCAAAAATTCTTTCCGCGCGGAAGCAGGTGTTCGCCGCGATGCGTGCGCGGCGTCCGGATGTCCTCGTTGCAATCGATGCCGGTGCATTTCACTATGGTTTTGGTCCGGTAATGGGACTGTGTCCATGGGTCCGGAAAGAGTTGCCAGAGACGCGTATTTTGGCATGGATGCCACCTGGATCATGGCGGAAGACACTTTCCGGGAGCTCGCTTGGCACGTGCACGGATGCAGTCTCCAGTCCATTCCGCTGGAATGCCAGCGAACTAAATCGACACGGTGTGAATGCCACGTTCACCGGACATCCCTTGCTCGACTTCGTTTCCTCAGAAATGACCGATACTGCTGCGGCGGCAAAGTGGGGTCTCGATATGAACCGACCTGTTGTCGCATTGCTGCCGGGAAGCCGTGAGCAGGAACTTGGTGAGCTGTTACCGGTGATGCTTGATGCGGCCTATCAAATGGCAGAGAGAGTTCCAGGAGTACAGTTTTTACTCGGATTGGCACCGACCATTGACAGGGATCGTGTACAAAATGCTGTCGTGGAGGCGCATCGGCGGGCACAGAATCGTGCGCGCCACGCTGATGATGTAGCCCCCGCGACGTCAGGACCCGTCCTGACCCCGGTTCACGTTACGGCTGGTGCAGCGAAGGGGAGCGGTACAAGCCAGCCTTGGCATGTGGAACGCTCCACGCGCAGTACACATATGTTGCCACTTGTGATTGTTGAGAATGCGACACTTGATGTTCTGAAAATGGCGGATGTTGCAGTTTGCGTGAGTGGAACAGTGACGCTCGAGGCGGCAATTCTCGGGACACCAATGGTGATTGTCTACAAACTGCCGAAGTCCGGGGTGTGGCAGTATAAGCTGATGAAAAAACGCCTTCCTGCAAATATCGGACTGCCAAATCTGATTGCTGGCGAGCAGATATGTCCTGAGCTTCTTCAGGATTCAGCATCTGCAGATGCGATTTCTGCCGAGACGGTAATGCTGTTACTTGATCCTGAGTGGCTGTTTCGGATGAAGGAAGGCCTACGTGGTGTACGGGATGCCCTTGGAGAGCCGGGTGCTATCCAGCGTACGGCTGAGCTGGTCGTTGCACTGGGAAATGAAAGCAGGAAATGAAGCTCGTTATCTCACCGTGTCCCAATGATGTATGGGTGTTTGCCGGATGGATGCTAGGAAAGGTAGGCGGTCCGGAGGTTGATGTTACATTTCTTGATGTCCAGGCGGCGAATGACCTGCTGATTGCTGGCGGCGATAATGCGGATGTCATCAAGGTTTCGTATGGCGTCTGGAATGCACTTGGTGACACATGGAAACCACTGCGGAGTGGTGGAGCGCTTGGCCGTGGATGTGGTCCGCTGTTGTTGCGGAATCCTGCTGGTGAATCATCGGGTCCCGTGCTGGTTCCGGGCCTGCATACAACGGCTAATCTCTTATTGGATGTCTATCTCGATGGGCAGAAAGTCGCGAAGGAGTATTTGCCGTTTGATGCTCTTTATGCGCGGCTGTGTTCGGAGCCTGGTTCTTGGGGCGTAGTCATCCATGAAAGCCGATTCACATACGAACGTGATGGCTTGGAGCTGATAAAAGACCTCGGTGAGCATTGGGAGAGTGTAACGGGTGCACCGATACCGCTTGGATTGATTGTGCATCGTGATGGATTGGATACAGCGGAAATCGATGCAATAATCCGGAGAAGTATCGCTTGGGCTGACGCTCACCCGAATGATGCATTGGCGCTGTGTGCGGAACATGCGCAGGAGCTTGACGTTGACGTGATGAAGGCGCATATTGCCCTCTACGTCAACGCGTTTACGGTAGATATTGGATCCGAGGGAGAGGCAGCGATTGCAGCGCTTTCATCACACCTCGACAAACGACCATCGATCGAAGATATGTAATAAGCAAACAGTTGTTTGCATTCCGCCTACTTGCATGTTATTCTTTGGCATGCAAACAAATGTTCACATGCCTTTCCGGGTTTCAACCTCTGATGCGAGTATTGCACTGAGGAAACCTATCATGAGTAATATCTGGCCAGGCTTTGTAGCGACGCATTCAGCTTCTGTATCAGTCGTGCAGGAATCGCAGCGGGAAGCACGCCGTATGGCGCGAAAACTTCAGGCCGAACGTCGTAGGCGGACTGTTTGGGTACTGGGTGCATTGGTGATTGGTGCGGTTTTTGGATCGATGTTTAGTAAAGCCCACAGCCAGTCGGTCCCGGTTCCTCCGACAGTTGTTCACGTGAGTAGCGGTGACACGGTCTGGTCGATTGCAAAGCGCTATCCGAGGTCAGGCGTCACAACCGGAGCCCGAATGCATCAGATCCTCAATGCCAATCCCGGCCTATCTGGCACTCTGTACGCTGGGGATACCGTTGTCATTCCGGGGCGTTAGGAGCTAACCGTCCTTTGCTGAATATCCCTCTACTCTGTCTGGTCTAATGTTCGTAATCAGGAGTAAGTAACTACAGTTCAGTATTATTCGGTTGCCCATCTGGGGAGAGAAGCTGAGTTGTGACAGGCAATCTGGCGTGCATCACCTATTTGAATCAGCTCGGGATCATCCGATAGGCACCGCTCCGATTTATGTGCACAGCGTGCTTGAAAGCGGCAGCCCGTTGGGATATCCAATGGGCTTGGTGGATCACCATCAAGAGCAGGAGCCGTTCGTCGCTTAGTCGGATCAGGATTTGGAGCTGAGAGAATCAGGCTACGAGTGTATGGGTGTTGTGGATTGTCGAAGATTTCAGCCGTTGTTCCCAGCTCAACGACTCTCCCCAGGTACATGACAGCCACACGATCGGTCACATGGCGCATCAGTGCCAAATCATGACCAATAAACATATAGCCAACATTGCGGTTGCGTTGGATATCAGCCAGCAGATTAATCACCTGTGCCCGGACAGAGATGTCAAGCGCAGACACTGGCTCATCGAGGATGACAAGCTTTGGGTCCGCGATGATTGCCCGTGCAATCCCGATTCGTTGGCGCTGGCCACCGCTAAATTCGTGCGGGTAACGCCGCAGAGTATCCCGGTCGAGTCCAACTGCCTCTAATGTTGTTTCAGCACGTGCAATCCGTTCTGTCCGATCATTACCAATATGGTGAACCTCCAACGGTTCCAGTAATGACTGTAATACTGTGCGTCGCGGTGAAAGACTTGCGTATGGATCCTGAAAGACCATCTGCACATTGCGGCGGAATGCGAGAAGTGCAGCTCCCGAAAGTCCATCAGGATTCTGTCCATCAACGGTTACCGAGCCCTGAACCGGCTTCACAAGGCCAAGGACTGCCTTCGCAAGCGTAGACTTTCCGCAACCCGATTCACCTACAATACCCAGCGTTTCGCCCGCTGCAATCTCAAGTGAGACTCCATCCACTGCGCGTAACGTCCTACGACCGACCGGGTAATGCACGTGGACATTGTTAATCGCTAACATCCTGTAGCCTCACTTACCCGATGACAGGCGACCAGCTGAGGTTTGGCACTTGTTCCAAGCTGAACCAGCGGGAGAGGTGCATCACACCCGGACACCGCCACTCGGCACCGAGCCTTGAACGGACAACCTAAGCCACGCTGACCACTTGTCGGTGGCTGGCCCGGAATCGATACCAGCGGCTCACCCGCGATGGCCCTGTCCGGTAGGCTTTCAAGCAAAGCTTGTGTATACGGATGACCAGGTTTTGCAAACAATGTCTCAACATCTGTGCTCTCAAACACTTTGCCGCCGTACATCACGACGACGTGATCGCAGAGCTCCGCGACAACTGCAAGGTCATGGGTGATGAACGCAATCGCCATCCCAGTTTCTCGTTGAAGCTGACGTAACAGCTGAAGAATCTGCGCCTGTACAGTCACATCCAATGCCGTTGTCGGCTCATCTGCGAGCAACACTTCAGACTTGCAAGCGAGAGCCATCGCAATCATCACACGCTGACGCATCCCACCGGACAGCTCATGCGGGAACTGCTTGGCACGCCGCTCAGGATCCGGGACCTGGACTTTACGCAAGGCATCCACCGCGGCATCCATAGCCGCACGACCCTTCAATCCTTGATGCAAGGTCACCGCTTCGGCAATTTGAGCACCCACCGTGAAGACAGGGTTGAGTGATGTCATCGGGTCCTGAAAGACCATTGCAGCACGCTTACCGCGCATACCCGCAGCCGTCTCGGGTGTAACTGGGGAACCTGAAATGTGGATAGAACCACCAAGCACCGTAAGCGGGGCAGGCAGCAACCCGAGGACCGCCAGCATTGAAAGCGTCTTTCCAGACCCGGATTCACCAACGATGCCTAGAATCTCGCCCGCCTGAATGGACATAGTCACGCCATCGACTATGACGTGCTCACCATTGGAGTCGGTCCATCCAATACGTAAATTTTCTATTTCAAGAACGGCTGGCATGATGATTTAGTCGAAGAGGCTAGAGACGGATGCGTTTTGCCAGATGCGGTGGATTGCTTCGGAGAAGACCTGGCTTGTTGACAAAACAGTACAGCGCGCCGGACGTCGGGAATCAGGAAGCGGAATAGTGTCCGTCGTAATCACCTCACGAATCTCCGGGCGACTCAGACGCTCAGGCGCCTTTCCAGCAAACACAGCATGTGTACAAGCGATTGTGATGTCCGGTGTTGCTCCATTAGCCAGCAAAGTATCGACGATTTCGTTGATCGATCCACCGGTGGAGATGATGTCATCATAAACAATGCACCGCTTGCCACGAACATCTCCCGCAAGTCCCGAAATTTCCGATTCACCATGTGCTGGATGAAACTTGTAGCCTACAGCAAGAGGCACATTCAGACGGGATGCCAGCTTGCGGATGGTTTTAACCCTGCCTTCATCCGGAGACACCAGACAAACGTTTTCCATCGATTGCTGGGCGAGATAGTCCGATATCACCGGCACTGCTGTCAGGTGATCGACGGGGACATCAAAGAAACCCTGAATGGCATCGGCGTGGAGGTCCATCGCAACGATATGGTCTGCACCTGCAGTGCAAAGGAGGTCAGCGATAAGCTTTGCTGTAATTGGTTCGCGTGGACGATCTTTCTTTTCCTGACGCGCGTAGCCGTAGTACGGAAGTACACACGTAATTCGATAGGCAGCTGCGCGCTTTAGAGCGTCAATCGCAATCAGAAGCTCCATCAGGTTGCCATCAATTGGAGCACAGGTTGGCTGAATCAAAAAGACATCCGCGCCGCGTACCGACTCCTCGAACTTGACATACACCTCGGAATCTGGAAATCGTGTGATGCGTAGCCCACCGAGCGGTATTCCCAGACGCTGAACAATAGCCTCTGCGAGGGCCGGGTTTCCGGTACCGCTAAAAACTGCAATGGGATGGCGTTGAGACATGGTTTCCATAATATCCTTGAGGGGGGTCAGTCTGCGTGTTCAGAGACTTTAAGCACTACCTTGCCACATGTGCCAGCCTGCATTAAGGCAAATCCAGCATCAAACTGGTCAAACGGGAGAATGTGGGTTCTGATGGGGGTTACATCGAGGCGACCCGATGCCAGTAAGTCCTGCATCGTGAACCATGTGTCATACAACCGCCTGCCGACAACACCATGAATCCGAAGGCCCTTGAAAATGATGTCCTCTGCGACATTCAGGTCAACGCTTCCCGCCGGAATTCCCATCAGCGAAATACGCCCGCCAGGCTTAGTCAGCCGCAGGCTTTGCTGAATCGCCTTAGGAGCACCTGACATCTCGAGCACGACATCAACACCCATCCCGTGCGTGAGCGTCGCTACTGCATCATCAACATCCGTGTCACGAACATTCAATGTATGGTCAGCACCAACGGTTTTTGCCAGATCAAGACGATATTGGGATGCATCCGTAGCGATGATGTTAGTCGCGCCAACAGCACGGCAGACGGCAATCGCAAACAGGCCGATCGGACCGCAACCAAGGATTGCAACCGACTTACCGGCGAGTGGCTCAACCAATGCTGCATGGACAGCATTCCCCAGCGGATCCTGCAGGCAGCTGATTGTGTTCGGAATGCGGGGATCATTTTTGAGGACGCTTGCCGCAGGAACGGCGAAGTACTGTCCAAAACAGCCATCTGTGTCGACACCGAAAATTTGAGTGCTCGTACAAACATGGCCATCCCCGGTCCTACATTGCCGGCAGTGACCGCAAATCTTGTGTGATTCGCCAGAAACACGGTCGCCAGGAGCAAAGCCAGTCGTATTTGGACCCAGCTCCAGCACCTCGCCAGCCCACTCATGCCCCATGGTTACGGGAGGCTTAACGCGGCCGGCTGACCACGCATCCCAGTTGTAAACATGCAAGTCTGTTCCGCACAGAGACACAGCATCGATACGGACGAGAAGCTCCCCTACACCTGCAACAGGCATCGGACGGGTTGTCCAGAGGGCTCCGGCTGCCGGAGTGTTTTTGACAATGGCGTTCACGAAGAGGATTCTATCTGTAACGAATGGCAAAATCAGGCATCAGAGGGGTAAAACCACCAACCAAATTAGGACAGTCCCAATAGGGATCATCGTTGCACTATCGGAATTTTGTGGAAAATCAACCCGGCATATCCGCACTCGCGAAACCGGTGTGCATCTATCCGGGTAATGGACAGGTACAATCCACGCATGCCAGCCACAGCCTTGCGAGACGACACCGCTGCAGATGCGATGAGCATGGGCGATATCGAGATTGTCTCCCAAACGCGTCGGTCTGCTGCGGGCATGAAATCGCTGGTCGTGACGCTCGCATTTGCGTTTTTATTGGTTGTCGCGATGCTTCTTGACATTGTGTACTTGTACATTATGGCTGTGGCGCTAGCGATGATTCAGCCAGTCGCGTACCTCGTAGCGGTTCGATTTACGCCAAAGTACACGGTCAAACGAAACCTGCCACCCGTTGGCGTTGAAGGCAGACCGGTTGAAATACGTCTCGATGTCAGCTCGGCTGGTGGTTTACCGCAAGGTGCGCTTCACATCATGGACCGTCCACCACAAGCGTTTACGACGACAACACCTCCGAAAGAACTTGGATGTCTTCAGGAATGGGATGGCATTACCGGTCACCTGACTTATCAGGCCATTCCGAGCCTTCGAGGGGTATACACGTTCGATCGGGCCACGATGGATTCGAGTGATCCTATTGGGCTGTACTTTTTCGAGACTACATTGGATGGATCGGATGAGATTGTCGTACACCCGGCATCTTCGCTTGCGCCCAATGCTACACACGGCCAACTCGGCCTCCGTGGGCAGGAGGAGCAGGATGGAAGTGTCCGGCGGGGAGAGGGCGTTGATCTACACGGCGTTCGTGAGTACACTCACGGAGATGGTCTGCGCCGCGTTCATTGGCGTGCGAGTGCCCGTCGGGACAAACTCGTCGTCGTTGAGTATGAGGATGCACTCCCGCAGGATATGCATGTCATTCTGATGGGCTCTGCGAACAACCACCGTGGTACTGGCCGACAGTCGACGTTCGAGATAGCCATCAAGGTTGCCGCAACCCTGTCCGACCGCGTCCAGCGGGATGGCGGTGCGTTTCGTCTGAGCTGCGCGTCCGAAAGTTGCGTTGTGCCGAACAAAGGGGATTCCCGGCGTGCCCGTTTCACTTTGCTCGATTGGCTTGCCCACCTCAAGGCCCCCGCTGTTGACGCTGCGCCAAAAATCGCACCCAAGGCAGTCGATGCCCGAACCAGGACGACAATTGTGACTCCGACAGTCTCACCTGAAGTGGTTGCTGTTATGAGCGATCTACGGCGAGCAGGGGCTACGACGGAGGTCATTGTCCTTACGGAGGGAGCGTCCGCCGAGCGCTGCGGTGTATCTGACATCCCGGCAGGTGTTCGCGTTCGTGTAGTGGATGAAAATGCCAATCCATGGCTGGATGGAGGGCGGAGATTTGTCCGTGCAATTGGTGCAGCCTAAATCCAGAACACTGGCTGCTGTGTCACTACCCCTCTATCTTGGGGCAGCACTGACGCAATGTGCCGCATTACTCGCGGCGCGTGAAGTCTTCATCAACCCCGTGATTGGTGTGCTCTGTCTTGTCATCACGCTTATCGGATTTGCGGGAGCATTCCGTTTACGCCAGCTTGGAGCAGGCTCAGAGTTTCTTCGTGCAGGGGCCTTCGGACTCTTCGGACTTGCGGTTCTCCTCTTGCTCACCAGGGTCGTCCTCGGCTCTGTATCAAGCTACGACTTTCGGCAAATCGCTGAGCAACTCATTCTTGGGACTCTTGCTATCGTAGCAGCTGTTGGTTCGCTTATCTTGGTCACGGATGAAAGCGTTGCCTTTGTCGGTGTCTGGGGCCTTGCCATTGTTGGACTCAGCGCGACATCCGATGTCAACCTTCAGCTCATCATCTACTTTGCATTGTTTCTCTTTGGTTTGCTGTTTACGCTGGTACATATCCATGCACTTTCACAAGCCCCGCTAAGTTCGCGTGAAAAAGTAGCGGGCGGAGATTACCTCGCCCGGCAGGTCAGAAGTGCAGGGCTGCTGTGGGTTTTTGCCGTGGTGCTGGGAGTCGTCATATCGATTCCTACACGGATGCTCGGAAAAAATGTGTCGCTTGCACAGGTCGTGAATCAGCTGCGTGCTGAGAATCAGTCTGCTGCTACGCGTGCATCCCAGTTGGAACGTTTGAGTGAAGGAGGCGGAACCTTTGGAATAGGTCTGGGACCTCTCCGTGATGACCAGACACCCGTGATGAAGGTCTACGCAACCGAGCCCCGCCTGCTCCGTGGCCGTACGTATGACACATACACAGGCAAGGGGTGGACAACTGAGCAGTTTAGACTTGGCAAAGAGGTCTTTGGTAGTCGCGGTGCGAATGGTCTCTCTGATTACATTATCAGTCCACGGGCAGATAGCGTCCCCACCTCCCAGCCACTCATCAAGTACCGGGTTCTTGCCGTAGATGACATCCTCGCGTTGGTGTACGTCGCCGGAGATGCGGTACGCGTGAAAGTAAAGTCGCCAAGCCTCTATGCAACCCCGGATGGCAACATTGGAGCATATGCTTATTTGCGCGAGTATGAAATGGAATCGCGAGTTCCAACAGCTGATGAAGCAGTTCTAAATGCGACATCAACGGACTATGCCTCGAGTCTGCGCCCGTATCTTGCAGTGCCAAACAACCCGGCGATTGCGCAACACGTGGATGCAGCCATCAAGAACGTCTCGGGACCGTATGCCAAGGCGGAAGCCATTCGAAGATATGTAGGTGGCAGGTGTACATACAATCTTCAGGCGGCACGCGTGCCTTCCGGGCGTGATCCTGTTGATTACTTTTTGAATGATTCCCGTCAGGGATACTGTGACCTGTATGCTTCATCGGTTGCCATCATGTGCCGTATGGCCGGCCTACCAGCGCGAATCGCCACTGGATTTAATGGCGGTGAGCCATCCACAGATGAAACTGGCGCGATTCAGATACGCGAAAGTAATCGGCATGCATGGGCTGAGGTCTACTTTGTGGGTCAAGGGTGGGTTCCGTTCGATGCCACAGCGCTGACGCCCGCGATTTCGGAAACAGCAGAGGTAAATCAGGCCGCCAATAAACGGACATGGCTGTCGCGTCTCCAACAACTTGCATCATCCCCGTGGGTATTCATCGTCCCAGGGGTTTTATTCGTCGTTGCTGCGATGTTCAGGTCATCCCGGCGGGAGACGACTACTGTAGTTGCCGGTCGAAGTCAGGAAGCCCGGCAGCTCGCAGTGCTGTGGAACCGACTGGAGCGGGCAATCGGGAAAGCTGGAATTGATACTACTTCGTCCCGTACTTTGGATGAAATCGTGGCGGAGACTACAGATGCCCTTCAGGTATCTGGAAACTCTGATGCTGCCGATCGGTTAAATGCGATTCGAAAGACGATCAGTCTGGCCATTTACGGCGGGGGCACGGTGACGTCCGAGGATGTCAAACGTGTTACAGCAGACCTAAGTTATGTGATTCCCGCGGTAAATTCGCTGTCCAAGGTTGCACGCAGACGTTGATTCCGGGTGGAATGTGAGACATGCATGCCGACATCCCGCTGGATACAAGAATTGTACTGATCACAGGCACGCAAGCAGCGGAAAAGTCATCGCTGGCTCGGGCGCTTGCGACGCGTGTGGATGCGGATTTTGCCGACTTTGACTCAGAAACAATTGCGGCTGATGGGACTCCGATTGATCGGTTGTTATCGGCTGTATCGACGGCACCATTTGGCGATGGTAAGCGTGTTATCGTCGTAACGCATGCTGAGCAGCTGGATGACGCCACACAAAAGAAGCTTGCAGCAGGGATAGATAAGATTCCTGGTACGGGGCTGATGATTCTCCTAACCGGAGAGCCGGTGATGGAGGATGGCAAGGCCAAAAAGGGATCAACAGTCCTTACCGAGCTTGTCACTGCGGTAAAGAAGCACGGTAAAGTCGCGGACTTTGGTATTCCACAAAAAGATGACCTTCGTGCGTACGTGGATCGGATGGCCAAGGCTCGAGGTAAGCAGCTGCGTCCGGATGCACTCGCATTGTTTATGGAGCTTCCCGCGGATGACATGCGGCGGCTTGAAACCGAGCTCGGTAAGTTGTTTGACTACATGGGAGACGAAGTTGTTATCCACGCATCGGATGTCACGGAAGTCCTGTCCCGTGGTCCGGATGAGGTCATTTTCAAGCTTTGTGATGCGCTTGGCGCCCGCCGTGGCGGAGAGGCGCTTCGATTGCTTGACAGTACGTTTCACATCGGGACCAAGCCGGATGGAACAGCACTGCGGGTTTTGACAATGCTTGCACGTCAGATTAGGCTGGTTCATCAGGCGCGGATTCTACTGGAGTATCGGATGATCGGGCGAGGGGCTGTCCAGCTGTCCCCTGAGGTTTCTGCGATGTTGCCAGCGGATGGAATCCGAGCCACGCTTTCGAATCCCAGGATGGCTTGGATGGGTGACAAGCTGGCAACACAGGCCAGGCAGTGGACCTTTGATGCCTTGGAACAGGCACTCATTGCAATAGAGCATGCTGATGGCGCCCTCAAAGGAATTGTTCCAGGCGGTGATAATCCCCGGGAGATTATCGAGGAGTGCATTATCCGAATGTGTGCTTAGGTCACACAATGACCAAAAAAGCCCACCGCGCATCGCGCGGTGGGCTGACTTTTCGGAATCGCTTAGCGATTATGCAGCAGCGGCTGCAGCGCGCTTCATGAGGCGGGACTTGCGGCGATTTGCTGCATTCTTGTGAATAATCCCACGCTTCGCAGCACGGTCAACAATGGACACCGTAAGGCTCATCGCTGTCGTGACCGCTGCTGCATCACCAGCAACGATGGCTGAGTGGGTCTTCTTGATTGCGGTCTTGATGCGGCTCTTGGTTGCGTTGTTACGCAAGCGGCGCGAACGGGACCGGATAACGTCTTTTGCTACAGATTTAATATTTGGCACAGTTGTTTACTCTTTCCGAAAAGTCTCGACCTTTCTATATACCATCTCTCATGACACTTGGCACGGTCGACTGAATCATTGTCGGGTCAAATCCGCCTGTTTCCGTTAACGGAACCAATACTTTACCTTTGAATGACAATCCTTCCTCTACGCGAGGAGCCGATGGATCATCCAGGTTGACCAGGTGTATGCGAACACCCTGTGCCTTCTGCCGCATCATCATAGAAACAGGTCCAAACACTGACATTGGTTCGGCTTGCACCTGCGGCGTCATCCGATACCCAATCGTGATTTCTTTGTCAGCATTGGGAGGTCCAAGCCATGTGTCAGAGTCATATGCCGCCATCTCCTGTCCCTCGGGCGATGCCGGTGGGGTTGGAACGGCTCCCGTTTCCTTTGCCTTCTCAGCCGCTGCGGCCGCCTCAGCCTGTAGCTCTTCGGGCGTACGGGGACGGTTCTTGAATTGAAACGCATTCAACCCAATCAACATGGAAACTCCCATGCCCAGCGCGACAAAAATCGGAACATTGGATGGTTTCTTAGCCATTAGGATGCCTCCGGTAATCCAAGTACTTTTAGCGACTCGGAATCGCTCTCACCACACGCAAGCAATCGCTCACGAATCGTGTCAATCGACAGCTGACTTCGATGCAGTGCCTCCGCGAGAAACGCACTACGGTCTGGCGCAGTAAGTAGGTCCAGCGTACTGATTTCAAGCGCCTCCGACAATGTCGCAAGGGCTGGAGAAAGGGCATGAATTTCTTCCTCCGCACGAGCACGCAGCATACCGCGATGCAGCTGCAACTCACGCATCGCCTGCTCAACCGGCGCCATTAGAAAACTATACTCATTCAGCTTGGTATTGACTGCTGTCGTTACATCCGATGACATCGCGCTGGCCTTTCATTATCGTGCCGGTTGGAACCAGAACACCACCGGATAACGTACCATGGAGGTGTGAGTGATTCAACCTCAAGGACTGAAAGTCCGGTACCGATGCCTACTCCTGACATGTATCCCGGATTCGAGGCTGACTTCCGGCTTCCTTTGTCCACTGCGCTTATAAACTCTGAAATCGCAAAAAAGTTCCAAGGTCGTCAGAGCCCCGTCACTGGAGTGGCTGTTGCCGCACTCGGGGGAGGAAATGCTGCAATCGTCATCGATGTCAACCAATGGCCGCTGCCAAAGCGCATCGAAATCCCCGTTGTCCTGAGCGCCGCTGCATCCCCATTTCCATGCATTACGATGACCTTTATTGACCCACCGACGTTGCTGTCGATGGTGCTGCCATTGTTACAGGCACACCTTCCATCGGAGCTTACAGTGGACAAAGCGCAGGCTCGTCTAGATCTGCGCCCGCTTCTCACCAGCATCGGATTTGCTGCCTGGCTGTCCAACCTCCACAAACTTCAGCTCTCTGTGGAGCCAGGCCGGTTTGTCGTGGATGCGTCTATCCGCGTACCTGAGTCAAAGACAAACAGGCAGGTTTCTTCGTCCTAAGGAGACATCGCTAAATGTTCACATTCACTGTCCTTGGAGTTCTGATTGCTATCGCATCGCTGATGATCCCAAAGTCATCGGTTCGCTTCATCATCCCAATGCGAATTGCTTCGGTTTTGCTCATCCTGATCGGTGCAGCAGGGTCTGCCATTGTCCTTGTGCCGGCGGGCTACCGAGGCGTCCTGCTGCAATTTGGTGCCGTCAAGGGAGTTCTGACAGAAGGGATTCACCTCGTGGTGCCGGGGATCAACACTGTCGAGCAGCTGGAAGTGAGAACACAAAAGGAACAGGCAGAAGCATCCGCAGCATCCCGTGATCTTCAAACCGTGCAATGCACCGTTGCACTGAACTACCATGTGGAGCCGACGGGCGTTGGCCATCTCTACCAAACCGTTGGTAGCGAATACCGCTTTCGCGTCATAGACCCCGCTGTACATGAATCGCTCAAAGTTGTCACAGCTCGCTACACCGCCGAGGACCTCATCCGCCTTCGTGACAAGGTCAAGTCAGAAGTACACACAGAGCTTGTCAACCGCCTCCGTGACTATCATGTCGTGGTGGAGCCGAACGGAGTGTCGCTGACAAACTTCACCTTCTCACAGGAGTTCAACAGCGCCATCGAACAAAAGCAGGTCGCCCAGCAAATGGCTGAGAAGCAAAAGTACATTCTTGACCAGGCCAAGCTGGAAGCTACCACCGCCATTACGCGGGCACGCGGTCTCGCTGAGTCCGCCAAAATCAATGCTGAAGCACTACAAACGCAAGGCGGCAAGCTTGTCCTTGCAAAGGACTGGATTGAAAAGTGGGATGGACACCTCCCAACCGTACAGAGCGGCAGCGGGATGATAATTGATGTCCGTGAGCTCCTCGATGTCAAGGGAGACAAGAAGAAGTAGCAACATCCTAAATGGATCAGACCTCCCGAAGAAATGCTCCGGGAGGTCTTTCTTTGTTGGCCGGACATATTTACATCAACGGAATTGGGCGCCACGTGCTTCGCATGCGCTGCGAATTGCTGTCATGGCAACATCCACTTCCGCACTCGTCAATGTGCGGTCAGCGGCCTGGAACACAATGCGTACCGTAGGTGCGTGATGGCCCTCTGGAATGCCTTGACCCGCATACAGGTCTGTGAGCTCAGCTGAACGCAGATACTCTCCACCCGCCTCCACGATGGCATCCTTGATGTCTGCAAAGGCTGTCGTGAGTGGGACAATAGGTGCGATGTCGCGCGTTACTGCGGGGAAGCGGCTGATAGCGACGTAACCTCCGGCTGTGCCTGTAGAGCCTTGTAGTTCCATTAGGGAGTCTGCACACAGATCAATAAACACCGAGCGTGAGGGAAGGTTCTCAGCCGTGTTGTATATCTGGCCAGTGTCTGAATCACGTGCCGGCAGCGACAATCCGCTTCTCATCTCGCCAAAGTAGCCAATCACCTTACCGCCGGCCCGAACTTCAGCCGTGCGGTACGGGTGCCCGAGAAGATGAGATGACGGCGATACCGTTATCTCCCCAATGCCCAAGCAACGAAGTAAATGTTCAACAATGCCTTTTGCAAAATAAACATCTACAGGGACAGTACCGGGCTTAATACCCCACATCCCGGCCGTCAGAGTACCAGCCAGTATGAATGACAAATGTCGCGGTTCTGTATATCCGTTATCACTGGCGCGACGATATACACTGCCCAGCTCAAAGATGCCAAAGTCGCGGATTCCACTATCGACGGCGCGGGCAGCCGTTGGGAGCAGGGTAGCAAAGAGCGATGTACGGAGGGATGAGTACTGAGGTGCCATCGGGTTCCGGATGGCCACCATCGATGCTTGTTCTGCCTCGGTCCAGGCGGTTTCCGGGGATGTCAGCGAATGGCCAACAATGTCCTGCAGTCCAAGGCCTGTAAGAATCGTCCGGACCTTCGCGGCAAACTCGGCACCGGGCGCATTGATGCCACGACCAGTGGTGACTGGCGGGACGGTCTCGGGGAGCTTGTCGTACCCAAGAGCGATGCGACCGACTTCTTCGGCGATATCCTCTTCGATGGCAATATCCGGCCGGAAGCTCGGCACAAGGCAATCGAGTGCGCCTGCTGAGCGCTCTGCATCTATGCCAAGACGTTTCAGCGCAGCAACGGCATCATCACGGTCGATATCTACACCGAGGAGGCGGCGGATACGATCCATCCGAGCGAGAACCCGTGTTGGGACATGCGGCTTAGCGATGACATCGGTTGTTGGACCATCAATGACCCCCCCAGCGATTTCAAGAATCAGTGCTGCGGCACGCGCGCTTGCCTGCATCACCAAATTTGGGTCCACAAACCGCTCGAAGCGGTAGCTGGCTTCGCTTGCAAGCCCCAGAGCTTTGCTCCCACGCCGAATCGTAATGGGGTCAAAGTGAGCGGATTCCAGGAGGATGTCTGTGGTGCCCGCGGTGATTTCGGTCTCAAGACCACCCATTATTCCGGCGATGGCGACCGGGCGGCTTGCATCACAGATACAAAGCGGCTGGGCGGTTAGGAGGCGCTCTTCGCCATCAAGCGTTTTGAGCTGTTCATCTGCGGCTGCACGACGGACAACAATCTGCCCCCCACCAATGGTTGCAAGGTCGAAGGCATGCAATGGCTGACCAAGCTCAAGCATCACGTAGTTGGTGATATCGACAATATTGTTGACGGGCTTGTACTTGTCACCGAGGGCTTGCGCGAGGCGCTCCTGCATCCAGTCTGGAGCGGGACCTACCCTGACCCCACGGATAACCGTTGCTGCATACCGCGGGCAGGCATCAGGGTCGGAAATGCTCACAGAGACCGGACCGTTGCCGGTGGTTAGGGGTGTAACTCTCGGAAGGCTTATCGTAAGTCCCGCATCGATAGCCGCAGCCTCACGTGCAGTTCCGAGGATGGATGCCCAGTCACCACGATTGGGCGTTACTTTTGTGTAGAGGGTTGGGCCATCCAGGATTTCCTCGACCTCCAACCCAGCCATCGTCAGTGCATCGCAGAAGTCGGCAAATGCCTGTTCTTCCGTCGGAACCGGGATGAATTCCTTAAGCCAGGAGATGGGTACTTTCATGCGCTAAGTCCTTGTCGTAACCCGCCGCACGGGGCGGTAATCGAATCTGTAGTTTCGTCCTATATTCTCACCAAGGCGGATTGAAGAATGCGTTTAGAACTGCCTCAGGAATCTCAAGTCGTTCTCGAGGAACAAAGGGAGGCGGTCAACGCCGTGGAGGACCATCGGCATTCTGTCGAGCCCAAAGCCAAACGCCCAGCCAGAGTATTCGGTCGGGTCGATACCTGCCCTTCGGAGAATGTTTGGATGGATCATCCCGGCACCGCCCACTTCCAGCCAGCGGTCGCCCCATTTGACGGCTATTTCTACGCCGGGTTCGACGAAGGGGAAGTAGTCGGGGCGGAAGCGGACGATGGCTTCAGGCCCAAATATTCCGCGCATGATCTCTGCCATCACACCCTTGAGATCGGCTAACGAGAGGTCTTTGTCTACGGCAAAGCCATCCACCTGGTGGAACGTGTGGCTGTGGGTGTCATCAACGGCATCCCGTCGGAAGCAGCGCCCGATTTGAGCATAACGTAGCGGAGGCTGCTGCCCAGAGGCAAGTACGCGACCCTGCGTTGGTGTGGTGTGCGTCCGCATCAGGTGGTCGTCATCCAGAACAAAGCTCATTTGCTCATCGAGTGCCGGGTGTTCGGGTGGGTAGTTCAGCCAGTCAAAGTTGAAGAGGTACTCTTCGCAGTGATTGGATTCGGTAAAGCTGAAACCGAGTGCAAGCATCACGCTTCGGACTTGCTCGAAGGTTTGCGTCAGCGGATGAAGACGACCGGGTTCAAATGTTCGCCCCGGGAGCGTCAGGTCGATCCGTTCACCCTGTTCGCGTGCATCCCGTTCGGCGGCGCGCAGCTCGGCTCCGCGGGTAGCGATAGCGGCTTCGATGACTGTTTTGGCTTCATTCAGTGCGGCACCAAAAGCAGGCTTTTCGTTTGGAGGCAAAGTGCCCAGATTACGCATCAGGCCGGTGAGGCGTCCGGCTTTACGTCCAAGGTAGAGGGTGTCAAGCTCGGTCAGGTTTGCGGTGTTGGTTGCGGCAGCGATGGCAGCAAGGGCTTCACGTTGTACGTCGGCGATTGGCTGAGTCATGGCGATGCTGTTCTTTATTCAAAAACACAAGCCCGCACGAACTGTGTCCGGCGGGCTTGTGATGTCGGCGAGCTGTCAGGACAGCTTAGGCAACAAGTCCGACCTGCTTGAGCAGGTTAAGGAAGCCATCACCGTCGCGTACTGCGAGGTCAGCCAGGACTTTGCGGTCCAGCTCGATGCCGTGCTTAATCATCGCTGCGATGAAAGCGGAGTATGTCGTACCGGCATTGCGGCAGGCTGCCGAGATACGGGTGATCCAGAGGCGGCGGAAGTCGCGCTTCTTGTTGCGGCGGTCACGGTAAGCGTAGTTTCCAGCTTTTGCAACAGCTTCGTTTGCAATCTGGAAAACGTTCTTACGTGCTCCGAAGTAACCTTCGGCGGCCTTGATAATCTTCTTGTGGCGCTTATGCGCCATCACACCACGCTTAATACGAGGCATTTTTCACTTTTCCTTTCGGGCGCGGGTTCGTAGCCCGCAGTTGGGTCCCGTCTCCCAAACGCTGATTGATGCAGCATCAGAAGAGTTGGGCGGCGTACCGCCCGACGACGAATTTAGTAGGTTGCACCATATGGCAGCTGGCGGCTAACTGCGATGCGCTTTCCAGGATGGAGAGTCGCTTCGTTGTAGAGCCGGCGGCGGCACCCAGGGGTCTTCTTGATCATAGAATGAGCCCGCTTGGTGTGCCGATGCATCAGCTTGCCGGTCCCGGTTTGGTGGAACCGCTTTACGGCAGCCTTGTGCGTCTTCATTTTCGGCATGGGTTTTATCCTTTAACACATGGAAATACTGTCGTACTTCCAAACGAGGGATGCTATCACAACCGCGGTAGAGATGCACACATTGCAAAGGCGTGCTTCCTGAAACCCGGTAGTGCGTTACAGCGGTAAATTTCGGTGGATACTCTACAGTGCGTCCGAAACCCGATTGCTTTTCATTTGAGAATGGCGCATTTCCAGCGTACAATGTTGGGTTGACGATTTGCCATTATGGCATTTTGTGTGGCAATGGAAAAGACAGATGGCGCATCAGGAGCACGAACCGGTCTACGTAATCAGCGTGGCCGCTCGGCTGGCCGGACTACCATGCTGGATATTGCGGGTCCTCGATCAGGAGGGCATCGTGGTTCCGCAACGGACCGGATCCAACCGGCGTTTGTATTCGGATGCCGATATTAAGACACTGGCGCGGGTGCGTCACCTCACGGAGGTTCGCGGCGTGAATGTCGCGGGTGTTAAGGTCATTTTGGAAATGGAGCGCGTTGCTTCAGATGATTCCACCGATGAGGTGGATGAGCCTGAGGTGCAGGAGATGTCATGATTTATCCGTCCGCAGACAAAATTGAAGCGAATGTTGAGTCGAAGTATGAGCTGGTAATCCTTGCAGCGAAGCGCTGTCGGCAGATTCGTGAGGGCAGTCGCTCCCGTGTGGAAACGGACTCTGAGAACCCATTGACCGTAGCCCTCGAAGAAATCGCCGCTGGTGTAATCAAGGGCCGCGAAGACAAGTCATCCCTTGCTGGTCAGGAAGCAGAAGCCGATCGCCAGGCTGTTGTTGGTGCACGCGACCTTGATGTCGAAGTGGATGAGTTCCTCCCGGATGCAGAGCTTGCACGTGCAGCCGCTGCGCTTGGAGCTGACATGGAAGCGATGTTGGTTGAATCCGAAGAAGAGCTCGACGATGTCGAAATCGAAGAAGAGGAAGAAGACGAGCCAGTCGCAACCGACGAAGACGAAGAGTAAATCCGCTCTTTTCGTTCATAATATCTACGTCCCCGATGGCCCCGCGGCTTCGGGGGCGTTTGACTGTTCAAACATCCGCGGAATTTTGAATCACGACTATGGCAGATAAACGCGACTACTACGATGTGCTTGGTGTCGGCAGAAGCGCCGGCCAGGATGAAATTAAGTCGGCTTACCGGAAGCTCGCGCGAACGTACCACCCAGATGTCAACCCTGGGGATGCATCCGCCGAGGAAAAATTCAAGGAAGTCGCTGAAGCATACGAAGTGCTCTCCGATCAGCAAAAACGTGCACAGTACGACCGCTTTGGTCATTCGATGCCCGGAATGGGCGGAGGTGGTGGCGGTCAGCAGGGCTTTGGTGGGTTCGAAGACCTGTTTTCGACCTTCTTCGGGGATCAGTTTGCAGGCGGTGGACGTCGCTCAGGGGGTCCGCAGCGAGGACAGGATATCGAAGTTGCCATCGATGTAACTCTCGAAGAAGCCTTCAACGGCGGCTCCAAGGAAATCAACATCCCACGCGTCGAAGCCTGTGGTACCTGTAGCGGTTCCGGAGCTAAAGCCGGTTCAAAACCGGAAACGTGTACTGCCTGTGGTGGCGCTGGGCAAGTTCGTCAGCAGCAATCCCTCGGGTTTATGACCGTCCAAAACGTCGTCCCATGCGTTCGCTGCGGTGGACGTGGGCAAACGATCAAAGATCCCTGTACCGGATGCGGTGGCAAGGGACGTGTTCAAAAGCAGTCGAAGCTTACCGTTCCAATTATGCCCGGTATTGACGAGGGAATGACCGTACCGCTGCGTGGAGAAGGACACTCCGGAGCCATGGGTGGCCCGAGCGGAGACCTCTATGCGGTCTTTCGCGTTAAGGAACATGATCGCTTTGTGCGGGATGGCCATGATCTCTACACCAGTGTCAGTATCTCGTTCGTACAGGCTGCACTTGGTGCACAGCTGACTGTAACGGGTATCGATGGCCGTGAGATTCCAGTGACAATCCCCGAAGGTACACAACCGGAGGCGCGCTTTACTCTCCGGGGACACGGTATGCCCGATGTGCGTAGACCACAGCAAAAAGGCAATCTCATCGTCGTTGCACATGTCGTGACACCTACACGCCTGTCTGATGCCGAGCGACAGAAACTTGAAGAGTTTGCGGAACTCCGTGGCGACCAGTCACACCACCACGCAAGCGAACATCGCAATATGTGGGACCGCTTCAAGCGCGTTCTGCGCGGAGAGGACTAGCATCATGGCAGGACCTGCCTACTGGGCTGAAGTTGTTGTTACGGCATCCGGGGATGACCAGGAACTAGCAGGGGCAGCCCTCCTCGAACAGGCAGGTTGCCATGGTTACGATGTCCGCGATGGCGAGGTCGTAGGCTACCTCCCCATTGATGACCGCCTTGAGGGTGCATTATCCCGCCTCTCGGATGCCATTTCCTTCCCCATCACCTTGCGGCGAAAGCTCGCTGAGGAAGATTGGGCGCACGCCTGGAAGCAATACTTCAAGCCACAGTTCATCGGTGAGTCCTTTGTGATAAAGCCGAGCTGGGAAGACTTCACGCCAACCCCGGAGCAGCGGGTGATTGAGCTCGATCCGGGGATGGCTTTCGGGACAGGGCTACACGCGACGACACGTTTGTGCCTCCGCGCTTTGGAGACGCTGCCAGTTGCCGGTGCGCGAGTCGCAGATGTCGGTACGGGTTCCGGTATCCTTGCGCTAGGTGCACACCTCCTCGGTGCTGCAAGTGTTGTCGCGACAGACAATGACCCGGTCGCTGTAAAAGTGTCTCTCGATAATCTTGAACGCAATCATGTGACAAGCGGAATCGATGTCTGCGTCGCAGAGGAGCCTCCCGCTGGACCATTCGATATTGTCGTGGCGAACATCCTCCCCGATGTCATTATCGGTATGGCGGATGCATTGTCGGCATCCCTGGTTCCCGGAGGAACGTTGGTTACCAGCGGAATCATCCACGAGCGACGCCAGGATGTCATCGCTGCCCTTGAGCAACGCGGACATACGCTGCTCTCAAGCCCGGATGAAGGCGAGTGGTGTGCAGTCATTGTCCGCAAACCTGCCTGACAACAGCCGATTGGCGCAGCTTGAGCTGGCCATGATCTCAAGTGGCATTGCATGTTCCAGAGGGAGTAATGACTGTCTCCTGCTGGATGTTCGTGCAGGGGTCTATACTGTGGCTCCTTCGGAAGATGACTCGCGCCTCACGCTCTCTGCTAATCTGTCTCTCAATGGCTACATGAAAGGGGAGCGTCCCCTTCAGATGCTCATGTACAGCGTCGGGAAAGCCGTCCCAGGAGTTCGTTGGCTAATCATGAACGAGTTCGTTTATCTCGTTGTTGAACGTCTTTCACGCTCCACTCCCGATGATGATGCCGTCTGGATGATTGGTGCATGCCATGTACTTGACCAGGCAATCACGGAAGTCGATAGACTGGCGCGTCAAGGGGAGCATAGCCTCTGGCACTTTGCGAATGTACGCTCGGTAACACCATGAGTGAGTCTCTCGTTCGCTGGCGCGACCACTTCGCCACGAGTCCGCTACTAACATCTGCGAAAGCAGATAGTTTTTCTGTTAACGGCATCACTGTGTCGGCAACATCTAATCCGGATGTACTCGCCTTTTCCTTTGTCACAGAGCTCCCAATCTGGTTGGAAAACCTTCCGACTTCGCTAAAGCTTGCCGCAGATTTACAACGGAACCATCCAGGAGTAAAGGTGCTCTACGAGGATGACACAGCAAACGATGGACTCTTCATCAAGTTTGTTCACGAGCTGTTGGTCACAGGAAACGAGGATGCTGATGCTGTTTTCTCTGCATTAGCGCAATCGTTGCGGCGCGCATTTGATGACTTTACGGAACACCATGCTCCATTGTAAGGATGGTAGCGAATCGCAAGTAATACAGGACGAATTAACAATAAAATGACGAAGATTTCTTATGTAACTTATGATTTACGAAAAGTATTAACCCATCATTAAAGTGGTAGAGTTTGGCATCCATACTCAGGACATGGACCAAACATGGGTGCGAAGCGGCGAAGAAAACGGACACAAACTAAAGTGTCACCTTGGTGGTGGCTCCTCGTCTTCGTCGTTCTTGCGGTCGCTTGGGCTGCCATCGATGACTTCCTAAAGCTCAATCCTGAAAAGCCCATACCCTCATCCTCAAAGAGCGGGTAACTCCGCTGTTAGGCTGGTAACAATACCGGTCCGGCGGTGCTAAACTGTCTCCATGCAGACGGTCCTTCAGACACGCGCCGAAGCCACAGGCTATGCCGAGACATCCACTTTTGCAGATGTCACCGCTTTTTGTGATGCGCTGACAAAGCAATATTCCTTTGTGAAGAGGAGCTCCCTTTGCAAGAGCACAGAAGGACGCGATGTTCCGCTTTTAGTCATTTCAAAGTCGGGGTTCACATCCGGTGTACAGGCGCACACAAGCGGGGACCACCTTGTCATTTATATTCAGGCAAATATCCACGCCGGAGAAGTCGAGGGCAAAGAGGCTGTTTTGATGCTCGTTCGGGATCTCCTTAAGTCAGATCCAACGCGTACACTCGACGCCGCTACACTGGTTATCGCTCCCATTTACAACGCAGATGGAAATGAAAAGTTTGGGGATGGCTTGCTCAATCGGCCACATCAGGATGGACCTGCGCGTGTCGGTGAGCGGCAGAACGGTATGGGACTCGACCTAAACCGTGACTGTATAAAGGCTGAATCCCCTGAAATGCGTGGCGTTCTTCGTGAAGTCTATGGTGCGTGGGACCCGGACATCGTGTTTGATTTACACACAACCAACGGGACACGGCATGGTTTTCACCTGACATACGGACCCGCCACGCATCCGGACATTGACCCTGCCGTCTTGCGCTACCAGCGTGACATGCTGCTTCCTGCCGTCCGTAAACAGCTACGGAAGACACATAACTGGGAACTCTTCGATTACGGAAATGCCGAGCGTAGAGGCGGCGAGACCATTTGGGCAACGTTTGGCTACGAAGGGCGCTACGTGACCAACTATGCCGGCTTGCGAAACCGGATCGGAATACTCTCCGAAGCGGTTAGTTTTCTACCGTTCAAATTTCGTGTTGAGACCACATACGGATTCCTCGTCGCAACATTAAATAAACTGGTGGAGGACCGCCGGGAAATTCGAAAGCGCATCGTTGCCGCCGACACGTATCGGGCAGGAGAAGCTGGAATCGCATTCGAAATGGCCGCACGAGGCAAAGAAAGTGTAAACCTGGAGGATGTTCCCGCCGGTACACGGATAGATCATACGAAAGCACCCACAAAGTGGAAGTCAGTTGTGTTGCCAATCTATGATCGCTGGGGAACCACCTCTGTCGCGAAGGTGCCTGCTTTCTATGCAGTACCAAAGCAGTCAACGGATGCCATCCGATTACTCCGCCTACACGGTATCGAGCTAAAGGAGCTGCAGAGGACTGTGGTTGGTTATGAACAGTTCAACATCAGGATGACCAAGGTCAGTCAGCCGTTTCAGGGGCACGCGCTTCGTACCGTGGATGGCTCGTGGGAGTTACGCACTGCTACAACGGAGGACTACTGGATTATCTCCACAAACCAGCCGCTCAGAATGCTCATCTTCCATCTGTTGGATCCACTCTCGACCGATGGTTTCGTCACCTGGAACATCTTTGACCGGGAAATCGCTGCCAGCAAAACCTACCCCGTTCTACGAAAACTCTAAGTTCGTCGTCAGGCGGAATATACCTCGACAAAGTTCGCCAGCTTTTGACAATGCGAAAGGTCTTGCACCGCAAACATTTCAAAGCTGGCACGTTGTCCGGCAGATGGGCAACTTTGCAGGAATAGCTGTCCCGTTGGTACGTAATGGACCAGAGATGAAGAACACCTCAGAAGCATCTATGTGCATTGTTTGGTGACTGACAAACCAAGAAACGTCATGACTTCACACACATGGTGTCTTGGTGCTCTTTCTGATGCCCGAAGCGCATCAACCCGTTACATCCTCTGCACTGTAAACCAAAACACCTAATGAGGCTTCACTGAGACGACGCGTCCAATGCTACGAACAAACGAATCATCGAGATGATCCGGGAAGATGCAAATTGACCAAGAGTAGTCGACATCGGGGGGAGCACTCCTTCGTAACGGAGTGAAACCATCCAATACCTGTGTTTGTCGACTATGCCAGGACACCGTGCACGATTTTTGCCGGTTCAACGCCTGTCAGCCGTGCATCCAGACCCTGAAACTTAACGCTGAAACGTTCGTGGTCAATACCAAACAGGTGCAGAACAGTCGCATGGAGGTCATGTACCGTGACAACATTCTCGACGGAGCGATAGCCCAGCTCATCGGTAGAGCCGTAAACCGTGCCGCCCTTGATTCCGCCACCGGCCATCCAAATGCTGAACGCATTAATGTGGTGATCCCGGCCCGTCCCTTGACCCATGGGTGTGCGGCCAAATTCTCCGCCCCAGACGACAAGAGTCGAGTCAAGCATCCCACGTTGTTCAAGATCATCCAGCAGTGCCGCACACGCTGCATCGGTCTCGCGGGCTGCAATAGGCATCGCGACTTCCATGTTTCGATGATGGTCCCACGCGCGATGATAAACCTGGACACAGCGAACTCCACGTTCAAGAAGGCGACGTGCAAGGAGACAGTTGCTTGCAAATGTCCCATCGCCGGCTCGCTTAATTCCGTATCGCTGTAATGTCTCCGGGCGTTCATCCTTCATATCGGTCAGCTCTGGGACCGACAGCTGCATGCGAAATGCCATCTCGTACTGAGCAATCCGCGTTGCCGCCTCAGGATCCAGGGTGTGGGTGGCCCGTTCCCGATTGATTGAATTAATGGACTGGATGAGCCTCTCCTCGAGGTGCCGTGGGTTACCGCCGGGACTAGCGACATAGTGAACGGCATCCCCTTTTGCTTGAAATGGAACGCCCTGATAGCGGCTAGGGAGAAACCCTGCAGACCATTGACGGGCCGATACAGGCTGTACGCCATCTGATGAGCCTTGTGATGCAAGAACCACAAAGCCAGGTAAGTCGCGCGACTCACTACCTAGACCGTACAGTAACCAGGATCCCATACTTGGGCGGCCCTTGAGAATCGATCCTGAGTTGAAAAATGCATGTGCCGGGTCGTGATTGATTTGTTCAGTCACCATCGACCGGATGACTGCGAGCTTATCGGCATGCCTGGCAATATTTGGCAACAGGCTGGAAATTTCGATACCGCTCTTACCGTGGCGGGCGAATTCCGTAAATGGTCCGCGGGCAAGGAGGGGTGTGTTTTGCAGCTGAGCAAGCTGTTGACCATTTGTATATGAACTCGGGAATGGCTGGCCATGCAGCTTCTTTAGCTCTGGCTTCCAGTCGAATGTCTCCAGTTGACTTGGCCCACCTGCCATACAGAGGTGGATGATGCGCTTTATCCGTTGCGGCTTATGCAGTGTCGGGAGTGCACCTGGCAACCCAATCCGCGATGTAGTTGGGGGTGCAGCCTCCGCAAGCAGCTGCCCAAGGGCAATGCTTCCGATGCTGAATGCTGACTTTTGTAGGAAAGCTCGCCGTGCTGTCGAAGCGTAGAGGTTGTATTCCATCATCAATACCTCGTAATCGTTTCGTGGAGGTTCAGGAGCACCCGACATACATTTGTGTACGAGGCTAACTCAGTTAGCTTGACATCCTGATGGCTTTGGAGACTTCCCATTTTCAACATTTCCCGCGCGGGGTTTTCATTGATGCTATACGCCTTGCGTGACTCATCGAGGATACTTTGAAGCTGCTTTCGCTCTGTTGGTGATGCAGCCTTGCCACGGACACGCCGCATCAGCCAGTTCAGGCGGTTGTCATCGGTGCCCGTACCCGGCTTGATTGATACGTACATCAGGTTTGCCAGGCCGCGGGCCGCTTCTACGTATACGGGATCATTCAGTAATGTCAACGCTTGTTGCGGTGTATTTGCCTCTGTACGGACAGGGCAGGCCTCTTCGCGGCTCGGGGCATCGAAAGCGGCAAGACCTGGATGGAGGAAGGTCCTCTGCCAGTGTGTGTAGAGTCCCCTGCGATACTGGTCTCCACGGGTGCTTACGATGTAATCACGGTCCGGAAACTGCAGGTTGGCGTAGTAACCGGCAGGTTGAAACGGCTTTACAGGAGGCCCTCCAACTTGCTGATTCAGGATTCCGGCGATTGCCAGTGCGTTGTCCCGAATAAACTCGGCTTCAAGGCGGCGCGGACTCTGGCGTGCAAAGTACCGATTTTGTGGATCCTTTACGGTCTGTCCTGCAAGAGGCTTAGAGGACCGTTTGTATGCATCGGAGAGAACGATTTCCCGGATGATACTGCGCATATTCCATCCGTTTTCCATGAAGGTTGCTGCCAGCCAGTCAAGCAGAGCCGGATTGGATGGTGCTTCTCCTTGCGCGCCAAAGTCTTCAACCGATGCAGAAATACCTGTGCCGAAGAAAAGTCTCCAGAAGCGATTCACGAGAACGCGTGCGGTGAGCGGGTTGTTGCGATTAGTGATCCAGGATGCAAGCTCAAGGCGTGATGCTGGTTGAGAACTTACGGGATTGCCTTCAGTCAAGAATTCTGGCGTCCCCGGGCCGACGATTTGCCCGGTGGTGTCCATCCAGTTTCCCCGCGCCAGAACCCGTGCCTGACGGGGCTTTGTTGTCGCTTCCGTGACCATCACCGGAGCTCGCCCGCCTCGGCACTGGACAATGCTCTTTAGTCTGTCCATGACGTCAGCCGTGACGCTCTCGTGCCCGGTTCCGGAGAGAAGAAACGCGGTCTTCAAGTCCTGCCGAACGGGGATATCGATAGAGTCCGGATTGAGCGCATGTACCGGGATAACTTTTACCTGGACATCACTTGTCACGCCCGATACGGTCAGGGTCAGCGGGCCGGTACCCGTGAAGGCCGTTCTGGGAAGCCAGTAAACCGCTCTGGCATCCGTGTTGGTGACCTTCCCAGTAATCCGCCAGCTTGCCTGGATACCAATACGCTCGAAGCCATTTTGGGTAACAGGGGTGTGCGGGGCGCCGACTCCATGCCAGAAAGTCAGGTTATTCGTGCCCTGCTTCAGCATTACGGAAACAGTTGATGGTGCAACGGGTTTGCGAAGCGTGACTTCAATCCCTGAGAGCATGACGGTTGAGCGCGGGATGTCGATAGTTACGACCGATTTTGTTGGCGTATGCCACGGTGAGCCATTGGCGGACTCGATCAGTACCGTGCCTTTATCACCATTGGCGTCTCGGTATTGTGCATATCGCGATGAAAAATCCCTTAGGCGTTGATCAGAGTCTGGTATCGCCGCAGCTAGTTTCTGTATACCGGCAATTTCTTCCGAAATGCGGCGTTCTAGAGCTTTGCTGGCGACAACAATTTCCGGTGGGAACGGCGAATCATTGTTGATACCGCGGAGCTCTGGTTCGGGGGTGTAGCTGTAGTCCGCGTAGACGCCCCATTGACGCATATCGGCGAAGTAGGCTGCGATTCGGTAGAAGTCTTTTGCTGTATAGGGGTCGTATTTGTGATCATGACATTCGGCACAGGCGATGGTAGAGCCAAGGAATGCGCTACCAACGGTCCTGACCCGGTCTGCGGCATATTTGGCCAAATACTCTCCCGGCTGCGCTCCACCCTCACGCGTGACCATATTCAGGCGGTTGAAACACGTCGCGGTCCGGGATGCATCATTCGCTCCGGGGATGAGGTCACCCGCAAGCTGATCACGTACAAAGGATGAGTACGGCATGTTGGTTTTGAACGCATCGATGACCCAGTCCCGGTATGGCCAGGCATTGTGATTCTGGTCACCATGAAAACCGACTGTGTCGGCATAGCGAACCTGATCCAGCCACCACACGGACATCCGCTCAGCGTGTGCATCCGATGTCAGTAAACGGTCAACATACGCGGCATAGGCTTTGGTTGTAGGGTTTGCAGCATAGATTGAGATGTCATCATCGGACGGAGGAAGCCCGGTTAAGTCCAGCGACACCCGACGAATCAGCGTAATCGGGTCCGCCGCTGGCGACATCGGTATCCCTAGAGACCTTACGCGTTGCTCGATAAAGGCATCGATGGGACGACGACCCGCAGCGGATACCGGAACCGTTGGTTTAATGACAGGTGTGTATGCCCAGTGTGGTTCATATTTGGCGCCTGCAAGGAGCCAGGCCTTGATGGTTTCTCTTTGGGCACTGGAAAGCGGTTTGTGTGCCCCTGGAGGTGGCATCAGGAGGTACGGGGATGCGTGTGTGATGCGGTTCCAAACTGACCCGCCAAGGGTACCCGGAATGATGGCTCTTTGCTTTATGGCCGCATCGCGGATGTCAAGTCGCAGACCGGCTTTTCGCTTGGCACTATCGGGACCGTGACAGGGGAAGCACGCATCGGAAAGGATTGGACGGACGTCCCGGTTGTAGCTTGGGGCTGGTTTCGTGGCCGCTGGCTTTGGCGGAGCGACGGCGACAGCACCAAGAGCCGTAAGCAGCGGCATGCAACCGGCGAGCAGCCATAGGGAAAATCCGGAGTTACGCATTTCCCGGATGTTGTACCATTGATTCAAGCGGAACAAAAACGCTCAAAAGTGCCGCCTTGGAGAATCCGGGGCAACAAAGGAAATCTGCAAAGTTTATGGATATCGCATCCCTTTTCCGTCTCGACGATAAGCGTGTTCTGATCACCGGTTCCAGCAGTGGAATCGGGCAGCTGCAGGCGTTGGCGATGATTAGTGTTGGAGCGCGCGTTGTCGTACATGGGTCAAACCAAGCAAAGATTGATGAGACGCTGCAGATGCTCGGTGCGGCGGGAGGTGAAGCCCACGGGGTTTGTCTGGCTTTGGATGGCAAGCGCTCTACGGCGCAGGATCTCGTGCGGCAGGCAGCAGAGCTCCTTGGCGGACTGGATATCGTGATTAATTGTGCCGGGACCAACCGCCGCAAAGAGATTGAGGATGTCACGGAAGAGGACTATGAGTTTATCCGTTCGGTGAACTTGGATTCGCTTTATTGGATCAGCCAGGCAGCGATTCCGTATATGCGTGAGGCCGGTGGGGGCAAGATTTTGCATATCGGAAGCATGACTACTTTCAGAGGTCTTGGGATGTTGTCCGTTTATGGAATGACAAAGGGGGCTGTTGGTCAGCTGACGCAGAGCATGGCAACAGAGCTCGCAAAGCACAATATCCAAGTGAATGGCATCGCTCCTGGCTTTATCGATACGCCATTGACCACAGCCGGGCTCTTTGGCGATCGTGTTCGCAAGAAGTGGATTTTCGACCGCATCCCTGCCGGCCGACGTGGTCTTCCTGCAGACCTTGTTGGAGCAACGATCTTTTTGTGCAGCCATGCGAGTGACTATGTGACGGGGCAGATGCTTGCCGTCGATGGTGGCTTCCTAACAGGTGGTAGCTGGGCGATTCATGCGACAGAGGAGCAGCTGGCCGACTAGGCTTAGCACGTTTCGCTTACGCTCGACGGGCGTGTGGTGCGAAGCACCACACGCTTTGTTTTTGTCGTCGGCAGGCAATGTTGGTTAATTTTTAAGGCGGCTTTTGTCTACCGGAGAGCCATGGACCCGTCTGACACTTGCCCGCACCAGCTCTGGTAAAAGAAACTCAGTAAATGCGGTGGCACCTATCGGACTCAAGTGCACGGCATCCGTGAAGTCGCTGTCCAGTGCCATTTCATCCATGTTGACCAGTCGGGCACCGCGGGTATCCAGCTCGGTTGCCAGGCGGTCAAGATAGGCTTGCCAGTCCGGTGTCCGATAGTACAGATCTCTGTGGTGAGCCGGCATTGGCATCACAACAAACACCATCTCACGACCGTTTTTTGTTGCAATCGTCAACAAGCGATCAACTTCCGGGCACAACAGGGATGGCTTTGCCATCGCCTTGCGGACACGCGCAGCAAATCGGACCGCCGAGCCATCCTCCAGCGCGGAGAAATCCGCTGCACGTCCAAAAGAATTAACGTCAACCCGTTTCTGTAGTGATTTGTCCGAAAGGAATCGTCGAATGCGCTCCACTTTTGCCCAGAGGGAATCCTGATAGGTCAAAACTGGGACATTCCGGCGAAGGGTGAACTCCAGTGCACTGAGACCCCGCAAACCGTATGCTTCAGGAATATTGACGCGCTTGAGCTGAAATGCAACTGCTCGGTTTCCTTTCCAGCTCTGCTCGGGAGACTCTGAAAGTGTCAAATCCATGAATCCGTAGATAAGCTTTCCGCGGATTCCATTCGCGATTGCTTCCTCAGCGATGACTGCATGCTCAGATGTCTGGGTTGATCCAATTCCAATGTTTAGACATTCGACGTGCGTACGTTTGCAGGCAGCTGAGTCAATTCCGGCCGCCATGAGTGAGTTTCCAATGAAAACATAGTCGTTGTCCGATGGGATCTGCAGGCGGGATGCCAGGACGCGCGCAGGATTGTTTCGTTCGATAAACGCTATACCGAGATTCAGCGCAATGAGCCCAATCGCTATCGCAATCGTATTGCGGAATAGGAGTTGGCGAAACCGGGAATCCATGGCTGTAACGTACCACAGGATTTTCCAGCTATGTATTCAACACTGATGGTTGGTGATGACAGTCCTGCTGATCGATCTAGTGTTCGTTGGTGCGTACCACACCAAGCAACGTATCACGTGCTGTGAGTGTGAGAATAACTGAACAAAAAGAAAGAGCCCCTGAGAAATCCAGGGGCTTATAAAACAATCAAAACCCCCGTATTCTACGAGGGTCTACGAATGGTGCCACCTACCGGACTCGAACCAGTGACACGAGGATTTTCAGTCCTCTGCTCTACCAACTGAGCTAAGGTGGCGTGGAAAACGGAGAAGACGGGGCTCGAACCCGCGGCCTCCGCCGTGACAGGGCGGCGCTCTAACCGACTGAGCTACTCCTCCACAACCATCGCGTCAATCAAAAGTGGGCGAAGAGGGATTTGAACCCCCGACCACCTGTTTGTAAGACAGGCGCTCTACCGCTGAGCTATTCGCCCTCAGCCTTCAGCCTCATGCTTGACGCAGGGAAAAGAATATCGCCGCAAAAGGCGCTTCGCAAGGGTATTGGGACCATTCCAAGAAAAATATCCGAAAAAACTTGATTGCTTCTGTACATCTGCCGGGGATGCTGCGTAGTAGAATCGACTGGAATTACCGCCAGATAGGGGCTTCTGAATGCGAATAACAGCGATCACGGATGAGATTTCACAGGACCTTGGTCATGCACTCGGCGTGCTTAAGGAGTATGGAGCAACATCATGTGAGCTCAGAAATGTCTACGGCGTCTACATCGTGGATGCGGACGATGCCATTCTCGCACGTGTGGAATCGGACTTGGTGTCATCCGGGATGACCGTCGACTGCCTTGATACACCGCTGTTTAAGTGCAACCTGGATGCTGTCGGAGCAACTGATGCCGCAGGCGCCACACACAACGCTGCAGAACGAACCCTTAGCGACCAGTGGCCACTTCTGGACCGTTGTATTGAGCTTGCTTTACAGTTTAAGACCCCATTTATCCGGGTTTTTGCCTTCTGGCGTAAAGGTGATTTGACAGCGGATCGCCGCACTGCCATCATCGAAATCCTCGCCAAGGCAGCTGGTATTGCAGGCGCCGCGGGTATCACTTTGCTGCTCGAAAATGAGCATGCCTGTCTGCTTGGGACTGCCGCAGAAACAGCGGATGTAGTCCGGGCGATTGGCTCTCCCTGGCTTAGGATGGTTTGGGATCCGGGGAACGCGATGATGCTTGGTGAAGCGGTTTTGCCGGATGGCTTTGAGCACTGCAGGGAAGTGATGATGCATATTCATCTCAAAGATGTCCAAGTCGGTGAGGATGGAAGTCTTTCGTGGGCTTGCATTGGCTCAGGTAGCGGAGATTACCCTCGTTTGTTCCGCACACTTCGTGACAACGGGTATGCGGGAAGTATTGCTCTTGAGACCCATTGGAAATCTGCGGACAATAATCCGGAAACAGCCAGTCGGGCGTGTCTGTCCGAGATGAAAAAGCTGATGGGCTGATGCCGACAGGCATTCGTGCGTGGCGAAAAGCGTCCATTCGCCGAGATTTCAGCAAGACACTGTTTCGACCTTTGTGACATCTTGGTGGCACGTTACTGCAAGCTGTAATGAAGTCCCCGCGGCATCGTTTGCGGTTGAAGCAAATAGCCACATTTGCCAGATACGTGGCGACAAGCGTCCATGCGCCGATTAGTCTGTAAGGCACAATCCGACCTTCGTGACATCTTGGTGGCACGTTATTGCAAGTTGTAATGAAGTCCCCGCGGCATTGGCTGCGGTTGAAGCAAACAGCCACATTTGCCCGATGCGTGGCGAAAAGCGTCCATTCGCCGCAAAATAGGTGGTTATGTCCGCCGGAAGGTGGATGAGGAGATTTGACATGTCCATCATGGCTATGAAGCGCTTCGTCGAGAAGCACGGAACCAAGGTCATCGCAGTTCTTGCGGTGCCCCTGCTGATTGGTGTCGTCTACAGTGGACTGGGAGCCAATCTGGGCGGAGGAGCTGCGAACCGCGCCGCCGATGATGAGAAAGCCGTTGCGCAGATAGGTGGCACCAAGATCACCAAGTCAATGCTCGACCGACAGCTAGAGCAGCAAATGCGCGGCATGATGGGCGCTCCGACCCCGGAGATTCAGGACATGTATCGCCTGATGCTGGTCGAGCAGTTCAAAGGGCGTGAAGCAATCGTTCAGGCTGCGAAAAAGGCCGGTATCGAAGTCACCGATGCTCAAATCGAAGAAATGCGGGACAAGAAATGGGATGAAAGCGTACGCTCTGCAATCGCATCCCAGCTTGGTCTTGATCCAAAGTCCGATGACCGAAGAATTGAAGAAGCCCTTCGCAAAATGAACCCGGACTCCTCGATCGCGGCTCTCAAACAAAATGTCATTGAAGTGGATCAGCTCCGTAACGAGCTTTACTACAACGGTCTTAAGACCAAGGTTGCGCCACCAGCAAACATCGATGCCGCATACGTCAAGCGGACTTATTCGGATATTCAGGTACGTCACGTCCTGATCAAGTCCGGCCCGGGCGGTCTCCCGGATGACCAGGCGAAGGCAAAGGCTGAGAAAGTACTTGCAGAAGCGGTAAAGGATCCGGCGAGCCTTCCAAAGCTGGCTAAGGAAAATTCCGATGATCCTGGCTCGAAGGCGAAAGGTGGTCTCTACGATTGGGCACCTGGATCTCAATATGTCCCGGAGTTTACGCAAGGTGCACTTGCTGCCGGCCTCGGTAAAGTCAATCCCAGCCTGATCAAAACGACCTACGGCTATCACATCGTCAAGCTGGAAGGTGAACGACCAGGCAAAACACTGCCTAAGGATTTTGACAAGGAAAGCGCAAAGTACGTTCAGCAATATGTTGACCGAATTGCTCAGGCTAAAGTGGGCGAAATGATTGCCGCAGAACAGCCAAAGCTGACCGTTGAGATCTTGGATCCCGGGATGCGTGCGGCGATGGCTATTCGTGAAGCTGCTGGACCGAATAAGAATGGCAAGCTTGCCGAAGCGCTTACTGAGCTCGATAAGATTCCTACATCTGAAGATCCGCTTGGTTCCGTGCCTCTTCGTAAGGCTGGTATTTACGAGCAGCTTGGCAAACTTGATGATGCCGTTAAGTCACTTGAACTGGCGCTTCGTGGACGTAACCTCCCTGAGACGCGTTTCAAACTCGCTGGACTTCTCGTCAAGACCGGCAAAAAGGACTCTGTAAAGGAACAGCTTCAGGAAATCGAAAAACTGGCCCTGACATCTCCAGACCAATGGAAACAACTCAGCGACCTCTATCGCCAGATCGGTGATAGGGAAAATGAGACCAGAGCGTTGCTGAAGAATCAAGAAATGGTGAAACGTCAGCAGGCACTACAGAAACAACAACAGAAGGCTTCTGCTCCCGCACCGGCGCCGACTCCCGCTCCAGCGCCAAAGAAGTGAGTCGGAAGTCAGCTCAGTCCGACGCCCTGGATGTGAAAACCACACGTCCGGGGCGTCTTCGTCTCGTGGCAACGCCAATCGGAAATCTCGAAGATATAACCGTTCGTGCGCTGCGCACTTTGCGTGAGTCGCACATCATAGCCGCTGAAGACACACGTGTCACCGGGAAACTCCTGCGTCACTTTGAAATTGAAACCCGCCTGATCAGTCATCATGCGCACTCCGGACAGGAAGATGTGATTCAGCTCATCGCCCTGCTGGCACAGGGAAATGATGTCGCTCTTGTATCAGATGCAGGAACGCCCTGTATCAGCGACCCCGGTCAGCAGCTTGTCCGGGCCGCCATCGATTGTGGAATCACTGTGGAGCCCATTCCCGGCGCATGTGCCGCCATCGCTGCAATCAGTGCCAGTGGCCTCCCGACTGGGCAGTTTACGTTCGAGGGCTTTCTCCCAAGGACAAACGACCGTAAAGAACGCCTCGAAGCACTCGCTACCGAGCGTCGGACGATGATTATCTATGAGAGCCCGCATCGGCTTGCAGATACGCTCGCTGACCTTGTGGATGCCTTTGGCGCGGCACGGCAAGCCACAATTGCGCGTGAGGTTACAAAGTTACACGAGTCCTTTATCCGTGGGACGCTCGCTGAATGTGCGGCTCACTATAAGGCTGAACCTCCCCGGGGCGAGTGCGTCATCATCGTGGAAGGTGGCACGGGCGAGCCTCCTGAGCGGCCAGCGGAGGCATCCGTGGAGATGCTCCTTATCGAAGCGATGCAATCTGGCAAGTCAACCAAAGAAGCGGCACGTGAGGTTGCCAATAAGACCGGACTTGGGCGCCGTGAGCTATATGCGATTGCACTGACGCTTCAATCCGATGACGCTGTGGAAGAGGAATAGTCATGACCGACACACCGACAAATCACAAACGCGAGCGCGCGCTGGTTTGGGCGCTCGGTGTGATACCTGTTTTTCTGATGCTCATCCTCGGTGGTGGAGTGCTGAATCTCCCGATGAACGATGAGTTCTCGTATGCGCGGCTTGCAGAGGCGTTTAGCAAAACAGGACGTATTCAGTTGAACGGTTGGGGAACGCCCCTGATGCTTCCACAGATGGTTGTCGGCGCGGCCATCATCAAGATCTTTGGCTTCAACTACGGAACCCTGCACTGGGTTGGCATCGTTTCCACTGCGGTGGCATCCGGGTTTCTGTACCGCTTTCTAAGGGCGGCCGGCGCGGGGATCTTTACATCCATAACCCTCTGGGCAGCGGTTATGGGAACGCCAATGGTCCTTGCATCTGGCGTGTCGTTTCTGACAGATGTCCCAACCATGGCTCTTTGCCTCGTGTCATGGACTTTTTTTGCGGAGGCGTTACGGACATCTGATACGGCAGAGTCCGAGCGATCCAAAGTCATTCTGGCTACCGTTTTCGCATTTCTTGCTGCTCTCAATCGTCAGAATGTCATTCTTCCGTTTGGTGTTGCGATGCTTATCATCAGCGGCTTTCGTCCAGCGTGGCGGAGCATTCTGCTCCCTGGTGCCGCACTCACCATTGTTTCGGGCTTGCTTGCCGTTGCCATCATTGGCAAGCTTCCATATGCAGTTCCAGTGCATCCAATCGTTGGCCTTCTTACGTTTATCGGATGGCCAGACATTACCATCAAGTTCATGGTCAAGTTCGG
>VFQT010000201.1_pt1 | contig 96725 bp, 54 predicted proteins | sample 3512381 | NCBI WGS metagenome assembly VFQT01 (sample SAMN10412376, study PRJNA504923) | tailings metagenome | isolation source: Relicate 2 Philex TSF3 active mining site | place: Philippines: Tuba, Benguet | collected 2017-08-29
GCGAGGGGCGGCGGAGCAGGTTGCGGACAGTTATTTTTTTTCCGCCGGAGCACTCTTCAGGCCAGGGTGATGTTTCAGCACGTCCGCCCGTTTTTCGATGATGGCAGCGATGGCCAGCAACGAGGCCTCGTCGTATAACCCGGCAGTCATGGTGCAGCAGACCGGGCGTGGCTCCGGCTGCTGGTCCTGCAGCATCACGGGCAGTGCGATGCAGGGGTGTCCTGTCAGGTTGGTGATGACCAGATCATCACCTCCGATGTACAGATCGACTGAGCGAAACAGGGCTGCCATCTTCTGCATCAGCTGCAGTCGCAGGCGCGAGGCGTGCAGGTAGTCGGCAGCGGAAACGAAGCGTGCCTTCTGAAAAATGCGAGGCCACGCGTTCAGACCCTCGGTCGTCCCGGCGTTGCTCAGCTCCCGAAAGACCTCGCAGGCTTCCACCTCCAGCATGACTGTGATGGCGTCATCCGCATCCGATCGGGGCAGTTCGATGTCGACAATCTGTGCTCCGGCAGCCCGCAGATGGTCCAGCGCCGCCTGTTCCGGTGGCTGCAGCTTCGAATTTGTGACGCGACCGATCCGCAGCCGCTGCAGATCTGCCTGCTGCGGCCACTCGAACCAGCGATCCACGGAGCACGGGTCACCGCTGTCGGCACCGTGAGTGGCGGCAAGGATGATTCCGAGGTCGTCCGCCGTCCGGGCGATGGGGCCCAGTTTGTCCATGGACCAGGAAAGCGGCATGCAGCCGGCTCGCGAAATCCGCCCGAAGGTTGGGCGCAGGCCGGCGACACCACAGCGTCGGGCGGGGGACACAATGCTGCCCAGCGTCTCACTGCCGATGGCAAACGGGACGAGGCCTGCGGAGACAGCGGCTGCTGAACCGGCCGAAGAGCCGCTGGAGCCTTCTTCGGTGTTCCACGGATTGCGAGTTTTTCCGCCGAACCACTGATCACCCATGGCGAGAGCTCCGGTGGTCAGTTTGGCCACCAGCACTGCGCCCGCTGCTGCCAGCTTTGCGGCAACCGTGGCGGTTTGATCGGATTTGCGATCGCGGTACTGCGGGGCTCCCCAGGTCGTCGTTGTCCCGGCCACCGCCAGCAAATCCTTGGCGCCCCACGGAATCCCGTGCAGCAGGCCGCGGTCGTGGCCGGATTTGAGTTCTGCATCCGCCTGTCGGGCTGCGACCAGTGCCGATTCCTCCAGCAGCGTGACAACACACAGCAGCTGCGGATCGGCGGACTTCAGACGAGATAATGCCAGCTGCACCAGCCGCTCGCTGGTCAGCCGTCCCGCACGCAGCAGTGCCGCCAGAGTGCGAATGGGGAGCCATGGCAGATTTTCGTCCGTCAGTTCAACCGGCAGGGCGGCCGCAGTCTCCACGTTCGCTGGCGACAGCCACGGTGCGGAAGAACCTGCACGCTCCCGAATGCCGGGATCAGCCATCTCAGGGTCAAACCGCAGACTGGACAGCACGGAGGGCTCAAGGCTGACCGCACGCAACTGCTGCAGTTCTGACAGCAGGCTGTCGCCCGAGCGAATCAGCGTGGCACGATCCGACTCCGACAATGTCAGCCCGGCAATCCATTCCGCATGACTGATCTGGGCTTCGGACAGCCTGCCCGACTTTGTGACTTCATCAGCCAGCGCTCGCTGGAATACTGCCGTTCCGGCGCCCAGCATGGCCAGTCGTCCCAGCAGCGAGCGTCGCGAATGAGTGAGCAGTTCGGGCATGGGCAGTACAGCGTCATCGTGGGATCCGGCAGACATCGGTCAATGGCCCTGTCAAAGCGGTTGGAAACAGTCTGCGATGGGAGGCAGTGCGGTCAGTTCTAGCCTGGCTCGCGGGGGCACTGCAACCGTGTCGCGTCAGCCCGGAATGACCGGAGCGAATCAGTGGGTGGGAGTCACTTGCCGGCGACCGTCAGATAGATCCCACCAACGGAGATCACAGCGCCCGCCAGAGCACGCAGGGAAATCGGCGTACCAAAGGCCAGTCGCACCAGCGGCAGCACAAAAATGGGACTGGTGCAGGTCAGCGTATTGGCGACCGCCAGCAGTGAATCGCGATAAGCAATCTGGCTCATCCAGATTCCCAGCCACGGACCGCAGATCACCGCCGGCAAATAGGTTCGCAGAATCGCCGGATCAAACGCCGGGCGCGCGGTGGCTTTCAGACGCCCGGTCGCTGTCAGCACCACCGCCGCAAGAACCGCAGCAAAACCGACTCGAATAAATGTCGCCTCCAGCGGTGAGCATGTCACCGCCGTTGTCAGCTCGGATCCGGAGGATACGGACGTATGAGTGGCGAGGTGACTGAACATCGCTCCGGATGCGTTGCAGAGGGCCCCCCCAAGTCCCGCCAGGACACCCCGCAGAACGCTGGCCGGAAAATGACCGGCAGTCTCGCCCGAAACCGGGCGGTCCGTCACCACCAAAAAGACCCCGGTCAGCGTCACAATCAGGCCGCTCAGAGCCATCACGGACAGGGGCTCGGACAACAACAGCCAGCCGGCCGAAGCAGCAAACAACGGGCTGGTAGTTGAAACAATGAGCGCACGGCGCGGGCCCAGAATCTGCAGACTGCGGAAATACAGCGTGTCACCGATCACGATACCTGTGAGACTGCTGAGTACCAGCCAGACCACGGCCCGCTGATCAACACTGAGCAGAGACGTGCGCAGCACCAGAGCCTGTAAACCCAGATGCAGCAGCAGGATACCGCTGGCCAGCACGTTCTTGCCAAAGTTGATTTGCCAGGCCGTCAGTCGAACGCGTGAGTAGAACAGGCTGGAGCAGGCCCAGAGGCCGGCCGCCGCCAGTGCCGCCAGCTCACCAGAACCCGGCATTGTCCAATTCATGATCTGACTCATTCAGCTATTCACGTGAAGTCCAGGAAATCACAACCCAAGTCTTCAATTTTTTGCAACCTCATATTGCCCATGCCTCCCGGTCTTCCTATATTTACATCCCGGGGAGGTATTTTTACTACTTTTGATGATCGTGTTGCACTGGCCTGTTTTCGAACTGCGACGTTAACTGATAACCAGAAAATCCCCTGCAAAAATGTCTTTCCTGACACGCATCCTGCTGCTGACTGCGTTGCCCGTATGCGTGCCTGCGTGGGTAACGGTGTGTGGCGCGGCGCGGGCTGACGTGCTTGATGCAGTATCTCAGGGCAGCGTCAGGGGGGAAACTCAACAAACGAACAAATTCCTGCACAGTTTTCAGGTTTCGCCACTGGCTGCCGGGTCAGTTTCTGCCGAATTCCGCCAGCGTCAGTCTGTTCAGGACTGGCTGTTTCATGCGGACCGAAATCTGTATGAAACGCAGCCCGTGCGGGAACCACGTGTTTCTGCGGTTCCTGACTCGGATGCCCGCACTGAAGTCCACGCGGGCAATTCGGCGGTTGCGGATACTGAAATACAGCCTTTTCTGTTGATAATTCCGCGATCCGGTTATCGCGGTCCGGTGTCGAGCCCGGTTCTTGCGATCGGGGATCGGGATGTGATTTTCGACCTGCAGCATCCGGCGTTTCGTTCACCGTTGCGGCAGGTGTACGTTGATCGCTGTTGTGCTGAATTCCGGCGGTATCTTGGTGAATCTCAGGGAAGGTTTCCGGCTGCGGCGGCAACCGCTGAACTGTCGCCATCCGTCCCTGGGGTTCTCGACGGTGTCTGTTCTGCGATGCGTGACCTGCAGTCGCCGGGTGCCGGTCTCAGGTTTCAGGACGCGGCGCTTGCGCAGCTCCACAATCAGATTTGCCAGCCAGACCTGGCGATGGCAGGTCAGGCGTTTGTGCTGCGTGCCGACCAGCTGCCGGGCAAGCCATTCCGTCCGATGGCCTCACTGAAAAACCTGCTGCAGCGACTGCAGGCAGCCTGCCTGAATCTGAAATTGACGACATCCGCCAAAATCCAGGACCGGGGGGATTCTGTTTTTTCGGCACTGCCGGGGCGGATTTCATCGCGATGGTGGTTTTTACCGGCGGGTGGATGCTGTTTGGTGTTGTGCGGTCTGTTTGCGCTGCGATTTCGGCAGACCGTGCACTGACCGGTCAGAAATTGGCAGATTCAGTGGTCAGCAGATGTCAGATATCGTAATCTGCGGCAGTGTTTGTCTGACTGCCTGACGACTTCTGCCGGGACATTTCTGATCATGCGCCCCGTGACATTCTTCTGCACTGTTCTGCTGGCTCTGTTCGGTGTCGGCAATCCAGCCGTTGTTGTGGCTCAGGATCCGGCCCAGGCTCAGTGGTTTTCCATCGCGGCTGCTGAAGGTAAGTCCGTGGCGTGGAGTCGCTGGGCTGTTGACGGATCCGGATCCGTTCCCCAGGCCGCCACTCTCTCCATTGCCTCGGATTCGCGGTGTTCCCTGTATGTCAATGGCCAGCGTCTGTTGAAATACGAGGTGTTTCCGGCGGCCGACGGTCAGGTCACGGCCAGGATGTTTGATGTGCAGCCTTTGTTAAGACCGGGCCGGAACATGGTGGCCGTCGAGGTGCAGGGCGAAGCTCCAGCAGCCACATTTGGTGTGCAGCTGAAGTTGGTCCGCGGTGGTCAGGCGACGGTTGCCGGTGGCCAGTGGAAACAGGCCCCAGCGCCTCCGCCGGTCGGCTGGGAGCAGACGGACTTCAACGATCGCGACTGGAAGGAACTGAAGGCTCTGCCGCAGTTGCCTCCGCTGGCGGCTGCGGTCCGGATCCCGGAAAAAGCCGAATCACCAGCTTTCAAACGCACAGCGCGACGCAGTTTGCCGCTTGAGTTCCAGGATGGGGACCATGTGGTGCTGGTCGGGGCCACGTTTGTCGAGCGTGCTCAGTTGTCAGAGCATCTGGAATCAGTCCTTGCGGGAACACTGGGAAATCGCCGGGTCACCTTTCGCAATCTGGGCTGGAGTGCTGATACTGTGTTTGCGGAGTCGCGGGGCATCTTCGATGCACCTGCTGTTGGGTATATGCGGATGGTGGAGCACATTCGCGCGGAGGAGCCTGCGGCGGCGATTTTGTGTTACGGCCAGAACGAAGCACTGATGGCGGGGATGAGTCCCGAGCAGTTCAGTCGGCAGTTTGGTCAGTTCATAGACGAGCTGCAGGCGTCGGGAATTCCGTGCCTGGTGGTATCGCCGCACGAGTTGTTTCCTGCGAAGCCACCGGTCCCCTCACCAGCTCGTTTCAATTCCCGGATCCGCCTGTTTGCGGAGGCTGCCGGCAGTGTGGCTCAATCACGTCAGCTTCCATTCGTGGACCTGTTTTCGGATTTCACGTCCAGCATGCAGTCTGTGCACAGCTTGCTGCATCCGGACAGTGAGGGTCTGAATGGCCTGACCGACAACGGCATGCATTTGTCCGAGCAGGGTTATGCCTGTGCTGCGCTGGTGATTCGTCAGCGTCTGCTGGGGATACCGGCAAACCCGGCTGTCCTGAAGATTGATGTCCCGTCCGCGACGGTGCAGGGTCAGGGTCTTGAAATTGCTGAGGTGAGTTTCAGTGATGACCGGGGGCAGGTCACGTTGAAGGTAAAGCCTGAAACATTGTCTCCGCTGCCGATCACAGCACAGATTTCCGCAGCGGGTTCAGCAAAGCCGGCAACAGCCGTGCTGTTTGCAGATTCGGGTTATTCAGCGCTGCGGCAATTGATTCTGAAGAAAAATGAGCTGTATTTTCATCGCTGGCGACCGCAGAATGTGACATATCTGTTTGGATTCCGAAAGCACGAACAGGGCAACAACGCCGCTGATATTGCTCGATTTGACCCATTCATTCGTGAAGTTGAGCAGCAGATTCACGTGGCGCAGCAGCCGCAGTGGACAACAGTAACAATTTCTCTGTCTGCCACGGCCCCCCAATGATACTCTGACAGCACTGGACATCTGCCGATGGAATCGCGTGGAACTGATGCAGTCTGCCCGGTGGCCCAGCACGGTGGTCACGCATTCGCCGGTTTTCAGGGGCGAACCAGAGAAGGTTTGTATCTGCACAGTCGGCGTTCGATGCTGAAAGCCGGGATGGCGGGTATGGCGGGGCTCAGTCTGCCAATGCTGCTGCAGAATCAGCGAACCATGGCAGCGTCCGGGCAGCGCAGTTCTGCCGGGAAGAGCGTCATTCTGCTGTGGATGGCGGGAGGCCCCAGCCAGATTGACACCTGGGACAGCAAGCCCGAGCGTCCGTGGATCAATCGCGGGCCTTTTGGAGTGACACAAACGAAACTGCCGGGTGTGGTGATCTGTGAGCACCTGCCGCGTCAGGCGGCCATGCTGGATCGATTCACCATCATTCGCTCGGTCGACGCCCGTCACAGCAATCATGAACCCAACATGGTCTTTCAGACCGCCAATCTGGCTGCTGAACCGCGAGTGAATCCGGAAGCGGTTCGCTATCCGGCGCTGGCTTCGGTCATTGCGAAACACCACGGCGCAAATCATGCCGCCATGCCGGCCTATGCCGCATTCATGAAATCACGCTCCCACCTGGCCTTTGCCGGATATCTGGGCAAGCAGTACGACCCGTTCCTGTGCGACAAAGCGGCTGTTCTGCCGGTATACACGAATGTGGGGCGGGACACCGGTCAGGTCAGCGGTGGTGATCTTTTCCAGATGCCCAGGGGGCTCAGTCCGTCCCGTCTGCACGATCGACTGTCGCTGCTGCAGCAGTTTGATGTGCTGAAAGCCGGACTTGATCAGGACGGTTCCATGGATGCGCTGGGAGCCTATCAGCGGCAGGCCGTGGACCTGCTGCTGGGGGACCGGGCTCGTGCGGCGTTTGATCTTGAACGTGAAGATCCTGAGATTCGGGCGCGGTACGGAAATCACCTGTGGTGCCAGCAGGCCCTGATTGCTCGCCGCCTGGTCGAGGCGGGAACTGCCTTCGTGACACTCGATCTCAGCTACCATACAGCCTCAGGTACCTGGGATACTCACGGCGACAATATCCCACCCTACGGCGGCATCAGCAGGGGACTGGGACCGCTGCTGCCACTGTTTGACCACCTGCTGACAACCCTGGTGTCGGATCTGGAAGAGCGCGGCCTGCTGGACCAGGTTCTCGTGATCGCCATGGGCGAGTTCGGCAGGACTCCCAACATGGGCACCCAGGACAGCACAGATGGGCGAAATCACTGGACTGACATTATGTCGATGTGCCTTGCCGGTGGTGGTCTGCGTCACGGGCAGGTCATTGGAGCTTCAGAGAAGGACGGGGGAACGATCCGCGAACGACCGGTGACTCCGGCAGACCTCGCAGCCACGCTGTTTCGCTACTTTGGCGTCCCGCAGGATGTGCAGTACACGGACCATCAGGGGCGTCCGAAGTTTGTGGTGGATGGAGGCCAGCCACTTGCAGAACTGTTCTAAGACAGGCCGCCGCATAACGGCAGTCTGCGGACTGTGGCTAAGTATTGGGGTGCTGAGTGCGATCACCGGAACGGCCACTCAGGCTGTCGCAACTCAGCAGTCCGCCAGCAACTCGGCAGCCATTCCGGAACAGATCCGGCAACTGCTGGCGAGGGCCGTCACGGCGATGGACCGTGCCGACGCCGCAGCGAGCCTGCAACTGGTGCGTGACGCTGCAGCGCTGTGGCGGCAGGCCGGTGACAGCCAGCCCGACGTTGCGACGTTCAAGGCCGTTGAGACAGCCACTGCGGATCTGGCAGTGCCACTGCTGGAGCGACTGCTGGGCCGTTGGCGTGCCGGCGCAGGTGCTGCCGAATCGATCGCCGAAGTGCTGCAGCCGATGGTCATCAGCAGTGATGGATCACGGGTTTCTCTGCTGCAATCATCCCTGAAGGGCCCGGGCTACCCGTTTATTCTGGAAAACTGCGGGGCTTCCATTGCAGCAAGAGCCGCGGTGACTGCGGACGTGCATCGCCAGTGGATCAAACTTCTGCGTCAGGGATCACCACAGCCAACTATTGAGCAAATGATTCTGCTGTGGCTGCTGAACCACGAAGCAGATCAGCCAATCGAGCAGGCTGAGATTCTGCAGCAGCTCCTGCAAGTTGTCGACCTGAGCTCGTCACTTCCGCAGCACGGACTGCAGCTGACGCACATGGCGATGTGTGGCCTGCAGTCACGCAATGATCTGCTGACGCGGCACAGTCTGAAACTGGTGCACAAACTTGCTGAAGGCACCAGCCGCAGCGGTGCACCCGGAGTGCAGCTGCGTCTGCTGAGAGACGCCTGCATTGCGGCCGCCCCCGAGGCTCATCGACTGGATTCTGCCGCGGGCATGCTGGAATTCCTGCGACTGGCGGATTTCCTGATCGAGCAGTTTGCGGCCCGCGATGACAGCAGTCCGGCAACGCGTCTGCTGACACAGCATTATCTGATCACCAGCCAGCTTTGCCTGGTTCACCAGTTGCCGACGGATGGTTTACGGCGATTTGCTCTGTTTCGCACCCTGCAGACCGACACCAGTTCGCTGACGGCGGCCGATCTGCAGTACTTTCTGCCTCTGCAGTCCGTGCATTCCCTGTCGGCCGACAATCGCTGGCAGCTGTTCCGGATGGTTCTGGAAAGTGAACTCTGGCTGCTGACGCGTGATATGCAGCCGCAGGTCACAACCGATGTTTTTCCAGCCAGTCCTGGAACAGGACTTGTGCGGTATGAGTTGCTGCAGGAAATCGCCCGGGCGGCCATCGATTGTGGTGAGCAGCCGTGGCTGCAGGAACTGTGGCTGAAGTGGTCAGCCCAGGGTGATCCGGCTGCCCGCCGCGGCCTGCAGATGCTGGCGCAGCTGCGGGAACAACCGACGCAGGATGCGGCAGTCAGAGGGATCGGCGGCTGGCTGACGGATGAGACTCCCGAACAGGCAGCCCTCGGACCAGTCTTTGTTTCGACCGGTGATGTGCCCGGTGGTGTTCTGGCTGCGGAATTGAGTCGGCCTGCCGTCTGGCACTTTCCGTGGCCGCTGACCGGCGAATTCCGGATCCGCAGCCAGTTTGCAGTTTCTGATTTCCCGGTGACTTTGCCTGGCTATGCAGGTCTGATCCTGGCACTGGATCAGCAGGGCACCACAACAGTGCTGTCATGCTCTGCGGCCGTGTTGCAGCGTCGGCAGTCAGCCTGGAGGCCACCGGCGTCGGACTCGCCGATTGTCGGCGACCTGCAGGTGGCGGATCAGCAGCTGCGATACATGGTCAGCGACAGCGACCTGTGGTCATTGAACGCTGCGGAGGAAGCCAGTCCCTGGCTGTTCCTGCAGTTGGACACGCTGCGGCAGTCGGACTGGGCACATTTCAGCATCGAAGGGACGCCGCAGGTCCCTCGCAGCGTCAGTCTGCTGAAGTCGACCGACCTGCGCGGCTGGAGCAGTCGCAGCAGCGGACAATCGCAACCGGACCTGCGGATTGATCCGGCCAGTCAATCGGGTCAGCCACCAGTCGGCTCGCCCGACTGGTATCTGCAGAGTGGCGTGCTGACCGGGCGACGCAGCCTGCAGCGAGCAGCTCCGCTGCCAGGATTCCCGCAGGTGGTCGAGCCGTCCGGACACATGGTCTGCCAGCGTCCCATGTTCCCGGGTGACAGAATTTCATGGGAATTCGAGTACCAGCCTGGCCAGTGTCATGCGTTTCCGTCAATCGGCAGTGCGATTCTTGAGCTGCATGCTGACGGTGTTTTTCTGAACAGCCGCGATCCGGCGTGGTGGCGGCAACTGCAGGGATTTGGCGGGCAACGCTCACTGCTCACACCGCAGCAGCATCCAGTACCGCTGAAAAACGGCTGGAATCAGGCTCAGCTGCGGCGGACGAGCAGCGGATTTCAGCTGGAGCTCAATGGTCAGCAGCAATGTGACTTTCCGTGGAATCCCAACGACGCTCGGTTTGGACTGACGTACCGCAGAGTAACTGCGGAATTGCGAGTTCGCAATGTTGTTTTGCAGGGAGACTGGCCGGAACAGTTTCTGCAGGCCGATTTTCAGCGAATTCTGCGAACTGCAGGGCCGGGTACCGCCAAAGACTGAAGGCACGCCTGGCAATCACTGGCAGCCGACAAAGTGGCCTTGAATGACAGCGGCCACGGGCTGCAGGTGGCCGGAGTTTTCGTTTCGCCCGGTTCGAAACAGAGTCAGTGATGCTGTCGCACCTTCGGAGATTTCTGCGATCGGCAGCCCCAGCAACCGGCGAGGCTGATTGCTGGCCAGCTCCCACGTCTGCGTCAGCGGCAGCCCCGTCAACTGCCGATAACGCTGCACACACTGCAGTGTGGTGGCTCCGGAACCCGCCAGAAACTGCCGCTGTCCGGCCACGACAATTCGACCATCCTCGAGGACCTCCACATCCACAGCCGGAGTCGTATAGCGGCCGGCAGCACAACCGCCGAAGCCGGAAACATCCGATGTCAGCACGATACGTGCGGGCGACTTGCAGCGGTGAATGCAGTTCAGCATGGTCGTCGGAACATGCCAGCCATCGGCGATAACACTGACCGTCAGACGGTCATCGGCCAGTTGTGGCCAGAAGATATTGTCGTGCCGGGGAACCATGCCGGCGCAGCCATTGCCCAGGTGAGTACCGAGGCTGGCGCCGCGGGTGACGGCTTCCTCAATCTGAGCGGGACTGGCCCCTGTATGCCCAATCGCCACTCGCACACCATCGGCTGTCAGCAGCGGAATCAGCGACAGAACTTCGGGACACTCCGGAGCCACGGTGATCAGTCGCACGAGGCCCCCTGAGGCACGCTGCCAGCTTTGGTACTCAGCCAGTGATGCTGCGCGCACGTGCTGCAGGGGATGAGCACCGCGAGGACCGTCTGCTGACGAAATCCACGGTCCCTCCACATGAATGCCGGCAATCATCAGGCGACACAATTCGCAGGATGCACGCGACTGACGCAGCACTGACAAACCGTGTTCAATCGCGGCAGCGGAATTGGTAATCAGCGTGGGCAGACACCCGGTCAGCCCCTGCCGAGCATAATGCTGCAGAACCTGCTGCACATGATCCACAGTCAGATCCGTGCTGCTGAACCAGATGCCCGCATAGCCATTCACCTGCAGATCAAACAATCCGGGAGCAGCCCACGGGAGTTCTTCGGGGTCTGCCGGTTCACTGAGAGGCAAGATCGAACGAATGCGTGTGCCGCTGACATCCAGCCTCACACATTCCCCTGATGACAACAAGCGTGCTTCGATGCTTAACCGCTGATTCATTCGGCAGTACTCATCATGGATTTCAGGATTCGGACGGCATCGACGGCAGCCGTCTCGGGCTGCAGAGCCGTTGCGGCGATTCCCGAGACGACTTTCGTGATGTTGTGATCCACCTTGCCAGGCTGACGCCAGACCTCAGCAGCAGCCAGTGTCATGTAGATCGACATGGTGTGATGGCCAGTGCCCGGACGTTCACCGATAATGTGCAGCAGCACACCCGGACCAGGACCTGCTCCCAGCAGCATTTCACCGATACGGTATCCCGCCCGCACACGTCCGGAAGTGACCAGCAGATGTTCGGCGAATGGTGACAGCCCGGCCAGCAGCAACTGATTTCTGAGTGCTGCCAGCAGCTGTCGCAGTTGGTCACCTTCCATCAGAGACAGCGCGTTCAGGCCGTCCGATATCACGATCTGCACGGCCGGGCCGTCAGCCTGGTTTGCCTGTCTGGATGCCAGTAATCGCCGCAGCACTGCCTGCGAGGGATCACTGAGTTCTTCGCCCGAGGCGGGATGCAGAATGTAGTCGGTGCGATTCAGTGACCGAGTCGACAGCGGCACAGCCTGAGGCACGGCAGCGAGGACTGACGCGTTCATTTCCTGCCAGATGGCCCTGCGGGAATCGTGATAGATCCGATCGATTTCCGTCTGCAGTCCGGGATTCAGGTCTGCGGGGGTGGCGCCGTGTCCCTCCGCCAGAAAAACTCCGCGGCTGCGGACTTCGGCTATCCGTTTGGCTGCTTCGTCCCGAATTTCACGCTCCGCACGACCATCGCCACGTCGGCGACAATACTGCACGTACACGGCGGCGGGGTCTGCAAAAGCCGGACCTGGTGAGCCGTCCGCCTGGACAACGCCCAGACTTTGGTAGAACGCCCACATGCGGTCATCCACCCGATAACCGAATTTGCTGCGGATGTGCACGTGATCCTGGAAGCCGGTGGTCAGATAGCCCAGCATGGGGTCGATGCGAGTCGGCAGGGCCATCAGATACGCGGGATTGGCGGGCATAATCTGATCAATGCACCAGCCCAGATCCTCCAGCGACACATCCATATGCAGGGTGGAACACACATCGAGCCCAATTGTCAGGCCGTGCAGTTTGCCCATGGCGATATCTTCCAGGCAACAGCGAACCAACTGTTCGCGCGACCGAAAGACCTCCGGACCGATGAATCCGGCGACGTCGTTGAGATGCACCCACGGCTGAAATGGGCTGCCGGATTCGCTGAGCGTTTTGGCGACGTCGGCAGTGAGTGCCCTCGCAAATCCGTATTTTCGCGATTCAAACACCACCATGTCGACGCCGTGGCCATGACCGTTGGTAAAGTCGGCCCCCTGACCTGTCTCGAAATACAACCCGAACCTGCCGCGACGCGCGGCGGCATGCCGACGCATTTTTTCGATCGTGACGTCAAAGGTCTGATTGGCGGAATCATTGCCGGCAATGCTCTGAAACCACAGCGCCGTGGATCCCGGAGCTGCAGACTCCACAGCCGCCTGCACATCGATGTGAGACAGCACGCAATGCGGCAGAATCTCAGTCAGCTGAAAGGTCTGCAGAATATCGCTGAGACAGTTTTGGATGGCCAGCACTGACTGAGGTTCGCTGGAAACAGGATTGGTGCCAACCAGAATATCGCCCACTGCATAGGCGAAAGCGTCAAACACCTGCCAGCGAATGTCGTCCGGGTGATCTGTCGGAGAATTTGGCTGGATGCGGGCTCCCATGTAACCCTGCGAGCCGATCTTTGAGCCGGGCAGCGGATTGAACAGTCTCGCGCCCAGCTGGACCAGTTCCGCATTGCTCATCAATCGCACCACGACGGCGATGACGTCACTGCTGAGTCCGCGGCGCAGCTGGTGCAGATCCGCTTCAGGCCGAGAGAGCAGGGCAGCTTTCAGTTCCGCGAAGGTCCATTGACTGAGCTGCTGTTGCTGAACGCGATCGAGTGCCCCGTTGATGAACGTCAGCAGTTCGTCGGAATGCGGCGGGTGCTGATCGATGGTATCCAGTCGTGTCTGCAGCAGGAAGTCGCGGGCCTGCACGCGTTCGGCGTCATCCTTTGCAGCGACACCCACAACGGCATCGCCCTCTTTGAATGGATTGGCCGCGCCGAGAATCCTGCGATAGAGCTCGGAGTCCCAGCCCCGTCGCTGCTGCATCAGTTGGTGAAGATCGGCACCGGCGACAGGCGGCAGTGGTTCTGACCAGCAGGGTCCTGCCTGGCCACAGAGTGCAGCCAGAGGCGAGCCGAGGCTGAGTGCCAGCAGTTTGCGGCGGTGCAGCATGTGAGCGATTCCGGCAACAGTTTCGACGATGTGGCGAAGTCACTGGATTATGCCGGATTCGTGGCGAAACAGCCACCGCAGAATCGTGATGCGCATAAAAAAGGCCGGTCGAATTTGCAACTCCGACCGGCCCGGGAACACAACCCACATGTGTGGGCCAGGCAGACGTCCCGCAGACAGATGATGTTTGAAAACCCCGCCCGGATTGGCGTCATCGCCGGTGTCGTCATAAACCTTGGCGATGGACGGTGATTTTCGGTGGATTCATCTGTGTTTTGGGGGCGTTATCAGAGTGATACCGGATCCGGGCGCACCACTGTGAAACGACCTGCAGGCACAGGAACCCAATTTGAACGCACTGGAAGCATCCTGCTTCCGACTTGATCAGACCAGGGATCGCCACGCTTTGAGCGTGGCGATTCGCTGGTCAGGATTGACAGATCCGCAGCGGCCGCAGCCGTCAGTGATCAGACAGCAGCTTCCTGCTTCTTCGCACGACGCTTCAGCAGACGGCGTCCCACAACCAGACCCAGACCGCTCAGCAGAGCGATTGAACCCGGCTCGGGGGCGACGACTGAACCATTGAGGGTGATGTTAGAAAGGAAACCCCCGCCAAGACCCGAGATGTTCAACACGGTACCGCTGACAGTCGTTCCTAAATTCGTCAGAGCCGCAATGTTGGCATCGGTTGCGTTCGGGTTAACGCCGATGTCAATACCAGTGGCCGGAGAGTAGAAACTACTCAGGATTCCAGACTTTCCGCCAGTTCCTGTCAGACCAGCGAGAATGCTGACGCGGTCACTCGGGGAACCTTCTTCAATCGTCAGAACAGGGCTGGTCGCGGGGCCTCCTCCAACAGCTACGGTGTCAAAATTCAGCGTGTTGCCTGAAAGCTCAAGCGTCCCAGACAGGGCAGTGGCCGCTGAGCCACTGCCATTTGGGGTGTATTGCACCTTCATGAACCAATTTCCACCGGCGCCCCCGGTCACCGTGCCGGCGAACCAGATGGTGCCCGCGTTTGCAGCATGAGTGGCCAACAGGCAACCCACAACTGCCAGGGCAGAAAACAATTTTTTCATCGTTAAGACCTTTCGTAAACTAAAATGGAACGCCTGCTTTTCTGGCTCAGACAGCGTGGCCGACAACCGTATTCACGGTGCCCCCGCCAATTTCTCATATCGCTGTGCTGATGTCTCGTCGTTTGCCTGGCGGTATGCTCTAGCCAGGTTCAGATAGACCTCTTTTCGTGTCCTCGGCTCTCTCAGAGCCAGTTCAAAATCCGCAATCGCTTCGTCCAGTCGACCCTGCCGCAACCTAATCTTCCCGCGGGTGTCGTACAGTTCAGCCTGCTCCGGGAGTTGTTTCAGGGCCTGCTGAATCATTCTGTCCGCAGCCTCCAGATCGCCGGACTCGGAATCTGCAATCAGGTTCGCAAAGTTGTTCAGCACTCCTGGAAACGCCGCACCGTGAGCAATCGCTTTTTCAAAGTGCGCAGTGGCCTCAGCCACGGCATTACCGCCCCTTCGCAATGCCTGCGATCCAAGAATGAAGTGCATCAGTCCAGGTTCGACACCACTGTCCAGCAGAGACTGCAGGTTTTGAGCCACCTCGGGCTCGCCGGAGAGATCCGTCAATGCCAGTCTGCTGAGTTCCTCCAGCGCCATGCCATTGTTCGGGGCAAGCCTGAGCGATGCACTGAGGCAGGCGACAGCCTCAGAAACCGAATCGTCCGTCTGCAAAGGCTCCATACGCAGACGCCGACAGCGACTGGCAAGAACATCTGCCAGCATCATGACCAATCGCTGGTCCTGAGTTGAGGCAGAGGAAACAGTCTGCAGATCCGGCGGCAATCGATCTCTCAGAAGTTGTGCCGCGTCAACTTCGCGGCCAGCCATCGTCAAACACTGTACCGTCTGCACCAGCAGGTCCTGATTACCAGGAGACAGCATCAACTGTCGGATCAGCAGGTCTGCCCCCTCATTCGCAGAACGTCGACTGTCAATCAGGAAACCCAATTCTGTTTCCACCACCGATTTGGTGTAGAGAAAATTGGCCTGCAACGGCCCAGGTCGACCGGCGAACTGCCTCAGCAGAGTCAAAGCATTACGCCACTCCTTGTGTGCCACATACAACGTGGACAGCATGAATCCTGCATCCACATGATCCGGCTGAATCTGCAGCAGCCCAGCCAGTATCTGCTGAAGCTCGGTCGCCTCGGGAGTCCACTTGGCTGCGTTACTGACAAGTGCCGGCAACTGCCGGCGGGCAAACAGGATGATCGCAGGTTCATACTGGTACCTGACGATCAGTTCCTTCAGCCTGAGTGCGGACACATCAGCGTTGCCCGCCGCGTCATCGAGCAGAGCGATCGCAAGTTCAACTTCCAGATTGGATGGCTGAGCCACCTTCCAGCAGTTGGCGTAAAAACGAGCCTGCGAGAAATCCTTAGCCTCAGCGTACGCCTGCATCTGGGCACGATAGCGACTGGTCAGCGTATCGGGGTCAGGCAGCCACGCATGCAGACTGGCAAACGGTGCCACAACACCAAAGATACCCGGCACGCTGATCAAAAATTCAATGGGCCGCCGCGAAAACAAATACCTCAGCAAAAACTGAAACGTACTGGCGAACCAAAAGAACGGGTTGAAAAAACTGGACACCTTCAGGGCCGGACGCCCCCGCTTGCCCCCGCCCGACTCAACCACAGAACCCGGGCCGTCCTCGTGAGTCGTCTTGAGACTTTCCCACCACGCCAGAGTCCCACTGGTCACACGATGCCACTGCCAGCGAATGTAGCGCGAACGGTCCTTGAACCAGTCACGAGTTCGGCGGCGAGTACGTTTGATCCAGCGAAACATCTGAAACCTGCCCCAGCGAACTGAATACCCAATGCCCCAGAAGCCACAGAGAATAGGGTGACCCGCGCCGCAGCAAACCTGCGGAAAGCTTCCCTAACCCCTTAAGTCTACCATGCCGCCCCGGTCAATCCACTCAAGACTGCGGTACAGATCAAAAAAACGGGCAAAATCGAGTCCGTCAGTCAACAAGCCCGCAAATCCGGAACTCCAGACGCAGTCCCCGCCCGTCTGACATTCGCAAAACTACTCAGTGTTCAAATGCCCATATGCTGGCAACCCCGCGGTCTCGCGGAGTCCAGCTGCCATTCGTCCCGGTGGCAGTCCCAACGATCGTGACGGTCAGTCCACCGTTGACGAACTCAGGCGACTTTTCCACACGCTTTACTGCAATCGCCACGCCAAAAACCGTGCTTTCCAACAGGATGATGACAGACTTCATTTACGGTTGAAAAGCAATGGGGCGGGCTGCGCAGTGAAAAAGCCGGCCGACTCGTCTGCTTGGCCAATCCCCCCGTCCGGGATGGACGGGTCCGGCTGAATCGATGGATCTCAATCGCCTGCTGTTCAAGGGCTTATCCGCTTATGAGTCATGGGTCTTCTCAAAACCAGGACACAATCAATCTCGCTGACTCACTGAAGTCCCCGCTGATGATTGCAATCGGCGTTGTCTCGCTGGTCTATGCTCCCGTACTGTATTCCGAGCTCGGCAATCTGTGGACCAGGGAATACTACCAGTTCTTCCCATTCGCATTTGCCTCCATGCTGTTTTTCGCGGCGACTCGCGCGGCCCGGGAACCGGAACTGTCGGGACACTGGCTGCGGCAGTCGCTGCGAGTGCTGCTGGTGGCCGGTGCGGCGGCCGCCACAGCAATTGGCTGCCTGAAGTCCCGCCCCCTGCTGTGCTACGCCGGGTACGCACTGGTCCTCGCCACTCTGCTGGACCTGTTCCGCGAGTCTGATTCGCGGCGACGACTGCTGTACCTGATTCTGCCCGTGCTGATGACCGTCAGGCCGCCGCAGAACCGCGACGAACAGGTTGTCCAAAAACTCCAGCTCATCACCTCACGCATCGCCTCCGATTTCCTGAACGTGCTGCAGATCGATCACATCCGCGAAGGAAATGTGATCCAGCCCATGATCGGAGTGCCACTGGAAGTGGCCGATGCCTGCTCCGGAGTTCAGTCGTTGTTCACCGTCATGTTTATCGCGGCATTCATCGGCGTTTCAAAACAGTATTCGATTGTCCGCAGTCTGCTGCTGATGGGCACGGCAGTGTTCTGGGCCCTGCTGATGAATGTCGGGCGAGTCCTGACCATTGCTGTGGCTCAGGTGAAGTTCAGTCTGGACCTGACGACCGGCTGGCAGCATGACGCCGTGGGGTACGGAGCCATGATGCTGGCGATCCCGTTCCTGCTCAGCACCGACCGTTTTATTCAGTTCGTTTTCGGCGGCATTCCTGACGATCCCCGCAAATATGATCGTATCAACGTCTTTGTGCTGGCGTGGAACTGGTTGTTTACGGTGCCTGCGGAGACCGCGAGCTCGAAAAAGGCGGCCCTCGATTCGGAACTGCGCTGGTCACAGCTGCCGACCAGTCGTCGGGTGCTGGTGCTGTCGATGGCGTGTGCCGTGCTGCTGACAGCCGTGCCGGCCTGGGTGCTGCCCGGCTTTTTGCGATCCCTTCCGGCTGCCGCACCAGCTCCTGCGGCAGTCCCTGAGCAAGCTTTACCCGAGCCGGCGGCTGAGGCCTCCGCCGGGCTGCCCCGGCCTGTCTTACCAGGTCACCGCCTGAGTGCTGCAACCAACACTGAGGTGCTGTCATGAGTCGTCGCCGCAAGAAATTCAGTATCCCGGCGGTGAAGAAATGGTTTTCGGCCACCGCGGGATATTATCAGCGGAAGTACGCCAAAACCTGGGCCAGCTGGCGGAGGTGGACCCGTGAACTTCTGCGGCTGCGTGACAGCAATCAGTCGCTGGGGGCAGAGGACCGCCGCAAGCTGCCGGCCGGTCTGAGTTACATCAACCCGATTTTCTGGATTATGCAGTCCGGAGCCTTTTTGTTCCGATTCCTGCAGACTCGACAGTTTCTGCACTTTCTGGCGGGTTTGCCGGCCGTTTTCGGGGTGTTCAGCCCACTGATGCTGGAAATCTGGCTGGTCCCGACCGAACAGCAGCTGGTTGCTCGGGCAAGGTCTGCCTATCGCGCCAATGCTCAGGCCGAAGACTACGCCACGGCCGATTTTTACCTGAGAAAGCTGGCTGCTTTGCAGCCAGAGGAGCCTGATCACCGCCTGCAGCAGGCCGCGGTGCAGTCGAAGCTTGGAAATGAACAGCAGGCTCGCAGTGTGGCTCTGCGTCTGATGCGTGAAAGTGGCTACATGCCTGCCGCCGAATGGCTGTCCGAACGACAGTTTGGAGACTTCGCCGCCGAGGCAATTCCTTCGGACGAGTCGTGGAAATCTCTGGAACAGATTCTGGAATGGATTCTGAATCGGCAGCCCGACCACATCAGGGCGCTGTACATGCGAGCAACCGGTCTGATGGTGCGCGGAGAAAATTCCCGCGCCCAGGCCGTCCTGCGAAAACTGGTGGCGCAACCGCGGGGAAATTTCGGGCTCGCCCTGTATTCGCTGGCGGAAGTTGAACTGGATCTTGACAACGAACAGGATGCCAGGGCTGCGGCGGACCAGGCAGCAACACTCTTTCTGCAGGCGTACACCAACAGGCAGCTGGTGATGCCGGACTTTGTTCGCCTGATGCGGTGCCTGCTGCTGGCACACCGGGAGGTGGAGGCCGTGCAGCTGATTACTGAGGCAGCCGGGGTCCATCCTGAGCTGCAGGACGAGCTGCGGGAACTGCTGCTGCAGGTGTATCTCGGCCACAGCAGGCGGTTGCGCGAGCAAAAGATCCGCACCACTGAGGATGTGGCTCTGGCTCTGGATCAGATCACTCGAGCCATTCTGATCAGCCCGGCGGATCCGCGAGTGACCGAGGAGCTGGTGGCAGTCAGTGGTGTTCGGGAAATGTCGGACAATGTGCTGGAGGAGCAGCTGAATGCTGCTCTGACGGCAGGCATTTCACCGGGGACCGTGCACTTCATTCTCGGGACCCGGGAAATGTCAAAAACTCCGCCGAACCTTGCTGAAGCCATGGTGCACTTCGAGCTTGCACAGCAGCATCTGCCCGGTATGCCCGGCCTGCTGAACAATATCGCTGATGCGATGGCGGAACAGCCGGAAGCTGACATGGACCAGGCCCTCGCGATGGTGAATCAGGCAGTGAAATATTTGCCGGATCAGCCTGCTGTTTACGATACGCGGGGCAAGATCCTGCTGAGGCTTGGCAAAACACTGGAAGCCATTGCGGATTTCGAGCGGGCGCTGCCTGATCGGCAGAATCCGGACAAAGTGCACGAGCACCTGGCAAAAGCGTGGGAGCAGGCGGGAAATTCGCAAAAGGCCGCGATTCATCGAGCTATGGTTGATGAGTTGCGGAAGAAAAACGCCGCCAGATCCGCGACGGATGGGAATTGATGTGACTGATGTGTCCTGAATTGAAATCCGGTGCAGCACGGCCTGCGGGGAATTGACTGAATCTGAAAAACGGGGAGGGGTGAGATGTTAAGGACTGCTTTGGGACTTGTACTGGCTCTGACAACCGGCCTGGCGTCTGTACGGGGCGAACCCCTGTATTTCATTGGAACTCTTGAGGGAGCGGGTCTGGGAACGGACGCCGGCTCCAGCTGGGTGCTGATGCTGCAGTATACTCCTTCGGCCACTGCGGTGGCCGCTGTAACGCAGGCCACCATGACGGTGAACCGCGTCGGTGGCGGTTCTTACACCTGGTCCGGGCTGGACGGAACGAAAACAAATGCAGTGTCGGTGCTGGCAAATCTGAATACGCTGCGAGTTCGCCTGAACTGGACAGGCGATCAGTCATCGACGCTTGGGACGAATGGAAGTTCGCTGATTTTGACGGTAGTCAGCCCCACAGCATCGCCCACCCAGGTTGCCAGCAAGCAGAATGTCGATCAATTGGTGAATACGGCCACCAACATTACCGGGACTTTTGATTTTGATCCGTTTGCTCCGTTTGGTGAGAGTGAGCAGGCCCTGGTTGGGGTGCCGCAGGCAGTACCGGAACCTGGCAGCCTGGCGGTTCTTGCTGTGGCTTCCGTGCTGATGGGGCGTCGATATCTGTCGTCGAGGAAGGGAAAGCAGCAGACTTCCTGAGCATGAATCTTTTTGGTTTTTTTTGAAAAAACACCTCCCACCGCTTGCGTAGACTCCCCGGATTGTGACAATGAGGCTGTTAAGGACTGAAAACAGTTCTGTTCAGCCTGTATCAAAGCCTCAACGTGTTGCACAGGTTCTGTGAAGGCACCCTGAGCTTTGCTTAACGTCACGATTTCCGGGGGGTAATGGGATGCGAATTTCAAGATTGGCTGTCGCTGTGGCAGCGATGGCGGTGTGTGGCGTGGTGAACGCCAACCCGCTGTATTTCACGGGTGCTGCGGTTACGGGGAACCTCCCGACGCCGGTCGGCGGCAGCTTTGTGCTGTCAAATCTTGCTTACACTGCCAGTGCCGGGCAGAATGCTGTTGTAAATTCCGCAGCTTTTGCTCTGAGCATGACTGGGTCTCCGGTGGCAAGTTTCGTTGACATCAATGGCTCACTGGGTCCAGCGAAGAACCGAATTCGTATTGAGAATTTGAACACGTTGGTGGTCAATGTGAACTGGACTGGTGACGCCACCAACAGCTTCGGCATTCGCACCAGCGAACTGGCACTGAACATATTCAGCACAAAAACGGTTGCAGCAAACGTGGCTTCGCAGGCGAATATTGATTTCCTGATTGCCAACGCATTCTCGATCACTGGAACGTTTGACGTGGCGGGTCAGGGTACTCTGCCTGACTCCACCTATGACCTGACTGGTACGCTCAATGCGGTTCCGGAACCATCAACCTGGGGTCTGCTTGCGGGCATCGGGATGGTCGTCGGCCGCAGATATCTGCGTCGTCGCCAGGTGGTTCAGGCGAACGCCTGAGACATCGGATAGTTGAAACGTTTCAGGGCTCGGTCGATATTCGACCGAGCCTTTTTTTTTGCACGGTGGAGAAGTTTTGCCACCGCACAGTGTTAAAATGTAGCGAATATATCGACTGCAGCGACTGATTGCTGCGAGTGTGTTGTTTTCGCATCAATACACAAGCCCCCCTGTTGCCTTGAGTCCCCCTCTCCACCAAAACTCACTCAGCATCACAAATCCCCCAGGTTTCATTTCCGTTTTATTGGGCACATCCTGCATTGTGGCTGCCCAAAGGCGGGGGGTTGGGTTTCTGTAAGGAGTTTTTCAATGGCTTTCGCGCAAATGTGTTCGGCGGGTGTCCGTGGATTTGTTCGTCCCGGCATGATCCTTTTCACGGCCTTCATGCTTTTTGCAAATTCCGCGACCGCGGCTCAGATCTATTTGTACGGTTTCGTGGCTTCGTCCAATGTGCCAGGCAGCGCATTCATCGGACAATTGTGGACTCTGGACGCGACGTACACTCCGGCGACTTCGGCCGCCACCGCTCTGCTGACGTCAGCAACTTTTCGCCTGGGTACCGAGACCTGGAACGCCCTCGTTCCGAATAACTTTCTTTCGGTTCCACCTGTAGTCAGCGGTCTGACCATGGTCACTCCGTCGCAACTGCAGATCACTGCGAACTTCGACCCGGCATCTGTTCCCGGAAACCGAGGAACGGGACGCAGTTCATTCAGCCTCTTCATCAACGGCACTCCTTTTGACAACACAGGATTCGCCTCACAGGACAACATCGACGCGATTATCGCAGGTTCCGCCTTGCCGCAGCAGGGCTCCTACGCGATCATCGAATCGACGTTTGCAACAGAGAATCTGACCTTGCAGCGAACTGTGCCCGAACCCTCGTCATGGGCCGTTATCGCCGGTGTGGTCGGCATCGGGTTCCGCAGGCTGATGAAACGCCGGGCCGCGAATCGACAGGCGTAGTTTAGAACCGCAGCATTTTGCCCAGTGCCGGCCTGGTCGTCGCCGACCAGGCCGCGTTTATTTGCGATACTCCGAAAAAGGTTCTGCGGCGCATCAGCGTTCTGTGTTTTATTGGCCTGATGTTTCAAGTCGTGTTGCAGCCGACTAAGGTTGCATGCCTGCATGAAGTTTGTCAGACTGGCACCTTTCCTCCCGCCGCGATCAGCCTCTGATCCTGAGCGCCTCCTGGGGGGTGTCCTGCGTTCGCAGTCTGTTCTTAATGCCAAGGCTGTCATCATGTTCCTGTTCGCCCGCATGTTGAAGGTGACCACTGTTGCGGTGGCCATTTATTCCATCAGTTGCCCCGCCTTGGCGGATGAAATCTTCCGCTGGGATTTCGATCAGGCCGACTCCGGCTGGACCGGTAACGATCAGGTGCAACTGTCCGCAGCGGACGGCCATCTGCTGCTCAGGGCCAAAGGCAACGACCCATACTTTTCTGCTCCGGTCAGTGGCCGCGCGGGGACACACCGACTGACGATCAGCGCCCGCTTCAAGGGCAACGCCGACGTCCAGGTGTTCTGGACCACGGAAGCCTCCCCGGCTACCTCAGAAGACAAATCCGTTCGCACGGAATTCCGCGGTTCAGACAAGGAGTTCCGCCCTGTTCGCCTGTGGTTTGAGACCGACAGTCCCGTCACCTCACTGCGAATCGACCCGTTCAGTCGCGGTGGGCAGATGGAAATCGACAGCATCGTCCTGACCGACGATGCCCCGCCGGTCCCCGAGGCGACTCCGGTCAGCGATCTGAAGCTGGCTGCCGGTTTTCAGGCCGAACTGCTGCATTCCGTTCCGGCAGAAAAGATGGGTTCCTGGGTCTGTATGACCTCCGATCCGCAGGGACGACTGATTGTGTCTGATCAGTATGGAAAACTGTATCGAGTGACTCCTCCGGCCATCGGCAGTGAGGCAAAGATTGTCATTGAACCGATCAACGTGGACGTCGGTATGGCTCAGGGTTTGCTCTGCGCCTTTGACAGTCTGTATGTGATGACCAACAGCGGGGACGCGCCGCGAGTCGGCCTGCACCGCGTTCGTGACACCGACGGCGACGGCCAGTACGACAGTTCCGAACACCTGCGAACCCTGCAGGGCGGCAACGAACACGGTCCGCATGCCATCATTCTTTCTCCGGACGGTCAGTCCCTGATCGTTGCCTGTGGGAACCACACGGCCCCCACGCAGTTTTCCTCGTCGCGAGTGCCCACGATCTGGGGAGAAGACCAGCTGCTGCCTCGCATGTGGGACGCCGGTGGCCACGCGGTTGGCATCATGGCTCCGGGTGGCTGGATTGCCAAAGTCAGCCCCGACGGCACCGATTGGGAGCTGCTGTCCATGGGCTTCCGCAATCAATACGACATTGCCCTGAATCCTCAGGGTGAATTGTTTACATACGATGCGGATATGGAATGGGATGTGGGGTCTCCCTGGTACAGACCGACTCGCGTCAACCATGTCACCAGCGGCTCTGAATTTGGCTGGCGATCCGGGACGGGCAAGTGGCCCGAGTTTTACCCCGATTCCCTGGGCAGTGTGGTGGATGTGGGCCCGGGTTCGCCAACCGGCATCACCTTTGGCACGGGTGCCAAATTCCCGCACAAGTATCAGCAGGCTCTGTTTATCAGCGACTGGAGCTATGGCGTGATCTATGCCGTACACATGCAGCCCGATGGCAGCAGCTACACGGGTGAGCTGGAACGATTCATTTCGGCGGCTCCGCTGCCTGTCACCGACGTGATGATCAATCCGGTCGACAGAGCCATGTATTTCACGATTGGTGGTCGCAGGACTCAGAGTGGTCTTTACCGAGTGACCTGGACGGGTTCTGACTCTGTGCAGCCGCCGCCGGTGGATCTGGCGGGGCAGGAGGCGCGGGACCTGCGTCATTCACTGGAACAGCTGCACCGCCCTGTGGAGGGCGCAGTGGACAAGGCGTGGCCTCATCTTGGGCATTCCGACCGAGCCATTCGCTTTGCTGCTCGCACGGCAATCGAGCACCAGCCTGTCAGTGCATGGGCTCAGCGGGCGCTCGACGAAAATTCGTCCAATGAGGCAAAGCTGACGGCGCTGCTGGCACTGGCCCGCTGCGGTGACAAAGCACTGCAGGAACCTTTGCTGGAATCGCTGGGACGCCTGAACAGTTCCAGCCTGACGGAAATGCAGTTGCTGGCAGCCCTGCGAGTGGCCGGACTCTGTTTTATTCGTATGGGTGAGCCATCAGAAGACGTGGCCCGCGCCGTTGCCGCAGTATTGAACCCGATGTACCCGGCACGCAGTGTGCGAGTGAACCGGGAGCTTTGCCGAATCCTCGTGTACCTGAATGCCGAGGGAGTTGCTGACAAGACTCTCGAACTGCAGGCCAGAGCTCCCAGCCAGGAAGAACAGATTCACTATGCCTACTGCCTGCGTGCATTGAAGGGGCCATGGACGATCGAGCAGCGTACGAAGTACTTCCAGTGGTTTGTTACGTCAACAACGCTGCGCGGTGGCAATTCATTCTCCGGGTTCCTGAAGAACATTCGCCAGGAGGCCATCGACCGACTCACTGACTCCGAAAAGACGGCTCTGCAGGCCGTGCTGGAGGCTCAGCCTTCTGGCGGTCAGCCCCTTGTGGAGGCTGCTGCTCGTCCGGTTGTTCAGGAGTGGAAGGTTGATGATTTTCTGGTCGACGTGGAAGCGGGCCTGACCGGGCGTTCCTTCGATAATGGCAGAAAGATGTTTCAGGTCACGGCCTGCTACAAATGTCATCGGTTTGCCGGTGATGGTGGAGTTGTTGGGCCGGAATTGACAGCGGTGTCCCGACGCTACAATGCTCGAACGCTGCTGGAATCCATCATTGAGCCCAGCAAGGTTGTTTCGGACCAGTACGAAGCCTCAGTTTTTGTGCTCGACAGCGGTCGCACCGTAACGGGGCGAGTGGTGAACCTGAACAATGACAGAATCATGGTCTGCGAAAACATGCTCGAGCCTGGCACACTGACCACGATTCCGCGTGATGAAATCGAAGAAACTCAGCCGGCGAAAGTGTCCATGATGCCAGCCGGATTGATCAATACGCTGAATCGTGCCGAAGTCCTCGACCTCGTGGCGTATCTGCAGTCCGGTGGTGATCCCGATTCTCCGGTGTTTACCGGTGCCAAAAAAACCGCTTCCACAGAAAAGAACGGAGCAAAGAAAATGACGCCACAGTTCACCACTGCCGGTCACACGGTGGATACTCTGGACACTGTCAGGCAGATGGTCACCGACAAATCAGCCGTGCTGGTGGATGTGCGGGAGCAGGATGAGTGGAATGCCGGCCACCTCGCTGATGCCGCATTTCTGCCGCTCAGTTCGCTGAAGGGGCCAGGACTGGCTGACGCACTGCAGCAGCTTCCGAAGGACAAGCCGGTCTATCTGCACTGCAAGTCGGGCGGACGAGTGCTGATGTGTGCTGAAATCCTGCAGGGTAAGGGCTATGACATCCGACCGCTGCGAGCCGGGTACGAATCGTTGCTGCAGGCAGGCTTTAAAAAGGCCGATTGAACGCATCGATCTGGCGACAGCACCTTGCAAAAAAATCCGCTGGCCACCGATCACAACGAATTGTGCTGTGGGCCAGCGGATTTTTTATTGCCTGCAGTCTCGTCGGGGCCACAGTGTCACGAGCAGTGTCACTCACGGGCCGAACTCGTGCCACAGCAATCAGACCTGCGGCTGCCAGCCTTCGGCATACTCGCGCGACCAGAGTTTCATGGCGGCGTCATTGTTCAGGACTCGCCCATTGCCCGGATCACAGTTCAAAGTATCGCCGGTGCGGTGAGCAATGTTTCCGAGGTGACACAGCAGCGTGGACTTGTGTCCCTGTTCAATTTCTGAATTCAGCATCGTCGGATCATTTCGCCGAATCGCCGCGACGAAATTTTCCGCATGCGCGCGCATGCCGTCCGCTCCGTCCTGCTTTTCCACTTCCTTGCCTCTGGCATCGAGGATGGTGTAGCCGGAGTCATTCAGTTTCATGGAACCCTCTTCACCGTGGAAACTGACACCAAAGCCACTGCCGTCCATCCCGTGGCGATTGCAGCTTAGGCATTCCCAGACGATCTGTCGCCGATCCGGAAACTCAAAGGAAACCACCTGCGTATCGGCTGTCTGCTGATCGTCGGCGAACCCATATCGGCCGCCGGATGAAACGACACGCACCGGGTAATCCACCTGCAGTCCCCAGCGGCTGAGGTCGATCGAGTGAATCCCGTTATTGCCCAGTTCTCCGTTGCCGTAGTGCCAGACCCAGTGCCAGTTGTAATGCAGCCGATTGGAGGTGAATGGCTGTCGTGTCGCCGGGCCCTGCCAGAGTTCATAGTCAATATGGGGCGGTACCGGAGCCGGAGTGCCTGTGCCGATGGAGCCCCGCGTTGCCGCATACCAGCTGCGACTGTAATACACTCGACCGATCGCATTTTCCGCCAGTCGCTGCATGGCTTTCTGAATTGTCGGGCTGCTGCGTCGCTGATTGCCCATCTGGACACACTTTCCGGATTTTCGCGCCGCCTGCACCAGCAATTCGCCCTCCTGCGGATTGTGACTGCAGGGCTTTTCCACGTAGGCGTGTTTTCCGGCTGCGCAGGCGAGTATGCCGGCGGGGGCATGCCAATGATTCGGAGCGGCACAGATCAGTGCGTCTACTGCGGGGTCATCGAGGATTTGTCGAAAATCGCCCACGGCCCGCACCGGTTTCTCAAGCTTTGCAGCCAGAGATTCCTGCAGCGCCTGCACTCGGTTCTGATCGACATCGCACACATAACGCACTTCCACGCCCGGCAGTCGTCCGAACACCTCGGCGAGCGCTGAACCGCGGCTGGCGCCCATCACGCCTACGACCACCGGTCGCTGATCCCCGGGCTCGTCAGCGCGACTGGAGGAGTCCCAAACGGATGCTGCTGCGGTCATCAGACCGGCCTGCCCGAAAAAACCGCGGCGAGATTTGGAATGAAGGCTCATCAGAAACTCCTGAGACGGCAGGGCGGGAATGGGGCGGAGGCGAACACGGATCGGAGATAAAGTCGGCAGTGAAATACCGCACGATGTGTCCGAGTCTAGCAGAGCGACTCGCCCGCCAGCAAATTCAAACGCAGCACAAAGGTTTTTGAAACCGTTCGTTCAAACCGCTGCAGGCGTCGTATTCTGCATAAGACGCCCCAGTTGTGCTGCAGTCGCCATGTCCCGGTGCTGCCATCCGCGTTGCAACTGCCCGGCCGGGAGCCCAGGCCACCGGCGAACAACCCTGGCAACAGCACCTAAACGCAAGTAGCCGTTGGACTTATGCACTTACGAAGAATCGCATGAACAGTCAGCCAGTTTTGGTTGACTTTCGGAAATAGCCCGCCTGGAGAGCCGGGGCAGACCTTGCCGCCGTTCGGAATTTGACCCCGCCCAAATGCAGGCATATATTGGCCTGTGCATCAGTTTTTCCGAATCGGAATTGCTAGTGTATCGATTGTGGCGGCTCAAACGGTGTCCACCGACAACTGCAGAGCTCAGCCCGAATCGACAGGATGACCAACGTGGCAGGATGCCTTGCTCATCAGCCCCTGAACCCGGCTGATCAGTCGTTTTTTCAAGGCGTACTGGCGTGTTCCGAATCTGCTCAAATGTCATTGTGACCCTCTTCCTGGCGTTGAACTGGCTGGCGGTGGGTCATGCGGAAGAGTTGAAGCCGGCAGCCTGGAGCAGTGCCCCGGAAGCATTGCAGAAGTGTGAAGAGCTGGAAACCGGCCGCAAGTGGGGCGAGGCGATTCAGCTGTATGAGAAGGCGCTCGAGAGTTTTGCGGGGGATCAGTCCCTGAAGTACGGGCTCCGCCGCGCCCGGATACACCACGCCGTGGAACGTCGGTATGGCGACCTGAGTTTTCAGGGGATGCTGAACGACAGTGGCCGGACACAGCTGCTGAACATGTTTGAGGATGTCTATCGCAGTGTTCAGCGGGAATATCTGGAGTCGGTTTCGCTGACCCGATTCCTCGCGCACGGCACCGAGAGCCTGTACATGGCACTAAAGAATCCCGTATTTATTGAAAAGAACTTTCCGGATCCGGCTGCTCGGCAGTCTCGCATCAATTCCGTTCGGCAGACACTGATCAGCACTTACTGGAACCGACCGGTGAGCGGTGTTGCAGAAACGCGGCAGGTTCTGGGCAGCGTCTGCGACCTGTGTCGCCGTGAACTGAACCTGAAGGACTCGGCCGTACTGCTGGAGTACGTATTTGGTGGCTGCAACGCACTGGACGAGTACAGCGTGCTGCTCACTCCGGATCGGTATCGGGAGCTGCACGGGACAATCCAGGGCGAAATGGTGGGGCTGGGAATTGAAATGAAGGCTGAGGCGGGTCGTGGTATGCACCTGCTGAACGTGCTGCTGGGCAGCCCGGCTGAAGAAGGCGGCCTGCGACCTGACGACTACATTACAGACATCAACAGCACCGACTGCCGCAATCTGTCGACGGATGATGCAGCGAAATTGTTGCGTGGTTCAGCAGGTTCAGCGGTCCGGCTGTCCTGGATTTCACCGGACAACCAGAAGCATTCGGGCGAATTCACAAGGCGTCGTGTGGACATTCACAGCATCACTCGGCGCACCATGCTGGACCGTCAGCGGGGTATTGGATACATCAGAATGGAGGGATTCCAGGAAGATACAGTGCAGGAACTGGATGCTGCACTCAGAAGCCTGGAAGCCGAGGGGTTGCAGGCGCTGGTGCTGGACCTTCGTGGCAATCCTGGCGGACTGCTGGACACGGCGGCAGCGGTGGCTGAAAGATTCATCGGTTCCGGCGTCGTCGTGTCAACTCGAGGCAGAAATCAAAATCAGAATCAGGTCTACCGCGTCACGGGGACCTACACCCGACCGTATCCGCTGGCTCTGATTGTGGACGGGGACAGTGCCAGTGCCAGCGAGATTATTGCCGGAGCAGTGCGGGACCATAATCGCGGAGTGATTGTGGGGCGTCCCACGTATGGCAAATGGTCGGTGCAGACGATCGTGCGGATGCCGGGTGAGCGTGAAATGGCCCTGCGATTGACAACAGCCAAGTTCTATTCGCCGGACGATCGGAATTATTCGGGAGTCGGTTTGCAGCCGGATGTGCTGGTCCCCGACGCAACTCAGACTCGTACCACGTTTTTCCGCACTCGAACGCCCGATGAGATCAATGCGGACCCGGATGTCGCGGAAGCCATTTCAGCTCTGCAGCAGCGACTTAGCAGAAACTGACTGCAGGCTGTCGCCAAATCCGCCGGCCTCGCTAGAATCCCACGGGCAGGATACCGTCGTTTTCCGGCAAATCGCACAGGCGGATGGAGGTTCAGATGGCGACCAGACAGTCCACGCCACGGCGTCAGGATTCAGTGCTGCAGCCCACGATTGCTGCATATCTGATTAAAAGGCTGCAGGATTACGGTGTTCGCGACATCTTCGGAATTCCCGGCGATTTCGTCCTGCAATTTTACGGCATGCTGCAGGACAGTCCGATTCGGGTGGTCGGAACCACCAGCGAAGCCTGTGCCGGGTACGCGGCCGACGGGTATGCTCGAATCAACGGGATTGGAGCGGTGTGTGTGACGTACTGCGTGGGTGGCCTGAGCCTGTGCAACCCCATCGCCGGTGCTTACGCGGAAAAAAGTCCGGTGATCGTAATCAGCGGTGCACCCGGAATGAACGAGCGTCGGTCGGACCCGCTGCTGCACCACCGTGTCAGGGACTTCCACACTCAGCGGGATGTCTTTGAAAAACTGACGGTGGCTTCCGCCTCTCTGGAGGATGAGCTGACGGCGTTCCGGGAAATTGACCGAGTGCTCGCAGCATGTGTGCGATTCAAACGCCCGGTCTTTCTGGAGCTGCCCCGCGACAAGGTGCTCGCACGCTGCCCACATCCACACGTGCCCGTGTCGGAAGTTGTGCAGAGTGATGCTGACGCGCTGCAGGCCGCGGTTGCTGAAGCTCGGGAAAAACTCAAGGTCGCTCGCAATCCGGTGATTATCGCAGACATTGAAGTGCATCGTTTCGGACTGCAGCGGGAGCTGCTGGCATTTGCCGAACAGAACAACATTCCGATCAGCGCCACCCTGCTGGGAAAGTCCGTCGTCAGCGAACGACACCCGCTGTATCTGGGAATTTATGAAGGAGCCATGGGGCGAGCCGAGGTTCAGAAGCGAGTGGAAAAGTCCGACTGCATCATTCTGCTTGGCACCTTCATGAGCGATATCAACCTTGGCGGCTTCACGGCACAGCTGGATCCCGCCAAATGCGTGTACGCAACCAGCGAAAAACTGAGGATCGGCCATCACCATTTCCACGACGTGCTGTTCACTGACTTCATGAAGGCGATTGCTGATCCAAAGTTCACCGTCAGGCGTGCTGCGCCGAAAATCAGTCAGCCCAAAGTCGCCGCCTGGAAGGCCGCGGACAGTCGGAAAATCACCATCGCCCGCCTGTTCGAAAAAATCAACTCCGTGCTGGACCAGCAGGTGGTTGTCGTTTCGGACACCGGTGACTCGCTGTTCGCCGCCGCGGATCTCAGCATTACGCAGCATACCGAGTTCCTCAGCACGGCCTATTACACGTCCATGGGTTTTGCGATCCCGGCAGCGGTCGGTGTTCAGATTGCCAATCGGTCGCTGCGACCACTGGTGCTGGTCGGGGACGGCGCATTCCAGATGACCTGTCTGGAACTTTCCACCGCCGTCCGTCAGAAATTCAACCCGATCGTGCTGGTGCTCAACAACAAAGGGTATTCCACCGAGAGGTTCATTCAGGAGGGACCGTTCAATGACATTCTCAACTGGAACTACCACAGACTTCCGGACCTGCTGGGTGCCGGCTGGGGATTTGAGGTTCACACGGAAGGCGACCTGGACAAGGCCCTGAGTGCCGCCTTCGCGAATCAGGACTGTTTCAGCATTCTGAATGTGCATCTCGACAGCCTGGACGTTAGTCCGGCCCTGAAAAGACTGGCAGCCAGGCTGGCAACGCGACTGTGAAGAATCCGCAGGCTTCGGCAATATCCGCCGGTCAGGCCGCATGTTTGCCTGAATCGTTCTCCACGAGGCTGCATACGAGCCCATCGACTGGCCGATACCAGACATGAGGGATGTTTCAGCCGTGTGGCCATGAACTTCTGGTAGTTTCATGTCTGACGTGTCAGGCCAACCGGATTACTGGAACGAAGCACGGTCACCGCTGGCCAGCCTGTGTTTCCTGCTGCCATGGCTGGTCATCTACGAGTGGGGTGTTTTTGCGGCAGGAGTCAGCGACCCGGATCTGGTTCGAAACGGAGCCGATTTCTGGCTTCGTTCTTTGCTGGTGCAGGCCGGAGCAGGGCAGTTGCTGTTGCCGGTGCTGGTGCTGGGCATCCTGCTTTTCTGGCACATTGCCGGGAGGCATCCGTGGTCGCTGCAGTTTTCCACGCAGGCCGGGATGCTGGCGGAAAGCCTGCTGCTGGCTGCATCGCTGGCAGCACTCGGTCGTCTGCACGATTTTGCCTTCCACTGGGGTAGTCAGTTTGCGGAGCGTCCGCTGCTGAATTCGCTCTCTCCCACGCTGATTCGCGCAGTCTCGTTTGTGGGTGCCGGCGTGTATGAAGAGGTGATGTTCCGGCTGTTGCTGGTCCCGCTGGCTTTCCTGTTTTTCAGGTTATTTGAGTTTCCTCGCAGTCTCGCGGCGGTGATGGCGGCTGTGTCGACCAGCTTTCTGTTTGCTCTTGCACACCACGTCGGGCCTCAGGCGGATGCCTTCCATCTGTTCAGTTTTTCCTTCAGGGCCGCTGCCGGACTGTTCTTTGCCTGTGTTTTCCTGCTGCGGGGTTTTGGAATCACGGTAGGCTGTCACGCTGCCTATGACCTGCTTGTCGGTATACTTCTGACTGTTCCCGACGATCCGTCCGTCACCTGACCGGCAGATCCTGCAGGATTGATGTTTCGCCGAGTCAAACAATTGATTAATCTTAGGACAACGCGAGTCAGCAGCGGAGACCGCGACAGCAGTCAGGACGGAGTGATTGATCCATGCCATCATCATGGGATGAAGATTCAGTAATCGGACCGGCGACGACGCGGGGGCGGGACTGGCCGTGTCTCAGACAATTCGTGATCTTTCTTGAAAACCGCGTCGGCTCACTGCATGACCTGCTGCGCCGTGTCGAACGCGATGACCTGCGGATCATGGCGCTGTCCATTCTGGACTCTTCTGACTGCGCTGTGGCGCGCGTCATTGTGGATCATTACGAACGCGCCCAGGAACTGCTCAAATTCGCCGGCATGCACTTTTTCGAAACAGACGTGATTGGAGTCCTGCTGCCTCGAGTTGACCAACCCCACACCGCGGTGCTCAGCAGCCTGATGTCTGCTGAGTTGAACGTCGAATATGTTTATCCGATGCTCTATCGGCGCGGCGGACGTGGCTCGATTGCTCTGTATGCATCCGAGACCGAAGAAGTTCTGCGGGTCATTCGCGAACGGGGACTGGAAATCGTGACGGAAGATGACCTGATTCACCATGGTGATTTTGGCTGAATGATCACATTTCTGCTGAGTGCGTTGATCGTCAGTTGTGGGCTGCCCGGACCACTGCCGGCACTCGATGAGGTTCAGGAGCCTGCAGGCAACCTGGCAGACATCATGCTCAGGGCCCGCGGGGACGAGCAGGAGCTGATGCTGTTGCGACAGTCTGCCCCCGGCGAACTGTCGCTCCAGCGACTGCAGGATCTGTTTTCCCGAACAGCCGACGTGCCGGTTGCCATCGAAAGTGAATGGACGGGACTGCGAGCCGCGACAATCCGGTGGCTGAAGACTGCGGGCCCGGAAACTCAGCGTTTGTGGAATCGCTATGCCGCAGTGACGGCAGCCGCAAAACTGAGCTCCGCCGTGGCCGCTGCGGATGAACGACAACTCACGGATCTCAGCCGCTGTTTTCCGCTCACCGAAACCGCCTTACAGACGCAGTCCATCCTCATCGTGCTGGCCTGCCTGCGTGGCGATCCCGACACGGCCGAATTGCGGCTGGCTCAACTGGAGCAGCATCTGTCAGGAACCTTTCTGGAGCCGTTGGCTGCAGCTCGACGGCCGGCATTTCGAGCCCTCATTGAATCTGCGGTTCAGCGGAGTCACCAGAACAACCGGGCAACGCAGATTCCGGCCACTCCGCAGGCCTCCATTGACCCGCTGCCCTGGCCGCAGCCATTGTGGACGTGGAAGGAGAAGGTGTACGATCTGCCGGGACTGCCGGCGTCCGACCTGTCCCGGCTGCTGCTGATGTCCGCTCCAAATCCGCCGATCCGCTTGCGTCAATACCATCGCTGGCCCGCCACACGCTGGCACGACTGGGTGCTTGTCAGAACACCAGCCAGACTCGTCGCTTTGAATTGCGCGGATGGAACGGAGGCGTGGTCACTGCCCGCCCTGCTGCCGGACTCCGGTCTGCATTCGCACTTCGGTGTCCTCGGACAACCTGAATCACCACTCACACCTGAAATGCTGCGCCCGACGTGGGGCAGGATCGTAACCAGCCAGTCTTCATGTTTCGTGATCGATGGCTTTGCTCCTGTTCAGCAGGAAGGGGCCGGAAACCTGCTGAACGGGTTTCCTCCGGGGAATCGCGTCACGAAACACAAACACGGTTCACGACTGATTTCACTTCATTTAGTCCCGGGACAGTCGCTTCCGCAGATCCGCTGGGCAGCAGGCACCGACCTCGGTGAAGTACTTCAAATCACCCAGACCTTTCCCTCCGAAGCAAACGCTGAAACTGAGTCGGGACCGAACACGACTGAATCCGAACAGTCACTCGACGGACACCTCTTCGTTTCACTCCCGGAAACAGTTGGACTGCGACTGTATGTCATCACGCATTCCCCGGACTTCATTGTCCTGAACTGCCTCGACGCCCGCAGCGGAACTGTTCTCTGGCAGCAGCCGGTTGGATATCTTCCGGTCGATGGTTTTCCTGAGCGATACCGGGGAACAACAGAATGCTCAGCCAGTGGACGCAGCATCATCTGCACGCTGCAGACCGGACTGCTGGTGAGCGTCAGCCAGTTGGACGGCTCAATTGAATGGGCTCGGCAACTGGCTGTGGATACCTCAGCCCTCGAGGGCTCTCATCTGCCGCGACTGCAAACTGAGCCGGCGGGACAGACTCCCGACGACCACCAGCCTGCAATCATGACTTCCGTACAAAACAAACGCATTATCTGTGCGGAACCCGGGCAACGCGCCATCTCCTGCGTCGATGCTGATTCAGGGCGGACGCTGTGGTCTGTTCCACACGCAGTTTCCGGTGAAATATCCCGTTCCGGACAGGACCTGCAGGTGCTGTTCCATGACGAATACAGGCTGATCCTGACAGGTACCAGTCACTGCCGCAGTCTGGATCCCGCGACCGGCAGACAGCTGTGGCAAATATTCCCAGGGTACCTTTGTGGCACCGGCATTGTCAGCGGCAACTACTGTCTGCTGCCTCTGAGGGGTACCGGGGTGGCTGCTGTTGACATTCGCACAGGGCAGGAACTGCCCGGCTACCGTCTCACGCTGCCCGTTCGTATGCAGTTGCCTGCAGGGGCCTGCAGCGTCGATCGCCTGAATGTTTTTTCAGCGACTTCCGGTTCCGTTACAGCGTGGCCGACTGCCGGGCACATGCTGCGAAGCCCACCCGGATCGATACCTGCCGATCAGATGGACGACGGGGTTTCGCTGCAATCCGCGCTGGCTGAATCGCTGCTGTCCCGGACCGCGCCGCTGGTGGCTCGCAGCTCTTCGCTGCGAGCAGCCCGCAGGGAAGACGCAGCCTCGGCTGTTGACATGCTGCAGGTTGATCTGCTGCTTGAGTCCCTGGTTGACGAACTGCAGAGTCCGAGTCCGGACGCAGGGAAGGCGGAGGCCGTTATTGAGCAAATCAATTCACTGAAGCCCGATCCTCAGCGCCTTCAGCGCACTTTCATGCTCGCAAGGCTGCTGGGGCTGTCCGCGGCAGATGTCGGTTACCCAAATCAGCCCCGCTCGTTCCGTCCGACACTGCTGCCCCTTGCCAGAAACTGGCTCGTCAGCCCGTCAGCGTGGCCGGTAACGGCTGCAGCGTTCGATCAGCAGCACGTTCCACAGCCAAAGTACTCTGCCGAACTGGTGGAAGCGGCGATCCTGCACCCCCAAATGCTGCAGGATTCAGCAGGTCGTCTGGACCTTCTGCGGTACCTGCAGGCAGCCGGCATGGCCGACGCATGCGATGTGTGGGGCTGCGCATGGCTCCGATTTACCAAAAACACCAACCCAGATGAAACACGGTTCGCGCAGAACGCCCTGCGGACAGCACGCGAGCAACTGCGGCAGACAGCCTCCCTGCGTTCAGCACCACCGAATCAGAAACAGCGGACGGTTTCAGGCTGGCGCTTCGTTCCTGAAATCCACCCACTTCCTCTGCCGCAACCGGAAGCACAAAATTCTGCGCCGGAACCCGTGGAAAACCTGCCACCCTGGCTAAAGCTGCGAGTCAGCATTTCTGGCGGCACCGATGATGCCCCCGCTGTCATTCAGACCACAGACGAAACAGGGGACGTACTGTCGGCTCTGCCGCTGGAATCCATTGGGCAAAAACTCCAGCTGCAACTGCCGCGGGCCCCCGACGACTCAGCACCCGGCCTCATGACTCTGGCGTTCCGGAATCGCCTGACCGCGATCCATCTGGCGCCCACCGGGCAACTCAACAGGCTCTGGACCGCTCCGACTCGCAGGTCTCCTGATTCCGACGAACCCATTCTGCCAGGCCCGATCATCGCCGGTCGTGTGTACTGGCTGCAGGGTGACAGCCTGCACTGCAGTCACGCCCTCACGGGCCGCGACATCTGGCGACGCACCGGGCTGGCTGTTCGTGAGGATCTGTCGTTCGCCTTCAATTCTGCCGATCATCTGCCGCTGTTCGGTGATGACTCTGCCATCATTCTGTTTGATCCGTTTGCCGGCACACGAACGGCCTGGGATGCGAAGACCGGAAAACTTGTTTCCGAAGGACAGTTGCACATCGGACTTGGCAACAGACCCGTATCGTGCGGGCGATTCCTCATCGCCTCAAGCGAGACCGGCAGGTTGCTGATCATCGATGGTGTCACCGGAATCGACCTGCTGGCGGACCAGCCTGAGGTTTCAGTTCCTCCCCTCCTGATTCACAGATTCTGCTGCCTGCTTTCCGGCAACCGACTGCTGGCTGCTGCCGGCAATCAGGGACTGATCGCCGTTGACCTGAACACGGGGCGGGTGCAGTTCCGAACAGACGATCCACGTCTCGAATTTCCGGCGTCTGATCTGCATGCCTTCGAATCCGATGGTGGCCTGTATGTGCTGCTGCGCGACTGGGATCGTCTCTCCGAACATGCCGGCATCATGACCAGTCCCGCAATGAGCCGCCTGCTGCGCATCGACCCTGTCAGCGGAACTGTACTGTGGTCGACTGACACGGTGTCGTTCACTGAAATGCACCGCCCCAGCGGTGGGAATTCCGGCGTCTTTGTCTTGCTGAAGTCTGTGGATGAGTCCAAACGGATGCGGCAGGCATCCATCGTCCCGGTTGATGTCAGTATTCGTGTCCTGAGCGACGTCGATGGAACTGAAGTGGCCGCGACCAGCGATATTCCGCTGACCTTTCCGGTGACCGTCGTTCGAACTGCCGATGATGGCTGCATCAGAATCCGGGCCGCCGGTGGTGGCGTAAAGATCACCCCGGAACCAACGCCGGACTGATTTCATCCGCCGATCGTTTGTACGTCCAGTCGCACGTCCACGGTTCCGGCATCCGCTTTCGCGGGAATCCGGATGTCCGTGGCTGTGATGAGCGGCGGTGCCTGCACCGTGCCAGCAGTCGCTTCGGCATTGACCGTGTCCGTCCGCAGTGGCACCTCCAGCGGAATGCGGACAGAGAAAATACTGCCCCGGCCAAACTCGCTCTTCAGACCGACTTCGCCCCCCAGCAGCCTCGACAACTCGCGGACAATCGACAGACCAAGCCCCGTACCCTCGTACTCCCGCTTTGTGTGATCACGCCCTTCGGGCAAAGTCGAGCCCTGACGGAATTTCTCGAAGATATGTTCCTGTTCCTGCAGCGGAATCCCGATCCCCGTATCCTCCACACTAAAGCTCAGAAAACCCCGTTCGACAGCCCGCCAGGAGACTCGAATCCGGCCGCCTTCCGGAGTGAATTTGATCGCATTCGACAGCAGATTGTTCACGATCTGACTGATCTTGCCACGGTCCTGAAACAGTGGCGACACCGGCACCGGCGGCGGGTCAGTTCGCAGATCAATATTACGACGGTCCGCCAGCGGCATCATCTGCTGCACCTGCAGTTCCAGCACATCACTCAACGCGAATGACGTGGGGTGAATTTCCATCTTGCCTGATTCTATCTTGGCCAGGTCAAGCAGATCGTTGATCTGCACCATCAGCGACTGACCGGAGGTCTGGATATTGGTCACATACCGACGCTGACGATCATCCAGGTTGGGCGCAGACTGCAGAATGTCACTGAATCCGAGAATGCTGTTGAGCGGTGTCCGCAGCTCGTGGCTGATCGTTGCCAGAAAATCATCTTTCAGTCGGTTATTGTTGAACAACTCCATGTTGGCTCGGGCCAGCTGATCAATCTTTCCGTCCAGACGTTCGTTGACGCCGCGCAGCTCATCACTCTTGGCATTCATGTACCGCAACATCCGATTGAACGCCTGACTCAGCTCTTCGAATTCATCCCCGGTACTGATTTCCGCCCGCAGATTGAGAGTCCCGCGAGCGATTGCGTCACTGACATCCTTCAGGTGCTGGACCGGCTTGACAATCACGTACCGCACAATCACGTAGGCTGCCAGCATGGCGAGGAATGCCGTCACGATCCCCGAGGCGACCAGCATGGCCCAGTTCCGAGCCAGCTGCTGATCCACCTCGCCCAGCGGCATGTCAATCGCCGCGATCGCGAACAGCGGCAATTCGCTGTTACCCGGTGCAGGTAACTGTGACACAAGTTCCGCATCGGCCGGCGCCTGCTCGCTCGCCGTCGACAGATCCGCAGGCACAGCGGCTGTCCGTGTCGCCGCATTGAACGTCGCTATTGCCTCAGAAACGTCCGCGGAAACAGCCAGCGAATCCTTACCGTGACACACCAGACAGCCGCGTGTCAGCCGAATCGGGCTGAAAAACTGCAGCCGCCGCTGCCCGTCCACGACCACGTAATGAGACCACTCGGTCAGTGTGTCGTCCAAATCAAACTGTTTCTTCGCTTCAATGGTCGACACATGCGACCCAAGCTCAGTTGCGGAAATGAGCTGCCAGATCGGAAGATTCACATCCGCCGCAGGCTCGTTGCCCCCGCCGAAAGTCTGTCGAAATGCTGCAGCATCCTCGCTGCCTGCCAGAACCGCCGGAATTGCCGGGTCAAGAATCTTCTGATAGTGATGCAGACGCAGAATCTGAGGCACGAGGCGACGAGCTGCGTTTTCCTGCTGATTGTTCACCAGATCCCGGGTTCGCGACGCATGCCACCACAGGCTGGCAGTGATCAGCAGACCCAGCGCAGCACCAAACAGAAAACGGCATTTGCGTTCCAGGCTGGTTTCACCAATCAGCTTCTTCAATGCACGGTACGACACGACAGACATCCCTCAACTGCCCCGGAACAGCCTTCCATAGTGTCCCAGGATTCTGCGTTTCCTGCAACTGCCGCTGATCACAGTCAGCAGCCACACAGGGAAAATTCAGCACCCCGCAGTTTTCGCCGAAATCCTCCAGCCGTCTCGCTGTTCTGCATCGACACCGAACCGCAAATACCGACCTGACCTTGCGAACCGCACTGGCCCAGTCCAGAATTCCAAACCGCTCAAAGCTTGTTGTCTCAGGATACCGCACATGACTGTTATGAGGTTCACACCGAACCCCAAACCCACCATCGGAGTTGAAATCGAGCTGCAGCTTATCGATTCCCGTGAACTTTCCCTCAAAAGCTGTATCGATCAGGTGCTGACGGTCCTGCCCGAGTCCCTGATGGATTCGGTCAAGCCCGAACTGATGCAGTGCTACGTCGAAATCAACACAAAAGTCTGCGGCACCGTTCAGGAAGCCGGTGATGATCTCCGCAGCAAACTGGCCCAAATCGAACAGGTGCTTCACCCACTGGGTATTCGTCTCCTGTGGGCAGGTACTCACCCGTTCTCCTCGTGGAGACACCAGAAAATCACGTTCCACGAACGGTATCATCGCCTTGTCACACTGATGGAAGATGTCGTCCGACGACTGGTCACCTTCGGACTGCATGTGCACATCGGAGTCGATTCCGGTGATAAGGCCGTCATGATCTGCGATCGCATGCTGCATCACCTGCCGCTGCTGCTGGCACTTTCTGCCAACTCACCGTTCTGGGAAGGTCGCAGCACCGGACTGCATTCAAATCGCTCGAAAATTATGGAAGGTCTGCCCACCGCGGGACTGCCATATCAGATGCGCAACTGGAGCGAATACGTCTGGCTGGTCAAACATCTGATGGACACCGGCTTTATCAATTCAATCCGGGAGATCTGGTGGGATATTCGGCCCCATCACCATTTCGGGACGATTGAAGTTCGAGTCTGCGACATCCCTCCCAGCCTCAGCCACGTGCTCTCACTCACTGCACTGATCCAGTGCCTCGTCCACACCATCTCCAGCGAAATCGACGAAGGCACCTTCCAGTCTGAATACCACCCAATGATGGTGGAGCAGAATAAGTGGCGAGCCACCCGTTACGGGGCCGATGCCTCACTGGTCAGCTATCGCGACTTCCAGCAGCGTTCCGTTCCGCAACTGGTTGATGACCTGATCACCAGACTGGGACCAGCCGCAACCGAACTGCAGTGCAGCGCCGAACTGGAAGGACTTGCACAAATTCCTGCAGCCAGCGGGGCCCGACGACAACTGGAAATCTACGAACAAACCGGCAGTCGCCGCAAAGTCGTCGAAAAGCTGCTGGAAACGCCGGCCTGGTAGTCCAAACCTTTGCCGTCTTCGGCCGCACCGGAACTCCCGGTACAGCTACCTGCCAGGTGCACCACCCGCAGACTCGATCAGATACACAACCTGACCCAGCCTGATCAGCACCGGCTGCTCGCCAAATGCTGCCAGACACTGCCCCGCGTCTGCTTCCTGTTCTGACAATGCAAAATACTGGTCCGAAAACAACACGACACGCTGTGCCGAATTTCGATCCGCAGGCTGCAGATCCACTTCCATCCAGCAGCCCTCCTTCCAGAAAAATGCCCGATTCCCGACAACTCGCGGACCACGCAGTGTCGGCTTCGCTTTCCCGGCAGCGTCCGTACTGGCGACAGCAGATGCCCGACCGGGTACCGGGAACAGCCCACCCGCACCGCCCCACATGCCTGCACTGCCCAATGCTGGGCGAGCAACAGCGTTATCGCCGAATAGTGCAATGAGATCGGCATTGTCAGCTTCTGATTTTTCCGCTGGCAATGCACCAGCCGATGCAGCCAGCCTCTGCAGCGAGCTGCGACTGTGAACAGCCGCTGCACCTGACACCCGCTTCGCCTGTTCACGCACCGCGCCCCGCAGCGCAGGCAACGCAGTCACCGCATCCAGCGACTGCCGCTCATCCGCCAGAAATGAAGTCCATGGAGTCAAAATGCCGTGCTTCTTCGAAAGCTCCAGAAGTTCCGTCAATAACTCCTCACTCTCCCCATTCTGATCCATCTGGGCAGTCAGTTCCGCAATGCGGCGCCCCGCCCACAATCGCTCGACAAAGGACAATGCCGAGTCACTGCTCTGTGCCGTCAGCTGACCATTACCTGTCAACGTTACCGGCACACCGTCGCGATTGCCGGTCAACTGAACCTGCACGTCACCAGCATCGCGATACCGTCCCGTGTAAACAAAAACCTCGCCGCGATAAAGATCGGTGGGCTTCTTCGGCCACATCTGAGTAATTCCGTCAGGCTCCTTTCCGCCGGCATCAATCAGACGCAACTGCAGATCCGTCAGCAGCGGGCTGGCAATTCCCGCTTCAATCGCCGCCACAGCCGCATCAATCTGCTCGCCAGGCGGCACGTACGCAGTTCGTCCGCGATGCGCTGCACTCAAACGGTCCAGCAAACGCGAATTCACGTCATAGCCCACACCCAGCGAAAAAATGCGAGCCTGACCGACGTTCTCACGCGAAGCCAGTGCCGCAATCTGCTTCTCATCGGTCACTCCCGCAGTCGGCAGCCCATCCGTCAGAAACAACACCCACGCCGGACGTTCGCCCTTCGATGTCAGCCTCAGAGCTGCCGCCAAACCCTCAGAGATGTTCGTCCCTCCCTGCGGCTTCAAAGCGTCAGCCCACTGCAAAGCCAACTGAATGTTCTCCGGAGTCGCCATCTGCAACTCGTTGCGAAACAACTCCACATCACTGTCATAAACCACCAGATCAAAATGATCGTCTGCGTTCAACGATTCCAGCAGACGTCGAATTCCCTGCTGAGCCTGCAGAAACTTTTCACCTCGCATCGACCCCGAACGGTCAACCACCAGCACAATGCTGCGCCCGCCCGGTACAGGACGAACCTGCTGATCCGCCGGAGCAGCCAGTACCATGAAATAACCCGGCTCGGCAGCATTCCGACGGTAACTCAGCACTGCCGGTACACCATCCTGAACACCGCTGCTGAACATCAGCACAAAGTCGCCAGGCACACCCGGAGAACTCTGTTTCAGGGATACAGTCTTTTGCTCAGCGCCGCCGCTGATTGTCACGTCAGCATGCGAGGGACTGTAGAGCGTCGACAGTGGCTGTTCACTGTGAATCGTAACATTCACCTCCAGCTGCTGCACATTCAATGGTGCCGCTGCCGTCACACCCAAAGACTGCGCTGCCCGCACGGATCGCAGCGGCAACCTCAGCTCACGCAGACTGCCTCGAGGCACCGGCAGCACGACATATTCAAACTCCACTGTCCGCTCGGCCCCCGCCGGAATCGGAAATACGCTGCTCCGCAACAACCGACGCCCAACATATTCCAGCAACGCGGGATCTCGCTGACGACGAACCGTGGCTTCGTAAATGCGCCGCGCTTCTTTTGCCTCCAGCACCGCCCCCGTAAGCTCTTTCCCCTCCACCAGCAGCGTCAGAGAACCCACCACGGCATCATCAGGCAGCGGGAACAGAAAAGACGCCTCGATCGGCTGCAATCCCGGGTTCTTCAGAACGCTGCTGACCCGCACCTTCGCCGACTGCTGACGCACAACAGCACTCACCTCCAGGCGACTGATCTCGTAGCCCGCAACCGGTACCGGAAAGGGCCGCGGCACCGAAATGCCGACGTCCTGAGCAGCCGCAGCGGTGCACAGCAGGCAACCGCCGGAAATGAACCCTGCCAGCAACAGCAGATACCGCGATAACCGCAGGGCCGCTGACAGCGGAACATCGCACTGCACACCACACCCCGAAACCGGCTGCAGACCGCTCATACCACGCCCCCCCCCCGCTGACTGTCATCAGTTTTCTGTCAGACACAGACCTCCACACAACACCTGACGCCTGCAGGTTGCCTCAGGTTCCGGAAAGCCAGGGACATTTCGAAGAAATTCAGTTTTCAATCGCTCGCCGCAGCAAATTGTGAGTCATGATCTGCACCCGTTCATCAGGGCCATGCGGACGACTGTAATGCGACCACGGCAGAGTATGCCCGGGCGGATCACCGAGGGCCTGAGCCCACCAGATCGTCGCCGCATTGAAGACAAAGTTCCCCTTCGGACCCGGATAAATTGTCGCCGTCCACTGCTGCGGGTTGACGCCACCCTGCCACGCTGTTCCCCCGGCCACAACCTCCAGACCAGCTATCTCCGCCGGCTGGCCGTGATACTCCCAGCCAATCAATCCAGGAATGGAATCGCCGTTCCTTACCCCCGTACCCCGAAACATCCAGTGGTCTGATTTCGTCACAGTCCAGTCACCACCTCCGTTCACCGGTTCCACGTTGCGAGCCCCCATCAGCAACCCCTCGTCCGGCCCGCGATGCGGAAACGGCCCATGCTCACGCTCACGCTGCACCGCATACTCATTCTCTCCGCCATAAGGCCCCCCACGAAAAAATATGCGGTTCGGCCGCCCGTCAGCCCCCGCACGCAGCGGACTGACCCAGCACACACTGTTGCCACTCAAAAACAGCAGATCAACGCCCTCATCACGCATCTTTGACACGCTGTCAAACTGCCGCTGGTCCCAGTATTCGTCATGGCCAATACTGACGAAACAACGACACTTCAGACCACGGTCCGGAGTCAGCATGTCAGAATTGGAGACGTAGCTCACATCATAACCCTGCTGCTCCAGCCAGTACGTCATCGGAAACTCGTAGGGCAGAAACTCACCCGCGCCCACCGTCAACGGATCATTCACCACCGAAGTAAACTGAGACTCACGACCATACGGCCGGTCAAAACTGACGTCCGCCCACGGCCCCTGACCACCCTTCGGATGAGTATACACGGAGAAATTCGAAGGCCAGACGTTATAGGCCTGCCACGTATTGTCCGAACACTGAAACAACACGTCCGCCGGGCGGTCGTCCTTCACGATGAAGATCACATAGCTCTGCCAGTACGGCTCATGCCCCTCAGGAATTGTTGTCAGTCGCCCCAGATACACGCCGCTCAGCCAGTCTTCCGGAATCGTCAGTGAAACCGTCGGCTTCCAGCGACATTCATGCAAATTCTTCTCACCCGGCTGGGGATCTGCCTGAGTTCCGCAGTCCACGCGATCAATCGTTTTCAGCAGCCGGGCACCACGCCCCCCGTACCACCCGGTACGGAAAATCTCCAGCCGAAAGGCTCGGGCCGGATTCGTCGATGCCATAATGTCGATGGTCTCACCCGCAGCCACACTCTGCCGCGAACAATACGCCTCCACAGGCACCGATCGACATCCACTCCCCACAATTTTCACCCGTGTGAGCTGCCAGTCCGTCGCGCCCGGAAGAGCATTCTCACGCTGAATGCGGTTCTGTGCAGACACAGTTCCGCAACACAGCACAGCCCAGCCGCACAACCAGATCGCACAACTCAGCCCCAAAGAACGCTCAGTCGCAGCACGGAATCCAAACATCGCTCGCCCCCCTCTGCCAAAACGCACCAATCACCCTATTGCTCCCGGCAGATTACTGCGGCGGCAGCAGCCGAATCGCCTTCAGATCAATCAGCGCCATCCCGGGCTTCTCCGGGGCCGTCACAATCAACTGACCGCGTCCACGATGCAGATCGATCGTGCCCGCCTCCCAGCGACGATATTCGTCCCACGTTCCCGTCCCCGGAACCCGCGCCGTCAGCAGCCGCGTACCCGTCGAAAAGCGAATTGCACTGCCCGCAGTCCCGTCGTCACACGCAAATTCCAGCTGCACTCGCCAGTCGCCGCTGCGAGGCACCTCAAATGTCCACCGCGCGTAGTCCTCAGTGCTGCACCAGAATCCCAGATTTCCGTACTTCTCCTCATACACCAGACTGGGACCATAAATCTCAGCCCCGGAAGCCGGCAGCAAAATCGAACCGTCCGCCTGCAATACACTCGCTGCCGGCTGATTGCCCTCAAACTGCTTCCATACAGCACCGGCGGACTGCACAAACGCTATGACATCCGCCAGATCCTGAACGCTCAGATCCTTCTCCAGTCCCTCCGGCATCAGCGATCGCTTCGAGGCTTTCAGCAGCTCAAGCTCGCCGCGCGACAGTGTCTGCTCACGACCGTCTGATCCCAGCAACGTGATCGCGTTGCCGTTTTCGCCGCGCAACATTCCCACATGCTGCACTCCCTCAGTCGTCACCGCCGTGTAACTCAGAAACTTTGACTCCACTGCCCGATTCGGATCAAGAATCGCAGTCAGCAGAGCATTGGTTGAACGGTCCTTCAATGCAGCCAGATCAGCTCCAACTTCCCGGCCAATGTTCTGCAGCCGATGACAACTGCCGCAGCGTTTCTCGAACACCACGGCACCGGCTGCCGGCTGCCCCGAAACACCCTCCAGCTGCTGCCTCTGCTGCTCAACAACAGCAGCGCGGTCAGAAGCCCCCTGAACCGCCAGCAACCTCTGAGCCTGCTGCGCGACAGCATCTCGACGGTCACTCAGCAAACGGTCTCGCTGCGCAGCACTCAGATCCACCGGAGAAAGTACCCCCGACTCGAGTGCGGACAGCAGCCAGTTGACAGATGCAGACCGACTCAGCAGACCCTCCAGCACTTCCTCACGGACCACCGGCGAGAGTCCGCCGAATGCCTGCAGAACCGCCGATACAGTCGTCTCACCGCCACGTCTGGAAATGACCGACGCGGCCACTCGCTGCACCTCCAGCGGAACCTGAGGCTGCAACAGGTCAGACAGCTTCTCCGGTTCCACGCCCAACGCGTCGAGGAACCCGACACAGGCGGCCCGCTGACCAGACTCGGCTGTCACATCCCACGCGACTCCCGCTGCCGACCGACGAGCAGCCTCCATCAGCTCCTGCACGCTTTTCTCTGCCCTCAGAGTATCTCCGGCTGAGCCTGCAAGCACCGTGCGCAGCACACCGGACACAGCCGCAAAATTCACCCTGCCAGGCTCCTCAGAGACTCGCTGCAGCATCCGCTGCACCGGCACGCCCAGCGATTCTGCCCGACCGAATTCGGCCGCCTGCGAAAGCAAACGCCCCACCAACTCCTCAGTGCCGTCCGCATTCAGCCGCAAGACCGCATCAAGCACTCCCCCAACATTCTCCGCTGTCAACGATGTCAGACCCGCACGCTGAACCCACTCCCGGTTCACAGCCGCAGCCAGCAGCCGGCCCAGCAGTGCAGCAGCCGCATCACCAGGCACCTCTCCCAGACTCAAAACCAACTGCAGCTGCACCCGCTCATCCGGATCGGACTCGAGCGATGCCACAGCCTGCAGCACTTCACCAGCAGACAAACGCAGGTGCGGCTCAAGCAGCTGCACTGCCATCGCCCGCACACGCGGATCCGCGTGCCGCAACCCGGCCTGAATCGCAGGCACCAAATCCCGATCCGACTGATCCTCAGACAGCATCGCCAAAGTTGCCAGAGCCTGAGCTGCCACGGCCGCAGATTCACTTCCAGCCAGCCTCCGCAGCGCAGACAGCACACCCGGATGCCCCGACGCCTCAGCAGCACGGTGCTGCAGCATCCGCTGCGCCGCGTCCCGCCACCACCCATTCACACTGCCCACCCGTTCCGCAATCGACACCAAATCCTGCGTTTTCCAGTCTTTTGCAAAGAACGTACGGCTTTCGGAATTTTCTTGACTTTCGACGGCCGGCTGTTCCCCGCTGCAGCAGCCCACATCCGGAACAATCCGATAGATTCGCCCGCGATCGCTGCCGGAATCCAAAGCCAGCTTCCGCTGATATTCCGCCGGAATCCACTCCGGATGCTCAATCACTGCTCGATACATATCCGCCACCCACACGGCACCATCCGGTCCCGTCCGCAGCATCGTTGGACGAAACCAGTTGTCTTCCGACGCCAAAAACTCAGATGACTGCTCATCCGCTGCCCGCACTCCCTGGAAACCAGCTCCCTCCGCACTCAGCACAAGTCTGGAAACCAGGTTATGCACCGGCTCTGCCGTAAATGCGTTTCCGTAATACTGCGGACCAAGCCAGATATCCCGATAAATCATCGTTCCACAGGCTGACGTAAAGCGATTCGCCGTGCCAAAATCGTTGTAACGGTCAAGAGTCCGACTGCGAGGAAACACGGGGGCAGCCCCCGGCACCGCAGAAACCTCAGATGTCACTCCCGCCAGACGCGCATGCGGATTCCTCTGCACATATCGCTCCTCCAGCCGATACTGCCAAATCGGGTTCGAATTGTTGTTCCCAAACCAGTTTCCGTAATCGTCGCGCTCACGCCCAAACTGCGTCGTTCCGGCCACGCCCTGCGCCCGATTCGTGTCCGGCTGAATCCTCAGGTCCCGCCCCCGCAGCACCACCGGAGCACCAACCGCCAATTCGTTACCCGCCACACCCGGCCGCACGCCGAGGCCAGCCACCAAACCACCACTGTCGCCATTTGCCAGATACAGCCAGCCATCCAGCCCCCACCGCATGCCATTCACTCGGTGCTGCTGATTGCCCTCCACAAACCCCGCATACAATGGCTGTCGGAGATCAGCCACCCCGTCACCATTTTGGTCCTCCGCGTAAAACACCTGCGGAGCCATCGTGATCAGCACTCCATCCCGCCAGCACTGAATCCCGCTCGGAAAATCCAGACCATCCAGAAATGTGACAGCCCGGTCATACACGAAATCCCCATTCACATCCTCCAGAACTCGCACACGCCCCGTCTGCCCGCCACCTGCCGGATAGTCACCCATTTCCACAACCCACAAACGACCACGCTCGTCCCAGTCAAATGCAACCGGGTCCCTGATCAATGGCTCAGCAGCAGCCAGTACAGCCCGCAAACCGGATCGGGCATGCAGCACCGCCTGCGACTCCTGAGGATCTTTTGGAGCCGGAAACTTTGCCTGCAGCGACTCGGAATAAAAATGCTGCGGCAACTGCTTCTGCACAGCGTCACAGATCAGGTCCTCAGCCTCAGGAGCCAGTCGGGATGGACGTCGATAATACAGCATCGACGAATCCACTTCATAACCGCCTTCCCGCAGCAGACGCGCCGACGCAATATAACAGGGCACATCATTGCTGTACGCATTCACCCACAAGCGGCTGCCATCAAACATCTCGTTCAGCCGAATGCTGTAGTCCACCACCACCTCACCACCCAAAAACACCATCGCCAGATCTTCGCCAAAACACCATGTCTGCACCGGATAGTTCGGTACGGTCGTCGGCACCGGCTGACCAGACTCCAGCAGGCCCAGAAAATACCGAGCCCTCGAACCCGTGACACCCGGCTGCATCGACTCCGGCTGCAACTCCTCCTTCGTCGGTACACGCCCCAGCGGCAAATCAATGCGACTGAACTTCGCAGCTATGCTGCCGCTGATGCGAGTCATTGCAGCAGCGGAACCCAGAATTCGCTGCACCTCCCGCGCCAGTGTCTGCCCGTGCCCGCGAGCCTGCTCATGAGTGCCGCGCGGCGAGGGATTTGCATCCGCGCCGCACCCAATCGCGACCAGCGCCACTGCACCAGGATGCTCAGTCTCCAGCATGTCGGCCGCAAATCCCGCCCAGTCCCCGCTGATCTGATTGAACTCCCCGGTCTCCGTCGTGCAGTGGCAGGCATAATTCACCAACAGTGCAACAACCTTGCCATTCGCATCGCGGGCTGCCAGCAGTGGCACCCGTTTGTCCACCGGACCCTCCGGAACCTCGCCAAAGCCCGTCCAGCGACCTTCCTTCAGAGCACGCCGGTTCATCGCAAACCCCGCCTCACCATACCCCAGATGCAGCGATGACGGCACCTGCTTTTCCAGCGCTGCCAGTGCGACCTGCACCAGCTTGTCGGTCAGTTCCGCCTCATATCGCGCCAGCCGGCCGGCATGATCCTCAGGAACCTCCGCAAAAATATTCGGTGCGAACCCACGCAGCCACGGAGCAGAATGCGAATGAGTGGAACTGATTGCAAAGCGTTCCCGCGACACCTGCACCTTTTCTGCAATCCGCCGGTAAACCTCCTCCGTCATCTCCAGCGGCACACCACAATTGTCGACAGTCAGCAGCATCGCCTGCAGATTGTTCGCCGCACCAATCACCAGCGCTCGCGCATGAATTCGCGCGGCGGCAGTCTCCGCCTCCTTCAGCCGATTCCCGTAACCCGTCAGACGGACGGGATAATCCGGAGTCACGTCCACGACCGCGGCGCCCACAGGCACCAGCGGCTGAGTATCCGCAGCCACCGCACGCCGCGCTTTGGACAGCACCGTGGCAATCGGCACACGCACCAGCAGGTCCGGCAATTTCGCTGTATCTTCGTTCTGCCAGCACAAATGACCGTCATGCACGAAGAAACCATTGTGGGAACCATCCCCGCGACGCACCGGCGGCAGGCTATACCTCGCCGGATCACTCAAGGCCTTCGCCAACGCTCGCTGATCCGGTTCAGGCAGTGCCGTCAGGACACGACGATTCTCAATAGCCCGCTGATGATCTGCGAGAAACTCAGGAGCCTGCTCGCGCAGAGGCTTCCCGCCACAATACGCTGCATTCAGACGTTCACTCACCTCGCGGAAATTCAGAAACTTCACAGCCTGACCGTGCGTGGCAACCGCATGATCAATCAGTTCCACCACCTGCTCCGAACGAATCCAGCCGTGCGGGTGAAACACCAGACTGAAACACCCGCGTTTCGCCACCGTCAGATCAATGGCCGCCTTCCAGTCATCAACCGTCACCGGATTGTTGACACCCTGCAGATGCTGAGCTGACCAATCACTGGGAGCCAGGCAGGGGATCTGCCAGCAGTTTCCATTGATCACCCATGGATACGGATAATTCTCAACATAGTTCACGAAGTGCTGCTGCAAATTCCCGCCAAACCGATTGCCCCTCGGCAGGTACTTCAGGAATCGCTCACGCCCCTCTGCATCCAGCACCCGCTCGCGCGGCAGCTCTTCGTCCCGAGACGTGAAGAACATAAACACTGACGAATCGATCTGCAGCGAACGTCCCACCGCCGTCGTTCCACCAAAGATCTCAGCAAAGAATCGCGGACTGACGGTGTTCAGTGAATCACAGCACGGAGTTCGAAATGCAACCGGACGATTTCCCGGAATCTCCGCCATCCGATCTATGCACCGGTCATAGGTGGACTTCGCTTTTGCAAAATCACCGCCCTGCAGAATCGGACACGGATGATCGGCCGAATGGCACTCGATGCTTAAGCCCTCGCCCAGCCAGCTTTGCAACTGAGGATCATCCGGTTGTACATCATTGGTCATGATGCTCAGGCCCGCTCGCCCGTCGATCTGCTTCAGTCGATTCAGAATCGGCCGCAGATACGCCTCGTACTTCGCCGGATCCCGCATGTCGTCGATTGCCAGTACGATCACAGCCTGAGTCGTCTGGTCACCCGCCCACTGCGGAGTCAGCAGACGTGGCGAATCCCGCCGCGGATGCCACGGATTCGCCGGATCCAGCTCCAGCGTCCTCAGATCCACAGCCTCTGTCGACTTCAGAGGAGTGTCCGTTGCTGACAGCCGAGAAGCCGTCGCAGTCAGGCTGACAGTCAGACACACAACAACGACCAGAGCGCGAAAAAGCATGGCAGCGGTCCGAATGAAGGCGATAACGCTGCCTTGCAGAACCTGCAAGGCAGCGCTGAACAAAATATCAGGGACGCATACCGAAGATCCGCACCCTCAGCCCATACCGTCCTCAGGAGCTTCCGGATGAGTCCATCGCGAAAGAATCGGCGACAGCGCCAGGCAGATAAGTCCGGCTGTGACCGCTGCGTACATGACCATTTTGAAGACATCCCCGTACACCATCACAGTCTGCAGCGGAGGCGGAATAACACCTTTAGGCCCACTTCCATGCTCAGTCCCCGTCAACTGAGAAATGATCGCTGCGAGGTACTGCGAGAATGCAGTCGCCAGGTACCACGCTCCCATCACTGTGCTGACCAGCACCTTGGGAGCCAGTCGGGCGATCATGGAGAGCCCCACCGGCGACAGACACAATTCCCCCGTCGTGTGCAGTACGTATCCCAGCAGCAGCCAGGAGACTCCCACCATTCCGCGTGCATCATGATGAACCGCTCCCCACCAGAACGCACCAAATCCCAGCCCCACCTGGATCAGCCCCAGCGCAAACTTGACCGCCGGCGACGGGTCCAGACCGCGTGCTCCCAGCCACGACCAGATCGCTGTGAACACCAGTCCAAAGACCAGAATGCAGACCGCATTCACCGACTGAAATATGCTGGCCGCCAGCTCGTTGCGGCGTTCCGCCACAGCCATCCCCACATTGTCCTCAGCCACTTCCCAGTCAATCACAAAATCAAACTTCGCATCCTTGCCTTTTTTGGCCTCTTCAGATCGCAGCTTGTTGAGCTGATCCAGCGTAAACAGGAGTTTGCCATTTGTCCTGCCCAGTTGCTCCTGTGTGGGCTGCAGCTGAATCACCGTACCGACCTCCGACTCGGCAATCAGCCGCTGGACATTCGCCACCCGGTCCACGTTGCGGTCAGCAAAAAAGTTCAGGCTGCTGCCCGCCTGTTCAAAGAACGACCAGAACAGCATTGAGAAAAACGTCAGGGTCAGAACCACAATCATCCGATGCCGGGCAATTGTTTGCATCTTCAGCGTCTGCAGGATCAGTGACCCGAACGCCAGGACGCCGGTCAGAGTCAGCAGCAGCCCGGCCGGCTTGCTCACTTCTGCTGCAAAGATCGCCAGAATCTCCCTGCCCGGCACCGGCCAGTCTCCCAGGGTCCACGCTTTGATGGACTGCACGGTCTTGTCACTCAACAACTGCAGCGGCTGCGGCAGGATCACCTTGAATCCGGAAACAAACAAAGCGACCACGGGAACTGCCAGCAGGATCCCGCCCAGCACCAGCAACAGATGGCTCGAAGGCACCGGCCCGGATTTGGCAGCACCGGCTGTTTTTGACAGCCCGCCGCGGCCCAGAGCCAGCACCGAAATCACAGCAGCCGCCGCCAGACACACCGCCACGAAGATATTCAATGCAATGACCGCCGGATCATCCGGACGAAACCACAGCAGACCGATCACCGCGGCCACCGAACCCGCTGCGATCATCAACTGAGTCACGAAGTTGGGCATTACAAACACCGCCAGCCCAATCATCATGCCGATCGTCGCCAGGCCAAAACCATTGTGCCAGCCATAGTTCTCGCCGATGTACCCGCACAGCAGCGGACTTATCGCCGCTCCCATGTTCACACCCATGTAAAAGATCGTGTAGCCGGCATCACGACGCGGGCTGCCAGGTGCGTACAGTGTACCCACAATCGTCGAAATGTTGGGTTTGAAAAAACCATTGCCAATGATCACCAGTGCCAGTGAGAAGTAAAAAGCCTTCTCATTGCTGATGCCCATCAGCAAATGCCCGGCCGCCATAAGTATGCCACCCAGAATGACCGCCAGCCGCTGCCCCAGCAGCCGGTCTGCCAGCAGACCACCAAGAAACGGGGTCATGTAAACCAGCGCTGTGTAGGCACCGTAGACTGTGCTGGCCACGCTGTCCCCGAAATTCAGGAAGCCCTTGGTCATGTAAAACATCAGCAGGGCCCGCATGCCATAGTAGGAAAACCGTTCCCACATCTCAGCAAAAAACAGGTTGAACAGACCCGTCGGATGCCCCAGCAGCTGCGGTGAATCTTCCGCAGAAGATGCAGCGGCGGCAGTTCCATATTGCATGACAAATCCCCGGTTCAGCAAATAACACAACAGCGACCCGCGCCGGTCGCCCGTGAAGAGCCAGAGCATAACGGTGATGGTGTCCCGCTGACAACCTCAGAGCCCCCGTTTGATGGCCCGGAGACCGCTTTTTGGCTCAGCCTGCAGCCCAGCCGGCACCAATTGAGCCGCCCCTGTCCGATCCCGCAGCAACCCCGCCTGAATTCCGCGCAGTTGCCACTCACCCCGGACGCACCCACGCCAGCCGCTGCACATCCTGACGCAGCCGGCAGACCCGCTGATCGCCCGGTCACACAGCAGCCCTGCACACGAACAGAGCACCGCTGACTCACTCAACCCAGCTGCGAACGCCCGCCACATCTCAACACTGGTGTTCCAGCCGGCAATCCGCCGCAATTCAGACTTATGGTCCGGCGTTTGCCTCTCGCACCAGTATCTGAGCACCGCAGTGCCACCGCTGCCGGCTGACCAGCGCCTGCCGACTGCAGTCAGGGACGTCTGAGCCCAAAGGATTCATGAAACATGCAACACGCACTGGACGAAATTCGTCGCTGGAAACTGTGGTTCCCCTTCTTCCAGGTACTCATCGCTGCCGTCTCACTCTACGACTGCTGGCTGACACTGAGATTCCGCGAAGTCATGCTCGAAACTGAGCAGAACCCGATCGGACTGTGGCTGATCGAAGTCGCTTCCGGCGAAGTCTGGCTGTTCCTGCAGTTCAAAGCCGCCGGAACGCTGATGGTGCTGCTGCTGCTGTTCTGGATGTTCCTGCGCAATCTGAGATTCACGTTCACAGTCTCCAGCTCCATCGCATCCGGACAAACAGCTTTGCTGTTCTACCTGGTCGCAGCCTGATCCGGGACTGACGGATCAGACAGCCAGTCATTTCGCTCGAGGCACCCAGTCGGCAGATTCACTGCGAGCTCCATCCAGACAGGCATTCACTCGCTCAAGAATCTCCGGGTACTGGGCTGCCACGTCGTTTTTCTCGGCTGCATCCTGCTGCGTGTCAAATAACTGCGTCACACGACCCAGTCGGCGAATCGCCTTCCACCGCTGCTGATAAAGACAGGCCTGCCGAAAACCTCCTTCGTGGAATTCCCAATACAAAAATTCGTGCTGCTGAGCCCGTTCCGGCTGGCCGCGAAATATCGGTACCAGACTGAGAGAATCCGTCTGCGACGGGGCAGGGCAGCCGGCCAGCTCCGCGGCCGTGGCCAGCACATCGCCAAAATAGCCCACATGATCGCTGACACCACCCGCTGCGATCGTTCCCGGCCACCATGCCAGAAATGGCACCCGAATCCCACCGTCAGTCAGACTGCGTTTCATGCCGCTGAACGGACCTGCCGGCTGAAAACGGGCCGGAGTATGCCCGCTTTCGTTGTGCGGCCCATTGTCACTGGAAAACAGCACCAGGGTGCGCTCCGCCAGACCCAGCACCCGCAGTTCATCCAGCAGTCGCCCCACATGAGCATCGAGGCGAGTAATCATCGCGGCGTGGCCACGATCCTGCTCGGACCAGTCCCGGTCTGCATAAGGTCCAAAATCCGGAACATGAGCACCGTTTTTCAGATCCCGAGTTCGTTCATTGTTGGCGTGCGGAGTCACCAGACTCAGAAACAGAAAGAACGGCCGGTCCCGATGCTCACGCACAAACCGCAGACTGCGTTCCGCGAACAGATCATCAGCGTACTCCACCGCCTCAGTCGCATAACCACCACCCGCTGATCCCACAGCCTGCACTGTGTTTCGCAGCAGCACCCGCTGCTGATTCTGCCAGAGAAAAGCGGGAAAATGGTTGTGCGCATGCACCTGATTCAGATAGCCAAAGAATTCGTCAAAACCCTGCCGACCGGGCAATCCGGATTCTGCCGCACCCACGTCGCCCAGTCCCCATTTTCCGAACAGCGCTGTCCGATAACCGGCCGACTGCAGCAATTCCGCCACTGTCAGATCCTCAGCCCGCAAAGCCTGCGCTGCCGGGTTCGCCGCACCGGCATTGCCGCGGACGCGAGTGTGTCCATGGTGCTGACCGGTCATCAGCACGCTGCGCGACGGAGCGCACACAGTGGCACCGGCATAAAACCGCGTGAATCGCAGCCCTTCCGCAGCCATCTGATCCAGTCGAGGCGTCTGAATGAGCTGCTGTCCGTAGCAGCCCAGTTCCCCGTACCCCAGATCGTCAGCCAGTATCAGAATCACCGACGGCGCACCGCGATCTCCCGACAACACCGCCGGCTCATCCCCCTGGGCCCTTTCGGACCGCAGCCAGCCGACGCCGCAATTCAGAAAACACAGCAAACAAACAAGCTTGATTGACCGCCACACGTTCCCTGACCCTTGCAAATGCCGTGCGAATTGTCAGTCGGCATCCTCACGCGTCCGCCTCTGCGAAGCAAGCCAGCAACGGTCGCCCGGGAGCAGTTCGAGCCCGAAAAGCCTGACCGCACAGCCCGAATCGCCCCCAAATCCCCCCTCTCCCTTGCCCGGTCACACTAATTCGCCCGTTCTCCCGCTTGAATAACGTCATTTTCAATGCCAGAATACAAATCCTGAGCTATGGATATTGCTGCTCCGCTTTCCCGCGGATCAATCACCGCCTCTGGTACACGTTTACCACAGATCTGAGGGCTGAAATGAAGTTTCTCGAAGGAAATACTGTCGGCATCGACCTTGGCACCACGTTCAGCGCCATTGCCATGCTGGACAAAGACGGCAACCCCACTGTCATTTCCAACGCCGATGGTCGGGACATTACCCCCTCGGTCGTCCTGCTTGACGAAGACAAAGTCGTCGTGGGACCATCTTTCGAACGCATCTCCGTGGCTGACCCGTCGTCCATCGTGGAAGCCATCAAACGCGAAATGGGCAACAAAAACTACTCCGTTGTCTACCAGAACAAGCGGCTGACCCCCGAATTCATCTCGGCCCTGATCCTGAAAAAGATGAAACAGGACGCGGAAAAGGTGATCGGCCCCATCGCCAACGCAGTGATCACCGTTCCGTACTACTTCAATGACGTCCGTCGCAAAGCCACCCAGGACGCCGGCAAGATTGCCGGCCTGAATGTGATCGACATCATCAACGAACCAACCGCCGCCACACTCGCCTACGCGTGGAGCAAGGGTGATTTCGGCCGCACGGACATCAAGGCCGACGAAAAAACCATCATGGTCTACGACCTCGGTGGCGGAACATTCGACGTCACCGTTGTACGCTACACCCCCACCAACTTCCGCGTCCTCGCTACCGACGGTGACGTCATGCTCGGGGGGCTGGACTGGAGCAAACGCCTGTGCGATCACCTCGTCGAACAGTTCCGCCGCAAGTTCAATTCCGATCCCAGCGAAGATCCCGAAGCCCTCCGCAACTTCCAGCAGGAAGCGGAAGACGCCAAACGCGATCTCAGTACCAAAATGCAGGTGCCCATCTCCGTCTATTACAAGGGAAACACACTGTCAGTGTCCGTCTCCCGTAACGACTTCGAACGCATGACCGCAGACCTCCTGCAGCGAACCAAGGACACCACCGAACTGGTGCTGCAGCAGGCAGGTATCGGCCCCGGACAACTCGATGAAATCGTACTCGTCGGTGGTTCAACCTACATGCCGGTGGTCGAACAGATGCTGCGGGAAGTCTGCCGGAAAGAGCCTTCACGTGCTCTGAAGCCCGAACGGGCCGTTGCTGAAGGCGCCGCAATTCACGCGGCCATTCTGCAGGCCCGACACGGCGTCAATTCCAGCGGTGTCTTGGATGCCCTGCAGAAACGACTCAAATCCGTCCGTACCAGCGACGTCAACTCGCACTCACTCGGCATCAAAATCACCGACCCGAAGGATCGCAGTCGGAAGATCAATCACATCATGATCCCTCGCAATACACCCGTGCCGCACAATGTGCGGCAGAAATTCGGCACCAACAGCGATGGACAGCAGCGGATTCACGTTGAAATTCTCGAAGGCGATGCCATCGATCCGGCAGCCTGCGAAATGATCGGTGACTTCCGCGTCTTCAACCTGCCGTCCAACCTTCCAAAAGGTTCACCGATCGAAATCACCTACGCCTACGATTCGGCCGGGCGAATCAATGCGTCAGCAAAGGAACTGACCGGCAATAATCAGGCCAGCACCGAGATCGTCCGCTCCGGTGGCATGAACGAAGGTCAGATCACAGACGCACTGACCGTACTGCAGAACGAGTACGAAGTGGAATAGTTGACCGGCCAGTGAATTGACCAGCCGGTGACTCGCTGACAACTCAGGGCTCAGGCGTCAAAGCCTGAGCCCTTTTTTCAGCGCCAGCAACAGCGTCATCAGCAGACAGAACTGCGGCAGCCAGTCTCCCCATGTCGTATAAACGGCTGTCCGCGGGTCCAGTGGTACCTGACCATGAATGATCCCGGAAAACTGACGTCGCCACGTTCCGGTAGCCGGATCACGCAACCCCTGAACGTCGGTCAGTTGCGGTCGAGTCCCCTCCAGTGGCTCCTGCAGAACCTGAATCACTCCCGGATCCCGTATCCGACCATCGCCGTCAATGAACGCTGAAATCCCGCCGTTCACCGAGCGCACCATCGGTACTCGGTTCTCCACACAGCGAAACGCTGCCGTTATCAGATGCTGGTCCAGCTCACTGCTGCCCCGGAACCACCCATCGTTCGTCAGATTCACCAGCAGATCACAGGTACCGCCGGCTGCGTCACGCTGAGCTGCCATGCGTCGCACAAGACCAGGCACCGTGTCTTCAAAACAAATCAGCGGAGACATCCGCCAGCCACCATACTCAAACAGCCTCACATCCGCTCCGGCGTCAATTCCAAACCCCGATCCAAACGGAGTCAGTTCAGACAGCCACGGCAGAAGATCCTTCAAAGGTATGTACTCGCCAAACACAACCCGATGAATCTTGTCATACCGCCCCACGTAACCCACATCCGGTCGCACGAATGCCGCTGAATTAAACACCCGGGTCCGGTTGTGGTCCGCCACAAGTGCCTCCAGTCCGATCATCAGCGCGGCTCCCAGCCCCTGAGAATGACCGGCCAGACTCTTCTGCACTTCCGCATTCCGAAAAGGCTCCACCAGCAAAGCCGACTCATTCCCGTAATCCCTCAGGACGTCCAGCGGAGCCTGTGCCAGAATCTGCTGGTCAGTCACTCCCTCCGCCACACTCCGCTCCGGCCACGGAAACATCGTCTCCGGCCAGACGACAAGGTCCGGCTGCAGCCTGATCGACGACTGCATCAGCACGTTGTGGATACGAAATCGTGACAGCACCAGCTGAGCATCATGCTTCAGTTCCGGAGTAAAATTGCCCTGAATCAGCGACACCACCGGTCCCGGAGGAAATGCTGACGGACGCTCAGCCCGGATCGCACCATACACAAGGCACGCACACAGCACCGTCACCGCTGTTGCTGTCGGCACCAAAAATCGAAACCGCCCCGAATCGAAGCCAGGTGCAACATCAAGCCCCAACCGACGCAGCAGCGAGTCCGGCACGTACAGCACCAGCACTCCGCTGAACAAGGCCACGACAAAACTGACACCCCAGGCACCAGTGACATCCGCAATCTGAATCAGCCCAATCCAGCGATACTGGGAATGACCCAGAAAATACCAGGCAAATCCGGTCAGCAGCATGCCCCGGGCGTACTCCAGCACCGTCCAGACAACCGGAACAGCCAGCCAGACCGGCAGGCCCGCTGCCGTCACTCGCCGTCCCAGCAGCACAAACGCAGGGAATGTCAGCCCAATCCACGCGGCCAGTGCAAACATGGCCGCATACATCGCCGGATGACCAAGACGCATCCACTGCAGAGTCGCTGTGCCCCAGAACAGCCCACAGCACCACAGTACGAGAAAGGTCCGTCGGGGCAGGGATCTGAGTCGCAGCAGCAGACACAATGGCACCAGCGCCAGCCACGCAGCCGCACTCAGTTCCAGCGGAGTAAATGCGGACCACAACAGCAACGCCGACAGCAGGCCCAAAAGCCACACGGATCGCTGCAGACCCTCGCTGCGCACCACACCGCTGCGCCCGGCAGCAATGATTCGCTGCACTTCAGGACGCAAGGTATCACTCGCAGAACCACCAGGTGTTTCGACCGTCATTTCGCGGCATCCATGCTGCAGAAATCATTGGAGAACCACATACAAAAAATCGGCCGGACCCCGCAGGATCCGGCCGATCAGGCTGCATGCCTCAGCATTACTTTGCGGCTTTCTTCAAAGCCTTTGCCTTGTCTGTCGCTTCCCAGCTGAACGTCGGACCCGTCCGACCAAAGTGACCACCCTCGGCCGTCTTCAGGAAGATCGGACGACGCAGCTTCAGATGCTCGATGATCCCCTTCGGCGTCAGCGGGAAGTTCTCGCGAACCAGCTCAGCAATCCTCGACTCATCAATCGTCGCTGTGCCAAACGTGTCCACGCGGACGCTGACCGGATCAGCCACGCCAATCGCATAGGCCAGCTGCACTTCACACTGCTCGGCCAGACCAGCCGCCACGATGTTCTTTGCCACATAACGACCCATGTAGGCCGCAGAACGGTCCACCTTCGTTGCATCCTTGCCCGAAAATGCGCCGCCACCATGACGACCCCAGCCACCATACGTGTCCACAATGATCTTGCGACCCGTCAAACCGGTGTCGCCGTGCGGACCACCCACAACAAATCGTCCCGTCGGGTTGATGTGGTACTTGGTTTTGCTGTCCAGCATCTCGGCCGGAATCACCCGGGCAATCACTTCCTTCTTCACGAAGTCCGCAATCGCCTTCTGGCTGACCTTCTCGCCGTGCTGAGTCGAAATCACCACGGCATCCACTCGCACCGGACGATTGCCTTCATACTCGACCGTCACCTGACTTTTGCTGTCCGGTCGCAGCCAGTTCACCAAACCTTCCTTCCGCACATCCGTCAGACGATTGATCAGCCGATGAGCAAATGCAATCGGCACCGGCATCAGCTCTTCCGTCTGATTGCACGCATAACCAAACATCAGACCCTGATCACCAGCCCCGTCCTTGTCCACGCCCTGGGCAATGTCCGGACTCTGGCTGTGCAAAGCCACAAACACCCGGCAGCTGTCCGCGTTGAAGCCGATATCATCCGAGGTGTAGCCAATGTCACGAATGACCTTTCGAGTCACCCCGACATAGTCCACTTTGGCCTTCGTTGTGATCTCGCCGGCCAGCACCACCAGGTCCGTCGTGCACAACGTCTCGCAGGCGACGCGAGACATCGGGTCCTGCTCCAGAATCGCATCCAGAATGCCGTCCGAAACCTGATCCGACACCTTGTCCGGATGACCCTGGCTGACGGATTCACTGGTAAAATAAAACCTGGACATCAAAGATAGTTCCTTGCGAGGCTTGCTTCCGGCCATACGGCCCAAACTTGATCTGCCCACACACTGACAGGACAATCCGCTGCCCCGGACTATGATCTGCAGCACCCTCAGGCCCCGCAGCAGCCAGTACAACAAACACCCCCAGCGTTCTGAATGCCGCGGAGTTTACTGGGTAAAGACGGGCAAAACAACGGAGTTTCAGTGGTTATTGTCAGTTCTCTCGCCTCGTTCCACGGCAGATTCGCCAAAATTTCCCCATGTCACCAGATCGCGCTGCCGAGACTCCCCAACTGCCCTCATCAGCCACCACCGCCCTGCAATCCGTCTGCAACTGGTTCAAGGACCGCCACTGGACCGTCTTCCCCTTCCAGATGCAGGCCTGGCAGCACTACCTCGCCGGCCACTCCGGTCTGATTCACGCCACGACCGGCACCGGCAAAACGCTGGCCGCATGGCTCGGCCCCGTCGCCGAAGCTCTCGCCGAAACCGAGCAGCGCCCCACCGCCACCGGAAACGATGCCCTTCGAGTCCTCTGGATCACACCCCTGCGAGCCCTCGCGGTGGACACGCTCCACGCACTCCAGGAACCGCTCAAAGCCCTCAGCCTGAACTGGTCCGTCGAATCCCGCACCGGAGACACCTCGGCCGCCACCCGCCGAAAACAGCAAAATCGCCTCCCCACCACTCTCGTCACCACACCCGAAAGTCTCTCACTCCTGCTCACCCGCAGCGACGCCCGCGAACAGTTCCGCAATCTGCGAGCCGTGATCTGCGACGAATGGCACGAACTGCTCGCCACCAAACGCGGTGTGCAGGTCGAGCTGGCCCTCGCCAGACTGCGACGCTGGCGCCCCGCACTCAGAACGTGGGCTCTCTCCGCCACCCTCGGAAACCTCCCGGAAGCACTCGCAGTCATCGCCCCGCCACAGACCCGGCTCCCCGCAGCACCCGCCGTCATGATCCAGGGAGCCAGCCGCAAACAGATCGTCGTGGACTCACTCATCCCCGAACGCATCGAACGCTTCCCCTGGGCCGGCCACATGGGCCTCAATCAGCTTCCCGATGTTCTGGCAGCCGTTGACCAGGCCGCATCCACGCTGATCTTCACAAACACCCGCTCGCAGACCGAAGCCTGGTACCACGCCATGCTGCAGGCACGGCCGGACTGGGCCGGACTGATCGCTCTGCACCACGGGTCGCTCGAGCCCGCCACCCGCAACTGGGTCGAAGATGGACTCCGCGCAGGACAACTGCGAGCTGTCGTCTGCACCAGCAGTCTCGATCTGGGAGTCGATTTCAGTCCGGTGGACCGAGTCCTGCAGATCGGATCGCCGCGCGGAGTCGCCCGACTTCTGCAGCGCGCCGGCCGCAGCGGACATCGCCCCGGCGCCGTCAGTCGAGTCACCTGCGTGCCCACACACGCCTTTGAACTGATCGAAGCTGCCGCCGCCCGCGATGCCATCGCCGCCGGACAACTCGAAGGACGCCAGCCCCACCACGCCCCCGTCGATGTCCTCTGCCAGCACCTCGTCACAATCGCCTCCGGCTCCGGGTTCGACTCCGCTGACCTCTTCGCAGAAGTCCGCACAACCGCCTCCTACAACCAGCTCACCCGCGAGGAATGGGACTGGGCCCTCGATTTCACCGCCCGCGGAGGTGAATCGCTGCGAGCCTACCCGGATTACCATCGCCTCCGCGAATTCGAAGGACTCTGGTTCGTCGGCAGCGAGCGCATCGCTCGACAGCACCGCATGTCCATCGGCACCATCACCAGTGATGCCAGCCTCACCGTCCAGTACCTCGGAGGCCCCACCCTCGGGACCATCGAAGAGTCTTTCCTCGCAAAAATCAATCCCGGAGAAACCTTCCTTTTCGCCGGTCGCACCGTCGAACTTGTGCACATCCGCGACATGAAAGTCTGGGTTCGCAAGGCGCCGGCATCAAAACAGGTCCGAATTCCCCGCTGGATGGGAGGCCGCATGCCACTGTCCACGGAACTTGCACACGCCGTCAGACTGCGGCTGGATCAGGCCGCTCAGGGCATCTTCGACGGCCCCGAACTCACCGCTGTGCGACCGCTCCTCGAACTGCAGGCTCGCTGGTCCGAAATCCCCCGACCCGCTGAACTGCTCATCGAACAAATCCGCTCCCGCGAAGGCTTCCACACTCTCATCTACCCCTTCGCCGGAAGACTGGTGCACGAAGGACTCTCTGCACTCTTCGCCTGGCGGATGTCTCGACTGCAGCCCATCACATTCACAATGTCCGTCAATGACTACGGGTTTGAACTGCTGTCGGCCACCGCACCCGAGCTCGATCGGGCCCTGCAGCAGGGACTGCTCAGCACAGATGCACTCATGGATGAACTGCAGCAGTGCATCAACGCCGCGGAAATGGGCAAACGACAGTTCCGGGAAATCGCCCGAGTCGCCGGGCTGGTATTCCAGGGATTCCCCGGCCAGCCCCGCTCCGCCCGACAACTGCAGGCCAGCAGCGGTCTGCTCTACGATGTGTTCGCCAGCTATGACCCCCAAAACCTGCTGCTCCGGCAGGCCGGATCTGAGGTGCTGGAAAGACAACTGGAACACTCCAGACTGGTCCGCACACTGCAGCAGATGCAGCAGATGCAGCTGGTGCGACGCCAGCCTCAGAGGTTCACTCCGCTGGCCTTCCCGCTGATCGTCGCAAGACTGCGGGAGAAACTCAGCAGTGAAAAACTGTCCGATCGCATCGCACGCATGACGATGCAACTGGAATCCGCCGCCGACAGGTAGCCTGCCGACCAAGGAAAACTCACATCACTGCTCCGCCGCAGGCTCAACAGTCGCCTGATTGTCCACGCTGCGGACACCCGGCTGCAGACGCAGCAGATTCGCCGCCAGTCGAGACGCCTCAGCCGAAGGAACAGTCCCCTGCAGGACCGCCACACCATTGGCGTTCAGGGAGACACTCAAACCGGTCAACTGCGGATTCCTTGCGGAGATTTTCTGCAGTGCTGCCTGAGCCGCAGGAGCAGTCTGCCCGGCTGTCTGCAGTCCACGAGCCCCAGGACTCGAAAAATTCACACGCAGCGCCGTCCGGATCTGACGCGGACTGCCGGTTGTTCCCATACCCTGATTCATCATCCCCTGATTGGACTGGAACGCCTGAAACTGACGGTTGCTGCGGTTGGAAGTTCCCTGCATGCCTCCGCCCACGAAATTCTGAGCTCCACTGCCACCAACAAAACCCTGCGCCTGAGTGTTTGTGGTCTGACCACCGTTCAGCCCCGATGTTCCGGCGCCCGACAATCCGGACTGACCAGAGCCCCCGGACATCGAGGACATTGACCCGCTCGTGCTGTTGCCTCCAAAGCCACTGGTTGTGCTGTTGGAACTGCGACTGGACGTCGACGACGTGCCCGTTGTCGAACTGCCCAAAGCTCCTGTGTTGCCGCCAAAACCCGTCGAAGTACCAATCCCGCCACCGCCAAGGCCCGTCAGGCCCGCCAGGCCGGACAACGCCGACAGATCAGAAAAACCTGACAGACCGGAGAGTAAACTGGACTTCGAACTGCTGCCGCCACCGCCGGACTGACTGAAAACAGGCTGAAACTGCAGCATCACAGTCAGAAACGCTGCCGTGAAACACAGTCGAAAAGTATTCATCAGTACACCTGCATTCGGAGCATAAAAGAAGCGGCTCAGGCATTTAACACTATTGTCGGCTGAATGTCACCGGCAGATGTTTGAAAACCCCTGCGGAATTCTGGGGAAAAGCGGGCTCAAACCACAAAAAACGGCACCTTTGACTTTCGTCCGTCCCGGAACAGACTCTTTCTTCAGCTCCAGTTTCCCTCTGAGCCTCAGTGCAGTCGGTTGTAACCATTCAGTGCCGCCACCCGATAAGCCTCGGCCATCGTTGGATAGTTGAACGTCGTGTTGATGAAGTACAGCAGCGAATTGTGCGGAGCGGGCTGGGCCATAATTGCCTGTCCGATATGAATGATTTCGCTGGCATTCACGCCGAAACAGTGTACCCCCAGCAGTTCCAGAGTCTCTCTGTGGAACAGAATCTTCAGCATCCCCACCGGCCGCCCCATGATCTGAGCACGGGCCAGATTTTTGAACATCGAATGCCCCACCTCGTAGGGAATACAGGCCTCCGTCAGCTCCCGCTCCGTGCGCCCGATGCTGCTGATCTCCGGGCTGGTGTAAATTCCCGCCGGGATATCACTGATGCGAAAGTTGTCCGATCCGCCCTCACCCAGATGCCGGGCTGCGAATCGCCCCTGAATATATGCCGCGCTGGCCAGAGCCGGAACGCCGATCACGTCACCCACGGCGTACACGTGCGGCAAAGCCGTCTGCATGTTGGCATTCACCTCAATCTGTCCGCGGTGATTCGGCTGGATCCCGATCGTCTCCAGCCCCAGACCCTCGGTATTGCCTGTGCGTCCGTTCGCCCACAACAGCACATCACTGCGTAACTGCTTCCCCGACTTCAGATGCATGACGACATGATCGTCAAATGTCTCCAGACGCTCAAACTGCTCATTGTTGCGAATCCTGACACCGGTGTCGCGCATGTGGTAAGCCAGAGCATCACAGATTTCTTCATCCAGAAATTCCAGCATCCGCTCCCGCGTGTTCACCAGATTCAGCTTGACCTGCAGGTTACGGAACATCGACGCATATTCGCACCCGATCACCCCGGCCCCGTAAATCGTCATGGATCTCGGAGTCTCCGGAAGATTCAGGATCGTGTCGCTGTCGTAGACTCGCGGATGGCTGAAATCAATCTCCGGGGGACGATACGGTCGCGAACCTGTCGCAATCACGAAGGAGGCCGCTCTGGCCAGAGTCACATTGCCGTCCGCATGCTGCACGCGCACGCACTGCGGCGACACAAACGTCGCATCCCCATTCAACACTTCGACATCGTTGCGGTCGTAAAAACTGCGGCGCATCGCCACCTGCTGGTCGATGACCGACTGAGCGCTCCGCCGCAGATCACGAAAGCTCAGTTCCAGATTCAGACCCAGCTGGCGAAACAGCGGAGCCGAATTGACGTCCATCAGACGATAAATGGCCGCTCGCAGCGATTTGCTGGGGATCGTTCCCAGATGCGTGCAGTTCCCGCCGATCTGCGGCATCCGCTCAATCGCACACACCCGCTTCCCCTGCTTGGTAGCCTCCATCGAAGCCCCCTCACCGCCAGGGCCCGTTCCAATCACCACGACATCAAAAGACTTCTCAACAGGCCCCTGCATCCCACTTCCCCCTCACCGCGCCCCACCGACCACGCTCCCCCGAAACACCCGCGCAGACTGAACACTACAAACCACTCTGCTTCAACAAGGCTGCCGGGTCCGGATCCCGACCCCGAAATGCCCTGAACACCTGCAGCGGATGCTGACTGCCTCCCAGCGCCAGCACCGTATCCCGGAATTTCCGCCCCGTTCGCTGCAACCCCTCCGCATCCTCCAGCCCCACCTCCTCAAACGCCGCGAAAGCGTCCGCACTGAGCACCTCAGCCCACTTGTAACTGTAGTACCCGGCCGCATAGCCTCCAGCAAAAATATGGGCGAATGAGCACAGGAATCGGTTTTCCGGCAGCGGGGGAATCAGACTCGTAATCGACAGCACCCTCCGCTCCACATCAAAGACCGTTTCGCCACCCTCCGGGTCATACCCATGATGCAGTGCCATGTCGATCATGCCGAACTGCAGCTGCCGCAGCATCTGCGAGGCCGCTCGAAACGTCCGCGCCTCTCGCAGCTTCATGTACAGCTCCTCCGGCAACACAGCACCCGTCTCGTAATGCCGCGCCATCTGCATCAGCGTGTCACGGTGCAGGCACCACGATTCCATAAACTGGCTCGGCAGCTCCACCGCGTCCCACTCCACCCCGCAGATGCCCGCAGCGTCGCGCTCGTCCACCGTCGTCAGCATGTGCTGCAGACCGTGACCAAATTCATGAAACAACGTTTCCACCTCGCGGAAGGTCATCAGCGCGGGCTTCCCGCCGGCGGGGGGAGTACTGTTGCAGATCAGATGAGCAACCGGCAGCCGCGTGCCACGCACTGTCACTGAACGACCAATGCAGTCGTTCATCCAGGCACCCGGACGCTTGTTGGCCGGACGCGAATAAGGATCCAGGAAAAATCCCGCAATCCGCGTGCCCGCGTCATTCATCACCTCGTAAAACCGCACATCCGGGTCCCAGACCGAAACAGCGTCAGCAGCACGCTGCACGCGGATGCCAAACAGTCGCTCACACAGCCCAAACAAACCATCCAGCACACGATCGAGCGAAAAATACGGCCGCAGCTGCTCGTCCGTAAACGAGAATCGCTGTTCCCGCAGACGCTCAGCCCAGTATGCAATGTCCCAGTGCGCCAGCGGCCCGTCCTGCCCCTGTTCCGCCGCCGTCGATGACAATTCTTCAAGCTCCTTCTTCGCGCGGTCAAACGATGCCTGCAGCAGACGATCAAACATCTGCTGCACCGCAGCCACGTCCCCGGCCATCTTCTGAGACAGGCTGAGGTCTGCGTAGCAGTCATACCCCAGCAGCCGGGCCTGCTCACGACGCAGCTGCAGGATCCGCTCGATCAAAGGCCCGTTGTCCAGAGCCCCCGCTGATGCCCGCGTCACATACGCCCGATACACCGTCTCACGCAGGTTTCGATCCCGACTGTGCTCCATCAGCGGCCCAAAACAGGGCTGATCAAGAGTGATCCGCCACGGTCCCTGCTCAGCCGTCGCCGCAGTACCCCCGGAATTCTCCGCAGCCCGCGACCACGCGGCAGCCGTCAGTCGTCGCAGACTTTCCGGGAAACCACTGACACTCTCTGCGTCTGTCAGATTCAAAGACCAGGCCTTTGTCGCATCCAGCACATGATTGGAGAAATCGGTGGCCAGTTGTGACAACTGCTGCTGAATCTCATTGAACCGTGCCCGCTGGTCGCCCTGCAGACCAATCCCGGACTGCTCGGCACTCTGAATCATCCGCTCAACAATCCGCCTGCGAGCCTCCGCAGCTGCGATGTCCCGGTGCTCACGCAGCCGCAGCAGACGCCGATACAATGGTTCGCTCTGCCGCAGCTGCAGACGCAGCTCAACAATCTGCGACAGCACCGCCTCATGCGCAGCACGCAGTTCATCGGTGCTCGCCACACTCAGCAGATGCTCCACAGGACTCCATCCGTACTCGAACAGAATGTCGATCTCTTCCAGAGGCAGCATCAATGCGTCCCAGCCGTCCGAGTCGTCCGACTCCAGCCCCTGCAGAATCTGACCACTGCGTGCCACAATCGCAGCCACAGCCGGAGCAACGTGTTCAGGACGAATCTCAGCAAACGCCGGCAATCCCTGCATGGCCAGCAGGGGATTTGCCGAAGCCTCACTCTCACCAGTCACTGTGTCAGTTGAAGACGTACTCACAAGGCATCCTCGAGCATGGCAGGGGCAGACGCAGCATGGACTTCTGCTTGTGTTGTACCCGGCACCACCGCTGCTGCGAAGACAAACACGCACGGCCGGACAAACTGAGAATCAAAACTGACGAATTCTGCAACTCTCCCGGAAGAAAAAAAACGTCCGTAGCGAAACAATCGAGTTTCCAGGCAGAAATGCCCGTTCGGATTGAACCGCATTTTCAGACTCGTTATAAAATCACCACAGCACACCTGATTTCTGGCCGGCCGCGTTTACCGCGTACTCTCGCGACGCCGCGACGTCCAGGGGTCACCCCTTTCAACCGGTGCTCAGTCCTCTTGCAACAGGCGTCCGTTCTCCATGCAGCTTCACCACGTCGATCTGGTGCCCGGCGAATCAGTGCGGGTTGGCAATCTGCTGGTAACTCTGGTGGAAGTGCAGGGCAGTACCGTACAGTTGCATGTTCAGGATGACGACGGCTCAGACTACTTCAGTGATCCGTTCGACTGCTCCTGCCTGCAGCCCGAACTCGTTTCGGTCGGCGACTGACGCCCTGCTCAGGCGCGTGGTCGGCACCGCATGAATGCAATCGCGGGAAAACGAGCATTTTTTCCCCCCCGGCCCCGGCTGCTCTGGGACCACATCCCCCGGACCGGTATAACACGGCACAGGCAGAGCCTGCAGGAGCCACACGAACGCACGGCGTGGCTCCCAACCCCACCAGCGACATTGCACCTCACCGTGCTTTGCCCGCGCTCTGCTCCCCTGATGCCTGCCTGAAAACATAACCGCCGCCGTCTCCGCACCACTGCGGCGATACGCACCGGCCGCGCCTCGGCCCGTCGCTGGAAATTCCTGTCATGCCCATCAAAGTTGCCCTGGTTCATCAGACCACCTACACGTACGACCGCCCCGTTGCACTCAGCCCCCATGTCGTAAGACTCAGACCAGCCCCCCACTGTCGCACCCCCATCGATGCGTTCTCGCTCCGTGTCCTGCCCGAACAGCACTTCATCAACTGGCAACAGGACCCCTTCGGAAACTACCTCGCCAGAATCGTCTTCCCCGAACCAGCCACACAGCTGCAGGTCTCCGTCGATCTGATTGCTGACATGACGGTGATCAACCCGTTCGATTTTTTTCTGGACGAAGAATCCACGGAATTTCCTTTTGAATATGACCCCGCACTCGCTCAGGACCTGGCTCCGTTTCTGCAGCCTGTCTGTGAACACCCGGACTTCCTGAAATTCCGCAGTCGCGTCGACGTCCGCCCACGCCGCACAGTGTCATTCCTCGTCGACCTCAATATTCTGCTCCAGCAGTCCATCAGTTACCTCATCCGCATGGAACCCGGAGTCCAGTCGCCCGAGGAAACTCTGCAGAAACAGTCAGGATCCTGTCGCGACTCCGCCTGGCTCCTCGTCCACCTGCTCCGCAGTTTCGGACTGGCAGCCCGCTTCGTCTCCGGCTACCTGATCCAGCTCACCGCCGATCAGCAGCCTCTGGAAGGACCCTCCGGCCCCACCGCCGACTTTACCGATCTGCACGCATGGACCGAAGTCTACCTGCCCGGGGCAGGGTGGGTCGGACTCGACCCCACCTCAGGTCTCTTCACCGGAGAAGGCCATATTCCACTGGCAGCCACTCCCGCTCCGCAATCCGCCGCACCGATCTCAGGTGCCGTTGATCGCTGCGAAGTCACCTTCGATGTCAGTATGAATGTCACTCGCGTGCACGAAGACCCGCGAGTCACGCTGCCATATTCCGAACAGACGTGGGATCTGATTGATGCCTGCGGGCTGGAGGTGGATCGACGCCTGACAGAACAGGATGTTCGCCTGACCATGGGCGGGGAACCCACCTTCGTGTCCATCGACGACATGGAAGGCGCAGAATGGAACTCCGCTGCCGTGGGCCCCCGCAAACAGCAGCTCTCCGATCAGTTGATTCGCCGGCTGCGGCAGCGATTCGCACCCGGCGGCCTGCTGCACTACGGTCAGGGCAAATGGTATCCCGGCGAATCCCTGCCCCGCTGGGCGTACACCTGTCTGTGGCGCCGCGACGGTCAGCCGATCTGGCATAACCCGCTGCTCCTCGCCGGACTGCACGAAGTACACAACCCGCAGTCGCAGCCGGCAGCCGACGAACACGCCGCCGGTCTGTTCATCTGCGAAATGGCCTCGCGACTGAATGTCGAACATCGCTGGATTCGCCCCGCCTACGAAGACGTGTTTCACCTGCTGCAGGTCGAAGATCGCACTCCTGTCGACGTTGACGTCCATGAATTTGATCCGGACTCCGACGAAGACCGACGTCGCCTGACTCGCGCTCTGCAGCGCGGCGTTTCACGCCCCGCCGGTTTCGTTCTGCCACTCTCCAGACCCTGGTGGCAGGCAAATGCCCAATGGACCAGCGGATTCTGGCCATTTCGGTCACACCGCCTGTTCCTGATCCCCGGAGATTCCCCCATCGGGCTGCGTCTGCCGCTCGAATCACTGCCGCTCGCCACTCCCCCCGTCGATCCCATACGTGACTCCTTCGCGGAACGCCCGCCACTGCCCGGCTACAGCGAACTGCGTCGATCCGCTCAGGATCGCCTCGCAGCCCAAAACAGCCGCCCCAGACCGCCACAGCGACAGATACTCCAAAGACTCGGGCTCATCGATGACCCGGAAGAATCGGCTGACCAGTGGCTGGATGCACCGCCGGGCAGCCGAGTCGTACGGACGGCACTGTGTATTGAACCACGCAATGGCAAACTGCATGTGTTCATGCCGCCGGTCGGGACTCTCGAAGACTACCTTGATCTGCTGGCCAGTATTGAAGCAGCGGCCGAGGAACTGCAATTGCCTGTCGTCATTGAAGGCTATCTGCCACCGCATGACCCCCGCATTGAACTGCTGAAAGTCACACCTGATCCGGGGGTCATCGAAGTCAATATCCAGCCCGCTCACAACTGGCCGCAGCTGCGACAGATCACCGAAGGCGTCTACGAAGACGCGCGACATTGCCGGCTGGGTACCGAAAAGTTTCAGCAGGACGGTCGGCATACCGGCACCGGTGGCGGAAACCACCTCGTGCTCGGCGCCGCCACTCCCGCCGACAGCCCCTTCCTGCGACGACCCGATCTGCTCCGCAGCTTCATCGGATTCTGGAATAATCACCCCTCACTCTCGTGGATCTTCTCCAGCCTGTTCATCGGACCAACAAGTCAGGCGCCCCGAGTTGATGAAGGTCGACGAGACGCACTGTGCGAAATGGAAATTGCCTTCGCCCAGGTTCCCGAACCCGGCTCCGGCTGGATCGCACCATGGCTTGTCGACCGCCTTTTCCGCAATCTGCTCATCGACATCACCGGAAATACGCACCGCGCTGAAATCTGTATCGATAAACTCTGTTCACCCGACCACGCCACCGGAAGACTCGGACTCGTCGAACTCCGCGGCTTCGAAATGCCACCGCATCCCCGCATGAGCCTCACACAGCAGCTGCTGGTGCGAGCCCTGGTGGGAGCATTCTGGCAGCAGCCGTACCGCGAACCGCTCATTCACTGGCGAAACGCACTCCACGATCGCTGCCTGCTCCCGCACTTCCTCTGGAACGATCTTCGACAGGTCACCGCATGGCTGCACCAGGCCGGTTTCAAGCTTGATCACAACTGGTTCGCACCACATTTCGAATTCCGCTGTCCTCGCATCGGACAGTTTCAGGCGGCCGGAGTCCACATCGATCTCCGCCAGGCACTTGAACCATGGTATGTGCTCGGTGAAGAACCGGGCAGCGGAGGCACCACACGCTATGTGGATTCGTCCGTCGAACGCCTGCAGGTGCACGTCACAGGACTCCACGCCCCACACCTCGCACTCGCCGTCAATGGTGTGCGCATTCCCCTGGTCGCCACGGAAACTCCCGGAGAATTCATTGGCGGCGTCCGCTATCGGGCGTGGCGACCACCCAGCTGTCTGCACCCGACCATCGGCCTGCACGTGCCGCTCACCATTGATGTCTGCGACACCGTGGCCGGTCGTTCTCTCGGTGGCTGCCGCTACCACGTGGATCACCCCGGCGGACTCAATCCTGAAGGCTACCCGGTCAACGCACTGGCTGCCGAAAGCCGTCGCGCGGCTCGGTTCTTCCGCTTCGGACACACGCCGAAACAGTTTCAGCCCGCTGAACCGAAAATGTCACCCGATTACCCCTGCACGCTCGACCTGCGAAGGCAATCAACGCGTTAACAGTACGCAGGCGCAGCAACACCACGGCAGTCACCGATTGCGTGATCTGCCAGTTCGTCGCTGAGCCTCCAGCAGGCGCAACTGCGTCAGCAATGCTGGTGGGATACCACTGACAAAATGCAGCCCGGGCGCACTGTACCGTCGCACCACCGGCAAACCCGGCAGGATCCGCAGCGATGCCACCGTCACCACACCTGCACCTGTCAGCGAAACTGCCGCCCCCAACAACATCTGGATTACCGTAAGTCCCGGTTGATTCAGCAGGAGCGGTACCACAAGCATCAGTACCCCCACAACACTGGCCAGCGTCCAGCGCCTCGCCCTGAGTTCCTCGTAACGCTTCTGCTGCCGCGATATAAACGAGCTCACCAACACAGGCGGCACATGCGGCCGAAACGATCCTCGCGAAATCTTCAACTGCAGTGGCAGAAGGTCTTCGGTCACACCCGTTCTCCAGCATACTGCCGGCAGCACCAGACGCGGACCACAGATCAAAATCTCCTCCCGAACACAAAAGTCCGTCGCGTCAGAAATGTCCAGTTCCACGTGGTCCGAAACATCCGGATCCGTGAATTCGAACGGGTTGTCCTGCGTTTCGATAACAGTCATGACACCACGATTAAGCAGCAGACGGAAACACCAGCGTCACCGTAGTACCACGGTCCACCACACTCGACAAATAAATCTGACCACCACACTGCCTCATCAGACCATAAACCAGCGATAACCCCAGACCGGTACCCGCCGCAGGACCACGCGTGGAAAAAAATGGGTCAAAGACCCTCGACAAAGTCTCCTCCGACATTCCGCAGCCCTGATCTGTCACCGTCAGCACCACACTGCGCCCTTCACAAATGACTCCTTCAGCCGCTGACTGGCCGGCACCAGCCTCCCAAATCCGTAATTCAATCGTCCCGCCGGTCGCCATTGCCAAATCCGCATTCAACAGCAGATTCAAAAGAATCTGATCGAGATGCAGACCGTCCATCGGTACCAGCAGCTGCACATCTGGTGCGTTCCAGACAATCTGAGTCGACTTCTTCAGCGCCGGCTTCATCAGTCGCAGCCCTGCACTGACAACTGCCACCAGATCAACCACCGCTTCTTCCTGCGGCTCACGCCTGGCAAACTGCAGCAGTTGCTTCGTCAGCTCAGCTGCCCGCCGACCGGCACGATCAATCTGCTGCAATCCGTCGGCCACAGGTCTTGGTGGCCGAACTTCATTCAATAACAGGTCCGCGTGACCAAGAATCACCTGCAGCAGATTGTTGAACTCATGTGCCACACCGCCGGCAAGCCTGCCCACAGACTCAAGTTGCCGTGACCTCGCCAGATCGGCGAGCGCCCGATCACGAGCCTCCTCAGATCGCATCCGCTGCTCGAGAGCCTCCGACAAACCCGCATTGGCCCGCGCGAGCTCTGCCGCAAACTCCACCCGGTGCTGCGAATACAGCAGCGTCACCACCGCCGCTGCGACCGCCATTGCCAGCCCCAGCACCATATTCACCAGAATCAGACCCGCGGTCCATCCCGCCCACCCATTACGAGGAACCCCGTACAGTCGCCAAACGTCACCAGGGACCGCCAAATTACAGACGCACGGATATTCCGCTGCCAAAACCGGCTGGCCCAGCAACAGCTGATTGTCGCGACTGTACAGAGACACACGCATGCCACCCGCCGGTCCATTGTCACCCGGCAGACGCAGATCGTTCAAACACGCATCCAGATCCAGCAGCAATCCAAAAGCTGCTCCCCCATCCTGCAGTGGTCGTTCCGTTTCGCCATACAGCACCATCACCCAGCGTCCGCTGCTTTCAAAGGGAAACCCGGAGACGACAGGATTCCGCACGATTCCACTCAGAGTCTGCTGGCTTTTTTCCTGAAGTTCCGTCCGTCGAATTTTCATCTTTCGCTGCAGGTCACCCATTTGCTGCTGCAAACCAGTCAGCATCGCGTCCCACTGGCTCGAGCCCATCTTTACTGACGTAAGCCGCAGTTGCGAATCTTCCATCACAAACGTCCCAAGACTGCCGCGATGAAAGCTGCGCCAGTCGCCCAGCAGCTCGGTTACCGCATCCGAAGTGAGAACACGGGGCCCGCCTTCCCCCAGTTCCTGCACAACTCTCTGCAGCACAACCGCATGCTGATGCAGCAACCGAGAATGCACGACCGCGTCCGACTGAAGCTGTGAATTGAACTCCTGCAGCTGCGAGTCGTGGGTGACCCACAGGTTGGCAAGAATAAAAGGAACCCACAGCAGGGCCACCAGCAGTCCTACCGCCCCGGCGTCCCGCATCGGACGCCGAGTCAGCAGCCGCAACCGCCTGGCTGAAATCCTGACGCCACCCCCCGACTGCCATGCATCTGCTGCCACTGCAGTTCACCGCGGCCTGACTGTGCCCTCAGGCACAATACCACCCTCTGACAAAACCGCAGTACGCTCCGTCGACTGCTGATTCGGAGCTTTCTCAGCTGAATCTCCGAAACCAATCATCCCCGCAACTTTCGCCGGAAGATCGGCACCGTACTGCCAGCCAAACCACAAGGCCGCTCCGATGACACCAAGCAGCACCAGCAGGCTGGCCAACCCGTAAATGTTGCGAAAGAAATCCTTCACCCTGCGTTTCAGATAAAACATCTTCTGATCACGCTCAACCCGACTGTACAGCGACTTCATGTCCTCCTTGCGAATCGCCGCCGTCCGCCGCGCTATGCTGTCCTCAACAGCCTTCGCAAACTCAGGGAACTGAGCCAGAGGGTAGTAGGCACCATCAGCTGAAACCTTGGCCTTCGCCTTCGCCGTCAACTGACCTGCCGCCAGCATCTTCAGGATCCGACCCGTGGAATGCTTCTCCACAACCGATTTGCCCTTCGCGTCCTCAAACTGCACGTACCAGATCCGAGTCCCGGTCTGAGTTGCCGTTTCAGAACCAAAGGACGGTGCTGTTGAACCGGCCCTGCGAGCGCCCGGAGCAGCTGCGGTCAGCGGCACATTCGCTGCAGGTCGCTGCACCGGAGCCGCTTCAGCACCGGCAATAAAGGACAATGCATCCGTCTGCACGCCCAGCTCCTGCAGGGCTTTCAAAACATCTTCACACGACTTGTAACGCTGCGCCGGATCCTTCGCCATCATCTTGTCGACAATCATGTCCAGACGCTCGGACAGCTCAGGACGCAGCGTTCGAGCCGAAGCGTAACGCCCCTTCTCCTTCGCCATAATCACTTCCAGTGTCGTCTTGCCCGTGTAGGGCAGCTGACCTGTCAGCATATGATAAAGCGTCACACCCAGAGCATAAATGTCGCAGCGACTGTCCACATGCTTGGCATTTCGAGCCTGCTCAGGGGCCATGTACAGCGGAGTCCCCAGACCCGTACCACTCTGAGTCATCGACACGTCGTCGTCCATCGCCTTCGCAAGACCAAAGTCCGCGACCTTCACCACGCCCTTCTTCGTCAGCAAAATGTTGTCCGGCTTGATATCCCGATGCACCATGTTCTCTGCGTGAGCATACCGGAGCGCCTCAGCACAACGGATCGCCAGATGCACAGCGTCACCCACCGACAGCCGGCCCAGCTGATCCAGCCACTTCTGCAGGCTTTGGCCGTCCACGTACTCAATCGCCGCAAAGTGAATCCCATGCGCTGAATCCACAGCATAGATCTTCAGCACGTTCGGGTGATCGATCTTCGCCATCGCCCGAGCCTCACGCTCGAAACGCGCGATGAAACCCTCTTTCTTTGACAGTTCACGAGACAAAGTCTTCACAGCCACCAGGCGATCAAGACTGACCTGCCGAGCCAGAAAGACCTTGCCCATGCCACCCTGACCGAGCTCACGCTGCAGCGCGAAATCACCCAGCTGGGTCACCTTGTTTGACGGTTTTGCGTTCTGAGATTCTTCAGACACGGCTCGCTTCCCACCTGTCCCGAACTGAACAGAACAATCAAACACTATGACCTGTGGGCCGGCCCCACACAACCGAACAGATGTCTCCACAGGGCAAATCTGCCCAAAAAACCGCCGGAAAATTCGGGATTTGCGGACCAAACTGTCGCAATTCCGCGGCTGATTGTCAACACGCCGGCCAGGTCAGCCACCCAGAATCGCCTCAATCGCATGACCATGATCCAGATCCAGCCGTTTCCGATCCGGCAATTCCAGTCGCCGTGAATCCAGCCCCATTTGCCTCAGAATCGTGGCATGAATGTCTGTGACATAGTGCCGGTCCTGCACCGCATGAAACCCGATTTCATCCGTCGCACCATGCACCACACCCCCTCGCACCCCTCCACCCGCCAGCCACACCGAAAAGCCATAAATATGGTGATCCCGCCCGTCAGAACCCTGAGTCCCCGGCGTTCTGCCAAATTCACTGGCAAACAACACCAGCGTTGAATCCAGCAGCCCGCGCTGCTTCAAATCCCTCAGTAAACCCCCAATCGGCTTGTCCACCGCCCGGAAATTCCGCTCGTGATTGGCCTTCAGACCTCCATGAGCATCCCAGACACCCGCTCCGCCAGCACCATGCTGCACCTGAATAAATCGCACTCCCCGCTCAACCAAACGACGAACCGCCAGCATCTGAGTCCCGAATTCCCGCGTTTCCGGCTGGTCCATCCCGTACATCTTCTGAGTCTCCTCGGTTTCCGCACTCAGCTGCAGCACCTCCGGTACCGACATCTGCATCCGATAAGCCAGCTCGTACGCCCGAATCCGAGCCTCCAGGGCCGCATCCCCAGGATACTGCTCACCCCGCAGACGATTCCACCGCTCCGTCAGCCGAAATCCCAGCCGCTGCTCACGCTCACTCACACCCGCAGGTCGCTGCCCGTAATCCAGCGGATTCGACGGATCAATTCGCACCGGAACCGCATCATGCTCCGGACCCAGATAATGACCGTCCTTCGCGTTCCAGTACTCCCGACCACCAATCGATATAAACTGCGGCAGATTGTCGTTCAATGAACCCAACCCATAGTGCACCCACGCTCCCAGCGTCGGAAATTCGCCGTCCAGCATGTGACGCCCCGAATGGAACTGCGTCTGAGCACCATGGTTGTCGTCCGTCGTAAACATCGAACGGACTACCGCCAGATCATCCGCACACGCCCCCATCTCGGGTACCCAGTCACTCAGCTCCATCCCGCTCTGACCATACCGACGAAACCCCACCTGCAGCGGATACAGCCGATTCCGCTGCTGACCATTGGCGTCATTCACCACCGTCACGCGAGCCAGTTTCAGCTTGTCCGGGTTCTGCGAATCGGCAAAAGGAGTCTCCGCGATCGTCCTGCCAGCATACTTCGTCAGCATCGGCTTCGGATCAAAGGACTCCATGTGCGAGATCCCGCCGTTCATGAACAGCCAGATCACACTCTTCGCCCGCGGCTCAAAATGCGGCACACCGTCCGGCGGCTGCCAGCCCCCCACCAATCCGCCCTCGCTGACATCCCCCGCCCGCAACGCACCGTCACGCTGCAACATCGCCCCCAGCGCAATCCCCGCAAGACCCCTCGCTGAGGTCGCCAGAAACCGACCACGACCGCCTGCCCACACCCCGGCACCACCCGCCATACAGTCCAGCATCAGCAATTCCTCCTGCCACCTCCACACACAAAATCTCAGTCCACCATCCCGCCCGGCACTCCATACAGCAGCGGAAAAAACTGCCCCCCCAGAGCCTGACCCGGCGGAATCACCGGTACCCCCTCCAGCAACGGACGATCCGACTCGCTCCGCACACCATCCCGCACCATGTTCACCACCACCGCTCGCCGCGGATTCAGCGTCCGATTCTCAAAGGACCCATGCACCGTCAGAGGATGATGAAAGACACACTCCCCGGCACGCAGCTGCACCGGAACGGGATTGCGAAACTGCTGCCACTGAGCCTCAGTCAGCACACCCCGAATCGCTTCCATATCCCCCGCCAGACCCGTAATCGGCAGCAAATCCCACCGATGACTGCCCGGAACATAATACACACAGCCATTCTCCACCGTGCTGTCATCCAGACCAATCCAGCACGTCAGATGGGCCATCGGCCTCGTCCGGGTCCAGTAGGAATAATCCTGATGCCACGCCACCACTCCACCATGCTCCGCCGGCTTGCAGAACAACTGGTCGTGCCAGAAACGCACTGATCCACCCAGCAGCTGCGACGCCGCTGTGGTCAGTGCCGGATGCCACAGCAGATCATGCATCCCCACCCCAATCCGCCACGCCCCCAAAGCATGAAACAACACCCGCCCCGGCTCACGTGACTCGTTCGAATGATACTCATACCAGAACTCCTGACCCGGATGGCCGGGCTGAGTCATCAGGGACAGCTCCGCCCGCAGCTGCTCAATCTGCACACCCTCCAGCAACCGCGGTCCCGCCACATACCCGTGCTGGTCAAAAAATGACAACTGCTCCTCCGACAGTCGCCAGACCTCCCGCGCCGCCTCATCCACCGCACGCGGAAACAAACCACTGATCGGACCATGCTGCAATGACAAATCCCGCGCAACACCAGTATGCATCTCCAACTCCCCGCAACCCCGAGGCAACTCTCCAAAAACCACAGACGCCCGGCAACTACCGCTTTTGCGGCGAACCCGCACTCACAGCGCCGCCGCGCCGCAGCACATCACGGAACTGATACGGTCGGTATTCACGCACCTGATATTCCTCCAGCCACCGCCGTCGACCCTCATTCATCTCCTCCACTGCCCCCGGATCCCCCGGATAACGCCGCATGCCCCCGGTCGGATACGGCTCACTCGTCTGACCATACACCGTGTTCAGATTTGCATCCTTGTCCCAGCCCACATTGTACAGCACAAAATCCCGCACCCAACCCGTCGGCGGCTCACTCGACGGAACTTCAAACTCCACCGTCACCTCGTCCCCAGGGCCCATCACAATCATCCGATCATCCTGCTGCACCAGCAGTGCCGAAACGTCGCCATACCGGGTAAATCGGCCGGACATTTCACTCCACCGCGGCTCCCGCACCACACGCTCATAGTCATACCCCTCCGGACCCGCGCCCCCTCGAAATAACGACTCAGGTCCATACACCCGCTGCGAGAAGCCCCGATAATGCAAGTCCGCAGCCGCCAGAGAACACGCCTGCACCACCGGCTGCACGTCCGGCTCATTCACCATGAAAAAGGCCGCATCCCAGTACAACTCCATACTCGAACGAATCCGCAGCTTTGAATTCGTCGCACTCACCACTCCCTCCAGATCCACAACCATCGCCTTCGTCTTGCCGCTCGGAAAACCAATAAATGGTCGCACAACACGCCAGCCGCCGGCCCCATCCGGCACCTCAATGCAGGGCGGTGCCGGTACAGCCAGCTGAGCATTCTGCTGAATCGCCTCGTTGATCGATGTGTCCGTCGGAAACACCCAGCCAATCAGCACCAGCCGCGGCTCCTGCAGCGGCACCTCACCCGCCAGATCGCCCAGATCAAACTCCATCGTCCATTCGTCCGTCAGACCCTGCACGATCCGCCGCTCAAACGGCTGTACATACTGCTGATCCTGCTGCTGCAACCCCGGCAACAGATCCCGCCCCCGAGCATCCACAATGCTGATCGGCTGCCGCGGACGCTGCACCGTATGAATTCGATGCGCCGCAATGTCCGGACCACCCACCTTCTCATTTGTAAACACCTGCACCTCCGCCGGATGATCCACCGCCAGCAGCTGCACCTCATCGAAATAAGCCGCTTCCCACAGCTCCTCCGTCAGCTGCAGCACGTACCGCCCGTCCCGCGGACGAAGACTGCGGCCCGGAATCAGCAAATACTCCCACTCGCGGATCGGAGCCAGCTCGCCGGATGCCTGCACCAGACCCAACGGCGCTGCCCACAGACAGTCACTGAAAAACTCAAATCGCTCCCCATTCCACGTGTAAATGTACGGGCATGATCCCAGCAGGATCTGCGGCGCAAGAATCGCCAGCCGCGATCGCAGCAGCTTCAGATCCGTGATGTTCTGAGGCACCCCGTCCGTCCAGATCACACGCGCAGCATCCGCCCGCTCCGCACCGCCCAAACCCACATGCAGCCGCGGCTGATCAATCACCATCGCCTGCCAGTTCGTACCCGCACGCACCTCCAGCACTGCCCCCACCGCATGCATGTTCACTCGGTTCGACGGAAACTGCGAATCCTCACCTATCGCCCGCGGCACAATCTCAATCCAGTTGTTCCGGTCACCACCCTCGTTGCGATACGACCGCAGGACCGCACCGGTATCCTCAGCACCCCCTGCCACCGCCAGCACCAGATCAGGATCGCCATCACGATCCAGATCCGCCGCCTCCACAGCCTCAGTCGACAAACCCGACGGCAAAAGCTGTGTCAGCGAACTGAAGCTGCCGTCAGCTGCACCACGCAGCAGCTGCGTCTGAGCAGTGTGGCCCGCCACCAGATCCGTCACACCGTCGTTGTCCAGATCCGCCGATGTCAGACGAGTAAACCGGCCGTCCAGCTGCGACACCGGAACCGCCGCCGACAAACGACCACGCTCCCCTGACAACCAGACTCGCAGCACGCCACCCGAGACCGTCGCCAGATCCCAGAACCCGTCCCGATTGAATTCGCCCACAACCACGTCCGCACACTCCGCCCCGGCATTTACGCCCTCCAGAGCCACCCAGCGAAATCGCGAATGCAGCAGATTCTCCAGCACACCCACAGTCCCGTCATCCAGAACAGCCACCACATCCATCGCCAGATCACGGTTCCAGTCCACGGTCACAACATCCCGCACACCGATGCCAGGCCCCGCAATTCCCGCAGTCACCGACTCGAACAGCGTTCCATCAAGATTCCGCCAGATCACCAGCCCCTCAGAATTGCCCAGCACAATGTCCAGATCCCCGTCAGCCTCCAGATCCGCCACACACGCCGCCCGCACTCCTGCCACTGCAGGCATTCCCGGCAACGCCAGCAGACTGCGAGTCCCGTCAGCGGCACGCTCGTTGCGCAGCACCGTCACCCCGCTGCTGTTCCACAGCACCACATCATGGTCGGCGTCATACCAGCGATTCTCACCCGCCAGTTGCGGCACCGTACGACGATCTCCCTCCGGATCCAGCAGCACCGCGGCACTCTTCACGTCCGCCAGCTTCGCCCGATCAAAATCCCGATCCAGATCCGCCAGCAGAAAACCGTCCCCCTGCAACCCCTCCGGCGACTGGCAGACCTCCGCCCAGCCAGCTTCACCGGCCTGCGTCGATACCCGCAACTTCCCGCTGTCCAGCCACACCAGATCATCCACACCATCCAAATTCATGTCCACCAGTTGAAAGCGTCCGGTCACACGGCCCGCAGGCAGGGATTGCCCCGCCACAAATGACTGCAGCACCGTGGGCTGCTGGACGCCCTGCAGCAACCTCAGTGACTCCGCCGAAAGACCAAGCTCCGGACGCAGCTCCAGCTGCACATACTCCAGCAGATTCAGATTGATCCGCCGCATGTCAATCTGCTGCGCCAGCTCCGGCAACAGCAGATTCTTCGCCATAATCGCCGGCCCCATCAGCCCCGACAGCTCTCCCGGCTTCGCTCCCGCCACAGCCTTCTTCAGCACATCCACAATGTCCACACGATTCTGCGTTTTGATCGCTTCGTTCAACGGCTGCAGCAGCTCAGCAGCTCGCTCCAGAGTCTGCGGCAGACTGGCCGCTGCCGCCCGCAGCTGAGGATCCGGGGAATTGACCGCCAGTCCCTGCTTCTCCAGCAGACGCGTCACTATCGCCAGATTCTCCGGCGCCAGAACGGCAGTCTTCTGCAGCACTTCAATCAGTTCCGGCGAATCTGCATAATCCCGATGACCATCCATCGCCAGCGCCAAAGCATACCACATCTCCGGACGATCCCCCGACAGCCGTATTGCCTCCCGCAGATGCTCCAGACCGGCACCGATCGTCGGACGCTCCGGGCTGTCCTGAAACGCAGCCAGCTTACCGGCCAGCATCGCCGCGATCGCCTGTTCGCCTGAATTCGCTCGAGCGGCCAGCTCCCGATAACGAGCCACTGTCGCCTCAGCCTTCTGCAGCGCCGCCAGAAATTTCTCCGCATCCTTCGACTCTGAATACGGAGTCTCACGATCGGTCAGCGTCAGCAGCCGCGCCACCGCAAGGTTGCGAGCGGGGACCAGAGCCTCCGGCAGGAGCACGGTCAGCTCCTCCAGAATCTGGTCCGCCTCCAGCCACTCCTTGTTTTCCAGCAGCGCGATCCCGCGACTGTGCAGCTCCAGTGCCTTGCGCGCCCGCTCCAGTTGCTGCTGCTGCGAAGGACCGCAGCCGCAGACACAAATGCAGGCCAGCAGCAACTGCAGTCCGCACAAACGCAGGACGCTGACCAGACACACACTCTGTTGCACAGCCGCCATGAATCACACCCTCTGACACTCGCAGACGCACCTTCGAAATTCCCGTAGAATCTCGACCGTACTCTACCTCCCGCACCCCCTGCAAAACCACCCTGACAATCACCGAATTTCGTGCAGCCCCGGCAAACGTGAACAAAAACTGCAGCTGAAAACTTCCTGCAAACCTTGCCCCGGACCGATCGCCGTACTGCAGCGACCAGCGGTCGCTGCCGCGCCCGTCCATCCCCAGGCACCACCAGACATGACAAAAGTCTGCAAAACTGCTATGGTTCTCTGGCAGCCCGTTCTGGTCGGCCGTTTCAATTCATCGCTGGAGCATCCCTTGTCAACCACTCGTACTGTGCACAAAGGCCCCAAAGTATCTCCCGTGCGCACCATCGTCTCCCTCGTTGTGCTGCTGATTGTCGGCACAATCTGTGTGATCGAACTGCGTGCAGGACTGGGTTTGTACCTGACCGGAAAAGCCCTCGCAGCAAGTCAGGAACCTGCAGCGGATGAATCAGCCGCCACAGCACCGGCCGCACAACAGCCCGGCGCACCTCCGGTACCTCGCCTCGAAGTCAAACGCATCACCATGGACGAAGCTCGAGCCATGGTCAAAATGTTTCCCACGGAAACCGTCCACCGCGACAGCGAATATGAAGTTGTCTACCGCTACCAGTGGTTCAGTCTGCTCCGCGGTCTGATCGGCGAAAAGGCTCCGGAAATCTTCATCGCTGCCGATAAGGGCACCCCCTCGATGTACCAGACCTTCTACACCGACGGCGATGAAGCGGGCGGTAACTATGTCGGTCCGTCCGGCCCTGACGTCGGAGGTGGCGGACTGCCTCCCGAAGACTTCGCTGCCGGTGGCCCCGGCGGTGGCGGAATGGGCGGACCGCCGCGAGGCATGGGCGGCCGCGGTGGCATGGGTGGACCCGGAGGCGGAATGGGCGGACCACCGGGCATGGGAGGTGGTGCTCGCAAAGGCGGAAAAGGCGGCGGTGGCGGTGGCGGAATGCGTCCGCCGGCCGAATTCCCCGATGAACCGAAGGCTGAAGAGCCCAAAGCTGAAGAGCCCAAAGCTGAAGAGCCCAAAGCTGAAGAGCCCAAAGCTGAAGAACCCAAAGCTGAAGAGCCCAAAGCTGAAGAACCCAAAGCTGAAGAACCCAAAGCTGAAGAGCCCAAAGCCGAAGAACCCAAAGCCGAAGAACCCAAAGCCGAAGAACCCAAAGCTGAAGAGCCCAAAGCTGAAGAACCCAAAGCCGAAGAACCCAAAAGCTGAACAGGCACCCTCAGTGCCACAGACCTGGATTCTCTGAACTGACCAGATCGCAGGCAGGATTGACGCCGGCGCGGTAACCACCGTCGCCGGCGTTTTCCATGCAGCCCAACCGAAAACCGAAAACCAGAGTCATGGAATTTTTTAAAGTTCATCAGGATCTCGTTTCCCGCCCGCTGCCGGATGTCCGAGCCGAAGTTTTCCGGCAGTTGTCATCGCTGCAACTCTCCGTACCGGCCGGTGATGTGGCCATCACCGTCGGCAGTCGCGGCATCAGCAGCATTCCGATCATTATCAAAGCCTGCGGAGACTGGTTGAAGCAGCAGGGTGCCAGGCCGTTCATCGTACCCGCCATGGGGTCCCACAATGGCGCCACCGCTGCAGGCCAGCAGTCCATGATCGAATCGCTGGGCATCACCGAAGCTGCCATGGAAATGCCCATCCGCAGCAGCATGGAAGTTGTCCGGATCGGTGATGTTCGCACCGGTCCCGTCTTTATGGATCGATACTGTTATGAGGCTGCAGCTGTCCTTGTCGTCAATCGCATCAAACTGCACACCTGCTTCTCAGGCCCCGTGCAAAGCGGCCTGACAAAAATGATGGTCGTGGGCATGGGCAAGATTCGCTCGGCTCAGACTTTCCATTCCGCAGGTGCTGTGGCAATGAAGGACATGCTGCTCGAGATGGGGCAGTTTGTGCTCGACAGCGGTCGCATCCTCGCCGGACTCGGGATTCTTGAAGACGGCTTTGACCAGACCGCTGAACTGCACGCCATCCGCCCTGCCGAAATCCTGCAGCGGGAACGCGAACTGCTTCAGCACCATCGTCACTATTTTCCCAGCCTGCCCGTCAGCGATCTGAATGTGCTGATCGTGCGATCGATCGGCAAGACCTGGAGCGGCACAGGAATGGACACCAATGTCATCGGACGCCGCGGTATTCGTGATTTCGAAGACCTCGATCGACCGCGAATCCGGATTATTGCAGCCCTTGAACTGTCACCCTCGTCGCAGGGCAATGCCCTCGGCGTCGGCAATGCCGACTTCATCACTCAGCGACTGCGCGACGCAATCGACGAACACAAGACGCTGATCAACACACTCACAACCGGAGATATGGACCGCGCGAAAATCCCGGCGACCCTTTCCAGCGATGAAGTTCTGATCCGCACCATCGCCGAACGCTACGGCAGCAGTCGCTGGATGCTGATCCCCAACACACTGCATCTTGACGAACTGCTGGTCTCCGCAGATCTTTGCGACGAACTTTCAGCACTGCCGGGCTGCCGAGTCGAACCAGCGGCGATTCCACTGCAGTTCCACAATGGGCAGCTTCTGAACGGCCACTGAACTGAAACAGCCGCTCACAGCCCCCAGATCACCCATTCAGCGAAAAGCCAGCCTCCCCCCTTGCCGCCAGTGCCCCCGCATCCACTGCAGTTCCGCACGAGTTTTCTTGATTTCGGGAGCACCCCAGCCGGGGAAACTCGAACACCAGACGGCGAATGGCCCCAGGCAAAATTCCGCCGCGCCGACATTGCGTCAATTCACGCAGCAGTTCCCGATGACTCTCCCGGCCGCAGCGCACCAGCGATACGCAAGCCATTGTCAAAAATAGACTTACGCATCCTGTTACGCCGCTTCTCCGGCCCCTGATCTGCCGGCAGCTGTGGGCAACCAAGGACCGATTGCCCGCTGCCAAAACGCACCAGGCCGACAAATTCCACCGGTTCTGCCGGCTTCGACAGCCACAACACAGGGATTTCACTTGCCGTTCAGTTTCCTTAACGGCAATTTACAGAACAAATCTCGCCAAACAGCCTCAGACAACCTATCCTTCCGTCGTTGGCAACTCGCTGCAGCAAACTCATTCTTCCCCAGCGTTGCTGATCAACACCGCAGTGAAGCGGTACGGTTCCCGGCACTGAAAGGCGGCTTGACTGCTCAGGTAAACTGAGACAGGCTGGTTTTCTTCGCACGGTTGGTTGAGTAAGGATGCTGCAGAAGGTTGGGGGGTGTTTGCCCCGGAATGGTTCAGTCGGCGTTTGTGTTCAGAAAGAGAGAGGTACACATGAAAGCGTTTGCTGTTGCGGCCCTGATGGGTCTGGGACTGCTGGTCGGCCAGTTGAACGGACAGGAAGCTGCTCCGAAGCCGGTTGCTGAAGGTGCAGCGATTCACCTGTTTGAACACGTCAAGTACGTGGACCTTCACGAAATGGCACCCTGTGCAGTGCCGAAAATCATCGAAGTTAACGATCCTTGCGCCTGCGAATGCAAGTGCGAATGCTGTGATCCCTGCAAGAAGTGCTGTGATGCCTGTGCTGCCTGCGGCGAATGCTGCCAGCAGAAAAAGGTGCACATTCAGATCTGCATTCCCAAGTGCTACTGCGAAGAAGAAGTGATCTGCCGTCGTGACGGCGATCGCCTGCGTTACGAATACGGCGAATACGCCGTCGACGTACGAGTTCGCAAGGGTTACATCGTTGTGGACTACCAGGACTGATTCCTGTTCGGCAGTCAGCAATGCGGCCGGAATCAGCCACATGGAAACGAAACGGCAGGCTCAGCCTGCCGTTTTTTGTTAAGAATCGAATCCTGCGTGTCTCCGCTGCAACGAAACACTTTGATCGGGCTGGTGGCCAGCATCCTCCTGGCTGCTGCAAAACTTGTCGCCGGCATTGTCGGGTGCTCCACTGCGCTGATCGCCGATTCGATCGAATCTCTGGCGGATTCCATCGGATCGCTGCTGGTCTGGCAGGCCCTGAAAGTTGCGGCGCGACCGGCGGATGACCGACATCCATGGGGGTATGGAAAAGCAGAAGCTGTTGCCTCGCTGCTCACCGGAGTTTTACTGCTGGCCGCCGCTGTGCTGATGACTGTCCAGTCCATTCATGAAATTCTGATCCCGCATCAGGCACCCGAATGGTGGACTCTGCTGCTGCTGGCCACTGTAACTGTCATCAAGGAACTTCTGTTTCGATTCATGATCCGCCATGCCGCTGCGGAAACCTCGGATGCCGCGACGGCAGACGCATGGCACCAGCGGTCTGATGCCATCACTTCGGCGGCAGCATTTATCGGAGTTTCCGTTGCGGTGTGGGGGCCGGAACTCTGCGGGCTGCCGGCCTTGATCTTCGCCGACGAAGCCGCTGCAATCCTGGCCAGCGGCATTATCCTGATGACAGCCTGGAAACTTGCCGGGCCGGCCCTCGCAGAACTGCTCGATGCAGACGCTCCTCAGCTGTCAGAACACCTGCGCAGCGTGGCCGAACACATCCCGGGAGTGAAGTGTGTTGAAAAGGTTCGAGTCCGCAAGAGTGGAGCCGGCTGGCTGGCGGAACTGCACGTTCAGGTGGACCCGCTGCTGCCAATTCGCACGGCTCACGCCGTTGGCGGTCAGGTCCGCGCTGAATTGCGCAGCGCGGTACCCGGCATTCGCGACGCACTGATTCATGTCGAACCTTACGAGACAGAAAACTCAGGCGGGATTGCAGGCCTGGTGAAGTCGCCGTCGTAGCCCTGCCAGCTTCCGAGCAGATCCTGCTCCCCTCGGCAAATCCAATTGCCGCTGACTCCGCACTTTTGTTACCATCTCCGCACCCAGGTATCGAATGTCTGTTCCCCAGCGCAGGACTGACTGTGACCGATCTCTCCAACAGCAGCCTCATCTTCTACGACGGTGTTTGCGGTTTCTGCAATCACTCCGTCAACTGGATCCTCCAGCGCGACAAATCCGGTCGCTTTCTGCTGGCACCGCTCCAGGGCAGTACCGCCCGGCAACTCCTGGCCCCGGAATTGCGCCAGACCCTGTCCTCAGTCGTACTCCGTCACAACGGCCACTTGTACACTCATTCCGCCGCCGTCTGCCGCATTCTGTTTCTGCTGGGCGGATTCTGGTGGGTCTGCGGAGCATTGCTGTGGATCATCCCCTCCCCCCTGCGTGATTTCGGCTATCGCTGCGTCGCCAAAGTCCGCTATCGACTGTTCGGCAAAATGGATGCCTGCCGCATGCCCGCTCCCCACGAACGTGCTCGTTTCCTTGACTGAATTTCGCCGCCCGCAGACTGGCTGATCCATGAGTATTCCATCGACTTGTCAGGTCTTTCACGGAGTCTTCCAGATGGTTGGTTTGCTTTCCGGAACATCAGCCTGCTGCCGCTGGCTGCTCAGCCTCACCATCCTCGCGGTCCTCAGCTCGACTGTTTCCGCCGAACTCCGCCACGAAACGCTCAAAGTTGCCATGCGTGATGGCGTGCGACTGGCCACTGACGTGTACCGCGATGACAAAGTGCCTCAGGCACCCGTGGTTCTGATCCGCACTCCCTATGACCGCACGCGACAGAAGGAGGCAGCGGAACGCTGGGTCAAAGCCGGCTACATCTTTGTGGCCCAGGACTGCCGCGGCACACGTGAGTCTGCAGGTGTGCTGGCCCCTTATAACAATGAAGGTCAGGACGGTTTCGATACGATCGAATGGGTCATGCGTCAGTCGTGGTGCAGTGGTCGAGTCGGCATGGTGGGTGGCTCGTACGTCGGCGCAGTGCAGTGGCAGGCCGCGGTGGAACAGCCCCCGGGACTGGTCGTGATTGCTCCGCAGGCCACGTGGAGCAGTTTTTATCGGAATCTGTACCTTGGCGGAGCTGTCCGGCTGGCTTTGATTGCCGGCTGGCTGGCCGGTAACACGCCAAAGCCCGACGGCGTCACTGCCGCCGATATGGATCAGGCTCTGATGAAACTACCGCTCAGCGATGTGGACGAGGCGATCGGCTGGCCGATGCCATGGCTGGACGCGTGGCTCACTCACCCGCAGCCAGGCGGATTCTGGACACGCGTGGACCTGACACAACAGCTGCCACAATTGCGACTGCCTGTTCTCCACGTTGTCGGTTACTACGACTTTTTTTCACGGGAATCCGTGGACAATTTTGTCCTGATGCAAACGCAGGCGGCCCATCCTGAAACTCGGCAACAGCAGCAGCTGATTCTGGGACCGTGGGATCACGGAACAATTGGCAGATCGCAGGTGGCAGAAGTGGACTTTGGTCCCGCAGCAGCGCTCGATGTTGCTGCCATCCAGCAGGATTGGTTCGATCGATTCCTGAAACTTGATCCGGCCACGACAGACAAACCGTTCTCTCCGGTGCGTTACTTTTCCATGGGTGACAACCGCTGGATCGATGCCCAGTCATGGCCTCCGCCGGGCATTCGGCCAACCAGCTGGTATCTGCATTCCGACGGTCGTGCCAATACGCGGCGTGGGACGGGCCAGCTGCTGCCGGTACCACCGGCCGCCAGCCAGCCGCCCGACACATTTCGCGCTGATCCGCAAAACCCCGTGCCAGCCTCCCCCGTCACCGCTGCCAGACCCTTAAAGGCCGCAGTCTGGGGGCCCGTCGACCAGTCTCCGCTGGAGGATCGGAATGACGTGCTGGTCTACAGCACGGCTCCACTCACCGAAGCCGTCGTATTCGCCGGCACGCCGGTGGTTCAGCTGCATGTCAGTGCCGATACCGTCGACGCGGACTGGGTGGTCAAACTTGTTGATGTACATCCGGACGGGCGGGCGATCAATCTTTCCACTGGTCTTCAGCGAGCCCGATATCGCAGATCGTTGCTGCAGCCGGAACTGCTGCAGCCAGGCGAAGTCTGTGAATTGACGATCGAACTCGGCCCCTGCGCTGCAACCATCCCGGCAGGGCACCAGTTGCGGCTCGATATCTGCGGCTCCCTGTTTCCCCTGTTTGATCGCAATCCCAACACGGCAGAGGGAATTTTCGGCAGTGGCACGGCCATCGCCACGGAACAGGTGCATCACAGCCCCGGCCGCCTGTCGCAGCTGATCCTGCCGATCCTGCCAGCCCAATAGCTGCCCCACGACACTCTTTCAGAAGTCTGCTCTGGACCCATCTGCCGCCTGTGCTATCATTCACCCGGAGGCCTGCAATGTCCGGAAGATTGCTCACACTGCTGCTCATCTGCACGATGCTGTTTGCTTCGTCAGTGTGTTGCTGCGCCGTGGCTTCGCCGACCGCCCCCGACGGCAGTTTCTCCTGCTGCGCTGCAAAAAACTGCTGCCCGCAATCATCCCCGCCGGAACAATCGCGGCACTGCCCCTGCTCAAAACAGCAGGCCACTCCGGCTGCTGCGATGCGAAATCACCAGCATCAGGCATCACTTCACGCCTTTGCAATCCCGGCCATGGCCGACTGTCACATTTCACCATCGCACACCTCAGGTGCTGGTATCCACGGCCAAAATCAACGCCGACAATCGCCCGGCAGCCTCTCGGGCCTGCGTCTTCTGCAGCGTATCTGCGTCAATCGCTGCTAAATATGCAGTTTCCGTGATCTGAACCTGCTGGTTCCGGCCTTCTGCCAGCCGGCAGTCCGCTCGATGATCACGGCAGCCACACTATGGCACCCCTCGTGCATTCACTTGCCCGTTCGTGCGCGCCACTGTCAGCCCGCCACGACACCTCGTACTTTGCAGCTGTACGCACTCCCCCCGCGCCGCTTCTTCCAGGACCAATCGCACATGCTCCGCCACTCTGTGACCAGGCCAATGTTCCTGACAATTCTGCCCGCATTTCTGCTGTACGTCGCGGGCTGTCAGCAGTCAGCACCGGTACCGGCACCGCTGCCGGAACCGGTGGATACCACCGACACCTCGAAAAACTCCGCAGATCAGCACCCCCATGTGGCTGGTGCACACGGCGGCCTGATTATCCCCATCGGTTCAGACAGCTACCATGCCGAAGCCATCATCGACAACTCCGGATCACTCAGACTGCTCATGCTGCAGAAGGATGAAACTCGAATTCTGGAAGTTGAAACCCAGCCGCTGACAGCCTGGATCAAAGTGACTGGCCAGCCCGACGCGGTGTCAGTTCCGCTCGCAGCCCGACCGCAGGATGGTGACACTGCCGGTATGACTTCCCAGTTTGTCGCCGAACTCCCAGCCGCTGCACGCGGCAAACCACTCGATGTGACCATCCCCAACGTGCGAATTGCGGGCGAACGATTTCGCATCGGCTTCACGACCGAATCAGAACAGCACGCAGCCAGCATGCCCGCCAGTCTGCCCGCAGACGAAGAACAGCAGCTGTACCTGACCGCCGCCGGCAGCTACACCGAAGCGGACATCAGGGCCAATGGCAGTACCACAGCTGCCATCAAATTTGCCGGAAAAGTCTCAAAACACGACGCCAAACCCAAAGCCGGCGATCGCATCTGCCCCATCAGTCGAACCAAAGCCAACCCGGAATTCACATGGATCATCAACGGACAGCCCTACCAGTTCTGCTGCCCGCCGTGTGTTGACGAGTATGTACGGCTGGCGAAAGAACAGCCCGGCGAACTTCAGCCTCCCGACTCGTTCGTCAAACAACCCTGAGTACGCCCGAGTTATCCTTCCGTCTTCACCTGGAGCAAGTCATGCGTTACCGTCGCCAACTCTGGCTGCTGCTGGCTGTCGCCGCGGCAGCACTGGCTGCGGCCCACGACGGCCACAAACCACTGCCCGCGCGCGGCATGGAAGTCTATCCGCAGACCGGCCGGCTGATCCTCACCGCAAAGGCTCGCTCCAACCTCGACGTGCAGACAACGGAAGTGATCGCTGCCAGCCTGACGTCGTCGTTTCCGGCCTACGGCACCGTAGTCGCCCCCTGGAACCAGCACGCTGTTGTCAATGCGCCGCTGTCAGGCCGCATCGTGGAACTCCTCGCAGAACCCGGCCAAACCGTCGCCGCAGGACAGCCACTGGCCATAATTGACAGTCCGGAACTGGATTCGCTGCTGCTCGAGATTCACACGGCCCGCGTCTCACTTGAGCTTTCCCGGAAACTGCTGCTGGCCGCGCAGACCGCAGCCGCAAATGGCTCCATTCCCCGCATCCGCACTGTGGAAGCCGATAACGAAGTGCAGCGAAATGCAGCCGCCCTCGACATGGCCCGCGCACGCTGGCTCAGCCTGCTGCTGCCCCCACTCGATTTCGACAAAATCCTCAGCACCGCAGACACACCGCCACGACGCCTGTTCCCCCTGCTCAGCCCCATCAGCGGTACAGTCACTCACGGTGATCTCTCCGTTGGCAGAATTGTCACTCCAAATGAACATCTGTTTGAGATCCTCGATCTGTCCACCGTCTGGCTCAGAATCAACGTACCCGAAAATCATCTCCCGCGAGTCTCACTCGGGCAAAAACTGTCACTGAAGCTGACCACCCATCCCGACCACCCGCTCGACTCCACCGTCGACGTGCTCGGCCGACAGATCGACAGCAGCAGTCAGATGGCCACCATCTGGGCCACATTCAAAAACCCGACTGCCGGCGGATTCCAGCTGTTGCCCGGAATGACAGGACTGGTCCGGCTGTATGACATGCCCACACAGCCTGTACCCACAATTCCCGCCGCGGCTTTGATCCACGATGGAGCCGAACGATTCGTACTCGTGGAACAGGAACAGACCAGCGAAGCCTCCACATTTCGCAAGGAAACGATCGTCGCAGGTCGGCGTCAGGGGACGGCAATTGAGCTCCGTGGCGGCGGCGTTTTCCCGGGAGATCGAGTCGTGACGCAGGGCAGTCACGTGCTCGGACCCTGGTTTGCCCGAGGTGTGCTGCGAGTCAGCCCGGAAACGGCTGCCGACATCGGACTCCGGGTTCAACCGATTGAACAGATTCCGCTGCAGCCCATACTGACTGTGGATGGGATGGTCGAAATCCCGGCGTCGGCACGCACCGTAGCCTCCACACAACTGGGCGGAACACTGGCAGCTGTGCTCGCAGATCGCGGCCAGCCCGTTGAGGCCGGCCAGATTCTTGCCGAAGTCGTCAGCCAGGATTTCCAGAATCTGCAGTTGCAGTTCCTGCAAACCGACCTCAATACCGAGTTGCTGCAGAAAATTGTTGCCAGCCTTGCCGAAGCACGAGATGCCGTATCTCAGCGTCGCCTGCTCGAAACTGAATCGCAACTGATCCTTGCACGCAGTCAGCGCGAAATACTGCTTCGTAAACTGACCACAGCCGGTCTCTCCAGCCAGCAACTCGAGGACCTCGAACAGAAACGCACTCTGGTACCCAGACTGCCCGTGCGGGCTCCCATCAGCGGTGTTCTGATCGATTTCGATACACTCCTCGGACAGATCGTGCAGCCGGAAGACCCGTTGTTCGAAATCCACGACCCGAGCAAGGCCCGCATCCTCGGCTTTGTCTCTGAACGGGACAGCACCCAAATCCGCAGCGGACAGCCCGTCAGGCTCCGACTGCATGGACGCCCCGGTTCCATTCTCACTGGAACCGTTAGTGGTACCGGTCAATCACTCGGCTCGCAGGATCGCACCATGCTGCTCTGGGCAGAACTGCAGTCACAGCCCGCAGAACCGCTGCTGCATGGTATGTTTGCCAGTCTGACAATCGAGACCGGCGCCGGAGTGCGCGCTTTCGCCGTTCCCCACGAGGCGATTGTTCGCGAAGGCAGTCGAGCATTTGTGTTTGTACGCGATCCCAGCGGCATCTTCGAACGTCGCAGTGTTCGCACCGGACGCTCGGATGATTTCTCCGTGGAACTGCTCGAAGGAATCTCTGCCGGTGAAGTGGTCGCCATGACCGCCGCTCAGGCCCTGCAGACCGCCTATGCCGCTCTTCGTTAACACCTGCTTAAGCCCAATCTGATGCTGAACGCCATCATTCGCTTCTCACTGCACAATCGAGGTGTCATTCTGCTGCTGGCTCTGGCAGTGATCATCGCAGGGACACAGGCCCTGCTGACCATGCCTGTCGATGTCTTCCCGGACCTCAACCGCCCCTCGGTCACCATCATGACCGAAGCCCCCGGGCTGGCTCCTGAAGAAGTGGAATCGCTGGTCACGCGGCCGATGGAATACCTGCTGAACGGAGCGACCGGAGTCCAGCGGGTCCGCTCAGCATCCGCTGCCGGGTTGTCCGTGATCTGGGTCGAATTTGACTGGGGATCCGACATTTTCCGCGATCGACAAATCGTCGCCGAAAAACTGCAGCTCGCCCAGCAAAGACTGCCTGCCGACGTCAATCCCGTCATGGCACCCGTGTCCTCCATCATGGGTGAAATCATGCTGCTGGGGCTCCGTTACAACGGCCCGCCACTGGACAACAGCGCGCAGCACGAAATGGCCATGGAACTCCGCACACTGGGAGAATTCACAGTCCGCAATCGCCTGCTCTCCGTCGCTGGCATCTCACAGGTGTCCGTCATGGGCGGAGTTCTCAAACAGTACCAGATCCTCACGTCTCCGGATCGACTGGCCGCTCAGAATATCACCCTCGAACAACTGATCGCAGCCGCTGAAAAAGCCAATGTCATCGCCGGCGGCGGCTTCCTCATCCGCTCCCCTCGCGAATCGCTGATTCGCATCAGCGGACAAAGCCTCGCGTTGCAGGAATTGGAAAATACGCCCGTCGCCTGGCGCAATCAGCGAGCCATCCTGCTGAAGGAAGTGGCCGATGTTCGCGCAGCCGGACCAGTCCGCCGCGGTGACGGCAGTGTCCTCGTGCGAAACGGTGCTGCAGTCGAAGGAGGTCCCGCCGTTATCCTGGCAGTGCAGAAACAACCCCACGCTGACACGCTCAGGCTGGACAGCAGCATTACTGCCGTCCTCGATGAGCTGCAACGCAGTCTCCCGGCACACGTACTGATCGAGAAACGACTGTTTCGACAGGCTGACTTCATCGAAGCAGCCGTCGATAACGTCGTCGAAGCCGTTCGCGACGGTGCCATCTGGGTGGTCGTGATCCTGTTCCTCTTCATGTGGAATCTCCGCACCAGCATCAGCTCACTCACTGCCATGCCACTCTCCATACTGCTCACCATCCTCGTATTCCAATGGTTCGGAATCTCCATCAACACAATGACACTCGGTGGCATCGCAGTAGCCATCGGTGACCTCGTCGATGACTCCATTGTGGACATCGAGAATATCTATCGCCGACTCAAGGAAAACCGACGCCGCCTGACGCCCGCTCCCGTACTCAGTGTGATCTATGACGCCTCCTGCGAAGTCCGCAATTCCATCGTTTACGCCACGCTCATCGTGGTGCTGGTGGTGTTTCCGCTGTTCTCACTGGCCGGCCTTGAGGGTCGTATTTTCGCGCCGCTGGGGATCGCCTATATGACTTCCCTGCTGGCATCGCTTGTCGTCTCGCTGACCGTCACTCCGGTCCTCGCATCTTTCCTGCTGCCACATGCCCGTTTTCTTGACCAGCAGCAGGATCCACTGCTGCTGCGAGCACTGAAGACGTGGACCGCCCGAATCCTCCGCTGGACTCTGAATCGCACCAGTCTGGTCCTTGGAACCACCGTTCTGCTGGTGGTTGCCTCTCTGATCACGCTCGGCTGGATGGGTGGCGAGTTTCTGCCGCCGTTCAATGAGGGCACATTCACCATCAACTTTCAGACCGAACCAGGGACCAGCCTCGAAGAAAGCCAGCGGCTGGCTCAGCGGGCGGAATCGCTGCTGCTGGAAATCCCGGAAGTCCTCGCGGTCTCCCGACGCACCGGCCGCGCGGAACTCGACGAACACGCAGAAGGAGTCAATTCCTCAGAGTTTGATGTGCGAGTTCAGGATGCTCAGCGACCGCGTGAGGGCTGGGCCGCCGCCGTGCTGCGAACCATCCCGGTGGCACACCTTTGGGGATACGAAACAAACGGCAGACCACGCAGCGAAGTACTGGCTGACATCCGTGACCGCATCACCCTGATTCCGGGTGTTCGAGTCAACATCGGCCAGCCCATCTCACACCGACTTGACCATATTATGTCGGGTATCCGCGCACAGATCGCAGTGAAAATCTTCGGCAGTGACCTGCGAGTCCTGCGGGAGGTGGGACACGAACTGCATGAAATCATGAGTCAGGTTCCCGGAGTCGTGGATCTGCAACTGGAGCCGCAGGTGGAGGTATCGCAGATCCGACTGCAGGTTCGCCGCGAAGCAGCTGCCCGCTTCGGACTGGCACCCGGAGACATCTCTGCCCTGCTGGAGACCGCGTACCGTGGTCGAGTCGTCTCGCAGATCCTCGATGACGATCGATTCTTCAGCCTTGTGGTGTGGTTCGATGAGGCGTCCCGCAATGACCCGGAAATCATCCAGCAGACGATTCTTGAGACACCCTCCGGCCGGCGAGTCTCTCTCAGCGAAGTCGTCGACGTCATCGACACCACCGGGCCCAACACGCTGAACCACGAGGGAGTCGAGCGGCGAATCGTCGTCTTCTGCAACGTCGAAGGACGGGACCTCGCCGGCGTCGTCGCCGAAATCCGACGCCGGACGGCCGACATCGAATCACGACTTGCCGCCATCCCGGGTGGCTGCCACATTGAGTTCGGCGGACAGTTCCAGGCGCAACAGGAAGCCAGCCTCAGACTGCTGGTACTGGGCGGAGTATCCGTGGTTGCAGTGTTTCTGCTGCTGCAGCGCTGTCTAGGCTCATGGCGCGCCGCTCTTCAGGTTCTCGCCAATATCCCGCTCGCCGCACTGGGCTCCATCATCGCACTGCTGTTCGTCAATCGCCCGCCGCTCGAATCATTTCAGGGCGTCGAATGGTGGCTGTGGCCACGAGTCTGGGCGTCTGCCACCAGCCTGTCCATCGCACACTGGGTCGGCTTCATCACTCTCATCGGCATCGTCAGCCGCAACGGCATCATGATGATCTCGCACTACATCCACCTGATGGAAAACGAAGGACATCAGTTTGGCAAAGAGATGATCATTCAGGGCAGCCTCGAACGACTCGCCCCTGTCATGATGACCGCCGCCACCAGCTTCATCGGCCTGCTGCCCCTGCTGTTCGGCGCCGGACAAACCGGTAAGGAAATTCTGCACCCTCTGGCACTGGTAGTCTTCGGAGGCATGCTGACATCAACGGTGCTGGATCAGTTGGTCACTCCCGCACTGTTCCTGAGATTTGGCCAGAATGTCTTCCGTAAAACTGAAACGAGCCAGGCACCCGCCGAGCACTGAGTTGAACTGAACTCCGGACAATCAGGCCGGCAACTGCAAATCAAAGCAAAGCACAACACTCAATACTGACCCGACGGACTTTAGTTTCCGCTGCGACGACATACATCGCGTGATGCGGCGAGTCGCACAGGTTGTGTGTTGCAGAGACAACAAATTGATGCGAAAAACCAACAGGTACCGAGACGGAGTTGAAGCGTGCCCGTGCGAAGGCTGCAGCCGGATTCGGTGCGGATTTCGGCCGTCTGTGTTGCCTGTCCCCACCGGCTCACAATAACGTGTCCGTGTCACTCGTCACGGCTACGCGTCCCCCGGTGCGCATCGCACTTGCCGTGAATCCCGCCGCTGCGGCCCCCCGCGGCG
>VFQT010000202.1_pt1 | contig 96148 bp, 121 predicted proteins | sample 3512381 | NCBI WGS metagenome assembly VFQT01 (sample SAMN10412376, study PRJNA504923) | tailings metagenome | isolation source: Relicate 2 Philex TSF3 active mining site | place: Philippines: Tuba, Benguet | collected 2017-08-29
CACCCCCTGGGGGGTCCACCCCCTGGGGGGTCCACCCCCTGGGGGGTCCACCCCCCGGTCAAACGAAACGTTTCACGTGAAACAATCGGGGGTGCGACCGAGCAACGCACAAAGGATGAAAGACAATGACGATTCAGGCAAACGCGGACAAGGTTCAAGACAAGATTAACGAAAGCGATGTGGTCCTTTTCGCAAGAATGTCGGGTCAAGATGTGGCGACGGCGGAGGCTTTCCGTTCGATTATGAACGGAAACGACCATGGTGCAAGTCTGACGGCAATCGCTACGCTCTCCTCAATCGCGCATGCGGTATGGGCCGACGATCTCATCACAGAAAAGGCAAAGGAGGAAGCGCAAAGGATCTCCAGCGCTAGAACGGCTGCACGTGAGATTGCCGAAACCGTGGCAGACTCCGCATTCCGACACGACGGGAATATCGATGAAGATGTTACGAAGGCCTTCGAGGCTTATTGCAAGCCAGTCCGATCACTCGCAACGGCACTCGGCACTCTCGGCACTCTCGGCAAGGGGAAGCCGGATGTCTCGAAACGAGACAAGACGATCCTAGTTGAACACTTTGTGAAGATGTTCCACTACGCCCTATCCGACGAGTTGAAGGGTCGGGGTCTCATCTAATGATAGCAGAACGGATCCGAGCGGCGCGCGCCGCTCGGGAAGCCGTTTCGATCGAGCGTGATCCGGTGTCGCGGAGCACCCGCGCCCTTGCGCGGGTGCTCAGCGACGATACCGATCGCGGCGGCGCGTCTCTTGACGCGCTGATCGAAAACAACCGTCAGGAAAGGGCGGCGCGCGACGCCCTTTCCACGGGCACGCGCGTGCCCGAAACTGACCGCGTTACGGGCACGCGCGTGCCCGTAACTAAACCCGGCGCGCCTATGGGGGTGGACCCCCGTGGCGTGTCGGCGTGCCGGGTGAAGCCCCGGGGGTACACCCCCCAGGGGGTCCACCCCCGCCTCACCTCCGTCACCGGCGTAGAACGCCGTGACGGCGAGACGCTCGTTCAGGCATACGCACGTATGTTGGACGAGGCGCGCGAACTGGCCGACGCGCGAGATTCGGCCTACCAGGCGCGCGCAACCGCGCGTGCCCTCCCGATGCGCGAGCGGGACGAAGAGCGTCTCGCGCACGGGGACGAGTCAGTGCCTCACTGGCTCCGTCCCCGCTCCCGGAAGAAGGTTCGCCGTCTTCCTCCGGGCTAACCGGCCGACCGATTTCCCCGGGTGGGGGAGTCGATCTGGCCGGCTTTTGGCGTTGCATCTGGCCGGCCGTTTCCGGGACCGCCAACCCGGAACCGGCCGACGCGCGCGTGCGCTCCACCTCGTGCGCGCGCGGACATCCTGCGGACATCCTGCAGGACTTTTGGCGGACATCCGGCCGGAATTATCGGGCGACAACGCGACACGCGCGCGACCGCCCGGGCTTCCTGCCATTCCTCACCTACCACTGTGGACGACTTGCGCTCGCGCGCGCCCGCCCCGGGGCATCTTGCAAACCGGCCGGCGCACGACGGGCATTATCTTACCCTCCTCCGGGGAAACCTGGAGTCGAGGGTTTTGGTGTTGGCTTTTTCTGGGAGGAAAGAAAATGAGCTTCGGTAAGGTACTCGACCCGCGCGGAATCGGCCGAGCGGCTCGCCCCACCCGGGAGGGGTGGATCCCCACGGGGATGACGGCGAAAGAGAATCGCCGATCCCAGAACCGGGGTACAGAGTGGTCGGCGGATATTCCCGCCAGACCCGAACCCGAAATTGACCGGGCGGCGGTCGCCCGGGAAATGATCCGGCTTTTCCCGGAGGCCGCGCTCCGGGCTTTGGAGTCCGGGAAATTGACCCGGGAGCAAAAGGCGATGCTCCGGGATATTTTCCGGAAATAATCGCCTAACCGGATAATGGGTGAGGAGATATAGTGTAAACTTGCTTTACACCTCCATCCCCCGACTCCCGGTTCCTCACCCCCGACTCCCGGGGAGGTGTATAGTAACTTTACACCTCCCCATCCCCACCCTCATCCCCTCCGGGGGAAAGGACACGACATGCGCAATCTCAATTCTCGGTCTCGCGCCATCCGTCGCGCGAACCGATACCTAAACGAGGGCGAGCGCCGCGCCCGGGAGTTCGGCGTGGCGTATATCAGCCCAACCGAGTCTAACCTCTCGGTCCTCGCGTTCCCCCTCATCCTCATCATGGGGGCGGTCATCTGGATCGCTCTCCCGTGAGGTGACCTACAGGGTAGGGTGCGACAGCCTACCCTGTGTCCGTCTGTATCTCTATCTGTCGTCCCTCCCCTCATGCACATCCGCATCGAGGGGAAAGTGGGGGAGGGGATCCCCCGCCCGCCCCGGCGGTTCCCGGGCCTGTGCTATCTTAGGAGCTATCATGTCCATCTTTCGCAGTGCTTACCGCTACGCTTCGTCCATCACCCGCGGCCTCAACACCGAGGGGGCCGAGACCCGCGCCCCGAAGACCGACGGGGCGGGACGCCCCGCCTTCGTCCGCCCGGAGCGGGCGCCGACCGGCGACACGCAGCGCGACACCATCGCGGATGTCGCGTCGACCTGGGCGCGACGCCTTCACAATAGATATGTCGCTCAGGTCGTTGCGCTCGAAGAAATCGAGACGGACGCCCTAGGCACCGACGCGCCTGTCAGCAGCTTGATCGAACGCCTCGTTGCAGTCGCTGCGGTTGTCCCCTTTATTCGTGGGGAAACCACAACAGACTTTGCAGACCACTCCTGGGAAACCGAGGCCCGATACGCTGTGCCGTGGGGGGAGCGCCTCGTTCCCGTCGAGAAGGCGCATCTTCTCATAATCGAAATCTGCGACCGGGGCGACGCCCGCGCCCGTCGCGTAGACGAGTTCAGAAACGCCATTCGGGCGGCTGGCCTGTCTGTGTGGTGCCAGGATCCCACCCGCACCGCCGTGGTGGAAGTCAGTGGAAACCTGGAGAGGCTCGCCGCCAGTGTCGTGTACGATAACATGTACACGAAGCTCGATGAAGCTCTCACCGTCTTGAAGGCAAATAACTTCGTTCACGAGGCGGCCGAGCTTAGCGCCGCCGTCTGACAAATCCGGCAGGCCCGACCATATCGTGTCGGGCTGCCACCTCAGGGTTTCTTGCGAGAAACTCTGACGTGGCAGTGTGCCCCGCGCCCGGCGGTCCCGGGTTTTTTCGTCTAAACCATCAGGAGTCAAAGCAAACCATGCGAGTACCTACCTTCATGCCGACCGTCAAGGCGGCGCTTCGGGGAGAAATCACCCCGTTGTATGCCGCCAATAGTCTTGGTGTCCCCCTCGCCCAGTTCATCGCCGACGCCGCCCGCTATTGCGCGGGCAAGGGGATTGACATCCCCGAGTGGGCCGCCAGCGCCCCTGCCCCCGTCGTCGCACCCGTCACCTCCAAGCCCTTGGTCGTCGAGAACGGCCGGGGCTACATCCCGGGAACCCCGGCCGCCCAGTGGCGCCGGGTCCCCGTGGATTACAAGGCCGCTGAGAAAAAGGCCCTCGCTCGCCTCCAAGCCGCCCTCGACGCGGACCCGGAGATCCGCGCCCTGCGCGCCGCCGAGGCCAAGAAGGCCGAGGCCGACACCATCAAGGCCGAGGCGGCGCGTCGCGCTGCTGAGGCCCGTGCTGCCGAGGCCGCCCGTCGGGCCGCCGAGGCAGCAGCCGCCAAGGCTGCGGCCGCCAAGGCCAAGGCCGAGCGCACCGCCGCCGAGGCCGCTGTCGCTCGTCTCATCTCGGCGGCCGCGTCGTGGCTGGCCGAGGCCGTCGAGATGACCGCCCGTCGGGCGAAGGGTCGCGCCATGAAGGCGCGCTGGCAGGCGAAGCTCGCCGAGCTCGCCCAGAACAAGGCCGAGAAGGCCGAGGCTCGCGTCGTCGACGCGATGCTCAAGGCCCGTGTGGCGCAGGTCAAGCGTGACCTGCGCGCCACCGTCGCCCAGTCGTCGGCTGGGCTCATGCGCGTCCCCGTCGGGGTCGCCATGGAGCGTGCGGGCATCGTGAGCGGGCGCCGCGCGTGAGCGACACTGTGAAAATTTCCGCCGTCTCCGCCGTCGTCGACGGTTGTGAGGCGCTCTACAGCACCCTCTATCCTTGTCAAGGAGAGGCTTGCCTGACCCTTCGCAGCATCGCAAAAGCGGCTGCGCGAGAGAACGCCCCCATTGACGCGCTGATCTTCGGACTGGCTCAGGTATTGAGCGACCTGAAAGAGCACGAGGCGAGGTGGGGACTTCCTTTAGCCAAGCACTTGGCTAAAGCGCAGAGCAGCTGCTCTGCGCAGGCCAAAGACGTTCTCAGCGAAGCTCTGCGCTTCGCTGAGATAATGAGCGCGCGGAAGCGGTTCGTTGCGTCGGAGCTGGAGAAGGCTGCCGATACCGTCAGCCAATACGAGCACGGGTGGCGTCTCGACGGCTTCGGGGAGGGCGGTAAGGACGCCTCCGACGTCGCTAAGAAACTCCGCGCATTCGCGTGGGAAACGCGGAATTCCTGGCACAGTAAGCTAGGAGATGCTCTGGTGCTGCTCAACAAGCATGGTTTCATGCTTGAGGCGGTCGAGCTCTGCCGCGCCCTCGCCGTCTAACATGAAAATCAGCAGCGGCGGAAAGGTCGCCATGGCCGTCCTGGTCACGTCGATCTTTGGGCTCGGCTTCGGGCTCAAGGAATGCGCGTCGGCGGATAATGCGCTGACGTGCCACGAAGTTCAGGTGGGCAAGCGCGAGCCGACTTTCTGGCTCAGCGGGTGTCTCGCTCGTTCGCAGCGTGACACCCGCAGCGCAATCACGGCCGAGAACGATAAGACCGAGGCGCTTCTGCTCCTCGGTGCTTGGGGCGTCCTCGGCATGATTTCTTTTGCTCGTGTTGTGAAGGAGGAAGGGGCATGAAAAGAATCGGATTCTACGCCCTCGGATTTTTCGTGCTGGTCGTGGGTATTCTCGCGGCCGGTGGGGCTGGTGCGTTCGCGGTGGACGTGACCAAGCTCACGGGCATCGAGGCTATCGCGGGCACGGTATTCCTTATCGTGGCCCCGTTCGTCACATTTGTGTGGAGCCTCACGGCGGCGTTCCATCTTTTCCAAAGCGGGGACGATCTTGCGATGCCTCGCCCGATGAACGAGGACGCCGGGGAGGACGCCCGATAATGGCTGAGAAAATAGCCGCCGCCATCGCCGAGTTTATTGCGGCTGGCGGCGTCATCACTCCGACCACGACCGTCGGGGAAATTGTGAAAGCCGCCAAGGCAGCACAGTCCCGTCGTGAAGTCTTCAAGCTTCTTGACGAAGTGAAAGCTGCGACCGGCAGTTATTCCCGTCCCGCAGCAGGGGGTCAGAAATAATGTCGGCCAAGATTATTTCTCCCCTCGACATCGACGTCGAGGTGTTGGAAATTATCCGTAGCCGTGGTGGCCACTGGGCGGCTTACCAGAATCACGCGATGGATAGCGTGAACGCTGGGCACCTGCAATTTCTGAAGTACGGCGTCGACTGTACTTATCAGGAACCCCCAGCGAAATTCCCCAACGACTGGAAATACCTGCTCGTTGGATTTGTCGACCTCACCAACGGTGTGGTCGTTTCAGGAAGCTAAGGAGGAAAATAATGGCGACCTTTGACCTTACGGTCAGCCCCGGTTACGTCGAGAACTGGGGCGCGTGGGAAGCTCTGCGTGAGCTCCTGCAGAATGCTCTCGATGAGCAGGAGAACGGCCACCCGTTCTCGCTCAACTGGACCAAGGGCCGTGGCGGCACCCTGGTCATCAAGACCGACGGTGCCGTCATCGAGCGCCGTCACTTGGTTCTCGGCGAGACCAGCAAGCGGGATGACATCCGCATGCGCGGTAAGTTCGGCGAAGGCTTCAAGCTCGCCCTGCTGGTGCTTGCCCGTCTGGGCATCACCGTCCGCCTGCAGACCGGCGCCGAGACGTGGCACCCGGAGATCGCCGACTCGGCTGAGTTCGGCACCAAGATCCTCCGAGTTCGCACGACGCCTCGTAAGTTCGAGGAGTCAGTCGAGTACCACATCTCGCCGATTGACGAGGAGAGCTACAAGACTCTCCGCAAGCGCATCCTTCCGTTGCGCTCTGCTAAGCTCGACGCCATCAACACGTCCGAGGGGCGTCTGCTCCTCGACCCCGAGCTCAAGGGTCACCTGTTCGTCAAGGGTATCTTTGTCAACATCGATACCAACGCTTCTTACGGGTATGACTTCAACCGGTTAGACCTCGACCGTGACCGCAAGATGGCAGACATCTACAGCCTCGGCTGTCAGATGAAGTACATCCTCTCCGAGGCGGCAGCGTCTGGCAAGCTCAGCGGCAAGGATGTGCTGCAGCTTGCCGAAGACACCACGTCTGCCGAGGGTCGTGCCCTTGGCTGGTACGGCCTTGGCGCCGTTGCCAGCGAAGCGGTTCACGCGGCGTTCGTCGATCAGCACGGCGCAGACGCAGTCGCGGTCGCCAGCATCGAGGAGGCAGCGCAAGCTGCCGAGCTCGGTATCAAGGCGGTCGTCGTCTCCAAGGCTGTTCGCAATATCTTCGGCGACGACAATGCCGCCAAGAAGATCAAGGAGGCCAAGGAGGCCCGCAGCCGCAGCGTCAAGCGCGTCGTCCAGTGGCACGAGCTGACGCGAGAGCAGCAGGCGCGCATTCACCGTGCAATCCTTCTGCTCAAGGGTCACCTCGACGTGCCGATGCGCGTCGTCGAGTTCAACTCTGACAGGCTGCTCGGCCTGTTCCGAAAAGATGCAGACGACTCGACCTTCGACGTGGCGCTCAGCGAAATCGACAAGTCGGTTGGCGATCTCGTCTCGACCATCGCGCACGAGCTGGCGCATGCGACGTCGATGAATCACGACGACGCGCACGGTGAGGCCATGGCTAAAATCCTGGCCTCGGCCATCAACAACCTAATGGATCTGACGATCCATGCGTCGCAGCCCTCCAAGTTCGTCTGATGCAAGGCGAGCTTTCACTCTATCCCGCCTGGGTCAACGAGATCGTCTCGCTGCCCAAGCGTGATCGCATCCCCGCTCTGAAGGAGAGGATCATGAAGAAGTGCGTCGAGAACGACCCCAAGCTCGAAGAGAAGCTCTCCGAGCAAGCTCGTATCATTCGTTCTATGGCAGCTGAGTGCAAGCGTCTGCAGGCTCAGCTCCGCCGCTACCGCCGTTGGAATGACGACAAGGCCAAGTTCCTGTCGTCAAACGATAGCGCGGGCGTGTGAAGCCGCGCGCAGCGCGGCGAACATCCTGAAAGTCAGTCAACCTTACCCGGCTGCAAGCCGGCTTTTTCAAGGAGCAAAGACAATGAGACTCGAAGACTACGAATCCGAAATCGTGCGCAGCAAGCACGTCAGCGGCGGGCGCATCATGCTCTGCAAGCTGACCTACCCGGAAACCAACACCCCGTGGGCGGTGTGGTTCTTCGACAACCTCGGTCGTCCAAATGACGGCCGCTTCTTCACCAACGACCAGGAAGGTCTGGCTCTCCAGCACTTCCTCGACCGCAATTCCTAATCCGCAGCTAGGCGGTTCCCTAGCAAATCAAGGAGTCAAAGATACTATGCTAAACAACGACAACACCTTCACCCCGAAGCGCCGTCGCTTCCTCGAAATCGACGGCATCGAAGCCCCGACCGCGCCTGTGGTCGCCCCAGAGCCCAGCCCCGAGAAGCTCGCCACGGACCGTCTGGCCCGTGTGACCGAAGACCGTGCTGCAGCGTCTGCTGCAGGATTCGCGATTGCGAATACGGTGTTCGAGCTCGGCACGCTCGTCAACGAGACTGGCGTCGCCAATCTCAAGAAGTCCCGTGCGGAGTTCGACTCGCTGCCGTCTGTCAGCGATGGTCTCCGCCAGCTCGCAGATACAATTGCTGCCGAGCAGCGTCGTGACCGCGTGTCCAGCATTCGTGACCTCATGTACACGAACGACGGTCGCCTCGGCAGGCGAGGGACCAACCCGTCCAACGCTGCGACATTCACCGACAGCAGCTACCTTGACCTGACCGGCCGCCTCGACATTCCTGCGACGGCTGCCAAGTTCCTGCGCAAGTCGCAGCCGCTTGGCGCAGGCGCTGCCATCATCAACCACCGCATCGGTGAGGCAGGCGACGACAGTGTGCTTGTGCGTGCGCGCAACCGCAAGTCAGGCGAGGGTCGCAACATCTTCGCTGTGCTGTCGCCAAAGTACACGCCAATCGACCTCAACGACATCGCCAGCAAGTTGCTCGATGTCAGAGCGTTCAAGGACGCCAAGATCGACGTCAGCTATGACTGGGAGACCACCCAGGCAATCCTCGACATCACGTTCCACACGGACACGGATGCCGGTAACGCTGCGTGCGGCGAGTACTTCAAGGCTGGCGTTCGACTCAAGACCGCCGACAACGGCACTGGTTCACTGCAGGCGTCTAGCTACCTCGTGCGCAACCTCTGCCTCAACTTCATCATCCTTGACGAAGCTGAGATTAAGCTCGACCGCATCGTGCATCGCGGCTCCCTCGACAGCCGTCTCGACCGGCTGGTTGCGGCTGTGGCCAAGGGCTCTACGTCCATCGAGCACTTTGCCAGCAAGTGGTCAGCTGCCAACGCCGAGGTCATCGACGTTCCCGCCATCCCGTCCAAGGTTGTCGAGGAGATCAAGGCCTGGGCTGACTGCAGCACCGAAGAGCGTGTCGCTGGTCTCGTCAATGGCTACGCCAAGCAGACCGGCTTCCAGCTCACGCAGCAGCAAGCCGGTATCATCGCTGGCGCCTACGGCCGTGACGTCATGACCGGCGGCGACACCATCACCAAAGCCGGCGTCATCAACGCCATTACCCGTTCCGCACACGAGGACATGAGCCGCTGGACAGGCGATGCCCTTGAGCGCTGGGCCGGCACCCTCACCTGGAACCAGGCAATCCAGCCGCAGTTCCAGTACGTCAGCGTCGTTCGCTGAAAGGAGCAATAAACAATGAGTGACATCAAATTGGAAAAGTCCACAATTGAGGCGTGGGACTGGGATGTGATGCTCGGCGTCTACTTCCCGCAGTGGTTCCATGAGTTCGCAGACAACGAGCTGCAGAACTCTGACGTCAGCTACGGAACCAATAGCGCGACTGTGTTCCCTGGCTACGAGGCTGCTCAGATACTTGAGTCCGCATACTACAGCGCATTGGTGTCCAAATTCAGTATCGAGCAGTGCGCTGAGATCAAGGCTGTAATCAGGAAGGTTACAGCTGACTTGGACTTCAACAATCGCGACACCCGCGTGGTGGTGTGGAGCTAACCATGGGTGCTGATTTTTGTTCTGTCACATTGCTGTGGCACAACGATGACCTGCCTCAGTGGGACAAAGCTGAGCAACTCATCCGCGACGGCAAAGCCAGAGTCAGCGAGCAAGAGCTCGACACTGACGACATGGTCGAGGCGCTTCACAACCTCAAAGAGGTTGTCGAAGGCGACCGTCGCGACATCGATCGTCACTTCCTGATGGGGCAGCTGAAAGGCTGGAACATCATTGTGACGGGCGGGATGACGTGGGGCGACTCGCCTACCGAGGCATTCGACATCATCACCACCTGCGACAACATCAGCGTGTTCGACCCTGACTTGGGTTGCTACACCCCGCTGATGCGCTTTCTCAAGTTCGTTTAAGCGAGGAGTTTAATATGAAAATGACAATTTTGGTTCTCAGTATTGTAGCCGGCATCGCCGGATGTGACACCGGCTCAGCTGATGGCTGCTACTACTGCTCCCGTCGTGAAAAGACTCAGTGCTGGAGCTGCGATGGCAGATTCCAGACCTGCGTCATTCGCAATTACGAGGTTGCAGTTTCGTGCCGGTCAAACATAGACGGCATCTGCTTTGACGCCTACGGGGAATCGCAAGGCATCTGCAGGGACAGCTCTGAGTGCAGGGCCGACTCTGGCCCCTATGATGAAACCTGTCAATGATTGACATCGACATCAACAACGTGGATCACCCTGATTGGTTCCAGACTCCACTGGACCGTGAGCTCATCTACTTTGCTCAAGAGATCGATATGCTCACCGAGCTAACAACAAAGCTCGAAAAGAATCTCGGAGACCTCGCGGCGATCGTGTTCAACGAAGACCGCAGCCCTGACGACAGGCTCGCAGCCTGCGCAAAACTTTTGGCTGCCGAAGGCTGGCAGCCCAACAAAGGAGAATGACATGAAGCAGCTTGTTATCAAGATCAACATTGACCTCGACAAGAACCTCGACGAGGAGCAGCTCGCCGAGATCGAGTCTGACGTTCTCGACTACCTCGGCAACCACGACATCATCAAGTGGGCCGACGATAAGCGCTCAGGTGCTGAGATGTCGGCCGCTGCCAAGATGAGAGAGGTGGCGGAATGAAGTGCTACGAAGTGACTGGGTTCGTCCTGGAGCAGGACGCCTTCTGCATCGACTGCGCTTACGGCAAGGTCAAGAAGCACGGCTTCCCCGTATTTGCTTGCTCCGAGGACGGGTTCGATTGCACCCGTTGCGGCGAGCATTTTGGAGCTGAAGAAACCAACGAGTTTGGCAAGGACTCTGAGATAGAGTCTGATTGATCGTCTGATCACCTAACCCTTTGTCCACATTGTCCAAAATGGAGGTAAACATGGAAATTGTCTCTTACTTAGCTGCCCGTACTGACAATGACAAGACGGGTGATGTGCCGACCGTCTGGATCGGCATCAACAAAGAACAGGCTCGCGCGTCGTGCGATGCCGTCGAGTGCAAGCTGCGCCCCTGGGCGCTTAACCGCAGCAAGGACACGCCTGTCTGCTACGCTCATGGCGGTACGCCTGCGATGGGTTTGTCGTCCATCGAGCGCAGCCACGAGCGCGGCACGCTCAACCTCAACGACGAGCAGATGCTCAAGCAGCGCGCCAAGTCCGCACGCTTCATCCGCATCGGCGCCATCGGTGACCCGGCTGTCAAGCCATGGGGCTGGTGGTATCGCATCCGTCGTCTCGCCAAGAAGTACGGCCTCAAGACCATCGCCTACACGCATGGCTGGCGTAAACGCCCTGACCTCGTAGGTATGACCATGGCATCCGTCGACAGCCTCGACGAGGTTGCCGAGGCCAAGGCTATGGGCTTCCAAGTCGCAGTCACGACCCGTGAGGTCGACCCCAAGACCAAGACTGTGACGCTACCTGATGGCACCACCGCCCGTGTGTGCCGCGCTATCAACAGTAAGGCCTGTGGCAAGCCGATGATCCAGTGCAATCAATGCCTCTGGTGTACCGGCGACAGCCCAGACCTCACCGTCATCTTCCCTGACCATGGTCCTGGCTCGCCTACGCGCATGGCGGCCAAAGCCAAGTCCAAGTTCAACTGCCGCTAAGGAGAACTGACGATGATGAAGAAAGAATTCAAGCCTTTCGGCTTCGAGGCTTGCGTCAAGTTCATCAAGGTGGACTTGAGCGAACTCCGAGACCCGCCTCCGTACAATGACTTGTACGAAGCCTGGGTGTTTGCAAAGGACTGCGCGACCTACATCTGCTCAGCTCAGAAAATGGCTGAGGGGTGGTTCGCTGGACTTGTCACTACGGCAGCTGCAGCCGAAGAGGCCTCCCTCGTCGAGTGGGGCGAGGCGTGGGAAGAGTTCCAGTATCAGTACGTCGTCGGCATGACGTGGGTCGACTACTTCGACTACAGCAAGACGATGGCTGAATCCATCCCTGTCAAGATGGAACCCATGACCGTTGAGTCCGACAAGGACTTTAAGGACCAGATGGACGACGCCGTGTCGTTCGTCCGCGAGGATATTGAGCGATACCTCGACGCTTGGCTTAACCGCTCAAATCAAACAAAGGAGGCATGAATATGCCAGTGACAATTATCGAGCGCGTTCTCGCGTACAAGTACGACGAGCTTACAGACAAGGCGAAGGAACGGGCCGTGCGAGACTGGGTTGAGACGTGTGACGACATGGTCACCGACGCCGTCACTGAGGCCATCGTCGAAGGCCTCAACGAAGCGGGCTACCTTGCCAAGAGCAAGCACGTCCACTGGTCGTTGAGTCACAGCCAGGGAGACGGCGTGGCTTGGTACCTCGACAGCTGTACGCTGTTTGACTACGACAAGCTCATCAGTCGCCTTATCGGTACTGAGGAAAAAGACATGCGCAACGCTGTCGAGCGTTACTTTTCCAAGTACGACAGGTTCGATGGTTACCTGCGTATCAACCACAGGTACTGCGGTCGTTACCATCACTACAACTCGATGACGGTTGAGCACCTTGAGCTTGACAATAAGCACGCCTTCTACAAGCACGTCGAAGAGTTCGTTGAGCGTGTTCGTCAGGACATCAAAGGTCTTAGCCGTCGTCACGAGACGGTCGGCTACGACATCATCGACAGCTATCATAGCCCTGAAGCCATGCTGGACAACTTTGGCGATGACGCTGTGTTCAACATAGGCGGACAGTTCCTTGGCCGCCTCATCGACCTGGAGGTTGAGAAATGACTGACGACATGATGCGATGCGAGCGTTGCTTCGGTCGTGGATACACGTCCGAGTTTGCAGCACTGGGCGGGCTCAAGGCTGAGACCTGCCGCAAGTGTCGTGGCAACGGTGAGCACCCTCACCCCAAGCCTGCGCCAAGCTCTCAGACTTTCCGTCACGGCACATGGGTGCAGACGGAAAGTGTGATGAGCCCCCGTGCTAAGAGTGGCCGGAAATTCCGCGCCATATACGTCGACAAAGAAAATGTCCAACGCTGGGTCAAGGGGACAGCAGGGCGACCTGACACGTTCTTCTCGATCCCAGCTAGGGCAAAAGACCTGAGCAGCGTGCCGCTCGATGGCTTTCTGCATATCGAGAATGACACGCTGATGTTCAGGCTCAACATCATTCAAATGGAGGAGTGACCTATGCCTGACAAGAATCGCAATACCGTTCCTGACCACCTGCGCGAAGACGGCAGCGAGGGCTACCAGCCCCGCAGTTACCCGCCGCGCACCTATCAGCGTGACGTCGAGTTCTACCGTGACTACGACTCGTCGTCGCGCCACTGGTTGACGGATGAGTATGGTCGCCCTATCGGCGGCCCTTACAAGACCCCTAAGGGAGACTACTGATGAACGTCGAAGCTCATTTGGAATCGTTGCGCGTGTCGCTCGACGCGATCGAACGGCATCTTCAGGACACACGCGTGCAGAATGCGTCTCACTGGACCTCGCAGGACTGGTGGGCGGCTGGCCAACTCGAGGCCACGCTGTCCATCACTCAGAGCTTGTCTGTGAAGCTCAGCTTCTGGGCACGCAAGGTCGCTGAGGCGAGCCAAGAGAAGGACGGGGGGCAACGGATGAGCGAGTTCATGTTCTTGCACACCCGGACGCTCCTGACCGCGGGAGAGATTGAGAAGCTGGACGCCGTCGCCAAACCGTACGGCGCTCAGTTCAACTACGTCGGCCGCACGCCCGGCCAGTTGCTGACCGGCTGGTTCAGCAGTCGCGCCTTCGGCTACCCGTTCGACAAGATGCTGTTTCAGGAGGTCGAGAGCGACCTCAAAAAGCACAAGCTCATCGAGCTGTTATGATACATTCAGGATGGGTTCGAGTAAAATGATGACATGTGGACATTTCTATCTATCCTCACTTTCCCTCCCATCTTTGCCTTCTTCCTCTTCGCTCTGAAGATCCTGATTTTCTCATGACACGAACACTTTTCATCGTCGACGAGATGGTCCGCAAGATCGTTGAGCTCAGCAGCCGCCTACCGTAAGAGGTAAAGAGATGACGACAAAGATTGCCTTTGTGAAAGTCACTGACCCACCAAGGGCTCGACTGACCGCTGACGGCTACACCGTCAAGAGCGGGTCACCGACCCGGTACATGGTACGGCTTGAGGGCGAGACCAAGTACAGGCGCCTGATGTGCTGGCAGTTCTCAAATGCCGGCACGTTGTTCCTTCGCATCAAGGGGGAGAACGTCGTTGTCCCGAGCTCTGACGTGGAGGCTTTCCTGTGAGCCGCAAGTTCCTCAAGCGCGACCTCGTTATTCCCAAGCAAGTCTGGCTTAACCCTAGGTTTCACAGCCTGACTTCCCTTGAGATATTCACGCTCGTCAAGTGTTACGGCTTTGCTAACAAAGACGGTCAGTGTCATTTTCCTTATGCGCCAATGGCTTCAAACCAGATTAGCGTTGAGGATATGCGGCGCTGCATGCTGACGTTAGCTAAGTCAAACTTTATTAAGATCGTAGAGCACTACGATGGTGACGCTGTTGATACTAAGTGCGGGTACAAGCTGCCTCGTATCAACAAAGACAAAAGCAACAAGACGGCTAAGCGCCGCCCTGGGTTTGTCTGGGAATTGATTCACAGGAAATAATAGATGGACCCCAACGCTGCTCTGTACTACTTCCTTGTTGGCGCCAGCGATGGCGACAAGCAGATGATGGAAGACTATCACGAAGCGCTAAGCCTTTGGCTTCGTAATGGTAACTTCCAGCCTGATTGGAAAGATACCGTAATGAAAGCTGCAAACAATGGTTGCTACGGTGGCAACTACATGGCGTGTCTTCAGAAGGTGCGCCAATACTTCAAACAGTGCCCTGTCTAAGGAGTTAACTATGAGTGAGTTTATGTTCCTGTACACCAGAAGTCGTCTGACTTCGGAAGAGATTGACAAGATTGAAGCCATCGCCAAAGGCCGTGGCGCGGAGTTCACCTACACCGGTAAGGTACTGGGCCAGTCTGTGACCGGTTGGTTCAGCGGCCCGAACCTTGGCTACCCGTTCGACAAGATGCTCTACGATGAGGTTGAGTCTGACCTCAAGACGTGCGAACTCATCGAGCTGTTTTGATACATCTCAACCCGAGTCGAGTAGGATGATGACATGTACACATTCCTATCTATCCTGACCTTTCCTCCCATCTTTGCCCTTTTACTTGCTATACTCAAGATCCTGATTTTCTCATGATTGCTAAGCACTACGGCTTGCCCGAAAGCCTGTCAGGCCGGGCACGCGAAGCCGCTGACATCGTCATGCGGATTGCTCATGCGTACGAGCCTCGTTGTGAAGACAGTGGGTATCGAGACTTTTACACTCGTGAAGAGTGGGTTGCGCGCGGTGAGACTTACGGTCGCGACGCCTGCCTAATTGTCATACATGACGGTGGCACTCTGGCTCCAATGTTCAACTACGCATACGAGAGCTACGGCCTCATGGGGCATATGGCTAAGGATCTCGAACAGGCAGGATTCTACTTCGAGTCTTGCACGTGCTGGTACTCCGCTATCTACGACAAGAGGGCCGAATGAGCGAAGCCACGCATGACTGGCGCTGGTTCAATCGCGGTGAGATGGCTGTCAAGCGCACCGATACCCTGACCTATACCGTCTGGAGATGGTCTGACAAAGAGGGCTGGGGTGCGGCCATCGACTTCAAGATGGAAAATCAGATTGTCAGAGACATTGGGACCGCTGTCGCGGATACGTGGGAAGCTGCTGTCGAGGCCGCGTGCGTACACGCGCTCGCCCGCCTCGACAGCTTGAAAACCGAATTGAAGAGGAAGTCGTGAGCAAACTATGAGCGTAGAGGCGCTAGAAAGAAAAGTACGTCTGTCAATCATGGTCGCCAAGCATCAGGTTGACACTGAGTTTAAGAAGATAAAGCGACTCTCGAAAAAGCGAGTCGAGTCTACAATCGACGCCAGGAACGCGGCCGCCACAAAAGCAATAAGCGATGAGCTGTTCAGCCTGTGGAAAGAATGGTGCGCAAAGACGCAGGAGAATCCATAAATGAGACAAGAACCATTTGAAACGCAAGACCTTCTCAGCTTCCTGACCAAGATTAGCGAAGTCGAGAGAAACCTCAATCAAGCCGGCCACAGGCATATGGGAACGCCTGTCATCTGGAGCCACGGAGCGTGGGCAGACGGCTGGCCTGAGTATGTCGCTAGGCCGGTAACAATCCTCGGTTTCGTTCCAAAAGCTGACGCCTGATGTCATATCAGTACACTACTCTCCACATTGGCGAGAGGCACGGTGTGCTCGAAGTTGTCCGCGACATGTCCTCTGTCTACCTGTCCTCTAATCATGACGAGACCGATCCGCTGACTTGGGATCTGTCTTGGCTCGTAGCGTCTCCGTCAAATCATTACTGGCTCATCCATGAGCTCAGCTGCAAAGCAGGAGGCAGCGTGGCCATTTGGCCTGCCTTCGAGGACGGTCAGATGCCCCATGGGGCCAAGTCGCTCGGCTCCTTCGTCACACCGCGGCAGGCCATCGAATGGCTCTCGCAGAGCCTATCCAAAGTCACCAAGGCTTCCCCCAAGACCGCTCGGCCTTCACCTGTAAAGCCGCGCGTCGATCAGGAGCTATCATCCATCCCTGGTGTAGAAGCCAGACTTGTACAGTCAGACCCTTTCTGCTCGTTCTACGACATCAGCATGCACATGGCAGGTAAGACCACCAAGCTGATCGCTGTCGTTCACAAGCAACAAAAGTCTGTAACCTTCAAGCCCTACGTAAATACGCTTTCGTACGTCAACGTAGCGTTTGAAAACTTACCACAATTCAGTACTGTCGTTAACATCCTGAACAGGGCGCTTTTCGAAAACCTGGTTCAGTGAGGTAACTCATGGCAGAACTACCCTTGAAGGAACTCATTACTGTCAAGCACAGCGAGTCCGATGCGGCTGACTTGTTCAAGCTGCTGGACCTCTACCTCTCCAGCGGCCTAACGGAAGAGATGTTCCGTCAGGACTTCCTCGACCCTGCTGACGACAAAGAGTTCGAGGAGTACATGGCCCGCTGGTCTCTCACCGCGCCGGAGGGCAATCGTAATGACGACTGATATCGCTAAGGCTCTTGTAAAGCTGCCGTCATGGAAGTGGATGGTTGGCATGGTGACCACCGGGACGCTGCATCCCGGTGTGGTTGTGTCCATCAGGGAAGGCCTGGTCACCGTACATGAGAAGGGCCTCCTCAGGTTGCTGCAGCTTGACGAGCTACCTGACATCACGCACCCGGCGACTATTGGGTGCGTGCTGCCCATCATTGCTGAGGTTGATGAGCCCTGGCTTCCGCAGACTTTGATTGATGCTGCCCCGGCGCTTTATCAGGCGCTGATCAACATGTCGGGTTTCAATGACAAATCCATTTAATGATTATGAGTACTTTCAGAAAGCGAAATGGCTTTCCATCTACGGAGCCTCGTTTGCGCTTCAGATGCGTGACCTTCTGCGTGACGGTCATGAGTTGACCGACGAGGCGGTAGAGAGTTGCAAGCAAGAGGCAAAGGCTGTTGCTGACTGGGAGCAGGAGAATGACGCGCCTTAAAGAAACGAAAGCCTCATCAACATCACCAGCAGACTGCGGCTGGCTGCAATGCACGCAGTGTGGCTACGGTCAGCAAGTCATGAGATGGGAAGTCGAGGCTGGCGATTATCATGACCGTCAAGCCTGCCCTGAGTGCGGCATAGGTCCCTGTCGGATTGCTTGGGAAAAGGATAGAAAACCAGGAGGATGAGTATGACATCAAAAGAGCTTGAGAAGCGCCTGATTGAGGAAGTGTGCAAGTACACCTCCGCATGTAGTCTACTACGCAAAGCCTCAGTAGAAGAGGCTGATTTCCGTCGGTCTTCGCTTAACATGGTGAACATCCTGAACGTTGCAAACGAAAGGGCCAGGCTTGAGTCTTTGGCTTGCGAATCTGAAGCTAAGCTCTTCATCCTGTCCGATATGCTTATTGAAGCGCGTGAACACGAAGCGGAAGAGGCCAAGCGGCTTGGCAAGGGTGCGAAGTGAGAAAGAGATCCCCAGAGATTGATTTGCAGACTTGCGTGCGCGGGCACATTCTTGAGGTCTGGCTAGGAAATCCAGACGAGAAAGGGGAAGAGTCCGACTTTGTGCTAAGTATTGACCTTGCGTTTGTCCCAGCTCTCATTCGAACGCTTTCGCTTCATGTTCCGCACCCCAAGAAAAAGAGGTAAGTAGCAGCCATGAGCAGCAAAGTAAATCATCACGAGTTGATCGAAGAGTTTCTGGACAATCAAAGGAGGCTTCACAAAGAGGCTATGCTGGCGCTGGCGAAGCGAGCCGTGGCTTGTAGCGGCTGGCAGTGGCTGCCCGGAATGAAGGCTGTGCATCCTCAGCACGGAGGGTGGTTTCGACTCGAAGAGCCAAGGACGCGACTTATCGGAGACTGGGCTGAAGCGTTGCCAGACTTTACCGATGAGGCGACAGCCTCCGTCCTCCTTCGAGTCGTTCGCAAAGTTCATGGGGACTTTGTTTGGATCGAGCCAAAGGGCAACGGATGGAGGGTTCTTCGGCCCACAGCAGACGCATCAGACACGGGAGAACGTTTTAAGGTTATTAGCTGCACATTTAGCCCAGGCTCAACCGAGGTGGAGGCCTTGGTCAAGGCATTGAAGACTACGCCGTGAGTGACGATTCCGCATGGCTCAAGTTTATTGTCAGCGAGATCGCCGAGGCTGCTCCTTGGGAAGACAAAAGTGCGACGCACGCTGCAGCGCATGTGCGCAACCTTATTCTTAACCTGAAGACGGAAGCGAACGTACAGCGCAAGCTGTATGAGCATGCTATGGAGACAGTGACGGACATGGTTCGTCGATGTAATATGGGATGTGACAAAAACAGTTACTGTGGAACCTGTGGGATTGCCATCAGCAGGTATCCAGACCTCGAACTGTGAGTGCAGATACATGAAATGAGCGAGGCAACCGATGCCTAACTGGTCTGATGAGAACGGCTTGGATTGGTTTGGTAAATTAGAATGCAAACGCTGCCTTCGCGTTTTCACCGCTGACAAACATGGTGAGGTGCCCGCTCACTTATGTTTAGGCAGTTGGTTTGCATCTGCGTCAGGTGACGACGTTTACCACTACCCTATTCGAGTTAATGGGCCGTCTGGCAAAAGAGGTAAGCGATGATTGAGCTGGCGACGCGGGCAGTAGCCTGCAAGCATTGGCGATGGATGCCGGGGATGCGGGTCATGTATAACTGGGGCGGCAGATGCCGAGATAGGTTTCTGTGTATGGACGAAACCTACATGCACTTGTCTGTAGAAGACGGGCCGCCTGAAGACGTGCGCCCGATGACTTGGATTCGCAAGAAGCACGATAGCTTCGCACGCGATTGTGTGCCTGACTTTGACGACCCGGCAACTTTCGGCTGCCTGCTCGCGTTGGTCAGGCAAGCCTATGGCCGCATGATGTATGTGCGATGGTGGGATAATCCTCAGCCCGACATGAGCGGCCAGAGCCGAGCAAGGTGCGAAGTCGTTGACACGTTAGGACGCAATCGCCTTGCAGGGGCGAGGACGTTTTACCCCAGCGAAGCAGAGGCTTTGGTCGCCGCGTTGGAGGCGGCGCCGTGAATGACCTTGACAGACACTTCTTACATCATCGGCTTTACAATAATCTTTACTTGAAGTCAGTAATCGAAGGTAATACTCCGGCTGAAGCACATAGCTACGCTAGAGCAAACATTCATGAGTTGTATACAAAAGTGTACAACGAAGAGATCAAGGTAAAGGTAGAAAAGCAATGACTGATCCCGAACATGACGATGACTTGTCTGACGAGGAGAAGGCACCCCCGTCTCGCCGACGGACCAATGCCGTAGCTGGGTTTGTCAACTTTCCTCTGCACCTTCCTTCGACACAGGAGGGAGGCGTCTTCGTCCGACTGGTCGTCATCGACCGGGAGGCCGACAAGAACATCAGCAACAAGTGGATGCCGTGCTGCGGTGGCGAGCAGGCGTTTACGTATGACGAGGTCCTGCTTGGGGATGACCTGTCTGACCTACGGTATCCGTCCAACGTCGCCAGTGGCGAGCCATGGATGTCGCAGGAAAACGAATGGCGTGCCCGCGACGAGCAGATCAAGAAGACTCGGCTAAAGTACTTCCCGAGGATGCTGCTCGAATGGGAGCGGGACGACGGCCACCCGGACTATCACACGCGCGACCGGTCCCGACCCTTCTTAGCTATCGTAACGCTGGGCGCCACTGGCTGGTCATACAACCAGTGGGTCTGCACCTACGACGACCTCACTGACAGGGGCAAGGAGCTGTACAATAGCCTAAAGGCTTTGTACGCAGGCGCTGAGCTTCGTCTCCTGACCTTCTTGGATACGTGATGAGCCAAGAGCTTGCATACTTCCCGCCCAAAGGTTCCAAGTGGGTTTGGCACCCTAAGGCTCTCAATTATAGCCCCTGGGGATGCGACATCTCCGCGCAGATATATCGAGCGGAGAATCCTTCCGAACGGTTTCTTCCAACAGGAATGAGCGTCTACGCTAACGTTGACCTGCTAGACGACGGCTACAAGTGGACCGTGATCATTCGAGGCTGGGACGGCACTCGGTCAGACGTGGCCGGCACTTGCAGAACAGGCGTCGAGGCTATCTTTGAAGCGGAGCGTGTCGGAGAGCAGGCCTACAAGGAGTTGATGCCTGACTGGGTACGCATGGCGCTCAAGCATGGATGGAGACACCCATGAAAGATGAGCAGCCTAAGGAATGGACAGGACGAGATTGGATCCTGATGGAGCTTCGGAAGTACGGCAACTTCCACGAAGTGGCTAAGATTCTCGACTGCGCTTACTCAGGCCTATACCAGTTCTCCAGAGGGGAAAGGAAGCTGGGGCCTGACATGGTCCGCCGCATGTGGAACCTGATCAACAAGGACAGGATCGTCATACCAGAGAGGGCGTGGCTAGAGGCTATGGTAGGCGAGCTGGATTACCCATCATGAGAGTCATCGAACTGATTCACAGGCTGGAGCGCATGCTCGTTCTTTCCGAGGATCTGGCCGACGATGTCGTCAACCTCGAAAGTCTTTACGAGACTTGCGGCTACGAGGATGACGCTGACAAGCAGAACCTTGCTCGCCTGTACGTAGCGCTGACGGCTCACTTGGTTAACCTGACTAAGGAGTCAGTAACGGCGCTGAACAGATACGCTGTCACAGGACAGGATGATGCGCAGGCATACTTCCGAGCTTGGAAAGAAAAGCTGCTGCCAATGTTGGCAGAGGTAAAAGACTACACAAGCTCGATTGAGGAGATCCAGAAATAGAAAAGCCCCGAGGACTTTCGTCTTCGAGGCTTTGCCGGCGTAGCCTGATATAAATATCAGAGCGGCGCGGGGTACCGATTGAGGGTCGGCAGGATCAGGATCGGGAGCTGGCGATTCTGGCCACCGGTCAGGGAGCCGCCATTGACGACGTCACCCTGGGGGAAGAGCGCAGTAAGGTTGGTGATGCAGTCGGCAATCGCGGCTTCGCGGTCGCCGCCAGAGCCGGTAGCGATCGCAGCCGCCGAACCCTCAAAGTACGCAGTAGCAGTGGTTCCGTCATACGCGGCCCGGATAACGATAGGGCCTTCACCGTGGTAAGCAACAGCCATTTGGCTTCTCCTTTCAGTTTAGGGCACTAACGCCCAGGCAGCCGCAACTCTACGGGACCCGTGTCAAGCCCGTAAGGCCGCGCGTTGAGCAGCGCCATTCGGCCACGCTTTATCCTCTAGCTGCTCAACAAACAGAGCGGGGTCGGGACCTACATAAAACAAGGCGGTGCCTACCGTCTGACCTGATTTATTGGAGCCTGTTGGTTCCATAAACTGAACACGGTCATCGAGTATCATGCACACCTGAGTGCGGGCGTGCTTTGAGAACCAGCCGGTACCGCAGGCGGCCCTTGTAAGAAGCACGCCGGCCTCAAACTCTCCGGCGCAGTATTTCGTGAAGAAGGTATCCGCCCATACGCCGGCGATGGACTCGCGCCCGACTTTTCCAAACGGAGGGTTTAGGTAGACCGTATTTGCTAACCAAGGAAGGGCCAGACCGTTTTGTTCTTTGGTGTAAAAGCGTTCGGCCCGAACTCTTTCGTTAGCAATAGCACAGCTGGCTGGGTCCAGATTTATCGTACCGCCAAGCACACGGCGTACCCTATTTAGGATCCAGCTTGGCGTGTACCATTCTTCTGACAAAGAAGTTGTCAGGTTCTTTGCAATTCCGTCAGCCATGCTTTAGTCATCGTTGATTCCTAGCTGCTTTGCAAGCTCATCCGAGCTCATTTCAGGTAGGTCGAGATCACCCCTTACATCTTCCCACCAGCTTTCGGCGCTCTTCTGTTTCTCAAGGGCTCGGCTTAGCTGAGTCCTTTCCGCCTTCTCTTCGTAGCTCAGAGGCTCCGTTTCAATGGTGTACATGCCAGACTCAGCCATTGCGCTGACACCGATGATGCCCGTCTGCTTTCGTGCGCCCTGAAGGGCAATCCATGCGGACATGAGTTGGTCGCTCGTGTGCTCGTCCGAGGAGTACATGAGGCAACCCTGAATGAAGTTCTGTATCTCGGGGTCGATCTGTCCTGCCTTGGACCTTGGGATATCCCATAGGCCCTGAGCCAGCTCAGCCGCCACCGCTTCAACGCCGAAGAAGGTGTGGCGTTTGTTGCGCACGGTGCCGGTGCCGCGCGTTTGGAACGGGAAGACGGGGAGGTTGGGGGCCTTCTTTCGTATGAGCTGAAGGATCCAGCGCTGGGCGAACAGGGACTCCACGAAGACCATCGACTTGAACCGATGGTGCGCGCGGATGATCCGCTCGATGATTTCGTTGGCATCCCAGTTACCCGACTCGACGTTGAGCATCGTGATCCGGTTGTCCGGCTTCACCATGAGGGTTGTGATGGCGGTCACGTCAGCACCGGCCGCTTCGCTGATACCAAGGTCAACGCCGGTAAACGTTTGGCAGCCTGGGGGCATGGCGCCCAAAGCCCAGCACATGGTGTCGTCACCGAACAGGCCATGACCCCGCTCAAGGGCGGCAGTGAACCACGCCTCGCGGAAGCGACCCGCTTCGTCCGAGCGTGCTTTACAGTCTAGGGCGCGGGCGACTTCCCATGGGGTACGCCGCATCTCAAAGTCGGCAATACGGTCGTTGGGCCAACGCTCAGGCCAGTAAGAGTTCTTCGTAATGGGATCGCGGACAGGAAAGACGTAGTGGTTCCACCCCTGCATCTTTGCGAAGCGATGAAGTGCGTCCTCGCGTGACCATGCGTTACCGATAAGCCAGATGCGCCCGTTTCTTGTGATACGAGACATCGGAGTGGTCAGCATCCAGTTGAACACGTCATCACGCATGTACTCGGTGGCCGTGTTTTCCGCGGTCAGGAAGTCGTCGCCGATAATCAGGTCGAAGCGTCGGCCGAGGATGTTTCCGTGAACACCGGCGGCGAGAACTGTCGGGTCCTTGATGGTGGGCGAGCGCTCGACTGACAGAGAAGTGGTCGTCCATTCGACGCCGCGCCTGACGTGCGGGAATATCCGTTTGTACTCGGGGGAGTGCTCGATGTAGCGCTTGATGGTGCTGACGATATCCTCGGCCAGGCCCTCGGTCGCTTGGATAATACAGATACGGATATTCGGGTTCTTGCCGATCTCCCAAAGTGAGCGGCCGATGGATATCTGCTGAGTGTTGTGAGTCAGCATCCCATCGGTGAGGTGGGTGTGCTCCTCGCTTTTGATGGTCACCGCGTAGGTGTCATAATTTCCTACAGCAAGACAGCTGATGACCGGCGACCAGCGCCAGCTGACGGCCGTAGACTTTTCCAGAATGTCTGTCCTCTCAGGCACTGGGTTGGGGTCGTCTATGCCGACCTCGTATCCCGGCAGCTTGCCCAGCATCCAGTCGTAGTACTTGAGCACGCGCTTAGCTGAGGGATTCATCGTGAAAAGGTATGTGGTCTTGAACAACTCGACCACGGTCTTCGCGTGCGTCATAACCATGATGGACGAGCGGTTGTTCTTCCCCTTTCTACCCTCCTCTGTTCGCCTGAACCAGCGATGGTTTAGCTTGAACTTCTTGTTGGCCACTCGACAGAGCCAATAGAAGGGGTGAAACAGCTGAACAGGTATGGTCGGAAGACCTATGAACAGGCTATTGGATATCAGGAATCCTTCCTTCATGATGAGGAATCCTGCCAAGAACGCCGTCGCCACCTCAGGACGCGAGGTCATCACCTCTTTGTGGAAGAAAGCCGTGTTTGAGGAGTGCAGCCTTTGAATCCTGTTGGTGCGCTCAACCCAGTACCCGTGCTGCTCCATCCAAGCTTCGGCCCCGCGAATCGCCACGTAGACCGTTCGGGTGTTGGAGAACTCTCGCTGCGCAGGCTCGTAGTAGCTGACCGACCATCCCTTGGCTTCAGCAAGCTCACGAACAATGTTCACGATGTCATGCGAGTAGGAGACGTCGCTGGCCCTCGTCTGCACCTTACAGATTAGAGGCTCAGTTTTCAGGACCAGAGGCAAAAAGTGCAGGGGAGTAGCGATACCCCTGAAAAGCACGCCCAAGGCAAAAGCCTCGTCGACCGTCATCGACGAGTACTCGTCAAGCACAGGCATTTTCTCGGTGGTGACGACGCTGTGCTTTTTCCTCACGAGGTCAGAGGCTCGGCACCAGCCTATCACCCCTGTTTCTTTATCCTTCACATAGAAGGGGTGGTTGCTGCTGTACATACCAAGGGAGCCGTCGTTCGCCTCGACCAGTGTGCAGGGTACATTTCCGTTGTACTGCACGCTCTCGACTTCTACCCATTCATGCTCTTCGGTGACTTGATTTAAGGTAGCGACCTCTGCCTTTTGTCCCGACTCAAGCATTTCTTTGAGCTGTAGGGTGTTGACCAGACTACCGTCACGTAGAATGAAAATCGTCTGTGATGTTACACAGTTGTGAGTTACTGTGTAAGACCTACCTGCAATGTACGTGTGCGTCTCGTGCTCCACACCGATGCACTTCATCTCAACAGAGGGTTGCGAGATGATCGCGGTGATCGCTTTTGCTCTCAGTCGTTTGGACTTCTCTCTTGGGATTATGACTTGAGCCTTTCTATGAAGGTAAAAAGGATTCAAGTCACTAGCCGTCCAGTGTATCCGATACCTCTTGTGATCGTAGCCCTTTATCGTATCTTCTCTGAAAGTAGCCTTTTCCCCTAGAGATCGTATGACCTCAAGCACATCAAGAGCCAACCTCTTACATGTAAGGGAAAGCTCTATGGTGTTCTTTCCGTCTGAAGCCACAACGTGGCCATCAGTGTCCATGATTCCACGGATAAGCTCTATCCTCTGCTCAACGGAGGCGAACTTATAGAGGTCGGGAATGTGTTTGTTGTCCTTAACTCCCAAAGACTTCAATATGTGATTGGTGTCTCTTCTCTTGACTCGAAAAATGTGAGGCTTTGCTTTGTCAAAGCCGTATAACCATTCTCCACCAGTGACCTCCTCACACCTAGAGATCATGTCGATGTCTTCTGTGTGACAGGTTATGTTGAAAGACTTTGAATCACCGTCTCCAAGCCACACGCCAAAGGCGTAAGGGTGCAGGGGCAGTGACGCTTCAGCGGTCTGTGTCGGTTCGCATACAGGTATGCGCCACCGCGTGATTGGACTCTTGCCGACGTAAAGACCAGTGGCAAGCATCTCTTTGGTGGTGACCACTTTCGCGGGCAGGTTCTTGGAGTAGCGGTCACCTGTCCATGCAAGCCACTGATGGTCTCCACACGCTACTTGATGTGTCCCATCGGAGAACACGACTAGGTAGGCGTCTCGCGTGGTGACATGCGTTTCAGATATAATCCTGGTAGGACTACCATCCATAGCGAACACAAGGTCGCCTGGGTGAAGGTCCTTTAGTAGCTTCCAACCTGTAGGGGTAGGAATCTCTGTATCAACAGGAAGTGCTTTTCCAAGCTCAGTGTGCCCAAGAATCGAGGCCGCCTTCGATGCCGTGCAGGCTTCTTGGAGCCTTACGTGATAAGGCGCTTGCTTAATAGGCTCCTGAGTTTCTTCGTCCCTTAGTACGTATTGCACAAAATAGTTGGGGTCCTCCCTAGAAAGTGCTACTCGGTACTCATCGAGTTGCTGCTCAAGCTTCTCTATGGCAGAAGGGTCTGCTTTCTGAAGCCGAAGAAGTTCGGCTCTAATTTCCTCTTCAGACGAGAACATAACTATGTCCTTGAACGACGATGTCGATAAGTTGACCGGTCGCTACCTTCGTGACCGTATCATTTTCTGGTCCGTGATCATCATTGGTCTGGCCATCTCTGCAGCAGCCATGATCGTCTATACAGGCGTATCCAGGGCTGAGCCACCACCAATGATCGAAGACTTGAAGCGACGGCCTGTTGTGAAAGCTCCAGAACCCGTGAAAGAGGAGCAAGCCGACACAGGAACCAAGACCGTTGGTGTTGGCCCGATGTGTATTGCTGAGTACATCGCTCCAGATCATATGGGTGTACTACTAGAAGAAGCACCTTCCGAGAAAGAAAGAATTGCTGTCGAGACGGCTATCGACAAGTGCGAGCGGCAGGTGCATCAGGTGGCCGACCCATGGAAAGTTCTCGCCCTCCACCGTCTCGAAGGTGAGCTTGGAGTTCCCAAGGAAGCCGAGGGCCTACTCATCGCCACATGGTGCTGGGAAGGGGCGATGCGGTCAGACCGACCCATCCGTGGTGATTTTCACGGTGGCGTGGCTCACAGCTTCGGGCCTTTCCAGATGCAGGCGTGGTTTTGGGACTGGTGCGGACTTCCCACCGCTCCGATCGTGTACGACGATCTTCTGATCGCAGGCACCTGCTATTGGTCACGGGTCGAGCACATGGCGAAAAAGAACGACTGTAAAGGCGAGGCGAAGTGGGCCACCGCCGAGGCGATGGCGGCCAACGGCTTGAAGTACAAGCATCAAGGCTGCCGGGCTGAGTCAAAGCACTGGAAGGAGCTGAAGAAATGGCGAGCGATGTGAATCTTGCAAACAGGCTGTCCACAGAGGCGCACTACATCGTGGATAATCGAGTCCGGCTCTACCGGATCGTGAAGGAAATGCAGAGCGAGCTGCACGTCGCCTCGAACCTTCATGGAAGCGACCTCGTGGCTGTCGATTCGTACGACCTTGAGATGCTCCTCGAATGGGCGGAGAGAAAATTGGCGCCCAAAAAGCGCAATAGTTTGAAGGGCTAGTGAAAAAGTTTGGGGGTGCCTCATTTTTTCTGTTGCACCCATCGAGAGCCCTCTGTACAACCCCTCTCACCTCGCGGGGTCACCTGCTTGGTAATCAGCTGCATCTCTTACATCTCAGACTTTTGAGTTCCTTTTCTTTTCGCATTGGCTTTTGGTCTGTGTGATTTGATCCCTGTTTTGTTCTCTTCTTTCTTTTTGTCCTTACGGACTTTTAGGATCTTGAGGCTTTCCTGGTTTGGTTCTCTTTTGTCTGGGCTGTATAAGCTGCTAAGGACTTTGAGGTTCGCCCCTCTCTGCTCCATGAGGCCCCTGAGGCCCGCTGATACAAAAAAGCCTCGGTTCCCACCGAGGCTTTTTTGTTTTCTAGCGTCTGACTACCAGACCTAGCGCTGAGACTTATCAGTCAAGCGTGTAGGTGAAGTTGATGACGAGGCACGCGGCGGCGCCGGCAGGACCGGTGGCGTCAGCGTTGTTGGACGTCACGGCAACGTAGACCGGGCCAGACCCACCGAGTACGAGGTCAGCGGAGGTCGCGGTCACCGCCAACGCGACGAGGGCATTCGCAGGAACCGTCTCAAGGTCGAGCGTCGCAGCGGACAGCATGGTGTTGCCTGCCGAGGACGTCTTCTTGACGGTGAGCGTCACCGTGCCGAGCGTAGAAGCAAAGGCGGTCGGCGTGATGAGCTGGAGACTGGTGATGGTCGCGCCGTAGATCGGCGCGATTGCGTAGGTCGCCCAGGTGCTGTTGGCGGCCAGCGCAAGCGGAACGCGGATCTGTCCGACAGGGAGAAGCGACGCCGTCTCTGCCTGGAGGGTGGTGACGTCGGACTGCAGAGCGGTGATGTCCGTGCCGGCGGTAGAAGAGGACTCTTGAAGCTGGTAAACGCGCTTGAAGAGAGCGTGGTTGTAGATCACCGGAGGAGCTCCGCTCTTGTCCGCAGACGCGGCGGCCTCCTCGGTAAGGGCATTGGCAACGTTGCTGAAATCGGTCAAGGTCAGGCTCCTTTATGTTAGGTAAGACCTGTAGCAGTCATGGGCTGCAATTCAAGATCATGGAAGGTGGTGCGTCATGGCAGGCAAGGCTAAGAAGAGAAGGGAAGCTAGAGAGAAGAAGGAAGGAGCAGAGCTGAAGCAGATCATCGTGCGTCGCCTGAGGGAGAGGGTGGACCAGAAAAAAGAGGCAATGGTCGCGATGGCGAAATTGATCGAAGCTCGATTAAAAGCAGAGCAGGCGAACGACCCGATTATTTCTGGATATTCGAAAAAGAAGTCTCAGCCGACTATTTCTTCAGAGGAAATGTCTGGCAGGGATTAAAATAATCCAGCAAATAATCAGATTTGATCACGAGAGGCTCGCCCCGCACGACCCCTGATTTTCCTGACAATGGCTTCGTGCGCGGGCCTGGGCGATTCATCTTGACAAAATCACGAATGTAGTGCAGCCTCCGCTGCGCAGCTTGGAAGGAGGCGGCGCGCAGCGACAATCGGCGAACGCCGGGAAGGCAAGCGACGCTGACGAGCAAGCGCGGACGGAGGCAGCCGAAGGGCGAGTGCATCCGAGCACGGAGGCTGCTGAACGGTAGCGACATCCCGCGAAGCGGGTAGCGGGCAGTATGCCCGGAGCTTGGGATGCGGATGCCTGGAGCTTGGAAATGCCTTGAGGGCTTGGGATAATCAGGGCTGCCCAATAATCCAAACCCATGGTCCTACGGACCCTGGTGTGATGATCAGGAGCACTCCCTTCCTCCCTTCACCCTCACATCAACCTCCCTTCTTCCTCCCTCTCTGCTCTCCCTTCTCTCCCCCTACACATTCTCTGCCTGGCGGTTGTGGGGGGAGGGAAGAGGAGGTATGGAGGGGGCGGGGTGAAGGACAGACAGCCCCATGGGCTGGTCGGGCTATCCCCCGGTGGTGCGGGATCCCGGCCCGCCCCCTCTTGCCCCGCCATCCCCCCTGCGTGCTATGGGCGGGTATGGGCTTGGACACCGTCTATCTTCTCTCCCCCTTGTCTGGCGACCCCCGCGTGGCGCTCGCCTATGCCCGCCTGTGCGTGGTGGATGCCGCCGGGCGCGGCGAGCAGCCCATCGCCGTGGCGCTGCTGTTCTCGCGTGCGGACGGCAAGCCCATCTCCGAGGATGCCGAGCCCGATATGATGTGCGGGCATGACATGCTGCTCCGCTGCGATGCGATCGTCATGTATACGGACCTCGGCCGGACGGATGCGATGCTCCATGAAGCGATGCGCGCCTTCGATATGGGCATGCCTGTTTTTGAGCGAAAGCTAGGCTGGGCTGTTTCCGCTTGACAAACGAAACAGGGTCGGGCATCTAGCAATAAGCTCTTAGATCAAAGGAGTTGCAAGATGCCAAGAGCCCCTGCGCCTGAGGACCGTCGGCAGACACGCCGCCGTCCCAACACCAAGCTGACCGAAGAAGATGTTGTCGCTATCCGTGAGCAGCTCGCCGTCGGGATAAAGCAAGCCGAGCTTGCCCGGCGGTACGGCGTAACCCGTCAATATATCAGTCTGATCGCGAACGAGATGTCCTGGGTGCCGCTGTCCAAACGCGCGGTGCACGGCAGGCACGCCCAAAAACCCTGAACCAATCGTGAAAGGAAGTGAAGTAATGTCCAATGTGGATCATCCGAAGCACTACAATCATGGCGCCATCGAAGTCGCTGTCGCCATGGACATCCTCAACGGTGCAAGCCAATGGCTTGGCCATGCGTTGAAGTACGCCTGCCGCGCCCCTCACAAGGGCAAGTTCGTCGAAGACATCGAGAAGGCCATCTGGTGCGCCGAGCGCGTGCTGAAGCGCCGGGACGTTGGCTGGTCCGAGAAGGTCAGCGCGACGCAGTGTGAAGCCCTTGTGGATGCGCTCATCAGCGGCGTCACCAAGGTCGACTACAAGCAGCGCGCCGTCGTGATCGACCTCATCGAGGCCCTCGTGATGTACGACCCCGATACCGACTACAACATCGCGTGCCTCGAAAACGCTATCTTGGAGGCCAAGAAGCTCATCGCGCAGTCGGTGGCGGTCCCTATCGACACCAGCAAGGCTCAGCTGTCGGCGCTCTCCCAGAGCGAGCCGAAGCCCAAGGAAAGAGAAAAGACGCTTCAGCAGCAGGTGAGCGAATTTCAGACCATGATCGGTCGGCGGCGCCCGGCAAAGCCTGAGGTACCCTCTGACGAAATCCTGCACCTTCGCCTGATTCTGATCACAGAGGAATTCTGCGAGCTTCTGGATGCGTGCGGCATCGACACGAAGAAAAACATCAGGAGCAAGCTTTGGTACTACATCACAAACGACTCTAAGGCGGACAAGGTGGACATGGTCGCCCTGACTGACGCTATGGCCGACCTCGATTTCGTGGTCGAGGGGACGAGGCAGGAGCTCGGCATCGATGGTGCTCCCATCGCGATGGCGGTGTACCGCGCCAACATGGCGAAGCTCGGTGGGCCGAAGGACCCAACCACCGGCAAGCACCTGAAGCCCGAGGGATGGAGACCGCCAGATATTGGCGGGGAGCTCACTAAGCAGGGGTGGTGAGGAAATGCCTGTACCGTGGGCTCATAGCTGGATGACGTCGCCCAAGGAAAATGGGCGCAGCGTCTCCGTATGCGTGAAATGCGATCTTGCAGTGGATCACAAGTCAGGGATTGGTCCCAGCCATACGGCCGCTGACCGACACCTGAACGGGAAGCGTCTGAAATGCCGTGAGCCCTTGCCGTTGTGCAGCAACGGCAAGCGTGAGAAGGCCCCGCCAAGGCATGTCTGGAAGGCGATGGGGGATGCTCCCCCATCGCCTTCCGGCTCGCCCTGTAAAAGTCTCGTATGTGAGCGCTGTAACATGCAGGTAGAGACCTTGAAGTCAGTGCGGTGCATCGCCTCAAGGTCCAACAACCGGTTCTGGCGCCGCTACCGCATGAGCGACGCCGAGGAGTGGCGTAACGAACTGCTGCCGGTGTGCTTCGACATGAAGGCCGATGATCTCGCCCAGTACGTTCGTGACAACTGGGACAAGGTTTCCGTGCCGAAGATGGCCAAGGCCCTTGGTGTCAGCATGGATGCCATCCGACACCGTGCCAAGCTTATGGGACTCAAGAGCGAGCTCACCGCAGGCGGGCACAAGCCGTGGTCTGAAAAGGATGACCTCAAGCTTCAGTGGGAGTTCGAGACTCGCAGCGTCAAAGCGATCGCCAAGGAACTTGGCCGAGAGTACGACTCAGTCAGAAGGCGGGCATACCACCTTGGACTCCTTCAGAACGGGTACGCTCAGGGGTACGAAAGCCTTGAGGCCGCCTCTAAGCGTACCGGGTACAACCCTGATCAGCTGAAGAGAATGCTGCAGGGCAGAAACGTGCGGGCAAAGCGCGTGGATGCAAGCCAGGAAAAGCTGATTAACAAGGTAAATAGAAAGGTCTACCGGACAGACGACATCGACGACGCTGTTAAAGACTGGCTCAAGACAGAGACTTTCTATCAGGCCTGCCTACGTCTGGAAATCCTACCGCACCGAATGAAGAAGATGCTCTCGATGCTCGGTGTAGAGCGCCCAGAAAAGCTCGCTGGCCAGCACTGGCGCATTTCGTCAGACATTCTCGATAAGGCGGCCAAACTGAGCGATAAAGTTATAACACCGTCTGAGTATGCTCAGAGAAAAGGTATCGGCGTGGTGTCCGTGACCCGTCGTCTTGTGAAGATGGGTGTTGAGAAGGCCAGGACTCGTAAAGTAGTCTACCTTCACGAGGACTTCTACGACGAGATGATGAAGAAGTACCCGATCGAACCGAAGTACAACTGGCGGGATAAAGGACAGTGACATGGGGCATACGTATATTCATGAATGGGAGCACAATCACACACGATGCCCCGCTGATCTAAACCGAATGCCGGAGCCTCCCAGAGGATTTTGCTGGGAGCTTGTGAGTGTAATCGAAGTGGAGGAGTCTGTCGTTGACGATGAGGGGAACCTATACATGCGTAAGTTCCTGAGAGCATTCTGGAAGCGACCCGTCGCCGCGAGCGATGACAACTGACCGAACCGCTGTGGTAGTCGTTGAGAGTTCATCTGCGGTGGAGCAACCATGTCGAACCTAGACAAACTCGGATTGGAGCTGGAAAAGCTCATCCTGGCCGAAGGCAGCGAAGCGGCCATGGCGATGTGCTTGAAGGACATCGCCCGAGCTTATCTTGAGACAGTGAAAGACTTCAGAAGGCTTGAGCTCAGGATTCTTGAGCTGACCGGCCGTGACAAGACACAATAATAAGGCAGGGTGTTCCTCGATTGCGACGTGGTGTCGCATCGTTCAGCGCCGTAAGGTGGCTGATTGCGGATGACCCGTACAAGCCAGCGACTTCCCCTGCAAAGTGCGTCATGCTTACATACTTGAAGTCGTTAGCTCACCACCGGCGAACCGGCGCCGTTAGACCCCCTGCTTGAAGGGATGCCGGCTACACAGTAAAAGTAGACAGAGAAAGCCTGTTTGCTGTAATAACGAAAGGCGCTGACAACAGTTGGCGCCTTTTTTCTTGTCTATAACGAAGGTTGTCATGGCTAAGCGCTCAAAAATGAAGCTCACTCCCTGTCAAGAAGATGCTATGAGCCTTCTTAACAGTGGAAAGAACGTATTTCTCACAGGTGATGCAGGCACCGGAAAGAGTACGTTGCTTGAGGCATGGAAGCGCACGCTCAATCCGAAGCTAGTCGCTGTGACAGCTTCTACAGGTGTGGCTGCGCTCTTGGTGGGAGGCAGGACCATCCACTCGTTCTTCAACATCGGTCGGGGTGAAGACTCCATCAAAGAGCTGCTGAGGAACCGTTCTGCGACGAGCCGCAGCGCTCAGGCCGTCAAGAGCATCAAGGTGCTGATCATCGACGAGGTCAGCATGATCGGCGCCTCTATCCTCGACAAGATCGAGGCGATCGCTCGTCACGACAGACACTCAGACGAGCCGTGGGGAGGATTGCAGGTAGTGGTCGTTGGAGACGCGGGACAGCTTCCGCCTATCAACGATGACTGGTGCTTCATGTCCGAGTCGTGGAAGCGCTCGAAGTTCGCCCCTGCCTTGCTCCGCACCCAAGTGCGCACCGAGGACAAGGCTTTCGCTCGAATCCTCAGGTCGGTTCGGAACGGCGAACTCACGGATGACGTCGTGAGCCTTCTCGACAGTCGCCTCGACCCTACGCCAGACGACTCTTGGGTGCGCTTGCTGCCCAAGCGTGCAGACGTGGATCAGTGGAACAACCGCAAGCTCTTCGCCCTCGGCACTGAGATACGCAACTTCGTCGCCATCAAGGACGGTAACGAGGGGAGCCTCAAGTCGCTCGAAGCCGCTATGCCGGTGCCGATGAACCTGCAAGTCGCCGAAGGCGCCTACGTCATGTTCCGGGTCAATCATCCCGAGGGTCACTGGGCAAACGGTACGACGGGATACGTCGAGAGGGTCGGACAGTCGACCCTCACAATTCGACTGGCCGACGCCAACGGCAATCCAGGCGAGAACTCCTTCTCGGTGTCCCGACACTCTTTCAGCATCAAGGGATGGGACGGGTCATCGCTCGCCGAAATACGTCAGTTTCCTGTACAGCTTGCTTGGGCTGTGACAATTCACAAGTCACAGGGAGCCACCCTAGACCGAGCCGCTGTCGACCTCTCTAATCTGTGGGAACCGGGACAGGCATACGTCGCGATGTCACGAGTCAGAAGACCGGAAGGCCTCGCGGTCATCAGGTGGTCACCGGAAAGCTTTGTCGCTGATCCTGACGTCAAGGCCCTCTATTCCGTTATCGAGAAAATCCATGACAAACGAGCAGCTAAACGCGCTGATAAAGTCAACTCCTCTGATGAGGAGGTACCCGCTAAAGAAGTGGAAGCTTTGGTTGCAAAGCTCAAAGAGGAAGGTTTCGGAATCCCTGACATGGGACTCTCTGTCAGCGTTCGGCCAGTTCTGCCTTAGCGAAGGGCTGACGCCGGCAACGGTGAAGACCTACCACAATTACATCCGCCGATTTGTGATCAGGTCTGCGGTCTCTAAGGGTTGGCTGACAGAGGAAGACTTCGTCAACTCATACGAGCATCGAGAGCGGTCGGCGATGGCTAAGGCTTTCTACGAGAAAGCCGTGCCCAACACGAAAATCGGTGTGTGCGTCTGCGGGGAGCCCGTTTACGTCGGCATGTACGACAAGAACACCAGGACGGGTAATGCGAAGATGCTTTGCAAGACCTGCCACAAAGCAGGTCTCTCAGGAAATCTTCAAAGGGCCTCAGTAAAAGGTCACTCAAAGAAAGTCGCCAGGCTCGTTGGTGAAGTGCCTGTGTCAGTCGCAGCCAACATCCTCGGCACCAGCGTCGCCGATGTGAAAGCCATTCTGGTCGGTATGAAAAAAGCGACCGAAGCGCAGGGTGACATCGCTTCCGAAGCGTTGAAGAAAATCAGCAACGGAACGATCGACAGAAGGCTCATCTACCCGGATGACGCCATTGTCATGCAGTCGCCTTGGGCTATCAGAGACGTGTTTACTGTCTAGTCATCGTCGAACGATGGTAGCTTCTTTAGTACTGAGCCGGCTTCTGTCTTCGAGACGTCTATGACGGTGGGCATCGAGGGCAGAGCCGGCAGTTTTCCTGCGTCCTTCAAAGACAACAGCGTCGACATGATGCCGTTGATGCGCTCCTCAGGTGTGCGGCTGTCGATGATCTTGATCGTCGAGTCAGCGTCACCGAGATATTTCCTCTCGATGACCTGAGCTTTCTCCATCGCCTTTGTCAGAAGGTCGATATTCGTGATGGCCCAAGTGATGACCTGCTGCATACGAGACAGTGGCACCTCCTCGTCCGCCATCATTTCTTCGATCAGACCATTGATCTTTGCCTGCAGCTTTGGAAACACCGAGGTGAGCTGAAGCATCTGCGACGCGAAGGCATCGACGGTCACCATGATGGACCGCGCCGCCATGCCTTCAATGGCCCGCTGCTGCGCCGCGTCGTCCTGCGCAGCGTTCAGCATCTCGGCCTGCTTCTGCATGAGCGCCTTGGTGGCTTTGGCGCGCGCTGCACGAGCGGCGAATACCTGACGCTCAAACAGGTCCTTGATCGCGGGCATGGGCATGTCCACCGGCGACTCGATCGGCCACCCTGTGAGCCACGCCTTCTTAGCGACCTGAGGGACAGTACCAGCCACACGGGCAGCAGCCGCGTAGTCGTTCTTCCCGATGACGCGGAAAGCCTTCACCAGCTCGTCATAGGTCTTGGGCGTGGGTCGCAGCTTCATGATCAGCTCCAGCGGCTCTTCTTACTTTTCTTCTCAGGCGAGATGGCCTTCTTGATCGCTTCAACACGATCAGACACGGCCTTGCTCTTCAAGGTCACCATAGCATGCCCGACGTTGGCGTAATAAAGCAGGTTCTCTTTGACCTCTGCAGGGCGGAGGTCCTGGCACCGCTTAAAGCCCATGTCGATCAGCTCAGAGGTCGGCTGAATATCAAGCGTGGGCACGGAACTGAGGGCCTTGGCGTAGCTACGTATCTTCCATCGGGTCATGGTGACAGAGTGGTAGCCCATGGCATCTGCGATCACATTGATGGGATAGCCCATCTCAGCAAGGGCCATGGCGTGCTCACGCTCGCCGTCACGAGACTTGAGGTGACCAAAGAACACCGTGCGCCGCTTGACGTAGTCCTTGAGGTCCAGGATGTCGCGGCATTTATCCACGATCCTGGGCGGCAGCATGCTCTCGATCCGGTTATAGACGCGGTGAGTCGGGGCAAAGGTGACTTTCTTCGCCTCGCCAAGGAGGTTGATGACCTCCTCGGTCAGCTCCGGTCCGAAGATGTCCACAGCGATGAGGTACGACCTTTTGTTTTCTTCCATAGCTCACTCCGATAGTACCAACAAAAACGGCCAGCAAGGCTGGCCGAATTGTCTCGGTGTCGAGAAGTAATCAGGAGGGCTCGGCGTAGACGCCGTCCTTACCGAACTTCCCACCGCGATCGAGGGTCGCGATGTAGGCCGCAGTCGCACCCTTCGGGTAACCGAGGCCGACAAGCTCCTGACCGAGCTGGTCACGGGTGACCTTGCCACGAGTCGAGAGGGTCTTCAGGACGTCAGCCATCTTCGGACGGTCCGTCGTCGCCGCTGCATTGGCAGCCTTCTGCTCGGCCGAGAGGGGCTTGCGGCCACGCTTCTTCGGCGCCTCTGCAGCGGCGACAGCTTCGGCAACCTCAGCTTTCGTGACAACCTTCGTTGCAACGCCGGGCTTACGACCACGGCGGGGCTTGTCCGAAACAACCTCCTGGGGCTGATTCGCAGCGAAAGTGAGGGCCTGAACAACACGCTCGATAGCGAGCGTGGGGACATTCACCTTCCAGTCGTTGGCGGTGATGCTGGTAAATCCGTTTACGTTCTTGATTTGCATGGCTGATGCCTTTGGGCAGTTACCCGGTTAGGTGGGAGGACTCCCGTGTTCCTGGGGTGAAATTGCGTTCAGAGGTAAGTTGAGTCAACAGTAAATTAAAAAGCCATACGAATACCGTCTAACGACTCAACGAGAGCAGGGTTATGAGTGATCACAATCACTGGTCTGGTAGCTGCGATTCTGTTCAGAAGGTCACAAGTAGCTTGCACACCATCAGCATCGAGAGCGTCGAAAGCTTCATCAAAGATGAGGGTACCCTTGGAGCGAGACAGAGATGCAAGCGCCAACAAAAGAGACAGGTCAACACGCCGGCGCTGGCCACCTGACAAAGCCTTGTATCCGTGACCACCACCGTAGCCGTCGATCTTGATTTCGATCTTGTCCTGGACCTTGCCGTTGCCGAGCTCTGTTTGAGCAGACAGACCTATCCGAACACCCGAGCAGAGCCAGCCAAGGTAGGTATTGGCGAGCTCTTCGAGCGACACGAGCGCCTTCGACAAGATAGCCGACCGCACACCGCGAACACCGAGGATGCGGATCGTGTGCTCCAACACCGTGGAGGACTCAGACCACATGTCGAGGTCGAAGGTCAGGACAGAAATGGCCTCCTGCTGGGATTTGTAGTCAGCCTTGAGCTCAGCAAGCTTGGTTCGAATACTCTCAGCCTGCGAAGACGACGCTCGGTTGATGATCGCTTGTAGCTCACGCAGACGGTCGTCGATCGCTTGAGCTTCGTTGGCGATCTCAGACATGCGGCCCCGACAATCCTCCTCGACTGCGACCAGTTCGGCGCTGGCCTTTTTCAGGGACTCTTCCTGCTCTCGCAGGGTGTCCTCTGGGATAGGCTGATGACACGCATAGCAGACACCGTTCTGATGCGAGACTCCCTGCCGCCGGGTCACGTCAAGGTTGGCTTTGGCTTGACTGATCTTTACGAGCATATCGCCGTGCTCTCGGCTCAGCTGATTCCGAGCGGACAGGCCCGCCTCGGCTTCGGCTTTGACTGCAGCGAGGTCGACGTCCTCGTCGCCGACGGAAGCAGCCAGCAGCGACTTGAGACTGGAAGCGTGTTCCTTGATGCCAGCGATCTTCTGGTTGACGACACCGATCTGATACTTGATGTTGTTGAGCTGGAGAGCAGAGTTCTGCAGCTCCTTCTTGGCGTGCGAAGCAGCGTCATCGAAGACAGCGACTCCGATCAGCTTTTCGAGCAGCCGCTTCCGCTCAGCGTCGGTGGCACCCGAGAAGAGTGCAGCATCAGAACTGGAGAAGACGTGGGTGCGACGCCACGTCAGCATATCACCCAGCTCGACCTCAAGAGCCTCCTGCCCCTTGGTAGGAGTCTCGAACACAACAGGAGGCTTGCCGATGTAGTTCCAATTCAGCTTGTTAGACCTTTGCGAGCCCCTAGTGACTTCAATTTTATCAGTAACGAGCCTAACCTCGCACTTAGTTGTAGTCGGTGGAGTATCACGAAGCATCTTTCCCCAGGCTGCCCATGCAGGAGCCTCTAGGCAACGGACAGTTTTCCCGCTACCATTGCGTCCCGTGACAGTAACAATTCCTGTCGCAGGGAACTCAACAACGGTCTCCGGGAAGTCGGCAAAACCCTTGAACCAGACCTTTTTTATGAGCATAAGCTTTGAATCCTACTTTGGCATCAGCCCTGTTCGAGAGCGGCAGGTAACAACCTACCCTGTAAATGTACAGGCTGTTCTTGGTTTTGATCCTTACAAGGAAGTTGCTTCCTTGTCTATCAAGCTTCCTTCGCTACCAATAATACCTTCTCACATGAAATCATGGTCAGGTATCACGCACCTGCTTGAGCTTTGGCAACAAGCAGCCAAGTGGACCAACATGCCTGAGGACAAACGAAAGAAGGCTGAGTGGGTGTGGAGGAACAGCCTCAAGAGAGAATCAACTCAGCAAGCCCTCTTGGGCTGTGTGGAGCAGCTTCACGTCCTCCGTGAGGAGAATAGTCAGCTGTGTCCCCTTCTGTGGGCATGGTGGCGTATCACCAAGCTGTTAGAGGAGGGCAAGAGCGGCATGGAGTTCCTCTCCGTCTGGTCCGCCTCCGCGCTGAAGTCTCCGAAGATGCGAAGGTGGTTTTACCAAGAGGTCGATCAGGAGAATATCCTGAGACGACAGGTGTGGCCGGAAGGCGCATCGAGCCTCCTTTCCCTTATCCGACAATTCGAGGATGAGGCTAGAAAGCTCCCTGACGCTTCTTCACACAAGCGTTTGTGGGAGGAAGTGTATAGTCGAGTTTACAATGATACGATCGAGCGCGCCAGATTTGTGCAAGCGTCGGCTCAGAGGCGAATAAAAGAGCGTGCAGAGAAGTACGACCTCGGAGTGTGGCTCTCGACAAATCTCGTAGAGTACCTTGGACTTACCCAGACGAGCACGTCTGTTGTTCAAAACAGCTTGCAAGCGAAAACCAAGCTGCGTAAGAATTCAAAGAGTCGGTAGTCCCCCTATACCCAGGAGTGTCCATTGGACTCCTACGGCCTGCATCCACAGTTTGAGCAGTCGGTGATCAGCTATTTCTGCTCAGAGAAAAAGTTCTTTCACCTGTTTCACAAGTACATTCAAGCTGAGCTATTGCAAACAGAGCATGCAAAGATTGCTCTTTCTGCTGCAAAGAGCATCTACAAAGATATTTCCGATGCTCCTGGTAGTACTGCAATGGTACTTCAGCGCGTTCGCAATAAGGTCGCCACAGGTGAGGTGACCGTAGATGCTTACAACGAGCTGAGCTTCTACCTTGATGAAGAGCCGTCCGTGAAGGACTGGCGCGACCTCGCAAAAGAGTTCACCCCGGTCCTGAAGGAGTCGATGCGTCACAGCGCCGTCCTGAAAGCGATCGATACCCGCTCATCGAAGAAGTCGATGGCCGAGGTGGCTTCTCTGATGCAGGAAATCGAGCAGATCGGTGAGTACGTCGAAGGAAAGGCTCCGCTGTCCTTTGACGACGACGGCGGTCGTGACGTTTTCGCTGCTCTCGAAGAGATGAACACCATCGGCCGCATGAAGACCGGCATGGATGAGGTTGATCTGGCGCTTGGTGGTGGCCCTGCGTGCGGCGCTCTCACTGTGTTGGTTGCCCGCCCCGGCGGCGGCAAGAGCATGTGCTTGTCACAGATCGGTGCTCATGCCTTTGCAGCACAAGGCAAGCAGGTGGCGCACGTTACGATCTCTGAAGTCCCAGGGCCTGTGGTTATGGCGCGCGTGCTCGCCCCGATCCTCGGCGTGAAGATTTCGGATATTACTCGTGATCAGGCCGAGAGCCGCCGTCTTTGGCAGGAGTACAAGCAGCGGCACGACGCGAATATCGGCGGCTACAAGACCTTCGAGTTCGCCTCGAAGACCCCGGTCAGCATGATCAGGACCGAGGTCATGAACTACTACCAGAAGAACTTCAAGACCAAGCCGGACGTCATCATCTTTGACTACCTCGGCCTGTCCTCGTCGCTCAAGGCGCCCAAGGGCGCCAACTCGTACACACAGGGCGAGTACATCACCGGCGAGCTACTCGATTGGGCTCAGTCGGAAAAGATTTGGATCTTCACGGCGGCGCAGAGCCAGCGCATGGGGACCAAGGGAGCCAAGGCGATTATCGGCCTCGACAACATCGCCGACAGCTATCACATCGTGCGGATCGCTGACATCGTCATGACGATCAACACCATCGAAGAGGAGCCCGGCCAATTCCAAGGCCAGTTCCATTTCGCGAAGAACCGCTTCGGTTCGTCCGGCATCACGACCGCACTGAGCCCTATCAACTGGGACACCGGCCTCGTCGCGCCATCGTCATTTTTCCAAGCCAGACGCATGTCTTTCTTGGCGGCACCATTCCCGACCCCGGCTTACGTGAACTGAGATGACCTACTACATTCGAGGATCAGCAGAGGTCCTCGAAGCGGTAGCGGATACACGCCCGAGTCCGTCTGGATGGGTTCGGGTGGTGTGTCCGTTTTGCCTTGCTTCGGGACATGAGACTACCAAGAAGAAGCTGTCGGTCAGTTTCGAGACCGGCTTCTTTCAGTGCTGGCGTGCGGACTGCGGCATCAAGGGCTTCATCGACCTCGATGAGCGCACCCTCAAGAAATACAAGAAGGCGGACAAGAAAGCCGAGCCGGACGACGGGCGCGTTCCCCTTCCTGCCGACTTTATTCCGCTCTCACCGTACAACAGCGGTTTGTCTGTAAAGAAATTCTACGCCTACCTGGAGTCCCGATTTATTCGGGAGCAGACCATCGTCGAGGCGAAGCTGGGGGCGTGCCTTGTCGGCGAGTACGCCAACAAGGTCGTCATCCCAGTTTTCCACTCAGGCGAGGTGGCGGGCTTCACTTCCCGATCAGTGGTCGGAAAAGATTTCATGAACCCGCCGAAGTTCAAGCGAACGCATTTCATGCTGAACGGCGATGCCCTCCAGGAGGAGAGCGACGAGCCGGTGGTGATTGTCGAAGGCCCGTTCGACTGCCTTCGCCATTGGCCTTACGCCGTCGCGTGTTTCGGAAAACCGACCGCGCACCACGAGAAATTGATTCGGGCCGCCAAGAGGCCCGTGGTAATCGGTCTCGACGCTGACGCCCAAATGGAAGGGTGGGCGCTGGCGCTAAAGCTAGAGCTTGCAGGACAAGACGTCCGTTTCCTGAAAATCCGACCGGGCACCGATCCGGGGAAAACACCCCACGAGGATTTCATGAATTGGGTATCGACAGCACCCAGAGCTTCAGCTACAAATCCTTCTACCTCTAGCATCTTGAAGTAATCAAGATGCAGTCTTCAAAGGAAATTCCGTGAAGTATAAAAGCGCATCAGGTGTCGTTAGCATCAACGGCCAGGACGCCGAGTTCAGTGTTTCTGAGGACGGTAACGTCTTCATCGCCGTCAAGTTCGCGGCTTTCACAAACGCAGTGGGGTGGCTTCAGCAGCTTGAGAGCCTGACACAGCCTGCCATGTCGGCTGCTCCTGAGCCTGTTGAGCCTCCTCCTGTCCCCAAGGCCAAGCCACAGAAGAAGGTCGAGCCCGAGGTCGTCACCTACACGCCAGTCCCTGAGCCCGTCGTCGAACCGACGGTCACCCCGGTCGTGGCGTGGAATGACGCACCAGAGCCTGAACTGGAAGAAGAGCCTCTCGTTGAAGTGCCGGTTGCCCCTCCAGTGGTTGTGGCTGAAGACCTTTTCAAAGAGGAGCCGAAGGAAAAGAGGGAAGAACCCGCCGCGCCTGCTACGTCGGGTGAGAAGCGCCGTGGCCGCCCGCCGGGCTCCAAGAATAAGCCCAAGGACTTTGTGGTCGCTGGGCTAGACACGGTGCCGGCACCTTCCATCCCGACTGTTGCAGCACCCGCTCCTGCACCCGCTCCTGCACCCAAGAAAGAGGAGCCCAAGAAGGCTGAGCCGATGACGCCGGCCGACCTCAAGATGGTCCTGCGCCGCGTGCTCAAGATCAACGAGACGTCGTTCCCCATCGAGATCGTGCCGACCGAGCTCGGATGGACGGCAAGCTGCCCGCAGCTGCCTGATATTCAGGGCGTCGGCACCACCGACGCTGAGGCTGTCGCGGATATCCGCGCAGCGATCGCTGACTGGCACGCCGCCATGACGCGGGCCGCTGAGAAGGCGAAGGCTGAGGCGCTCAAGCAGCCGCCGCCGCCCGAGGTGAAGCCTCTCGTCAAGAACCCGCCCGTCTACGCTACCGCTGAGCAGGCGAAGGCGGTCACCCCGATTGAGGACACGCTCGACGATCTTGGTCCTGAGTGCGTGAAGTGTACGCAGCCCGGTGAGGCTATCCGCCTCGCGCTGTTCTACCATCTCGACAAGAATCCTCAGGAGCTCAAGCGCAAGCCTGACGAGCTGGTCGAGTACGCTGCGCACTACATGTCCAGGATTTGGCCGAGGGTACCCGCGCTGGCAGGCAAGCAGATCCGCTCGCATGACAAGCAGGTCTACCTCGCCCGCACCTTCATTGAGCAGTACGAGCGCACCCGCGCAGGCAAGTCGCCCATCGGAAACGACGAGGATTGATATGAAGACCATAAACCTCTACCCGCCTCACATTGACACCGCGCCCATCATCGATGGCGAGAAATGGCCGCTCAACGAGACCCGTGAAGTTTTCAAGATCCTCGATAGCGGTAAGCAGAAGCTGGTAGGGGTTGTTGGTAACGGCTGCACCATGTGCAGCCGAGCAAAGAAGCGAGAAGCTGACGCGATCGTGAAGCCGCGCCTCATGCGGGGAAAGCATCCCGAGCAGGGGCGCGTGCTTTGCGTGTTCAGCTATCTCAGCTTCGGCGTGACGGTCGACCACATGGTCGACCTCATCCGGCGGGTGGGCTTCGAGGGCGACCTGCTCATCGACATCCCTATTCGCTGCGGTACCGGCGCCACGACCGAGTCGCAGATGACGCGGTGCAGTCCGTACCTGCGGATGTCCTACCACCAATTCAAGCCCGACCGGATTCTCTGCTTCGGGGCCAACGCCTCCAAGTCGGTGCTCGGTATTTCGGTGCCGGCGTGGGTGAACAGATGGTGCTGGACAGCCATTCCAGAAGAAGTAGCGACCGAGGACCAGTACGTCTCCAACCGACGCATCCCCGTCGTGTCGCTCATGGACCCTATCGCCTACAATCGGTCGAGGGTTCACAGGGAAATCATCGACTCGGAAGTCGAGTGGGCGCTCAAGGCCGATTTTCCTGATCACAGACCTGTGGGCATGGCCTATATCGTCGAAGGCGTAGAGGACCTGCCCGCCGTAGAGCGCTGGGTGGAGCGTGTCCGCCAGACCACAGGATGGATTGCCTACGACGTCGAGACCAACGGCGTCATGCACAACCCGGATTTCTCCATCATCATGTGCAGCGTCGCGGCCACGTCGATCCCGCATGTGCTGCTGTGGGATAAGCAGGCGCTCGACAACCCTGCTCTCATGGAGCGGCTCGTTCAGCTGCTCACCGATCCGACAATCAGCAAGCGCGGGCAGAACGAGAAGTACGACGCCCTTTCGTGGCTTACTTGGAAAGGCGTCACCGTAGCGCCGGTCGATGGTGATTGCCGGCTGGAAATGAAGCTCGCCAACGCTGACTCGAAGGCTGACCTTGAGTCGCTCGGCTTCTACGTCGGGGTCAACGCCCATAAGACGGAAGCGAAGGAATGGATGCAGCAGGCCATTCTGTCCGCCAAGGAAGACCTCGACCCGGATATTGAAGGCGTCAACGCCAAGGCCTACGCCTACAAGTACCTGCCGAGCGAAGTGCTGTCCCGGTACAACGCGCTAGACACGAAGGTGACCGCCGCTGTTTGTCAGCACGCGCGTGGGCTACTTGGGCCTCTGGAGAAAACCCTCCACCGGCTGGTGCTGCCCGCCTCTGAGCTATTCAAGCGCATCGAGTACAAAGGCATGGCCGTTGACGTCAACGGCATCGAAGCCGCCCGCCAGTACCTCGAAACAGAGATCGCGAGCCTCGCCCCGAGGTTTGAGCGGGAAGGTCTCGATCCAGACAAGCCAGACACTATCCGAGTCTGGCTAGAAAACATGGGGATTGATTCACCGATCAAGACCGACAAGGGCCTCGCCAGTACCAACGCGAAAGCGCTCAAGCTGGTAGAGAGCAAGAACGAACTTATCGCTGCAATCCTGCGCCACCGGAAACTCGCCAAGCTCCTGTCGTCGTATGCGGACACGCTGCCCGGCTACATCCGCGCCGACGGTCGCGTGCATCCTAGCTTCCTGCTGGACGGAGCCCGATCTGGGCGGTTGAGCTGTACGTCGCCCGCCCTCCAAACCATACCTTCTCGCGGGGAAATGGCGAAGCTGATCAAGAACTGCTTCGTGGCCACCAAGGGCTACAAGCTGGTCTGCTTGGACTTCGCGATCTTGGAAATCCGTATCGCGGCCGTGCTGTCGGGCGACCCGGACATGGCCGTTGCAGCCCAGGGCGACTTCCACACCGAGACGGCGAAGGCGCTGGCTCAGCTCGCTTGGAACACAACACCAGAGGCTGTCGAGGCTGAGATCAAAGGCGGCAACAAGAGCAAGCGCGACACCGCCAAGACTCTCGGCTTCGCGATCCTCTACGGCGCCGGTCCTCACAGTATCGCAGAGAGCGTCGGGTGTAGTGTTCCAGCCGCCGAGCGTCTGATCACAGGATTCTTAACGAAGTACAAGAAGCTCAAGGCGTGGATGCGTGATCAGGTCCAGTTCGCAAGGGATAACGCCTGTGTGGACATCCCGTGGCTTGATGGAACCATTGGAAGACGCCGGCCTTTGTTGAATATCCACTCCGCAGACAACGGAGAGCGGGGCAATGCTGAGCGTGGGGCAGTAAATAGCCCCATTCAAAGCCTTGCCAGCGACATCTGTCTAAGCTCAGCAGTTAAAATTGATGAGTGGTATAGAGCCAATTCAATACCTGCGAGCATCGTTTGCTTGGTTCACGATTCAATTATTTCAGAGGTGCGCGAAGATTTTGTTGACGAGGTCACAAGAACTAAGGCACACCTGATGACGTCCTGGCCGACAGGACCTGTCCCGCTCAAGGTTGAAGCCGAGGTTGGCTATGCCTGGGGCTCACTCCAAAAGGTGTCCGTATGAATAACAATAACTTTGTCGCTGTAATTGATAGTGAGCAGATGAAAGACGAGATGGCCCGCCTGCCCGGCGAGTACGCCTCCGTTATCGAAGAGCTTGCAAAAGCCCGTGTCGTCCGTGCTCGCGCTGAACAGGAAGTGAAGATGATCCGCTTTGTTGTTGAAAAGCACGAGCGCGACCTCTTCAAGAACGGCATCGTCGACAAGAAGCCGACGGAAGATGCTATCAAGATGGAAGTTGCCCTTCATCCGAAGGTCAAGGCTGCGCAGGAAGCTCTTCTCGACGCCGAGGAAAAGTGCTATCTGCTCGAAGCCAAGAAGGAGGCTTACAATTGTAAGCGCGACATGCTCGTGTCGCTGTCCGCTCTGCAGCGAGCAGAGCTCGATACTCTCCGTTTCTCCGGTGCTCGCTAACCAATACCCCTTGTTTCTACTGCAACACAGAAAGGTGTGAACATGTCTTACGATTACTTTGGTGAACTCGACGCTGCGACCATCAAGAGCCAGGAAAAGGCGGACCGCACCGCCTTTGGCGCCTCCAAGTTTCTCTCGTGGAAGGACGGGCCAGCCTCGCGCCACATCCGCTTCTACTCCCGCCGTGGTGACGTGCCCTTCCTCCCCTCGAAGACCCACTGGTTCGACGACATGGGTGACGGCAAGGGTGGCAGCCTCGTGTGCCGCACCCTCGTTGGTGAGCACTGCCCCGTCTGCGACTTTGTTTCAAAGCTCATGATGACGGGCAACAGCGAAGACGTGAAGCTCGCGGAGCGTATCAAAGCTGGCAGCGAGTACCTCGCCAACGTTGAGGACGTCACCTGCGACCCCGGCACCGTCAAGATCATGCGTGTCAAGCTGACGCTGTACAAGCTCCTCATCGGCACCGATGAGAAGAGCCGTCTCGCCAGCCTGCACCACCGACTCGGCGATTTCACGCATCCTCAGAACGGCTACCTCATCGAGGTGTCCAAGTACGAGGCGGCTCCATGGTACACTGCGCAGGCCGCCATCAGCAGAGAGACTGGTGGCATCATGCGCAGCCCGGCGAAGATCGAACTCGGACCCAAGCTCCACGACCTCAGGGCTGAAGTCGTCGTGCCTGAGCTATCGGCGTCCGCCACGATGGTGAACTACCTCGATGGCAAGGGTCCCGGTCTTCGTCTCAAGGACGGTATGGGCGGAGGGGGAAGACAGGCCCCGAGGGTATCCGCCAACCGTCCTAACCTCGGAGGACAACAGCTCGGTCTCGGCGCTGCGCCTCAGCAGTCGGCCCCTCGCGGCCCGCGTGCTCAGGACTCTGTCAGCGTCCAGATCGATGACTCGTTCTTTTCCGAGGAGTAATCGCTCCCTCATCGAACCGACGCGGTGAGGTGAGCTCCAAGCCCGGCGAGTAGTGTCCACCCTACTCGTCGGGCTTTTTTCTTGGAGGTTATATGCTTCTTGCTGTTGTGGCCGACGTTCACGTCGGCAACCACTCGGCTTTCTCTGGAGAGACGGTCGGGCGGATGAACGATCGTTGCCGGAAAATCCTGGAAGTCCTCAACGAAGCCTTCTCAGAAGCCCATGAGCGTTTCGTCAGCGACTTCGTGATCGCAGGAGACGTCTTCGATACAGACCATCCCTTCCCCGATATGATCGGGGCGCTCGTGACCATGTTCATGGAGTGGAAATCCCGTGGGATGAATATCCACCTGATGGTCGGAAATCACGACCAGCACAGCTCAGCGCCGGGAGACCACGCCCTCGCACCCTTTGCAGGGATTGTGAGCGTGTACGAAAAGCCCACCCTGCTTGAGCGAAACCCGAGCGTCTATTTCCTGCCCTACGGCTACAAGCTGCCCGACACCCTCAAGGCAGACGTCGTGATCGCGCACCACGGAATTGCAGACGACAGCACCCATCCGATTAAAGCCGCAGCGCCTTGGGTCATGCACGAAAAGAAGCTGAAGGAGTGGATGAGCGCCAACGGCGTCAAGCTCTACCTGTCCGGCGACTGGCATGAGCACCAGAGGTGGGGGAACATTGTCCAGATAGGAGCCCTCGCTCCCGTCAACTGGACAAACCGTGCCTACGTCCCAGGCAAGTACGACCCCTACGGGTCAGTGGTGTTCGTCGACAACAAAGCCACGCGAGTGCGCATCCCCGGACCGAGGTTCGTACGCGCGCATTCTGTCGAAGAGGCTGAGCAGCTCTATCATAAGGCCAAGGCCGACGACATGGAGCCCTACATCGACCTCGTTGGAGAAGAAGGTATCGAGATACCCAAGCACATGCTGTCCCGTGTCCGTGTCAGCCCTTCTGCTGTGCAGAAGGAAAATCAGGTAGCAAAAGTAGCTGAAGCACTAAGATCGGGTGCTACTCTTGAGGAAGAAGTTAGATTCTACATAGAAAACGACCAAGAGACACCATCCGAATTGAAAGAGCAGGTAATCGAGGCTACAATCAAATCAATCCGACGAGCTAAAGCTCAAGACACAGGATAAGATATGGCTAACAAGATTTGGGTAAGCGTTGACGCTGCAGCTAACACGGGCGTGTGCGTGTGGGAAGGTAAGCAGCCGTTGTGCCTTTTCGACGTGTGGGTGACGAAAGCCGGCAAGGCCATGGGGTCAGTGATTGTTATCCCTGGTAAAGAAAAGCACCCGTACTGCGTAGCTGCTAAGGATGTGGAGACCTACCACAAAGAAAAGAGCAGCCCGACGCTTCGTGGTGTTTGGGAGTTGATCCAACACGGTCGTGACGTAGCGCACCTGGTAATGGAACGGTCGAGCTTCAAGAGCCAGAAGTCGACGATGCTCATGGGCGAAATGCGCGGACGTATCCTGACCTACTTGAAGGCAGAGGAACCCGAAGGACCTGCACTGCACTTCGTCGACCCGAACACATGGCATGACGCCTCGAAGCAAATCTACGGCGTCGTATGGCCGAAGGGCGACAACGGCAAGCTCGGCAAAGAGGTCAGCGTCAAGCTGGCTGAGCGTGAGCTGGGTGTACGACCGTCATCCGATGACCAGGCCGACGCCTATCACGTCGGCCGCTGGTTCATCGAATGCGGCGGGCTTCTCTGAGGGCTGCGTATGAAACTTGTTCTCCATGACAGCTATGCAGAAGTCGAAGCCTTCGAGGACGACGAGGAGCCGACCTTGCTGCGCTCCATCCTGACCTTCGAGACAAAGCAGTGGGTGCCGAGGATGCGCCAGTTCGTGCCCGCCAAGCTGTCCATGCTTGACGAGCGTCGGATGACCTTCCCCATCGGCCACACCCCGACGGTCAGGATGCTTTTCAGCCATGAAGGCAAGACGGTCACGGTGACGAGCGCGCGCAAGCGTCCGGGCGGTGACCCCAACTTCAAGGTCCTCGACGACCTCGGTAAGGTGCCGCGCCCTTTCCAGCGCGCCGCCATCGAGAAGGTCATGACGAGGTCGTTTGGCATCGTCAAAGCGCCGCTCGGCTCCGGCAAGACGCTCTGTGCTGTCGGCTGTATGGCCTCACAGCCGGACATCAACTGGGTCGTGTTCTGCCCAAAGGACACCCTCGTTGATCAGATGGCCGCCGAGTACGAGGCTGCGCTGGCAGAAAAGCCGGGCGTCATCAAGCAGGGGTGCTTCAAGCCAAAGAAGGTCACCATTCTGACCTTCAGCCAAGCACGCTCGAAATGGGACCAGGTGCTGCCCATCCTCGAAAAGGCCAACGGCATCATTGTCGACGAGGTGCATACCGGGTCGGCGGAAAGCCACCTGAAGGCGATACGGGCCTGCAAGAACGCTTACTACCGCATCGGATTTTCCGCGACACCGCTCGACCGGTCGGATGAGAAGAGCATCCTTGCCATCGGCGAGTTTGGTCCCATCGCCTACGAGATCAGCACGACCGAGCTGATGGACCTCGGCTATGTCGCCAAGCCGAAGATCAAGTTCGTGAGCTTCCTGCACGCCGATGACGGAAAGGCGGCCAGATACAGCGAGCCTGCTGCCCTGTACCGCCACTGCATCGTCAAGAATAATTCCAGGAACGAGCTCCTTGCCCAGGTAGCATTGAAGGCGTCCAAGCCAAGCATCCTGTTCGTGCTCCGCAACGAGCACGTCAACATGGTGCATGAGCGCTTGAGCAACGCAGGTATTTCCGCCGCAGCGGTTGACCAACGGACGCACCCAGAGCGGCGGCAAGAAATCATCAGCAAGACAAGAAAGGGTGAGTACGATGTGATCGTGGCCTCGTCTGTCTTCAACGACGGCGTCAATATCCCTGAGCTCGCTTCCGTGATCGTTGCCACCGGATACAAGTCGACCATCGCTACCCTCCAGAGGTTGGGACGCGGCGCTCGTATTACCGAAGGCAAGACCGAGTTCGAGGTCTGGGATATCGGTGACACGGGCGCATTCGGCAGCAAGCACACACAGGCTCGTGACAAAGCCTATCAGCGTGAGGGCTACGAGACCCAATTCATCCAGCCAGGAGACCTGAAATGATCGGACCCGACGACGAGAATGACGAGGTTGAGCTTGAGGACGACGACCTGACCGACTTCGAGTTTATCGAAGAGGATGATGACGCTCTCCTAGAAGATGATGACGAAGACTTGCTTGAGGACGAAGACCTCGACTCGCTCTTTGAGGACGTTGACCCCGAAGAAGAGGAAGAAGAGGGCGACTGCGGCTGCGACGATTCGGATGAGGACTGTGACTGCGAAGAGTCAGAGCTCGACGATGAGGCAGACGATGATGACGAAGAAAGCGGTGGCTACGAGAATTGATTCGATCTGCATCGGTCAGTCCAGACCGACGCCGCCGACGACAGTCAGCTTGCCTGGTGTGGTGGCGGCGTACCAGTCGCCGCTAATCTCAAGCCAGACATCGTAGAAGTAAGTGCCAACAGTGAGGGGAGCGGAAGCTCCCCTCGTGTCGTTTGAGCTCATGATAAAGCGAACGGTACCTTCCGAGGCGTTGACAAAAACGGCCTCGGCAGCGTCAAGCGTGTCCTTGGTCAGGCGAACGTCATCGACACCGCGAGCAGGGTCGAACACGTACCCGATGTTCATGATCACGCGCGAGCCGGTGATGTCATTACCACCCGCGTGGCTGATCTTGAACACCCAGTCTGTGCGGGTTGAACCTGCAACGATGGAGAGGTCAGGTCCGGGTCCAGCTGCTTTTGCGCTCATAAACACCCCTCTTGATACGCTGTCATCACTTACACCTGATAAATGTGGCGAACGTTCCAGGCTCGTTGACAGCACTAGCTTGTGTTGCAGGAGTATTAAGCAGCGCCGCCGACACGCATCTCAGTACCTGGCCGCCTGACCAGCTGGCGACACACTCCATAACGGTTGCGAAATCCACAGGCACAGGTCCAATCGCCATGCCTTGCCAATCCGCGAACGCGCTATCTGTGGTGGTCGCCACCACGCCAGCCGTGGCGCCCGAGACCATGTCCGCAGTTACCGATGCGGTCGTCGAGGACGTGGTCGCTGCGAAGCTGAGAGAGCGCCAGGTCGGAGTCAGAGCAGGCGCCGGGCTCCACACCGAGCCCTTCGTCGCGCCGCTGCGCCAGAGCACAGGGCTGAAGCTGACTCCGGTCACATTGACTGTGCAGCCTGTGCCCGTCGAGCCGGTCACGCGCTGCGTGGCATAAGTGCCGGCCGTGTATCCAGTGCCGGCAGTGATGAAGCCAAGCGTCAGAATCGTGCCACCGCTCTGCGAAAGCACTTGCAGAATGCAATCGCTATTGCCGCCGACCAACCTGATTTGTTGGCCGTTGAAATATCCAGTGCCGCCGCTGGCTACGGTGAACGACACCACTGGGCCGACAGCCTGGTTGATAATGCTGGTCCAGGTCGACCCGATGACCGTGCTGAACGCGGAATCAAACGAAGGGCTCAGGGTTAGGACGCTAGACGCATCTGCGCTCGACATCAGGCGCCCCACGCCGTCCCAGCTCACACTCAGCGCGGCCGTGGCACTCGCGTCTGACGCGACAATCGTCAGCGCCTGGCCGTCGAAAGACGTCGCCAGTGCACAAGCGCTAGAGCTCTCAGACTCGACCACTGTCAGCGTCTGGCTATCCCATGCCGTACTGAGTAAGCATGTGCTGGCGCTATCCGACGAGATGACCGTCACCGTCTGCGAGTCGAACGAGGCCGTTGCGGTCGCCGTGACGGTGGCGTCCGCAGCGACGACAGCTGCTGTCTCCCCGATAAAATTCGATGCTGCGCTTGCCGTCGTCGCAAATTCCGTATCGGTTGTTGCCGCTGCAAGTTCAGTGGCAACAAGTGGCTGTCCGAGGAAGCTATAATCCAGGTCCTGTGTGCCTGCTGCGGCTTTGGGCTCGTGCCTGACAAAAGGCTGTCCAAGCCAGACATAGTCCATCGTCGCAACGGCTGTACTCGAGACACTCATGCGCCGTCACCGATAGGCTCCTGAACAGGAGCGCTAGGGTTGGGCATGGCCTCAACCATCGCTCGGATATCATCCTCGGTGTAGGTATTAGGAACCTTGATGACGAGCGAACAATCGCCGGGGGCGATGAACACCCAGCAGCGGTCAAGCCCAGCAATCCCGCTTGGCTCCCGCATGTAGATGCCGTGATAGGTATAATTCATGGATTACGCCTGGCTGACGGTGACATTGTCAATGTACACATTGGCATTCGCGGCCACATACTCAGCGAGCGCCTCGACCTCGAACACGCCCGTGTCCGTCGGCGTGAACGTGATGGTGAGCTCCTGCCAGTTCGTATTGTCCGCGAGAGTCGCTGTGAGGTCAGAACTGTAGCCGGTAATTTGCCCGCCCTTGATGCGCAGCCTGCCGTTGCAGTCCGTGGCGTGGCTCTTCTTCATCCATGCCGTCACGGTCACGAGGCCGCTGCTGGCGTATGGGAATTGTGCCACCGGCAGGTCGAGAGGGTATGTGGCGTTGCGATTGCTGCTGGTCAAGACCAGCCGCCACATCTTGCCCGTAGCACCTGAGCGGTCCGTGTCTTCAGTGTTGGCCGTCCCGCCTTCGATGAAGATGTAGTCGTAGTTGGTCTGGTCGTGCTTCTCGCTGAAGACGCGCCCGTCTCGACCGCTCGCTACTGCGGTAAACGCGAACTCGGTCGCGGCTGTGAACAGGCAATTCTTGAAATATGTCGATCTGGCCCCCGCCAGGGCCGTCACATCAAACGTAGAATTGATCGCAAGATACCGCCTGTTCTCATTCGTACTTATCAGTGATTGACCGGTTGCATTGATAATGGATGAGTTTTTGAATATTGAGAGTGGCGGTAGCTGTAAGGCTCCAGCATTGGTCGATTTAATATGCACATTGTCAAATGTGTGCCCGCCAGCCCTAGTGTCAAAGACACTGCCGGAGTAGGAGTTTATTGAGCAATTTGTTATTTCTACTCCATATGGGTCACTGCCATTGCCAGCGTTTAAAGATGCAATAGGGTTAGTATTGGCCACAAGATTGCATGAATCTATGTAGTACCTTTGCCCGCTAACAAAACCAATGCCTTGGTTTCCCCTAATTAGGCAAAATCTATTAATGCTTGTCCCAGATGCCATGAGCATCAAAGAGCCTAAATAATTTCTTACATCTAGGACACTCATACCGTCTTGGGTGCTAGAAGAGGTATCCCAGCCTCCGGCGTAGGTGACGCCAGCACGCAAAGTATTTGTAATGCCAAAGTAGGAACTACTTGGCCCTTGGGCAAAAGTCCGCCTGAAATATGTCGTAACGGTCTCGGTAGTTCCTGTATATCCTTTAGTTGAAGCCGCTAATGTTGAGGCCTCCAAATCGAGTGCGATAGTAGTGCCGTCAATCGATTGAATCGGCCACCAGCTCTCACTATTATATCCAGCACTGCTGGTTTTGCTAATGACGGTCGTGAGATTGAGCCCCGTTGCGTTCGATGCACTGATATTATCCATCGATATGCCGCATGATGTAAGAGGAGCAACGCTTCCGCTGTACAAGGCGACTGATTGGATTGCGCTCTTGTTGCCCCCCACTGACACGCCAGTGATGGTGACGGGATACCAGACGACATATCCTACCGCACTCGCTGGGATAGGATACTCAAATTGAATTGTGGCCCCGGCAGTATCACTGCAAAGCGCCAGCTTCCAATTGTTTTCCAGTATTGGGCTGTAACTATAAGCATTTACCCAAAGCGTGATTGAGTCATATGCGCTGAAATCAACAGTGGCGCCGAGTGCCTTGTAGGCGTACAGCGTGTTAGCGGCAGGCAAAGTGCTCTTGATGGCGCGGACAGCGTTGGAACCTTGCTTTCGTGTCGTGCTCGTCACAATCGTCGACGCATTGACAATGGTCCAAGCCGTCTCACAATTGTCGATGGTCAATGTCTGTGCCGTCGCCAGCGTCACCGTCTTCGACAAGTTCGTCCAAGTCGCGTTGCCGATGCTGACGGGGTCGTCAGTCTTGCTGACTCGAACCTCATCACCGCTCTGCACACGCGTAGCAGTTGCGCCGTTGTTCATAGTCAGCCATGCGTCGGACCAAGAGCTACCACCGCGAGGTGTGACGGTGCCGTTAGCGTCTGCCGTCGTCTGCCAAACAGCCCCATCAAGGTCGAAATTGTCGTCGTCGACTTTGGTGATTTTCCATGCGCCGTTAAGCCAGGTGCTAAAGAGCGTCAAGGCTACGACGGCACCCGTCACGAGGCCATGCGCGGTCTTGTTGATGCGCGTGATGGTGCCGGACGGATTGCTTGCAAGGCAGCCCGTCAGAGCAGTTCGCGCCGCATCGCTGCCGCTGACTAGGTCGATGTAGAATACGCCGCTAGTATAGGCCATTAGTCTTTGCGCTCCCGCTCGATCTTAGCTAGTTCCCTTTCGGCCCAGGCACGCCCTGCGCTACCGCCCCAAAGTCCCCAAGCGATAGAGGCCGCGCTAGTCGGGTCGTCTTTAGGATCCACCGAATGGCGCGCAAAGAACGACACCATGCGTTTGAGCGTCTCCTCCGGGATGCCCTTGCCATTGGCAAGATCACGCGCGCGAGCGACACCGACCTCGGTCCCGCCGCGCCCATGTTCTTTGCGCTTCTCCAAAGCCTTGCGAGCGTTATTGCGAACGGTCTGGGGAGGCTTAGGGTTGGCCATGGCAGACCTCAGTCGAGCGTGATGGTGGATGTGGTCTTGACGCGCGGAATGACGCCCGTGGTGACGCTGATGGATGGCGAGAGCGATCCGTATAGCACGAGCTTGCCCGTGCCGCTGGCGTCAGTGCCGAGCCCGACGTGCGTGATGGTCGCCGTGCCAGACGTCGCCTCCGCGAAGTCGATATTCGCAGCCGGCGATGCGCTGTTGCCAGTGACCGTCCAGCCCGTGCCAGACCGCGAGACAGCAACGCGCGCATAGCTTCCGTAGGTGGTCTCGCTGCTAGACTGGTTGCCGCTATCGGTCGGCGAAGCGGTGTGCAGTGACAGGTAGAATGAGCCCGCTGTCGCAGAGCCGCGAAGGCCCGTCGCGTCGCCTACGTTCGCGATGTTGGCGTTGTTTAGGATGTGCTCAAGAAGTTCATTCTCAAGGGTGTTCGAAAAGCTCATGTCGGGTCCTCCGAGGAGTTTTGTTAGCGGTGGTGCTCACCTCTACTCGTTAGGTACGGTGCCGTGTGAGCGCATTTCAACGCACCCTACGGCGTTGATGATAGCTTACTGCAAAGCAGTCGTGGTTGCCCAGACAGCGGCCCCTCCAACAATCACGCCAAGCGTGATTGTAAACCAAGGGCGCTCATAAAAGGGAACAGGCTTATCAACGTGAACAACCACCGGCGGCTTATTCTCGCAAGCGAGACGAGCCGTCTCAGAAGCTTCGAGAAGCTTGCGGTACTCTTCATCCTTGGCGATCAGAGTTTTCTTGCAAGCGCTGACCTCGACGTATTCATCCATGCACTCGGCTTGGAGAAGCAGGTCAATGAGGTCATCGGGGTCGACGAGGTCGCCGTCGTAGGGAGCAGGTTGACCTTTCTTCAAGTGAACCGCGTTGTACGTGGGCTCAGGATCCGCCGCCTTTGCTTTAGGAGCGCAGGTGCGATGGCCGCACAAGCCTGTTGTAAAGCAAACCACGCCCGCGATGACCGCCATGGAAAGATCGTTTGACATCATTTTCTGCTCTTCCTACGGGAGGCCCTGACAGCTGCGTCCTTGGCGATGAGGAGATGTTCAAGCGCCATGGACCTCTGCCGGCAAGCAGGCAGCTGATTGTGAAGGTCGTAAGCAAGCTCGCAGAACTTTCTGCTCACGGTTTTCAAAGGTTCAGGAAGATGATCGTAAGAGAAATCGATCAATTCATCAGGAGGAGCTGCAGGGATTTCTTCACTCATCGTCTTTTATTCTTCCAAGCGTTAAACTTGTCAGCGGCGGACCCTTTTGAAGCGACCTCATCGCGAGCTGCTTGCTGAGTCGCCTTGTTTTTCTCGGCCTGCAGCTTCCTCTCTTCCTCGATCTTTTTCAACTCGTTCATCGTCTCTTCAACAATCTTAGCGCGTTTGACGGCGAGCTCACGCTCACGCGCCGCTGACTCATCGGCTGCCTTCTTGGCAGCCTCAGCGTCCTTGCGGCGCTCGCGCTCCTGCTCAAGCTCATCGGCGGTCCTGTCGAGAAGGTTCATGGCGTGCTTCCACTGCCAAACGGCGCATAGGAGAAGAACCGCCAAACTAACCAAGATCCAAACAATCCACGACGGGAGCTTGAAGAACTTCATAGAGGCCACCTCACCAGGTCAGCGAATCCAGGTCGGTAAAGGTGCTTGCACACCCCAATGGCCCGAGTCTGGCGAATCACTCCTTGGTACCGCTGCCCCTTCGGACCACGCCCCGTCGCATTACCCTCGACCGTCTCGAAAGTACGTGTCTTCGGGTCCCACGAATCAACGACCGTGACGTGCTGACCGAACCGATCGTTGCCATTAACGATCAGGATGTCGCCCGCCTGAGGAGCGAACTTCTCGACGAGGTCGACGCGGTTATTGTCGGTGCCGGTCAGCTCAACGAACTTGCGCGCCACTGTACCGTCAGGCGGAGCCTTCAGGTAGCTGACGAACTTGTTCGGCGGGCTCTGATAGCGTGCGTAGCGGAAAAGCCGATACGTCGAAGCGTAGTAATGCTTGCGCATGCTGAAGTCGACCGCTTGCCAAGCATACGCGGCGAAGGCACCGCACCACTCGAAATCGCCGTCCCAACGAAAGTCCTTCGTCAGAGCACTGCAGCTGGGCCAGCCGAGACCGCGCTGCTCCGAGTGAATGATGTCGTTGATGAAGACGCGGTCGTCATCGAACGAGGGGTCGCCCCAGGCTTTGCGCGTAGGCTCGATGATCCCTTTGTTCCAGGCTGAGATAGCGACGCGAAGCGCTTCCTGGCCTGCTTTCTTGATAACTTCAGTCTGCTCGTCAATCGGCATCATAGTTCACCACCTCTTGGAAAGGGTTTCTTCACCCTGTGATTCGGCTTTGAAGCCGTTGTCTTGGTCGGGCGCACCGCCCTTTTGCACGCGCTTCAGCAGCGCGCGGCATTTCGCGCAGCGGTTATCCTCGCGCGGCTCATGGACATGCTTGTCGGTCTCATCTGTCATCTGGGCCATTGAAATACCTCTCAGGTACGCGGTCACGCTTGATAAACCGCTCGTGCCATAGCTGGACCGTCTTCGGGGACACGTCAAAGGCCGCAGCGACCTTTTTCACGCTCTCACCCTTCATGACCAGTACGTGCATCTGATAGCGGTCGTCCCACTCGGTCTTCGAGAACGAGGAGTGGTTTGAAATGGACAGGTCACGCATGTTCTCTTCATGGGTGCCCGCATACAGGTGCTCAGGGTTGACGCACAGGCGGTTGTCGCACTTGTGACAGATCATGAGGCCAGCAGGGATCTCTCCATGGAAAAGCCTGTAGCTGGTCCGGTGTGCGGTCACCATCTTGTCGCCGTCACGGATAGTACCGTAGCCGCCGATGTTCAGACGTCCGTTCCATTCCCAGCATCCGGTAGGCTTTTCCTCGTAGAGACGGCAGAAGCGCTGGAACATCGGTACAGCCCTTCCAGCGTCAGCGCAGGTGGTCGAACAGTACTTCCGGTCGTCAGCCGACTTCTCAGTGAGGATAAAGACCTTGCCGCACTCATCGCAGGCAAACTTCACCTTCGGCTTCTTGCGCTTGTCTTTCTTGGGACGGGGAGCGTCGTCCCAGCGCTTGAAGGTTTTCTTGACCTCAACCACTTTCTCGACGACCGGCATTTTCCACCTCCCCGTGGACACGCCACCTAGCGCCCGTCCAAATACAGAGCTTCTTCGTAGCCGGGCTGAACCAGAGCTTGCCCTTCGGTAGGTCAATTTGTCGCCATTCGGCGCCCGACCACTCGTAGAGCTTACCCTGGTCCACACGAAAACATTTGCAACCCCGCCGAGGATCCGAAGGGAAGGCAATCGTCTCACAATCTGAGACGGCTTCCTTAAACGGACTCCTGTGAAAGGGTGTAACCAAACGGACCTCTACATGCCTGTTGCAGCTTTTCTAGCAACAGGCATTCAAAGTCAACATTGGTCAGTCTTATCCCCGCCCTTGCGGCGGATGAGCTTCTTAGCCACCCCAGTTACGATAGGTGCAAGCTCAACCACACCAAGACCGAGAGCAAGGCCGAAAGCCCAATAATCCCAGCTAACAAGCTCAGACAGTAAAAGCGCACCGAGCCCCCCTGCAACAGCAAGGACAAGCAACCGACCAAGACGCTCGCTCTTCGGGAGCTTCACCAGCACGCGCACGGACTGAGCTGCAAGAGCCAGGACGACAACGACTGCGAGAGCGAGGGTTTCGGTGCTCATGGGTTCTTAACTCCATTCAATAGCTGAATCTTGATAACGTCTAGGGAGCCTTCTAGTTTCTCAAGCTTGCCAAGAATAGCCTGCTGAACTTTGACGCTCTCGGTATTGGAAATTTCGAGCGCTTGAATACGACGGTCATGCTCAGCCCACTTGGCCTCAAAGGTAGCGCGAGCCGCGCCCTCGCCAAGTAGAAAGCCGACACCCGTTCCGATACCGCCGGAGCCAAAGGCGACTGCAAGCCAAGCAAGCTTGCCCCACGTCAGGATCTTGTTGACACGTTCAACAGCACGGGTCGCGGGACCAGCTTCGCTATCGTTAGCAGACATTTTGGGTCTCCTGCGCATATGAACCATTACGGGTTGACGAGCCAGGCCTGCCAGTCGAGGTCACCCTTGACGTAAACAGGATCTGATGTAGTAACTTTTAGGGCTTTCCAGCGCCCACGCAGGATCTTCAGCGTGCCCGATGTGAGTGAACCTGGGTATGCAATCCAGGTTGACTCGTCGAGACCAAGAACTTCAACCGTTGCTCCAGAATTGCACTGCATCAGAAGAACAGGAAACAACTCCGGCGACCACCCTAGGGTCGTGAAGTTGAGAACCACGGCGCCACTGACCGGGCTAATCGGCCCGGTGAGAGCACCCTTGTGATTGTTCAATGCAGGAGGAAGAATGGTGTAGTCGGCCATGGAGGAACCTCGCTAGATTAGAGGTGCCTGCGGGCCGTTAGCCCTCGCAAGCACTGAAGTTCAAACGACTGCGGCTCGGAGCAAAACGTGCGAACCGGCTGGGCAAAGTTTATTCAGCTGCTCTTCAATTTCCGGGGAAACCTGACCATCATAAAGATAAGTCGGGTAAGCCTCGGACTCCGGGACATTAAGTCCAAGCAAAGATTGTTGCACTCGGAAAGTCCCGGAACCAACATCAGTGTACGTCAAAGGAGAGCCTTCGGCGGTAGTGCTCAGCTTGAACGTCACCCTGGACACTGGCTTGACGTAGTAGTCGGTCGTCTCGTTGATGCCGGTCGGAACCACGCCGCCTAGGTCCGCTGTGACACGTACAATCGCATATTTGTAGAAGCCGTGCGAAGACGGCGTCGTGAAGAGTAGATCACCGGACGAGTCCGACGCTGTGACAATCTTGGAGGCCGAAAGCTCGAAATCGTCGATGTCGACGGGAAGCAGGTAGCCTCCGTCTGGGAAGTCATCGGTGGTGCAGACAGGTACATCACCGGGACCTTGCGGACCATCCGCCAGCGGACATGAGCCTGGAGTAGCATTGGTGTAGTCCGTAGGGTTTACGATGAAGGTGTCGGGAATGTTCGTGACGTAGGGTAGGAAGACAAACTCGGTGGTGCATTGCACACCCCCGGAGTAGGTCGCCCCATTCCAACCGGGATAAGTCGGCCCGGCTGTGCGCTCGTACACTCGGAACGGCAGGAGGACGACATCCTCACCGACCGGCGTAAGGGAAGCAGGCTGCTCCCAAGCGGCGGCATCCCAATAGGTCGTGGGGTAGGGGCTCAGCCGGAGGTACTTGTCCACGCCATACAGGCCGATGCTCCAATAGAGCTTCGTGCCGATGCGAACAAACCTGTAGACGTGAGACCTGTCCCAACCATTATCCCGGTAGAGCTGGAACTCCGCGCTTGGGACGTAGGAAATCCCTTGGAAGACCTCGTTGTAGCCTTGGAAAATACCCTCGACCGCACCGAACAACGTCGGGAAAAGGTCGCGAGGTCCCATGGCGACCAGCTTGAGGGCCTTGCGCCAGCTATTCTCCGGGATCGCCTTCGCCCATGTGAAGTTATACATCGAGGCGATGCGGTCGAAGGCGGACTTCTCCGCCTTATGAACGAGGGTGTCGCGCCAGCACTCTTCGGTTTGGGGCCACGAGAAATGCACGTCTCACCTCACGCGAAAGTTTCTGTCACGATGATGCCAGGGGTCTCTTCAGATGGAAGGACCGACTTCGAGTCGAAGACGACCTTCGTACCCTTTGGCATGTTGTTGTAGACGTCGTCACCGCTGACACCAAGGAATGCGGTCTGGGTCTTCGACGTGTAGCTGAAACGTCGGCCGGCGGCGTAGAAGTAGCCGGACTGCTGAAATCCGAGGGTGCTCTTCACGGTGATGACCGTGTCGAGGGCGGTGTAGTTCTCGGTCATGTGGGTGACAGGCACGCCGCCGAGATACTGCAACTCCTTCCCGAACATGTAGGTCACCGACTCAAGGAGCTTCATCGGGAACGGGAGCGGGTAGGCGTTGTAGTTGATCCACGGCGGGGAGACCGGGATAGAGAACGGCACGAGGCCGCTGCTGCCCACACTGTAGACCGCGCGAGCGTAATATGTCCGACCAGGGCGAAGCAGGTCGGTCGTCAGGCGAAACTCAGTCGATGAGAGGGTCGCGACCGAGACGAGTGCGTTTTCGTCGTCGAGAAGAAATTCCCAAGAGACGACTGTCACGGGAGTGCTGAGCTCTACGTCAACGTGGTTGATGTCGACGAGTGTCGGCGTGATGGTCGCGAACGTGGGTGTGACGGCAACGAAGGGTGACCCTCTCCAATCGTAGGAGAGGGTGGTCGTGTCGATGCCGTTGCTGCCAGGCACCCGTACAAAGGGTGAGCCTTTGTAGTTGTAGTTGAGGGCGACGCTGTTGCTCGAAATGGTCACGTCACACCGCCTGGCTGATGGTGATGTCGTCGATGTACACGGTTTCCGGCGTGCTGGTCACGAACCAGACCTTGGCGCCGAGCTCAACGACACCGCGCTCAGTGGGCGTGAACGTGATCGTGACGTTCTGCCAAGCGGTGTCAGACGCTTTCACCGTCTCGACGTCGGTCGTCACGCCAGCAATCTGTCCGCCCTTGCAGATGAAGCTCGCCGCGATGTCCGTGGAGTCGGTCTTCTTCATCCACAGTGAGGCGGTCACGAGGTAGTTGGCCTCGACCGGCACCTGAGCGATGGGCAGGTAAAACGGCCAGCCCTCGTCACGATAAGGGCCTAGGGGATTGGTCAGGGTGATGCCCCACATCAAGCCGGCGCCGCCACTACGAGTGGTGGGGGCGCTGACCACCTCGACACCCGCATCGAACAGGTAGTTCTGCCCGGTGCCGTTGTGATTCTTCGAGTCAAACCTGCGCGACCTTACTGCTGGGTAAGCGTACACGTTCTCGTTACAAGAAGAGAACGTCAGGTCACGACCGTAATTCTCGCCGCCATGCGTCTGAACACCCTTATCACAGTTCGTAAACGAACCTGCCTGGAGTTCGTTACCGTTAGCTGTCGTGTAAAAAACCGCGCCACTACTACAGTAGCTTGCTGCTATTGTTTGAACTGTGTTTTTCAAGCACGCTGAAAACTCTACACCTGCATAACAGTTAGTGGACGATATGCTGGCAATTGTATTATTCGAACATAAAGAAAAATTAGCGCCAGTGCTGCAGTAATTAACTCTAGCTGATGTTACAGTGTTGTTGTTACCTTCAGACAAAAACACACCGTACTGATTACAGTGAGTTGCTGTAATGTCAGTAACAGTGTTTTGGAACGAGCCTGCGTCTTCAAAGTGAAACCCGTACGCATACCTCGTCACATGGAAACGGGTAAACGCGTTATACGCTCGTGTGCAGTAAATGCCGGAACCATACCCAGTTTGGCCGTCGTAGATCGTAGCACCATTCTGCGTATTGCTTACGGTATCCCAACCGCCAGAGTAGGTTATCGTGCTTCCGTACAGGCCGTTATCGCGCGCTCTATTTGCAGAGCCTGAAGTTACAGGTATTGCAACAGGCTTCCGCAGATAGGTTGTAACGTTCTCGGTTGTGCCGATGTACCCGCGTTTTGCGCTAGAGCCTGACGGCGCGAACTGAGTGCTGCCGGCACGCTCTGCAAGCATGACCACACGACCGCTGATCGATTCAATCGCGAAGGTGTACTCGGTACCTCCAAAGGCCTGAGTATTCTTTGTGATGAGCGTCTGAAGGTTCAGCCCAGCTGCGTCGCAGGCGCTGATGTTGTCAACAGACAGGTACGCGCCTGCCTGCGTGGCCGTATCAGAGTAAAGAGCGATCGACTGGATCGCCGCTCCGAGAGACCCGCCGCCTGACTTCTGGATGACAAGCGGATACCATCTGTCTTGCGCAGGTAGAGCAGGTACCAGAAAAGTGTCGACGATCGTCTGCCCCGTAGTGTCTGAACAAAGGCAGACGCGGAACTCGTCAACAGCCAACGGACTCGTGCCGTTTGATTTAGCCCAGAGGGTAATCGAGTCGTAGCCGCTGAAGTCCGTAGACGTAATCGCTTTGTAGGCCAACCGAGCCGCCGCAGCGCCTGCTACAATGACGTTATCGACAGCGTGTGTGATGTGAGCCGCGCTCTGCGGTGACTGACCGCTCGGCGTGTCAAGCGTCAGGGTGCCAGAGTCAGTCACTGTGATGGTGAACGTGCAGCCTGATCCAGACCCGCCGGAGGTCAATTTCCCTGACCCAGCCGTATAGCCGCCAAGCACTGACTGCGTATCAAGCTGAATAGTGAGAACCTCGCCGCCTGTGTCGACGGTTAGGACCTCCACGGTGGCGTCAGTCGGCCCGGAGTCGATCGTGAGTATGTCGCCAGCCTGATACCCTAAGCCAGCCGCGTCGACGGTAATCGTAACGACGTAGCCCCCAACCACGGTCCAAGCGGACTCGCAGTTGTCGATCGTCTTGGTCTGCGCAGTGTCGAGATAGACCACCTGCGCATTGATCTGCCTGACCTTACCATCAGACCCGGCGCCAGCACCTGCACCCACGCTGTTGGCACCAGTCTCGGCGTCAGTCAGCTCGAAGGTGTTGAGCGTCTTGTTGGCGACCTTCCACGTCCCATTTGCCGTGGTGTTGGTCGAGTGATCGTAAACACGGACGTAGTCGCCGTTGTTCAACCCGTGATTGGTGGACGTGGTGACGACAATCGGGGTCGCGTCAGTGCTCGATGAAATGGTGACCTCAGCGCCGATAGGGCCGCCCGTCCAGGTAGCACCACCAACGCTGACAGGGTCGCCGCTCTTGGCGACGCGGATCGTATCCCCCGGCTGAATGCGCGCAGCGAGAGGTCCATCAGAGATGGTCTCCCACGCATCAGCCCAAGAGCTGCCGCCCCTGGGAGTGACGGTACCCGAGGCGTCCACCGTAGACTGCCACGTCGCGTCATCGAGGTCAAAGTTGTCCGCATCGAATACGGTGATTTTCCACGCGCCGTTGAGCCAAGCGTCAAAGTCGGTGAGGTCGACGACAGCGCCGGTGGTCAAGCTGTGCCCGACGTAGTTGATGCGCGTGATGGTGCCGGACGGATTCGACGCTGTGCAGCCGGCAAGAGCCGCGCGGGCCGAGTCATCGCCAGGATTGCCGGAAACGGAGCCATCGTCGACATAGAAAGTTGCGTTGCTGTAGCTCACGGTAGCTCCGTTTTAGGTCAGTCGCTTCGGTCGGGGTAGGCATGCACGAACACGGTGTTGGGTAGTCCAGAGCGGACGCCGTCCACCTGCATGCTGTCAGGCACGGGAACTGCCAGCACAGTATCCGGCGACACCGTGCTGATGGAAAGCCGGTCGGTCACACGGATGAGATACTCGCCCAAGGGAAGGGGAGGAATTCCGCACACGAGGCTGAGATTACTCGGCTCGGGGTAGACGTCGCTGCCCTGGTCCTGCACACCACTGTAGCAGCCGGGCTCCAGGATCGGATGAACCTGGCCGGCGGCGTCAATGAAGTCCACCCGGTAGGGACCCTTGGTCAACTCCTGCCCTGCGGACAGGAGCTCGATCGTCTGACCGCCCTCCTGAGAAAACCACTCAGGGTCAGGAGTTCTGAGCGGGCTGTACTCGGGGCTGTTGAAGGACCAATAGCCCCCGAAGTTGAGCGAGAACAGGAAGGTGACGTCCGAGGTAGAGAATGGGTCCCCTGCCCCAAGCGCCGGCATGTAGTCGTTCGGAAAATCCGGGAACGTGAGCGGCGCTCCTGCCCCTGAGCCCGCGTAGGGGCCAGCGAAGTCAGGGAACGCCGTCGGGTCACCTGCGCCTGTGAAAGGGAAGCCGCTCACAGGGCAACCTCGCTACGGTTGTAGTGAAGGATGACAGTCTTGAGAGTCATATCGCCTATTCCGTCAGGTGTATGACCTTGCACAAGCAGTGTGATGGCCGACGTATCCGTAGCAGTTATGGAGACCAAACCACTGGAGCCATGCGCGCTGCCACTGTCAAAAGTGTTGCCGAATCCTATCTGAGTGTTCGAGCCTGTTCTCATGATAGTGAACGTCACCTTTATCCAACCGCCACTAGCAGTCGACGTGGCTGTTACAACAGTGGTTCCGTTGAACTTAACTGTAGGAGTTTTGTTGTGACCAGTTGTGGCTGACGCGGTTGAGAACACCAGCTCACCGGTTATAGACGCGCCATTTGCGTTCAGCGTATTGGCAGGTATATTTGTCGACCAGAGGGTCTCAACAATGGTTCCGGTAGTAGCTTGATTATGATACCAGCTTGCCAAAGTAACAGGCACACTATTTCTAGTTGAGCTACTTCCAAAGTTTGTCTCAAGACTATCAAGGCTAATCGCTGAACCTGCGGTGAAGGTCATCGCGCCGGCTGCCGTGAACTGAAGAGCGCCCACACTGTTACCAATCGCTAACGCGCCGGCCGAGTCCGAAGATATGCTCGTTGTCTTGATGACATCAGCCTGAAGATCGTAGCTGTGCGTGCCCTTACCAAGAACGGTGACACCGCTGTTATTAGTATCGGATCGAATAACATCAGTATCGAGGTCAGACGGAGAGGCGCCGTTACCTCTCACGGTGACAGGCTCGTCGGTGGTTATCGCTTCAATCCAGTCGGTCACGACTTCGGTGCCGCTGAGGAACCTGACACCGTTAAATGCGCTGAAGTCAATCTGGTCGGCCGTCCCATTAATCAACATCGAAGCCGAGCCACCCGTAGAGTCGATAGCGTAGGCGTCGCCGATGGTGATTCCATTATCTTTAAGCAATACACCTTCAATCGTCACGCCGACATTCGGCGTGTACTCGTTGATGGTGTTGACGGTCAGAGAGCCGTTGCATCCCAGATTACCGCTAACGGTGACTGGCGTACCAGAGAGCAGAAGTGTCGAGCTACCCCCACCGACCGATCCCGCTACGATGATGTTCGTGTAGACAGCGTCAGACGAGGTGGCGACCTTGAGGTCGCCGTCCTTCAATAAGACCCCGTCAACCGTGACACCGTTGCCGGCCGTGTACTCCAGGATGGAGTTTGCCTTGATGACGCCCTCAGAGACGTACATCTGGCTGACCTTCATCTCATGCTCGTCAACCTTGTCGACGATGGGCCAGAGACCATCCTCAAGCCAGTCACGCTCACCGTAGGCAACCTTCTTGAGACCAGCGTACCGGGTGAGAGCTCGAATCTCGAAGAACGCCGAGGCAGGTGGGAGCGAGAACCCATACGGAGCCGAAGCGCTCTGCTGTGGTACCGGGCTCGCGAAACTGGAGTCGCTTTGGTCGTTTTCAACGACGAGAAAAACCCTGTAGGTGCCGGGCAGGTCAATGGGGCCGAAGGTTGGTGAGACCACCGTGTCGCTGCTGAAGGCGGCCGCCGACCCGACAGGCTTATCCAGGATGTACCACTGATAGGTGGGCGTGACTCCCGTTCCTGTACCCCAGGTCGAGGTCGCGCCGCTGAGGGTACGGGTTGCCGGCAGAGAGGCGTAGGAGATTTCCGACGTGCCGGTGATGGTGATGACGGCTACTGGATCAGACATGCGTTACCCCAAACCAAAGTTTCATCACAGAGAGTAGAACCCTGTAATAATAAAGTTGTAGTCAACCAGCGCAGACTCAGTCGCCACGTCTACGTTCAACTCTGCGTAACCAAGCATCCCTGGTGTAGCGATGAAAGGCAGGCTGCTGCTAGTCGCAGTAGCTGAACCCCTCCATGTAATAACGCTAGATCCGAGAGGATAAGTGTTGTCGGCGGGCGTGATGTGAACGCTCGTGACTGTCCAGCCGGGAGCGTAAAACTTCAGGTTAAGCCTAGAAGCAAAAGGAATTCCGCCTGTGGTCAGCGTGCTTATCGTTACCACCAGGTTATTGTCGGCTGTACCAGCATAATCGAGATTAAACGAACTCAGCCCGGCGTCCCAATCCACGCTACCTTGAACGAGAACCGCGCTTCTCGACCGCCTTTTAGCAGGGGCCAGATCAGTTTGAACCGCCGTAATATCGCTTTGAAGGCTAGTGATAGCTGATTCAGCTGTCGTCAAATCAGCGTCAAGCTGTTTCAATCCACGCGCCAAACCGTAACCCGCCCATCTGTACGCGAGGTCGGAAACGTTGGTGGCGATCGAGCCGTCAGCGTCGAGTGTGAAGTCGTTGTCGTAGGCGTGCTGAAGACCGCCAATGACTTCACGAAGCATACGCGAGATGCCGAGATGACCCTGGCTCCACGGGACGCCATACCCTGTAGAGGAGCTTCGAGACCTGGCAAGTTGAACGTTAAGACGCTGCGACCCTGCAGCGCCGAACGAATCAAACACCGAGATTCGGTAGACGGTAGGACTCGCTCCGGTGGTATCCCAAACCAGATACAAGAAAGGGTACCAACCATCAGCTACAGCAAATCCTGTGTAGCTGCTTGAGACCGCAAACAGGGCAGTCTCTCTGACCCTGGTATTACCGACACCTACTTTCTTCTCTTGAGCAAGAGAGTCGTAGTAGGCGCGGTTCTCTTCGTCCGTCTCAAGCTCAGACTTCTTAAAGAAGATGTAGCCAGAAGAGCCGGCTGTTGTACCAAGCGAGGAGACTGTGACGATGCCGTTTCCAGTGGAATAAGTCGGATCCCACCTGATGACACCGCCGTCGTAGCTGTTAGACGAGCCGGAAGCTAGACCAGCGTATCCAAGACGACACGCTCCGATGGTGAGCGTGCCGCCCGTACCGTCGTAAGTAGTCGTGACATCACTCAGCAAGCCGCCGCAGGGACCTAGAAAAGCCCCAACCGTCCGCAAGATGTTCTCGCCGATGAGGTCACTGATGGCCTCGACATCGATCTTGTCAAGTCGCTGGTTAGCGAGCGGGAAGTTGGGGCGATCACCAGTAGACATAGTCACCTCTGCTTGCGCTTTCTTTTGCTTGATGTGCTGGCAACGGTCTCTTCTTTAGGTTCAGCACTAGGTCGCCAGCGATCCTCTGAGGGCCTGATGCAATCAACGCAGACCCAAACAGCCCTGTCAACATCGTCCATGAGACTGTTTTCAGGAATACGCTCACATATCGCTGAGCTGACTATTCCAGGTGTTGCGTACGTCCATCTAATTGCGTCTATATCGTTGTCGAAGTCCTCTTCCGTTGTTCTCCCATCAAGCCAGCGGACAAAGGCTCTAATCAAGGGTCACCTCAGTGAAATGCTGTTATAGTAGCAGACAAATTTCGTAGAGGGAGTTCCAGGGTATCTGTCCGTTTGGTCAAAGATAATGTTTCTCACGCCAGGAACTACAATCAAATCAGCCGCCAGTCTGAAAATGAGGATTGGCTGACCCGGAGGAATACGAGAAACATAATCAACGATAGACAGCTTGATGGCGTTAAAGACAGCCGTAGGATTATACCCAGGAAAAACTGTGACGTTAGCACTGAGTCGAAGCTCAGTGACTTCAGGTAAGCGAACACGGACACGTGATCCAGCTGCTCTGCAGTTAGCTTCCACGTAAGATTGAATTTCCGCAGGCAGGCCTGTTAGAACTTTATGGCCACCAGTCGACCATGAGCTGCCCGCTGACACAGGTATCGATGTCGGGCTGGAGCGCATCAACATCGAACCGCGCTCTTCGACTGTGAGGTAGTCAGCGTTGGGAGACGGGTAATCGACCCCGTCAATGGTCAGAATCGGAGCGGTGTTCGCAGGGGCGTCAAACGTGAACTGATAGCGAGTTGTGTACTCATCGATGCTCGGTACAACCCCTGTATGGGCTACAGCGTCTCGCGTACTGCCAGAAAAACCAAAGCCATCATCGATAAGCACTTCGCAGTACCCAGGAGTGTCTGGGCTCTCCCAGACGCGGCAGGTGCGAACAGACGTCCCGTTAGAGCCTTGAAAGTTTAAGACAAGCGCCTCAATCGAAGACGAGGTCGTACGTGTCAGCGCCGACACCCAAAGCTCAGCCCGTGCGCTAAGCTCAAAGTCCTCTTCTCGCGCGGCTCCGCCTGAAAGTGGAAGCGTGTTCGTAACGCTGTATATCGTCCCAGGAGCCGCGATCAACGTGTTTATCGCGCCTGGAGGTGCATTAGTGAAGAACCCAGGTGACTGACACACTAGGTTTACGCCGGTCGCGGTAAAGACGCCGATGCCGAAAGTAACAGAATCAGTGTTTGTGTACTTCAGGTTAGGTAGGTCGTCGCGACCGAACACAAGCTGCCCAGGATAGTACGTCGCAGCTGAAGCGGCTAGGCTTCTGGTAATCGTACAGCTTCCGCCCGACGCTGGCCTAGCATCTCTGCGCCTTGGGAAGCCTACAGGCAGCTGCGCTACGCGATCGTCAAGCAGCTGACCGTTAGCCCTGAAAAAGTGAGCGTCATGAAACTCGCCGAGCTTCTGTTGAAAGCTCGACATCTCATCCGCGACCACTCCGAGGAGGGCGCCGAACTCGCTACCCTCGCTAAGGTCTACAAGCCGCGAGGTGGAAACGAGCCGAGTCAGCATCCGACGTCGGATTTCGTCAGGGAACTCTGGGGTATACGGCATTGTAGCCTCTCAGACAGGGTAGGAGAAGCCCGTCGAAGTCTTCTCCCGTAGCGCTGTAACGATAGTTAGGGACACATCCAGCGCCCCGCTCTGCTCGGTCAGCGTCAGTTCATTGATCTCGGCCACGCGGTGGTCGGACAAGGTCTGGCGACGTACGTTAGACAGCACCTGACCGGGTACGTCTGAGAGGTCATCAGAGCCTACTAATTTTGGCAACCCAAAATCTGGGTACGTGCGATTATGACCTCGAATCGTCAACATGCGATGTCTGAAGTTCTGGTAGAAGTTAGCCAAGCCAGAGACCGTTGCGATGTCTCGATCACCCACGGATACCAAATCGCCGCCTCGGAAAAGAAGATTTGTACCGTAGAGTGTGTCGGGATCAATGTTACTTAGACCTGTTGCTGATGGCAGTAGAAGAGTGTCACCTGGCATGAGCGGTGAGCCGTCGTTCTTTGTCCTGGCATCAATCATACCGTTGAGCTTAGTGACCTCGATCCAAAGGTTACGATTACCGAGGTGGTCAGCAGCGATGTCCATCGCTGAGTTTTGACCTTGAGACACTTGAATAGTTATTACCGGAGCTCCTCGATTCGGTATAGGTCTCGGCCGGTGAGGTGTAGTCGAGTTTGGCTGATCGATGCGGTCTCCTATGCGAATAAACCTTGATCCAAGACTGATTTGGCACTGGATGCTAAGGTCCACAAGGTACCGCATCATAATGGCAACCCAGAATCGAACTCTTGACCTAGCGGGCTCAGTTAAAGCCTGAAAAGCGAACCATATCTCAGCCCTTGATAGGTCGCAGAGCGTAGCCAATCTGTACCAGTAAGACCAATCTGTCAAATAAACAGAAGGAACGCTTGAGCCAAACTTGCGTTGAATAGCAAGTTTTGCAGCTGTTAGACTTTTCACCTTCTCAGTCGAAGGGGTCTTAATCGTGGGTAAGTCCTGAGCGGGTATTGTCAGGAAAACCTCTTCAAATGCGGCGTGGCAGTAGTGCAGAGAGCTTAGGTGGCACTCATCTTCTTTATTGTTAGAGCAGGTTATGTAGTTGACCCCGTTCTTGGGGTCCCAACGATTCGCCGCAACACCGTTTGTAAGCAGCGTTATGTCGTAAGAGTAGCTGACTCTCGTGGAGGCCACCTCCCTGGCATAACGAAAGCTGGTGACTGTCGCCCACCAAGATTCACCTTCCCACAGAAAATTGAGAACGAGCTTAATGTCTTTAGCTCGAACAAACGCATTCATGTTTTCGTAGGAAAGCTTAGCGTATTTCTCCAAAAAGTTCCTAAGCTTAGCGAATCTTGTCAAAGCCATTGGGCTATAGCCACTACGGCCTGTGATACGAAAAGTCCTTTGCTGAAACCCAGAATGCTCTTCGTAGGGCGAACCGCCCAACGTCCACGTTCTGACCACACTCAAAGGCTGTTCCATGGTCAGAGAGTTAACGTAGGGCAGCTCGATACTGGCCAGGGGCTCAGAGCCATCGTTCTCGTAGAGTTCAAGCGTGTATTTTTGCTTGTAGTTATTCTGGTCAAAGAAAGAGTACGTGGACGGAGTTTTGTCCTTCTTATCGACATTACCTGACGCCGATTTAGCAGCACCGATTGCACCCTGTGTGACAGAGCCTACAGCTAAGTAAGGAGGAGACCGCCTATCTGGAGGGTCAGTCGGCTCAAGATACACGTCAGAATAGGGCCTATAGTCCCTACTCTGGCCGGGCACTTGAACGGGGTCCAAGTCGACAACTGACTCAGCGGGATACGCCTCGTAAATGTCAGAAAACAACGAGTAGGCTCTACTCTGTTGTGGCCGTAATCGATAGAATCGATCCCATCCAAATCCTGACATATCAATCCCCCTCTACGCCGCGTCTGGTCTCGGTTTGCGAAGGTAGCTTCACGAAAGCGCTACGGACGTCGCCTGGGTTCAGAGCATCAGGGACGCTAACCGTGAGCGGAGGAGCGAATATCATGTTACCCGGTATAGCCGGGTCAGGAATGATCTGGACTGTCTGAGCCCAGGTCACGATACTCTGTAGACAAGCTAATAGCTCTGCGTCGCGCAGGGCGTAACCCTTCGTAAGGACAGGCCCGTCATCCGACTGACCGCCTGCAGACACACGAAACACACCGTCGTTGGTCAGCTGAACTTTGAAGTGACGTTCAGGGGCCAGAACGACATCGCCGCCTGACTTCGTGTCCTTCATAATCAGCTTACTCTCGTCGTTCACCAAGGTGACGTCGTCGATAGTAGGCTCAGTCGAGGTGTCGTTCTCGGCCTGCTGCTCAGTCTCACCGGTAGAGCCGTTAGACTCAGACGAGCGAGTCTGCGTATAGGCCAGATTAGCGGTATCAATACGAGAAAGAACCACAGGGTTCTTTCCCGCGCTCCGGTGCATCACGATGACCTGCGGATGCTTCTCAAAGTCGAGCTGCCCCCTCCAAACCTCAGAAGGGGCTCCAATCCGATTTGTCTGGCCGTTAACGACGTAGCATCCGAGATGGAACAATGAACCGTCAGGTGAAAACACATCGCACCTGTGGGCGCCCGCGTCGTCAGCGTAGCTTCTCACTGCGTAAAAGACGTCACAGCCGCCGAAGTTTAGTCTGCGAGTAAACGGTGATGGCTTAGCCATTACGGACCCTCCACAACAGGCTCAGCTAGTCCAAGCACTTGAAGGATATTCGGAACGCTGGAGTCAACCGTAGGCATAGTGGGATCGTTCACGCCTTCGGTGTTATAGTACTCAGTTAAGCCAGGCACGGCAAACAGCGCCGATGCGATCTGCGCTGGTGTGGTCTCATCATAGTCATCGGACCCGTCGTTGTTGATATCAACTCTGACATATTTGCCTACAGGCAAAAGCTCACTCGTCAGTTCGTTAAACAATGGCTTGTAGATTCTGCCGAACGTTCCACGAAAGTCGTAATGCACGCCTGCGCTGGATCCTGGAGGCCATCCGCTAGAGCTTGTGTTACCGGCCTGCCCCCATTGTGTACCTCTCAAACCACCTTCTGACAGGTTCAAGTAAAGACCCTTTCCGCCTTTAGGTATTCTTCCAGCGTCATAAAGACGTTTCAACGTAGCCCAGACTTGAAGGACGGGGACGTCGATAATGCCGTTTTCTACAGGAGCCTCAGGGTATACAAATTTTACTTGTGTAATGATGTTAGGCTCTACAGTTCTTAGCTTTATGGAAAAGTCTATCGCAGAACCGCTGGTGTGGTTTTGGCTACGGTCACCGTTCAGAGTAGCACGGCCGTGTGTGGCTTTTATCTTAGCCCCAGGATAAGTAGCATCCCAGTACTTCTCGATAACGTAAGCCACCGCCGCGATGACGTAGCTTCTCTTGTAAGTGTTACCAGGGTCGTACATGTTAGGCACAGGCACGAAGTCTGGGTCGAACCACTTGGCTTGAAAACCTCTGGTGATACTCCAAGCCTTGAGCCAACCCAGCTTAGAAGTGTCTGTAAGGATCATGGCCGCAGGGAACGTTGTCGAGTTACCTGAGTTTCGGCGGTTGGACCTGCGGGAAGACGGCGATCCAGCGCCCTGCGCCGGACGAAGCGGTACTTTGACCTCTTTGGCGAGAGCGTCATCGCTGACTCCAAAGTGGCCACGAGAGTAAGCCACCGAGGTTCTGGCGGTCTCGATGCCTCCGTCTTTCACTTCAAACGAATGCTGTATGGTGTCTACGTAAGCGTAGAAAGTGTCGACTTTCTTGTCCAAAGAAAGAGCTATGATTTCACCAGGCCTAATGCTCAGAATTTTGTCGAAGACGGTGCTGTTATCCCTAGACCTGACAGCTTCAGTCAAGTTTAGTCCAATGTTTCCACTCATAAACAAATGATTGTTCTTGTAGAACTGCATCATCTGCGCACAGATAGTTCGCATGTAAGCGACAAAGTCTGTCGTCAGTGACGTGTTAGTTCTTGGTGGCGAACCGGTAGCCGAGCCCGAATTACCGTTGTTATCGATTTCCGGTATGGTGAAAGACCACTGAGGCTTCATAAGCCTAAGCCCGTGTCTTCGGATCTCAGTGTCGTAGGTGATCGGAAGGCCGGCCGGGGCCAGACCTTCGACACCGTTGGTCGCATCGACCGCCAAGGAGATGCTTGAGCAGTTCAAGCGGGAGCGGTCGCTTCTCTGCCAGTTGAGCGATCTGATTATCTCAGTCGGTACGTACTTGGCCGTCGTGTAGTTCCAAGTGACTTCGTTAAAGTACCTATCAGAGACCGCTGACGCAGCTGCGTTTATCGTGCCTGTGGTGTTCTGACTTTCGCTTATGGCTTGGTCAATAGCCGGGTCGTAAGCACCTGACTGTGTGATAGCCTGAGACGCTCTAAGAAGGTTGTCCTCAGATGCATAAGGGAAGGCTACCTTCAGAGAGTTGAATACGACCTGCTCAATTTCAACGTGCTGGTAGCTGGCCCAAGCAACGGCTGATTCCTTCAATGGACGTACACGGAAAGGCTTCATTCGCAGTACGAGAGACTCCCAGCCGCCGAGAAAGTCTTTGAGGTACTCCTGTGTCTCGATTGACTGCTCAGCCGCCGGAGGTGCGTCAGACGTCTGAAGTTCGACGGTGGGCTCAAAGGTCGGAAACAGTTCCATGAGCATGCCTTCAGGCACGAATGCACCTGTCAGGATGTCAACAGCCGTGGCTTCGTAAGCTCCGATCATTGGGCTAAGACGAGACGGCGGCCCGCCGCCGATGTCGATGCTTTCGACAGTCAATGTCTTAGCGTACTGCTGACCCGTGCCGTAGTTGTGTACCACAGGAATGACGTCGCCTAACGTGACGCCTGTGCGATTACCTACAAGAGTCTTTGGCAGCTCCACAGCAGCGAGGCGCTTGAACAACTTCTTGAACGCCTCACCAAGAGAGCCGACGGCGTATTCGCTGGATATTGAGCCCACAAGGTTAGCCCATGTGCCCATAGACAGCATGGTACCGATGTCCTCCACCCAGCCGTAAACGGAGTAGAGGTTCACGCCGCTCAGTAAACTCCACCAGCTGGTACAGGTAGCCGTAGTGGCTTCGGTGTAAATCTCACCCATCTGGCCGACAGATAGGCCTCCACTGGTACTGTCTACGTGGCAAAGGGCGGCAGCGACGCCTTTGCCGCCGGCGGCGGCTGAGACTATCCGAAGAACTATCCAGTCGCCTTCCATGACTCTGGAAATGGAGTCCCCCACCGTCGCCTTCCAAGTGACGGTGAGGGACTGCCAAGGAGAAGTGAGCGATCTTGCCCACTCCAGCTTAGTGACAACCGAGGTGATGTCGTCGACGCTGTCACGTCCGTGTCTGTGAATCTCTACGACAACTCTGGGACGCATACAGCCTCCGTCATATACCCGTAGCGATATAGCCTAGCGACCTGGCGATCGACTCTAGCGTATCGGCCACGTCTTCCATTCGTTCGGTCAATTCAGCAATCTTGTTCTCTTCGCTGACCGTAGGAGCGCGCTCTTGTCTTTGGCGATCAAGCTCATTGGCGTTTCTTTGAGTCTGAAGAGCTGAGTCCCAGTTGTAGCCCCAATTCTCGTCAGCACCACCAGCCCCCGTAACACCAAGAAGCTTCTGCGCATCAGCACCAGATAGCCCGAGGCTGGACTGCACACCCATACCTGTAAGCTGCGTTCCAAAGATACTCTGGGCCGCGCGCATCTGCTCTTCAGAGGTCATCGACTTCTGAATGTCCATCGCCTTAGACAAATCACCGCCGCTCTTCTGAAGAGCGTAAAGCATGGCCGAGTCTTGAAGGATATTACCAAAACCAGCCCCAAGCTTTGCGGATCCGGCGGCCCTAGTCTGAAGCAAGTTAACGGCGGCGTTAGCAATATGTCCTTGAGTTACTCCAGCCCGACCCATACCGGCTAGATAATTAAACTCAGATCCGTAGTCGAAACGGAAGCCTTGAGCCGCCATGCCCATCATGGCGCCACCGAATTGATTGGCGGCGTTAGTAGACAGCACACCACGCTGCACAGCCGCACCAACTACGTCGACGGCCGAGCGAATGTTCCCATTACCATCAACGCTTAGAGCCCCAACGCCTGTACCAAGCCCCTGCTGAGCGAGAACCTGGGTGATCATACCTATGTCAAGGCCTGTAGCCTTGGAGGCTGCAGTGGCGTATGCACCCAGACCGGCTTCGCTAACACCTTCCACGTATGACTGACCAAAAGCTTTACGGGCGAGATGGCGCACACCGATGCCGGCAGCAGAAATCATCCCCGCGCCTTTCAGCATTTCATCTACAGATACCAAACCGCCGTACTCGTAACGCTTTGAAGCAGTCGTGAGCATTTTCGTCATCTGCTCACGCTGGTCGTTAAGCGCTGATTCATAATCAGACGTTCCACGGTAACCAGGCGGTAACATTTTACCGTAGCTGCTTCTGGCTTCTCGATAAGCCATATCTTCATCGCGCATCTCTTGTGTCACACCAGCGGGCGTCTCACTGCCAGCTAGTATCTGACCAAGAGCGAGATGACGACCTGCTCTCACCTCTCCAGCTTGCTGGCGCAACTGAGCGCCGCGCTTTATCATACCAGAGACGTACTCGGCCACGCCGTTAATAAGCTGGGCACCTACAAGCGCTGTCAAACCAAGACCTGTACCAGCTAAAGCTCCTGTGCCTTTAGGTGACAAAAACCTATTTAGCGCAACGTCAGACAGTGTTCCTGTGGCTGTAGTCAGACCTCCGGCCACCATACTAGAGCCCATGGTAGCTGGATCTGCTGTAGCCATCCCACCCATAAAGCCGGCAAAACGACCGCCGATGCCTCTGACCATCATACCCATGTTCAGAGCTTGAGCTCTAGAATAGCCTCCTTCCTTATCAGCGTTCTCCTCTTCCTGCTTAAGGATTTCGCGTTGATGCTCAGCGTTCTGACGGATCAAGCGCTGTGTGCGGTCATCAAGAAGCTGTAGTTTTTCTTGGTCAGAGGCTAAAGAGCTCAGTCGAAGAGGTGCCGCCTGCTGCTGAAGATTCTCGATTGCTTGAAGCGCTGCTTGATGTAGCGGTGAGCCGCCTCGGGTATGGCGCTTCGGATCTTTTCCAAATGCGGTCTGCTCTCGAAGTGCATCAGCGATGTCCTCGCCAATAAACTCCCGTCTTTGCATTTCTCTAGGAGAGACGGTGGCGAGCGCTTCTGCCTCTGCTACCATCCCCCGTTGAGTTTTCGCGGCGAGGCGACGCATTTCGGCAAAGGCCGTGGGATCGGCTGATGTTGCTTGAAGCCCAGCGATATGTTGAGCCATCGCCTGCGCTTCAGGAGTATTACCAAAGCGAGAGATGTGCTCATTGAGCTGATCTTGAAGCTTTTCAACATGAGCTAAACGTGGTTGTTCAGCAGCCTGACGCCTAAGATCGGCCTGATAACGTCTCTCGCTCAGCTTCGTCCTTTTAAGAGCAGTTTCAGCTTCAGCAAGAGCGCCCGGGTCGTCCGCCCCCGCTGCTTGAAGATCAGCTATCTGCTGACTCATTTGAGCAGCTTGAGGTGTTTGACCATACACATCAGTGTGCATGTCAAGAGCGTGCTGATGCGCCTCTACTTTTGCTTGCTTTTTAGCTAGTCTGGCCCTCTGCGCGGACGTTGCTTGTTGCTGCTGGCGTCGAACAGTAGCCGCTTCAAGACTCTCAGTAAGTTGTTCAAGCTGTTCTTGCGCAGGCGCAGTGCTAAGTGGAGCGTGTCTTAGTTGTTGCCCTACAGCTAGAATCTGTGGAAGAAACTGCTGCATGCTAAGGCCCTTTGAGACTATCCTTGCTTGGACAACCTCAAGGGCCTTCTGAATAGACTCACGCGACATCGCCGTGTGAGTGACGGAAGCCCCGCCGGGCATCGCGACGGTCGCGGTGACGTCTTTACCCTGGCGTACAGCCTCAGCCCCCATACGCTCACGTACGTTGGCTTCTAGCTGAGGTACGTGTTGAAGGCCGCTGACTTGCGGCATCCTGGGACTGTCGATCTCTTGCGAGACCTTAATCTTTATTGGCTGCTCAATGGTCGGCAGAACCCTTGCCATTTGTCACCCCCAACACGTAGGTCTCGTACATCTGACGATCCAGATCGTCGATAACCGTGTCACCTGTTTGTACTGGCCCCTCCGGTTCCCCTCTCCTCTTTGCGGCGAGGTAGTTGGTGTAATACCGCTCCCAGTCGTCTCGGCTACAACGCATCAATACCGTCTCGAACAGCTCCTCCTCAGAGAGGTTCAGTCCGAGAGGTGTCACATCACTGCTTCTTGGCCCCGGAAGGAGGGATTGTAGTAAGGGCCAGTCCTGACGCCTTCTCAGAGCTGCCACTCTGTCTGTAGTCGCCGCGAAACCAGGCAGCCCGGTGGCTGGTGATCACGTCGTAAATCTGAAGAGAGATACTCTCATCAGTTTCCAACGCGGTCTTAAGCCACTCGGGTACCTGTTTACCCCACATCACGCTGATGTGAGCTCTCGCGAGACAAAGCCTGCGAGCAAATTCTGGAAGGTAGTCGAAGAAATCAGAGCCCGCAAATAGCGAAGCGAGCTGATTCGCCCGAAGAATCTCATCCTGCGTGAGAATCCTAACGGTCAGGTCAGACGAGTACTCAGAGCCGTCCGGGCTCACGTACTCAAGTTTGATAACCACCGTTGGAGGTGGCGAAGGCGGAGTGAGTTTAGCAGGAGCAGTCTTGGCTTCACGCTCAAGACGCATCTGCTCAAGCTCATCAAGCTTGGCATCGTAGGAAGGCTGTTTCATAGGTCACCCGAAAATGTGAGAGCGGACTCCGAGAACTTACCCGGAGCCCGCTGCAGTACATTACTGGTTGACCTTGCTCTCAAGCAAACGAATAGCGACCCAAGAGCAGTTTTCGACAAGAACAGAGCCCGTCGAGTAAGAAATCGAACGGCTCATGGGCTTCCATCCGACGATGGTGTAAACAGCCGGATTAGCTGCTGCGCCAGCACCGTTGTCAGCTGCCGTAAGAGGAGAGGTATCTTCCAGTGTGAACGACTTCTCAAGGTACTTAAGAAGGTCCGGCGTGTTGCCGTGCTGGTCGTACCACAGAGCCTCGTTTGACCCGTCGAGGGCATGCGCCAAGGGCTGCTGATAAACGCGGAACCGCTCGAAGCTGCCGGAGACCTTCACGCTGACCAGCTCATGAGTCTGCGTGTAGACGTCACCAAGCACGTCGATGGGAAACTGGGAGTAGGATTCCTCGGCGCGAAATCCGGTGGCCCAACCAATCTGAACGCCGTTCAGCTTGATAATGCCACGCGCTGCCGAGAACGCCTGATTAACAGGATTAGCCATCTCGCACCTCTCAGAGGGTCTGGGTCACCGGCGCCGAGACCTTGGCGCGGACGACGATAAAGTTGGTGGGATAGAGCGGCGTGAACTCGTAATCGACTTCAAACCGATCGGCATACGCGCGGATAACGACCTTGGTCGGGTCGAAATCACGGAAAATCCGGTACGAGCGCTGACGATTGAGCTCGCTATAGACCGCCGAGCTGACGCTCGCCGCCGTAGCAATCTCACCGTTCGGAAGCGTGATAAGACCGCGAAGAGCGCGACGCATGTTCTTCAGCGAGAGCATGAGCGAACGCATCGCCACGCGCTCCGTGCGGCGCGGATCCTGGTCAGCCGTGTACGACGTGATGTCGCGCTGAACCTGAGGGCTCTGGCCCGGAGGATCAATGAGGAACACGAAGCCACCCTTGATGAGGGCTTCGCGCGACTCGCGGCTGTAGAGTGCCGAATTGCGACGGTACGCAGTGACTCGCGGCGACCGGTAGGTCAGCGGAACCAGGCCCGAGGTCGACGCATCGAAGGCCGCCATCAGCACCGCATTCCAGTAGGGTAGCATCTCCTCAGTCTGGTTGTTGTACTGGACGAGCGAGACCGCGTCGATCGGCATCGAGACGTACTCGCTGCCGTGAGCGACCTGACGCGAAGTGAGCTGCGAGAAGCTCTCGTCGTCACCGACGGGAAGCCAGAGAACGCGCTCGTTGGCGCCGATACCCCACATCTTGTTCACGTGAGCGATGAACTTCGGGAGGATCGTGTCAGACGCAGCCGCCGTGCCCGTGGGGTCGTAGAGAGGGGCGACGACGTCGATGTCGTACCACTCAAGCTCAGCCAGGGCATTTTCCCAGTCGCCAGCCGTCGCGAGGGTTTCCGTACCGCCGGCAAGGAAAAACTGCGTCGCGGTCGTGGTGATAGCGGGCGGAACGTTGCCGACGCGCTCGGCCTCAACCAGCTGGGACTGGTTTGAAATCGTCGACTGGATCTTCCACAGGTTAGCCGTCAGGTTCTGCGGCAAGGTCGCAGAGGTCAGGTTGTCAAGCTCAGTGAGCTTGGCCGACGCCGTGCGGGTCGAGCTGGTCGAGACCGCAAACCCGGTTGAAGCGTAGCCCGACACGTAGCTGATGACGTCCGCGACGTAGGTCTGGCCGTTGGCAGCGTTGAAGGCCGGGAACACCGAGCCGGTGATGGTGATCTCGCCGACGAACGAAACCGAGGAGGCTTCGTCGAAGCGGACGTAGACAGGCCCGGTCCACGACTTGGTAGAGACCTTGGCCGTCTGAGCCTCGATGTCAGTCTTCGTCCAGGCAAGCGCCTCCGTATCAGCAAGACCGGTGGTCTTATTGATACCGGAGATCGTGATATTGAGCGGACCGGACGTGATGGTCGCCGGGGCGTCCGAGTTGAACGTGAGGACACCGTCAACCGGGGCGTAGCTGTACCACGACCAGGCGGTAGAGCCGGTCACCTTAACGCAACCTTCATCCACCGTGCGGGAGAAGGTAACGTTGACCGAGCCGGCGGTATTGGCGAGCGAAACCGCACCGGTGACCGAGCCGGTCACGCCGGTGTTATGCTCGAAGCCAGTCGGGATGGTGACCGCAGGGCTGTAGGTCGGAGCGTAGTCGAGAGTCAGCAGGTTCGGCTCAGCCGGAACCCGGAAGCTCTCAACGAACGAGCCGTTACGGATCGATACGTCCCAGCCACCAAGCGTAGCGTTCTCGACAATGGTGAACCGGGTGCGGTTACCCTCGGTACCCCACTGCTTCGCAGAAAGCTTAATCGAGTTCGCCGGGGTCGCATCCTGCAGGTAACCGATAGCCTGCGTAGTAGCGGTCGGGGAAACGAGATAAACACCTGCGGGGCTGTTCTGCGCCGAAGGGTCATTTGAAGCGTCGAAGATGATATTCGACAGCTTCTTGAGAGTAACGTTAGACGGCGAAAGCGCGTCGAAGGTCGCCTGATCGGTCGAGAGGTAGGGCGTATTCTGCTCAAGGAACGGAAACTCGCCGACAACGGCGAGAACGCTCGTGAGCGGTGCCCTGCTCTGGAGCTTCAGGAATTCAGGAATGGCATAGACACCGGGGATTCCGGTCTCCTGGCCGTTGATAACGATGCTACCAGCCATTGGTCAGCTCCTAGTCTTCAGGCGTGGGGGTAACCCCGCCAGCAGTTGTGCCGTTCAGCTCGTCGTACGTTCGAGTGTCTGGGTTCGGCACAGCGTTCACGAACGTACCTGAACGATGTACGAGAATTTGTTTTGGCGACAGGATTTGACCACCGAAAGGTCTCAGGGCGAAAACACTGTCGACAACCCAAGTTTGTTTTCGCACGTACTTGAGAACCGTTTCAGTACCACCTTCCATTTCGACAGGGGCTAGGTCGCTTGTTCGACTCCAAATAGGTCGATTGATACCCATTTCTATGAACCAATTCTGGTCAAAGATAAGGGTACTTTTCACGAACAGATCCATCAGCCGAAGAACATCTCGGTTTGGTGCCATGATGTAAATACCAATCACATCACGCTGAACACCATTGGCCTCGACCTGTCTTTCCACAGGATTATCGTTGGTGAGGACCGTTCCAACGTTGTAGCCTAGTGACATGTCGCAGTCAGAGTTCTCGCATACAACGCTGATAATCATGTGGCTGTCTTTGTAAACCACAGGCGAGAACGCAGCCTCGACGCGGTAACCGTCCTCTCCCCACGCATTGATTTGATTCCAGACAAGCTGAACAAGTCCAGGATCAATCGTAACCCCAAACATCGCCGCGAAATCGGCGTATGTTCCGTTGAAAAAGCGCTCTCTGGCGTTGGCTAGAGAAAGCTCTATGAGAAAATCAGACATGATCGTCTTAGCCATGAATTAACCCCTAGTGAAGCCCTTCGATCTAGCCTTATTCCGCTTTTCCTCTTTCTCCGACTCATCAGCCATCTGAGACTCGTAGTCTCCCATACCGCCTCCGCTTCGTTCTTTACGCGCACGAGCTTCTAGAATTTCAGCCATGAGTTTTTCTTTCTCACTAAGCTGTTTAACTTGAGCAGGAGGATCAGTTACAGGCGTCGGAGTCGACACGGGCATGGGCGCAGGGGGTGCTGTACGGGTAGCTGATGCCACAATAGCGGCGGGCGTAGCCGGAGCGGCCATAGCTGCGGCGATGGGAGGTGGGGGCGCTGTAGCGACGCCTCGCCGCCGGATAACGCCGGCGCTCACTTTAGTTGTGGCGATACCGCCAGACACAGTGGTAACGGGCGGAACAATCGAAGGCGTCTTCACAGTTTTAGATGGAGGAGGTGCCGCTGCGGCTTGCTTCAAAGCCGCCGGAATACCAACCTCACCTATCAACCGAGCGACCTCGTGAGCGAGGTCTTTCCCGTTTGGATCCCCGGTAACGATGTTATGCGGAGGGGTTCCATTAGAGAACCACCGCATATTCTGCATTTGTTTCGGGCTGTCACTAATCGTTCGTAGAAGGTAGAAAGAGAACTTATTAGACTTCTGCTTTTTGATTCGAAGTCTTTGGAACAGGAAATTACGGTGCGTAACCTCAATCCTGTTCCTCATTGTATTTTGCCAAAGAATAGTTTTTGTAGCAGGAAGAATCTCTCTTTCCTGCTTCTTAGAGAACTTAAGGACAATCTTGTGCCCTGGTTCTTTGTCTTCCATTCTTTCCTCTATGGCTCTTATCTTAGATAGCCATAGCTTAATACGCTCAGAAGCTAATCTCTTGCCCGCCTCTTTAGCCTCCTCCCTAGCGACTAAACCTCTTTTAGTCATAGCACCGGTATCTTGCATCGATCGCGTAAAGAGCCACTGAACGACATCTTCTGTTATCGAACCGGAACCACTAAGAGTTTTCTCGTCCATTTCAAGCTTGATGACTTTCCAGTGCATCGCACCCGATCTGGTAGGACGATGCCACTTTCCTCTTCCAAGCTTAACGGACCCTTTTTTGTTTCTCTTACTAGGCGAAGATGCGATGGTTTTCTTCGGAGGCTTACCGCTCCAAAGAAGCAATGGTCGAAGGTCATGAGGTCTGTTGTCAAACTTACCCAGACCATCTTCTATAGTACTATTTCGGCTATCAGGCGGAGCCCAGCCAACTTCAAGCTTGACTGCATCAAACGTGATCAGCTTCAGTTTGATTTCATTACCTGAAATCTGAACGTTTTGAATGCCGGCAAGGTACCTAGGAAGGTAATGAGCTTTGCCGCCCAATTTCTTTTGAGCTATAGCTCGCCATTCTTGATCGATACGTGTTACCAGAGTTTTGAGAGCATCAGCGCTTAAGCTAGACAACCTCTTAGTCATAATCTGAGAGGTAAAAGCCTGTACTTCAGCTTGTAACGATTTTTCGTAATAAGCTAAGCGCTGTTTTCTGACTCTGATGTCATTGGCATCGACCACATCCCCTCACTTATGGAAGGTCCTGTGACGGGTACGTATCGGGAACGGTGACGTCGCCGACAACAGGAGGATTACGCGCGCCGAGGAACTCTGGGACACAGATGATCTTGATAGGGTGTAAGCCCAGGTATCTGGTGTCCATCGAAGATGCGTTGTTCTGATAGAGATCGCGCTGAATGAACGGAAAGCCTCTGACCACGAAGCAAGGACGACCGTAGTAGCGAAGGGACAGCCTAGCCCCGATAGGAGGCGCCCCCGCGCCTGCGAGAGTCCAGTCGATTTCGCCGTCATCAGTGACAGTGAAGTGGACGTTCTCTTCGTACTCTGTAGGCAGGATCTGCCCATTGAGTCCCGCTGCACGGCAGTACAGCACGCCGATCTCGGTCAGCTCAGGCTCCGTGGGGTCAGACTCACTGCCGAGATACATCGCTCTCTTGACGATAGGAAAGCGCGGCTGCTCAACGGTCGCTGAGTGACGCATACCCGTCTCTTCGTAAACCACGATGCCGCGCGTAAGCGTGAATCTGTCATTCAAGCAGGGCACATGCTCAGGCAGCAGGGTTATGAATACTGAGCCCTCAGCATAGCGCGCATACAGGTTGAAGAACTTCTGATCCAGCATCGCATCAGTCAACATACCGATGGTGGTCTGACGGTTCGAATAGATGATGCCGCTACCCCTGCAGGCAGAGCAGTCAATCCTGTTCTGAGAGACAAGGCTTGATCGACCTGTGGAGGTGATACTCATCTGGCACGGGCACGAGGTCGCCCAATCCCAAGTCAGCTCACGGCCCTTCTGGAAAAGCGCTCGTCGGAACTCGTCGATATCGAAATCGATCGACTCCGGCTCGATGTACTTGGGCTGTACGAGGCGAAGTGTCGGCATAGCTTACCTCAGACAGAGAAGCCGCGAACCGGGGTGTAGTCAGCGTGCAGAGCGCGCATCGCGTTGTCTGCGACAGCTCGAAGCTCTTTCTGCCAGTTGGCATAAGGGCCGCGAGGATCGAGACCTTTAGACTGCGACATGCCGTCAATCGACAGCGATTTACCTGTGACGCCTGCACCATAAACCAATGACCCAGCCAGGCTGAGCATCGGAATAGCCGCCAAGGCGGAAACAGCTGACAAAGCGGTGCTCGGATACGAGAGGTGAATGGCGTCGCCGGAGTAGGTCGAAGTGAAGACACCGTTAACCTTGTAGGTCGAGCCGTCAACCACCGAGGAAATGCGTCGGACCTGACCGCCAATCTTGACCCACTGGCCAACCTCAAGCCCGTAGGCGACGCTGGTCGTGTCGTTGGTGACCGTCACGGTATTCGAGTTGGCGGAAACGCTGTGCGTGCCCGCCAAAAGCTTATCGAAGCCGGCGTAGAAGTCGATCTTGATGAGGCCGGGCATGTATTCCGGGCGGTCATTCCAGCCGACACCCCAGTAGGTGAGGAAGAATGGGTGCGAGCTGAGCGTTGGGCCGGGCACAATCTGCACCTGGCCGTATTTGTTCGAGCGCACCAACGTTCGCTCAGGCTCCAGTTCGTATCCGGGGAAGTTCGCCCACACGATCGAGATTTTCTCGACACGCTGTAGGGGCCGACGAAGCGTCTTCTTCAGGTAGAACGTCTCGTCGTGCCATTCCAAAGAGTCGTGGCGCTCTTCATGAAGCTTGCGGTGGTCGGTGCGGAGGGTGAGGCCGGTCATTTCCTCGACCTCACCGACCGCATTATCGACCATTCGGAGGAAAAAGTCGTCGCCCACCGGGACACCGTCACGGCTGACGAACCTCACCGTCGGAAGGACGGCGTTCTTCATGTATTCAGGCGTGATGATGTCGGTGATTGGCATGACTCAGACCCCCTTGAGCAGCTCAACTAGCTTGGCTTTGGTGGTATTCGAAGAGTACTTGATGTCGAAAGCGTCGCAGAGATCCTTCAATTCGGCGAGCGACAGCTTGGAGTAGTCTTCGGTCTTGGATTTTGGAGCGGGGACAACTTTTGGCGGTTCGACATCGAGGAATACATCGTCCTCATCTTCGACCGGCTTGACGAGGTTGGGCGTCTTGGGCTCGTTATTCGCCACAGCGAATGGGTGCGAAGCCTTGCGATCGAGATTGAATGCGATGGGCTCAGCCTTCGCGGGCTCGGCTCCTTCGATTTCAACCCATTTCAAGTAGCCATCGAGCTTCATCGAGGAGACTTGAAGGTCTGTAGGCTGCGGGTCGAGAACGCCGCGCTCATCGCAGGTGAAGAGGAGCGGCCCGAAGGCGATTTTTCCGTTGGAAGGCAGTTCACGGAGGGCACGAACACGCATTTTTGACTCCTTGAAAGCAAGAAGGGGGAGGCGGCGTTGGCCTCCTCCCCCTTCAATCAGTCACCTGATGTCGCTATCAGGTGTAGCCGACGTTGTCCAGAATCCAGTGCTTCTGCGGAACGCCCATCTTGAGCGCGCCGAAGAGCATGATCATGAACTGGGTCGTGGCGCTACGCGACACGGTGATGGGGCGGCGGGTGAGGTCAAGGAAGTTGACCCACTCCATGCAGTCGCGGCGGTTCGTGAGGATGTAAACCGGCGACTTCTGGGGGCGATGCTCGTTGAGCTCGTCGAAGCGGGTGTGGGTACCCGAAGCAACGAGGTTGCGAGCGAAGCGACCGACGAACCAGAAATCGTTCGGGTCGGTCGGAGCGCCGGCGCCCGTCGCGACGTCCGCGCGGAAGACGTTGTAGTAGCGGATCGAGTTGCTGCCGAAGGAGGGCACGCCCGCATCGTTGATGGTGAAGCGGGTCGAACCGCCAGCCGCCGAGTGCGAGACGGCCGCCGTGGCCGCAAAGTTGACGACACCCTCGTCGCCGACCGCTTCCACGATGTAGTGGAAGTCCTTGCCCGTCACGTCCGCAGTCTTGAACTTCGAGCCGGTGACAGCCGCCTGGTAGGCAACGGTCGGGACGATAACCGCCGGAGCGGCGTCGCCTTCGGGGCGCGAAATCGGGTGCTCGCGGTGAGCGAGGAAGGGGATCGAGAGGATGGGGATATTGCCGTGCGCGGTCGAGACGAACAGCTTGCCGACACCGCCGTAGATGTCGCGCTGCTGCGAAATCTCCATACGGCCGTACTTGCTGAGCATCTGGTTCTGAAGGTTCGTCCACACGCGGTGGTCGCACCAGATTTCCGTGGGCTTCGCGTAGTACGGAGGATTGGTCATACGACCAATGATCTCCTGGAGCTCCTCAAGGGAGGTCACGGAGCCTTCCGCGTCACGGAAGTTGGTCGGGGCGCCAGCGCGGATCGACTTGTAGATACCGTCGAACTCAAGCGGGTTGACCGAGGAGTCGCCGTGGAAGAGGTAGGACTCCATCTTCTGGACGAGTTCCATCATACCGTCCATCGAGGCGATCGAAATCGCCTGGGGGGACGGGTGCATCATACCGGTCATCGAGGCGACGTCGGTGATCTGACGGAAGGTCGCGGCGTACTTGACGCGGATAACCTTACGCTCGAACGACGACTCGCTGATGGCGGGCACGCCACCTTCGCGGACGAACGGGTTCAGCGCTGCCGAGCCGTAGCTGCGGCGAACGTTGTACTCGTGCATCGGGGACGAAGCCGAGGTCTTGGCGAGGAGCTTCCAAGCGACAATGTGCTCATCGTCGAAGGTCGCGTTGTCCAGCATGGGCTGGATGGACTGGGGGACGAGAGGAGCGAACTCACCGCCCGGAAGCGTGCCGCTGTCGTAGCCGACGCCCTGGAGCGGGTAGTTCACACCACCCTTACGGAGGCCAAGCATCGCCGAAGCACGGAGAGCCTGGTTGAGCTTACGGAGCTCGCCGACGCTGGCATCAAAGCCTTCCGGCGGCAACCCTGCGAGAAGATCCTGAGGAATCATGTGTTAGTCTCCTATTAGAGGCCGTCGATCAGGCCGAGAGGCCGAGGTTGTAACGGGTGTTGACGTCGCTCGGGTAAGCGCCCGAGAACATCTCACCGAGAGCGAAGCGGAGCTCGGCCTTGCGGTCGTCGCTGACGCCACCCTTGGCGATGGTCTCGTTGCAGAACGTCTCGATCTTCGAGAAGAGGGCGATCTCGCGATCAACCTCGCCGCTGCCGGTGACCTGGGCAACAACGCCCTCAGCGCCGGTGCGGGCCGCCTCAGCGGGGTGAGGGACGACGGCGACAGCCTGGGTCGACTTGGGGCCGCCCTTGGTGATCGCCTCAAGGCCCTTGCGAAGCTCGGCAACGGTGTTGGTCAGCTCGGCGTTGCGGCGGTCCATCTCGGCGAGGGTCGTGAGGACCGTCTTCTCGATGTTGCCGAGGGCGGTGAGGCCCTTCGCAAGCTGGGTGTAGTGGCGGTCAGACTGAGCCGAGAGGGCGGAAACCTGCGCCTCAAGGTCAGCAAAGCCGTCGAGGTCCTCGTTACCAACGAAGCCCTTGACGATACGCTGCGCAGGCGCGGGGGTCTGGTCAGCAACAAAAGCCTTGGCGAGGTCTTCGATGAGCTTGCTCATCTCAACCTGACCGATAATCGGAGCGGCGCCGAGGTCGTCCTCAAGCTGCCCCTTTTGGATCTTCTCAGTGCAGATGGCTCGGGCTTCGTCGTCCCCGAGCGTCGGAAGGAGCTTCTGGAACAGCTCGCTCGCCTTTCCCTTAATCATGGTTTTCCTGCCTTGTTTTGAGGTCCGACGCGAATGCCCTTCGCCGTCAGGGACTGAACAATGTGATCAAAAACACTCTCAGCCTGCGACCAAGTAAGCTCTTGCGACCAAGTCTTAGCGATTTGCATCACCAGCTTGTCGCGATCGATTACTTGAGCACCTTGAAGAGATTGCGCAACCAACGGTGCAATCTCACCGACATAGCCAGCACCCTGCATAGGGTAACCGACTTGCGCCTTCGTGATGGTCGCGCCATTGGCGGACATCATCATTGGCTCCCACCACGAATCGTGATTGCGCGGAGCAGCAGTCACAGCAAGCCACTTTACGCGAGCTTTTGCGATACGCTTTCCAACGCGCTGCTGAACACCACCCTCAATCGAAAAGCCAATGGAGCGCTGACCACCAGCTCGCTTCATTACGCGAGCCTTTTTGTAGGTGGAGCGACCCATCTTATCTTCGAGATAAAGGTCGGCAGTGACCTTGGTTGCCTTAGTCATCTGCCCTGTGATTGCTGATTGTATTTCCGTCAACTCAATGCTGACAGGATATCCAATCGTATTGATGACACCAACAGGGTGCTCCAGCAGAATAAGGCCGTGCCCTTTCTGGCCGCCCTTACCGATGAAGTAGTCCCAATCGAGACCTTCCTGGTCAACAATATCCTGATCCTCGTCAGGAGCTTCCGAAGTGGCAATACCGGAAATGCGACCAAGACGAGGCTTCGTCTTGGAGCCCTTCGATATACCCTCGATGGTTACGGAAGCTGGCGTCCAAAGCCGGAAACGATCCTCATCGAGAAAAATCGACGAGTCGAAGCCGGACGAAAGGCCACCGAAACTGACGAGCTGTGGTTGCGTTGCAGTGTTCACGAAAAGAAACTCTCCTCGCGAACACTGCCCTAGCAATCAAGTTGGTTCAACGACCAATTAGCGTTTCTACGTCGTCTTCAATCGGAGCCTGCTCTTTAACCAGCTCGTTCTGGATATAAGCTGTGTAAAGAGCGTTGAGCGGACGCTTGGAAACTGGATCGTCCCAAGGCTCAAGACCACGCTCGATACGAAGCTCGTTCGGCGAGAGGAAAGTCGCCACCGCCTTCAGGTCGAGTTCGATCTTCTTTTCCTCGGTCACGCTATCGAAACCACGGAAAGACATGCGGTAGCCAGGCCAGTGCGGCTCAATGATGAACTCATTGATCCAACGCTGGATAGTACGCATGAGCGGACGGAGTCCGCGTTCCTTGGAAGCGATAATCCGGTCTGTCGGAGACGATGACCCGACCTGCGTCTTCTGGTTTTCCGTTCCGAAGATGTCGCCGAGCTCGGCAGGGTCCATTTGGAACAGTGAACAATTATGAACTGCGTACCTACTTACGCAATACGTGTGTTCAACCTCGACTTCCATATTGTGAACCACGCCGGAATGAAGCTCTCTCCATGTAGAAGTTACTGGCACTAAAAAGTACCCTGACTCTTCCACAACGACGTTCTTCATTGGAGCGTTACCATTTTGCTCCCACTGAAGTAACAAGGACCTGAGCTTGTCGCTTTTTGGCCCTGTCATCCAAGTAGCCAGCTTTGTAAGCTGAATCCCATTTACCCTCAAATCCCAAAGCTTACAACCCTGACGCGTGGTAGAGTTTCTGGCATATAATCCAGCAAAAATACCTTGCTGCAGAAGCATATGTTGGGCTTGTTCAGAAGCCACTTTAGACGCAGATGCCAGACTAACGGTGACGATTCGATTTCCGTTAGGCTGAGCAGTCTCATAGCATGAGCCATCGCCTGCTATATACCCGGAAAGAAAAGCTCGTTGAACATCAGGATGAGCGTTGCGAATTTCTTTAGGTATACTTTTGTTAACTGCTTTATCGCCGAATAGCTTATGAAAAGCGGTACTTAGAAGTACAGAGCAACCTACAGTTTGTATACAGTTAATTCGAGACTCTGATTTCGCAGGTGCTCCTACCGATTTATGGTCTATTCTAGACTTCATTCCAAGAGAAGCGAAAAATCTAGCGGCTATTTCTGCGTATTCTTGCTCGTCAGGTCCAAACGAAAACGATACGTTCGATCCTGACCGGCAGCCGCAGCCCTCGGCCATATATAACCCTAGAGCAAACCCACTCTCCTCGTTAAGAGGAATGACTCTAGAGATGATATTAGACCGATTAGACTTAGGCTTAATGGTACTAGCCGTTATGAGCGTTGTAGAGCTATCTACGTAATTTGCCAGGTCAATTTCAGTGACAAAGTCAGAGCAGGGTTGCTGCTTCGGCTTAGGTACGACAAGGTAGTCGATACCTTCTACAATATCACCCGCCTCTACCCACTCAGGGTCACTAAAGGTTCTAAGCATCTTACCATCAATAGTGCACCTAGCTATCAAAAACGGATGCTCAGCTGTAGCCCTGACCGTTCGACCGGCGGCTTTGATTGTAATCAAGTCACCATCGTAATGATGCGACTGCGTATTGACAACTTTACGACTTCTACCAGAGTGACTAAGAACTTCCATTCCAGGAAGAACTTCTTCAATCGGAAGGGTAGAACCGTCCGCAAGAATAACCTCTTCACCTGGAGGGAAACAGAGCTGCTTCTTTAGGAAGTTAATCCACTCCGAGAACTCCATTTCCTTGTTGGTCGAACCGAGAGGATGGACCTTCAAGTACTCTTGGAGAGCCGGGTTGACCTGGAAGAGCGGAGTACGGCGGGAGTGGCGGATACCCGAGGTTGAAACCTCGATGACCCGCTGCAGCGTCGACATCCGGTCATCCGAGCCGATAATACCGGCCTCGATGAGGTTCTGGGAGTGAATGCCCGTCGTGTAGTTCACGGTGTTATGCGTGATGGCGTTGACGAGGGCGGCCACAATGGAGACCGCTTTCTCAAGCTCAGGAGCGCCGTAACCGTTCCGATACATGAAGGTCTCGCGGTTGCGAATCCACCATGACATCTGGTCGGGCGTGAACTCATTGACGATGCGATTATTCAGCACCTGGATATAGCCGGTGTCCCGAATATCCCATCGCATGTCCTTGATCTGACTACGGTCGGGTGCCTTGCGGCGCATCGTAGTCGGGTCGGCGGGAACAAACGCACGGGGCTTGCCCGTGGTATGATTCATCACCTTTTCGACGTTGACCTGGTCGTAGACGAGAGTGTCATGCACAATCGCGCGGAGGAACGACTCAAAGCCGCCGGGAAAGTACTCCCGGCCAGCATTGAGAATCACATCCTCGATTTCCGCGATGGTTTTCCTGTCCTTCCTCGTTAGCACCCGCTTCTTGTCATCGGGGGTGATGACGTGACCGAGGCTGTAAGGATCAGGCTGCGGAACAGCGAAGTCCGAAGCCTGATTCATACGAGTGAGCAGGATGGCTGCGATGTAGGGGATACGGGACATCGCTCGTAGCGTGGTGTACGAGAGGATGCCCGTTCCCTGATGGATATCCGACGGGAACATCGACTGGGCCGTGAGCCACATCGAGCTCATGGGGTCGAGGTTCGCCGCCTTCGGAGACGCCAAGCGCACCTCTCCTCCGGGCTTAAGAAGCTCCTTCGGAATCTCGCCCTTGGCGATCGTCTCAGTGCTTTCGGCTGTTTTTTCTATCACGACTTGGACCCTTTAACGGTCATGTAGTGGGCGCGGAGCGCGAGGGGTCCCTTGGCCATGCGCAGGTAGTGAGCCTGGCTGCGCACAATCGTCGGGGCGACCGAGAGGTCCTCAGCGAAGTCCGTGAAGGTTCCCTCGGACTCAAGGATGTAACGGTCGAGTTCGGCCGTAGGGACAAGACCCTTGGCAAGCCAAAGGTCAACAGGATCAGTCGCCTGCGAACTTACGTCAACAAGTCCGGCGATGGCCAAGTTGGCCTTCTTAACACTCTCGTCCTTGGTGCTTTCGAGGAAGCGCTCAGCGCGCTTGCGGATACCGGCCTTTACCGACTCAGGAATGTCCGTCCCGGCAAGGCGGGCCAGAGCATTACGGAGGTGCGGGAGGTCGATCTTCCCTGAAGCATCGCGGTAAGGCAGGTGACGAAGGGAGCGTGGCGTGGTCTTACCCTCCGAGTCCTTCTTTCCGCCGGGCTCGATGTAGAGGAACGCGGAGTCGGGCAGGTCGTTGACCTTGGCGGTCGACCACACAGCCTTCTCCATACCCTCGCCGCCCTTCTTGATTGCCTTAGGCTCACTCGTGTCGCGACCAGACGCGCGGCGTGCTTGCTTCAAGCGAGCCTTGAGCTTCGTCAGCTCAGTCACGATACGACCACGCTCCTCGCTGGTAGCGCCGCGAAGGCGTCCGCGAAGTTTCATGATGCGCTCACGAAGCGACTCTTCGGAAGCGGACGGGCCTGAAGACTGGCCTTCAGCCGGATTCTTCTTGCCGCGAACGCGCTCAGGCTGCTTGGACCACTTGTGCTCGCCAGTCTTGACGTAGATGCCGTCATTGCGCTGGCGCTGTGCTCCAATCGGAAGCGCCTTGGGACCCGGATGATCCGCACCACCGCCAGAAGGAACACGGACACGCGCAGAAGCAGCACCCCCACGCGCCTCGCGAGGCGCGGAGACGGGCTTGACGCCCTCTTCGCCCTTGGCCAGACGAAGAACCTTGTCGTAGTCGCGGGCGAGGACAGCGCGGCTCATCGCCAGCATTGTCTCATCGTCCATCTCACCTGCAAGCGCGCGGCGCATTGCCTCGACGTACACAGCCTGAGCCTCAGCACGCTTGAGCTCATGCTCAGGCTGCACCGTACCCCAATCCTGCAGCGCCATGTTGCTCTTGACGACCTTTTCAGACCCGCGCCACTGCTGGCAGGACCAGTATTTGGCGGTCAAAATGTCCTTGCCGGCCGGCGTATCGCAACCATGGCGGCTACGGAAATTGGCGCGGCGCTTCGGGTCGTCGCGGCGAATTTCCATGTTGGCGTCGCCAAAACGGATAACGCGCGTCTTGCCTTCACCATTACGAGCGTTGACGACGAATTTCTTCTTGCCGTAGCCGGGCTCGCCTTGGCGAATACGGCGCGGCTTGTTGTATTCGTCAGGAATACCGTCAGCTTTGACAACATCAACGTGAGTCGTCATGTCGGTAGCCTTGACGATCATGTCCGACATGTTCTCGGCTTCGTCGTCCCACTCCTCGCAGTCCTCACAGCCTTCGCACTCAGAGCAGTCGCCCTTAGCTGCAAACATGGGCATGTGATACTCAAGGAGCATCTTCTGCACTTCCGACGGCGTGGTTGTACCCCTCTTGCCGGTGCCGTCATGCGACACGACGAGGAGGTCGTCCACGCGCTTCTCAATAGAGATGAAGCCGTCAACAAGCCCTTCGCCCGTGTGCATCGGGCAGAAGAACTTGACGCCCGGCGTCACAATGTTGGCGAAGTGGTCGCTTTCAACGAGAGCGAGGAACGCCGTCTTGTCGAAGACGTAGCGCGCCTTATCACCCTCTTGGCCCGGCGACAGGCGGGCGAGGTACTGGCCGCCCTTCTCTAGCTCGGGGTTGAGTTCCATCAGCTTTGCCGAATACTGCAAGCTCTGGCCAGGCGTGGTCGACTTCGGTGTGGAGGTCGGCGTCGTGGAGCTTGACGTCGGCAGATCGCTTGAAGTTGTAGGAGCAGGAACAGGCGTGAATGTTGCGTCCTCGTTCTGTGAGCATTCTAGTTTTCCTTTATTGATCTTGCGATTTTTACGTTCGAGGTTGCTAACGATGCGCTCAATGTCGGCTTCGCGGCCTTCAAGCGTACCAAAAGCCTTCATGACAGCAGATTCAGCGCGCTGCCGGTAGCTGGCCTGCATCTTTTCGTCATTCTTGAGCTCTGAGCGCACTTCATCACGAGGTGAAGATGGGGCGTCGCTCATCTTCAGCGACTCGAAAGCCTTCGGGAAGAGCTTGGCAGCGCCGAGGTCCTCAAGGTAGCCCATCGCGACACCCGGCGGGCAGTACGACATACCGGACGGGCAGGTGTCATGGCCGTAATGGCGAGCCACCTTGTCGGAAGCCTTGCGGACATACATGGCCGCCTTGGTCATTCCTTCCTTGGCAAGGTCGAACTTTGGCGTCTTTGAGAGGTAATCAGCGCACATGAGCGCCGCGCCGGCGTGCATGATCGTCTCGGGGTCGTAGTGACCGACGCCCGCCTTCTTGATCATCTTCTTGACCTGCGAAGGCTTGGCATTGAAGACGCGACCCTCACCGGACTGACGCTTGGACGCCACATGCTCAGCCACAACGGGATCGTGGACAGACGCCATGTAGGCGTGACCACGAGGATGGGCGAACATGAAATGGGCCTTGTCAGGATGCTCAGCATCCTCGGTGGACCCGCCCTTCTGAAGACCGGCCGTCGAGCGCAGGAACCAGGCTGCCTTGTCATGGTCAGCGGCGCGCTTGCCGAGAATGTCGACGGTACCGGCGTCGCCCTCAGCCTCGGCGGCCTCAACACCCTGCTCGCAAAGCTCGGAAAGCTGCTCATGAGCAGCGATAAGCTCGACAAGCATCCCCTGAGCATCGGCCGGCATCTCGCGCGGCTCGATAGCAACCTCATCGACGACAATTTGAAAACCGCGCAGACGCTCTGCGAGAACATCGACAGCGTCAGCGAGGTCATCGTACTGGTCGCCAAAGAGAACATGGAGCTGGGGGAACGTCGGCCCGGTCACATTCCAATGGAAGGACTGGGTGCGGTCGCGCAGCGCCATGGAGGCGGTCAGGATTTCACGAAGCTTGTCGGTGGTCTGGCCCTTCATCAGGTCGGAAGCGCCGGACTTCTTGAGCTTGCGGGCGACATGGGTCGCTTCAGGGTGAAGGGTCAGCACGTCATTGATGGGACGGCCGGTCTTCAGATGAACAGACGCCGCCATCGCGGCTTCCCGATCGGGATGATCGGAGCCGCAGCAGGAGGCGAGGTACTCATGGGCCTTTGCCATAGCATCGGCGGCGTCGCGGGTCTTCTCATGGACCTGCGAGTAACGGTTCCAGTGAAAGCGCTTGGTATAGGAGCGACGGTCGTTGCCCTTGTCGTCCTTCCACATCAGCACGGGCTTCTTGTCGATGTCACCCTCAGCGTCGATGTCGACATGCTGGGGATGCGTCTCCTTCGACGGCTTGTGACCATCGAGGTCATAATGATCCTGGGCCTTGGTCCAGTAGTCCGCCTCGCTCGGGTCACCGAGATCGGGGATACCGCCCTGGCCAGGGACGCGGGTTCCGGTGGAATTGACGCCGTCCTTCACCTGGGTCCACTCCTTGGCTTTGGAGGTGGGTTTCTCCCAGACGGAGCCATCGGCGCGCTGACGAATTGTACCTGCGGGATCTGCTTTCATGGCGGCGATGGAACCAGATCCCACCCAGCTAGTCCAGCGCGTGCGTCTGAACTGTTTGAAAAACATCCCAGACCAGTTTGAAAATATCAGGCTGATATTCAAACGAAGTCGAATCTTCGAGGGCGCCCTCACACAGCTCGATGGTGAGGGCGGCGCCGCCCATCGGCCCGTTGATGACGAGCGTATCATTATTATGAGCCCACACCAAAGCCCACCCATCGTTAACGATTGTGAGCCGGGGCTGGGGCAGCTGCGGGAACACACCCCGGAGCTCGCGCATCAGGGGGCGGATGACATTGATGAGCAGCAAATCACGGACCGGGTCCGTGCGGGCACGCTTGCGCTTCTTCGGCACCGCCTTCTTCTGGGGCGGCACCAGCGCGGCGGGCTCGCGCTCCTCATGGGGGGAATGGGCAGCCCACACCACGTCATCGAAAGAGGCCGGCCGTATGGGGTCAAGATACGTCTTCTCCCCATACCAGCGGCAGACGGCCACATGGATTATCCGCCACGCCTCAAGCTCATAGAGATGCGGGGGGATATCCTTCAGGTGCGTCTGCCCCACATGATGCCGAAGCCACCGGAGGGGATTGGCGGCCAAGCGCCGGAGCTCGCCATCGGATAGCATGGTGGGGGTGTTGGGCCATTTATACTTCCGGCCCTCCCTCCTCTCCTCGCGATGACAGATATTGCACAGCCCGCGGCTATTATAGAAATGGCTGGGCTTCCCGCCCCCGCATTTGCGGCACACGGGGCAATACACGGGGAAAGGACGCCCGCCCGTATACTGACCCCCTTTCCTCGCTTTCGACACGCCCACAGGAAACCGCCTTTTGGATTCACGATAGACGGAGGCAAAGGATAAGGCAAACAAAATACAAAATAGAAAAGACGGGGGGAGAAAATAATGGCGGACGAATAAACGGATAATATCCCCCACAAGGCCCCATCCGATAATCTGTCATCCCCCCATCCCATTATCCATTATCCGCACACCCCCCCCCCCCCCCGCACCCGACCCCCGGATATTCACGGGCCGAAGGCCAAAGAATAGATGGGGCAGGATAATAGGCGCACACGAAACCAAAATAATCCCGCCATGGATAATGAAAAAACTTTTACCCTGGGGTGGCGTGGGGCGGATAATGCCGGGTGTGTAAGGGGATGGTGTGTGTGTGTGTGTGTGTGTGTGTGTGTGTGGTGGAGGGGACGGGGAAATGGTGGGGCGGGAATAATTGGACCGTGGGGTGGGGGACGGTGGGGTAGGGGGTGGGCGGAGGGATAATGGGCGGAGGGGTGTAGGGATAATGGTCTGGGGGATTATCCTCTTCGCGATTATCCGCGAGGGGATGGTGTGGCGTGGCAAAGGGGGGGGGGGGGGGGGGGGTGGGGTGGGGGGGGGGGGGGGGGGAGGGTGGAGTAGGGGATTATCGGTGGGAGGATTATCCGCTAGTGGATTATCGGTGGGAGGATTATCCGCTAGTGGATTATCGGCTAGGGGGCCGGGTGGGGTAGGCATCTTGAAAAGGTCTGGGGGCGAATTTTTCTGGATAAGTGCCCATGGACCGACCATTTATACCGATTGCTTGATTTTCGAGCTATTTTGCTCGCGAGCCGAACCCTCTCAGACCCGCATAGAATAAGGCTTTGAGAGGGTTCGAACGTTTCGTTTGACGTGGACGGCGTTCTGGTGCACTATCAGGACATCCAAGGGGGACAGCACCCCGGTTGAGTCTTTGACAAGTCCAATAGTGGTCTGGGTGAGGTCTGCCCCCCGTGCGCCTAGTGGGTGCGCGGGTGGGTGTCGGGGGATAGGTGCGCCTTGTGACACACCCCCCTCCGGAAAGGGGGTCCACCCCCTGGGGGGTCCACCCCCTGGGGGGTCCACCCCCTGGGGGGTCCACCCCC